>OBXV01000033.1_pt1 | contig 208522 bp, 184 predicted proteins | sample 1495451 | NCBI WGS metagenome assembly OBXV01 (sample SAMEA2580178, study PRJEB22360) | human gut metagenome | biome: human gut; feature: human-associated habitat; material: faeces | place: Denmark | collected 2008/2010 | reverse complement strand
TTTGTTCATCCTTTACATGCACATCCAGAATGATGCGCTTCTTTCCGATGATGCCTGGATCCAGGTTGGGATTGAGCACGGTGCTTTCCTTTACCCTGATTCCGGTAACACGCTCAATGATGGTGTTGCGGGCGTACACAGAGCCTTCATCTTCACGGGAAAGGGTGTACTTAAAAAATAGATCGTTACTGTAGTTGAGTTGATTCCTTGCATTTGACATTTTTATGTCCTCCATTCTGTAAGGGCTCCTTACCCCCTTCTATACGTATGGAATCTGTCAAATTCCTAAAAAATCCACAAATGCTTGATTTTTTTGTTATATTTTTATGTAAAAGGGGATTTCATAGCAGAGCGATAAACAATGCGCTCCTCAGGATGGTTTAGGATAGATTTCCGTATCCGTAGTGTTTATTTTACATGCTTTGTGGTTGTCCTGCTCTCCATGACGCGATTGGATCGCAAAAAAGCCCGGTACTTTCAAATATTACCGGTGACTCTGTTATTTTAGTGATTTCGCATTATGGTTTCTTACCTTTTTGTGATATTTTTTGAAAACCGTTGTGTTCGCTATCTTTATCTTCTATAATATAACATGGTGATTTGTGATGAAAGAGTACATATTAAAGACAAGAAAAGATGGTACCAGCATTACCGTACGGGATGTACAGCTCGTACTGCTGGAAATGCTGAAGGATATAGATGCATTGTGTAAAAAGCACAACATTCGATACTGGCTGACCGGCGGAAGTGCCCTTGGCGCTGTCCGGCACAAAGGCTTTATTCCATGGGATGATGATGCGGATATCGGAATGCTGCGCGAGGATTATGAAAAATTCCAAAGGGTGGTTCATGAACTGGGCGATGCCTATATCACACAGTGCTTTGAAACCCACAGCGAGTATAATGTGCTGGTTCCGCCGATGAAGGTACGAAAAAAAGGTACCTATTGTGTGGAATACAACGCGCTGTTAAAAAATAAATGCAGAGATAGTGACGGCTTGTTCATTGATATTTTTGTGCTGGATCATGTAAGCGAAAACAAAGCAAAGGATTTTATATGGCGTGTGCGCAACGGTATTCTGATGGTTTTGATCGTCTTCTTTGAGAATCTGCACTGCAATCCGCTGCTTTTAAAGCGCCGATTTGTACGCAATGCAAAAAAATACGGGCAGATCAATAAGAACACCGCATGGATTGGCTATGATCTGACCTGGACCTTTAATTCCTTTTTTCATCCGGTTGTATACAGCTTGGAAAGTGTTTTTCCTATACAGTACGTGGAGTTTGAGGATACCATGCTGCCGGTACCGAAGAGACCGAAGGATATGCTGGATGTTGAAGTATCCACGCAGCATATGAGCTATCCGCCGTTAAAGGACCAGGCACCCAAGCATATCAAGGATATCGAACTGCAGGCTTCACTGATTGATGATATACGTTAGAAAACGGAGGGATACTCATGGCATACGCACCTCGACAACGAAAATACAAGGTACGCTGGAAAATCGCAGTACCGCTGATTCTGCTGGTTGCTCTTGTTTTGTATGCGGTCGCAGGACTGCTGTTTCCGCAGAAGAAGGAAGAAGCCAAAAAATTCACTGTCTGCGGCTTGAACAGTGAAGAAACGATACATCTGTTAAACAAAAAGGCTGCCGATACCCTCACGGTTCGGGATTATGTCTTTTACGGAGAATCTCTGGGTTTATATACTCAGACATATGATGCAAAAGGCGACAAGGATGAGCTTGCAGGAAAAACCGTAGAGCTGCATAACCTGTGTACGGATGAAACCATTCCGATGACCATGGATTCCACAGCGGATCAGAAAATCACGCTGGAGGATCTCAATCCCGGCTATTATGAGATAACGGTTATTGATAATCTGGTGAAGAAGCGGGTTATCTTTGATCGGACGCTGCATTCGGATACCTTTACCACCGTACAGCGCAAGGGAAATGTCAATGCGATAAAGCTGATTGCGGATCAGGATCTGCTGAAGGATTATGACAGTAAGCTGGATCAGAACTACCTGTTTTTATCCGTGGAAAAAGCCAAGCCCAAAGAGGGAGATATTGATGTTCTGCTGGATCCCTATGGAATGAATATGGATCTTACCTATGTCCCGGATGAGGGAAATAAAGGGAATGGTATCACAGAATATAAGGAAACCTACAAGGCAGCCGTATGGATGAAGGAAGAGCTTGAACAACATGGTCTGCGGGTGGAAATAACGAAAAGCGATGCGTCAGAGCAGCCGAAGCCTGCCTATGGAAAAGATGGCAGACTGGCAGACGGCTATCAGAAGCATGCACGCTATTATATTTATCTGCGGTTTAATACGAACCCGGATGAGAATGTGAGCGGTGTGGAAATCTGGCACAGTGCCTACAGCAGTCCGACGCTTGGAAAAAATATTATGTACGGTCTGGAAAAGAAGCTGAAGATGAGCGGCAGTGCGTATACGGATGCAAACAATCCCGGTGTCGGTGCAAGTCCGCTGATCAGTGGCGGCTACGATATGTATTCCAATATTCGGGAAGCGGGCGGACGTGCAACCATGGCAGGAAAGGGCAGTGAAAATGCCCGTAAGGAAAACCAGACCTTTGTGGATGCGGACGGCATGCAGGGGCTGGAAATAGATTTTGCCTATGTATCAAATAAAGAGGATGCCGCATACTGGTTAAAGAACGGGGAGAAGATTTCCAAACAGGCAGCCGCCTCCTTTGCCAGCGGCATCAATGCGTCCAAATAAATATTACGAATCTAATAAAAGAAGGTGGAGATGATGAAATATCAGATTCATAAAGGAAGCAAATATTACGGTGCAACAACCGTATTTGAAAACATACAGTTTGAAATAAGAAATACTGAGAAAATCGCCATTGTCGGAAGAAACGGCTGCGGAAAGACAACGCTGCTGCGGGTGATTGCGGAAACGGAAGTACTGGATGCCGGAGAAATTCATAAGGAAAATAAACTGCGGATCGGTTATCTGGCACAGACGACCTTCACGGATGAGAATGTCATTGTGGAAGAAGAGATGGAGCAGGCCTTTGAACAGGTGAAGGCGGTTGGTAAACGGCTGGAGGAGCTGAGTGAAAAAATGTGCAGCGACCACAGTGAAGCTGTGCTGAATGCCTATGCGGATGTACAGCAGCGCTTTGAAGAACTGGGCGGCTATACCTATCGCAGTGAAATGATGACGATTTTTACAAAATTCGGGTTTCAGGAGGATGACCTCAAACGCCCGATCTCTACGTTTTCCGGTGGTCAGAAAACACGGCTGGCATTTGTGAAGCTACTGCTGAGCAAGCCGGATGTCCTGTTGCTGGATGAGCCGACCAACCATCTGGATATTGATACGATCGAGTGGCTGGAGGGATATGTGAAACGCTATCCCAAGGCAGTTATCCTCGTATCCCATGACCGTATGTTTCTGGATGATGTCGTGGATGTCGTCTATGAAATCGAATACGGTGTCATGCGGCGCTATCCGGGAAACTACAGCAATTACGTGAATGTGAAAAAAAGTGATCTGGAACAGCAGAAAAGTGCTTATATTCGCCAGCAGAAGGAAATTCAGCGAATGGAGGAGCTGATTGAGAAGTTCCGGTATAAGAAAAATAAGGCTGCCTTTGCACAGTCAAAAATCAAATATCTGGATCGTATGGAGCGTATCGAGGATCCCAAAAGCAACGAGAAAAGCTTCAATGCCCGCTTTGTACCCAATGTAAAGGGTGGAAAACGGGTTCTGGAGGTACAGGATTTGACAATTGGCTATGACCAGCCGCTATGTACCGTGAATCTGGAGGTTATGCAGTCTGCCAAGATTGCCGTGATCGGGCCAAACGGAAAAGGAAAATCAACCTTCATGAAAACGCTGATGAAGCAGGTGAAGCCGCTGTCCGGCAGCTTTCTGCTCGGGCATCAGATCGAGGTTGGATATTTTGATCAGGAGCTTGCGCAGTTCAACAGTGCAAATACCGTGCTGGAAGAGGTATGGAACGACTTTCCGGATTTGAATCGCACCGAGGTGCGCACTGCACTGGGATGCTTTCTCTTTACCGGGGAAGAGGTTTTCAAAACCGTGGACTGCCTGTCCGGAGGAGAGAAGGTACGCCTGAGCTTTGTGAAGCTGATGCTGTCACACCCCAATTTCCTTTTAATGGATGAGCCGACCAACCATCTGGATCTCATCGGTAAAGAGGCGCTGGAGGAATCCCTGAAGGATTATGAGGGCACGATGCTGTTTGTTTCCCATGACCGTTACTTTATAAGCAAGCTGGCTACCGCGATTCTGGTCATTGATGACGGTAAGGCAAGCTATTATCCGCTGACCTATGAGGAATATATGAACAGGGATAAGGCGCAGCCGGTGGAAAAGAAGCAGCAGCCGGAGAAAAAAGAAAGTGCAAAGCCGGAGCGCTACATCAATTACGGCAAGGAAATCAGTAAGCTGGAAAAAAAGATTGCGGTGAAGGAGGAGGAGCTGGAGGCTCTTCGTGAGCTGCGCTTTGAACCGGAGTACTACCACGATTATCATAAAATGCAGGAGCTGGATGAAAAAATTGATCTTATTCACAATGAAATTGAAAATCTGATGCAAAAGTGGGAAGAATACAGTGAGAAAGTAGAAAACTAAGAAAGAAGGGATTCACTTGAAGGTTTTTGAAAAAAACAAGCTGGGGCATATGGAGCTGAGCAATCGCATCGGAGTACCTGCCATGTGTACCTATATGGTGAAAACAAAGGATGGTGTGGGAAATCTGCATCATGTTGCGCATTATGATACGCTTGCCAAGGGGCGGCCGGCCTTTATCGTGCAGGAAGCTACGGCAGTAAATGCCCACGGCTATATCAATGATGAATGTCTGGGGATCTTTACACCGAGGCAGCGGCAGATTCTGAAGGATATTGTGGATTGTGTTCATGCCTATGGTGTGAACATCGGTATTCAGTTAAATCACGCCGGAATGAAAAATACCTTTGGTAATCAGAAGTATGGACCGATGGAGCAGGGGGATGTCATCTCTCTGGATGAGGATGGTATCAATGAGCTGATTGTGAATTTTGAATTCGCAAGCCGCTGGGCACGGGAGCTTGGATATGATTTTGTGGAGGTGCATGCCGCCCACGGGTATCTGATTAACCAGTTTTTATCTCCGCTCACCAATCAGCGCAGCGATGCTTATGGGCAGGACCGTACCCTTCTGCTTCGCCGTATCGTGGAGGGCTGCCGGGATAATTTTGAGGGAGATATCGTGGTTCGTATCTCTGCCGAGGAATATGAAGCCGGTGGTCTGCATCCGGAAGATATGAAGTCAACGGTACAGGTGATTGAGGAAGCCGGAGCTGCTGCGATTTCCGTATCCAGCGGCGGGTTGAATACAGGAGCTGTACATGCGTACCCGCTGTATCAGATACCCTATGCGGAAACAATCCGTACCATGACGACGTTACCGGTCATGGGGGTTGGCTGTATTACCAAAGAATCAGAAATCAGTCAGATCCTGCAGGAGGAGCGCTGTGATTATGTGCTTCTCGGGCGGAAATTACTGCGTGATCCGTTTTTTCTGTTGAAATGGCAGGATGAGCTGGGATTGCTTCGTGAGGAAGAAATCGGTCAGTGTCTGTATCGTGGAATCCATATGAAATAATGTAGAAACAGTCTTCGGACTGTTTTTTTCTGGAAAACTGGCAGCATGTGTCAAATTTGAAACAGCGGATATTGTAATATACAGACAGGTGATGGTATGTATTTGATAAAACTGTGCGAATTTACAGATGCCCTACTTTTTAACAATTATATAGGGGAAGGAACAGGATTGGATACAAAATCAGCTGTGCAGATGGTGGGTATTTATTACAGGATGTCTTGTAATGGAATGCAATGATAAACGTATTTTTGTACAGGTGCTGAAAATGAGGTTGGCAGGGGATACAGCAGTATCGTCTTACTACATAATGAAAGGTGTGCGTTTTATTTACATCATGTGTTATGATATCTGTCTGAAAGATAAAGGAGATTCTATGGGAAAGGTCACAATTAAAATTTTTGGTATCGGTGATGGCGGGAATACTATCATCCGCCATATGCTGCAGCATAGACTGCACGGTGTGGAATATATTGCGGTCAATACCAATCGGCTTGCTTTGCTGCAGCTTTCACAGGAGCATAAACTATTGATTGGAGAAAAGCAGACGAAAGGATATGGGACAGGAGCAGATTCTTTATTGGGCAAGCGTGCAGCAATCGAGGCGAAGGAGGAAATCTGTAAAAGAATGAAGGGTGCGGATATGATACTGTTATGTGCCGGTCTTGGGGGCGGTACAGGGAGTGGAGCACTTCCGGTATTTGCACAGCTTGCCAGAGAGCTGCATGCGCTGACCATTGCGTTTGTAACGCTGCCCTTTCCCTTTGAAGGAAAAAAACGCATGCGCACTGCCATGGCATCTATGGAAGAAATATATTCGTACACGGATACCTGCATTACGCTCTCTAACCGTCATATCCTTCAGCATCTTGGCAATGCTCCGATCACCAGTGCATTTTCCACAGCAAACAGCATCATTCAGCAGGGAATACAGGCACTGTACGAGCTGATTACCATTCCTGTTTACATCAATATTGATTACGCGGATATCTGTACAACGATGGAAAAACAGAAGCACGGGTTTATCGGCGTCGGATATGGAAGCGGGAATCGGAAAGGGGAAGATGCAGTCAAGGAAGCTTTATCCGCAAGTCTTTTAGAACATGACATCAGGGGACTGCATCACGCGATTGTTCACATATGCGGTAACAGTGAGCTGACATTGGAGGAGGTTCAGCAAATTGTCAATTTCATACATACGGAGGCTGGTGGTGCACTGGATATCATATTCGGCATGGCAATCAATGATAGTTTAAAGGACGAGGTCATTGTAACGATTCTTGCGGCAGGATGAGCCTCTTAAAAAATATTTACAGGAAGTATAGCAATGAAAGCAGCTAGAAGAAAATCTATATATTCTATGTATACATTCATGAATTCCTGCATAATTCCTTTCATTCTGCACACGATAACAGCAGGTGATGCAAATGAAAAAGGAATATGAGAAACTGAACACCCGCCTGAAAGAACAAATGCAGACGGATTTAAACTTTGATATCGTTGTAAAACCGCTGCTCGTACAGGGAATCCATATGAATCTGTACTTTGTGGACGGCTTTGCTAAGGATGAAATACTGGAAAAGATGATGGAATTTCTATTAAAAGCCGATTTACAGAAATGCGTGGAAACACAGGATATTCAGACCTTCTGCGACTCCTGGCTCTCCTATCTCGAGGTGGATGTGCAGCCGGATTTTGCGGCGATGATTACATCTGTTTTAAGCGGCAGTGTCCTGATGATCGTAGAAGGCTATGAGGAAGGTATTGTGATTGATGCCAGAACGTATCCCACACGCAGTATGCAGGAGCCGGAGGATGATAAGGTGCTGCGCGGCAGTCGGGACGGCTTTGTGGAAACACTGATTTTCAATACAGCCTTAATACGGCGAAGAATCCGCGATACACATCTGCGAATGGAATACCATACGCTGGGCTCTATGAGCAAAAGTGATATTGTGCTGTGCTATATGGATGGACTGGCTGATAAGGATTTGCTGGATGATATCCGCAATAAGCTGTCGGAAATCCATGTGGAGGCGCTGACCATGGCACAGGAGAGTCTTGCTGAAGCACTGGTACCGCACAAATGGCTGAATCCATTTCCCAAGGTTCGCTATACAGAGCGTCCGGATGCGGCCAGCAGTAATATTCTGGAGGGAAAGGTCATTTTAATGATTGACAACTCGCCCAGTGTGCTCATCCTGCCGACCAGCTTTTTTGACTTCATACAGGAGGCACAGGACTATTATCTGCCACCGATTACCGGAAGCTATCTGCGCATCGTACGCATTCTGGTGTTTTTCCTGACACTGCTTGTCACACCCATCTGGTACTATCTCAACTGCAATCCGCAGCTGACACCGGACTGGCTCAGCTTTGCGATGATACAGGACCATATGAATCTGCCGATCATCGTGCAGTTTCTGGTGCTGGAATTCGGTATTGATGCTCTGAAGATGGCATCTCTCAACACCCCAAGCTCCCTGAACAGCTCCTTCAGTATCATCGGTGCACTGATCCTGGGGGATTTTGCAGTGAATGCAGGCTGGCTGGCACCGGAAATTATCCTGTATATGGCATTTGTGGCACTTGCGAACTTCACGCAGCCAAGCTATGAGCTGGGCTATGCGATCAAATTCATGCGTGTGATGCTGCTGGTGCTTACGGCGATTTCACCGGTTTGGGGCTTCTGGCTCGGTATCGCACTTATGCTGATTATCATGGCAAGCAACCGCACCGTGACAAACACCTCCTATTTCTATCCGCTGTTCCCGTTCAATCCACATGATTTCAAAATGATATTCGCACGAAAAAAGCTGCGCGGGAAAAGCAGCAGCCGTTCCTGAAACTTTTGCTTCCATAATCTGCGAAACGTGTTACCATATGCATGAGGATGTGATTTGCATATGGTAAAAACAATACAGGATAATATACTGGCACATTGTATGGAGCTGGCGCTGATGCCTGCTTTGCTGTACAGCTATCGCGACGGCGGTGTTCTGTACTGGATCGTATTGATTTTGATGGATGACTATATATTGAGGCATCAGGATGTGAAGGGACTGCTGCCGCTGTGGGGGGATGCACGCTATAAAAAGGATATCCGTCTGCTGCTGATTCTGGAGGGCTGTATGCTGGCAGGTATTGTGATCATCGCCTTTAAAAACTGGCAGGTTTCCGCGATTCTGCTTGTGAATGACCTGATTCTTGATTTTATCGGTATATTTGGACAGTATAATACAAAGAAAAACAAATAGGAACTTTAAAAATAGCGGATTATGTGCTAAAATAATGCCGTAATGTTAAATGTTAATAGGAGGAATTATAACATGGCAAATTGTTTAGTTGCACAGTCTGGTGGACCAACTACCGTTATTAACGCTTCTTTGGCAGGTGTGGTACGCGCAAACCAGTTGAACCCTGTATATGACCACGTATATGGTGGATTAAATGGTATTGAAGGAATTCTGGAAGACCGTTTATACGATCTGACAAACATGAGCGAGTACGAAAACAGACTTCTGCGTCAGACGCCGTCTTCTGCACTTGGAAGCTGCCGCTACAAGCTGAAGAGAAACGATGAAACAGATTACCGCAAGCTGGTTGAAATCATGGACAAGCATGATATCGAAATTCTGTTCTATATCGGCGGAAATGATTCCATGGATACTGTTGATGCACTGAGCCAGTGGGCGAAGGCAAACAATATCGACAAGCGTTTTGTTGGTATTCCAAAAACAGTAGACAATGACCTGATGGTTACTGACCACTGTCCGGGATTCGCTTCAGGAGCTAAATTTGCTAATGAAGTTGTAAACGCTACTTGGCTGGACTACAACGTATATACACGTGAAGAAGTATTTATTCTGGAAACAATGGGTAGAGATGCAGGATGGCTTGCAGGATCTACAGTTGTTACCGGAAGAGTTGACCTGATCGTTCTGCCTGAGGTTGATTTCGATAAGGAAAAATTCCTTGCACAGGTTAAGAAATGCATGGATGAAAAAGGAAAATGCTACATCGTTACAAGTGAGGGTGCTCACTATGCAGACGGTACATACATTGCAGCCGGTGAAGCTGTAAATGACGGTTTCGGACACGCTGTATTAGGTGGTGCCGGTGAAAACCTGAAAAATATGATTCTGGAAGCTGGTATCGCTCCTCGTGCTAAGGTGCAGGATCTGAGTACTGCAGCAAGAAGCTCCAACTTCGCACAGTCACTGGTTGACGTTACAGAAGCATTTGAGCTGGGTATGTCAGCACACAACAGAAGTGCTGATGGCAAATTTACAGGACACGTAGTTGCCGTACAGAGAGAATATGTGGATGGAAGATATAATGCAAAATTCATCTCCGGACCTGCTGAAAACTTCGCTAACCATGTAAAACATGTACCTGTTGAGTGGATTCTGCCGGATTACCAGGGTCTGACACAGGAATTCTATGACTACATCACACCACTGATTCAGGGTGAGCCTACACTGATCATGGAAAACGGAATTCCTAAGACAATCGTTCCTTTCAACAAACGATAAGATTATACATGAACAGCAAAAAGGATGTGTTCTCATATTGAGAGCATCCTTTTTTTCTGCAGCTGCCTGGGAGCGAAAGGGTGTCCATATATAATGCACAAATTTATCATTTTGTCTGAAAATAAAGTGATACATAGCATGCTAATGCATTTGGTTTCATAAAAATGACGGTTTTCTTTCATGAAAATGTAAACAAAAATGACATTTTCGTGTGAAAGTGAGAGTTAAAATATTGTATTTCTATGTGAATTACGATATAATAAGGTCATTATCAGGAATGATAGGAGGGAATTAGATGAAAAAGCTATTCAAAGTGATGGCCGCAGCAGCATGTGCGCTTTCACTGACAGCCTGTGGAGGATCTTCTAAAAAAAGTGATACATTAGTTGTAGGAGCTGAGGAACTTACAGGAACATTTTCACCATTGTACTACACTGGTGCTTACGACGGATACGTAATCGATCTGGTGTACAACAAATTGATGGAGTATGACGTGGATGGTAATTTACAGCCTTCTCTGGCAGAAAAAACGGACGTTGCCAAGGATGGTAAAACAATTACATTCAATCTGAGAAAGGGTGTTAAGTTCTCAGACGGAAGCGACTTTACAGCAAAGGATGTTGAATTCTCATACAAGGTAGTTTCAGATCCAAGCTATACAGGACGTTTCATCTCTACTTGCCAGTATCTGGAAGGATACAAGCAGTACAACAACAAAAAGAACAAGGAAGAGCCAGATTATCCTGGTATCGAAGTGAAGGACGATTATACTGTCGTATTCCACTTCACAGAAGCAAGAAACGATAATCTGCAGAGTTTGATGAACATCAGTGTTATCAGCTCTAACCAGTTTAAGGATTCCTATGCTTACAAGAAAACAAAACCAATTCAGGATGCTGTAGGTAAACCAATCGGAACCGGACCATACGTATTGGACAAATGGGAAGCCGGTACAGGTGCTTCTCTGAAAAAGAATGAGAAATACTGGGGCGATGATTACAAGGGTATTGCAAATGTCATTATCAAACCGGTAAAGATGGAAACGGAATATCAGGAACTGAAATCCGGCAATATCGACCTGCTGGCAGGACAGATTGAGCCTAAGAAAATCGGACCTGCTTCCAACAACGAGGATCTGACAATCAACCACTACCCACGTGGTGGTATGGGTTACATCACTTACAACACAGTAAATGGTGCAACAAGTGAAAAAGAAGTACGTCAGGCACTGTCTTACGCATTCGACCGTCAGTCTTTCGTGAATTCTTACTATGAATGCAAGGACTGCAAGGATCTTGATGGTGTAGAAATCGGTTATGTACCAACAACTTGGAACAACCCAATCTCTAAGCTTGGTAAAGTTATCACAGGCGAGGAAAAGGTTGACGGCTTAACAAACTACAGCTATGACATCGAAAAGGCTAAAAAGCTTCTGGATGATGCAGGATGGAAAGTCGGAGCTAGCGGATTCCGTGAAAAAGACGGACAGAAGCTGGAAATCAAAATCATGGCAATCAAAGATCATGATATCCTGAACAACCTGATCCCTATGTGGAAAAAGGCTTGGGGTGAAGAGCTGAAAGCTGATGTTAAGGTTGCAACTGTTGACTTCAACACACTGATGGATAAAGTATACTATGACAAGAACATTGAAGAATGGAACGTTTACTTCATGGCTACTTCTTTCACAGATGATACAATGTCAGGTGCTGTAACGAACTTTGATTCCAAATATGTTGGTGATGGTCTGGACAACACAAGCCGTCTGAAAGACGAGAAGCTGGATAGTCTGATGGATGCTGCATTGACAGAAATGGATATGGATAAAGCAAAAGACAAATGGGTAGAGGCTCAGAAACAGGTAAATGAAGACGTTTCTGCACTGCCTGTATATGGTAACACTTACTTTGACTTCTACAACAAGAAGATCAAGAACCTGAAGACAAGTGCACTGTACCAGTGGACACATGGTCTGAGGGATGCTACAATCGAGTAAAGTTAAGTAGTAAACTGTAAAGTGTTCAAATAAGAGCAAGGATACACTTGCTCTTATTTATGTTTTAATTCAACTTCTATGTTTCAAAATTAAGTTTTTTTGGAGGTGATCTCATGCTGAAATATATAGTTAAACGTTTGCTAAATCTAATTCCTGTCATATTTATTATTTCAATCGTCATTTTTGGGACCGTAAAAGGAATGCCAGGAGATCCAGTTGATGCTTATCTGGGAATGGGAAGCAAGGCTACCCCGGAACAGAAACAGCAGATTCGTGAGGAATTGGGACTTGATAAATCTCTGCCAGAACAGTATGTAATCTGGGTTGGAAATCTTGCTAAAGGAGAACTGGGGACATCTACCAAGTTCAAACTTCCAGTTTCTGAAATCATTGGAGACTACGTATGGAATACATTCCTGCTGAACCTGGTTTCCCTCGTTATCGGTATCGGGCTTTCTATTCCGATTGGAATTAAGCAGGCAACAAAAAAATTCTCTAAATTCGACAATTTCTGGACAGTATTCTCCTTATTGGGTGTATCTGTGCCAACTTTCTTCTTTGCGCTGATTCTGATTTTCTTCGTAGCGCTGCCTTCCGGCGTGATACCAGTCAACGGTATGCGTACCCCGGATCTTGCAGTCTTCGGATATGATAATATATTCCAGGAAATCGGAGATGTTGCATTGCATATGCTGCTGCCGACAATTGTTCTTGCGTTCGGTAACTTTGCGACCTTCTCCCGTTATGTACGAAGCTCCATGATCGATGTTATCAATCAGGACTATGTACGAACCGCGCGTGCAAAGGGCTTGAAAGAGAAAACAGTGATTTACCGTCATGCATTTAAAAATGCGCTGATACCTCTTGTCACACTGCTGGGTCTGTACATTCCTTCCCTGTTCAGTGGGGCAATGATTCTGGAATCCGTATTCCTGTGGCCTGGTCTGGGTAAGATTTTGATCGAGGCAATCAGTGGACAGGATCAGAGTATTATCACGGCGTGTCTGATGTTCTCTGCCATTTTGATGGTGCTGGGAAATCTGTTGTCGGATATTCTGTATTCCGTTGTCGATCCACGTGTTAAAGTAGAATAGAGGTGATTAGAATGGCGAAAGAAAATGTAAATCAAACTGAAATAAAGCTGGATAAAAGCGATACCATGGGCCCTTGGCAAATTGCATGGAATAAATTCAGACAAAACAAAATCGCTATGGCCGGTCTGATCATTTTTATACTGATCGTTCTTGCCGTGATTTTCGTACCGATCATAAGCGGTGTTAATGTAAATGATTATAGCTTTGATACAAAAAATATTGGACCGAATGCTGAGCACTGGCTGGGTACTGACCAGCAGGGGCGTGATGTATTCTTCCGTTTGTTCCTGGGTGGACGTATTTCTATCATGGTAGGTATCATCGCTGCCCTGATTACGGTGCTCCTTGGCTGTGTGATCGGTGGTATATCCGGTTATTATGGTGGATGGATTGACAATCTTCTTATGCGTTTTGCGGAAATTGTGTACTCTCTGCCATTTACACCACTGATTCTTGTACTGGCATATAATATGTTATGGACACCGTCAAATGTGAAAATGTATATCGTATCGTTTCTGATCGGTGTGCTGTCGTGGCCGGGACTGGCGCGTCTTGTGCGCGGACAGATTCTGTCACTTCGCGAACAGGAATTCATGCAGGCCTGCGAGGCACTTGGTCTGAGTGATTTTTCAAAAATATTCAAGCATCTGATACCGAATGTTTTATCCATGATCATTGTTAATGCGACATTGTCCATGGCGAGTGCTATTCTGACAGAGGCCGGATTATCTTTCCTTGGTATGGGTGTTACCGCACCTACGCCTTCCTGGGGAAATCTGATGGAACTGGCAAGAAATACCGAAGTCTTCCAGGACTTTCCATGGAACTGGCTGCCTGCCGGTATCATGTGTCTGCTGACCGTTATCTCCATCAATCTGATTGGAGAGGGACTGCGTGATGCGTTTGACCCGAAAGATATACGATAGGAGCTGGTGAGTATGGAACAAGTAAAGAACAAGAAAATATTGGATGTTGAAAATCTGAAAGTATATTTCTATACAAAAAAGGGTGTTTCCAAGGCGGTAGACGGAAACAACTTCAAAATGTACGAAAATGAAACACTGGCAATCGTTGGGGAATCCGGCTGTGGAAAGAGTGTTACGGCCATGAGTATCCTTGGTCTGGTGGATGAACCCGGTAAAATCGGGGAAGACAGCAAGATCATGTATGGTGACAAAAACCTTGCGACATTAAAGGATGATGAAATCCGTAAGATTCGTGGTAACGATATCTCTATGATTTTTCAGGAGCCGATGACTTCATTGAACCCGGTATTCACAGTAGGAAATCAGATTATGGAGAATATCCTGCTGCATGAGGATGTAAAAAAGGAAGAGGCACACGAACGCGCTGTCAAGCTTCTGGACATGGTTGGAATTTCCCGCCCGGAAAAGGTTGTGGACAACTACCCGCATCAGCTTTCCGGTGGTATGCGTCAGCGTGTTATGATCGCTATGGCGCTTGCATGTAATCCAAAGCTGCTGATTGCCGATGAACCGACAACAGCACTGGATGTTACCATTCAGGCACAGATTCTGAAGCTGATGAATGATCTGAAGGAAAAAACAGGAACCTCCATCATGCTGATTACGCATGACCTTGGTGTGGTTGCACAGATGGCGGACCATGTAAATGTCATGTATGCCGGTAAGGTAGTGGAAAGTGCTCCGGTATTTGAAATCTTCAAAAACCCGAAGCATCCGTATACCGTTGGCTTAATGAGCAGTATGCCTTCCCTGAACAGCGGAAGCAAACGTCTGAGTACGATTGAAGGGAATGTACCAAACCCGATCAATCTGCCAAAGGGCTGCTATTTCGCAGACCGTTGTCCGAAGGCGATGCCAAAATGCAGGGAGTCCCAGCCGCATGACGTGAAGGTCGGATCCAGACATCACGTTAGCTGCTTCCTGTTTGATGATGCGAAAGGGGAGGAATAAAAAATGGAAGACAAGAAAGTAATTCTCGAAGTCAAAGACCTGAAAAAATATTTCCCTCTTGGAAAAGGTAAGCTGGATAAAAATAAAAAATATGTAAAGGCTGTTGATGGTGTATCCTTCAAGCTGTATGAAGGGGAGACGCTTGGTCTTGTTGGAGAATCCGGCTGTGGAAAATCCACACTAGGACGTGCAATTCTTCGTCTGCATGAACCGACAAGCGGGGAAGTGCACTTCAATGGTGAAGATATTCTGAAAAAGAACCGTAAGGAAATGCGAAAGCTGCGTGAGGAAATGCAGATCATTTTCCAGGATCCATACAGCTCTTTGAATCCCCGGATGAATGTATACAACATTTTGAGTGAACCGCTGGTTGCGCATGGCTATTATAAAAAAGGTGACGAGCTGAAACAGTATATTCTGAATCTGATGGAAAAATGCGGTTTGCCGCCATACTACTGCTACCGTTACCCGCATCAGTTCTCCGGAGGTCAGCGTCAGCGTATCGGTATCGCCCGTTCTCTGGCACTGGATCCAAGCTTCATCGTATGTGATGAGCCGGTATCCGCACTGGATGTTTCCATTCAGTCACAGATCATCAACCTGATGATGGATATGCAGGAAGAACGAAAGATTTCTTACATCTTTATTTCTCATGACCTCAGTGTTGTGAAGCATATCAGTAACCGTGTAGGTGTTATGTACCTTGGTTCACTGGTAGAGCTTGCGGATAAGGATGAAATCTATGAGAATCCGCAGCACCCTTATACAAAGGCGCTGATGGCTGCGATTCCAAAGCCGGATCCTACACAGCGTTCCAGCATGGAAGCAATTCATGGAGAGATTCCAAGCAATGTCAACGTACCAAGCGGATGTAAATTCCACCCGCGTTGTCCATACGCGAAGGATATCTGTAAAACACAGGAGCCGGCAGCGAAGGAAATCAAACCGGGTCACGTTGTTCTCTGCCATTTTGGCGGTGAGTTCTAGTGTTCATCAATAAACCGAAATTTAAGGATCTGTTGAAAAAGAAGGAAGTGCGGGAAGGGAAGGAAGCAAATCTTGAAAAGGGTGACTTTCTGGCTCTCATTATGGCTGCATTCTCGGTGTTTGTACCGGTAATTCTGCTGTTCTGTGCCGTACTCGGTATATTTATCTGGCTCTTTCTTCTGTATATTCACTAAGTCGTTAAAGACGAAGGCACAGGTGTCTGCAAATATTTGTAGAGCTCTGTGCTTTTTTTGTATTGGCTTTTTATGACTGTATCCAGACGGAAATGACTACAATTGGTATTTTCCTTGAAGCTTTCAGCTGCAGGACGTGCGGTGGTACAGCTTTTCCTTTGTCGAAAAAAGCGCTTTGTAATGCATTCTTTCATTGCTTATAGGCTCAAAAAATGTTATTATTTTAGGTAGAGATAGACTCATGGAAGCGTTGTGATTCTATCAGATAAGGACTACTTTTAATAAGTATTACATGAAGTAAGAGGAGGACATACTTATGTTAAAAGGTATTGCAGCATCCGCAGGGATTGCGATTGCAAAGGTTTACAAGCTGGAAACACCGAGCTTCGAAATTGTTAAGACAGAAGCAACACCTGCAGAAGAGGTAGCGAAATTCAACGATGCTTTGGAAAAAACGAAATCTGATATCGAAGGTATCAAGGAACGTGCCGCAAAACGTCTGGCACCGGAAGAGCTGGCAGTTTTTGATGCTCACCTGATGATGGCAGGGGATCCTGAGCTGGCAAGCCAGATTATCTCAATGATTGAAAACGACAAGGTAAACGCAGAATTTGCGACCAATGAAGTTGCGAATATGATGGTTGCCATGTTTGAATCCATGGATAACGAATACTTTAAAGAGAGAGCAGCTGATGTTAAGGATGTTACATTCCGTTTGAAATGTAATCTGCTGGGACTGACGATTCCTGATCTGAGTGCAATCAACGAGGATTCCGTTATTATCGCACATGATTTGACACCTTCCGACACAGCGCAGCTGAATGAATACGCAAAGGGCTTTGCGACGAATATCGGTGGTAAGACAAGCCACTCTGCTATCATGGCAAACTCTCTGGAGATTCCTGCTGTTGTAGGCTGCAGTGGTGTTCTGGATGCCGCAAGCAATGGCGATACGGTAATTCTGGATGCATTGGACGGCGTTGTTATTCTGAATCCAACTGCTGAGGAAATCAAGGAATATGAAGGAAAACGTGCTGCTTATATGGAAGAAAAAGAAGCACTGAAGGTATTAAAGGATGCAAAATCCATTACAACAGACGGACATGAGGTTGAGCTTGCCGGAAATATCGGTACACCGGATGATGTAGATGGTGTGTTGAACAATGGTGGGGAAGGTATCGGTCTGTACCGTACAGAATTCCTGTATATGCACTCTGATCACTTCCCTACTGAGGATGAGCAGTTTGAAGCTTATAAAGCAGTTCTTGAAGGTATGGGAGGACGCCGTGTTGTCGTACGTACACTGGATATCGGTGGTGACAAAAAGCTTCCTTACTTCACGTTCGATCCGGAAATGAACCCGTTTTTGGGATATCGTGCAATTCGTCTGTGTCTGGACAGAAAAGAAATTTTCCGCACACAGCTGCGTGCACTGATCCGTGCTTCTGTTTACGGAAGACTGTGCATCATGTTCCCGATGATTGCGACGGTTGATGAATTCCGTCAGGGTAAGGCAATCTTTGAAGAAGAAAGAGAAAAACTGATCGCAGAAGGCGTTAAGGTTGCAGATAAAATCGAAGTAGGTATGATGGTGGAAATTCCTGCTGCTGCAGTAAATGCAGATAACTTTGCGAAGGAAGCAGATTTCTTCTCCATCGGTACAAACGATTTGATTCAGTACTCTATGGCAGCTGACCGTATGAATGAGAAGGTATCCTACCTGTATCAGCCATACAATCCATCTATCCTGCGTCTCATCAAAATGACGATTGACGGAGCACACAAGGAAGGCAAATGGGCTGGTATGTGTGGAGCAATGGCTGGAGAAGAATATGCGGTACCTGTACTTCTCGGTCTTGGACTCGATGAGTTCTCCATGTCAGCTACACAGATTCTGAAGGCTCGTAAGATGGTTACCAACCTGAGCAAGAAGGAAATGGAAGGTCTTGCTGAGGAAGCACTGAAGCAGGCGACTGCTGAAGATGTTCTTGCACTTGTGAAAAAAGCAGTGGAATAATATTTATAAATGGAACCGAATGGCAGACTGCTGTCCGGTTTTTTTATAGTGAAACAGACTGAATTTCCAGTGAAAAATACGAACGGTACTGCAGCTTTTGCTGTATCAATCATTCAGACAGCGTATAAAATCGCTAAATAGTATGTAAAAAACTGCATTTATAGACACTTGTATCGACAGAGTGTTTAAAAACATATATGATTGTGATATGATAATACCATGAAAACAGATAAGTTAGAGAGCTTGTATACACACATTGAAGAAAAAAAGAGTCCTTCGTGATTTTGAAGGCATTTTTCATTATGCCTCCCTGTTATATACAGCCAGCAGGGAACAAAACAATGACCATTATTTGATAATCAGCTGTTATTTTCTTGGCAGCTCCTATTTCAACACAGGTGTTTATGATAAAGCGATGAAATATCTGCAGGAGGGAATTCGCATCGGAGAACATACGCCCTATCCATTTTTTCAGATGATGTGCTATAATCTGGCAGGGATGGTGAGTGGAACGCTTGGCGATGATATCATGTCGGTTGAATATATGCTGAAGTCCTATTATATCGCTTTGGATCATCAGGAGCTCGGGTATCTGTATATCATTTTAAACAATCTGGGTGTACTCTTTTTTAACCTTGGTTATTATGAAATCGCAAAGGAATATTTCACCAATGCCTTTGAAGAGCGCGGAATCGGTAGCTATGATGATCTTAAAATCAATGATGGCTTCAATATCATCAATCTGATGGGGACAAGCATTTATCTGAAGGATGATCTTGAATATGAGCGCTGGCTGATCTGGTACCGAGAATTTCAAAAACGATTTCAGATCGTTACAGTAGATAATGACTATCAGATGTATCAGGTTCTCTTGTCTGCCCATACGCAGGATATAGCAAGGCTGCGTGCTGAAGTGGTCCGCTTTCTGGAAATTGCCGGCAGAGAAGAGGATCGTTTGCATACGTTTAAAAATCTCCTTAAGGTATTTAAGGTCTGCATGCAGTTTCAGGAACAGAAGCTTTCCTCACAGATTTTATATGAGCTTCAGCTGATTCTTCAGGATTATCCGAATTATCAGAATCATTCCGAGCTTAAGGAATGTCAGGTCATTTATGCGAACACGTTTAAAGCTGAACAGGAGCGTCTACAGGCGCTGGAGGAGTATTATGATATTCGGCAGCTGGAGCTTTCGGCTGCACACAACAACATGAAGAATACGCTGCTGTTAAAGATAGACATGGAACAGCTGCTGTATGAACGTAATCAGATTTTAAAGGAAAACAGGGAGCTGGAGCGTCGTTCTGAAATAGAGGAATTCACAAATGTCATGAATAAAACGGCGTTTCGGACACATGTGAGTGCAGAGCTTGAAACCATGCATCAGGATCAGTATGTCTGCCTGTTGGTCATTGATATTGATAAATTTAAAAGCATCAACGACACCTTCGGTCATCTTGTCGGTGACCAGGTGCTTCTGCATGTCGTTAAGGTGTTGAAGGAGGTTCTTCGCAGCAGCGAATTCATCGGTCGCATCGGCGGTGATGAGTTCTGTGTGTTTATGAAGAATATCCTTTCTCTGCCCTATCTGTATGAGCGTCTGGATGAGATTTTAGATCGTCTGGTAAATACAAGAATCGAGGACAGACAGGTCCTGAGTGCCAGTATCGGTGTATGTATGAGCAATCATATCTGCAGGTATGATGAGATATTCCAAAAGGCGGATGAAGCGATGTATCACGCAAAGAACGCCGGTGGAAACTGCTATGATATTACAGAATTGAGTACATGACAAGATATTGCTAAAAATGACAAGATATTTTATATTTGATACTGTATACTATGTACTGTAGTCGGCAGATATGCCGCTTAATCACAAAGTTATCAGAGAGGAAAACAGCCGCGGTAAACCCCGGACATGAATGCAGTTCAGCGGTTTTTCAATGATGGAGCGATATGAGGATCGTCTCTATTGCTGATAATCTTGTATAAAGAAATGATTCTTACGATCCCTTTCAAGAATCATTTTTTTTATTTTTCACGCGTTTTCAATTTGTCTGTGATGTGATAGAATGATTCCATGAGAGCGGGGATGAGAATGAGAAAAAAAAGACTATGCGGAATCGTGTGCCTGTGTCTGGTGCTGAGTGGCGGATGCAGTGCAGCTGAGCCAAAGGAGGAGAAAAAATCCTCACAGTATTTTCTATTTGCCACACCTTTATCTACACATACGCTATGGCAAAAGGCCAGAGAAGGGATGCAGGATGCCTGTACGGAGCTGGAGGTGCATTGTGACTGGAAGGGACCTATTAAAATTTCCACCGATGATATGGTGGATGTCATCAATACAGGTCTTTTGAAAAAAGCAGATGGCATAATCACACAGGGGGTCATCAGCAAGGAGCTGATCCAAAAAGGAAATGACAAGGGTATCCCCTTCGTCCTGGTGGATTCTCCTGTTGAGGGCAGCAGTCCGCTAACAACGATCAGCAAGGACTTTGATGAACAGGCCAGACTTCTGTTAGCCGATATCGAAGAAAAGCTGGGTAAGAATAAAATGCTTCGCATCGGCATTCAGGTCAGTGATTTGAGCTTTGACCTTGCAAGGGATCAGATTGCATCCATTGAAGCTGTATTTGCACAGCATCCCGGCGGCTTTGAGATTGTCGCAAAAAGTGAATCGCGCAGTGACCAGCTCACCTCCCGCAACGAGTGGATCAAGGTGCTGCAGAAGGATACCGGTATGAATGTTTCCATCAACCTTGCAGGGGAGAATGCAATCGGTTTTGTGGATGCAAGCGAATATATGGACAATCGCGATACGATTCTTGTGTACGGCGTTGATGATATGAAGGAAACACTGGAGCTGATACGGGAGGGGAAGGTGGAAGGCAGTATTGTGACATCCTTTTATCAGTACGGATATGAATCGGTACATATATTATATGATTATGTCACCAGGGGAGTACGGCCGGAAAAGGAAAGGATTCCTTCCTATCTTGTGCTCGTTAACAGGAAGAATCTGAATACCTATGCCTCCGCTTTGCAAAAGGAGAAAATGCATGTGGAATAGATCGAAAAGCTTTCGCAGTAAAATCATGAACTACAATCTCATGCTGATCGTGGTGATGGTACTTGTCTGCACGACCTATGTACTTATCAATGATCGAACGATAAAGAAATTCAATTCCACCTATACCACCTACAATGAGCTGAATCAGTTTTATGACAATTTGAAGAATCTCAACGATGCGTTACAGGTGTACCTGTATTCTCCAGATGATCAGAATTATAAGGGTTTTCACAGATATCGCACAGTTCTGCAGGGAAATGTGGAAAAGGTAAAGGCGAGTCTGAAAAATCAGGATCATGTCTGGCGTTTCGAGCTGCTAAACAATATGGTGGATGGCTATATGGCGCAGGCAGAGCTGGTCATCGCTTCCGATCTTCAGCAGGAAAAGGAGTTCAGTGCGAAGTATCAGGAGCTGCTGTATGAATATGATCTGATCAATAAGACAGCTAGTGAATATTATGGCTTGGCGACGCAGGATATGCAGCTGCAAAAGGCGGCAGTCAACAGCAATCAGAAGACCATGCAGCTGGTGTCGCTGTTCTTTATCCTCTATCTGATTGTATGGATGATCTATTTTTCCATATCCACTATCAAATCCATCACCGATCCTCTGGAAAAGGTAATCAATAATATGAACCGTATCAAGAAGGGAGCATATGACCTTACGCAGATTTCCAATACGAATAAGGAGATGAATGTGCTTTGTCTTGCCCTGGAGGATATGGCGGACAGTATCGAAAAAAACATCCAGTATGAAAATGAAAAGGCAAGACTGGAACGCAGGGTTCTGGAACAGCAGAATGACAATCTGCGAAAAGATGAGCTGCTTGCCCAAAGCGAGCTGCGCATTTTACAGAATCAGATCAATCCGCATTTCCTGTTTAATACACTGAATATGATTTATAAAAAGGCGTACAGTGAGGGAGCCTATGAAACAAGTGAGCTGATGGAAAAGACGAGCCAGCTGCTTCGCTACGGTCTTGATAATGCAAGTAAAATCAGTTCTCTGAAAAAGGAAATCAAGGCAATTTACAACTACAATTACATACAGGAAAAACGATACGGTGACAGAATCCGCTTTCTGATGGATATTGAGGAGGATTTGCCGGATATCCCGATGCCCTCCATGGTGCTGCAGCCGCTTGTGGAAAATGCGGTGTCACACGGCTTACAGGATATTATCGAGGATGGAGAGGTTGTGATTGAGGTAAGCCGTCTCAATGATGAAATCATGATATCTGTCAGTGACAACGGTACCGGTATGCCTGCGGATGAGCTGGAGAAGCTTATTCTGAACGATTTCCGCATGAGCAGTGATGAACGCTCTCATCTTGGGCTTTATAATGTTACAAGGCGCCTGAAGGCCTTCTATGGCGATGGGGTACGTATCATTGTCAACAGTCTGGAGGAATGCGGATTTGAAATCAATATACAGATTGATTTGAAGGAGAACGGATATGTATAAAATCATGATCATTGAGGATGAACAGATTGAGCGGGAAACGCTGTATAAGATCATTCAGGAGGGTTTTCCGGAATGTCAGGAGCTGTATGCTGCGAAAAATGGTAAAGAAGCACTGACCCTGTTTGAAGAGCATCATCCGGATATCATATTAGCCGATATCAATATTCCGGGTATCAATGGTCTGGAGGTGATTCGCCGCATTCGGCAGACAGCGGGGGAAGTGGAGTTTCTGATTTTATCCTCCTATAATTACTTCGAATATGCACAGGAGGCGATTCGTCTTGGTGTAGAGGATTTCATCTTAAAGCCGTATACGATTGATCATTTAAAGGATGCTCTGCGAAAAACGATGGAGCAGTTACAGCAGAAGCAGAATGAAAAAAAGCATCAGAGTGATCTGCTGGAAAAAATAGAAAGGATTACTCCGGTTGTGGAAAATGAATGTCTGTTTGCCATATTGTCGAATGAGGATGAGCTGGTGCTGCGCAAGAATCTAAGACTGCTCAGTCCGCGCATCTGCAGCGGCTTCTGTTTCATCATCCGATCCTCTCATTACGATCAAACCTATATGGAAAAGGTGTCCGCAGGCTTCATACAGCTGGGCTTTCGCTGCCTGAAGGAGCTCTTTCATGAGCTGCAGATTTTTTATATCCTTGCAGAGCGGGCTATTCCGCAGGAGGATTTGCAGCATTTGGAGAGCTATATCACAGCATTGCAGTCGGATAGCCTTGAATTTGGTATCGGACCGATTGTAAATGACATTGCGCTGTTTCACCATTCCTTCCAAATAGCAAGAGATCGCATCGGCATTCAGGAGCCGATCTGTTCTCAGCTTCTGCAGGACAGCAGCGATGATTGCAAGGTGGATATCGATCTGGATAAAATTGTTGCACGATTTGTGTCCATCTTTCAGAAAATGGATGAGGAGGGTCTAAAAAGGGCAGTTCATCAGCTCTGTCTGACACTGATTCCTCATGAGCGCAGGCAAATCGTTCAGGAGGTGGCCGATTTGTTTGAAAGGCTGCGTGATACGTTGCAAAAGGAGTATGCGGATATCAATCTGCAAAGGATAGAAATAGCACCACTGCAAATCAGTACGAATATTCATCAGGAGGTGCCGCTGTATCTACATATGCAGATGCATCGACTGTATGATCCCATTGTTGAGGAGCGCTTCCGTAACACCAATCAGCTGGTACGTCAGGCAGTCCGCTATATTGATGCCAACTACCGTAAACAGATCACCCTGAGTGATATGGCGGATGCATTGCAGGTTTCACCGTTTTACCTGAGTAAGCTGTTGAATAATTCTCTGCATAAAACCTTTACCGAGCTTGTCAGCGAGCGGCGGGTGGAGGCGAGTAAGGAGCTGTTGAAAAGCGGTAAGCGAATCAAGGAGATTGCTTATGAGGTCGGCTTTCAGGGACAGAATTACTTCACAAAAATATTTAAGAAGTATACCGGTGTAACACCGAAGATGTATAAGAATTCCTTCGACGACAAATAGGAAATAAAAGGAAACTGCAAATAATTGCTAAAGATAACAAGAATTTACTAGTTTAACAGTTATATAATAACATTGCAGATAAAAGACCAATTTAACAATCATAATTATATCTGCAATACCATAATGGTAAGGCTGTTACCAGCCGGCCTTACTTTAATCCTTTTTCTTTAAAAAAACCATGTTTCTCCCAGAACATGGTTTTTTTATGCCAAGCGTAAAAAGAAAAGCAATATCCGAATGGGATGTATTCCACAAGCGAATATTGCATATTCATTCATTGTTCAACCGACTTCAAAATTCATGTATGCACAATGCTGTTTTCATAAACAGATATTGCGGTATCTCTTTTTATTTGGTCAGCTCCAGGAATTCATCAATACGCTGTGCGCATGTATCCAGACAGCTTGTCCAGAATGCTTCATCACACAGGTCGATATCAGCCATCGCTGCAACATCCTCAACACTGGATACCGTTGTTGCTTTTAGAAGCTCACGGTATTTTGGTACGAAAGCTTCTTTCTCTTCCTGATACTTCACAATCAGTCCCCGTGCAAACAGAGCTCCGAATGCATATGGGAAATTGTAGAAGCTCAAACCGCTGGAATAGTAATGGGACTTGCAAATCCACATATACGGATGCAGATAGTCGGGATCCAGACCGTCCCCATATGCCTGCTTCTGTGTTTCGATCATGATGGCTTCCAGCTCGTCCGCAAACATAAAGCTGTCTTTGCGCTTTTCAAATACTGTCTTTTCAAACAGGAAGCGGGAATAGATATCACAGATAACCTGTGTCAGATCCTGCAGCTGATTTTCAATCAATGTGATTTTTTCCTGACCCTTCGCCTCCTCGATTGCGGCATTCATAATGATGTTTTCATTGAATGTTGAAGCAGTTTCCGCAACCGGCATGGAATAATCGGTATTCAGGGGACGGTGATTCTCAATCATCATACCGTGATAGGCATGTCCCAGCTCATGGGCAAGCGTAACGATATCACCTAGCGCACCGTCATAGTTCGTCAGAACACGGCTCTGTTTTACGCCGCTTAAATTAGCACAGAAGGCACCGCCGACCTTTCCCTTGCGCGGGAAGAAATCAATCCAGCTTTCGTCAAAGGCACGCTCCATCATATCTGCCATATCCTCTGCGAAAGGACGGAAGTGCTTCAGCAGGTATTCCTTTGCCTCCTCTACACGATAGGTTTTTGTTTCCTCACCGAGTGGCGCAAACAGCTCATACCAGGGAAGACCGTTCTTATATCCGAGAAGCTCTGCCTTGCGTCTGAGATAGGCATGAAATTTCGGCATATAGGATTGCATGGTATGCAGCAGGGCATCCAGCGTTTCCTGCTTCATGTGCGCATTGTGCAGTGTCATGGCAAGTGGAGAAGCAAAGCCGCGCAGCTCACATTCTGTCAAAACCTGTGCCTTGATGCTGTTTAAGGAAAAGGCAACGGCATCACGTATTTTATCATAGGCCTTCAATTCTGCCTCATAGGCACTCTTGCGCACCTTTGCATCACTGTCATAGGCCATATTGCGAATCTGAGAAAGGGTGGAGACTTCGCCCTTATACTCTACCTCTACAATACTCGTCAGATATTCCTGCAGATTGGCCCAGGCTTCACCGCCGCTGATATTCATTTTGGATAATACATCCTCTACATCATCACTGAGCAGATAGGTACTGTCCTCTTTTATTGTATGCAGCAGGTAGCTGTATTCCTTCAGCAGTGCATCCTGTTCAATACACGCATCCAGATCCTCAATTTCTGCCACGTAGCGGTTGAACTTTGCATTTGCTTTCGTGATGCCGCTGAATTTCTGTGAAAACTGATTCATCAGCGAAACCGTTTTTCCATCCGATGTATTCGTGGACTGCTTCAGAGAAATAAAGTGCCCGACGCGATCGGCTAGTGTGTGGAATTCCTCCAGCAGGGACAGCATATCGTGTAAAGCTTTCACCTCGTTATCATGACACAGCTGCTCAGCAGCCTGTGTACAGCGTTGAATAACGGTATCCATTTTTTTGAAGTCATTAACAAAGGCTTCATCATAATATCCCTTGTATAAAACATCTAAAGACCATTCATTCATAAGTATCTACCTTCTTTCATCCTTTAGACAATACCCATATTATATCCCATCTATACAGGAAATGCACAGTTTTACAAAGCTTATTTCAGGAAATTGTGCAGTTGAGAGGATGACATGTAAAAAGACTCCACTTTTCATGGGGTCTCTTATGCAATTCAAACAGGAATACTCTGTTGTGCTGATTGCGATTTTTTTGGTATTTGTAACAGGTTGCAGGAAGGTGTTTTTATCCGCGTGTTCCAACGTGACGACGTGAAAAGGTGTAAATTGCGTAGGCACATACCATAAGCACCGTGCTGTATCCGATGAATATCAGATTGTTGCCAGGAACGGCTTCAAACAGGGTCAGAGAGCCGAAGAGGAAAAAGATGAAGGAGCTTCCCACCTTGACCGTATCTTCACGAAGGTGAGAGAAGATCAGCTTGCCTGCAAAGATACCGAGTATATTCGCCATAATCAGCCCCAGAGAAGCACCGAGGAAAATCGGAAAATGCTCACGCATGTGATCGGCGGCCAGCGCAACGGTGGCAAGCTGCGTTTTATCACCAAGCTCTGCGATAACAAAGGTAAATGCAATGGATACTACGGGGATTTTCAATGCAACATGATGCCCTGCTTCTTCCTCGGTGCTGCAGCGAAGATTCATCAGTCCAAAAAACAGAAACATGGCACTTGCCGCCAGCTTGATCAGACGCATGGGAATCAGATCACCGATCAGATCACCGGCCAGTACGGAGACACCGCTGATGGCAAAGACACCGAGTATCATGCCGGCAATTACGGTTTTTACGGAGTAGCGGTTTGTCAGCGCCATAATCATCAGCTGTGTTTTATCGGCCATCTCTGCCAGAAAAACAAATAGAAATGTATGAAACAGCATAGGTTCACCTCTTTCAACTATATGCGTGGGAAGCAGGCGGTATGCAGGGAATATAAAAAAGATTTTCTTCAGAGCATGGTTGCATATTCTGAAGAAAATCAAGGGGAAAGCTAGGAAATATATGCGAGAATCAGCTTCATGGTGTTTTCCACACCATCATAATGCGTTCGTTCCATTCCATGGGATGCATGTACGCCCGGACCGATCAGTGCACCGCGGATATCACAGCCTCCGCGCAGTGCTGCGCTGACGTCGCTGCCATACATCGGATAAATATCAACGGCATAGCACAGCTTCTTTTCCTTAGCCAGCTCAATCAGCCGGCTGGTCATTTCATAATCATACGGTCCGCTGGAATCCTTGGCACAGATGGAAACATCCTGTTCACTGCAGGCCAGATCAAGACCGATACAGCCCATATCCACGGCTATCAGCTCATTAATGCATTCCGGTATGTGTGACATGCCATGACCGACCTCCTCATATGTGCTCATCATGAAAATAAGATCGTATGCAGGGGTGATGCTGTGTTCCTTCATATGCTGAAGGACGCCCATCAGGGCACTGGCACTGATTTTGTCATCCAGAAAGCGGGATTTGATAAAGCCGCTTTCCGTAATCTGAACCTTTGGATCGATTGCCACAAAATCACCGTTGCAGATGCCGAGTGCTTCCACATCCGCTTTTGTTTTCACAACCTCGTCAATGCGGATTTCCATCTCATCGACCTCACGTTTTCTGGTCGAAGCGTCTTTATATACATGTGATGCGGGAGAACAGGAAAGTACGGTACCGGTATATACCCTGCCATCTCTTGTATGAATGCGGCAGTATTCCCCATCCAGTGTGGGAATGATCGGGCCGCCGATGTTGGTGACTGCCAGCATACCGTTGCTTTTGATGGAGCGTACCATCAGCCCAAGTGTGTCGCAGTGCGCACAGAAGCCGATTGTTTTTTCACTGCTGGAGCCCTTTACATAAATCAGAAGGTTTCCCTTATTGTTGCGTTTTGTCTGATATCCCAAGGCTGCTGCCTCGTCGGCTACAAGGTCAATTGCCTTTTTTGTATAACCGGTTGGGGAGTCCGTCCCCAAAAGTCTTGAAGCAAAATCCAATACGTATGTCTTATCCATTTGTCTACCTCACTTACTTATAGAAACGCCGTCGTTTCCGTCAATTTCGCTGACTCTGACCCGAATGACCTCACGCAGGGAGCTGGGAATATTCTTTCCTATATAGTCAGCGCGAATGGGAAGCTCCCGATGCCCGCGGTCCACCAGCACAGCAAGCTGAATTTCCCTGGCTCTACCATAGTGCATGATCGCATCCATCGCAGCCCGTACGGTTCTTCCCTTGAAGAGTACATCATCCACAAGGATGACCTTTTTATCCTTTACCGGCAGGGATTCCATCGGCATGGGATAGGGCTTTTCCCGATCATCTCTCCAATGCGATACATCCAGGGCAAAGCAGGGAACACTGACATCCTCCACGTTGCATATAATGTCTGCCAGTCGTCTGGCAAGAATTTCTCCTCTTGTCTTGATACCGATTAAGACGATATCCTCTACGCCGCGGTTATGCTCGATGATTTCATGCGATATGCGGATGAGAGAACGTTTCATCTGGAGCGCGTCTATGATTTCCTTTGTTTCCATGTACTACCTCCTGACGTACAGCTACTATAAGTATAGCGGTTCGTCTTCGTTTTCGCAATCATTTCCAAGGATTTCACGTAAAATCGAGGCTGTATATTCCTCATACAGCTGCGTATTGTTTTCCGCCCTTCTCGTGTACAGAACATAGACCGGAATATCCTGCAGATAGAGGATGGTAAAGAAATCCCGCAGGAGGGCGTCACAGACAGGCTTGTTTTGAGCACAGCCAAGCGGATTGATGAAATAGGAGGAAATCAGCTGTCCGTTTCTGCGGCAGGGTCCCTTGCGGAACAGGTCCAGACATTCATCCAGTGTTTCCAGTCGCCGATAGCCGTATTCATCGCTGACATTATCCAGATAAAACAAATGTGTAACCTTGTGAAACTGCAGGGTATTTGCATGCTGAATAAGCGGCAGAATCTGATACAGCTCCTGATTTTCCTGTATCAGAAACAGGCTGTCGGAAAAAGTGGAGAATACCGAGGTGATACGGGAATGTGTGATGTTTTTCAGCGCACTGATTTCTCCGCCGGTGCTGACAATTTCCTCATCCAGATAATGCAGGGTTCCATGATCATCATAAACGGGGGCTGCCGATAGCCCCTTCTGTTCACAGACTCGAAGGCAGGCATCAAGCAGCTCACTTTTGCCGGTTCCGCTTTCTCCGGCAAAGACCAGTCCTTTCTTTGTATCACCTGCCTGCATCTGAAGCATGGAAGCATGAATGGGCAGATCGTGCTTCTCCATGCAGATTGCATTGTAAAGGGTCTGCAGCATATCCTTGAGATAGCGTATATGATGCATACGCGGGGTTCCGCTGACCAGTCCAATGGTGATCTGATTCGTTTCATCGTAATAGTAGCAGGCCTGATCCTTTGCGGAGGCTAAGGCAAAAATGAGAATGAAGTCCTGTTGCAGGGACAAGGCAGTGAGCGGATACAGGGCGGCGAGACAGACGCCCAGCTGTACGCATTCTCTGGACAGATAAACAATGCCCTTTTTATCCGCAATCGCAATACTCATTGCAAAAAAAGCATTTGCATCCATACTGATATCGCGGTAGATGAAGGTGGAGGAGCGCTCAATAGAAATATTGGTGGCATCCGGCTGCTGAAAGAGTGGTACATGATGCAGCTGTACCTGTGAAATAAAGGGAATCTGCTCCAGAGGAAGGTGCGCATAGGGATGGGATACCTCACATACACGCAGCTGCAGGGTAGCATCAAATCCAAAGGGCTGCATATGCAGCAGGCTGCTGTCCTTTTGCTTCAGGACGGCCATGTTCTGAAACAGGGTGTCCAGAGAAGGGTTTCGTGCTGCTTCACTGCTGCACAGACGAAATTTTGAAAGTGTCGCGGCATAGGTCAGAAATTCCAGCAGATACGGACTGGGGTGCGGCTGTGCGGTAAGCAGGGCGAGTACTCTTGCTTCCTCAATATCATAAGGATAGGCGTCTATCAGACGGCGCAGGTATTGCTCACCGTCACAATCCTGTGGAAATAAAAGTTCTTTTTTCATATGGGATCACCTGTTTGTAAGCTATGCGGCGGCTGCTGAAAAAAGTACAAATTTGCACAACAGTCAGCAGAGTGGCTCTATTCTACATCATATCGTTTTCTACAGCTTCAGATAGAAAATGCGGAGGTATGCAATCCACTGATGATTTTAAGGGGAAAAGCGGCTACAGAATGCATGTCTTCGCTGTATACGGTTATGGAGCATTTAAAAATCAGAAGGCATCGTTCGTTTTTCTTTGCTAATATGGGAATGAGATGCAAGAAACCGCTCATTTTTATAAGCAGCGAAAGAAATAACTTGTAATCGGTTGCTTAACGGAGAAAAGATATGCTGCCAGCATGCTTCCCTATGTCTTTCTCTTCCGCAAATGAGTAAGGCAGCCATTGCGCTGTGAAAAGCGTTCAGAGGTCTATAGTAAGGTTGGATATAGAAAAAGACGCAGTACATGGGAGTATCCAAATGTATATGCGTCTTTGTTATGATAGCTTCAGCTGTGCATTATGCCATGCTGTTATAAAGGACAGCCTTATAAAAATAGCAATGAAATTCAGCTTGTGTAAGTATCTCTATTTTTGTACATGACCTTGTCAGACAGAGGCAGGGCGTTAGAACAAATTCATCAGCTCTTCCTTGCTCATACTGGTGATGATTCCCTCGTTATTGTGAATAATGGAGTCGCTGAGGTCCTGCTTCAGACTCTGCAGCTGCATGATTTTCTCCTCGATGGTATCCTTTGCTATCAGCTTGACAACCTGTACATTGTTATGCTGACCGATGCGGTAGGCGCGATCCGTTGCCTGATTCTGTGCAGAAACGTTCCACCATGGATCAAAATGGATAACGACTTCCGCACTTGTCAGATTTAAGCCGGTACCGCCTGCCTTCAGGGATATCAGGAAGATGGGGGTATCATCACTGTTAAAGCTGTTTACCAGCTGCTGCCGCTGCAGCTTCGGTGTGCTTCCCTTCAACAAATAGTAAGGGATATCCTGGCGTACCAGCTCCTTTTCCAGCAGCGAAAGAAGCGAGGTGAACTGTGAGAATAGGAGAACCTTTTTTCCGGATTCCCGGCAGCTTTCAATAAACTCCATACAGGCACTGATTTTGGCACCAATACCGTTATAATTTTCATACAGCAGGCGCGGATCACAGCACAGCTGACGCAGTCTGGTCAGCATACTGAGAATCATGATTTTACTGTTTGCGAAGCCTTTTTCCTTAAAGCTTTTGTTAAGGTCATCCCGTATGAGGGATACATTGGCCATATATAATTTTCTTGTTTCTTCATCCAGCTCAATCAGCATGGTGTTTTCCACCTTTTCCGGCAGTTCCTTGAGGACATCCTTCTTCACACGCCGCAGGATAAATGGTTCAACCATACGTTTCAGCTCCTTCAGCATTCCCATATCGTTTTCCTTGACAATGGGCTGCTCATACTGCTTTTTGAAATAGGAATAGGTATACAGATAGCCGGGCATTAGGAAATCAAAGATGCTCCACAGCTCTGCCAGTGAATTTTCAATCGGTGTTCCGGTCAGGGCGAACCGATGGCGGGCCTGTATCTGCTTTACGCTGATGGCATTCTTGGTGTTGTGGTTTTTGATATACTGCGCTTCATCGATAATCTGATACTGGAAGGTGAAGTCCTCGTAGGCTTCAATATCCCGTTTTAAATAGTCATAGGAGGTGATAACGACATCATAGTCCTTACAGCTGCGGATTTGTACCTTTCGCTCATCACTGGAGCCGCTGATAATGATGCTCGTCAGCGTCTTGGAAAATTTCTCAATTTCACTTTGCCAGTTGAGTATCAGTGAAGACGGGCAAACGACCAGTGACAAAGAATCTTTGCGCTGCAGCCGTTCATCCTCCAGCAGCGTGATGACCTGCAGGGTTTTACCGATACCCATATCATCTGCCAGTATACCGCTAAAGCCATAGGCAGCCATGGTTTTCATCCAGCGAAAGCCGGTTTTCTGATAATTACGCAGTGTTGACTTCAGCGCTGGAGGGACTGCAAAGTCACTGTCCTTGACATTGCGGATGCCGCGAATGATATCCTTGAAGGAGGAATCCCGGTCGACCTTGATCATATCGCTATCCTTCAGACTGTTGTCAATATACAGAGAACGATATTTGGGAACCTTGATCACACCGCTGCTGATTTCCTTTTCACTCACGTGCATACCATCCAGAATTGCACTGAGCTCCTGCAGTGCACTATCCTCGATATTGACAAAGGAGCCGTTTTTCATACGGTAATACTTCTTATTCATACGATAAGAGGCAAGGACCTCCTGCAGCTCATTAACAGGGAAATCGTAGGTATCAAAATTAATTTCCAGCAAATCACTTTCAATGCGGACACCCATGGAGATATTGACACTCTCCTTGATCTGCAGCTTTTTAAATTTATCTGTAGCAAATATCTCACAGGTATTGCCAAGCTCCTTCAGCCCCTGATTCAGAAATTCATACATGGCATCCTGCGAATGCTCGATATAGGCAATGCCGTCCACTGCATCGATTCGGGTCATGTAACGGGTAAAGACAAGCCGTGTCGAAATTTCATCATTGAAATTTCTGGAGGTGGACAGGGCACTTGTGCTGAAAGCGTTGTATTCCTCATTTCCATAGCAGTACATCAGGCGTGCGGAAATCACATTGTGCTTGGGCATATCGATATACAGACGGCATTCCAGAGGAAGCGGTGCAAAGGCAGAGATATCCACACCTCTCAGCGGAATATACCGGCGTGTATTCATAATGACATTATTATAGAAGGTGGGCATGAGTTCACTGCTTAACAGCAGCGGTTTTTTCTTTTCCAGATATGTCTGCAGCAGGCGGCTGCAGGCTTTGGAATAAGCGGTATCACAGCGGTACAAAATATGATCCATTAACAAATATACATGGCTGCGGCCTTCAAATATGCGATAGCTCAAAGAGCTCAAGGCGATTTCATAGGAGTCATCCTCCTGTTTTTTAACTTCCATGGTAAGCTTTGGATTTTCATCCAGAAAGCGCATGTTGATCAGCATTTTTTCCTTCATGCGATGCATAATATCCTCACCGGCGTACAGCTGGAAAAATTCATCAAGCGCATCCGGTGTCATACACAGGTTACGCGCCTGTGGACAGCGCTCCAGTGCATGGCGGTTCTGGAAATAGAGGACATCATGCTCATGGCGCAGCATAAAGTCAAGCAGCTTCTGACTATCTTCATCAAAGCTTAAGCGGTTATGCAGAAACTCCAGCTCCTTGCCATAGCTTTTTTTCACATTGTTGCGGATATCGTCAAGAAACTGTGCAATATCCTTTACGATATAGCGCTTTGCATTCCCCACCTTCAGTGTCAGTGCCAGGATAGTTCGCTGACGAATCTCCAAAACAGGCTCGATATGTACCGCCTGCTTCAGATTCATAGCCAGCGAGGAATAGATGATTTGTTCCTCATAGGCATTCATAAGGGAAATGGCGTAGCTGTCATGCTGCTGAACTGCGGTATGTGCATCCGTCTCCTTCTGCTTCTTTTCATGCTCCTCATTCAGCTTTATTAAAACAGCTGTACAGTGCTCACAGGACAATGTATCTTTCCCATGCTGCGGACAGCTGCATAAATGTGCGCGCACCGTTACATCATCCTTGTCGATGGACATGTTGACTTCCCGGTAGTCCTTTCCATCCTTAATGGTAGCGTTGATCATGATGATTTCCCTGGAAGAAAAATCATCGATATCCAGAGATACGATTCTCTGCTCATCCACCAGTCTTTTCGCTTTTTCATATTGTTCATCACTTCCGGCAAAATCCCGGATTTGTGCATTGGTAAACTCCATACATACACCCCTGCTTTCATCTTATTATTGTACCATCTTTTTCACGTAATTTGTCCCTGTATATGAAATGTTTTTCCATAAAGAGAAGATATGTATACCGTTCAGTGTTTGTAAAAATACACCTGCTGCTCGCATTCATCAGTGTCTGTGAAAAAAATGTTGTAAGGCAACAGTTGCTGAAGGTACCGGATATACATAAAGGATCAAATGACTAAGACGAGATTACACAAAGATAAGTCAAAGCTGCTGTTTACAGTATGAAGCATGTATATACTGTGTGAGGATAGCATGTTAATAAGCTTTTCGTTATGTTTCATAAGTATGAATGATATATTCCTCTATATTTCTTGTAGATAGTACTATTCTGATACTATAATGTTAGGCTTTTACCTTCAGTATACCAACTATGAAAAATTGATATTATAGACGATTCAAGAAAATGAAAGTCGGATATGCTTTGCATAAAAAGAAGCACTGAAAAGGAGTCTCTAAAAAATCACTTGACGTATCAGTGTCCTAACGTATAATATTAAGTAAAGGATTTAGAAAGACAGAGGAACAGCTGCGATGAGAATTTGATAATCTAATTTACAAAAACGTGAAAACTAGCAGACATACCATAGCGTATGTACTGTTTTGCGGACTGTGGGTTAAATTATCATTGTGTTTTTTTATCAATCTGTTCTTTTCTTATACTTCAATGCATGTAGAATGCAGGTAAGATAGATATTGAGCATAGATTTTTTATATATGATAATCCACCCGCTCATAGGGAGGGATTCTATGCTGCTGGAATTACAGCATGTAATAAAAAGGTTTCATGATAAAGAACTGCTTCATATACCGGTATGGCAGATTCATCAGGGTCAGCGGATTGGACTGATTGGCGCAAACGGATGCGGAAAAACCACACTTTTGCGGATTTTACAGGGAGTGTGTGTGGTTGAAGAAGGTGTTGTACGTAGATTTTGTACGCTTTCCTATTTTGAACAGCTGTCACAACAGGTTTCTTATGGGGATGGAAGACTACTGAGGGAATTATCTGTTTCTCATCTGCAATTGAAGAAACAGGTAAGCGGTGGGGAATAGCAGAGGCTGCGGTTGTCAAAAGCACTGAGCACCCCCTGTCATCTGTATCTTCTGGACGAGCCGACAAGCAATCTGGATCAGCAGGGAATTGCCTTTGTGAAAAAAGCCCTGCAGAATATGGATTCCTTTGTACTGGTTACGCATGAGCGTTCCCTGTTACAGGAGGTATGCAACCAGATCATTGAAATTAAGGATGGCAGGCTGCACATATATGAAGGTAATTATGAAAGCTATCTTTATCAGAAAGAGGAACATAGAAAATATCTGCAGCACCGCTACGATACAATCGAGAAGCAGCGTCACCAGCTGCAAAAGGCGTATGAGCAAAAAATAAAGCAGGCACAAAAGGCGAAGCGGAAGCCGCGAAATGTTTCAAACAGTGAACGTAAAATGCGGGGAAAGGTCGCGCTTCGAAAGTCCAAGGACGGTATCAGTAAGGCGATGTATCGGCAGGCGGATGCGATTGCAAGCCGTATGGAGCATTTGGAAAAGGTTGAGGTGTTAAAAGAGGAAGAAGCAATTGTGATGGATGTACAGGCGCTGGATCTGCCAAAAGGAAAATGGCTGTTGAAAGCAGAAGGACTAAGTGTTTCCTATGGAAGGCACAATGTGCTAAAGAATGTGCATTTCTTTATGAAAAATCACAGTAGAGTAGCTCTTGTTGGAGAAAACGGCTGTGGCAAAACAACGCTGCTGCAAGCGATTGTACAAGGAAATCCTGCGATATGGAAGGCACCAAAGGTGAAGATTGGCAGATTGTTTCAGCAGTTTGAGAATTTGAAGGATGAGCAAAGTGTATATGAGAATGCCATGGCGGATAGTGTGCAGGGGGAGCATGTCGTGCGCACAATTCTGGATCGGTTGTTATTTCAACAACAGGATTTGAAAAAGCCGGTAGCTGTGTTAAGCGGTGGAGAGCGGATGCGGCTTGGCTTTGCGAAGCTGATGGTAGGTTCCAGCAATCTGCTGCTTCTGGATGAGCCGACAAATTATCTCGATCTTCCTTCCATTCGCTGTATCACAAAGCTGCTGCAAAATTATGAGGGAAGTGTATTGTTTGTATCTCATGATGCGGCATTTATCAAAGAGGTCGCAACTGAGGTATGGGAGCTTCGCGAGCATGCGCTGTCCATGCCGCAGGACTGTGTGAAGTCATGCAGTAAAAAGCAGGGACAAATCGATCCGGATATAGCGACAAAGCGAATGATTCTGGATATGCGCAGAAGTGAGGTGGCACATCGACTCATACAGGCATCAGGTGATCGGGAAGTACTGGAGAAGGAATATGCTGAAATTATGGAAAAACTGAAAAATCTATAGAAAGGGATTTGTCAATCTGTGCTTTTCATGATACCATGGACGGTAGCAGGTAGTCCGGATAGGAAAGAGATGCATGATTCGCGGATTCATGAAACTTCACAGGAGCATCAGGGCGATGAAATTCTTTCCAGGTCACTGCAAATCGTTGCCGCAGGGGGATTTGTGAACAGGTATATACGACCAAATATCAAACAGATATTACTGATTCGACGGACTGACACGCTATCTTATATGAAGATAGCATTGCAGATGTCTTCTATGGAAGCTTCAATTCATTTTTTGATGCAGAGACGTCGCAACGATACAGCAGCTGTGGATATGTCGATATTCTGCACAAGGTTGGCAAAGAATATGAGGCGATGATGAAATGGAAGGCATTATAAGTGAGCGTAGCATTCGATTACGTAAATGTTAACAAGGAGAAGCATACATGGACATACATAATCATAATCTGAATATACATTATTCCATACCGGAAAACTTATGGAATGAGCTGGTAGAAATGTTTGCACAGCTGCCGCATTATCGGGGCTTTAGTGATGGCTGTCCGCAATGGTATGGATGTGACGGAAAGCTGATTGAGGCTTCTTTGGAGACCAGTGGTCTGCAGTTTTACGCAGAGCTTCCACAGGAGGAATGGGATGCGTGGTTTGCGCAGTTTCAGCGCAGAGCAGAGGAAATCCTGGGATATCCCATAGGAGAACCGGAAGACGGATATGAATTTCGGATTTATGACTGAATAGAAAGATGAAATGATAAAGAACCGCTCAGATGGCAGTGGACGATGATTTTCTTCGCAAAAATCCATTGGCATTTGAACTGGCATCTGCCATTGTCAATGATTCTGTTACCAGAGAAGTGAATACCCGGAAACAGCAAATAGATCTATTTGACAAAATTCGAGATAGATCCGAAACCTTGCAGTATATTCTGGGTCACGCAGACATCAGTGTAGCCTTGAACACATACACCCATGTGAAGTTCGATATGCAGAGGAAGTAGTATATCGGATAGCGAAGGATTAAAAAAGCCCGTTGGTAAGGATGCTTGCTTTACCGATGGATTTACAAGGATTGCAGGAGAAGACATGAGAAAACACGAAAAGATATGAGAGGATACCTTGAAAAACGGAAAACCCTGAAATATCAAGCGTTTGGAAAGAAACATAAGACTTAGATGGAGATATGAGCACATGATAAAAATACTATTCGTTTGCCACGGCAATATCTGTCGATCCACAATGGCGGAATATGTTATGAAGGATTTGGTGAAAAAAGAAGGAATGCAGGACAGATTTTATATTTCATCCGCCGGCACAAGCCGCGAAGAAATCGGAAACGGAGTTCATTATGGAACACGCCGTAAGCTGCGTGAAGAAGGAATACCGATAGGAAATCACAGGGCTGTACAGATGTGTGAAGCAGATTATAAAAAATACGATTATTTGATTGGTATGGATAGCGCAAACATGAGAAACATGGAACGTATTGTTCATGGTGATCCAAAGCATAAGCTGTATCTGCTGCTTGACTTTACAAGCCGCCCGGGCGCAATTGCCGATCCATGGTATACTGGTAACTTTGATGCTACGTTTACCGATGTGATGGAAGGCTGCAGTGGTCTTCTGAAGTATTTGAAATCACAGTGGACAGATGAGAAGTACTGACAGTGATATACGCAAGAAAAAACACGCATGAAATTGTGAAGGGTTCTTTCTTACTTTAGGGTGTTTGCAAAAGGGAGACTTCAACTTCTATTGATAACTGCAATCGTATGGAAGTCTCCCTATGTTAAGTTTACCCACAATCGAGAAAGAACCTTGTGAAGAGCATGCGTGTTTTATGCTATACAAAGAATCTGAAGGGCGAAAAGAGCAGATACTGCACATATAGGAAGCTTGCCAGTTCACTTCTGTTATAAAAGCTTTACATTTTGTTTAGATTGCCTTTTCGTACCTATGATATAGTTCTTACAGCCACATACTACCTGTATACTGTGGCATATTCATTTAATTCCATAATTCTGGATATGGAATCCACAAAGAAACCGCCGGTGTCCGTTACATCCGGCGGCTTTCTTATTTCTGGCAGTGTGGACAGTAATAAATACTTCCCCCCAGATATTGCTCTTTCTGAATTCTGCCTCCGCATTTCGGGCAGCCATCCTTATAATGCCCTGCTGACATGACACAGTGATACCCGCCCTTTTCACCATAAATGTTCTTCTCACTATCCCTGCCGCCTTCCTGTACCATCTGCTGCAGCGTCTGCTTCATTGAGAAAAACAATGTGTTTACTTCATCCTTTGTCAGTGTATTCATTTTCCGTTTCGGATGCAGTCCCGCATAAAACAGGATATCCTGACAGACACCGTTTCCGATTCCTATAAACCTCTGCTTTGTCGCCAGAAAGGCTTTCACACTCAGCTTTTCTGTTTCATGATGCAGCTTGCTTAAAAAATTTTCGTACGTGAAGCACTCGTCCAGCAAAGAACAGCTTTTCAGCTCTGCCTCATAATAGGCATCCTGTGCACCCTCAGTCTTTGGAAAAACATGTATTGCCGCATACATGGAGGTTGTAACGTGCAGACAGCTTCCATCTGTAAACATAAGCAGCAGCTTGCTTTTCTTGAATTGCTGTGGTTTTGCAAACCATCGGATATTTGCTCCATCACGAAAGGTCAGCACCTCATCCTCAATCTCCAGTTCCACGTAGAAGCTGCGCTCTACTACAGCGGTTACGGCTTTGTTTTTCAGTCGATCGTGATAGGTATCCGGATTACCATAATAAAACGTGAATTTGTGATCTGTGAAATTTCCGGACACACTTTGAATAGTTTTTCCAAGAACCTCTTTACGTAAATCTGCTGCTATTGTTCTTGCTTCAGGAAGCTCAATCATATACATCACCTGTATAGATTGTATCAGAAAAAGGTACAGCTGCCTATGATCCTCCTGTATTTCCCAAAGATGATGAAAAAAAAGATGCTCGAATGAGCATCTGAAGATGTAAACTGGCAGGGGTAGAGAGGATCGAACTCCCATCAGCGGTTTTGGAGACCGTTATACTACCATTGTACTATACCCCTAGGCTTTAACGCTTTATTATATTATCACAGAAAAAGATTTATGGCAATAAGAAAATCGTAAAAATTACAGGAACCGCGGTACCTGATCCATCCATTTCTCAGGTTGCCGTCTCTGCAATATCATTGATCATGCACATCGCTTTTTGCATATTGCGACACAACTCCTGAAATCCTAAAAGGGTATGGCATACTGCTTATTCATAGCTACAGCACCTGGTAGCCAGCAAACCTTCATAGGGAAACACAACTGCGTATCAAAGCACTTCCCTTCATACCATGGGCATAGTGAATATATCGCTGCTGCACAGCTTACTTTCAATCTATGACAGCGAACAATCATATGAGTATCACAATATTACTGTGAGCAAATAAGTTTGCATATACAAAAAAAGGTGATACAATAACCATGCCATCAATCTTCTCTATAAACTCCCGATGGTGCTGCTCTTCACATCCAAAGAGCGGCTTTTTTTGTTCCTCAGCTGCTTATGCTAATAAAGCGATACTTATGAATACATGAATGCACAGTCCCAGGAAGTCTCTATTCAAAAAAAGGCTCCCATGAAAGAGAGCCTTGTGTCATTTCCTGCTAGCTATATCTGAATGGAGATTTCGTAAATTATCTGCCGCAATCAGCCATCACTGCCTATATCCGTTGCGTTAGTTCTGCTTTTACAGGCGGCGATACACATTGTCTGATCATAATCACCACATGGATTTCCGTTCATATCACGGAAGAATGCTATGTTTGTAAAGCCTGCCTCCTGCAGTGCTTCCTGCAGCTCTGCTTTCGTAAAGGTATGCTCCCATACATGAAACTGACGGATATCATCCTCTGTTATCGCGATATATCGGTTCAAAACAGTATTGTCTTCCTCATAGCGAAAAACATCATGCAGAGTCAGGCATCGCTCATCCGCCCAGAAGCCATCTTCTGTAATTTCCCATGTTTTAGATTCAGGGACTCCGTCGTAGCGGGAAGGAAGAAATACATCAAAAAGCAGGACGCCCTCCGGCTGTAACCAGCTGTAAACGGAAGCCAGCAGTTTTTTTCTGTCCACAGCAGACAATACACCAAAATCACAGTAAATCAGGGTGATGATGTGAAATCTGCTGTTCATGTGCAGCTGTGTATAATCAGCACACAGATAGTGTATGGAAAGCTGCTGCTGTCTGGCAGAATGCATTGCATAGGTAATCGAATGCTCGGAAAAATCCACACCGGTGACTGCATATCCCTTTTTGCAGAAGCGCTCCGTATAAACACCGGGTCCGCAGCCAAGGTCTAGTAGTGTCGGATATCTTTCCGCTGGAAACTGCCTGCTTATCCAGTTGATGGCTTTTTCCACGGTTTCGATCCTACGAGTTGCGGAGTCCTCGGTAGTATCCAGATGTGCTTTCAGCATACGTTTTACAGTATGCGGATCACTCCAGATATTGTCCTTGCTTGTTTCATACAATGCCGGTTTTTGCATTGCCATGGTAAATAGTTTTTTCATTTGTTCTGTCCTTTCTTTTCCTGATGGCAGCTTACGAAAAGCCTGTGGATATCCCACAGGCTGTTATAAACATTTCTGTGGAAGTAGCTGATACAATGACCACGATATAAACCCTGTCTGATACAGGCTGTTTTATATCTGTTTTCTGATCATTTTCTACTTTTCCACGTTTCGCTTCATTACGCCTTCAACAGCGTCAAGTGCGCCGGACAGAACCATCTCCTTTAAAAGCCGCCACGCTCTCATTATACAGAATATGGACGACAGATGCAATTGAATTTTCAAGAAGCTGTAAATCTGTTAGCATCTACCAATTTACATTACCGATGCAGTCGCATACATAGCATTGCTTTTGATAGTTCAAAATGAAGGTATGTTAAAACTACCGCTCGAAAAGTCGCTTTTGTGGCGGGAAAGTTCCTGTGAAAGCATGCACAGCATGCAGGGGTAGCTATATTAGCTTTTTCTATCAGGCAACCTGACGGGCACGGGTTGCACTGCCTGATGGCATCCATTCCTGTATAGATTCAAACAGAAAAGATTAACGGCTGTTTTTTTGTGCAATGAAAAGATTGTGATTGCTGTGTCCCAAAAAGGATGGTTTTTCACATGTTTTCAAATGGTATCGCATCCATACCTGAAATTCCTCTGAAGTAAAGCGATTGATACGCTCACTCATCAATTCCGCAAGACCGTCTGCCGCAACATGCTTCAGCTTTTCTAAGGGAAAGGGATGAAACAGCTCATCTATGCTTTGCTCGTCATGAAACACAAACGGGTCATTGTGAAGCTGCAGGGTTTTCGTATCAAATTCATCTCCCGTAAGGAATCCCTCCACATGCATGATTTCCGTTGCCATAACCATATCGTGTGGAATATAGGCAAACATCAGGATGCCCTTGTTTTTGCATACCCGGCAGGCTGCCTCGATAGCCTGTAGCTGCTCCTGTGTTCTCGAAAGGTGATACAGGGGACCGAAGCAGAGAACCATGTCAAACTTTGAATTCCAGTCCTCCGGCAGGTGTGCGGCATCACATTCCAGAATGGTGATATCCATATCCCTTGTTTTTCTGCTTTCCATAATCTGAACATGCTTTTTAACCGGTTCCACCGCAGTAAGGGAATACCCCTCCTTCGCTAAGGCGAGAGAATATGCACCACAGCCTGCACCGATTTCCAGAATCTGCGCCTGTGTATTTGCATATCGATGAATATAGTGCATGGTTGTCAGGTACTCAACCTGACTTGCATAACCGTGAAAGAGTCTTTTTTCCTCCTCAAAGTGTTCATACAATTCCTGTAATTCCATAATCACTACCTCCTCTTGTTTCCCAAAGTATACAGGAAACCGTACACCGATATGGAAAATCTGCAGATTGCTGAGAAAAGAGGTGTTAAGCTGATGAATTCCTTATCAGGTGCAGAAACACTTTATCAGAAAAGGGAACTTCAAGGCTGTTGCAATATCAATGTATTAAAATCTTCAAGTAAGCCGTGTAGGGAATTTGATTACAGCCGCAGCTGTTTCATATAAAGATGCAGATCCTTGTAATATCTGGTTTTGGGAATCAAAAGTTGAAGCTCATGAAGAAAAACGATTTGAAATTCCACAGCAAGCTCACTCATCAATGGCAGACATCGCTTCATAAGATATTTCTGGGAAGTCTGCGCATCCGCATGAGGCAGCAGTTCATAAAACCCCCACAGAGTCTGCAGACGTTCACTGCAGTCACGCATATCATAGGATTGCGCAAGAACCTTTTCAATTCCTTTCCCTTGAAGCCGCTGATTATGAATATACCAAAACATGAATGGCAGAAGCTGGCGGGTATGATTTTTCAGAAACAGGCAAAGATAATATTCCTCCTTCTCATACTCCTTCTGGTTATGATAAACACCCGAGAGATTGAAATAATAGGTGATTCTGCGCTCTGCCTTGATTGTATGCTCCTGCAGCAGCTTTTCACACATCCTGTGCAGGTCCTCAAAGGCAGGTACATGAATGCGGGCGCTGATCAGACAGAGCCAGTGATACAGATCAAACAATGCTGTCCAGTTTCCGCTGTGCTCCTCCTTCTTTCGAAATTTCTGCAGCTGCTTCCACGCAGGCAGGTCATTATGCTCCAGATTTGTCTGATGAAGCGCATAGGTAATACAGTTTTTCACAGAATCGGGATGAGAAAGCATAGGAAATATGGTTAGCAGATTGCGCAGCTGATTTCGATCATGGGGAAGGGTATATTGATAGTGATAAAGGATGGAGGCATACACAGATTCCAATTCTCTTGGCAATACGCTATGAAACTGCATCAGCCAGTCATATTCCTCTGACTTCAGCAATCTGTCCTTTTTCAAAGCATCCAGCAGGATGGAAAGACTTTTTAAAACCACGCTCTCCCAGCTGTATTGTCTATAGGGGGAAAGAAGCAGCAGCAGCTCCCGGATACAGCTACAGCATGCCTCTTCCTCATAAGCGTTCCAGCTTTCAAAGAGCTTCTGCAGAAAAGGCGTCAGCAGGGGATTGGGATTGCATGCATAATTATACTGCAGATCAAGCAGGGCAAACAGCTGATCATAGATATCCATATCCTGCAGCGCTTTTCCGTTTTCCAAGGCAATGTAGCTGCGAAGTGAAACAGCATGACCCAGCGTTTCGACAAGCTCCTTTTGGGTATAGCCGAGTGCTATTCTTTTTTGCCGAATCAGCCAGCCATAGCGTTTTCTGTGTTCTTTACATATATCCAGCAGCATATGATCATGTCCTTTCTTACAGGTGAAGACTCTCATACCAAATAACACGTATAGAAAATCATGTCGATTCCTACAATGATTGGAGCTTGTCTATTTTGTCGTTCTAACAGTCTATCCCCGCTTTCTGCCAGTCTGCATAATGGAAGTAGGTACAACTCCCCATTATGGAGGATATGCAAACGCAGCTGCTTTCTGCCAGCCTGCAAATGGAATTAGAATGTTCACGTTGCATGTTTAAGCCTTTCCTCCATTATAGCATATGGATTGGGATTGCAATAAGCAAACCAGTGTTTCATATAGGAAAAACGCGGGGTGGATTACAGGGCATTCTGCATGATTTCCTTGATGCTTTCGTATATTTCAATAGAAGAAATTCGTATTCTGCTATAAAGAAGCAAGCTGCTGCATACCTTTTTAAGGTACAGGAAATATCAGAATAAAGGAAGCATGAGTAGAAAAAGATTTGAAGAATGATATGAAAATATTTAGAGAAAGTTAAGATTTAACTGCTATACTTACTCGAGAGCTTAGAAAGCGGGGTGTTTTATGCAGACTACCTGGAAAAAACGAATCCTACAGATTCTATTGCTTCTGTCACTGACAGCCTTTGCCTGCTGGTTTGCGTTAAAGGATGATTGTGCAGAGGTTTTATATAATATTTCTCATATATCCTGGTATTGGATTGTGCTTATTGCGGTACTGGGCACCGCTTATTATCTGCTTCAGGGAATCGTCTTATACAGGATAGCAAAACCCTATAAAACGGATATCCGCATATGGGACGGAATACACAATGCGTATATTGCAGCTTTTTTCAACGGTGTTACCCCGTTGGGCGGAGGACAGGTGGCTCAGACCTATGCATTTCGTAAGCTGGATATGCAGTACAGTGATATCGCCAGTGTACTTTGGAAGGATTTCTTCCTTTATCAGAGTACAGTCCTGTTTTATGTGAGCATACTGCTGCTTACACGGTTTCCCTATGCAATGGAACATTTTCAGATCTATTTTTTTCTGGTGCTGCTTGGCTTTGCCATCAATGCCTCTGTCATACTGATTTTATGGACGATGGCCAGATTTCCAAAGCTGTATGTGAAAATCAGCCGTGGAATTGTCAATGTCGGCTTTCGTTTTCATATTGTGAAGAATAAGGCGTATACACTGGAAAAATGGCAGGGACAGATTTTATACTTTAATGAGGAAATCAAAAAGCTGAAGGAGGACCGCCGCATGATTGTGGAGGCTGTTCTTCTGAATTTTCTGCGTATGACAATTTTCTATGCAATTCCTTATGTGGCGGCATTGGCGCTGCAGGTACCCTTGTCCCTTTCTGATTTGATCAATGTTTTGCTGATGTCTGCGTGTATCCATATGCTGAATGCCTTAACGCCTCTTCCCGGAGATACCGGATGGACAGAAAGCGCATTTATTCTGATATTTGCAGTTCTGTTTGGTAGAACAGAAGCGAGCAGTGTTATGATATTATGGCGTGTGGCAACGTATCACATCCAGCTCATTGCAGGAGGGATCATTTTCCTGTATGTGAAATCAGCAGACACCAAAAGACAGAGGCAGCTGCCAACAGCGAAGTCTCTTCCATAACGTTCCAACCACAGGTGAAATGCTGTTACGCCGCATGATGATAACAATCGTGTTCGCTTTCGGATATCCGCATCTGCAGCCTGCTTCCACGTTACCCTTGCTACAAACGGGCAATGGAAACAGCCGGCAGATGGAAACTTTCCTGTTATCTTATGAATAAAGTGTGGTAAAATAAAACAGATAAAGGAAAAAAGGGTCAAATATTATGAAGACTGACAACAATGGTACGGTGCTGTACAATCGTTCAGAGCTACAGGCTGTTTTTTCTCAGCTGCAGCCGCGCGAGGAATATTCTCTTCTGCATTTTAATGTTAAGAAATTTCGATATTTTCTTGGCCGATATGACCATGAAACAGGGGAGGAGCTGCTTCAACAGATTCTGAAGACTTTCACAAAGGGTTTGAAGAAAGGACAGTATCTGCTGTATACAGGCGGGGATGATTTCATATTCCTCATTCATGAGTGGCGAAAAAAGAAGATTATTGATGAGCTTATTCAAAGAGACTACAAGGGCTATGAGTTGAAGGATTCTCGGTTTTTCAACAAAGTGTTTTTTTCCATGGGGGTGTGTCGTCTGCGGGATTTCCCGGAGGCGGATTTTGAAACCTGCTGCTTATATGCATGGCTTGCCCGCATAACATCAAAAGAGCATGAAAAGAAAAGCTCGGATTTTAAGTTTTTTACCAGAAAACAGCTGCAGGAATTTCAAATGCGATCGCAGCTTGAGGTGAAGACAGTCGAGGCCTGCCGCAAGGAAACCTATGCGGTTTATATTCAGCCTAAGGTTGATGCCAAAACCCTGAAAATATGCGGAGGAGAAGCATTGCTGCGCTGGTTTGATGAAGATGGTACAATGATTCCTCTTTCATTGTTTCTGCTGGTGCTGAATGAAAACAGCTACATCCGTTATGTAGATCAAATGGTGTTTGAGCTGGTATGTAAAATGATACAGGAGAGCATACAAAAGGGGATGAAGATGGTTCCCATCAGCTTTAACCTTTCCAAGGCAAGCTTTGAGGATGAACCGTTCATGCAGGAATATATGGAAGTGTTTCAGCAGTTTGACATACCGAAGGAATACATCGAATTTGAATTGCTGGAAAGCATAAGCATGGATAATTCCGATAAGCTGATCAAGGTGGTGGATACGATACATAAGGCAGGATTTCGCTGTGCGCTGGATGATTTTGGCAGCGGCTATTCCTCCATGAGTGTCCTTGCCAGGGTTCCCATCGATATCATTAAGCTGGATCGCTCCCTTTTTCAGAATCCATACAGGGATATCGATAAATTTCTGATTGCGGATGGTCTGCTGGATATACTGCATCATTTTCCTGTACAGATCGTGGCAGAGGGAGTTGAGGATGAGACTGTGGCAGAGCATATGCGCCAGCATGGATGTGATATGATTCAGGGGTTCTATTATTATCGTCCGATGCCGATGGATGAATTTCAGCGTCTGATTGCAGAACAGGGAGAGTGTTAGCCTATTCATAGCAGACCCTTCCCGGTATGCACGCTGCAGGCTTGTGTAAGCTTTTCGGATAATCCGTTATGGAGTGCAAAAAGGCTGTATGCAGAGACTATCTCAACGCATACAGACCTTTTTTTGCTTAGCAGGATTTTTCGTCTTCCGCATATTAAAGAGGATGAAGCATTGCTTTGCCAAGCAGCACTCCAAGCAGGCATAAAAGAACGGAGGACAGAATATAGGTGATTCCCATCCCTGTTTTATGCTGCTCCAGCAGGGAAACCGCCTCCAGAGAAAAGGTGGAGAAGGTGGTGAATCCTCCGCATACCCCTGTTTTCAATAACAAAAGACTGTGCTCCGTTAACAATGACTGCCTCATGCTCATTGCTGCCAGTATCCCGATTGCGATTGCACCGAGAAAATTGATGAGAAGTGTCATATACGGAAACTCACTTTTTACAGGTACCATGGACATTCCATAGCGCAGCATCGCTCCTACGGCACCGCCAAGGCCGACAAACAAAAACTCTTTCATAAACATCGCTCCCGCAACCATTTTACCATACTTTTGAAATGAAACCGCATACCCTGCAAAACTTTTTCACTTCCGGCAGGAGTTTTCTCAATTTGCTTGCGCATTCCCTGATATGGGCTATAATAGTAACATTCAAAGGGATGATTGGGAGTGTGATGAAATGTTTACAAATGAGAATCTGAAGCGGCTGATTCTGCCACTTGTTGTCGAACAGATTCTGGCGGTAACGATCGGGATGAGCGATACGATCATGGTGTCGAGTGTGGGCGAGGCGGCGGTTTCGGGTCTTAGTCTTGTGGATACGATCAACATCCTTCTGATCAATATCTTTGCCGCACTGGCTACCGGAGGCGCTGTTGTCTGCAGTCAGTATCTCGGTGGTCGTGACCGCGATCGGGCCTGTGTGTCGGCAAAGCAGCTGATTGTTTCAACCGGTATTTTTGCTGTTATCATCATGGGAATCGTTCTGATTGGCTGTACGGCAATCCTGCAGCTGGTCTTTACGGATGTGGAGCCGGCAGTCATGTGGAATGCAGAGATTTATATTAAAATATCCGCATGGTCCTACCCGTTTATCGCGCTGTATAATTCCGGAGCTGCACTGTTTCGCTCCATGGGGAATTCCAAAATTTCAATGATTACCTCATTGTTCATGAATGCCTTCAATATCCTCGGAAATGCCGTTTTGATTTACGGCTTCCATATGGGGGTGGCGGGTGCTGCCATATCCTCGCTGGTTTCCCGTATTCTGGGTTCCCTGTTTATGCTGTATCTGCTGCGCAGTCCGGATAATCTGATTTATATTGATTCCTACAGGAAGCTGGAATTTCATCCGGATATGATACGCCGTATATTGACAATCGGAATACCAAACGGTTTGGAAAACGGTATGTTCCAGATAGGAAAAATCCTTGTTCAGGGACTGATTGCGGGCTTTGGTACGGTTGCGATAGCGGCCAATGCCGTAGCGAACAATATTGCACAAATGGAAATCATACCCGCTGCCGCAATCGGACTTGCAACGATAACGGTCGTAGGGCAGTGCGTTGGGGCTGGGGATTATGCGCAGGCCCGTCTCTACATAAAAAAACTAATGAAAATCGCATATATATCCATGCTTGCAGTAAATCTTATCATCCTGTGTCTTGTGCCTTTGCTTCTGAACATATATAATTTAAGTGCACAGACGTATGATACCGCATTGGAGCTGCTGCTGTATCACGGCATATTCGCCATGGTGCTGTGGCCGGCATCCTTCACCTTTCCCAATGCATTGCGTGCAGCCGGAGATGTGCGCTTTACAATGTGCATCTCCATTGTATCCATGTGGCTGTGCAGAATCTGTCTGAGCTGGCTGCTAGGGGTGATACTGGGGCTTGGTGTATTGGGCGTCTGGCTCGCGATGTTTACCGACTGGCTCTTTCGCATACTCTGGTTTTACTGGCGGTATCGAAGCGGCTCATGGATGAAGAAACGCATTATCACATAAGGAGAACATATGAAGTTTACGACGCTGTTATTTGACGCAGACGGAACGCTGCTCGATTTCGATGCAACGGAAAAGCGGGCTCTGCAGAGGGTATTTGATCTGCATCATTACCCGTTGACAAATGAAATGAAGAAACGCTATCAGGACATAAACGCACAGCTGTGGTCAGCGTATGAGGAAGGCGAAATCTCAAGGGAAGCAGTGATTTACACACGGTTTGGAAAGCTGTTTCGTGAATTCGGTATTGCGGATGATGGCATCGCCTTCGAGGATATCTATCAAAAGGAGCTGGGCAGAGGGCACGATATGATACCGCATGCTATGGAGGTGGTACGCCGCCTGTATCTGCAGTATCGTATGTGTATCGTGACCAACGGTGTTGTCGCAACACAGTATGCGCGTCTGCGGGATTCCGGTCTGGACGCGTATTTCCATCATATGTTTGTATCGGAGGAAATCGGATTTCGGAAGCCGGATCGATCCTATTTTGATCACTGCTTTGCCAGATTAAATGGAGCGAAGCGGAATCGGACCCTCATAATTGGTGATTCGTTATCCAGCGATATGCAGGGAGGTATCAATGCCGGTATTTCCACCTGCTGGTATAATCCTGATGGGAAAAAGAATCACAAGCAGCTTCCGTTAACCTATGAAATTCGGGATTTGCGGGAATTATATACAATATTGGAGGAGGAAAATGATGGATAAGGATATCCTGTTGTTTGATTTGGATGGAACATTGACAGATCCAAAGGTTGGTATTACCAGATCGGTAGCCTTTGCTTTGGATAAAGCCGGTATTCATGTGGAAAATCCGGATGATTTGTGCGCATTTATCGGACCGCCCTTAAAGGATATGTTCATGGAGCTGTATTCCTTTGACGAGGCGCAGGCCTTGCAGGCAATTGCGGATTACCGCGTTTATTTTCGCAAGCAGGGAATGCTGGAAAACGTGGCATATCCGGGGATTCGTGAACTGCTGGAGGCATTGCAGAAGCAGGGCAAAACGCTTTTGGTCGCTACCAGTAAGCCTGAGGAATTCGCCTGTACCATCCTGAAGCATTTTAAGCTGGATTCCTATATGCTGGATATTTGCGGTGCCACGATGGATGGTACCCGCAGCGATAAGGCGGATGTCATTGCCTATGCTGTGCAGAAGTACCGGCTGCCAATTGAACGGTGTGTGATGATCGGAGATCGCCGGCACGATATCATCGGTGGGAAAAAGAACGGCATGCGCACGATTGGCGTATTATATGGATACGGAAGCCGTGAGGAGCTAAAGGAAGCAGGCGCTGACTGCATCGTGGAAGATGTGCAGAGTCTGTTGGATGTATTGAAAAAAGGAGGTTCATAACATGGCTGATAAAAAAAAGAAGAGTACAGCAGAGCTGCTGGAGCAGGCCCGCAAAGCCAAGCAGAAGCCCCGCACCAAAGCTTTGGAAAAAACACTGGGCAAGGGGAAGAACAGCGCCAAGTTTAATAAAGTAAATTTTAACGGATAAGAAAAGAGCGGCTATACCAGAATGGTAACCGCTCTGTTTTTATTCAGGATATGGGCAAGTGCTGTGCTTCCCCCATCCTCACCATCCAGTGTCCAGGGAATCTGTTCCCGGGCTTCTATGCGGATATCACAGGCCTTTCGAAAATACATCCAGGTTTCATTAACCTCATGCTTTATCAGCGCCGCAATGATATTTTGTACATCCAGGGGATTGTTGGGAACCCGGATGAGCAGAAGCTCAAACTGCCCATCATCCAGCTGTGCATCCTCGGAGTTCACAGCTGTAAAGCCTGCCACAAACTTGGAATTGGTGATACAGCCGAAGATACAGGAATCCTCAATGACTTCATCCTGATCAATGACAGCTTTGACATGATAGCGGGGAATATTTGTCAGCTGCTTGACGCCTTCCAGAAAATATGCGATTTTTCCGAAGGAGTTCTTGGTGCTTTGCGGTGTGGAGTAGGAAATTTCTGTGAAGATACCAAACGCCGCAACATAGGTGAAATAGCGGTTATTGAACTGGCCGATATCACAGGAAAACGGACGGTATTGTGCAATGGTGTCCATGAGCTTTCCAGCACTTTTCGGCAGCTTCAGCGTAGCCGCAAAATCGTTGACTGTCCCGCTTGGAAGATAGGCAAGCACAGGCTTGTTGTCTATTTCCATAATGCCGCTGATCACCTCATTCCAGGTACCGTCCCCACCGATGCATACGAGAATATCACAGCAGCCTTCACTGGTTTTCGCAAGCTTTTGTGCATGTCCCGCATACTGGGTTACATAAACCTGTATCGTATCCTGCATGGCACAAAACCGGTCACATAACGTAAATAAAGCCGTTTTTGCCGTCTGCTTTCCTGCCTTTGGATTCATAATGATTCTGATGCTTCTGTCCATACACACGCCCCGTTTCCTTTGCATATAATTGTATAGCATAAAGACGGAAAAGGGAAGTGGAGTGCAGGAATTAGTGTTAATATCCTAAGACACCGTCGAGTGATTCATCCTGCAATACCCAGTCGTTGTATACATCAATCATACGGTATTGGGAAGGCGTATCCCGTATATAGACTTTTGAAATTCCTGCATTGATGATCATTCGCTTGCACATGGAACAGCTGTTCGAGCTTTGAATCAGCTCCCCGCTGACTGCTTCATAGCCTACCAGAAACATATCGGCTCCCAGCATTTCACTGCGCTGTGCACTGATGATTGCATTTGCTTCCGCATGGACACTCCGACATAATTCATAGCGTTCTCCCCTTGGAACCTGCAGCTTCTCTCGGATACAGTATTCCAGATCCAGACAGTTGGTACGTCCCCGAGGGGCACCCACATATCCGGTGGAGACAATTTCATCATGCTGAACGATTACCGCACCGTAAATTCTTCTGCGGCAGGTGCTTCTCTGTGCGACTGTTCCTGCGATATCCAGATAGTAATTGATTTTATCTACGCGCTCCTGTTTCATAAAAACCTCCCTTTCTTTATCAAATATTATTATAAGGGGAGCTGCTTTTTAATACAATCATCTAAAGAAAGCTGACAGAAAAGCTATGGGAATGCTTGCGGAAGTAAAAAGAAATCATATCGGTATATACAAGTAGGATAAGAGAAAGTCGTATGCTAAAAGCAGTGAGTAAGTCCATGGATAGCAAACAGCTGTGTGAAAAGAGCTGCTGTATATGGTGCAGCTTGCATCATAACTACATGATTACGGTTTTTTATATAAAGAGGTCGACCACATCGAATCAAGTCTTCCATAAAGCTTCCTGCTTACGGACATCCTGAATCTCAAAGGGTTGCAGGCAATGAAAAGTGTGCGGGTGAGCGGTGAAGCTGTTTATTCTGCATTGGTATGAAGAGATAATGGAAATCCATATCTTCTTCCTTTTCGAAAGGAGTAACCAAAAAGCAGACGATACGTTTATCAATCGTCTGCCTTTCAGAAATTAAGCTATTGCATTCACTTTTAACATGCGCCCTGCAGACTCATGTTGCATGCTGCATTCAGCTTCTGTTATTACGAGTACCTTCAGATGCCTTTCACACAGGAAAGAACAGCCTCATAATCGGGTTCGTCTGTAATTTCCCTGACATACTCGACATAGCGCAGGATATTGTCCTTATCAACTACAAATACTGCCCGCGTCAGTAAACCTAACTCTTCGACATAGGTTGCAGTTGCCGCTGCAAAGCTGTGCAGCTTGTAATCACTCAATGTAATTACATTTTCATTGTTTTTTGCCTGACACCAGCGTTCAAGAGCAAATGGCAGGTCCATGGATATTGCACAGACGGTAACATCCTTTAGCTCCTTTGCGTAATTGATAAACTTTGCGACCTCCATACTGCATACACCGGTATCCAGGGAAGGTACACTGAGGAAAATACGTGTACCTGTACTGTCCTCACTTCGCCACTCGCTCATATCATTTCGTATAGCAGTAAACGGCTTTAATGTCTCGTTTTCCTTCACTGCCTCATGCTTTATTGTCACAGGATTTCCCTGAAAGGTTATATTCATTTGATATCCCTCGCTTTCTGTACATAGTATACCCGGATTGTTTGAAAAGGTGAACTTATTTGCCTGGAAATTTATGAACAAGGATACGAAACGAAAACAGTGTGTAGCTTCTGCTTTTTTCTTGTATATTGTTTACAAAACTGTTTCCATTTCCCTTCGAATCCGCTATACTGTTAGAGGAAAGTTGAGGGGTTGTGCATGAATACAGATCAGCTGCTGGATGTGGCCAGCTATGCAGGGAAACTGCTCATAGAAAGCGGAGCGGAAATCTATCGGGTGGAGGAAACGATGGTGCGGCTCTGCACGAGCTTTTCCGAGGTGGAGGATGCACAGAGCTTCGTTACCACAACCGGCATCATGTTCTCCATCACGGTTGCCAGCAAAACACATACAAAAATTCTTCGTGTGCATACACGCGGTGTGGATTTAAACTGCATTGATAAGATCAACAGCCTCTCAAGAGAAACCGCCGTGCAGAATTACACAATCGAGGAGCTGGCGCTAAAGCTGAGAGAAATAGAAAATGAACAGCGCTATTCCTTTTGGATAATCATGTTCTTCGGAGCATTGAGTGCAGGTGGCTTTGCGGTTTTCTTCGGTGGAAATTATCTGGAGGCAGGATGCAGCTTTTTGATCGGACTGCTGATTAAAGCGGTAAGCGCCCTTATGGAACAGCGCGGCCTGCACGGCTTTTTTACGAATGCAATTGCGGCGGCGAGCGGTGCGCTTGCGGCACTGGGGGCACATGCCCTCTGTCCGGATACGGATGTCGATATCCTTATTATATCCAGCATCATGCTGCTTGTTCCCGGCTTAGCCATCACCAATGCCATACGGGATACGGTTTCCGGGGATTATCTGTCCGGTGTTGCCCGTGCAACCGAGGCCTTTCTGGTGGCGATTGCAATCGCTGCCGGTATCGGTGTTGTCCTTTCCATGTCCATCGGACTGAGCGGAGGTATGTGACATGTATCTGATAAATATGATGATCGCCTCTTTTTTTGCCTCTCTGGGATTTGGCGTAATGTTTAATATTCGTGGAAGAAAACTGATTCTTGCAGGAATTGCAGGCTCAATCGGCGGTGCAGTCTACCATGCGGCACTGCTGTTGGGCTGCTCGGAGCTGACTGCCATGTTTCTGGGGTCGGTTGCACTATCGCTGTATTCTGAAATTTTTGCCCGTATCTGCAAGACACCGGTAACAACCTTTATCATTTGTGCCCTGATACCGCTGGTACCCGGAGGTGGAATGTATCGTACGATGCTGAAGGCGATAGAAGGGGATGTGATGCAGGCGTTGTCCATCGGTCTGGATACGCTGACCATCGCAGGCGTACTGGCTCTGGGAATCCTTGTTGTTTCAACAATCATGAAGGCTGTATTCAAACCGGAGAGAAGGAGTGTGAGAAGGCATGTGGAAAACTGAAAGAAAAGTGGAGCTGCTGGCACCTGCCGGCTCTATGGAGGCGCTTCGTGCGGCAGTCCAAAATGGTTGTGATGCCGTGTATCTTGGTGGCAGTATGTTTGGTGCCAGAGCATTCGCCAATAATTTTGATGAGGATGAAATTCAGGAAGCAATCGCCTATGCCCATGTGTATGGGGTCCGTGTGTTTGTTACCGTCAATACCCTGATTCGGGAAGAGGAATTTGAGGACTGTGTCCGGTATGTTCAGTTTTTATATGAGCATGATGTGGATGCGGTAATTATTCAGGATATGGGCTTATTCTCTGTGCTGCACCAACGCTTCCCGGACATGGAGCTGCATGCATCCACACAGATGCATATCCATAATCCGCAGGGAATTCGCTTTATGGAGTCCTGCGGTGCCAGCAGAGTGGTGGTGCCAAGAGAAACTCCGCTAAAGGAAATCCGAGCATATGCGGCTTTGGGCGTAGACCTGGAGGTTTTTGTTCAGGGAGCCCTGTGTGTATCCTACAGCGGGCAGTGTCTGATGAGCTCACTGACACTGCAGCGAAGCGGAAACCGCGGCGAATGTGCACAGAACTGCCGTATGAAATATCAGCTGGAAAAGCGGGAGGACGGTCATAGGGAAATCCTGCAAGGAAAAGGGGAATACCTGCTGAGCCCGAAGGATATGAATACGCTGGAAAGAGTTCCGGAGCTGATTGAAGCGGGAATTGCCTCCTTTAAAATCGAGGGCAGGATGAAACGCCCGGAATATGTGGCATTGATGGTTGCCTTATACCGTAAGGCGATCGATGCGTATTATGAGGGAAGAGCATTTATCTATGATGAAGCTGTGGATATGCAGATGAAAAAAATATTCAACCGCGGCTTTACCCAGGGGCATTTGTTTCATCATTACGGGGCGCAGCTGATGAATCCTATCCGTCCCAATCATATCGGAGTCAAGGTTGGTAAAGTCATTCAGGTTACCAGAGATAAAATTGTGATACGCCTGCAGGATACCCTGCGGCAGCAGGATGGTATCCGCATTTTGCAGGAACCGAAGGATATCGGCTTTCAGGTAAATTTTCTGTATAAGGACGGATTGCTGGTCAATCACGGAGCAGCAGGGGATATTGTGGAGCTGGATAAAACAGTACCTGTTGTGAAAGGAAGTATTGTCCTGAAGACCAGTGATGCACAGCAGCTGCAGGCATTGCAGAAAAGCTATGAGGCAGCACCGCGTAAGGTTGCCGTTTATGCACAGTTCACCATGCAGGCAGGCAAACCGGCAGTCCTGGAGATTATGGACGAGGAAGGCAGAAGTGTACGAGTGGAAAGTGATGCCGTATGTGAAACAGCACGCAGGATGCCGCTGAAAGAGGAGCGAATTGCTGCGCAGCTGAAAAAAAGCGGAGATACGCCGTTTGTATTCGAGAACATTTCCTATCAGCTGGATGTGCAGGGAATACTTCCTATCCGGGAACTCAATCAGATGCGTCGAAGTGCATTGGCGAAGCTGGAGGAGCAGCGAAAAATTCTGCATAAGCAGCGCCGTATTCTTGCGGACAAGCAGCCCGTAATCCATTCAATACAGGACGCTCCATCACTCTGTGCTGTTGTGCATACTGAGGAACAGCTGCAGGCCTGTCTACAGGAGGGCTTGGATATGATCTTTGTGGAAAATCGCAGCCTGTATGCATTGATGAAGGGTACAGAGGGAGTTTATCCGCGTATGCCACGAGTGATGAAGGAGGAGTATCCTGCTTCCCTGATGATGATTCAGGAAACCGGCGGCTTGCAGGCGGGAAAGGTCTTCTGTGATACCTCGCTGAATATGACGAATTCCCATACCGCCGCATTTCTGCTTACTCACGGTGCAAGGGGGATCAGCTTTTCTCTGGAAAGCAGCCTACAGGACTGTATTGCAATCAAACGTTGCTTTCAGGAACGATATGCGGTGGATGCACCCTTCTTTTATACGGTATACGGCAGAGCTGAGCTGATGCTGAGCGAATACTGTCCAATCAATTCCGTTATCTGTAATCATACAGACAGAAATTGCGGTCTTTGCAGGCAGGGGGCGGCATACGCTCTTCTCGATGTGAAACAGCATCGCTATCCGATTTTGTGTGACGAGGCTTGCCGTACGCATATTCTACATTATGAGGTGCGCAATCATATTGATTCAATTCCGGAAGCAAAGCAGCATGGGATTCAGCATTTTCTATGCACGTTCACCATAGAAGGCGCGGCTGACTGCCACAGGATTATCACAGCCTGTAAAGCGCAGCTGCAAATGAAACAGGGTGTATAAGAAAAGGTATGTCATAGAATATACCTAATTGAAAAGAGGGCGTATATATGGTGAATCTTATACAGGCAAAGGAGCAGTTTGCCGCCTATTGCAAAGGATATGATACACAGGATGAGCGGGTGGCTCTTAAAATCGTGCATTCACAAAAGGTGGCTGAGATTTCAAAGCAGCTGGCGATCCACAGAAACTGCTCTGCTATGGATGTGGAGCTGGCCGAGGTGACAGGCCTGTATCATGATATCGGAAGATTTGAACAGCTGAAGCAGTATCATACCTTTCTGGATGCGAAAAGTATCGATCATGCGGCACTTGGGGTACGGATTTTACAGGAACAAGGGCTGTTATCTGTTTTCTGTGATGATCCGCACCAGCAGGAAGTACTGCTGCATGCGATAGAAAACCATAATAAGTTTCAGATTGCAGACGACCTGGAGGAACATGCATTTCTGCATACCACGATTCTGAGGGATGCGGATAAAACGGATATCTTCCGTGTAAATCTGATGGAGAAAGCGGAAAATGTCTATCTGTGCAGTGAAGAGCAGCTGCTGCAGGAAACGGTGAGTGAGGAGGTTCTGCAGGATTTTTTGAACAGCCGTCCCATTCTGTCCGCAAAACGGAAAACGCATCTCGATATCCTGCTGTCCCATATGGCATTTATATTTGATTATCATGATGCCTATGCACTGTCTCTTGTTTTACAGCAGCATTATATTGAACGCATGGTAGAACGTTATCCGTTTCAAAGAGAGCAGGCACAGCAGGCAATACAGCTTGCTGTACAACATGCACTGACATATATGCAAAAGCGAATCGCTGCGTAAAAGAGTGGCTTTCATGCCTACCAAGGAGTAAAGCGTTTTCCGTTTCTGTAAGAATATGGAGGATGTAAAAAGTTTCCCCTGCTGATTTACAGAAAGCAGGGGATGAATGCATGGCATTTTGTGAAGCATACGTTTGAATTATGAGAAAGCAGGAATCCGGTTATGGGAAAAAACTCCATACAATCGGATTCCTTTTTCATCATCACCGTATGGCTGATATACAGCTTATTTCATGTATCCCGACAGGGTAAGCTATGGAAAGCTGTACTGCGTGAATGCGGAAAGGAACACATCAGCTTTTTATAATCGGCTGTTTTCAGCAGTACCTAGCATGGCTTCTTTTTCTGTGAATGTCTGCAGCGAAACCGTCAGCTGAATTGCTTCGCTGTAACAGGTCCTCTCAGCATCCCTGTCGGAAGGAAAATGCAAAGGATGCCTTTTCCACTATTCTTTGAATTGCATGACGGATTTAGAAAAGTTTAAGATTTACCTGCGTTTTATGGTAAGAAATCTCCTGCATAATAAAGACTGTAAGAAAGGGGCTGATCTCATGAAGAAGAAATACATCGTTATGCTGGGTGGTGTTCTTCTATTGGCTGGTGCCGGACTTGGTCTTCTTTTTGGCAGTATCGACATGGATCAGATTTCCCGTATGCTGGAAGATATCCCGCATGGCCTGCGTGAGATACTCATGATTGTTTTGATAGCCGCACAGATTTTTCTGGCCTTTCTGCCGGGAGAGCCGCTGGAGCTTGCGGCCGGATTTCTGTTTGGCTCCGTTGGCGGGACATTGCTTTGTCTGGTAGGATCTCTGCTTGGGACAGCACTTGTATACCTTCTGGTTCAGCGGTATGGAAAACGGCTGGTAACCGTCTTTTTTAAACAGGAGCAGCTGAATGAGTTTACCGGAGTATTGAAAAAAAAGAATAGCATGCTGTGGATTTTCCTGCTGTTTCTGATTCCCGGCACGCCGAAGGATATTATGACCTATGCCGTATCCCTATCCAATATCGCTCTGGGAAAATGGCTGCTGCTCACAACCGTGGGACGTATTCCCAGCATTGTGACATCGACATTTCTCAGCGGTTCATTGAAGGAGGGAAATTTCGTCGCAGCTGCCGGAGTGGCAATACTTACGATTCTGCTTGTAATTGCAGGAGGCTTTGCTTATAAACGCATGAAGGAGGATACAGCGATATGATACAATTTATTATCTGCACATTCTGTGCAGTTGCAACCTTTCTGGGGTTTCTGCTGCATAACATGGAAGAATCATCCGGAATATAGTACAATTACACTTGTTGAGAGGGAGTGAAGGCTATGGATCATAACATACTCGTCGTGGAGGACGAAAAAGGAATACGGGAGGCTATACAGATATATCTGAAAAATCAGGGATATCGTGTATTTCTGGCTGAAAACGGCCAGGAGGGTCTGAACATAATAAAACGTGAAACAATTCATCTGGCTGTGGTGGATATCATGATGCCGGTTATGGATGGAATCACTATGACGATGGAGGTGCGTAAGGAGTATGATTTTCCAATCATCTTTCTGAGTGCGAAATCCGAAGATATCGATAAAATAACCGGCTTGAATATCGGTGCGGATGATTATATCACAAAGCCGTTTGGCTCTATGGAGCTGCTGGCCCGTGTCCGCAGTCAGCTGCGCCGCTATGAACAGATTCTGATGCTGAAAGAGCATGCGGTATCCTCTGCGAATCGTGAGGAGGAAATTTACAGCATTGGGACACTGGAATTAAACAGCACGACAAAGGAAGTGCGTGTGGATAATCAGATCGTCAAGCTGCGGCCGAAGGAGTTTATGATACTGGAGCTGTTGATGAAGCATGCGGGGCGTGTATTTTCAGCACAGCAGATATATGAAGCTGTCTGGAATGAGGAAGCAATCAATACGGAAACCGTGATGGTGCATATCCGTAAGCTAAGAGAGAAAATCGAGCTGGATCCCAAGCATCCGCGCTATTTAAAGGTGGTCTGGGGGATCGGCTATAAAATAGAAAAATAAAAACAGGTGATCTTATGAAGAAAAAACATATATTTCTAACATCGTTCATTGCGCTGCTTTCTGTAATGAGCCTTATGATTTGCTCCGTATATCGAAATGATCAGATTCAGGAGCTGGGGCGTTCCGGCAAGCAGGCGGTCATATGGTATCTTGAAAATGATATTCAGGAGAGTGTGCTGGGTCTTGCACAGACGATACGCCCGAAGGATGATGCTATCAAATTTGATTCCAGACTGCCGGATTATCTGAAAAGCATGATATCCAATGATTTAAAAGAAAAAGTCACAAAAAGCTTTCTGGAATTGAAGGAGGATGCCAATTTTCAATATTATGCAAAGGATTTGAAAAGCGGCAGAGAATATGGAAACAAAAAGCTGAGGGAAATGCCTCAGAATGAGCTTCGTGACAGCAGTCTGTTGTATGGTATTCTGGAGTATGATAAGGATGGTGTAGCGAAAATTCTGGGAGATTTCAGTGACATGGATTTCCAGCAGCAGTCATTGACCCGGTATCTGCGTTATTTTGATTCTGTTGAGGAAAACGGAGCCATGATAACCTATCATATAAATGATGAACAATTCACACAGGCACAGGCAATGATTCAGAATCCGAAGCAGATGAAGATCATCTTCCGTGTACCAAAGGAGGTTACAAAGGATCAGGGATTGATTGCGCGAACCGTGTATGACTGGTCGAATTATACGCAGTTCTCCGCTATCGCCGCTATGATCGCTACAATGGTCCTGATTCTGTATCTGTTGTTTTATCCGATTGCAATCGTTGAGGAAGTGAATCCGTTCCAGACCTTTAAGAAAGTGAAATTCGGTTTCCTGTTTATTTTGCTGGCAACCGGAATTACGCTGGGGACTGCCGGTGTCATGGCATTGAGCGGAGCTACGATCAGCGGTACATTGCAGAGTGTCATGAATGAATATCATATTATGATGTCTGAAGAGCTTCTGTTTGTGGCAAATGTCGTATCCTGGATGCTGCTGTTCCTGATGATCAGTATCGCCTTGTTTGCGGTGAAGTATATATTTGTAAAGGGATTCTGGAAATATATGAAGGAGGATACTGTTCTGGGCAGTATGATCGCCGGCATACATCGGCATATAGATGCCCTGGCGGAAATTGATTTGAAGGATAATGCAAACCGCAGGCTGTTAAAGTTCATGCTGATGCAGATCGTCATCATGATAGCTCTGTGTCTGTTCTGGTGGTTTGGCATGTTTCTGGCAATCATCTATGGCTTTGCCCTCTTCCTGTGGCTGAAGCAAAAGCTCAATGCAGTACAGAATGATTATCGAACCTTGCTGAAGCAGACGCAGGAGCTGAAGGAGGGAAACTTTCAGGCAGAGCTGCCGCAGGATGTCGGTATCTTCAATGCCCTGAAGGATGAATTTGGAGAAATTCGCGTGGGCTTTGAGAAAGCAGTGCAGGAGGAAACGAAATCTCAGAATATGAAAACAGAGCTCATCAGCAATGTGTCACATGATTTGAAGACACCGCTGACCGGAATCCGCAATTACGTAGAGCTTCTGCAGCAGGAGGGTATCAGTGAAGCACAGCGTAGGGAGTATGTGAGCATGCTGGATCAGTATGCCAAACGGCTGCATGCTCTGATGGAGGATTTGTTTGAGGTTAGCAAGGCAAACAGCGGAAATATTCAGCTGGATATGGCCCGTCTGGATATTATCGCACTGGTGGAGCAGGTACAGGCAGAGTGCAGTGAGCTTCTACAGGAACGCGGGCTGGAGGTACTCTGGAATCTGCATGGTGAAAAACAGCTGAGTGTACTGCTGGACGGCAGTAAGGCATTCCGGATATTTGAAAATCTGTTTATCAATATACACCATTATGCATTAGAGCATACCCGTGTGTATGTGGATATCCGCAAGACAGCCAACCGGGTACGGATTGAATGCAAAAATATATCAAAGGAACCGTTGAATTTTGATACGGATGATATTGTGGATCGCTTCGTTCGCGGAGATAAATCGCGTCATGACGGAGGCAGCGGACTTGGTCTGGCTATTGCCAAGAGCTTTACAGAGGCGATGAAGGGCAGCTTCCATATTGAAACGGATGGAGATTTGTTTAAGGCGATTATTGAATTTCCACTGATTGATGATACTTTAGCAGAAAATCAGGAGGAAGGCTAGAAGCCTTATATGAAAATATGATGGATAGAAGGGACCGGATCATATATACCGGTCTTTTTCTACATTCTTCTGCGGGGATGTGGGGAACTGACTTACAGGTAGCATTATCTTCTCCTTGCATTATTTTGATTGCATAGTATTTAAGATTTGATTATGTTAAGATAGGGTTATACGAGGAGAAACATTATGAGAATAGAAAAAGCAAAACAAGAAAAGATTAAAGATATAGTGCAGATATCAAAAAGGGCATTTGAATCAGATGTATTCGTTGGAGGTGTAGAAAAGGATAGTCCTCCAGATTACGATTCAGTGGAGTGGCATGAAAAAATGCTGGAAGGGAATCATTTGTTTCAAGCAATGGTGGAGGATACGATTGTAGGTGGAGCAATTTTATTTCTGGACGAGATAGAACTAAGCTGTATGTAGGAAGAATTTTTATTGATGATAAGTATCATAGAAAGGGATATGGAAAGGCATTGATGGAGAGTGTTGAGGAAATATATCCGACCGTGAAAGAGGTGCATCTTGATACACCGGTTTGGAATGTAAGAACAAACTCTTTTTATAGAAAATCAGGGTATGTTATGGAGAAACAAGAAGAAGGCTTTATTTTTTATAAAAAAGTTTTAAGTAGATAAATCCCTGTTTATTAAACAGAGAAATTAGATCTCGGAGGAGGGAAGCTCATGAAGAAAACGATGAGAATTGTATTTTCCTGTATGCTGATATTATCTTTATTTGGATGTAACTCTTCGACAAAAAATGTAAAAATTGATTATGGATCATCTGCAATCTATACAGAAGAAGACATGGATACTGCGATAGATCAAATAAAAGAAACCTTCAAATCGTTAGAGGGATGTGAGTTGCATAGTCTTTCATATTCGTCAGATGATGTTTGTTTGGATCAAGAAAATATTGTATGGATGAATGATCTGGAGCATGCTAATGATGATAAGCAGGTTTTTACACAATGTATCATGTTCAATAGCAGCTTTCGCTCTCCGAAAAAAGGTGGTGGAGCTTGGGAACCTAACGAAGAATATACATGGTCTTGGTGGTTAGCTCGAAGTGAAGGCGGAGAATGGAAGCTGATGACGTATGGGTATTAAGAACCGAATGTTTCCAGTTTCCGACGAATCAGAATTTGTAGGGGGTGAATAACAATGGAATACATGATTGATGATAGAGAGCTAAATGCCTCAATATTTATTGATTTTGTTAATAAAGTATGGCAAGGCAATTATGATTTGGATAAAACACAGATAGCATTATCTAAAACTATAAATTTAACAGCTTATGATAATGATAAGCTCATAGGTTGCTTGCGTATCCTTTCAGATGGATATTATTTTGGAACAATTACAGAATTACTTGTTCTTCCACAATATCAAAAACAAGGTGTTGGAAGTAAACTTCTTCAACTTGCAAAGGATAATACACCCACAATGTTATATTTTGGCTCACAACCAACAGTAGAGCAATTTTATGAAAAGAATGGTTGTCAAAAAAGTTTACAATCCTATATTATTAAAAAGGAAAGATAAATTTCAGTTTATCAAATTGTAAAATTTGAATTTTATGTGATATTAAGGTGAAGTCTGAATCTGAGATTTCTAATATAAGTTATATAATGAAGGAGTGATTGTGTTGAATGAACTAAATAATATTTTTCTTGATAAAGTTAGTATGGTTGTTGAAGAGGCGAGAAAAAATGTAAAAACTGCAGTTAATATTATGATGGTATATACTTACTTCGAAATAGGAAGAATGATAGTAGAAGAAGAACAAAGCGGTTCTAATAGAGCTGAATATGGAAAATATATTATAAAAAATCTATCAAATTTTTTAACTGAAAATTATGGAAAAGGATATTCGGTTGACAATTTGAAATTAATGAGAAGATTTTATTCAATTTACTGTGAAGACACAATTGGGGAAACAGTGTTTCCCCAATTCAAAAATCTTCCTACTACTACAAATGGAAGAAGGTTTTATTTAAGTTGGTCACACTATTTAAAATTAATGAGAATATCAAATGTTGATGAAAGGCATTTTTATGAAATAGAGACAATTAAGAATGACTGGAGTCTCTCTGAATTGAAACGGCAATATAATTCATCATTATATGAAAGACTTGCATTAAGTAAAAACAAAGAAGAAGTTATTGATTTATCTAGAAATGGACAACTGATAGAAAAACCATCTGATGCAATTAAAGATCCATATGTATTAGAATTTCTTGGTCTTCAAGAGTTACCTGTGTATTCGGAGTCAGAATTAGAAAATAAAATTATTGATCATTTACAGCAGTTCCTACTTGAATTAGGTAAGGGATTTGCATTTGTGGGAAGACAAGTGCGTTTGACGTTTGATGAGGAGCATTTTAAAGTTGATTTAGTGTTTTTTAATAGAATTTTACGCTGTTTTGTATTAATTGATTTAAAAATTGGCGAATTAAAGCATCAAGATATTGGACAAATGCAAATGTACGTTAACTATTATGATCGTAAAATTAAACTGGAAGATGAAAATAAAACAATAGGTATCATCCTTTGTAAGGATACAAAACAATCTATTGTTGAAATGACTTTACCTGAAAATAATAATACAATTTTCGCTAGTAAATATGAAACAGTGTTACCTAGCAAAGAGGCTTTGCAAAAATTATTAAATGAAGAATAGACAAATTCCAGATTATGTAACTGATAAATTAGAATTTTAGGAGATGAAAATATGATAACGGGATATTATTGCACTAATATTTTTTCTGAGCAAGCAAAAGAACTTATAGCTTTTTATAAAGAGGTATTAGGAATACCTTTTATCAAGACAGATGTTGATGAATCGAATGGGGTTTATCTTGGCTTTATAGAAAACGCACCCACTCTTTGTATATGGGATTGTAAAGTATTCGACGCACAACCGACAGGACATCAATCATTTGTTTTTCAAACAGATAATCTCGATTTAACGATGGAATGTTTGAAGAAAAAAGAGGTTGTCCTGTCCGAAGCTATTAGATATGATTGGGGTACTTATGAGGTTCGCTTAAACGATATTGACGGAAACGAGATAGTGATAGTTGAGCTAACTAAATAACTAAATTAGAATTTGGAGGTTCTATGCTCATGTAAATAACAAGATAATCTACATATAACAATTTTGGAGCAGGGCTTTACTTCCTGCTTCTTTTATATCTATTGACATCGTTAGAAAAAACAAATATAATAGTAATATTACTAATAGTAATATGGGGGAGACGTATGGATAATATTATACTTGGTATTTTACTGTTGAGCAGCAGAACAATTTATCAGTTGCGTGAAAGGATAGATAAAGGGCTTAATATGATGTATAGCAGCAGTATGGGAAGTATACAGGCTGCCATAAAGAAATTGCTTAATTATGGATATATTCAGTATGAAGAAACCGTTGAGAATGGAAAATATAAAAAAATTTATTCCATAACGGAGAGTGGGAAACAGAAATTTATTGAGTGGGTATCCTCTCCGATGGAAATGCAGAGTAGTAAAAATCCTGAATTGGCTAAATTGTATTTTATGGGTTTTTCAAGAAAAGAAAAGCGGAAATTAGGGTTACAGGAGTATATATCAAAGTTAAAAGAACAGTATAATGTGTTGAATGCCATTTGCAAAGAAGCAGAAAATGTCAAAGTTCCTGATGAACACAAGGAAATTCTTTATTATCAGCTTACCGCAGCCCGATATGGCAGAGACTTTATGAAATTTAATATTGAGTGGTATCAGAAACTGCTTGATGAAATGAGGAACGAATGATTATGAAACCAATAAAGTTAGTTAACTCACCGATTACATATTTTGTTAGCCGAGTGGAGCAAGCTGAATGGATACTGTTTATCCACGCTGCTTTTGCCAATCATACTATGTTCAGGGAACAATTTGAGTATTTTCAGAATAATTACAATATTCTGGCGATTGACATCATTGGTCACGGACAATCAACTGATACAAAAAAAGGTGATACGATAGATAAAATGTCAGAGTGGATATTTGATATTTTAAAGGTAGAAAATATTGAAAAAATGCATATTGTCGGCGTTTCATTAGGTGCAGTTTTAGCACAGGATTTTGCTAATCGTTATCCATACGCAGTAAGCTCACTTGCTTGTTTTGGTGGATATGACATCAATAATTTTGATAGTAAAATGCAGAGGGAAAATGGTGTGAAACAGCTGCTAATGATGTTGAAAGCCCTTTTTTCGGTCAAATGGTTTGCAAAAGAAAATAAGAAAATTTCTGCCTATACTTTACAGGCGCAAGATAAGTTTTTTGATATGAACATACTTTTTCCAAAAAAGTCATTTATGTTTCTGGCAACACTCAACAGTATGGTAAACAAGTATAAGACGGAAAAACGAAATTATCCCTTATTGATTGGATGTGGAAGTTCTGATATTCCAATGGAGTTAGAAGCCATAAAAAAATGGAAAAGCAGCGAACCCGATTGTACGGTAGTTATTTTTGAAAATGCCGGACATTGTGTAAATATGGATGTACCGCAGGAGTTTAATAAAGCAATGGAGAAATTTTGGGGAAGTGCAAATCAATAAGACTAACAGTGCGTAATACTGGATGGGTGTGTTAAATGAGTTGAAAAGCAGAAGGAGTAAAGGAAGCTTCCTTATTCTGTGCAGTTGGTCTTACAGGGGTTCAGACAAGGCATAGGAGCAGTCTATGCAAAGACACGCATACAGCGCTGTAATATCCATCAAATCCGCAACTGTACACGCTTCGTAAGCTATAAGCATATCAAGGGATTTATGCCAGAGGTGGGAAGAGCCAGACAGTTTTTCCAAATGATGACAGTTTGAGAAAGATGCTTTATCCGGCAATACAGAATCTAAGCAGTAAGTGGACACAGAGATGTAGAAACTGGGATCTTATTCAGAATCAACTTTCCATTATGAACGCAGCAGATGCGTAACGTGCAAAGATAAAAACAAAAAAAATCAGTATATCCCTTTGTGAACTGAGTATACTGATAATGCATAAATTGATGATAATTAGACATGATTCGTCATTTACATATCTAATTCTGTCGATTATTACTTACACATGATTCTTCACATTCCCGCCTTGGATTTCTCTAGTGCTTCCATTATCTTATAAAAGATTACAAGTATCATGTGTTACAAATAAAATAGGGTCATTTCCATTCATTACATGGTGACTATTATGGCTGCTATGTTCATTGCATCATAAGAAGGAGCTTCCATATGCGCTCCTTCTTTGTGATTCTGACTTATTTCTTTACTTATAAACATGGGGAATTCCCTGTGACACCGCCACCCACTAATCCAAGTGTTAAGTTATCTAATAGAAGTCCGCCTGGAAACCCTATCATCAATCTCCATGCTAATGTAACATTATGTTTTTTTATTTCCCTTATTTCACCTCCATAATTTTCATTTATCTTAATCTCAGTTACTTCACAAAACTGTGATTTATATGTCAATGAAAACTACATCGCTTATAGCGCCTCGTCAGTTCCAGATGAATCAGATTGCGTTGCTTGTATGGCAAGGAAATGTGCTTTTGTTGTACTCAGTTCCTTGTGTAGCTGAACGGCCATATACGCAGTTACAATAGCAGACAGCACATCAGCAATCGGTTGAGCGTATAAAATACCATTTAACCCCCATAGCATCGGGAGAATCAGAATAACGGGAACAAAGCAGATGCCCTGCCTGCAAGCACCAAGAATACACCCCTCTTTTGCTTTTCCCATCACAAGGAATAGGAATGAATATACGGTATAGAAGCCAAATAGTATAAAAGAAACACCACTTGCCCGCAATACGATGGAACCGACTCGAATCATTTCCATATCACTTTTTGTAAATAGGGACATAATATCCGTAGAGAAAACAGCAGCCGCTAAACCAAAAATCACGCAAAATGTAGTTGACCAGAGGATTGAAGTTTTAATTGCTTCCTGCAGGCGGTCAAATTTTTTTGCCCCATAGCTGAATCCTGCGATTGGTTGAAAACCTTTCAGGAATCCGAATACGATCAGACTTCCCATCGACATAATTTTTGTAAGCGGCCCCATCGCGGCAAGCACAGAACCTCCATACTCTTTTGCAGCATTGTTAATCATGCTAATGGAAAGGCTTGTTAATAGCTGAAATACCATCGTTGGAATCCCTATTTTCAAAATTTCGGACATGATTTCTTTGGAAAAACAGCACTCCTTGATACGGAAAGTAAACACGCTCTTTTTTCGGAAGATATAGAACAGATAGATCAAAGCTGAAACAATTTGTGAAATGGCGGTGGCAATGGCTGCACCTGCAACACCAAAGTTAAGTATATAGATGAAAATGGGGTCTAATACCACATTCAATATGGCACCGGCCATTAACGCACACATAGCAGTTTTGGCGGCTCCTTCGCTTGATACGATGTTGTTCATGGTGACGTTAAACACGTTGAAGAACGAAAATGTGATATAAATGCTCGTGTAGGTAACGGCATAGGGCATGACGCTTTCAATTGCCCCTGTTTGTCTCAATATTGGTTCCAGAAAGATGACAGAGCAGAGAATGACGATTCCTCCAATCAGAACACTGCTATAAAGGGCAGTGCTGGCTACTTTATTTGCGGTATCTTTGTCCCCGCGCCCCAGTAATCTTGAAAGATAAGCAGCAGCACCATTTCCAAAGAGCAGGCCTAAGCCTACAACGATTTGCCCAAGGGGAAAGGCTACCGTGACCGCTCCCATTTGGTCGGTTCCCAGCCCACCGACAAAATAGGTGTCTACCAGATTGTACAGAGCATTGATTAGCATACCGATCATAGTTGGCAGCCCCAGCGCCAGAAGTGCTTTTGGTATTGGCGCACTTCCCAGCAGTTCCATTTTTTTTGTTTGGTTGATTCATAGGTTAAATCTCCTTTCAACTAATAATAGATATAATTTACAGTACTATAAATTATATCTATTGCATTGCGGAGGATATAGTACTATAATTTATAGTATATGTCAAGCAGTGAAAGGAGAAAACAAATGGCGACGATAGATTTGATTGTGCTGGGTATGCTGAAAAAAGAACCCCTAAGCGCATATGATATTCAAAAACTGGTTGAGTATCGTAACATATCCCGATGGGTAAAAATAAGCACTCCCTCTATATACAAAAAAGTAATTCAGTTAGAAGAAAAGGGATACATTACCAGCGTTACTGTAAAAGAGGGAAAAATGCCGGAGAAAGCAGTATATTCTTTGACAGAAGCCGGTGAAAAAGAATTTGAAAGCCTAATGCTGGGTATTTCCACCCAGCCGGTTAATATTTTTTTGGACTTTAATGCAGTCATTGTAAATTTGCATAGTCTTTCGCCAGACAAACAACAGCAGTGCTTAACCGATATTGAAAATAATGTGAAAGCCTTAAAAAGGTATCTGGAAAACAATATCAGTCTGAAAGAAAATGCACCAGAAATTCCCGAAACGGGAATCGCCGTTTTGCAGCAGCAGTTTATCTTAGCTCAGGCAATCGAAACATGGATTTCTTCTCTGAAAAGGTAGGTAGTTACTGTTTGCGAATTATGTAATGTATGTACAGTGCATGTTATATCATTTCTGACATATTCTCCGAGAATAGAAGTCTAAGGGTGGCGTAACATGAAAAGGCAAAAAATATTCCAGCCCTGTGCCCTGCGGAGAAGATATAAAGTGGTACGAAATGCTAAAAGAGCAGAATGCATGAAATAGTATCTGATAGGCAGATATGCGCACCGGTATGAAAAAGAACCCGAAGCTTATGAAGCAAACCTCAAAATTTGGATATCCAAATGATAAGGGTTCATCTCAAGCTCAACGGGTTCTTTTTCTTGTTAGTGCATCCATACAGATCAATGGTTGTCTTTCGCATAACTGCACGCTCCGGAATTCGAAACATCAGGTAGGCAGCGACTGCATGGCATACCATACAAAGCACCTCCTGCAGCATCAGAAAAGTGACCGGCGTATTCCATGCGTCATGGGTGAGTAGTGCATTGCCTGTAGTCCATGTGTCAATGGCAGAACAGTGGAAAGCCATTGCGGGGGAGTGGCAGCAGATGAATGGATATATTGGCACCACATAGGAAAAACAGCAGGGTGATAAATAAATTATATACAAAATTGATATCCGGCAGGATAATGCCAAAGGAAATCAGAGAATCCAGCAATAGGAAAAAATGCGAACATTCGCATTTTCTTATGGAATAAGCCCGTGCATTCACACATTCTTTATGAATTAGAATTGCTTGCGGCTATTTATGAATCTAATGAATATTGTAGGAATCAATGGTCAACTGTATCAGGATTCATGATATGAGGGTCAATGGAATTATGTGGCTCATGCATGGTATGCAGCCTTTGTGTGGCAGGCCCCTTAATAATCTCCCCGGTATAGGAAAATCGTGATCCATGACATGGGCAGTCCCACGTTTTTTCATCTGCATTAAAGCGCAGCGTACAGCCAAGATGCGGGCAGAGGATGTCAACGATATACAGCTCATCGTTCTCATCCCGATACACGCCATAGCGGTGATCGTCCAGCTCCATAATGGTACCTTCTCCGATATGCGGATAGTCTGTGGTGCTTTTTTGCAGCTTGCTTTTCAGAAAGGCGCCGACAACATTCAGATTCTCTTTGACAAACTGCAGCGAAAAAATGCTGGAAAGACGCTGTGGAGAGAACATCATACGATAGGGGGAGCCGCGATGCAGTGCGTAGGAGCATAACAGCTTGCCTGCGATGCAGCTTGTGGTGTTGCCCCATTTGTTATAGCCGCTGGCAAACAATACGCGATCCTCATGCTTATCCAGCTTACCGATCAGAGGCAGCTGATCAAAGGTCATATAATCCTGTGAGCTCCATGCGGCACTGATTTCCTGCACGATGAAATCCTCACGCAATGTATTTTCAAATTCCTGCAGATTCATGGCCTTATCCTGTCCGCTTTTATAGGTGTTGCCGGCATACAGCAGAGTATCCCCGCATGTGTTGTAGGACTGTACACGTTCGTCTATGGACAGCATCATATCCTTTGGAAGTACATTCTTTACATGGGCACTGATGACGCTTTCCTGATCACAATACATACGCGTAAAGTAAAAGTGGCCCTGATCGATAAACGGAAACTGCGTCGCAAAGATTACAATATCCGCATGTATGCATGTACCGTTGACCATCAGACGATAGCCGTGCTCTTCCTCCTGCATGTCTGTGACAGGGGAATGCTCATAGATATCAATACCGCCCTCCTTTGCGATTTCGGCGAGCGCACAGCCGTAGGCATAGGGATCAAAGCGTGCCTGATACTGCATGCGCAGACCTGCCTCCATGGGAAACGGTGCGTCTGTTTTTTCTATATAGGTGCAGGGGATATGCAGATCCAGATAGGCCTGATATTCCTCCTGCAGCCTGGCTACCTGCACGGCATCACGGGTAAACAGCATAGAATCACAACGTTCAAAGCTGCATCCTATATGGTGCTCCTGAATAATTGCTTCTATGGAATTCAACGCTTCCTCATTTGCTTCATAATACTGCCGGGCAAGGATACGGTCATAATGCTCAATCAGATTTGCATACAGCAGGCCGTGCTGCATGGTCAGCTTTCCGGTATTTCTTCCGCTGGCACCAAAGCATAGAGAATCCGCTTCAAGGAGAATGGCATCCTCCTCTGCCTGTGCGAGATAATAGGCTGTTGTTATACCGGTAAGACCGCCGCCGATAATGGCGATATGGACATCCGTCTCCTTTTGTAAAGTCGGATAGTTCGTCGTTTTTATGTTTCGTTTCATCCAGAATGATTCTGTCATGTTCTTCACCTCTTCTACAGACTACCCAGAAACCGGCATTTCTTTCTCATAAAAAGAAAGACCTGCAGAAAACTTTGTCGAACGTTGGGTCTATCACTCCACAAGCATCATATACTTGAAGGAGGAGGAACAACATGATTACCATTCAAAATATAAAAGTAAATGTTACACGCGCAGGGAATAACGAGTCTGCCGTGGTACTGTTGCACGGATGGGGACAGAATCAATACATGATGAAGTTTCTGCAGGACCATCTCTGCGACACCTTTACGGTTATCAATCTGGATCTGCCGGGGTTTGGAGAGAGTGAGGAGCCGCCGCGTGTCTGGAGTGTAGACGATTACGTGGATTTTCTGCAGGAGCTTCTGGACCATCTGCAGATTACTCATGTGAGCTTTATCGCTCATTCCTTCGGAGCACGCATTGCACTGCGCTATGCATACCGCTTTCCGGTGGAGAAAATGGTTCTGACCGGTGCTGCCGGCATTCAGGCAAAGCGCGGGCTGGGCTATCATATCCGCGTGAAAACATATAAGCTGCTGAAAAAACTGCATGCTGCCCCTGCCATGGGAAGCAGTGATTATCAGAGTGCTTCAGCAATCATGAAGGGGGTTCTCGTTGCCAGTGTTGAGGATGATCTTTCGGGAATACTGAAGGATATATCCACGGAGACGCTGTTGGTCTGGGGAGAAAAGGATACGGCTACACCGCTGTGGATGGGTCGTGTCATGGAGGAGGAACTGCCAAATGCCGCCCTGGTTGTTCTGCCGAAGGAGGATCATTTTGCCTACTTCCACCTCAGTATACAGTTCTGCCGCATCGTGGATGCCTTTTTAAGACCATGATGCTGTTCTGTTTTCTGGCGGCGTATCTTTTTTTTCTTTATGTTCCTTTGAAGCAGTCTATGCATATGTTCCAGCAGAACCGTTACAACAAAGGGCGGTATCGGACATGGCTGGTGTCCTATATCCGCTTATCCTGGAAGCTGATTGTGAAAATACTGCTGACGCTGATGCTGAGCTACAGCCTTCTTTTGCTGCAGCCGACTTCCATGCAGGAGGTTCTGCTGCTGATGCTGGTTGCTATCTTTGCCTACATCAGCTGTAAAATGGAGGAGGAGCGCACCTATCGAAAGCCGCTGGTGAAAACAGCGCGAATTCACCGCCTTGCGATCCTGCTGTATACGCTATACGGCATTTTGCTGTGCCTGCTGCATTGTTTCCTGTCTGCCGCAGCGCTCATTCTTGTGACACCGTTTCTTTTTCTGTCCGCATGGCTTATGGTGCTGCCTGCCGCATGGATTTCAGAGCCGCTGGAAATGGCGATTCGCAATCATTATGCAGCGGATGCCGCAAAGCTGTTAAGAAGCAACAGCGCGCTGTCCATTGTCGGCATCACCGGAAGCTATGGGAAAACGAGTGTGAAAACCATTCTGAATGAGCTCTTGTCAGATGTTTACTATACCCTGATGACGCCCGGCTCCTATAATAATCATATGGGAATCACTCTCACCATACGCAATAAGCTGGAACGGCTGCATGAGGTGTTTTTATGTGAAATGGGAGCGGATCATGTGAAGGAAATTCATGATCTGATGCAGTTTGTAAAGCCGCAGTATGGTGTTGTGACCTCTGTCGGCGCACAGCATCTGGCAACGTTTGGCTCCATGGAAAATATACTCCATGAGAAAATGCAGATGATAGAATGTCTTCCTGCCGACGGTATCGGCTTCGTGAATCGGGACAATGCCTATATTCGTACCTACAGTATTCAAAACACCTGCCGAATCGTATGGTTCGGGATGAGCGAGGATGCGGATTATCGCTGCTGTGATATCCGTTACAGTGAGGAAGGCACGTCGTTTACGGTGATACAGGAGGGACAGTCTCACCGGTTTCACACAAAGCTTTTAGGAAAACACAATGTCGTGAACATCACCTGTGCCATCGCAGTTGCGCACACACTTGGTGTTTCCTGGGAAATAATGGCGTTAGCTGTCGAAAAGCTGCCCTATGTCGAGCATCGGCTGCAGGTACGGAAAAGCTTTTGCACCCTGCTGGATGACGCCTATAATTCCAATCCGGAAGGAGCGCGCTGTGCACTGGAGGTTTTAAAGCAGATGAAGCATCAGCGGTTTATCATCACACCCGGTTTTCTGGAGCTGGGAGAACAGCAGGAGGAAGAACAGTATAAGCTGGGTGAGGAGATTGCGGATAGTGTGGATACGGCGGTATTGGTAGGTGCTGTCCAGACGAAAAGCATCGCCGCAGGATTGGCGGACAGCGGATTTCCAAAAGAAAGGGTCCATGTTTGCGACAGCTTTCAGGAGGCACTGGCAATCGTACAAAAGCAGGCACAGCTGCAGGACTGCGTGCTGCTGGAAAACGATTTGCCGGATGCATTCAACCACTAGCAGCCCTACTCACATGAACACGTTTTAGGCATTCGCATACACTGATAATGTGTAAGGAAAGGAAGAATGCTATGAAACTTAAAATTGCCGTGGCATTTGGCGGCAGAAGTGTAGAACATGAAATCAGTGTCCTGTCGGCTCAGCAGGTAATGGCTGCTCTGGATGAGGAGCGCTATGAAATACTGCCGTTGTATATTGCCAAGGATGGCAGAATGTTTTGTGAGGAGGAATTACGGGAGCTGGAAACCTTTCAGCATATTGAAGAATTCATAGCGGATCATACCAGTGTAGCTCTGATTCGAAGAGATGCGCATACCTATTTGATTCCATCGCGTCGTAAATTATTTGCCAGGGATAAGGAGGTTGATCTGGTGTTCCCGGTTCTGCATGGAACCAACGGGGAAGACGGCACCTTTCAGGGATATCTGAAAACGATCGGAATACCCTATGTCGGCTGCAGTGTTCTGGCTGGGGCAATCGGGCAGGATAAGGTGATTATGAAGCAGGTATTGCAGGATAGCGGACTTTCGGTTGTACCGTGGTTTTTCTGGACATTGCATCAGCCGATGGAGCAGTCCTTTTTCAAAAAAGCACAGCGTCTTGGTTATCCGCTCATCATTAAGCCTGCGAATCTGGGCAGCAGTATCGGCATCGCCGTTGCCCACAATGATGTGGAGCTGCATAAAAGCATGATCGAGGCCTTTCAGTATGATCACAAGGTTGTGATTGAAAAGGTGATCGAACCGCTGCGGGAGATCAACGCCTCGGTATTGGGGGATGAGGACGGCTGTCGCTGCAGTACGCTGGAAGAAGTTGTCAAGCAGGATGAAATTCTGTCCTATGACAACAAGTACAGCGGCCAGGGAAAATCCAAGGGAATGCTCAGTACCAGCCGCAAGCTGCCGGCAGAGCTTAGTGATGAGCAGGCTGAGGAGGTTCGCACGATGGCTATGGATGCCTTCCGTGCGCTGAATGCGGCAGGGGTCGTGCGGATTGATTTTCTGATGCATGCAGACAGCTCAGCTCTGTATGTGAATGAAATCAATACGATTCCAGGCTCCCTGTCCTTCTATTTGTGGGAAAAGGAAGGTCTTTCCTTTCCTGCCCTGCTGGATGAGCTGATCTCGCTAGCACTTCAGCGGGTACGCAGGGAACAGAAGATGATTTTCAGCTATGACACAAATATTCTGCGGGATTATAAGGGCAGAGGAAAACTGATGAAGTAGAAAAATGCGGACAGTGCTTCGCATCTTTTCTATTGCAGGAAGACAGAACGATGGAAGAAGGAGGAACGGTAAAGGACGCTGATGTATACTTTGAAGCATAAACAGAAAGAAATTTCGCTGCGGGATAAACATAGGCAGTCACAAGATGTTGCATCCGCTTTTCATACAGGAACGATTCAGCGGGGAAAGGATTTTTTTCATAACAGCATGAACTTCACCGTTGTATTTACTGCAGAATACATACGGTACGGTTCACAGGGGATAGCGTTCAATCAGACAGCGCAAGGACTGCACTTGCAGGTGTGGAAAATCGGCTTTTTGTTTCATGAGAATCATGCGTAAGAAGAATTTGATATTTCATAATCAGTCCGGTATAAAAAAGAAGATGACGAGCATAAAGCATTGTCATCTTCGTATCATTCATTCATTTTCAGCTTTTCCGTTGCATATTCGTTCTTTACAGAGAAACAAGAAACACCTCATATGCAATCAAGGACTCCCTGCTTTCTTATTTGAATTTTGAAAGGATGTATGAATTTCAGCTTTCCGGCATAAGGGGGAGCGTACAGCTGCTTGGCATAAACACTGTAAACAGGGCTTCCTACGGTTTCTATCGTGCTATATCAAAGCATGAGCGGCTATGTGATGTCATTTGCGATGACCTTGCCACGATCACTGCTTTTGCGATAGGCATTCGGTGTCATCCCGCATGCTTTTTTAAAGACCTGTGAGAAATAAGACTGGGAGGAAAAGCCGCAGGAGTCGGAAATCTGTGCTATGGAATAATTTGTGGTTTCCAGCAGCTCCTTTGCCTGCTGTACACGCAGTCGGATGAGATAATTGATGGGGGAGACGCCCTTGTACTGCTTAAAGGCATGTACCAGATAAAATTTATTCATATAGGTTTTTTCACTTAACAGTTCCAGCGTGATATCCTCCTGATAATGATTGTTGATATACTGCTCCACAAAATGACATTCCTTGGTTATTTTCTGAGACGGCGCTACAATCAGGTTCGCCTTTGTCCTGCGTACCATGTTAATGATCAGCACCTCCAGCAGATTCTGACATACCGCCTCGTAATCATCATCCTGCTGCGCCATTTCCTGCACCAGTGTTTTCAGATAAAACAGAATCTCATGCTTGAATTCATAATAGTTGTGGACACTGTAGTCCTCATATTCCATATGGTTGGTAAAGCTGGTAAACTGCAGACCTTCAATACCGAGAACGATATATTCCAAAGGGGATTCATCCCTGCTCATTTCCGTATGCGGGACATTGGGATTGACAATGATCAAATCATCCGCCTTTACATCGAAAACATCATCATTTACAAGAAAGCTTCCCTTGCCGCTGGATACATAAAATAATTCCGTACAGTGATGGGCATGCGGCGTGCTGTGCCAGTCACCCTCATAACGACTTGTTGAAATATAGAGAAGGTGGAAGCTCATCTTATCCAGCTTGCGATTCTTCAACTGATATCTTTGTATACTCATCATATCACATCCTTATATCTGCTTTTATTATAATAGACACCGCTGTCGTTGACAAGAATTATATTTATTGGCAAAAAGTAAAAGTAGCCAATATCTCTAAAAAATGAAATACAATGCTTGTGTTTATCGAATAAATAAGAAATACCGGATTCGCTTTTTTAGATATCTTGCCTGTTTTTTTGCAGATCGACGTGTCCGGACGGTTTGACAAGCGCTTCATAAGCCCATAAAATGAAGATAAAGATGATCAGGAGGAGTTTGACATGAATACGAAAAAGGGGCGCGTAACTGTGCCGAGTGATGTTGATGTAATTGAGGAAACCTTAAACATCATAGAACGATGGGGGGCGGATGCGATCCGGGACTGTGACGGCACCAGCATGCCCGAGCAGCTGCGTGAGCTGGATGTGAAGCAGTATGCGACCTATTATACGACGAGAAAGGATAATGCATGGGCAAGTGCAAATCCGCAGGAGATACAGCAGATGTATCTGATGAGCGATATGGTGACGGCAAGTGCACAGACCCTGACCATACCGTTGATGAAGCATTATTATAAGGAACAGCTGAAGGTCAATACACTGGATGATATAAAGCGGTGGTGGGAGGTGATCGACCGTACGAGCGGTGATGTGGTTGCAGAGGACAAGTGGGAATATGACGCGGAAAAGGAAGCGGTTGTCGTGTTGGAATGTGTGCCGTTTCATGCGTATACAGTAAGCTTTCTGGCATTTGTGATCTGGGATCCGGTGCATATGTACAATGCCCTGACCAATGAATGGAAGCATGAGGAGCATCAGATGACCTATGATGTACGGCAGCCAAAGACCCAGGCATATGTTCTGGATAAGCTGCGCCGCTGGATTGCTGAGCATCCGGAGGTGGATGTTATTCGCTTTACGACATTCTTTCATCAGTTTACGCTCATGTTCGATGAGCGGGCGCGTGAGAAATTTGTAGACTGGTTCGGTTACAGTGCCAGTGTGTCCCCCTATATTCTTGAACAGTTCGAGCAGGAGGTCGGATACCGGTTTCGTCCGGAGTATATCATCAATCAGGGATATCATAATTCCACCTTCTGTGTTCCTACGAAGGAATATCGTGATTTCATGGACTTCCAGATGCGTGAGGTTGCGAAGCTGGTGAAGAAATTTGTGGATATTACACATGAAGCCGGTAAGGAAGCGATGATGTTTCTGGGAGACCACTGGATTGGGACAGAGCCGTTTGGTCCTTACTTTCAGGAGCTTGGACTGGATGCCGTGGTAGGCTCTGTCGGGGATGGACGTACCTTGCGTCTGATTTCCGATATCAGAGGAGTGAAGTATACCGAGGGACGGTTTCTGCCGTATTTCTTCCCCGATGTATTTTATGAGGGCGGTGACCCTGTTCAGGAGGCGAAGGTAAACTGGGTGAGCGCAAGGCGTGCAATCCTTCGCTCACCACTGGACCGTATCGGATATGGCGGGTATTTGAAGCTAGCATTGAAATTTCCGGATTTTGTTGATTATATTGAAGAGGTATGCAATGAATTTCGTGAGCTGTACGAGCATGTACACTCTGCACAGCCGATGTGCATGCCGTTTAAGGTAACGATTCTAAACAGCTGGGGAGCACTTCGGGGCTGGGGAGCGGAAATGGTCGCTCATGCGCTGTGGTATAAGCAGATTTATTCCTATTCCGGTGTTCTGGAGGCTCTGAGCGGTATGCCGTTTGATGTGCAGTTTATCAGCTTTGACGATATACTGGAAAATCCGAAGGTACTGGATGATGCCGGTGTGATTATCAATGCAGGGGATGCCTATACAGCCTTCAGCGGCGGAGATTACTGGAAGGACGCACGCATTGTGAGCGCCCTACGCAAATTTGTATACGAGGGGGGCGGCTTTATCGGCGTCGGAGAACCGAGCGCAGCACAAAAGGAAGGTCATTTCTTCCAGCTGTATGATGTGCTGGGCGTGGATAAGGAAATTGGCTTTTCCCTGTCACAGGATAAATATAACTGGGAGGAACAGCCGCATTTCCTGAAGGAGGAGCTACCTGAAGCTTTACAGCTTGGAGAAGAAATACGCAATATCTATGCATTGCCGGATACGACGGTTTTGATCAATGAACATCAGAATATCCGTTTTGCGGCCAATACGTATGGGAAAGGGAAAAGTGTCTATCTGAGCGGTCTGCCATTCAGCTTTGAAAATGCACGTCTGCTGTATCGCTGCCTGTTCTATGCGGCAGGAAAAGAAACCGAAATGAAAAAATGGTACAGCGAAAACTGCAATGTGGAGGTCAATGTTTATCCGAATACAAACAGCTACTGTGTGGTGAACAATACGTATGAGGTGCAGGATACGCGGATTTATACGGACCATGATGTCTTTGATATCCGTTTACAGGCAAATGAAATTCGCTGGTTTTCCATCAGCGGGGAAGAATAAGAATTGTGCGGCATGAATGCCGCATTTTTCCATGCGGTAAATGGACGTAGGAGTGTACAGCGTATGAGATAGAATTTTCATGGTTTCAGTCCTTTCAGGCAGTATTATGAACTCATATCGTGGTTTTCGATACTGTAAAACAGCATTAAGAAATCAGCATATCCAAGTCTTTCAGGTTTGAGATTGAAAACACAGGGATTGGACAATCAGTAAGTAATTGCTTCATGTTCTTTTATACTGTCCTGCAGGGGATTCACAAGAGAAATGTGGTAGCCGATTTCAAGATATAAACGGCCTGCACAATTCTTACATAGAACAAATGTTACACTGCTTTTCCATATTAAAAAATAATTTTTGCTTTTCTGCAACCATTTTCTTTCTTCAGAGGTATTAAGGGTGAACAGAGAAAAAGAGGCAGTTCAAATAGAACTGACGGAGTGTTTTGCGGTATTTGCCGGAATGGACTCATTCTCTGATGATATCGCATTGCGTATTCGGGTACGAAAACGATGGAGATAAACGAAGCTGCTGTATTCGAAAGAAAAGCAATGGGTTCAGGACAGTATGAGGGAGGGTTTCATATGCTGAAGCTGTCAAAATGGAAGAAATGAAAAGGAGAGCTGTATGAAAATCAGAAATTACGGATTGGTGCTGCTGGCATGCGGCATGCTGTTTGCCGGCGGTTGTTCAAAAGAGAAAGCGAAGAAAAAAGCAGAAGACTTGAAGCTTGAAAATCTCACGATCGTACTGCATGATGAGAATATCACCATTTACCAGCCGCTGGGGGATCTTCTGGATACCTGGGAGCTGGATCAGGCGCCGGAGCATATCGAAGCGCTGGGACATGATATGGTATTTTTAACATATAAGGATAATGACCGGGAATCGATGATTCTCCGTGTCTTCAATCCGAAGGATGAAGAAATCAGTGTGAACGATGCGCTAATTCAGCATGTAGTCTTTTCAGACAGAAATACAGAAAATGTGAAGGAATACAAGCTTCCTCACAATTTTAAAATCGGAAGTACTACTGAGCAGGATGTAATCAAAGCACTGGGAACGCCTTATGAGTATAGGATTTCCAACGATGACAGCAATATGGATTATGTCACAGGTACCTCGTATGAAACCTCTGAGCTGGCAGAGTTTTCATTTGAAAAAGGAAAACTGAGCAAGGTTGCATTGTCAGGAAGTGAAAAACGCAAGGAAAAGAAAGAGAATATCAGCTTTGATACGGCTAAGGCAGTTGGGTATTCTGTATATGATATCCCCCTTGCGAAGGGAAGTGCTGCGGATGAATTTGCGAAGGGAAGCATACAGTTCGATGGTGTGAGCATAAACAAAACGACACCTGCGAAGGCACTTATAGAAAAAGGGTGGAAATCCAAATATCTGGATGAATATAATAAAAAAGAGACTACCATCAGTGCAGAAAAAAGTGATATGCGTATTGATTTGCGAGTGGATGGAACGATTTCTTCCACAGATCAGCTGACCGAAAAGCATGTGATTCAGGAAATATTTGCAGCGGATGAGTCTCTGGAAGCTTTGACATTCGCATCTGGTGTTAACGGTACATCAACACTTCAGGATGTGTATCAGATACTGGGAAAACCGATGAGTGTGCGGTATAGCAAAAACGGTGTTCGCGTTCGGTATAGGACAGAAAGCAATACTGCCGTTTCCATGTCCTTTAAGACCTCCGGAGCAATGGAATACTGCAGTGTGAAATTTGATTCCGAATGGGAATAGACGGTGTGACAGATAAAGGATTGAGCCGGGTGCTCTTTTCTTTTGCATTGTTTGTTGAGAAGTAACCTTTGACCTCGCATAAGTAGAAGCTTATCCTTTATGCTTGATACGTGTTGTCCGGAAAAATATGCAACGGTTTTTTCATACGGCGAAAGCCTGTGAAGGAAACGATTCGTATTCTGTTTTTTTGAATACTTTCTATGTGTCCGACAAGTATGCTCAACAGTACCAATTCATTTGTTTAAACATTTAATAAGTGCTTCAGATATGAAAAAGGAACATCTGAATGACCGTGTGGAGAACTCTGTCCGCTGGACTGTCATACGCTCAAAAAAAGGATTCTCGGCTGAGAATCCTCCTTTGTTAAGCCTCCATGGAATCAATGATGCTGTCAACCAGATTATCCATTTCAGATTTATTATTATCATTCAGGGCACTGATCATGGATACTTCAGAATTCAGAATACTCATCTGCTTCATCTGATTATCCAGGAAGTCCTTCATGAGGGAACCGGATTTCGGTGCCCAGGACCCGTTTTCAATGATTCCCACCGTACGCTTCTGCATATTGAGTGCCTTCATATGCATGAGGAAATCATGCATAACAGGATAGATTCCCAGGTTATAGGTTACCGAAGCCAGTACGATATGGCTGTATTTAAACGTATCACTGATCAGGTAGGATACATGGGTATTGGAAACATCATGCACCACAACATTTTTGACACCCTTTTCCACCAGCTTGGCAGCCAGTACCTGCGCGGCGGATTCCGTATTTCCATACATGGAGGCATAGGCAATCAGGACACCGGTTTCCTCCGGCTCATAACGGCTCCATTTGTCATATTTATCCAGCAGATAACCGAAATCATTTCTCCATACCGGTCCATGCAGCGGACAGATGACCTTGATATCAATGGTTCCCGCCTTTTTCAGCAGTGCCTGTACGTGCGGTCCGTATTTTCCTACGATATTGGTATAGTAACGGCGGGCATCATCCAGCCAGTCGCGGTCAAAATCAACCTCATCGTTAAACAGCTTGCCATCCAGTGCGCCAAAGCTTCCAAAGGCATCAGCGGAAAACAGAACGCCGTTTGTTACATCAAAGCTGACCATTGCTTCCGGCCAGTGCACCATCGGAGCCTCTACAAAGGTGATGGTGTGCTTACCGAAGCATCTGGTATCGCCTTCCTTGACCTCCTCTGTGCGCCCGTCAACGTTAAAGCCGAACTGATGCATCAGCAGGAAGCTTTTTTCGGTTGATATGATTTTCACCTTTGGATAGCGAAGAAGAATTTCCTCAATGCTGGCACCGTGATCAGGCTCCATATGATTGATTACCAGATAATCCAGGTCACGCCCGTTCAGAACATGCTCTACATTTTCCAGAAACTGACGGCAGGCATCCCAGTCCACCGTATCAAACAATACCGTTTTCTTATCCAGCAGCAAATAGGAATTATAGGATACGCCATTCGGAATCGGGTGAATATTTTCAAACAGGGCAAGACGGTGATCATTTCCTCCCACCCAGTACAGATCGTCAACTACTTTTCTTACACAGTACATACTACATCCTCCTTCTCTTTATTTAATCCAATGTCTCGATGAACTGATCCTTTGCTTCTCCGCATTCCGGACAGATCCATTCCTCAGGCAGCTTTTCAAACGGCGTACCCGGAGCAATATCATTTTCCGGATCTCCCAGCATCTGATCATATTCATAGCCGCAGCCATTGCAGACATGACGCATATAGGAAGGAGCTTCCTTTTTGATAAACGGACGTTTCATTTTCTTCATTGGCGGAGCCGGTTTCTTTTCTCCGGTATCCAGAGCCTTGCTTAACAGCGGCAGTATTTCCATAACATCACCGACAATCCCGTAGTCGGCATTTTTAAAGATCGGAGCATTGGCATTCGTATTGATGGCAACGATGGTGGTGGCATCCTTGATTCCCTTCAAATGCTGTCCCGCACCGGAGATACCGCATGCGATATACAGATTGCCGGTAAATTTCTGACCGGACATACCGACATAGCGGTTGATCGGTACATATTTCAGAGTTTCTGCGACTGGACGGGAGCTTCCGATTGCGGCCCCTGCACTTCTTGCCAGATCCTCAATCAGCTTCATGTTCTTCTTTTCGCCGATACCCTTGCCGGCTGATACCACACGCTCCGCATTCATAATCGGGGTATCCATCGGGATACCGACCGTGAAATCATAGCCATCCTTCTGTAAGGCTTCCACCAGGGCATTGACACGTTCCTGTGCATCGCCTTCCTTGAATATCTGTTTCTTACGTTCTCCTGTGATTGCACCTTTTTTCTTACGGACACCGCCGTCCTTTGGCGCTTTTCCTATGATATGAGAGGCAATAACGACCCTCTGAATTTCATTGGTTCCTTCATAGATGGTTGTGATTTTTGCATCACGATACGCACGTTCCACTTCCATACCCTTCAGATAACCGCTTCCGCCGAAGATCTGTAAGGCATCGTTGCAGATTTCCAGCGCAACATCACTTGCATACTGCTTCGCCATTGCGGATTCCATGCCATATGGTTCGTGGTGTTCCTTCAGCTCCGCAGAGGAGTAAATCAGCATTCTTGCACAACGCAGCTTGGTTGCCATATCGGCAAGCTTGAAGCTGATGACCTGCTGCTGTGCAATCGGTTTGCCGAACTGCACACGCTCCTTTGCGTATTCCAGCGCATTCTCATACGCACCCTGTGCGATTCCCAGTGCCTGTGCGGCGATACCGATACGACCGCCATCCAGTGTGGCCATTGCAATCTTAAAGCCCTGACCAAGCTTACCAAGCAGGTTTTCCTTAGGTACCTTTACATCATTGAAAATCAGCTCTGCTGTTGAGGATGAACGGATGCCCATCTTGTCGTAATGATCACCGAAGGTAAAGCCGTCCCAGCCCTTCTCTACGATAAATGCGGAGATTCCTCTGGTTCCCATTTCCGGATTTGTGGATGCAAAGACGACATACGTATCTGCCTTATCAGCATTTGTAATAAAGATCTTGCCACCGTTCAGAATGTAGTAATCACCCTCCAGAACAGCCGTTGTTTCGGTACCTGCCGCATCACTTCCGGCATTTACCTCCGTTAATCCAAATGCGCCGATTTTTTCACCGCTTGCCAGCGGTACCAGATATTTCTGCTTCTGTTCCTCGGTACCAAACGCAAAAATAGGGTAGCTTCCCAGTGAGACATGTGCGGACAGAATAACACCTGTACCACCGTCTACACGGGATAATTCTTCTACAGCAATGGCATAGCTGATTACATCCAGACCGGCCCCTCCATATTCCTTTGGATAGGGAATACCCATCAGACCCATCTTTCCAAACTTCGCAATCGCCTCACTCGGGAACTCATTTTCCTTATCGAGCATAAAGGCAATCGGTTTGATTTCGGTTTCCGCAAATTCCCGAACTGTCTTGCGGATTTCCTCCTGCTGCTGTGTCGTTGTAAATAGCATAGTTTACGTCCTCCTCACTTATCTCTATGATATTCCTTCTGCTTTCATGATTTTTCTTAATATGAGAATCATTTTAAGAATGTAAATCACTTTACACTCTGATAATATCATAGCGCTTACAATAAGTCTAAAGATATGCTCACAGAATTTTCCTTTTTTGGATTCGTTTTAAGAAGTACCTGAAAAACGGCGCCAGCGCTTTTGGAATTTCCTGAATTAGGTCCCACAGGTGTAAGATAAGCAGATGCTGGTGCGCAGATGATTTGTAACGTTCTGCGTAAGAGAATACGGCTTCATTTTCAAACAGGTATACCGGCTGTACACTCATTCAGCCTTTGAATTTCCTTCACCTATACGATTTATGGTTTCGCATATACATACAGGTATGAAAGAATGTGTGTTCGTCCCTTCCTACCTCTTTCTGCAAATTACAAATCGATAAGATTCTCTTTTAACATGCTGACTTTTACTTCTCAGCCTGCGGACTTATGGTCTGCCGTATGCTATACTGTACTTAGCGGAAAACAATTGGAAGGAGGAGCTGTATGTCGGAAAAGAAAAAGGCGGAGGAAGGGTTTCTGTATAATGCGAATTACAACGCAGCACTGCTGGATGAGCGTGCCTGGTGTAAGGATCAGTGTCATTTGTGCAATCAGCTGCGTCCAAGCGATACGGAAAAGCGCTATCAGATTTATCACAGCTTATTCAAGCAGATGGGAAAGCATGTATCCATAGAACCACCATTCTGGTGTGATTATGGCTATAATATCAGCATCGGAAATGAATTTTTTATGAACCATAACGGTGTCATACTCGACGGAGCAGAGGTAACCTTTGGTGATTATGTCTATATCGCACCAAACTGCGGCTTTTATACGGCAGGGCATCCGTTGGATGTGGAACAGCGTAAGCAGGGGCTGGAGTATGCCTTTCCCATTCATGTGAAAAGCAATGTATGGATCGGAGCAGGCGTTCAGGTGCTGGCGGGCGTTACCATTGGGGAAGGCTCGGTGATTGGGGCAGGCAGTGTTGTGAACAGAGACATTCCTGATCATGTTCTTGCGGCAGGTGTTCCCTGCAGGGTGATTCGCCGCATTACAGACGAGGATCGAAAGAAGTACCGTATTCAAATGGAGGAGGAAAGTTGATGGGAAGCAGGTGAAACCTGTAAACGGCGCCCCTGTATAGGCAGTAAAGGTCTTTTTGGATACGCCGTAAGCGATCGCCTAGTCGTCTGTGAGGCTGTATTTGCAGTCTGATGGCGATAGGGAATACGGAAGAAAACGGATATGCATATGACTGATAAGCTATGCGAAAGCTGTCCGTGAAAAAGAAATGTCGAGGAGAGTCTTCCTTTTTAAAGAAGTTATTTGCATGTCCTCACTTGCGGCGGTATGGCTATGATATAATAAGGATAAGCAGGAGGTATGAAACCATGTTTTATGAACAAGTAGAAGAATCAGTGCAATATATTCGTAAGCACGTGAAAACAGAGCCACTTATTGGCATCATTTTAGGAAGCGGACTGGGCTCGCTGGTGGAGATGATGGAGGATAAAGAGGTGCTCTCCTATCAGGATATTCCACATTTTCCGCAATCCAGAGTGGCAGGTCATGCGGGAAATCTGGTCTTTGGCAGAATTGGAAATCAGCGTCTGATCGTTATGCAGGGGAGGTTTCATTATTATGAAGGCTTTTCAATGAAGGAGGTCACCTATCCGATTTATGTGATGAAGCTGCTCGGTGTTCGGGATTTGATCGTGACCAATGCCTGTGGCGGTATCAATCCGGATTTTACACCGGGGGATTTGATGATCATTGATGATTTTATCAATTCGCTGGATGTAAATCCTTTGATTGGAGATAATGATGAGCGCTTTGGACCACGTTTTCCGGATATGTCAGAGCCTTATTCCATCCAGCTGCGTGAAAAGGCAGAACAGGTGGCGGATCAGTTGGCAATTCCTTACCGCCATGGTGTATACACCCTTTTTCAGGGACCGTATTATGAAACAGCAGCGGAAATCCGTATGTATGCCAGAGCAGGCAGTGATGCCATTGGAATGTCCACTGTGCCGGAGACTATAGCGGCAAATTATCTCGGTATCCGTGTGTTGGGAATTGCATGTATCACCAACATGGCAACCGGTATTGCGAAGGAAAAGCATTCACATGAAGAGGTTGTGAAAATGGCAAATAAGAGCAGTGCCCGGCTTTGTACATGGATGGAAGCACTGTTAAAGGAGTGGTAAGAAGGAGGGGGATGCTTCATGGAACAGAATTCGCTGTTTCAAAATGATGTACAGAAGGATCCTCTTGCCGCCCGACTGCGTCCGGCATCGCTGCAGGATTACGTAGGGCAGAAGCATCTGCTTGGAAAAGGGAAGATACTGTATAACCTGATAGAAAAGGATATGGTTTCCTCCATGATCTTCTGGGGACCGCCGGGTGTTGGAAAAACGACGCTTGCCAGAATCATCGCCAGGCAGACACAGGCACATTTTATCAATTTCAGTGCCGTCACAAGCGGAATCCGTGAAATTAAGGCCGTGATGAAGGAAGCGGAGGACGCGCGTCTGTATGGCAGAAAGACGATTGTATTTGTTGATGAAATACATCGTTTCAATAAAGCCCAGCAGGATGCCTTTTTGCCGTATGTGGAAAAGGGCAGTATTATTTTGATTGGCGCAACAACGGAAAATCCGTCGTTTGAAGTCAATGCCGCGCTTCTTTCCCGCTGCAAGGTGTTTGTGCTGAAGGCACTGGAGGTTTCGGATCTGGTGGAGCTGCTAAAGCATGCTCTGCAGGATGAACGCGGCTTTGGCTCACAGCATGTTCTCATCACAGAGGAGCAGCTGCGTATGCTTGCCATGTTTGCCAACGGAGATGCCAGAACAGCACTGAATACGCTGGAGATGGTCGTTTTAAACGGAGAAAGCTCAGAAGCGGGAACCGTCATCACAAAAGAGGTGCTGGAGCAATGTACCTCCCAGAAGTCGCTGCTGTATGACAGACAGGGAGAGGAGCACTACAATCTGATCAGTGCCCTGCATAAATCCATGCGCAACTCTGACGTGGATGCAGCTATTTACTGGCTTGCGAGAATGCTGGAGGCGGGGGAGGACCCGTTGTACGTGGCAAGGCGTCTGGTTCGTTTTGCGAGTGAGGATATCGGGATGGCGGACAGCCGTGCCTTGGAAATCTGCGTTGCGGCTTATCAGGCATGCCATTTTCTCGGTATGCCGGAGTGTAATGTACATTTGACACATGCGGTTACCTATCTTTCTCTTTCTCCGAAATCCAATGCCCTGTATATGGCATACGGCGCAGCGAAGGAGGATGCTGTGCATATGCTGAGTGAACCGGTTCCCCTGCAAATACGAAATGCACCGACATCCCTCATGAAGGACCTGCATTATGGAGAAGGCTATCAGTATGCTCATGATACGCAGGAAAAGCTGACAAACATGGAATGTATGCCGGAATCCCTGAAGGGAAGGGAATACTATCACCCAACGATACAGGGAAGTGAAGCAAGGGTAAGCAAGCGATTGCAGGATATCAAGGAATGGAAACGGAAGCATCAAAATAAATAGAGAGCCGGTGTTTTAAGAAGACTTTCCTGCGAGTGATGAAACGCTGGGATATTGGCAGAACACGGATAGGCGCAGATTTCAGGATGCAGGCATTTGGCAGCACTTGTGCATGATCAATGCCTCTTTCCGTAAGGAAGGAAGGCCGCATAAGAAAGCCATGAAAGCATCCGGGCGGCTGTACGCAGACAGTCTGTATGATACAGATGCTCATGGAGCTGCGTTTGCGTATTTCCTGAATTAGGCAGCTAGAAAAAAAGGTAATCCAGCCTTGATACAACAGGTTCGGATTGCCTTTTATATGTTTTCATCAGCGGTAAAGGTGCCATGCATACCGCCGTTTTCTGTTTCTTATTTTACAGTTTTTATGACATACTTATCGAACAGCTCACGATTTCGCTCATCGGCACCGTCCATATTGCTGGAGGCGAACACCGGAGCCTCCATGCCATGCTCCTTCAGCAGCTCGACAAATCTTCCCATCACACACTGTGCAAGGAAGCATCCGGTCAGGGTACTGACAGGTCCCATACTGGTTGCATCATCGATTGGTGTTGTCGCATCCCCATACGGAGCATGATTGTCCAGAATCACATCCGCTAGCTCAAACAGACGCAGTCCGCTTTCATGACGGGAAGCGATGGTTTTGCTATGCGATAAGGAGGTGATCACGATAATACGGGCACCCTTTTCCCTTGCTCTCATCGTGTATTCAATCACCAGTGGATTTCTTCCGGAATTACTGGTGACAAGCAGAACATCTCCCGCTTCTATCGTGTAAATTGCATCCAGTACATCCGCATAGGAAGCTGTACGCTCCAGTGTGGTACTCTTTGTCGGGTGGGTTGCCAGCGTCATTTCGATTTCATTGATCGGATAAACCTTTGCATACCCTCCGGCTCTGGCATAGATATCCTGCCCGATCATATGCGAGTGCCCGCTGCCGAAGGTGTAAATGGTATGATGTTCCTTCTCCGCTTCAAACAATAGACGTGCTGCCCGTTCCAGCGGCTCCCGCTCCTGTTTCATTACCGCGAATCGCTGTTCCACTTCTTTGAAATACGTATCAATAAATGCCATAATCAATCCTCACTTTCTTCTGATTTCAGTATACCATGATTATATGTAAAATCTATAATTGGATATAAAGTTATAACATTTTATACAAAATACGTAATTTAACCATTGTTTTCTCACAAAACACTTTTAATTATTCTATTCTGCTAAAATAGGAAAATATTCCCATTATAATAATTACAAAAACTGGAGTGGACGGAATGAAAAAAGTAACGGAAATCAATTTAAGAGTGGGAGATGCTATACGGAAAGGGCTTCAACGAAAGGGAATGACGCAAAAGGAGCTTGCTGCACTGGTTGGTTCCACGCAGCGCTCGATTTCTTCATATATCAATGGGAATGCACAGCCCCCGCTTGATATTCTGTCTTTGATTTGCCGCATACTGGAAATCAATATGAATCAGATTCTGCAAATACCGGATTTCAATTTTCCCGGACGTATGCTGCATGATCCGATGGAGCTGGAATTCATGAAGATTTTTGATCAGGTGCCGGAGGAACGGCGGATGACCTTTACAAAGCTGATGAAAAGTATACTCAGCTTTCATCTGGAATAGGAAGTAAAATTGCAACTGTTACATAACATGGAAAATAAGACGATTCTTTTGGTAAATGACAAATACAGAAAGATGGAAAATTTTTATTTTTATGATAAAATGCCGTATTTATCGGTGTTTTTTTATATTTTGCGCAGAATTCGTATGGAAGAAAACTTTTTCATTTTATATACTATAGAAGTAAAAGGGAGAGAGAGGAGGAATATGGAAGAAAAACATACCTGTGTACTGAATCATGATGAGTATGAGCTGCTGAACTTTTATCGACAGCTCAGTGAAGAGCGCAAGCAGAAATTTTTTGATCTTGTGCAGACACTGGATATGCTGTTGAACCAGCAGGAGGATACGACTGCGGTCGCAGAGTAAATCACAGGTGTTGAAGTCATGGTTCTGAGAGCGCAATCCTTTTCATAAGAGAATGAGAAGGATGTGTGTTTGTTATACCGTGCACTGCTATCCTTACGGCGCAGGATACAGCACGGTGCATCAGCTGTAAAACAAATCCTGCAGGATCCATCCTGGTGTTGCAGCGGCTGAGCATGCATACTGTTTTGAAACCGGATGAGGACCGCAGGGTCCTTTTCTGTTTCTAGGCACCGACTGGCTTTCAGGGCACTGGATGAAAAAGCTGTCCGCCATAACTGACCGTGGTGTGGGGATCATTCCATTTCTGATGCTGAAGCGTTCCACGCAGGGTCCTATGTGATTTGTCGATGTTGATACAGCTGTTTCTTACATAATTATTTCATGAAAATATTTCAGAAAATGATTGACTTTTTCATCCCTGGATTGTACTATAGTAATATATGAAATGCGCTGACGGGAAATAGTATGGATATGGACATGACAGAGAGTCTTCGGCTGGTGGAAGAAGATATGCGAAGTATGCGGAACACATCCCCGAGCAGCAGAGGTGAAATTCAGTAGCTTCTGCCGGAATCCTGCATCCGTTACCGTGCTAGAGTATGCTGGTACTCGAAGAGATTGATATCGTGAGGTATCAATAAAATAAGGTGGAATCACGTAAGGTAACTTTCGTCCTTTGGATGGAAGCTTTTTTTGTATAAGCGTATAAGGGAGGATATGAAGCTATGAAAAGATTTGCTATACCGGAAGGAACTCGGGATCTGATTCTGGGGGAATGTACTGCGAAGAAACGATTGCAGGGTGCAATCGAACAGGTGTTTGACAGCTATGGCTATAAGGAAATCGTAACACCGAGCATTGAATTTTATCAGACCTATCAGACCGGCTTTGAACAGGTTCAGGAGGAAGCGATGTACAAGTTTTTTGACCATAACGGAAGCATCCTGACACTGCGCATGGATATGACGGTACCGATCGCCCGTGTTGCGGCAACCAAGTTCAAGGATCAAAAGCCGCCGCTTCGTTTTCGCTACTGTGCCAACGTATACAAGGTCAAGGAGTCCTTTGCCGGAAAGCGCAATGAGGTGACAGATTGCGGGATTGAGCTGCTGGGGCTGAACGAAAAGCAGAGTGATCTGGAAATTCTGGTGTGTGCACTGGAGGTTATGGAGTGTATGCAGCAGCAGGCGTATACGCTGGAAATCGGCAATGTGAATTTCTTTCACACAGCAGTAAAGCTTCTGGGGCTTTCTGCGGAAGAAACAGAGCTTCTGGCGGATTTGATCGATCGCAAGAGTCTGAGCGAACTGAAGGAATATCTGCATACCCTGCCACTGAAGGATGAGGACAGAGAATTCTTCCTGCAGCTGCCGTGGCTGTGTGGAGATGCAGGGATGCTCAAGGAGGCATTGAACTGCTGCTTCGATGACAGACTGCGCAGTATTGTGGAAAGTCTTCAGGAATTGTATGCACAACTAAAGGCGCTCGGCTATGAAAACCGCATTACCTTTGATTTGGGAAAGCTGCCGCATCTGAACTATTACAGTGGCATTCTTTTTGAAGGCTTTGTACCGGGAATCGGAACCAGTGTGCTGAGTGGCGGACGCTATGATTCTCTGTTGGAGAAATTCGGAGAGCCGTTGCCGGCAATCGGCTTCTCTGTAAAGCTGGATGCCGTGCTGCCGGTTCTGGATTTAAAGCAGAAGGAGGCAACCCTCACGCTGTGCTATCCGTATGCGCGAAAGGTGGAGGCACTGCGCAAGGCAAAGGAATTAAGAAAAACTGCACGGGTGGAGCTGCTGTGCGGGGAATATGATGATATTATCGTGAAAGGGGAGAAGGACGCATGAGTATATCCATAGCATTAACGAAGGGGCGTCTGGAAAAGGCCACCGTGAAGCTGCTGGAGGAGCGCGGGTATGGCATTGAATCATTAAAGGATAAGGGAAGGGCGCTGGTGTTTCAGGATTCCAAAAAGGATATTCGCTACTTCCTTGTGAAATCCAATGACTGCATCACCTATGTACAGCACGGCGTTGCGGATATTGGTGTTGTGGGAAAGGATACGCTTTTGGAGGGTGGCAAGGATTATTATGAAATGCTGGATTTAGGCATTGGAAAATGTAAATTCATCGTTGCCGGTCTGCGGGAACACAATCTGTTTGATAAGGTGGGACATGTGAAAATAGGAACGAAATATCCCAATATCGCAAAGCAGTATTTCCTGGAAAAGGGCATGGATGTGGAGTGTATCAAAATAGACGGCTCTGTGGAGCTGGCGCCGATTCTGGGCTTGTGCGATGGAATCGTGGATATCATGGAAACGGGGACGACGCTGAAGGAAAACGGTCTGGTTGTCTTTGACACCGTCTGCGATATCAGCGCAAGAGTGATTGTGAACAAAGCGAGCTTTAAGCTGAAAAGAGCGGAGATCCTAGCAATCTTAGAGGATATGAAGAAAGGACTGGAAGCATGCTGAAACGAATGCGAGCATCGGATACAGGGAAACTGCAGACGTATCTGGAAAGCAGAACAGAGGAGATTGACAGTGATATCATTGTCAGGGTCAGTGCCATCCTGCAGGATGTGAAAACACGCAGGGATGATGCTGTCAGGGAATATACACAGCAGTTTGACGGAATTTTATTGGACAGTATGTGTGTGGAGCCTTCCGATATAGAAGCGGCGGCTGCCAAGGCGGATCCCTTCTTTGTGGAAAGTATGAAGAAGGCGAAAGCAAATATCGAGTATTATCACAATGCACAGAAGCAAAACGGTTATCTTTTGCAGAAGGAGCTCGGCATCTATCTGGGACAGCGTGTACTTCCACTGGACAGCGTAGGTATTTATGTGCCGGGAGGCAGAGCACAGTATCCAAGCAGTGTGCTGATGAATGCAATTCCTGCCCGTATCGCAGGTGTAAAGCGTATTGTCATGATTACGCCTCCGGCGAAGGATGGCAGTCTGCATCCCAATATTGCGGCGGCAGCACAGATTGCCGGTGTGGATGAAATTTATAAGGTTGGCGGTGCTCAGGGGATTGCGGCGTTAGCCTATGGCACCCAAAGCATTGCGCCTGTGGATAAAATTGTCGGACCGGGAAATGTATACGTTGCGGCAGCGAAGAAGCTTGTCTTCGGGAAAGTGGATATTGACATGATTGCCGGACCGAGTGAAATTCTGGTGATTGCGGATGCGGATGCTCCTGCGAAAAGCGTTGCGGCGGATCTGCTGTCACAGGCAGAGCATGATCCGATGGCGAGTGCCATTCTGGTGACAACCAGTGAACAGCTTGTGGATGCTGTGGAGCTGGAGCTGCGCAAGCAGAGTGCTCTTCTGCCGAAACAGGAAATTGTGGAACAGTCGCTGCAGGCCTATGGAACAGCCATTTTATGTGAGAGCATGGAGGAATGTCTGGATGTATCCAATGCGGTTGCGCCGGAGCATCTGGAGCTGATGGTGAAGCAGCCGATGGACTATCTGGGAAAGGTACGCCATGCGGGCAGTGTGTTCCTTGGCTATCACACCTGTGAAAGTGTCGGAGATTATTTCGGCGGCTGCAATCACGTACTGCCGACAAGCGGGACAGCGCGTTTCTCCAGTGCACTTGGAGTGGACAGCTTTATCAAAAAAAGCAGCTATCTGCACTATAGCGAAGAGGCTTTACAGACCTATGGCGACCATATTATAGAAATGGCGGAGCAGGAAGAGCTGCAGGCTCATGCCAATGCTGTGAAAGTGAGGCTGAAATCATGAAAAATATCGAAAGCTATGCGGCGCGGACAAACGGTACCGTCATGCTGAATGCAAACGAGTGCTATAAAAATATCAGTGGGGAAATCGTAAAGGAGCTGCAGGAGGCAATCGCGGAGCTGGAGTTTAACCGCTATCCGGATGAATCCAGCAGGGAGCTGATACAGGCATATGCGAATGTGAAAAAATTAGATGCCGGGTATCTGATCGCCGGGAATGGCAGCGATGAAATGCTGGGGCTCATGATTGGCTATTTCCTGGGAAAAGGTAAGAAATTACTGACCCTGTCTCCGGACTTCTCCATGTATGATTATTATGCATCCATGCATGAGAGTGAGGTTGTGAAATTTCCATGTGAGCAGGATGGTTCCTTCAGCATTGCGGATTTTATAGAATTTGGGCGGGAGCATCATGTGGATATGGTGCTGTTCTCCAATCCGAATAATCCAACCGGGCATTTTGTAAGCAATGCCCAGCTGTGTAAAATCGCGGAGGCCTTTCCTCGTATTCCGGTGATTATAGATGAGGCATATGGGGAGTTCGCAAAGGAAAGCATGCTGGCATATCTGGATACCTACCATAACCTGTATGTGACCAGAACCCTATCTAAGGCGTATGGGTTTGCCGGTGCGCGACTGGGCTTTCTAATCAGCTGTCCATCCAATATTGCGAAATTGAAACCGGTGCTGGTACCTTATAATATCAGCTCTTTAACACAAAGGGCCGGTGTGATCGTATTGCGTCATGCGGCGGAATATGAGCTGCTGGTGGAGGAAATACAGCTGGAGCGGGATATGCTGTATCACAAGCTGAAGCAGTTAAAAAACGTTACCTTCTATCCGAGTCAGGCGAATTATCTGTATGGAAGAAGCAGCTATAAGCAGGAGCTGTTGAAGGCGATGGAAAAGGAAGGCATTGTTATTCGCAACTACGAAGGAAAGGACAGCTTCCGCATTACGGTTGGTTCCCCTGCGGAAAATGCCATTGTATTATCCGTATTACAGGAATTTGACAGAAAGGCGGTTGCGGTATGAAACAAGAAACGAAGGAAACAGGCTTTGCGCCAAGAATGGCAGGCCTGAGCCGGGATACCAAAGAAACAAGCATCAGCTGCACGATGCATCTGGATGGTACGGGAGTCAGTGAGATTCACACAGGCATCGGCTTCTTCGATCACATGCTGACGCTGTTTTCCTTCCATTCCGGTATCGACCTTACGCTGCATGCAAACGGCGATTTACAGGTGTGTGATCATCACACGGTAGAGGATTGCGGTATCGCGATGGGAGCCTGCCTGAAGGAAGCCCTGCAGGATAAAAGAGGAATCGAACGCTATGGCATTATGCTGCTGCCGATGGATGAAACACTGGCACAGGTTGTACTGGATATCAGCGGACGCAGCTTTCTGGTGTATAACTGTGAGCTGAAGCGGGATACGATCGGTACGTTTTCCTGTGAAATGGTGGAGGAGTTTCTTCGTGCCTTTGCCTTTCAGGCAGGCATCACACTGCATGTGAATGTAGTGTATGGAACCAATGATCATCACAAGGTGGAGGCGATTTTCAAAGCGCTGGGCCGTGCCTTAAAAACGGCAATCCGTGTGAGTGGCGATACGCTGCCGAGTACAAAGGGGAAGCTGTAATATGATTGCGATACTTGATTATGGAATGGGAAATCTGCACAGTGTGGAAAATGCCTTACAGCATATCGGCTGTACCTGCTGTGTGACGGATAAAAAGGAAGACCTACAGCGTGCGGATCAGCTGATTCTGCCGGGTGTGGGAGCGTTTGCGGACTGTATGAAGCATCTGCAGGAGCGTGATTTGATTACGGCTTTAAAGGAAGAGGTTCAGGGAAAGAAAAAACCGCTGCTTGGTATCTGTCTGGGCATGCAGGCGCTGTTTGAAGACAGCGAGGAAAACGGCTATACCAAGGGACTCGGCTTTTTGAAGGGCAACATCGTGAAAATGAGTGATGCTGCGGAAAGCAGGGTACGCATTCCGCATATCGGCTGGAATCTGCTGGAACAGTGTCAGAAATCCAGTGTATTTGAGCGGCTGAGCGAGCGTCCGTTCGTCTATTATGTACATTCCTATTATGCACAGAATTATGCACAGGAGGATCTGCTGGCAGACAGCGGCTATGGCGGTATGCGGATTCCCGGGCTTGTACGCAGAGACAATGTGGCTGGTGCCCAGTTTCATCCTGAAAAAAGCGGAGAAGACGGACTGCAGATTCTGCGGTGGTTTAAGGAGGAGTTTGTATGATCATTTTACCTGCAATTGATATACTGGATCAGCAGCCAGTGCGGCTGTATCAGGGAGATTATGAACAAAAGGAATGTGTTGGTGACAGTATCGGGGATATCGCCAAAGCATTTGAACAGCAGGGGGCCCGGTATGTGCATATGGTTGATCTCAACGGGGCGAAGGAAGGAAAGAAAATCAACCAGGACATCATCGTGAAAACTGCACAGAGCCTGCAGATTCCGGTTGAGGTTGGCGGCGGCATCCGCAGTATGGAGGACGTTCGATTTTATCTGGAGCATGGCATTGCGCGTGTTATTCTGGGAACGGCAGCCATAGAGAATCCGGAGTTTTTGCGGGAAGCACTCGCACAATATAAAGAGAAAATCGCCGTCGGCATCGATTGCAAGAACGGCATGGTTTGCGGTCATGGCTGGCTGCAGGAAAGTGAGCTGCAGTATATCGACTTTGCAATTCAGATGGAGGCCATGGGGGTAAAGACGATTATTGTGACCGATATCTCCAGGGACGGCACCATGACAGGACCGAATACAGGGATGCTGGCGGAGTTAAAGAAAACGGTTTCGATCGATATTATAGCTTCTGGGGGTATTCGTGACATCACGCATATCGAGGCATTGAAACAGCTGGATATTTACGGTGCAATCACAGGAAAGGCGATGTATGCCGAAACATTGTCCCTGTCCCAGGCCATCGCACTGTGCGGGGAAGCCTGATGCACACGAAGCGAATCATCCCGTGTCTGGATGTAAAGGACGGCAAGGTCGTCAAGGGAATCAATTTTGTCGGATTGAAGGAGGTCGGTGATCCGGTCGATCTGGCAAGAGCCTATTATGAGCAGGGGGCGGACGAGCTGGTATTTCTGGATATCACAGCGACGCATGAACAGCGGGATACCATGGTTCAGGTTGTCGAGCGCGTAGCCAGAGAAATCTTCATTCCGTTTACCGTAGGTGGCGGCATCCGCAGTGTGGAGGATATACGAAACATGCTGCTGGCAGGAGCTGACAAGGTTTCGCTGAACTCTGCAGCTGTCCGCAATAAGGAGCTGATCCGTGAGGGAGCATCGATGTTTGGCAATCAGTGCATTGTGCTTGCCGTGGATGGAAAGCGCCGCGAGGATGGCAGCGGCTGGAATGTATATGTTGCCGGCGGCCGTGAGGATACCGGTCTGGACCTGCAGGAATGGGTACAGGAGGGCGTTCGTCTGGGGGCAGGGGAAATTCTGCTGACCAGTATGGATGCGGATGGAACCAAGCAGGGCTTTGATATCGAGCTGTGCAAGGCGGTGCATGAGCTGGTGGATGTTCCAGTGATCGCCTCGGGCGGCTGTGGGACGCTGGAGCATTTCGCACAGGTGTTCGAAGAGGATGCCAGTGATGCGGCTCTGGCGGCAAGTATGTTCCACTACAAGGAGGTAACGATACCCGAGGTGAAGGAATATTTAAAAGAGAAAGGAATTGCGGTGCGTCTATGATACGGGTGAATTTTGATAAAGGAAACGGACTTGTTCCGGTCATTGTCCAGGATGTGCAGACCGGAGCTGTCCTCATGCTGGCGTATATGAATGAAGAAAGTCTGCGCATGACGATGGATACCGGGCGTGCAACCTATTACAGCCGCAGCCGTCAGGAATTATGGATCAAAGGAGAAACAAGCGGTCATTACCAGTATGTGAAGGATATCCGCATCGATTGTGATGAGGATACGATTCTTCTTCTGGTGGAGCAGGTGGGAGCAGCCTGCCATACCGGACATACCAGCTGTTTTTACCGGAATATGGAGGGAGAAGAGATATGAAGGAACTGGATGCATTATATGAAACCATAAAGGATCGCAAGGAAAACAAAGAGGAAGGAAGCTATACCACCTATTTGTTTGAAAAGGGTCTGGAGAAAATTCTGAAAAAGGTAGGAGAGGAATGTACAGAGGTCGTGATTGCCTCTTTGACACAGACAAAGGAGGATCAGATCAATGAAATAGGAGATCTGCTGTATCATCTTACTGTACTGATGGTGGAGAAGGGAATTTCCATGGACGATGTCAATGCGGAGCTAAAGCGCCGTGCACAGAAAACGCATAACCTGAAGGCGGAGCGAAAGCCGATCGAACATTTGTAAGCCGAGCAGTCGGCTTTTCTTTTCCTTTGGTTCTTATTCACAGAAAGCTGTTATATATGGTATGGTGCAGGGACAATATATGTCTCATAGCGGATGTGAAAGAACGGATGCCAAAAATGATGAACGGTATTAAGGAAGTTCTTCTGGTATACTATGTACGAGGTGATTCATATGAGGACTAATCAGGAGATTATACAATCTGTACTGCGCTATATCGAGGAGCATTTGAATGAACCGCTGACGCTGGATACGGTTGCTGCTTATACGGGCTATTCCCCCTACCATCTGCATAAAATGTTTACGGCAATATGCGGGCTGCCGCTGCATGCCTATGTGCGGCGCAGACAGGTATCCAAAGGGGCATTGCTTCTTGTACAAAGCGATTTACGTATTGCGGAAATCGCCTCCGCCTGCGGTTATCTCTCCCAGCGGGCATTTCATAAGGCTTTTTTGCAGCTGTATCGCACAACACCGGACGCCTTTCGGAAAAAGAAGAATGCCTATGTGCTGCAGGAGCCGTTGCAGCTTCATCAGCAGCCGGATATCAACCATATGCATATGGATATGGAAGTACAGCACTGGACAGAGATACAGCTGGAGGGCTATGGTGCAGATACCAGACACGGCTTTCATGTGATTGGTAAATGTCATCGCAAATGCAACCGGTATCTGAAAGCAAATCCGCAAAAGGATTCGGTAGTGTATGGTATCCATGATTATACAGATGCCGATATGGATGCCGGTCAGCCCTGCTTTCAATATTTTGCAGGTATAGCAGTTGAGCGGGTGCACAGACAGAAGCTGACGCATAGAATCCTGCCGACAGGAGCCTATCTTGTGTTTTCCTTTTGCGCAGATCCAAAGACCTCTATGGAGCCGTTTGCACAGGATATTTATCAGAACTGGCTGCCCAAAAGTGCATACCGGCTTCGAGCGGACTGCTGTATGGATATTGTGAAATATAAAGAGGAAAATGCACAGGGGATAGCCGGAATTGAATATTGTATTCCGATAATGAAATAAATAAAGAGAAATGAAAACGCTGTCTAGACACTGCTGTCACAGAGCGTTTTTTTTATACCTTCAGCTGTAAATAAGCGGGATAACATCGTGTTATGTAGATATAAATATTTATAATTTCATTTTTTGGAAAAGGTATCGTATACTGACATAGCTGCCTTGCATGTCATGCTGTAAGGCGCATATTCAGAAATTGAGAAAAGGAGAATCGTATGATTTTTATAAAAGAAAAGGGGAAGGGACTGCTGGTATGCTTTGGTATAGCGGTGGTTGCTCTTCTGCTGGGACAATGGATTCCCATTATCGGAGGGCCGGTATTTGCCATCCTCATCGGGATGCTGCTGGCTTTTCGCATAAAGGAAGTGAAAAGTCTACAGGCCGGCATCACCTTCACATCAAAGAAAATTTTACAGTATGCAGTCATTTTACTGGGGTTTGGCTTAAATCTGTCCGTTATTGCTAAAACAGGACAGCAGTCGCTCCCAATCATTCTGGCAACCATCACGACATCCCTCGTCATTGCTTACGGTTTGAAGCGTCGACTTCATATGCCGGCAAATATCTCCACTTTGGTGGGAGTCGGCTCATCCATCTGCGGAGGCTCCGCGATTGCAGCGACTGCCCCGGTCATTGCGGCGGATGACGAAGAGGTGGCACAGGCCATTTCTGTGATATTTCTATTTAATATTCTGGCAGCCGTTCTGTTTCCATGGCTGGGAACACTGCTGCATTTTCATGGCAGTGAGGGCTTCGGCGTGTTTGCGGGCACCGCTGTGAACGACACCTCCTCCGTAACAGCAACCGCAGCAACCTGGGACAGCATGTTTCATTTAGGCTCTGCCACACTGGATAAGGCGGTTACTGTCAAGCTGACGCGTACCCTTGCCATTATACCGATTACGCTGTTTCTGGGTGTTCAAAGAATGCGAAAAGAGGAGCAGGAGGAGAAAAGGGAGGGGAAAAAGCTTGCATGGAAACAGATCTTTCCGGTATTTATTCTTTACTTCCTTATGGCCTCCGTCATAACGACCGTCTCTACGAATGTATTGCATATATCCCCGGATATCTTCCTGCCCTTAAAGGAGCTGAGCAAGTTCTTTATCATTATGGCGATGGGGGCAGTCGGTCTGCATACCGATATTGTAAAGCTGGTAAAAAACGGTGGTAGGCCTATCTTTATGGGGTTCTGCTGCTGGGTCGGTATCACGCTGATATCCCTGCTCATGCAGAGGCTGCTGGGCATCTGGTGAGGAATTACAATAGCGTAAACAGCTTTTCTCATGTGCCTTTACGGACAGGCTTGTACATTTGAAAAGGCATGAAATTCATGTTCTTGCGGATAATTATGGAAAAATATGATATGATAAGAACAGCTATATGAGGAGGCCGTTGTATGAATTTGAAAATTGAAAACTGGAAGCTTTTGATTCTTTCCATTTTTTATATGATATTTTCCATTTTATCCTATACGATTGAAAAGGAGAAATTCTTGAATTTCTTCCAGATTGCAGGGATTGTGATCATTTTGGTAGGCTTGTTTCAGATTCTTGTATATTTCTTTAAAAAAGAATATATGAAGCCGAATGAATTCAGCTTTTCCTTTGGGGTATTATACTGCATAGCAGGACTGATCGTTGCCACTAAGCCATATCTGATTGTAGATAATTATCCTATCGTTATTTCCGCTCTGGTGGTTTTGGATGCGACACTGCGTCTGCAGTATTCCATGAATCTGTTTCGCCTGGAGGATGCACAATGGAAGATTCATCTGGCTCTTGCCGTAGTCCCGCTGCTTATGGGAATGGTGCTGATACTGGTATCCTTCGAGGAAAAGACACTGCATAATCTATTCAGCTTTCTGCTGATTCTGGATGCCATTGCGAATTTCTATACAATTTTGTATTATCGCGGTGTTGCCAGACGCTATGGCCGTCACAGTGAACAGATTCTGGATATTTCCAATCAGGAAGCCACTGCACATGAAGTGATCGACGGAAAAGATAATATGGTATGATAAAAAGCGGTGGAAGCATCGCTTTTTTCAATTCGGACAAAGGAAAGCAGAGATTGACGAAAGAGGGCTGCTTCCGCTGTATGATTGCCGAAGCGTATTAGGGTACGGAGGTACCTGCGGATATGCATGTCCTGACGATACCGGAGGTTACCTGTGTAAAGTTCATGGTGCACTGCAGGCCGTAAATACAAAGCTTTTCTCAGCATGGCTGCAGGAAAATCAGGGATATGATATCGCGGCGAACATGTACATTGTGTGGTATACACCGGATGAGGATGAGGTTATGCTGATAATGGAAGTGAGGTATGGATTCCTGTGAAAAGGTTGACTGAGAAGGGATAGGAGACTGATTCTATCTGTATATCGTATGAAATAAAAGAAGCCTGCAGGGTACATCCTGCAGGTCGTTTTTATGGATGAAAGAAATGTAATGGGAGAAGTAAGGAGTACGAAAAAAATCAGCGCTTTACAGGCTCTCCCTGAATTACATAAAGGCAGCGTATTTTTCAATCGGTTATAAACGCAAATAATCCAGTCTAAGCAGGGCTTTTCCATTTGGCAGGGGGTATATCATGCGTTTCGACAGAGAATACTCAATAGACAGCATACTGTGCGTGAGCTCCACTTTCTGCAGCTGTTCATGGATGGTGTTTCATACGGCAAAGGAATGCAGATACAGGGAGTCGGATACAAAGCCTTCATCCGTATCCTGCATATGTGCTTCATATGTCTGTAGTTCGATATCGGTCCATGGATTGTTCATAGGTTATCTCCTCGTTTTGTATATTGTAACGTACATGGTGCGGAAATACAAAAAAAACAGAACGTGATGTTCTGTTAGTGAAACATATCCTTTTTCTTGAAGATAAGAGTTGCGATGATACAGCACACAGCTGCAATGACTGTCGGGAACCACCATTCCGGATAAGGCAATCCGCTGACATTCATGCCATAGAAACTGAAAATGATATTCGGGATTGCCATGACGATGGTAATTACCGTCAAAATTTTCATCACGATGTTCAGATTGTTGGAAATGACGGAAGCAAAGGCATCCATTGTTCCGGAAAGGATGTTGGAGTAAATGTTACACATCTCTATCGCCTGATGAATCTCAATCAGTACATCCTCCAGAATATCCTGATCCTCTTCATACAGCTTGATCAGCTTTCCGCGCATGATTTTGTTTAAGGTAACCTCATCGGTTTTCAGTGAGGTGCTGAAATAGACCAGAGACTTTTCCAGACCCAGCATCTGAATCAGCTCCTTGTTTTTCATAGACTGGTGTAGCCTCTGTTCGGTACGGGAGGAAATCCGATCGATTTGGCGCAGATAAATCAGGAAACGCTGAGATATACGAAGCAGCAGCAACAATAGAAAACGGGTTTTCATATCGGTATTCATACCCTTGATTCTACCGTTTGCCATATCCTCGATGCTTAGATTCTCATACAGGGAAATCGTAATCACATAGCCCTTCATGATAACAACACCCAGTGGCAGCGTGGTATACAGCAGGGTATTTTCATCCAGATTGTCATCTTCCTCTGCACTCGGGTAATCGACAATCACCAGGGTCTGGTTTTCATCATCGTCATAATCGATATGGGAGCTTTCCTCTTCATCCAGTGAAGATTTGATAAACTCCGGCAGCACGCCGATTTTATTTGTCAGGAAATCAATATCTTCCTGTGTAGGCGCAACAGCGCTGATCCAGCAGCCTGGTTCCGGCTGTTCCAGTTTTTTTGTGACAGTTCCATATGTCTTGTAAAATTCCAACATAAAAAAGACCTCCTTCTTACAGGAGGGATGTAGATACGCCTCCTGTATTTTGATTTATACAACTTCGATATGGACTTTCGGGCTCAGGAGACATACAAACACCTTCTTTCTCAACTTAGCTATTATAACATAAAAATAGAATTGTGGGAGTGTGTGCGGGAAGGAAAAATCAGAAATTTGGCAGAAATATGGTACAATAGGGATAAATGAGGAGATGAATGGGATATGAAGGTTCGATTTTATGATTCTGTACAGGATGTAAAGCTGAGGTTTGCCGTGATTGCTGTGTGGTGCAGGAGTGGATGGCTGTTTGTACGCCACAGGGAACGTGATACATGGGAGCTGCCCGGGGGACATCGGGAAGCGGGGGAAAGCATTGATGCCTGTGCCCAAAGAGAGCTGCTTGAGGAAACGGGAATCGCAGATGCCCGTATGAAGCGTATCTGTGTGTATTCGGTTGAAGGCAAAACACGGGTGAATGAAACAGGTGAGGAAAGCTTCGGCATGCTGTATCAGGCAGAGGCTTCCTCCTTCAAAGAGCTGCCGCAGAGTGAAATTGCGGAGGTAAGGTGCATGACTGCGCTCCCAGAGGCCTTGACATATCCGGCAATTCAGCCGCTCCTTTTTCATATGGCTATAAAAAGCTGTCTTCGATATGAGCTTTTTGACGGCTGTAATCCCGATGACTCGCGTGCAGTATTAAAGCAGCTTCCGGAATGGTTTGGTCTACCGGATGCTTTGGAGGAATATGTACAGAAAAGCAGGGAGATGAAAACCGTCGGCTGTTATTTCAAGAATTACATGGTTGGCTTTCTGTCACTAAAAAAGACCAGTCCAAAGGCGATGGAGGTTTATGTTATGGGTATTCTTCCGCAGCTGCATCGTATGGGAATCGGTACGAGACTGATGCGGATGGCAGAACAGGAGGTAGAAAAAGCGGCAATGCAGTATCTGCAGGTGAAAACATTATCTCCTAAGGTGCAGGATCCCGATTATTTGAAAACCTACGCCTTTTATGAAAGAATGGGGTTCTGTCCGCTGGAGGTGCTGCCATTGTGGGATGAATGGAATCCGTGTCAGCTCATGGTGAAGTACATTGCGATGAAGCAGCAGCCTGCTTTGTGTAAGCCTTGAACTGCTACAGTAATTTGATTGGTAGTTGTACAGACACGCATTAAGGTAGTATATAAAAAGAATAGCGTATCATCCCTTCGTATGCATATCTATGTAATAAAAAAAATAGACGAAACAAGAAATCGCCTATTTTTTGCAGCTTTGCGCAGGTACAAGCTTTTTTAATCCGTAATATGTTAATAATAAATCGATGCCTTCACTTCCTCTACCTTTTTCCTTCCCTCCAGCTTTTCAATGATGGCGAAGGCAAAATCAATCACAGCGGCTGCACTTCTTCCGGTGATGATTGTTCCATCAATTACCGCATACTGATCCACATACGTTCCGCCGAAATCCTCATTCATACTTGTAAAACAGGTGTATTTTCTACCCTTGAGATAACCCTGTTTTCCTAGAATGGTCGGTGCTGCGCAGATTGCACTCACCAGCTTTCCCTGATCCATAAAATCCTTTAAAATGGAAAGCACACGTTCATCGGCTTCCAGCTTCTGATAATGCGGACCGCCCGGCAGAAACAGCATATCATAGTCTGCCGTATTCACATCCTTAACATCTGCCAGATTGCTGATGGTAATATCAAAGCGTCCGGTTGCTGCTGTATGATCAATCGCATAGACATCAATCCTGATACCTGCTCTTCGAAGCAGTGCAATCGTACCGACAGCCTCCAGCTCTTCAAATCCATCCGTTACTATACACATAACATTCATAATGCAAGACCTCCTTAACGACACCATTATATCACCTTTTTCCTGCTCACTTCCCTGTATTTCATTCTTTTTATAGAGGTATAAGAATATAGTATAACAGGAGTGTGAGGTTATGGATAAACTGATGCTGATGAATGATCAACTCAATGCGGTTGTATGGGGGAAGTACATGATCTTTTTTTTATTGTTTACGGGCTTCTGGCTCATGCTGCGTACCAGATTCCTTCCCTTTACCCATGCACGGCTGATTCTGCGTAAAACATTGGGCTCACTGGGAAAAGGTGATAAGGGGGATGGGGTTACTCCCTTTCAGGCTGTAGCGACCGCACTGGCTGGAACACTGGGAGTCGGCAGTGTGGTGGGCGTTACCACGGCTTTGACGATGGGAGGGCCGGGTGCACTGCTGTGGATGTGCGTCAGTGCCATCTTTGGCATGATGACCAAATATGCAGAGGTTGTGCTTGCCATCCATTATCGTACGAGGGAACGGGATGGCACCTTTATCGGCGGACCGATGACAACACTGGAGAACGGCTGCCATATGGGCTTTCTCGGTATTTTGTTTGCCGTGCTTTGTATTTTTGCATCCTTTGGTATCGGGAATGTCACACCGGCAAATACGATTGCACATACGATCACATCTTATATTTCCATACCTTCCTGGAGCATAGGTCTCATCATGGCGCTTTTTATTGCCTGGATCATATTCGGAAAGGGAAATCTTATCATGCGGTTTAATGAAATTACGATTCCTGTGATTTCCGTGCTTTATATTGCCGCGTGTCTGTATCTGATTGTATTGCATGCCGATGCGCTGCCGCAGGCACTGCGACTTGTATGGTATGATGCTATGCGTCCCATGGCCGGGGTTGGCGGTATCGGCGGCTTTGTCATCAGCCGGGCCATGCATTTCGGTATTTCCAGAGGCGTATTTTCCAATGAAGCGGGGATGGGAAGCTCACCGATCTCCCATGCCTGCGTTTCTCATGCCAATGCAATCGAGCAGGGGTTCTGGGGAATCTTTGAGGTGTTCTTCGATACGATTGTCGTCTGTACGATTACCGGTCTGATGATTTTGACCAGTGGACTGCTCGACAGCGGGATGGAGGGGGTGGCATTAACGGTTGCCTGCTTTACCTCCGGCTTCGGTCACCTCGGCGGTATCATATTTTCCTTTTCCATTGTTGCCTTTGCGATTCCCTCCATTCTCGGCTGGTATTATTATGCGCGGGAGTGTTTACGGTATCTGTTTAAGGGAAAACTGATGCTGTATATCTATCAGGGGGTTTTTCTGGTACTGCTGGTTTTCGGAGCACAGCTGCAGCTGACATTCGTATGGGATGTTGCGGATACGCTGAACGGACTCATGGCGATACCCAACCTGATTTCTCTGGTAATTTTATGCCGAGTTGTGGTAAAATTAACGAAAGAGTATTTGGAAGAACATGGGAGTGATTAGATGAAGGTTGTAATTGCCTGTGATTCTTACAAGGGCTGTATGACTTCAAGAGAGGTTGCCGAACGTATTGAACTGGGGATTCGACAGGTGGATGATGCTGTTATCACAACATCCTATGTCATTGGTGACGGCGGGGAAGGGACAGTGGAGGCATTTCATGAAACCTGTCACGGAAGGAAACAGCCGGTAAGTACCACGGATGCTTATGGAAAGAAAATCATAAGTGAGTACACGATCATTGAGAATGGTGAAACAGCAGTGATCGAGGTAGCAAATATCATAGGATTAAATATGCATGAGCGGGATAAGCGGGCACCGTTTTTCGGCAGCAGCTACGGTGTAGGTACCGTTATGCTGGATGCGGCTGCACAGGGCTGCAGGAAAATTATCATCGGCTTGGGCGGAAGTGCAACCAATGACGGCGGAATGGGTCTTCTGCAGGCACTGGGGTGCCGGTTTTATGACAGCTGCCATAAATATCTTTCACCGCAGGCGATGAATCTGGAAAAGGTTCGCTATATTGATTTCAATCGGCTGAACAAGCTGGAGGGTATTGAACTGATTGCGGCCTGTGATGTGAAAAATCATCTGCTGGGAGAAAACGGGGCAACCTATGTATTCGGAAAACAGAAGGGTTTTTTCCCGAATCAGATTCGTAAAATCGATCTGGGAATGGAAAATTTCCGCAATCAGGTGCGGCGGTATCTGCATGTGGATATTGATTCCTTTGACGGCGGAGGAGCGGCAGGGGGCATCGGTGCTGTTTTAATCGGTATCCTGCATGCGAACATGATTTCCGGCATTGAACTGCTGCTATCCTTCAGTGACATGGAGGAGCAGGTGAAGGATTGTGATCTTGTGATTACAGGAGAAGGGCAAAGTGACCGTCAGACGATGTTTGGAAAGGTTCCGGTGGGAATCCTGAAGGTTGCCAACCGCCATCATAAGCCATGTATCTGTATCAGCGGTGCCTTGGGAATCGGATATCAGGAGCTTTATGATCTTGGATTTATCGGAATATACAGTATAGCGGATCGGGCTATGACGTTTCAGCAGGCTTTGGATAATGCTCCGGATAAGCTGACAGCCACCACCTATGGGGTAATGAAAACGGTTATGTATTACATGAATCGCATCAACGGGAACAGAGGATGATCTGTTCTTTTTTTTCACGGTCATATAGTTCTGCGGTTTTGTAAAACAATGGAGTGTTCTTTCGTTTTTGAACCGGTATAGAATAAAGCATAAGCGAACAGGCTGTGAATCTGGCGGTTGTGCGTCTGTAATACATTGTGTCCGTTCGGCTTGCAGTCTTATGATTTTAAAAAGATTTTATTTTTCTATTTACAAAATGCGGATTCTCACATATAATACATATGAACAGATGTTCATATGTTAAAGGAAATGAGGAAATCAAATGATAAAGGAAGCTATGGAATGTGAAGTAACAGAGGTGCATACGGATACCGTTGCAAGATTAAAGGATACTCTGCTGAGTCAGGAACAGTTTCAGAATCTGGGTACCCTGTTTAAGATGTTTTCGGATCCGACAAGACTGAAAATACTGAGTGCGCTGTTTCAGGAAGAACTATGTGTATGTGATTTGTCGGAGCTGCTGGAAATGACACACTCCGCAGTTTCCCATCAGCTGAGCGTTCTTCGGCAGAATCGCCTGATAAAGTACCGCAGAAGCGGGAAAAATATTTACTATTCTCTGGATGATGAACATATTCAGCTCATATTTGATGCAGGTTTATCCCATATTATGGAGGGATGATATGCTGTCGAAAAGGTTTTGTTTCAGGAAGGCACAGCCTATGACCTCTGGAATTCTGTATCCTTGCAGGGTAGTGTCGCAGTTTCGCAGGCCAACCGGCTTTGGCGGACGCTGTGCAACGCGAGTAATGAATATTATGAATCGCGCACAGTATAACCGGGTTTTAAAGGAACTGCCGCTGCAGGGACGTATTCTGGATATCGGCTTTGGAAACGGAAACATGCTGAAGCGAGTGTTGAAAAAGGGCTGCCGCAGTGTTTATGGGACGGAAATCAGTGAAAGCTGTATGACTGCGGTGGAATGGAAGCTGCTGCCAAGCCTGCAGCAGGGATATCTGAAGCTTGCTATGGGCAGTGCCGAATCCTTGCCATTTGCAGATGCCTGCATGGATACGGTATACAGCGTGAACACGATTTATTTCTGGGAATCACTGGACAAGGGGCTGTGTGAGATAGCACGTATACTCAAGCCGCAGGGTACGCTGCTTTTGGCCTTCTATGATAAGCGTTTTATGTCACGTCTTCCCCTACGTGAATACGGCTTTCAGCTATACGATCCAAAGGATGTGAAAGCGGCATTGAAGCATAACGGATATACGTCTATTGAGGTTTATGAAGTGAAAAAGGAAAAATCCTATTGTATTCGGGCAAAACGCGGGAATGTTTAGGAACGTGGAGTATAAAGCTTTTGTACAATTTTATACAGAAGAGGCAATAACACAAGTAATTATAAGGTAAGGAGGCAGCATATGGAACGCATATATATACTGGATGAGCTTGATTGCGCTAACTGTGCAATGAAGATTGAAAAGCATGTAGGAAAAATCAAGGGTGTGAAGGAATGCTCGGTGGATTTTGTTAGTAAACGGATGTTTGTGGATATGGAGCATGAGGGGATTGAAGCTGTGCTCGAAGAAACGGTGCAGGCGATTGAACCGGATGTAATCCTGCGGCGTAAGGATGATAAAAAGGCAGCTTCTGGCGGGAAGCAGGAGGCAAGCGGGAAAGCTGGACATCCCGAGGCAGAGGAACACCATCCTGCACAGGAAGACTGTACCTGCAAAAAAGCGCATCATCACGACCATGCAAACAGTGCCTGCGCACACACGGATGGACATGATCACCACGAAGCTTGCAATGGGCCGCATGCACATGAAAACGATGGGAAGGAGCATGACGGACACCATCATCATGAAGGCTGTGGCTGTGGGCATGACCATGCTCATGAAGCACATGAGGATCGTGAAATTCAGGGAGCACTCAAGCTGTATGTGAAAAATCTCGATTGTGCCAACTGTGCAAATAAAATCGAAGCATATGTCCGCAAGATGGACAATATAAGGGACGCCAGCATGAACTTTTCACACGGTGTTCTGTTTGTTGAGCTGCAGGATGCAAGCCGCAGCGAGGAAACCATCAAAGCGGTTATGGCGGTTATACCTACCCTGGAGGACGGTGTGACTGTTGAGCTGGAGAAATCTACAGAAGAGGAAAAGCCTTCCCGAATGTTTTCCTTCCAGGAAAATGCACGGCTGTATCTGGGAATCCTGCTGTTTGCGGCAGCTGTTGTATTGGAAGCACAGTCCTGGTCTGTCTGGCTGTTTCTGGCTGCTTATGTGATGGCAGGAGGTAAGGTGGTCTATATTGCATTGCGCAATATACTGAAGGGGGAGGTTTTTGATGAAAACTTCCTGATGAGTGTTGCGACCATCGGGGCACTGGCCATCGGCTCCTATGAGGAAGCGGTTGCTGTTATGATTTTTTACGAAATCGGGGAGATGTTTCAGTCCTATGCAGTGAATCGTTCCAGAAAATCGATTTCCTCGCTGATGAATATCCGTGCAGACTATGCCAATCTGTGGAAGGATGGAAAAGAGATTAGGGTTTCACCGGAGGCGGTTGGCCTTCATGATCTGATTGTGATCAAGCCGGGTGAGCGGGTACCGCTGGATGGTGTAATCGTTGAAGGAACGAGCTCTCTTGATACCTCGGCTCTGACAGGAGAATCTCTTCCAAGAGATGTCGGTGTGCAGGATGAGGTACTTGCAGGCGTCGTCAATCTAAGCGGTGTGCTGAAGGTGGAGGTCAGCAAGGAGTATGGGGAATCTACCGTATCCCGTATTCTGGAGCTGGTGGAGAATGCGAGCAGTAAAAAAGCACCGATGGAAAAATTCATCACACGCTTTGCAAAGGTGTATACGCCAACGGTTGTCTTTCTGGCAATCGCACTGCTTGTGCTGCCGATGCTGTTTATACCGGATGCCGTCTTCGCCGACTGGCTGTATCGGGCATTGACCTTCCTTGTTGTGTCCTGTCCATGCGCACTGGTTATCAGTGTTCCTCTGGGCATGTTTGCCGGAATCGGGGCAGCAAGCAAATCCGGCATACTGATTAAGGGCGGCAATTATCTGGAGGCATTGAAGGATATTGATACGGTTGTGTTTGATAAAACCGGAACTCTGACAAAGGGCGTATTTACAGTAACACAGATACATGCCATACAGCGCAGTGCGGATGAGCTGCTGGAAATGGCAGCCTATGCGGAAAATTATTCTACTCACCCGATTGCACTTTCCATTCGCAAGGCATATGCAAAGACGATCGATGCGGAAAGACTGAGTCGGTATGAAGAGGTTGCCGGGAACGGGATTCATGTACAGCTGGATCAGCATGAGCTGCTGGTGGGAAATTACAAGCTGATGCAGGCTAACGGTATCACCTATGAAGAAAATGATGCATTAGGAACAATCGTGCATATCGCCGTTGACGGCACATATGAGGGCTATATTGTTATTGATGATGAAATCAAGGAAACCAGTAAGGAAGCCATTACTTCTTTGAAAAGCAGCGGAGTTAAGAAATGTGTTATGCTGAGTGGTGACCGCTATAAAGTGGGAGAGCATGTTGCGTCCGTCCTTGGATTGGATGAGGTTCACATGCAGCTGCTTCCTGCAGATAAGGTGGAGAAGGTCGAAGAGCTGCTGCAGCAGGAGAGTGAGCATGGCAAGCTGGCCTTTGTCGGTGATGGCATCAACGATGCGCCGGTACTTGCAAGAGCTGATATCGGTGTTGCGATGGGAGGCATTGGAAGTGATGCCGCAATCGAAGCTGCGGATGTCGTCTTGATGAAGGATGATCCTTCCGCATTGAGCACTGCAATCCGCATCGCAGGAAAAACCATGCAGATTTTATGGCAGAACATTGTATTCTCTCTGGGAATCAAGGTTGTAATCCTGATCTTAACAGCCTTTGGCATGGCAAATATGTGGATGGGTGTGTTTGCGGATGTCGGTGTGACACTGATCGCCATTCTGAATTCCATGCGCGCTTTAAAGATACGATAATCTAACTGTTTGTATTGCATAGAAGGAGAAGCTTTTGGAAACAGAAGCCTCTTTTCTTTTGCTTTGTTTCACAGATGCTTTTTTTTGACAGAAAGAAAAGTGATGATCCATACATATGACAGTAAAGGGGAAGACGCAGCGTTTTAATGTGTCTGATTGCTGTTGAATAATGTAAGGGAAATGGGTATAATAGGGAATATTCCGAAAGGATGAGGTGATATCATGAAAAAATTTATACTGTCTGTTTTCTGTTGTATGCTTCTGCTTACCGGCTGCAGTAATAAGGTGCAGGAAAAGGGGAAGGTGCAACAGATTGGAATCGAGGATGCTTTTTCCAAAATGGATAAAAAAGAAACGTTTCTGCTTATGATTACAAGAGATAAATGCTATTATTGCCAGCTGATGCACAAGATGCTGGAGGATACGATTGAGGATCATCCGACGACCATCTATAATGTAAAAATGGATGATTCCACGACCGAGAAACTGTATGCGGATAATGACCTGTTGAAAACCAGACTGGAAAAGCCCGGGACAACACCGCATGTTTATTATATTAAGGATGGGGTGGTCAAGGATGACATCACCGGCTTTGATGAAGAAAATCCGCTGGAGTTCTGGGATTGGGTAAAGAAGCATAATATCGAGAATCTGAAATAGAAACAGAAGGATGGAAAAACGTATCTTTCTTGCTTTTGAATATCGTTGCATCCTGGGATAGAAGGGAATCAATTTCATCGTTTAGAAACAATGAGGTTGATTCCTTTTTGTCTCAGTCATTACGGCTTGCCTATTTTCAGGTAGGAAGCAGACAGGGGGTATTCTCTTAGGTTATGTGTCCTGCACAGATTTTATGACAGGAGAATGACATAAAATGAAAAAACTTATGAAAATCTTTTAAAAGGATTGATAATTTTTTTCATAACCGCTATAATAGTAAAGTGAGTAAGAAAGCTTTTCATGGAAGTTGAAGAAAGTGATGTGTTGATATGAAAACGTGGCAAGAGGTTTATGCAAACGCAAAAGCTCTGTGCGCAAAATGCAGATGCTGTCCGGTATGCAATGGATTGGCATGTCGAGGCGAAACACCCGGTCCCGGAGGAAAGGGCAGCGGGAGTGCATTTGTAAGAAATGCTGAAATGCTGAAAAAGGTATTCATTACCATGGATACAATCAGTAACAATACGGAAATCGATACGACTTCCGAATTTTTTGGCCATAAGGTATCATTACCGGTGTATGCTGCACCAATCAGCGGTATCCTGCAGAATTATGGTGCAGAGCTGGATGATATGAGCTATACCAGAGCGCTGGTGGATGGCTGCCGCCGTGCGGGAACACTGGCATTTACCGGAGACGGTATGCATGATGAAATGTTCAAAGGCCCGATGTCTGTAGTCGCACAGCATGAAGGCTTCGGTGTGCCGACGATTAAGCCGTGGAGCAGGGAGCATATGGCCTGGCGGATCGAACTGGCGAAAGAAGGACATGCGCTGGCAATTGCCAGTGATATTGATGCCAGCGGTCTGACAAATCTGAGAACAAGCATTACACCAGTCGGATTTAAAAATGTTGAGGAGCTAAAGGAAATTACGCGAATCTGTGGAGATGTTCCTTTTATTCTGAAGGGGATACTCAGCGTGAAGGGAGCCCGCAAGGCACTGGAGGCAGGAGCATCCGGTATTATTGTAAGTAACCATGGCGGCCGTGTTCTGGACGACTGTCTGTCCGGTATCGAAGTGCTGGAGGACATCGTGAAGGTGGTAGACGGACGTATGAAGGTATTTGTGGACGGCGCGTTCCGTACGGGAAATGACGTTTTCAAAGCACTTGCACTGGGGGCTGACGGCGTATTGATTGGCCGGCCGGTTTCCCAGGCGGTTATTGGAGATGGCAGCGACGGCCTTGTGACCTATTTGGAAAAAATCAGACTGGAGTTAAAAGAAGCGATGGCAATGGCTGGTTGTAAGACGATTCAGGATATAACCAGAGATTGCGTCAGCGTAACATTCTAAAGGAGGAGATCATTATGAATTCTTTTGAGAACAATGCATTTTTCTGGCAGAAGCTGGATACTTTGTTTTTATCAAGCAAGCTCGTAATCGACAGACCCAGAAATACCTGTCATTACAAATACAGCAACCTGGTATATCCTGTGGATTACGGGTATCTGAATGATACCACAGGCTCTGATCAGGCACCGATTGATGTGTTCAGAGGCAGTGAGAAAAGCAATCTCGTACAATCCGTTGTAATCAGCGCAGATATATTGAAAAAAGACTGCGAGGTCAAGCTGCTGGTTGGCTGTACGGAGGAAGACGAAAATGATATTCTGGAATTTCTGAATCAGACAGAATTTCAGAAGGCTGTATTGATTCGTCGCGGAAATGAAGTTCCGGAATGGGCACAGAACGATTAGGCTGAAGTAATTCAGCTTTTTTTCATATTTATGGACAGAAACAAAGCTGTTTCGTGATACAAGGCATATGTAGAACGGATAGGTGCTATCCCCTGTATGTGGAAGGAGCTTCCTGCCGTTTCCCGGTATTTTATGCAGGATCTGTTGTTTTTTTGATTCTTACCATGCATGAAACCTTCTTTTTTTCCATACAGTAGAAAAGGAGGTCTTTTGCATGAAAAAATTATTGATTATAGGATTGCTGCTGTGCCTGATGAGCGGATGCCAAAAAAATACGGGTACCTTTGCACAGGGGGATAAAAATCTTTCCAGCGTATTTGCGGATATCAATGAACAGATTGCGGACGGAGCCTTTTCTATTCCATTGTTAAAGGACACTGCGCTGAGTGAGCGGGAGGTGGAAACCCTCTATCAGCTGGATATGACGAAAATAGAAAGCTGTATGGTGAGAACCGCTGCTGTGCAGGCACAGCTTGGAGAAATCGCCTTGTTTAAGGTGAAGAAGGAGAATGAGGGAGAAGTGAAAAAGGCCATTGCGAGCCGTAAGGAAGATTTGAAAAAGCAATGGGGCGCCTATGTTCCGGAGGCGGCAGATTTGCTGTATCAGGCAAAAGAGGGCAGAATCGGACAGTATTATTACTTTGTTCTTGGTTCAGATAGTGAAAAGGTGGTAAACTATATGCAGAAGATGGATGCATAATGCATGTATTTATGGTATAGTAGAGCAGTTAATGAAGCAAGGCAGGTGAAGGTATGAAGTGGATCATGGATCTGTATCGGGAATTTACGTCGTTTGAGGGAAGTCTTTTTAAATACTCCCTATCCTTTTCTTTGCTGCTGGCACTTGCCCCCAGTCTGCTGCTGATTGCGATGCTGTTTCGCTTTGCATATCTGCCGATGGATATCATTATGAAGTTTCTGATCAGCTTTATGCCGGATATGAGTATGGATGGACTGGATCAGGTATTTCAGTTCTTCGCAAATCAGAACTACAACATCACCTCCTTTATTGTGACGATGTGCGTGTCCTTTTATCTGGCAAGCAGAAGCATTTTCTCCTTTCTGCTGATCAGTGCCTCCCATGAGAGTGTAGAGGTTCCCAAGTGGTCGATTCGCATTAAGTCCGTGGTGCTGTTTGTATCCCTTGTTCTGCTTCTGGTCTTATCCATATTCATAGCAACAAGGCTGAATGAGTTTCTGCCGATTGTGTCCGCAGTTATCATGCTGCTGTTGTTCACCATGATGTATCGGGCATTGAGCTTTCGGAAGCGGAACTGGTCATTCGGTATCATCGGAGCGATGTTCTCAACCATCTGCATCCTGGGGCTGGCTGCCTTATTTGTAACAATTGTCAGTCATTTTACATCCTATAAGGATGTTTACGGCCCTCTTGCATCTCTGGTCACCCTGCTGCTGGCCATCTATCTGATATCCTGCATCATTTATCTGGGGTTTTGTCTGAATCTGATTTGTGAGGAGGAGTATGGCAGAGAGGAAGCACTGCCGTTAAAAAATGAGAAGTTTTTTATTCTGTGCAGTGAGCTGACGAAGAGAATACGCAGCCGTTTTTAAAGAAGGAAGAGGAAGAATTATATGAAAGTAACTATAAAGAAAACAGGGATCAACGGGGAAGGAATCGGGTATATCGACCGCATGCCGGTATTTGTACCGCAGGCACTGATCGGTGAGGAAGTGGAAATCCGCATTGTGGATAAACAGAAGCGCTATGCGACAGCGGAGCTGCTGCGGGTGGTTAAAAGCAGTAAGAACCGTATCCGTCCGAAATGTTTTATTCAGAATACCTGCGGTGCCTGTCCACTGATGATTGCCCGTTATCCGGTACAGCTGGAATACAAGCAGGATCTGTTGAAGCAGTCTCTGATAAAATATGCGCAAATCGATCCCAGAAAGGTTGCCCGTGTAAAGGCTAGTGAGGATGTATTCGGTTACCGGAATCAATTTAAGCTGCCCTGTGCCATGGAGGAAGGACGTCTGGTCAGCGGCTTGTTTATGCCGAATTCCAATTATTTTATCGATGTAAAAAAATGCTGGATACATGAGGATGGCCTGGAACGGGTCCGTATGGATATCATGCATGTGTTGAATACACACGGCTGTGTGTCCTATAATCCGCATGATAAAAAAGGTATCCGCAATCTGGTGGTTCGCGGCTTTGACAATCGCTATCAGTGTACAATTGTTACGGGCAATGATGAGCTTGATGAACGCCTGATTTCTGATCTGATGCGGATAAAGGGGCTTACGAGTCTGTGGCAGAGTATACATACAATTAAAAAGACACCGGAGGTGTTCGGTAATAAAATGATGCATCTGGCAGGGGAAACGAGTCTTGCGATGGAGCTGGACGGCTTAAAGCTTCAAATTTCACCGCGCTCATTCTTTCAGCTGAACAGCAAACAGGCAGTGCAGCTGTATCGGACGATTGCATCCATGGTGAAGGAGGACAATGAGCTGATCGTGGAGGCCTACAGTGGTATCGGTGCAATTTCCTTATATCTGAAGGATAAGGCAAAGGAAATCATCGGAATCGAAAGCATTAAGGATGCGGTAGTGAATGCCAATCAAAATGCAGCGCTGAATGGCTGTGAGCATGTTTCCTTTCTGTGTGACGATGCGGCAAACAAGCTGACCTATCTGTCGAAGAAGCGCAGTATTGATGTACTGGTTGTGGATCCGCCAAGAAGCGGTCTGGATGACGCCATGCTGGATTGCATTCTGCGAAGTAAAATTAAAAATATCATTTATGTTTCCTGTAATCCGGCAACGCTTGGAAAGAATCTGGCTGTGCTGAGCTCACGTTATAATGTAGACAAGATTCAGCCAATCGATATCTTTCCTCATACTCCACACGTTGAGAGTGTTGTCTTGATGTCACGAAAGAATAAATAAAGTGTCAAAGAACATCTAAAACAAGGGATTTCTGGTGTCAGGCGGAAAAGTGCTGTATGTTGGAAATTCCTTTCCTTATATTTGTCAGAATCAATCTATCTTTTTTCCAGAGAGTTATGTGTAAATAATCACAAGGATACTAAGGAGACAGCCGTATGGATAGCGAACAGAAAAGAAGAATCTTAGATGCCCATATGCATCTGCCGGTCCAGGGAATATCCTTGCCGGAGAAAAAAGAAATACTCCTTAAGGAAATGCAAAAAAACGGCATTGATGAGGGAATCGTCATCAGTGATTCCGCAATTACAAGTGAAATCGGAAGCTTAAAGGATTGTCTGGAACTGTTCTCAGATACCTGCAATGTTCATGTCGTTGGCGAAATCAGTCCTTTCTTCAATTACAAGGAGCAATGTAAACTGCTGGATACGGCTCTATCTGAAAAAAAGATTGTAGGAATCAAGCTGTTTTGCGGACATGAGTCGTTTTATCTGTCAGACAATATACTGGGGCCTGTTTATGCGCTTGCTGAAACATATAATGTGCCGGTGCTGTTTCATTCGGAAAAAGACAGCTCACAATATGCATCCTATTTTGCCGTATGCGAAGCGGTACGACAGCATCCAAATATCACCTTTGTCTGCTGTCACTGCCATTATCCGAATGTAGAGGCATGCTTTCAGCGGTATAAAAATGTAAATAACATCGTGTTTGATATTTCCTCCATTGCGGATGTACAAATGACAGCAGATATGAGAAAGGCTGTTCAATCCGAATTGCAAAGACATCCGGACGCTATCATGTTCGGCTCTGATTATGCAGGGTGCTCTCAGGCAGATCATTTGGATTTCGCGATGTCTCTGGCAGTATCGGATGATATACGAAGCAGGCTGTTGTATAAAACTGCATACCGTGTTTTTCATTTGGCGTAGGAAAATCAAGCACTGCATAAATTTATGAATATATATAGCCATATTGATATACATACAGCCTGTGTCTGTAGCTATCCACTATGGTGGCAGACAAATCGTGCAGTTGTATCCAATACATTCAGCTTTTCCTATGCCATCGGATGATTTGTATGCAGAATTCGCCTTTTTTTGCGGACTTACAGCAAAGAGAGTTCCTCTTTTCAACAATCTATAGTATAATACCTATAATTGAATGTTGAGAGGGGGGCGCATATGTATTCCCTGGGAAAAAAGCAGAAAACGCATACAAAGCTGACCATCGGTATTCTGATTCTCATGATCATAACAATGATTGGTTTGAGTTCTATGATGATACAGCAGAGCAAATCACTGATTATGAATGAAACACAGCGGTATCTTTCTGAATTATCGAAACAGACATCAAGCAGAGTGGATCAGAACATTGCAAAGAATATTGCACAGCTGCGTGAGGTCAGTGCAAATCTGTCAGAGATTGCCACAACCGATGCTGTCGGACAGACCATCATAGACAGTGTTCTAAAGGAGAACGACTTCTCCTGGATTGGCTATGTGGATATGAACGGTCTTTTGCATGTAAAAAATCATAAGACAGTCTCTGTCACAAAGCTGGAAATCGTTCTGGATGCTCTCCATAAGCAGAAAAGCGGCGTGAGTAAGCAGCTGGAAACGCTGTATGATGAAACGGGAATTTTGTATGCAGTTCCTTTTTATGTACAGGGGCACATAAAAGGAGCGATGGTTGCCTGGAGCAATACGGAAACTCTGCAGCTGCTCTCGGATACCGATACCTTTAACGGCGTTGGCTTCAGCTATATCATTTCGCAGGATGGCGATTTTATTATGCATTCCAGTAACCAGTACGCCGTATTTCTAAAAAATGACTTCTATAAAAGCATTCAGGATGTGGCGGATATCGACAGCGGAAGCTCTCTTTCTAAATTGAAGTCAGATATCCATTACAGAAAAAGCGGTACCATACATTATACGGTGCATCAGGATGTCCGTGGAGAACCTGAGGAAAGGACTCTGTACTATACACCTCTGCAGGAGGGGAGCTGGTATCTGTTGTCCATAGCACCAAGTATGATTTATGCCAAAAATATACAGGACTATACGAATTTTTCGATTATGATCAATGTATTCATCTTTCTGGTCTTCGGTATCCTTATTCTCTATATTTTGTTTACGAATACGAAATTCAATAAGGAAATCTATCGTGTTGCCTATGTGGATCCTGTGACCAACGGCTTTACTGCACCACGGTTTGAAAAGGAGCTGCAGAGGATTCTGGAGAATTTTCAGTCCTTTGCGTTCGTTACCGTCGATATTCGTAAATTCAAGCTCATCAATGACTCCTTCGGGAGCAGGGATGGAGACCGGGTATTGCAGTATGTGCATGACTGCCTGCAATCCTATTTGAAGGAAGGTGAATTTCTTGCCAGAATCTCATCGGATACATACAATCTGGTGTTGTTTACAACGGATACGGCAGAGATTCGTGAACGTCTGGAAGCGATGACGGATAAGGTGAACTCCTATAATCAGAGTAAGGAACAAACCTATTATCTGCCGTTGGATTGCGGCATCTATATTGTGACAGACAGCAGCATTGATATCGTCAATATACGTGATCGGGCAAACACCGCCAGAAAAAACAATAAGGACATGATCAGTCGCCATATGTGCTCCTGTGTATTTTATGATGACTATGACCGTGTGCAGATGCTGAAAGAGAAGAAAATGGAGAATTCCATGCAGCAGGCTCTTGAGAATGGTGAATTTATTGTATATCTGCAGCCGAAAATCAATCTGGAGAAGAGTGAAATCGTCGGAGCAGAGGCACTGGTTCGCTGGAATTCACAGGATGGACTGATATCACCTGGGGAATTTATTCCGTTCTTTGAGAAAAACGGCTTTATTGTCAAGCTGGATCTGTATGTGTTTGACTGCGTCTGCCGTCTCTTGCAGGACTGGGAAAACAGGGGAATCGCGCCTATTCCAATCTCTGTGAACCTGTCAAGAAATCATCTTTTGGATCCGCAGTTTTTGAAAAAGTATGAGGTAATACAGAAAACATATGGTATAGCTTCCCATCTACTTGAGTTTGAGCTTACGGAAACTGTGGTATTTGAAAATCTGGAGCTGCTGAAAAATGTCATTGCACAGATTCATGCGGCAGGCTTTCAATGCTCGATGGATGATTTTGGAAGCGGCTATTCCTCCCTGAACGTATTGAAGGAAATACCGGTTGACATATTGAAGCTGGATGGTGCATTCTTCGATAAGGAAGGGGACCCTAGAGGCAATGATGTTGTGGAGACTGCGATTGAGCTTGCCAGAAAGCTTGGGATGAAAACTGTGGCAGAGGGTGTGGAAACCTTTACACAGGTGGAATTTTTGCGAAATGCAAATTGTGATATGGTGCAGGGATATGTATTCTCCAAACCGTTGTCAATTGAGAATTTTGAAGTTTTGGCGTTTTCGGCAAGGAAAGCAAAAACGCTACACGAATTCCAAATACGACAAGACGGGTAAGACTTCAAACGAATAAAGACGAAGACTGCCACAAACACAGGGCAGCCCTTCTGAAATTCAGTTTTAGTGGGATATGATGATCAATACCACCTGAAATACAGTTTTTGCGGCATAGGATGATCATTACCACATATTTGTCATAACCAATACGTTTGAAAGAATAACGGGATCGACTGAGACTCGTTCAGAATCATGTATTTCAAAACAGGCACAAGAGGAGAGAAATATGAGATGATGCAGTTTCTCGGGTACTTTCTCGATTGTGGGTAAACTTAACATAGGGAGACTTCCATACGATTATAGTTATCAATAGAAGTCGATGTCTCCCTTTCGCAAACACCCTAAAGTAAGAAAGAACCGTTTCTCGATTTCCTCTTTTTCTTATACCCGTTTTCAGAATTCATGATACGTTTGAATGATATATGCTTTTGTGCACAGGGTTTCTTTCAATGCAGCTTTTCGTATAGACTTACAATCATACATTGTTTTATTCGCAATCCACAGGATGAGCTGCAGCATCATTTCACCGACTCACTCTTATCCTGTGGTAGTATAGGAGCTGTACCTGAGCGATATCATATAAGAAAACATGTCCTGTTTTTACAAGCCGTTCAGGAACGCATGTGATATCATACGTAAAAAGAAAGGAGCGCAGCAGAATAGGCACTGCGCAGATTAGACAATGACAAAACTGGATATAACAAAAACAGGTCGATGGATGCATCGCAATGCCAGAGGGCTGGAGCTGGCAAAATGGCGTTTTTACTTTGAGGGTGGTGATGCAGGGGCTGTGGTTGACGAATTGCAGTATTATCAAAATACAGATGGAGGATTCGCTCATGCTTTAGAGGCGGACTGCTGGAATCCTGCCTCTGCACCCTCTCAGATGTTTTATGCGATACATATTCTTCATGAGCTTGAATACCAGGATAAAACACATCCGGTTATACAGGGGATGCTGCGCTATCTGGAAAGTGGAAAGGATATGGAGGACGGCTTCTGGATCAGTATTCTTTCCTCCAATAATGAATATCCGCATGCGCCGTGGTGGACGAAGACAGAGAAAAAAACGTTTGATGTCTATATGCCGAATGCAGATATATGCTGGTTCATTCTGAAATTCGCACAGAAAGACAGCTCTCTGTATACTAAAGCGGAATCAATGGTACAGCGTATGATGGTTTTGTTCCTTTCGCAGAAAGAGGTTGAACCGCATTCTCTGGAGTCTATGATGTTTCTTCTGCGTGAACTGCAGAAGACGGGAAGCTTTTGCGGACCGCAGGCAGATGCTGTCGCTGCCCATGGAATTCAGCTGATGCGGGGATTGATTGAAGAAGATCCTGATAATTGGAATGCATACTGCATTACGCCGTCATTTTTCATACACGATCGTCTTCATCCGCTATATCCGGAATATAGTAATCTTCTGAAGCTGGAGGTTCAAAGAATTACGGAAACAAGAGATGCCGAGGGTTGCTGGGATATCAACTGGGTATGGCAGGGGTATGAGAACGAATATCGCCTGAGTGCAAACTGGTGGAAGAGCAGCGTTACCATGCAGAAGCTGATGCTGTATGAGACCTTTGCATAAAAATGTGCAATGCCGTAAGACTGTGTCAATTCTCTGTTGTAGACGGCTGTATCCATCACATTTGAACCTATAGGACAGCATAGCTAACGCCTTTCGATAAAGTGGTTTTATGTCAGGGTAAATGTTTGACAGTAACGGGAAATTGAATGATTTATAGCGAATGCCTGGTCATCTTCTTTTTCATGCTTACAGGGAGGAGGCTGTGTGAGATTGCAGAAAAAGTGAATATATTCAGTATATGTCTCATAAAAGTAATTGCTTCATCAGTATAATAAAGAACATGTGGTGATAAAAATAGAGGATACAGGGAAGATACAGGAAAGTGAAGTGAACACTTTCCTTTGGCTGTCCAAGCTCTGGGGTTCGTTTCAAAGCGTCTGTTTTTTTGCAGATTCAGCTGGATCCTGTTTACTCACTATACTGTAAATTATGAAATGCATTATAATTATCAGGAACGCTTTTTCCCATAAAAACAAACAAAAAGGAAAACAGATGGTTTACCATGGGGAATTAAATTTTCTTTAAATGAAATACTATGATGATAAAGGAAATGCAAATCCAGGCTCTCAATATAATGGTTTGGGAAACGCATTGCCGGATTATAAAGTAAGGAGTCTACCCGTTTAGTCGCCTATGCATGGCTTGGAAGTGGAAAGCCATACGGATTTCTCTAAAAGACTTTTTATTTCAGGGGGTTTGTACTAGAATAAAGGAAGAGCATAAGAGGAGGGTATTATGAAGGATACAATTAAATTAAAGGATTTTCTGGATTTTACATATCTGAGTAATCTGTCATTTGCACCGGATGAGGAGCATGGTGTTTTTGTCGGCAGCAAGTGTGTGGAGAAGGATAACAGCTATCAGATGAAGCTATATCTGACGGATGGCGATACTGTGCGGCAGCTGACCAGCCATGGAAAGGAACAGCTCTATTTATGGGATGATAATGAAACTGTTCTGTTTGCCAATATGCGGGATGAGGAGGATCGAAAGGCTGTTGAAAACGGAGAGGAGAGAACCTGCTTCTATCGAATCAGCATTCATGGAGGAGAGGCTGTAAAGGCTTTTACCATACCATTACAGGTAACTTCCATCAAGAAGGCGGCAGATGGAGAATATGTATTCTGTGCGGATTTTCATTTGGAATATTCACGCATGTATCAAATGAATGCCGATGAGAAGGAAAAAATCCTTCAGGAAAAGAAGGATATGCAGGATTATGAGGTTCTGGATGAGCTGCCCTTTTATGGAAATGGCATGGGATATACGAATAAGAAACGAAACAGCCTGTTTCTGTATCATGAGCATGATGATGAAATATTGCGCATCAGTGAAGAAACCTGCAATGTATATGATGTAGAGCTTTCAGATAATCATGAGATTGTGTATTACACAGGTGAGAGCTACGCATGCAAACCCATAAATAAGGAAGGGGTATATTCTTATTACCGAAATACAGGAGAGCATCGTGAAATTCTTCCTGCAGGGCAGTGGTCGATTGGGAAAATTCTACCATGGAAGGATAACATTATGATGCTGGCGAGTGAACAGAAGCGCTACGGTCTGAATGAAAACGGCATGTTTTATCAGCTGGATCCAAATAGCGGAGTGGTAGAGCTGTTTGCCTCCTATGAGGATGCTGTTGGCTCCAGCGTAGGCAGTGACTGTCGTTATGGTGGCGGTAAGAGCATCTGTCTGTATAAGGATACGGTGTATTTTATTACGACATTGTTCAATAGGAGCAGTGTATATGCATTGCATAGTGATGGAAGCATTACACCTGTGTATGACAGGGAGGGAAGCGTGGATGTCATTGCACTTGCAAAGGACCGTTTGTATTTTGCAGGTATGCAGGATATGCGTTTACAGGAGCTGTATTCATATGATATGCACGGAAAAAGCTGCAGGCAGTTAACCGGATTCAATGAGGAATTTTATGCGGAGAAGGATATCCGTCCATGCGTACCATGCAATTTCACACAGGATGGAATGGAGCTGTATGGCTGGGTGCTGGAGCCAAAGGGATTTGATCCAAAGAAAACCTATCCGGCAATTCTGGATATTCATGGCGGACCGAAGACGGTGTATGGCGAGGTCTATTATCATGAAATGCAGGTGTGGGCGAATCAGGGATATTTTGTGTTTTTTATGAATCCGCGTGGAGGCGATGGCAGAGGTAACAGCTTTGCGGATATCCGTGGTAAGTACGGTACGATTGATTATGAGGATTTGATGAAATTCACAGATGAGGTACTGAAGAAATATCCGGCGATAGATACCGCGCGTGTCGGTGTGACAGGAGGCAGCTATGGCGGATTCATGACAAACTGGATTATCGGTCATACTGATCGATTTAAGGCTGCGGCAAGTCAGCGTTCTATCTCCAACTGGATAAGCTTTGCGCATACATCCGATATCGGAGAAATGTTCGGTGCTGATCAGCAGGGTGCTGACACATGGAAAAATGTAGATAAGCTGTGGTGGCATTCTCCTTTGAAATATGCAAATCAGTGTACGACGCCGACGCTGTTTATCCATAGTGATGAGGATTTCCGTTGTCCATACAGTGAGGGAATGCAGATGTACAGTGCCTTGTGCGAGCATGGTGTTGCGACACGCTTGTGCATGTTTAAGGGAGAGAATCACGAGCTGTCCAGGAGTGGAAAGCCAAGACACAGAGTAAAGCGTCTAAAGGAAATTACGACCTGGATGGATACCTATCTGAAGGATTAAATAGAAAAGAAAAACGAGCAGGCTGTATTTGTTGAGGATACGTCTGTTCGTTTTTTTGTGGTCTGGATATTGCAGTTTAGCAGTGTGGAATGTCAGTGTGATTGGATATTTCTGAGCTGGTTGTACATAGATCATCCCTGCTGAGGTCGTGAATGGAGGTGTGTCCGCTGATTCTTGCGAAGGATTTTAATTCCTCCCATAGTACATGAAGATAGTTTTCCAAGCGCTTTGCTCCTTTGTCTATGGAAAAATTCTTGCGTAGTTCAGGATCTTGCGTGGCAATGCCCATCGGACATTTTCCGTTGTGGCAGATGCGGTATTGCTGACAGCCGATTGCTATCATGGCAGCACTTGCAATTGCGATGGCATCCGCTCCCATTGCCAGAGCCTTGATCATTTCTCCACTTGTACGAAAGCCTCCGGTAATGATGAGCTCCTGTGTCATATGGTGCTGGTTCATGTATGCGCGGGCGCGGGCCAGGGCATATACGGTAGGCACTGTAGAATTGTCTTTCAGGTATTTTGGAGATGCTCCGGTTGCGCCACCGCGGCCGTCAATGGTAATGAAGTCAGGCTGTGCATATGCGATCCATTCCAGATCTGCTTCGATATGCCCGGCTGCGATTTTTATACCGATCGGACGTCCGTCACTGCGTTCTCTGAGAGAGGTGACCAGCTGCTTTAAATCGTCCTTTGTTTTGATTTCATCAAATTTCGATGGGGAAATGATGTCCTGATGCAGTGGCTTTCCACGTATGGCGGATATTTCCTCAGTGACTTTTTCTGCAGGAAGATGACCGCCCATGCCTGGTTTTGATCCCTGACCGATTTTGATTTCGATTGCATCACTGCGTTTCAGGTTTTCGTCGGTGACACTGTATTTGTTGGGAACATATTCAAAAATGTATTTGTAGGCATGATCGATTTCATCCGGGAGGATGCCGCCTTCTCCACTGCATTGCGCGGTATGTACGGCTGCTGTTCCTTTCGCAAGTGCAGTTTTGGCTTCTTTGGAGAGGGCGCCGAAGGACATGTGAGATACGTAGACGGCATGATCAAGAACCATTGGCTTGCGTGCATTTTTCCCAATGATGGTCGTTGTGTCAACATCGGCTTTATCGGCAAGTGGCGGGTGGGCGAGCTGGCCTCCCAATAGCAGGATGTCATCCCATCCGGGTACGGATTTGCGTGTGCGCATCGCTTCGATACGGCTGGTGTTGTGAATCGCCATTTCATGGATGAGGGACATGCTGGTTTCCAGGGTGTCTTCCTTTTTGGTATTTTTCTGTATGGCAAGGGAGGTGGCATCGTTGCTTTTGGATGTAGCTGACGCGTCTTCCTCTGATGCTACTTTTTTAAAGCATTCCTTTGGAGCGGTGCATAGTGGGCATTTCCATGTGCTATCAAGGTTGACCCAGGAGGTGCCTTCAACAGCTTCATCATACATGTAGCCGCATATTTCGCATACATATTTCATATAAAAAATCTCCTTCCTGTAAGCGTTTACTTTATGTGTTTATTGTACGCTGTTTAGAGAGAGATTGCAAATGGTATTGGATGGGAAGTAGTGTGTAGGAATGCAAAATCTGTACTGAGCTGTTTGATCGCCAAGCTCTGAAAAAGAGCTTGGCGGACAATTCAATCATACTGTCGATAAAGGCTGGAAATTTAGATCAACAAGCTCCGCGAAAGAGCTTGACAGAAGAAACTGTGAAATATTGTAGGCATGATGTTATTTAGATCAACAAGCTCCGCGAAAGAGCTTGACGAAAATCTACAATTATTGTTTTACACGATTGGAATTTAGATCAACATGCTTCGCGAAAGAGCTTGACTTGCTTTGCCATAATTACTCCAAATAATTACGATGATTTAGATCAACAAGCTCCGCGAAAGAGCTTGACGAAAATCTACAATTATTGTTTTACACGATTGGAATTTAGATCAACATGCTTCGCGAAAGAGCTTGACTTGCTTTGCCATAATTACTCCAAATAATTACGATGATTTAGATCAACAAGCTCCGCGAAAGAGCTTGACTCTTTGATCAGATCCACTAGGAACTGGATCAGGATAGAATTTAGATCCACAAGCTCCGCGAAAGAGCTTGACAAGAACTGGCAGTTACAGAGGGTGAGTAATGTGTGGATTTAGATCCACAAGCTCCGCGAAAGAGCTTGACCTCGGCTCAAATACTCCGCAAAATCCAGCGTTATATTTAGATCCACAAGCTCCGCGAAAGAGCTTGACCGGTAATATCCTGAAATAACTTTAATAGGATACGATTTAGATCCACAAGCTCCGCGAAAGAGCTTGACTGCGAGCTTTGTGATAAACCACTCAAAATGTAATAAAAAATATTATTTACATTTAATTATCTATTGTACTTTTATTGTAAATTTGTTACATTTTGTTTTAAAACACAATTATGTGGCGCGAACCTCCCTGGAAAATCATGTGAGCTTGGGGTTCGCGCAAAGAACATGTGAGTGGATATGATATCTCTACTTTTATTATAACAGAAACTTTACAAAGTGCTAAACAAAAATGTAATTGAGGTCAGTTTTTAGAATCTGTTAGTGTACACCATACGAAGGTTGTGAAATTCACCCATCAGCTATTGAAGGGACCGGTCTTTTCTTTTATAATGAGAGAAATATGAAATATCAGAAAAGAGGGAGAATATGAAATTTTCCAAACGAATGGATTTACTTGCGGAAGGTGTTTTCAGCAGGCTTGATGAAGAAAAACAAAAAATGCTGGCTAGTGGGAAAGCCGTGTATGACTTTACAATAGGATCCCCTAACATAGCACCAAGTAAGGAGGTCATGGATGCACTAATCACTGCTGCACAGCAGCCGGAAAGCTATATGTATTCACTTCATGATACAAAAGAATTAAAAGAAACAATACAAGCCTGGTACAGAAAACGATATCAGGTAGAATTGGATACAGAAACAGAGATACTGTCTCTGCAGGGATCTCAGGAAGGACTTGCACATGTCGCATTGGCACTATGTGATGAAGGTGATATTGTTCTCATCCCTGCTCCCAGCTACCCTATCTTTGCGAACGGACCGAAAATAGCAGGGGCAGAGTTATATGAAATGCCGATGCTGAAAGAATATGATTATCTGATTCAATTCGATGCAATTCCTGAAGAAATAGCAGAAAAGGCTAAGATGATGATTATATCCTATCCGAATAATCCAACAGGCGCTACGGCTCCAGATAGCTTTTATGAAGAATTGATTCAATTTGCAAAGGCACATGATATTATCGTCATTCACGATACAGCCTACAGCAATCTTGTGTTTGATGGAGAGGAAGGAAAAAGTTTCTTATATTATGCGGGTGCAAAGGATATTGGTATTGAATTTAATTCCTTTAGTAAAACCTATGGTATGGCTGGAGCACGTATTGGAATATGTGTGGGTAATGCGGAAATCGTCGGTATTCTGAGAAAACTGAAAAGCAATATTGATTACGGTATGTTTTTACCTATTCAAAAAGCCGCAATCGCAGCTTTAACGCAAGAACAGAGCATTGTGAAGGAAACCCGTGAAACCTACCAGAGAAGAAGAAATCGTATTGTTGCCGGCGCTGCAGCTGCAGGCTGGCACATCGCTTCATGCAAGAGTACCATGTTCTTATGGGCACAGATACCGGAAGGCTATGGAAGCAGTGAAGAATTCGCTTTAAACCTGTTAAAATGCAGCGGAATGCTGGTGACTCCTGGCAGTTCTTTTGGAGCATATGGTGAGGGCTTTGTACGAATTGCACTTGTTCAAAGTGATGAAGTTATCGAACAGGCATTGCAGGCTTTAAAGGAAAGCCGGTTATTTCTGAAATGAAAACACTGATTGCAATCGGCGGCGGAAGCTTTCAAAAGCAGGAAACAATGTCAATCGACACCTATGCGATTTCCAGGTGTGGAAAAACACAACCACATGTATTGTTTATTCCGCTAGCAAGCAGAGACGATCAGGGCTATGCGAAACGCTTCAAGCAATATTATCGCAGCCTTGACTGTCAGGTCGAAGCTTTGCGTCTGCTGCATACAAAGCTGAGTAATGAAGAAATATATAAGAAATTCCGTTCACAGGATATGATATATCTTGGGGCAGGCGATACCGTGTTTCTCATGAAGCAGCTGAAACAGAGAAAGCTGGATTTGCTTTTAAAGGAGCTATCCCAGCAGGGAATCGTTATCTGCGGCATTAGTGCCGGAGCGAATGCTCTCTTTGAATATGGCTACAGCAACATCGCATCAGACACATTTGAACTTGTGAACGGTATGGGTATGATAAAAGGTGCGTTCTGTCCACATTATCAGAAGGAAGAACGTAAATCCTTCGATATGGTTTGCAGAAAACAGAATCTGCCGGCTATTGGCTGTGTGGACCAGCGTGCCTATGTAGTTACAGATGAAAAGAGATTTTTCCTTTGAAGAATCTTTTTTTTCTTTTATAAGAACTTCGGGTAATATTACTTGCAAATTGTTTCATTTTTGTCTATAATGTACAAGTCTATAGAAACATCGTATATACTTTCGACATGATGGTGAAAGCGTTTCTACCTGAAAACCAATTTCAGACTACGATGGAAGCTTATATACGAATACTGCGGTTTGCGGTGTTTTTTTGTTTTGGGAGACAGAAAAGAGGGAATTATGTTAGAAAAATTATTCAAATTGAATGTGAAGCAGACTTCTGTGAAAACCGAGGTAATTGCCGGTATCACAACCTTTCTGGCAATGGCCTATATTCTTGGGGTAAACCCGTCTATTCTGCATGATGCAGGTATGGATCGTGCATCTGTTTTTATGGCTACGGCTATTTCTGCAGGCTTTGCCTCCATCGTTATGGGACTGGTGGCAAATTATCCGGTTGCTTTGGCTGCCGGTATGGGGGTTAATGCATTATTTGCTTATACGATCTGCGGACAGATGGGGATGAGCTGGCAGGCAGCATTGGCTGGCGTATTTATTTCCGGTTTGATTTTCATCGTAATTTCAGTTACCGGTATTCGTAAAGCGATTATCAATGCGATTCCAAAGCAGCTGAAGATGGCGATTGGTGCCGGTATCGGTTTCTTTATTGCTTTTGTCGGTTTAAAAAATGCTGGGATTGTTGCCGGAAGCGCATCTACCTTTGTGACAATCGGTGATTTTGCTGATCCGCAGGTATTGCTTGCACTCTTCGGTATCCTGCTGACTATTGCGTTGCTTGTCAAAAAGGTACCGGCTGCTGTTTTTGTGGGGATGGTAATTACTGCGATTATCGGTATCATCTGCGGTGCGGCGTTTGGTTTAAAGGGAATGCCGGCATTGCCTGATAAATTCTTTGAAATGAATTTCCATCTGAATGCAGCAGGCTCTTTTGTAGATGGTTTCGGTGAATTGTTCGCAAATCCGTTGAATGCGTTTGTTGTGATTTTCTCCTTTCTGTTTGTGGATTTCTTTGATACTGCCGGTACGCTGGTTGCTGTTGCAAATCGCATCGGTCTGGTGAATGAGAAGGGCGAGTTGGAGAATGTGGAGCGCGCACTGGTTGCGGATGCGGTAGGTACTGTTGCAGGTGCTGCTTTAGGTACTTCTACGGTTACCTCCTTTGTGGAATCTACCTCCGGCGTTGAGGTTGGCGGCAGAACCGGTTTAACTGCTTGTACGACGGGTATACTGTTCTTTGTATCCATTCTGTTTTCACCAATCGTGCTGTCCGCTGTAACAAATGCGGTAACGGCTCCTGCTCTTGTTGTTGTGGGTATTCTGATGGCACAGCAGCTGAAGGAAATCGAATGGGATAATATGGTATATGCGACTGCCGGTTTCATTACGGTTCTTATGATGATTCTGACATATTCCATTTCCAATGGCATCGCGTTTGGATTTATTGCCTATGCGATTGCGATGACGGCTGCAGGCAAAACAAAGGAAGTGCACATCACGGTATGGGTATTGATGGTGATTTTCCTAATCTATTTCGCACTGCCGCAATTTATGTAGAAAAAGATTTTAAAATCAGAAAAAAAATGATATTATAATACACGGAAATCTTAGTATTTCAACGACGCCGATACTATACATATACGCTATGGTATCGGCTTCTTAATAAGGAGGATACATTCATGGCTGATAAAATTATCGTACTTGACTTCGGAAGTCAGTATAACCAGCTGATAGCACGTCGTATTCGTGAGTTTGGTGTTTATTCTGAGTTGCACCCGCACACGATGACACTGGAAGAAATTCTGGCACTGAAGGATGTCCGGGGAATCATTTTCTCTGGTGGACCAAACAGTGTATATGATGAGGAAGCGTTTAAATGCGATCCTGCAATTTTTGAATCCGGGATTCCTGTTCTTGGCATTTGTTACGGTATGCAGATGACGCATTTTATGAATGGCGGAAGTGTGAAGGCTTGTGAAGCAAAGGAATATGGAAGAACTGAGATCACGATTGAAACGGATTCTCCGATTTTCAGAGGGCTGCCGAAAAAGCAGATTGTCTGGATGAGTCACGGTGATCAGGTGGATACTCTGGCTGATGGCTTTGTGAAGGATGCGTATAGCGATACCTGTACATATGCGGCTACCAGCAATATAGAGAAGAATATTTATACGCTGCAGTTCCATCCGGAGGTACGTCATTCCGAGTATGGAAATGAAATTCTGAAAAATTTTGTTTTTGAGGTTTGCAAGGCGAACAATGATTGGTCTATGCATAGCTTCATCGACATGGAAATTGAGAAAATCCGCAAGACTGTCGGTACGGACAAGGTGCTGTTGGGATTAAGCGGAGGCGTGGATTCCTCTGTTGTTGCGGCATTGCTGCATAAGGCGATCGGGGATCAGCTGATTTGTATGTTTATTGATCACGGCTTGCTGCGTAAGGGCGAGGCGGAAAGCGTTATGGAAACATTCGGGCGCGAGATGAATATCAATCTGGTGAAGATTGATGCAAAGGAGCGTTTCCTGAGTAAGCTGGCTGGTGTGAGTGATCCGGAGAAGAAGCGTAAAATCATTGGAAATGAGTTTGTGTATACCTTTGATGAGGAAGTGAAGAAGCTGACTTCAGGTGAGGACATCAAGTGGCTGGCGCAGGGAACGCTGTATACGGATGTCATTGAGTCGGGAACAAAGACAGCGCAGACAATCAAGTCACATCACAATGTCGGTGGGTTGCCTGAGGATATGCAGTTCAAGCTGATTGAACCATTGAATACGCTGTTTAAGGATGAGGTGCGTGCATTGGGTACGGAGTTGGGATTGCCTGATGAGATGGTTTGGCGGCAGCCGTTCCCGGGTCCTGGCTTGGGTATCCGTGTGCTGGGCGATATTACGGAGGAGAAGCTGGAAATCGTTCGGGATTCTGATCTGATTCTGCGTGAGGAAGTTGCGAAAGCAGGGCTGCAGAAGGAGATTTGGCAGTATTTTACGTGTCTGACGAATATGCGTTCCGTTGGTGTTATGGGGGATCAGCGTACATATGATTATGCGGTAGCTATCCGTGCGGTGACTTCGATTGACGGAATGACGGCGGATTGGGCGAAAATTCCGTATGAGGTGCTGGATGTTATCAGCAATCGTATTGTGAATGAGGTGAAGCATGTGAATCGAGTGGTGTATGATATTACGAGCAAGCCGCCGGGGACGATTGAATTCGAATAGTGTACTATGAAGAAAAGCGCCTTTAGATAGGGCGTTTTTTGCGCTTTAGACTGTTTTTGATACCTTTTTGAAAGCATGAATTAGAATAGAATGATACCTTTGATAATTCTTTAATGGCCTAATCATATGGGTTCAGAAAATGAATAACTTTTATAGGTGCTTAAATGAAAGTATTTAATGTATTTGTGTACAAATTAGATAAGCTCTTTTTGATTAAATGAAAATGACTTTTGTGTAGGTCATTTTGTATTTGTTCTATTTACTAGGTAATCAATAGAAGTCTTATAATAATCAGCAAGTTTAATCAGTATTTGAATAGGAATATCTCTACCACCTGTTTCGTAATAAGAATATGTTCTTTGCGATATATTCAGATATTTGGCAATATCATTTTGAGATAAATCATGATCTTCTCTTAAGTTTTAGAACAATCTCTTGAAATGGCAGGAAAAACAGTTTATAACTGACCAGAATTTTGATTCAGTAACTATAATGAATGATCATTTCTTTCAGCAGTTTTACTTGCATGAAAATAAAGATGTACATCTACTAAATCCATGGGTGAGTGAACGTTACCATAGAGAAAGAGAAAAGTTATTTTATTATGCGTTACAGGTGAATAAAGAATTCGTTTTATCTAGTACCTGTATGCGAAGTAATTTGAAAAACCTACTGATGATGTGGAGAGGTACAGATGGTAATGAAACTATCAAATTTAAAGAGAACGATAAAATCAATGCATTTTCATCTTTATATCAGACAATTTCTATTTTAGTACCTGTAATTTCAACTACATTTGCTTCAGTAGGAAGATTTTTGGAATATGTTCAAAAACCTTATGAACTAGGAACATTGATTATTGATGAAGCAGGGCAGGCGCAACCACATCTCGCACTGGGCGCTATGCTAAGATGCAAAAAGGTACTTGTAGTTGGTGATCCTAAACAAGTTGAACCGGTTGTAACAGATGATCTGGATGCAATTAAGCAATTGCTGAAAAATGAATATACAACACCATATAGTGATAAGCACATTTCAGTACAGCAGTTTTCGGATAAGCTTAATCCATTTGGCACTTATTTAAATGATTCAAGCGGAGAAAAACTTTGGGTTGGATGTCCTCTGGTTGTCCATAGAAGATGTATCAATCCTATGTTTGATATATCAAATCGTATTTCATATGATGGTGTTATGATTCAGCAGACAAAAGAGCCTGATCAGAATATTGTGGATACATTTGCCATTCCTATTTCGAAGTGGTTACAATGCAGTGGTAAAGAAAAAAATCATTTAAGAAAAGATCATTATGTACCGGAACAAGGTAAAGAAACGTTGAATATTATTAAATTGGCATTTGAAAAGGCTAAAGGAGATAAACCTGATTTGTATGTAATCTCACCGTTTACCTCAGTAGTAGAAGGTTTGAAGAAAGAGATAAGAGAGTCCGATTTTTACAAATTGAACAAGGAAAATTATAATGAATGGATGGAGTCTAATATTGGTACAGTGCATACATTCCAGGGAAAAGAAGCAAATGAAGTTGTGTTGCTATTGGGCTGTGATCAGGATGCGAAAGGCGCTGTTACATGGGTAAATGCCAATATTATCAATGTTGCTGTTACACGAGCCAAATATCGATTATGTATCATTGGTGACTATAGAATTTGGAAACAAAATCAAGTTTTAAAGATAACCAAGGGGGTAATTGATGCTTATACTTTACAATATTTAAATCAACTTAAAGAAGCTGATCAAACAAATCAAAATAAAGAGTTGATCACTTTATTAATGAAACAACTTCCTTCGTCATCTGATTATGTTAATGAAAAAGGAGATGGCGAAGAGGATATCATAGATACTTATATCTTGATGAAGGAATTAAAGAAAATCAAGTTTGCCAAGAATTTTCTTACAGAAGAAGAGAAAAAGATTTATCATTTAACTGATGAAGATTTAAATGAACTCAGTTATTCGGTAAAGTCACATTTACTTACAGGAATCAAGATCAACTCCCTGTATGAAGCGCTTTTCTATGATAACAATATCCCATTCGAGGACTTTTCATTTAAGAATATCATGTTTTGTAAAGCGACTGAACTTTATATGAGAGAAAGCTTTATAAGTGTAATTCAAAGTCAATTTAAAGATGCCAAAAAAAAGGATAATAATTATACTATCGGATATATGGCTAAGAAAATAAACGATAATATAGATACATTTATAAGATTACTAAATGATAAATATTATAATGGCATTTGGTGGAAAATATACGGGAAAAAGCTAAACGATATCAATGTACTACGAAGAACATGTTGCCACCCTGATGAGTTTCTATTGGCGGATGAGCAGAATTTAAAACAGTTGCTGTTTGACGAGGAAGTATTTAAAAACTTGAAAGTAGGAAGAAGGATTGCCAAGAATATTGAAAAACTCAATATTAAATGTGTACAATAGTATTATCGAAAAAATTTATAATATGTTTTAAGTGGAAATAAGCAAGGAATAATAGCATGAATCAAATCCTTAATAGTTAGAATTGTGGTGACAGATTTATATTTTACAACAAAGGTAAATATTCATTTTTATGGACATTACAATTTGTGAGTTTTCATTTCTGTTATCTTATGACAAGCATAATGCAAGTAGAATCTTTAAGAGGAGGGCGTTATATATGCTTAGTAAATTACACCTTGTCGATAGAATAAAAGTCATCATCATGTAAGTTTAAAAGTATGATTTTTATGACTAGGAGGAATTTATTCATTATGACCTTCATAAAAAAAGAATAATCAAATCAAAGATAGTTTATAAAAAAGAAATAGATGAATAACACATATTTCTAAGAAATATAGATCCCTAAATTTGCATACATAGGTAAAAGCCTCTAAAGATTTTCAGTACATATGTTACGCTCTGGATATTCTTTACTCCATTCTCAAGGACTTTTATAATACGAAACAGATTGATGCGATACTTTATCAAGAATTTTTAAAACAGCTTTCTATTGCGCAATAGAGAAAAGAAACGTGAATCGCGCTAATAGATTTTTACGACTATATTATTCTCGTGAGTACAAGTTGGTTGCCTGGCTTTGCATATTGATAATTGCTCTTAAACTACTATTACTGTTGTAATAATAGTTTAAGAAACAGTGTCTTTGCATGATACCATCCATTTAGCCTATAAGATCCCTAAAAATTAAACTCTTCTTCCCATGCAAAACTACCCGACTTTTCAAGGCTTTTCGGCCAATGCGCACACCATGCAGGTACTTTAGGATCCTCAATACAATCAAGACTAGGCGTATAAGGCTTTATATCCAGAACAGGTGAGCCATCATTCGCATCAATATAAGCAATCTGTACTACGCCCTTTTCATAATCAATATGAAGTATCTCAACCGCGGTTAACGCAATCGGGTTCGGACGAATCGGGGATCTTGTCGCAAAGATTCCCATTTCCTTCGGAGCCTTTTTATATGGCTGTTTTGTCTTTAAGACAGTCCTGTACACATCCTCATCATAACCGTTAAACCACCAGATGATTTGCAGATGGCTGAAACCATCCAATGCCTGCAACGCTGGAATATAATTCTCATCCACCTGAATAAATGTACCTCCCTCCTCACTGCTGTGAATAGAACCTACAGAATAAACTTCAAATTTTGTCATGATTTTTTCCTCCATTTCATCTATACCAATACGATAATCCCTCACACCGTGTGAGGGTCAAGAGGTAAATTTCAATATTTGTTAAGCATGCGCAAAGGAATCTGCAATTCCGTGAGATAACTGCCAGCATCTTCCTCATTCCACGGACCACGGTGTATCATCTGCCGATTTGCACCTTTCATTTCATATTGTCTGTTTGTCTCCAGCCATTTTGCAAAGGATTGATATGCCGCAGATATATTTGAAAAATCTCCATATACCATAAGTGAGGCCATCAATGGCTCTTCTTCCACCTCACGACATTGAAATCCATCACAATCTCTGATTGCTTTTTTTACAGGCAGACACAATTCCACATCCACATTCGCTTCTTTGTAATCCTCATCATGATAAATGGAAAAAGTGGTTGGAGAACAATCAACTCTATGTTGCCTTGCAAAATCAGATAGCTTCTCCCAGAGCATTTCTTCCGCATAATAATCAGGAATAAGTTCTCTTATTGATACCACAAGACAGCGTGGAATCGACTTTATCGTAACATTAGAATGCATATCAGCAGTTCCCTGAAGAAAGTCCTGCTTTGCATGATCAATTCTATGAAGCTTCTGTTCCTCTGCTTTTATCGCAAGCGCAATCTCCTTTTCCTTATTCTTTAATGCCTCCATCATCCTATCGTCATTTCCTAAAACTAAACCTTCTATCTCAGCTACTGTAAAACCACAATCCCGTAAATATAAAATCCTGTTCAGAACAGGAATCTGCTCCACAGAATACATGCGATATCCTGTCCATGGATCACTCTGTGCAGGCTTCAGAAGTCCCACCTCATCATAATAACGCAGCATTCTGACAGAAACCTGCATCAGCTTGGAAAACTCACCAATTCGAAACATAAATCGCCTCCGTTCTGCTTCTTATTATAAGGCAAGATTTTTATACTTCAATAGGAAACGCAATGTACATGCCAAAGCACTGAATCTAACTTGAAAAACCAATAGACTATCTGTAAAAATCACTAAAAAATAAAAACAGTCATGGTATACAATTCGTCGCATTACTAAATCATAGCTTTATGTCTTACATCGCTAATTGCCTATTCTTAAGTGAACCCTATCTGATTGATATGTACTTATTTCAACAGCTTACGATAATCATTTTAATATTTCACCAGGCATGGTAAAATATGTATATCATTCATAAATCCAGCACAAGAGGATTTTTTTACATCACAATATATAGCATAAATCATACCAATAAAATGAAGGAGCATGGCCATGGACTATTTAGATAAAGTAAAAGCGCAGCTAAAGAAAATGTCAATAGAAGAAAAGGACGCATGGATATTAACGCAGGCAAAATTGATCTCCAATAACAAACAGAATGATTTTTTAATGGCACTATCCGGAACAAAGAAAATCATTGATATGCCAGCACTTGATGATATAGATACCTTATGTACGAGGATTGAAACAGGTGATATCTATCTTGAGTATGTTACTCATTATCATGAATTTGACGAAGATGGCAGATATATGGATGATTGGGTAATCTGGTATAATGATCCGTTTTCAATCCTGCCAATGCTGGAAAGAATATTTACCGGATGCCATCAGCTCGGAGTGCTGGAAGAATATCAGTTAGTATACGATTTGTTAACCAGAATTTTTGAATTGAAGTTCTCTGTTGAAGAGAGTGAAAATTCTGAGGATGCACCGGAAGAGGATTATATTGAATTGTCAGATTCTAAAATCGAAGAAGAGTTATCTTATGATTTAGATAAAGCAGCTACAGACTGGATCATCTCATTTATGTATTTAACAACTGAACAAAGCGATAAAGATCGTGCGGAAAAGCTTATCAATATGTTAGAAACATCCATCTGTAAGAATCTGAAGCCAAGAATTCTGAAGGATTTAGGCGGAACTGAGAAATTGTTTGTTTCTATGCAATCTGCTTTAGAAATTGCAATTGCTGATTTGGAAACAAAAAAGACTGAAATTCTGAAATCCGGAAATAGAGGTAGAAAACTTTTTGAAATAAAAGAAAAATTAACTCGAAGCAACGAACTTCTGACAGATATTCGTATGCGATGCTTAGAAAGGAAAAAGGAAGAACAAATGGAATCATTTTTAGAGGATAGATGGAATGATGTGTGTGAGGTTGTCGAGTGGTTGAGCTTTGAAAAATATATCGATGATCAACCGGAAATTGATACAGTTTTGGAAATTTGTGAAGAACTTGTTCAATCTGATGAAATTCAGTATGATGATTGGCAGTTAAGAAAAAAGGTAATTACCGATATTGTTGAACATGATTACTATGATTGTCTTGGCGCTTCCGATATTATGGATGAGCTTGCTGAAAAACTATGTACAAATGATGAAGAATACCAGGCATATGCGGATATTCTATATATCTATAGAAATGAAGAAAAAGCAGCGTTTATATATAATCAACATGGCAGAGAAGATAAGTATATTACTTATTTAGAAAATCATTTAGGAAGAGAACAAAAGAATTATAATGCTTTAATTACATACTACAATCTGCATAATCAAAAGGATGATGCAATACGTGTTGCTCAGCTGGGATTAAAAAAATGTAAAGATGATTTAACAGATATCTTTATTTTTCTCCTTTTGCATACAAGAGATAATGATGCTACATGGTTTGAAAAATTATTTGCTAGCGCAAAACGGAGAAAGAATGTGGATATGAAAAAAATTGATATAGTAATGCAAAGGTGAATGATGTAATCTTGGCGAAGTGTACAAAGGTCCAGGGAAATGCTTTAGAATCAACAATTTTAACACTTTTATAATAAATGCAAAATCTGATAAATGGAGCGAACACAGAAGTAAAGAAAAGCCAATAACATAAGCAAATAGACATCAATATTTTATCATGATAGGAGAACTCTTATGCAACATGAGGATAGAATACAGCAACTGGAACAGGAAAATGCATTTCTAAAAGCTGAACTAAGAAAAAGAGGGTATTTTTATCTTTCTGCAAACGAAAAGCTATCTACTATAGATAAAATAGAAATCTATTTAAGTTATTTCAGAGGAAGACCGGATGTTTATGCCGAAAGATACTTTCGTAAGAAGCATCAGAAATTCGGTTGGAATCCCGCATGTGACAGAAGTTTTCAAGCAGGGTGTAAAAAGGGAAAAATAAAAAATCATTGTAGTATCTGTCCAATCTCTCAATTTCCATCTCTGGATGGGGTTATCCTAAAACATCACTTCACTGGGAAACTGACATGCGAAGGGATTGGAATTTATCCTTTACTAACGGATAATACCTGTTATCTTCTGGCGATGGATTTCGACGAGGATAACTGGTTTGATGACATGCTGAGTGTCTATAAAACAGCCTTGCGCTTTGAAATTTATCCATTAATGGAACGATCTTCTTCCGGACAGGGTGGACATTTATGGCTGTTTTTCGAATCACCGGTAAAAGCATTAAAAGCAAGAAAGCTTGGTTCTTTACTCATTCAGGAGGCAATAGAAGGTAATAAAAATCTAAACTTTAATTCCTTTGACAGAATGTTTCCCAATCAGGACTATCTGCCACAGGGAGGCTTTGGAAATCTGATTGCTCTACCGCTGCGACATGATGCGTATTTAAAAGGTAATTCCGCTTTTATCAATGATTTACAGCAGGTGATCGACCATCCCATAGAATATCTTGCTTCCTTGCCTAAACTGCAGGAACAGCAGCTGGATCAGATTTTAAACAGCTATTACAAAAATGATTATTTCTTCGATCAACAGCAAATGGGATTATCCTTAGATACAAATATGAAATATTCCAAACAAATGTATGGTCTGGAAAATACCATGCTCTGTATAGAAAAGAAGGATTTAAATCTTTATACGTTATCTGTATTGAAAAGACTTGGCTCCATGTACAATCCGGAATATTTTTTGAAACAGAAATTGAAAAAAACGATTTATCGGGAAACAACTCCCAGAGTACTGAGCTATTATGAAGAAGATGATAGGTATTTATATTTGCCAAGAGGACAAAAATATAAACTGCAAGAAATATTTCCGGAAGCTGAAATACAGCTCGAAGCACAGGTAACAAACGGTCAGGTAATCGATACAGCGTTTATAGGAGAATTGCGACAGAATCAACAGGAGGCTGTCAATACACTGATGCAGTTTGATATGGGAATTATGAAGGCAGTTCCGGGTTTTGGTAAAACAGTTATGGCATTGTATATGATAGCGCAAAGAACAGTATCTACTTTAGTTATCGTACCCAATAAAGAAATCCAAAAACAATGGGAACAACGGATTCATGAGTTTTTAACTATACCGCCATGTAAATCAAAAAGAGACTCCTATATCGGAATCTATAACGGCTCCAAGAAAAAACTGAGAGGGCATATAGATATCGCCGTTGCTGCATCTTTAGCAAATTTAGAAAACATTGCAGTTACCCTAAAGGAATATGGCATGATTATCGTTGATGAATGTCATCATGCCGCCAGCGATACATTTACCAGAGTTTTGAGAAACGTGAATGCAAAGTATATATATGGCTTTTCGGCAACTCCCAAAAGAAAAGACGGATTGGAGAAAATCATGCATATGTTCTGTGGTCCTATTCGCTATGAAACAGTTCATTTCAAATACAGAATACATACAGGTTCCAACAGCTCCTGATTCCCAGAATGACGACTATGCGGTGTCTGGATGATAATAAAACCTACACGCAGTATTGCAGCGACATTATGAACGACCAAAATCGAAATTATCTGATTGTGAAGGATGTGGTGAAAGAATTTCAGAATGATGGTAAAATCATTATCCTGTCAGAGCGTAAGCAGCATCTGACAGTCTTATATGAGATGTTAAAGCACATGCATATACATGTGTATGTACTGACTGGTGAAAGAAAAACAAAAGAGAGAAATGAAATCATTGCAAAAGTACGGAATTTTAATAACCAGGAGAAATTCATCCTCTTGGCAACTAGCAAGCTTCTTGGTGAAGGCTTTGATTTGCCTGCCTTATCAACGTTATTTCTTGTTATGCCGATTTCTGATGAATCCAGGATAGAGCAGTATACAGGAAGAATTCATAGAAATGTGGAAGGTAAGGATATGGTGAAGGTATATGATTATGTTGATGCTCATATACCTATGCTGGAAGGAATGTTTCGCAAAAGGTTGAAGCAGTACCAGAAAGAAGGCTACTTTCTGCAGGAACAAAATCAAATTGTTGAAGTTTCCCAGCTGATGTATGAAGGACAGAGCTATAAACATGTATTCCTTGACGATATAAAGGCGTCCAGCAGTGAAATCCTGATTATGAACGCGCATTATGAGTTAGGAAAAATCAAAAGCTATTTTGATGTCATGCAGGAAAAGGCACATCAAAATGTTCAGCTGTATGTCGTCTTGAATGATGAGCAAAGACAAAAGGAAATGCTCGTGCGAACGATAGAAGGAATGGGTGCAGCTATTTTGTACAGCAATCATTCAGCACATTTTGTTGTGATTGATAAAGAAATTATCTGGTACAGTGATATGGATTTCCTTGGAAGGGCAAAAAAAGATGGTTTAAGTACAAGGCTGAAAGATCCGCATCTGGTAAATGAAATTATGAAAATTGCACAGGATGAACAGCTGCAAAATATAGAATGACACAAAGGCAAGCTTATGGTGAATACGAAAATGAATGTAAAATAGAAAATAAAAAAGCCAGATACTCCAATGCCCTTTGGAATTAAGGTAAAAGCTGTATGAGGAAAATGCCATTGTGGAAGCTATCACTGTTAATGATACCAAAGCCTGTTTCCGCGTAAAAAGGAACGATACTGCGGTTTTACAGAAAACAGAGCATGCCGTTACGATTGCTTGCAACTGTCCGTATTTTGGAGAATGCAGGCACGAGGTAGCTGAATTACAGTATCTTGAAAAGCATCCAGTATTGAAATCAATACAGACCGGTCACGACAGAGATTAGTCATCTGGATGATTTTTAGCTTGAGGTTAAGGAACAGCTGTATGAGCTGGATGAAAATGATGAGGATTTATCGCATGAGGAATGACTGTGTTTACGCTATCAGACAATTCAACGTGAAAGGCATGTGGAAACCAAGCTACGGATGCTGATTTATTTATCAAAGAAAATCGTAGTATCCCCTGATGTATGGATGGTGATTGTTAAGGATCTGAATCAGAATCCGGAATCTGTAAAAGCGGTAATTTCAAACAGGAAGGAACAGGATATGATTTTCATGCTAAGCGAAGGAATATGAGCTGTGGGGGAATCTGGTTCCTCAGCATAGGAAGCATTGATGATATGCTTTCAGGAGAGAATGATGGAATTGGAACATGTATTCGCTAATGCAGGTATGTAAGGCAGGATAGCAGGAAAGTCAAAACTGTAAACGTACATATAAGAATCGGAGGTCCCCATATGGATGAGCATTTTATTTATATCGTACTGGAAATCGTATCGGAAATACCCAAAGGAAGCGTCGCAACCTATAAACAGATTGCGGAGCTGGCCGGCAGAGAGCGAAATGCCAGACAGGTTGGCAAGATTCTTTCCGCTTCCTCTCTATATGGCGAATACCCCTGCCATCGCGTCGTTAACAGTGCGGGTAGAACTGCACCGGACTGGAATGAACAAAAGGATCTCCTCATAGACGAGGGCGTGACCTTTAAACCTAATGGAAACGTTGACCTTAAAGCCTGTCAGTGGAAAATATAAAGCAAGCACCTCTATCAAAAGAACCACTAGCAAAACCCAAACAGAGGCACGCTTAACCTGACGAGTGAACTTCCCAAATTACTGTGTGATAAATTATTTTCAAAAAGAATACAGCAACCTTGCAGTTTCTAATGAGAAACCGTCATTTCCTGAATTCATGCTAACAAATTCGGAAAAAGTGTCTTATAATGTAACTGACAGGGGAATTTTCCCGCAAACTTTACAAGCCAAGGAGCAATCGATTATGGAAAAAATATACGTCTGGTTATATGTGATATTGACAGTACCCTCGTTACTTCCGAAAGAGAACTGACACCAAGAACGAGAGCTGTCATCCATCAGCTTCACGCAAAAGGAATTTACTTCGGCATCGCATCAGGCCGGTCATTGGATGAACTGGCAAAAAAAGCAGCACTGTGGGGAATCTCATACCCCTTTGATATCCTGATCGGCATGAACGGCTCCGAGCTTTGGGATAACCTTCATCAAAAGGAATTCAGCTACTTTAAAATGAAAAAGGCGTGGATCAAAGAAACAATGGAGCTGATGAAGCTCTTTGATTCTAACTGCTTTATCTATCGTGATGACTGCCTGCTCTGTGAACGCGATGACGCACAAATGCGCAAATCCGCCCTGACCAGTGACAAACATATGGTTGTCGTGGACTCTCTCTCTGTCATGTATGAGCAGGAGAACGCTAAAATCATGTATCGTGTCAAAGAAGATATCGTGGATGAAATCGAACAATATTTGAACCGACATCCCTCTCCTTACTATAAAGGCTTCAAAACGCAGCCGACCCTCATCGAATTTGCAGACAAACGGGTATCCAAAGCCTATGCACTGAAAAAATTCTGTGAATGTAACAGAATAACACCGGAAGAGGTCGTTGCCTTTGGCGATACGACCAATGATAATGACATGCTGGCATACAGCGGTCTTGGTGTCTGTATGATCAATGGCAGTGATGATACCAAAGCGATTGCAGATGATATCACCGCATACAGCAATGATGAAGACGGCTTTGCCAGATACATGGAAGAGCATTTTCTGAAATAACTGAGGCATACAGGTAAATATCTCTCGCTAATCGGCTTTGCCAGATACATGGAAGATCATTTCTTGAAATAACAGAGGCATACAGGTGAATATCTCTCGGTTATCCGCCTAAACACAATAGACACATACAGGAACGTGTCTTCATTGATTGTTGCAGCCTGCATGCAAATCCTGATAACCCCCTGCAGGGTCAGAAATTTCATATGGACAAGGAAACACAGCATTCAATCACCAGTACCGACAATACTATACCTGTAGGAATCTCTGGTTTAAGACGATCTACAAACGAACGCATATCCAAAGAACCCGGCCTGCACAAAATGATAAAGCCCATAAAAAAGTATCCGTAAGGGATTCACTTCCATCAGGAATACATCCTATAGCCAGCCGGATACTTTTTACTACGCGATTCTTTCCTCTTGTTATTATCACACAAAATGCAATAACATGCCAATCAACACTTTTCGATTGATAGAGTAAAAAAGTTATGGGATTAAAATCATTCACATATATCTTTAACACAGATTCAATGAGAGTACATTAAATAAGGTATAGAAGTACATTCGTATTCTCAATATTTAATTATCTTCGTTTATTTAATTGTATCTTGATTATACGAATTTTCAAGTTTCTATTATACTTTTAATTTCAATTTAAAAATCCCATAAACTTTTGACTCTATCTTTTCGATTCACATCTACCGCTTTTCCTTTACTCCATACTCTTCAAAGACTCCACCATATCAATATGATTCAATACACGGTTTGTAATCAGATTTACGATAACTGCAAAACCAAAGGACAATATCACCGTATACAGATAGCTTATGGGACGTATCGTCACAGCGAAATGGATCGACGGCATATTCAGCACATACGTAAGGCTCTGTGCAAGTATCGTACCGGCAGGAAGCCCAGCCAGAATACCCAGAAATGTCAGAAGCAGCGTTTCCTTATTCACATAGGAATGCACTTCCTTATCATAAAAGCCCAGCACCTTAATCGTCGCAAGCTCCCGTACCCGCTCTGATATATTTGTTGTGGACAATGTGAACAGAACAACGAAGGCAAGAGCGGCAGCCATGGCTAAAATCAGATAGACAACCGAGGTTATCAGGGAAAAGGAGGTTTCAAACGCATCCTGCATCGACGAAGTGCTTACAACAGACAACACACCCTCCCTGTCCTCCAGCTTCTGCACATAGCTGTCCTTCTGCTGTTTACTGATATCGCCCCTAAAATTCGCCAGCACTGCATTCTCCCTATAAGAACCAAACAGCGACTCATAGGTGTTTTCACTCATATAGATGGTATTTCCCAGATAATTCTGAACGATTCCCGTGACCTTCACACGCTTTTCCTTAAAATCGCTGTTCTGCACACGTATCGTATCCTTCAAAGAAAAATCTAAAACCTGCGATGCATTCTGCGTCACATATACATCGCCCATTTCAAGCGTTACCGGATCACCATCCAAATCCTCCAGTGAGAGATACGAAGCCACATCCGCCTGTTCGGGAAAGACCATCAGCTGTACGCGTTCTTCCTTATTTCCACTGCTCTTGATTGTGGCATTATCCACCAGCAGCGCCAGGCACTCGCTCACCTCATCATCCCTTGAAAGCGATTGGTATACATGCGCATCATCCTTCATCACCATGAGATCATAGCGGTAAATATGCTCATACTGTCTCGGAATCAATGCACTGACGGAATCATTGATCGCCATGGCGCACAGCACCAGCGCACTGCAGCCCATAATCCCGAACACCGTCATCAGCATTCGTTTCTTATAGCGAAACAGATTCCTTGCCGTAACCTTATTCAAAAACGTCAGATTCCTCCATAACGGACGAATCCGCTCCAGCAGAACTCTTGCGCCTGTTCGTGGCGCCTTAGGCCGCATCAGTACAGCCGGCATATGCTTCAGCTCTCCATGAACCGCAATCCACACGGCAACCAGTATCCCGCCGGTAAACAATGCGATTCCACCGATTCCATACCATGCGTCAAACTGCAGACGGTAATTCGGAAGCAGGTATAATGTCTGAAAGATACGGAACACAAACTTCGGAAGCAGAAGGAAGCCGCCGATATCCCCGATGATACCTCCCAGCAAACAGGCACTTCCCGCATACAGGAGATATTTCTTCATGATTTCTATATTTCGAAACCCCAGCGCCTTGTAGGTTCCAATCAACAGGCGCTCTTCCTCCACCATTCTGGTAATCGTCGTTAACGCAATCAGAATCGCAACCGTGAAAAATACAATAGGAAAGGCTGTGCCAACCGCCTCGATGGAAGCCGCATCACTCTCAATATTGCTGTAGCTGGAAAGTGAGGAGCGATCCTGAATGTACCACTTCGGATGCTCAATGGAAGAGGTATCCACATATGCGGCGGCCTGTGGATCAATTGCATATACCGCAAGCTTCATCTGCTCCACCAGCTCATCATAGCGCCTGTCCTCCTGCTGCTGCTTCACATCCTGTTCCAGCGTTTCCTTCGTCCGTTTGATCAGCGCCTCATATTCATCCGAATACGACGCCATATCCCGGCTGCCCTTTACCTGTACATAGGCTGCCGTATAGGCAGGGATAGAAATACCGTCTTCCCTGATAAAGCATACGTAGCGGCTTGCCGAAATGGAACGAAACGACGCTGCCCCGTCTTTATTGTTCAAATCCGAAGGGTCCTGCACGATGGCAGATATGGTATAAGTGCTTCTGATCTGCGATGGTTCATGAAACCGGATCGTATCACCGATCGTTTTTCCGCTGTCATCCGCATAGGTTTTGGAAACAGCAATCTCCTTCTCGTTTTCAGGCAGCCTCCCCTTCAGGAGATAAGGTGTATTCAACTGTCCGCCCAGTGTCTGTACATCCGTATTCTGTGAACTGCCCTTTACGGAGGTGTACACCGTTTCCCTATAGACACCTTCTGCACGCCCGATCCCATCCGCCTTTCGCAATGCCGCAAGATCGTCCTCATCCAGCCCCATCGTTGACACAATCTGAATATCGAATACCTGCTGTGCATCGTAAAACTGATCCGCACTGTAGCGAAGATCGTCACAGGCAGCCTTCAATCCGCTCAGCATCATGACACCAAGCGCAGTGATAATCAGGATGGAACAAAAGCGCTTCTTGTTGCGGAATATCGTTCTGCGGATATCTTTACCGGATGCTTTCATTATCATCACCACGCAATTTCGGAAACCGGCAGCGGTGTATTGCGTACCATTTCACTGACTGCCCCGTTTTTAAAGCGTATGATGCGATCCGCCATCTGTGCAATAGCCGCATTGTGTGTGATGATGAGAACGGTCATCCCTGCCTGGCGGCTCAGCTTCTGTAACAGCCCCAAAACCATACGCCCGCTTTGATCATCCAGCGCGCCGGTCGGCTCATCGCAAAGCAGCAGCTTCGGTTTTTTGGCAATGGCTCTGGCAATGGCGACCCGCTGCTGTTCTCCTCCGGAAAGCTGCCCGGGGAAATTACTGCTTCGATGTGACAATCCGACGAGCTTCAGAATTTCTCCTGCATCCATGCTGTCCTTCTTCATCTGATTTGCCAGCTCGATATTCTCAAGGGCGGTCAGATTCGGTATGAGATTATAAAACTGAAACACAAAGCCGATATCATAGCGCCGGTATTCCACCAGCTGTCTGTGATTGCAGGCGGTGATATCTCTGCCATCCACAAGCAGTTTTCCACTGGTAGCGGTATCCATACCGCCCAGAATATTCAATGCCGTCGTCTTGCCGGCACCCGATGGTCCCAGGATGACCGCAAGCTCGCCCTGCTCTACGGAAAAGCTGGCACCGTCCAGGGCTCTGGTTACGACTTCTGCACTGTGATAATGCTTTGCGATGTTGTCAAATGTGATATATGCACTCATAAAGTCCTCCATGATTCCTATGAACAATTATAAAATGGAACGTAAAGCGTATCAATAAACAATATGCGACATGCTGTTGAGTGATTGAAATACAGCGGCCGGCATGGTATCATAAAACAAGGTGAAGTGTAACAGAAAAGCTGTGCAGGCAGCCTTGCATGATTAGAAATGAGAATATGCGATACCTGTATAATTATGGTATTCATTCGCAAATCTTATTCCCGTGATACACGTTCCTCATTCCTGCATGAAAAACTTATCAGCCACATATGCAAACAATTCATGAAAGTACGCCTCTATTGAGCCACTATGCAATCTTTCGGATTAAGACAGCATGGCGTAGGGCGGCTTTGCATATGGAAAATACGTGCATATTGATGGATAACAGAGAGCTTCCATAAGCAGATAATCATGACCGTATTCCATACTGTACACAAAAACCTAGAGGCAATCAAAATTCAGCCGGTACATGTTTGGATGACATGCTGTATCCGTCAAAGCATCCGCTTAAACATGTGAAGGCTGCAACGCACAACGCTTTATGAAATCGAAAGAAAGAAGGGGAACGCCGCTATGAAAAAACAGCCGCAGATTACAGAACAGACAAAGGACAAGCTGCGCTCAGCCTTCTGGACACTTTATTCCAGTAAGCCGATCGATAAAATCACCATAAAGGAAATCACAGATCTGGCAGGCTATAACCGGGGAACCTTCTATTTATACTATAAGGATGTCTATGATATCCTTGCATCTATAGAGGCTGAGCTGCTGCAGGCATCTGAACAGATTCTTGAAACAGCAAGAGAAAGCGAGCTGTCCGGGTTAAAAAATCATATGAGCATGATTATGGAGCTGGCCAGGAAATATTCCGCCTATGTAAGTGTATTGCTGCGGGACCCTTCCAGCAATCAGTTCAGCAGGAAGCTGCGGGAAATGATATGGCCAATACTGCGTCCGTATGTAATTCAGCATCCCTGTACCGAGCAGGAGGAAAGCATTCTGGAGGAATTTTACCTCTGCGGTCTGCTTGCCGCAATTTCAAGCTGGGTCAAAGAGGAGGAGCCGCTTCCCATTGATCAGTTTATCAGCTTTGTGTTATCAACTATACTGCCATTCAGCTGGAAAGCCTGAACACAGGATTGCAGGCAATCAGGAATGTATGCAGGAAGCATATGCATACGGATGCTGCGCATACAGAACCGTGAAATTGTCTGCGGATTATCCACATGTATATAGGATGATCGAGCCAGCTGTGAATTGCATATATGCATACAGGGCTGCAGGAAAATCATGGAACTGTCTTATGAGGTGTGCGCATGAATTTTGAAATGAGATGAGAGGGTGACGATATGAGGATAGCTATTGTAGAGGATGAGCAGGATTTAGCCTTGGAGCTGCATGCACTCCTGCAGAAGCTGGGCAGCCACAGCATTGCGCTGTTTCCCGGAGGAGAGCAGTTTCTATTCGCATGGGAGGAGCAGCCCTATGATCTGGTGTTTCTGGATATACAAATGGAGGGTATGAACGGTTTAAAGATAGCTCGCAAAGTACGGGAAAAGGACGCACACGCCTATCTTGTGTTTTTGACAAATGACCCCTCCTTCGTATTTGAAGGCTATGAGGTAAATGCCGTCCGCTACTGGCTGAAGCCGGTACAGGAGGAAAAGCTCTGTCAGCTGTTGGATCAGCTGGAAGCACCGAAAGCGTATCTGTTATGGTCCATAGATGGAGAACTGCGCAAGCTGTATGAGGAGGATATTTATTATTTGGAAAGTGATGCACATTATGTGCGCTGTCATCACCGCAAGGGGATCTTCCGCATGAAGGGCAGCTTTCAAAAGGAATGTGCCGGACTTTCCGGCGACTTTCTGAGCTGTCATCGCAGCTACTGTGTGAATCTGAATCACATCCATGCACTGCGCAAAGATGGCTGTATGCTGGATAATCAGGAATGCATCCCGGTAAGCAGAGGAATGAAACAGCGGGTGCAGGAGGAAATTATGAAGCGCTGCAAGCGGGATTTGTTATGCAGATTCTGATACTGCTGCCGCTGCTGGTTCACCTGTGGCTGCTTCGGAAGCAGAGAAACAGACTGCTGTGGGAGGCTGCCGCTTCCCTGATTGTCTTTTCTGCACTCCTGTATACAGGGGATCGCCGGCTGTATGCCGCATTTCTTCTGCTTATTTTTATCCTGGATACAGGCGGGGAGTATATCCTGCATATCATCGTACCCGTTTTTATCCTGCTGACCTGGCCGCTTTCGTATGCCCCCTTTGTCTGGACACTGCTGGAGCTTGTGCTCGTACTCTATGATAAGCTGATGATCCGCAGCTATGAACAACAGCTGCAGGAATATCAGAATAAGGTATTTGACCGGCAGGTGCAGGAGGTGGAGCATATGTATACCACCATGCGTGCATGGCGGCATGACTATCATAATCACCTGCAGAATCTCAAGGCGAAGCTGCGGAAGGCGGAGCTGGAGGAATCGCTGAGCTATCTGAATGAGCTGGAACAGGAGCTGGATGATATCCGGCAGCTGGTGGAAACCGGGAATGCCAATATGGATGCAATCCTCAACTCCAAGCTTTCTCTGGCACTGGCGCAGGGAATTGATATCAACGTGAAGGCAAGCGTTCCCGAAAGCATACCGTTTCAGGATACGGATATGTGTGCTCTGCTGGGAAATCTGGCGGATAACGCGGTGGAGGCCTGTGCAAAGGTAAAGGAGCAGCCGTTTTTACGGCTGTATATCGGTCTGTACAAGGGACAGCTGTATATCTCCTGTACCAACGCCACCAGTGAAGCTGTCCGTAAGCTGGATGCGGACTATGTGACAAAAAAACGCGGCAATCACGGACACGGGTTAAAGCGTATGAACCTGATTGTTGAAAAATATGACGGCTTTATACAGCGGAAAAACGAGCCCGGAGTATTTCTTACGGAGATCATGCTGCCGCTGCAGGAATCCGACAGAACCCGAAAGTGAAATGCTGTGGGGAACACAGAGGTATTCTCTGCTGTATGCATAATTACGAACACAGCGAAATCCGCTTTATGTTGTACTGCCCTATATCCGATTATCGAGGAGGTATACAACCATTCGTGTACGAAAATCTGCAATTCGTGCACGTTTTGTTATTATTGCGAGCTTTTGCTTTATACTGCAGTTGTGAGGTGAGAATATGAAAAAAACGATACCGGGAAATATGCTGTATCTGCTTAAAATTTTATGGAAAATCGACCGTCACACCTTTTGGAGCATGCAGCTTCACATACTGCTTGGCGCGATCGTCCCCTTTATTTCTGTACTGATTCCCAGTGTGATTATAAATCTGCTGCTGAAGGAACGCTCGCTATCAGATTTTGTACTTGTGCTGGGAGGGCTGTTGCTGCTGTATGGAATCCTGCAGGGACTGGTAAGCTATTTAAACGAATACAATGCATTTGCGTTTATTAAAAGCCGGGGGTTGTATTTTGTCCGTAACGTATATATGGGAAGAGCACATCTGGACTATGCTCAGCTGGAAAATGAGGAATACAAGAAAATACTGGAGGATGCGGTAGAGGCGATCGAATCCAATAACAGCGGACAGGAGGGAATGTTCCATGACTTCATCATCTTTGCCACATCACTTCTGGGACTGGTGCTGTATGCACTGGCTAGCTCTGGACTCAGTATATGGTTTGTACTTGGTCTGCTTCTGCTAGTGGTTTTGCAATATGCATTGTTTTCCATTGCCAGACATTATGAATATTCACACCGCTCAGAACTGGATGGCTATCTTATCGAAACACGCTACCTGAATCAGATTGCATATGACACAGCGGCAGGCAAGGATATTCGCCTGTATCAGCTGCAGGAGTGGATCAATGATAAATTTGAACATGTAAACCGCCTGATCGCCCGTATTCGCACCAGGGATTACAGTGCCTATATGCTGGTGGATACGCTGGGAGTGCTGCTGGATTTTGTGCGGGATATCGCCTGCTATGCATTTTTGATCAACCGGCTGATTGCAGGAATGGCGATTGATGAGTTTGTATTCTATCTCGGTATTATTTCCGGCTTTTCCCTCTGGTTTAAAAAGGTGGAGGAAAGCTATGCGAGAATGTCGGTGAACAATGTACTCATCAATCGGATGCGTACGGCATTGCATATGAAAAACAGGATGCATCACGGCAGCGGTGTCAAATTGGATCAGAAAGAGATTACGATTACCTTTGATCACGTGTCCTTCTCCTATCCGAATCAGGATAGAAGCATACTGGAGGATGTTTCCTTTACCCTGCAGGATGGAAAAAAGCTTGCACTGGTCGGCGCAAACGGAGCCGGGAAAAGTACGATCGTAAAGCTGATTCTAGGCTTTTATACACCAAGTGCGGGGAATATTTATATCAACGGCACGGATATATGTGAGCTGGATCTGGATGATTTGTATACGCATATCACAGGTATTTTTCAGGATGCAGTGATGCTCAGCTATTCCATTGCGGAAAATGTAAGCATGCAGGATATTTCTGACACCGATCTACAGCGGGTGAAGGACTGTCTCAAGCGCTGCGGACTCTGGGAGTTTATATCCGCACTTCCGCAGCAGGAGCTGACGCATATCGGCAAGGATATCGAAGAGGATGGAATTCAGCTGTCCGGAGGTCAGAAGCAAAAGCTGTTTATGGCCAGAGCGCTGTATCGCGACTTCGGGTGTCTGTTGCTGGATGAGCCGACAGCTGCACTGGATGCACTTGCGGAAAAAGAACTGTATGAAAGCTATCATGAGCTGACACAGGGAACCTCCAGTCTGTTTATATCTCATCGGCTGAGCTCCACAAGATTCTGTGATGAAATTCTCGTGCTGGATCAGGGGCATATCGCAGAGCGGGGAAGCCATGATGAGCTGCTGGAAAAGCAGGGGATTTATGCGGCGATGTTTCAGGCACAGTCGCAATATTATGAGAAAGAGGGTGACGGATGTGAATGCATGGCAGGAAATTAAAAAATTCACCGGTATAGTCCGGTTGAGCAATTCGCATATTGTCTGGATCTGGGCCGGCTATGGAATTACGAATGCGCTATCTCCGTTTATCACCCTGTATTACTCCGCAGAAATTCTGAATCAGCTGATTGTAAAAGAATATACGGCTGCATTTCAAACGGCGCTTCTCATGTGCACAGGGGTACTGTTCTGTTCCCTGCTGGCAAAGGCGTTTTATAACCGTCTTAAGGTTATCTGCCGAACAGCGGTACAGCGAATTGATCAGAAGCTGCTGTATAAGGCGATGTGCATGGAATATGAGCGTATGGAAACACAGGAAACCATGGATACGCTAAGAAGAACACGCAATTCCAGCAATGGCTCCGGTAAGATTGACTCCGCAATCGAGAATTTCGCATTATGCAGTTCCTCACTCTGTACGATCCTTCTGGCACTGCTTGCGTTAGGTACTTTGATGCTGCAGATTCACACATGGGATATCTATCTCCTTTTGCTGCTGGCGGTTTTGGCTGTATTTCTGTTATTTAAAAATGCATTCGCAAAGAAGCATGGCGCTCTTCTCGAAAAGCTGTGTAAGGAAAATGATCATAATAATGCTCTGGTTAATTACCTGTGGGGTTTGTTCTACAGGATGGAAACGGCTAAGGAAATCCGTCTTTATCATATGGATGCTTTGTTTGAAGCGAAAAATGATGAGCTTATGCAGGATCCGGCTTTCCGCAGCTTCGGCAAGGATAACGGAAAGCTGCTGTTTCAAAGTGATCTGCTGGGGCAGGTGCTTTCCTTCAGTGCCTACATGTATGTAGCTACTCTGGCCATGCGTTCCATCATATCCATCGGGCAGGCGTTGTATATGGCGGGAATTATCCTGAAGGCAGTGGATGCGATTGCAAACTTTCAGGTAGACTATGCACAGCTTCGCCATCAGCTCTCCTATCTGAATGCGTTTTATGATTTCCTGCATCTTCCCAATATGCATTATGACGGAACGCTTCCCATTGAAAAACGGGATGATGGAGAATATGAATTTGTATTCCGTCATGTTTCCTTTCGTTATCCGCAACAGAAAAACGATGTCCTGCATGACGTGAATATCCGGTTTCATGTAAGGGAAAAGCTGGCGATTGTGGGGATGAACGGTGCAGGGAAAACCACGATTGTGAAGCTGCTTTGCCGGCTGTATGATCCAAGTGAGGGAGAAATATTATTAAACGGAATCAATATCCAAAAGTACGATTATGCAGAATATACAAGTATCTTCTCTGTTGTGTTTCAGGATTTTGCACTGTTTTCTTATCCGCTGGATGAAAATGTTGCCGGAGCATCTACACCGAACGAAAAAAGGATTGCGTCTGTCCTGCAGCGTCTGGATATATGGGAGCGCATCAAGTCGTTTACCGATCAGGAGCACAGTCTTCTGTTTACGAATTATGCGAATGGTGTGAATGTGTCCGGCGGAGAGGCACAAAAGCTGGCTATTGCCCGAGCTTTGTATAAGGACGCTCCCTTTGTGATTCTGGATGAGCCAACCGCCGCACTGGATCCGCTGTCGGAAGCGGAAATTTATGAGCATTTCGATATGCTGGTAAAAGGAAAAACAACCCTGTACATCTCTCATCGCATGAGCTCCTGCAAATTCTGTGACCGCATCATTGTTATGGAACAGGGGAAGGTGGAGGAAGAGGGGACACACGATACTCTGCTGAAGGAGAATGGCGTGTATGCACAGCTCTGGAATGCGCAGGCGCAGTATTACAGTGAGTAAGGGTGTTTCTTATGGATTTCTTAAACGTGAACATCTGTTGGTTAAGGCAGCAGCATATGAAATTCTGTAAACCATTCCGGTATTGAAAAGAGAATTCTGAAAAATGGATACCGCCTTTTATTTGTTATTTGAAAACAGGATATATAATAGAAAGTATGCGCTTTAACATTTGCTAACAGAATTTTAAGAAGCGTGATGCTACAATTTACTAATTTATTTAGAATTTCTTAAATAATTACAGCTTTATTGGGTGTCTTTCGTTAGCATATCAATGCTAGTAATTCTAAGTGGCAGTAAATAATTATTCAAATTTTACCAAAAACATGTTATTATATAAATATTGATATATATGTACAATTACTACGTATTATAAATATCTTATTTACAAAGTTATACTTTATGAAATTGTCTAAAAACAGCAGATTATGCTGTTTTTTTTGCATAAGAATAAGGAAAAATGCCCTTTTATACACGTGTTTATATATGTATAGGTTTATGTATAATACATGTGGATTATGTAGCAATTTGAAATATGGGCGTGGTATGCTACATAAAGAAAGAGAAAGCTGGTGAAAGAATAGAATGAATAAAATAAGCATATGAAGCTTAAATAAAAATGTACAAGCTATATGGAGAATTGAATTATGGATAGGAGAGAAAAGCATGAAGAAGATAAAAATGATAATGATTATACTCTGTACTGCTATTTTTATTGCAATGGGATTATCTATAAAAGTAAATGCGAAAAATGCAGTATCTGTTATGGATCAGAAATCACTTGATGATGTATCTAGTGAAGAAAAAGGTCCTATCGATGATATAGATAAAGTAAAAGGAGTTCGTCAAATTATGGCGGCTGGAGTAATTGATGAGAACTTTGCTTCAGCTATATATGATGCTTTTCAAAAGGAAGGTTTTTATGGGGACGATACCAAAACGATACGAGAGATTCTAGGTGAATATTCCAAGAGTATTGATGCTTCAAATAGAGGTATTAAAAGCATTCAGGGCATCGAGTGGTTGAGAAATACCAGGTTTATAGAATTAGGAAATAAATACGATGCACTTAATCCTGAAATTAAGAATGAGATTAGCGATCTCTCTCCTCTTTCAATAGAATATATAAATCGCATCAACCCTTCATCTGATGATGTTTTGAAATGGTTTAAAAATAAGAGTAATCTTGAAATTCAACTAGGGGGGAATCCAATCAAAAATTATGGGAAATGTGTTGGAGGCTTACAATTAACATATGGAGGTAGAGCATTACCGCTTATTCAGTCCAATAATTTAACAGCTATAAAATCAGGAAAGGAAAAGAATTGGAAGGTTGTTAAAAATATTAGACTGCCTGAATTAAAGAAAGATGGATTTGATGTAACGTTTTCAGGGAAAAAGCAAAATGGAAATCAACCTCTTACTAGAATAGAAAAGAGTATAACCACTGTTAACAGTGATGCAGAAATAAATTATGAGGAACTTAATAAGAAAAACTTACAAATTGACAATATAAAACATAGTGGAGATCTTTGGGCTACACTGGGACATGAAGCTAAGGATGCAATTGATTTCTTTAAATATAATTCAATAGGCGGAGGTGTCGATATAAGACTTGATCCGGATTATATCTCATATAGTTATGAGACTACTTTTAGAACTCGTATCTATACACCGGTAATTGCGGAAAGTATAGCAAAAGCCAATATCAAAGTAACGAAACTAATAACAGAAAACAAATCAGGAATAAAAAGAGTGAAGGGAGCAAAATACTATTTATATAATGCAAATACGAATTCGAGATTCTCAGATAAGCAGTATATCACAGATGAGAATGGTGAATTTATGATTGTAGATAATCTCCCCTCAGGAGATTATTACTTACTGGAATTTGAAGCTCCAAATGGATTTAATCTTAATAAAAACAAGGTGAAATTCTCTATTTTTGTAGATAACAATGGAGTTCGTGTAACTGGTGGTGATAAAAACCTGAATGTAAATGCAGGAAATATCCAAGAGGATGTCGATGTGGTATATATTGATCGGTACTCCAACGATGTAGAAGTGAAGATAGAGGAAATTCCAGATGCAGTTTTAGACCATGTTGAAATGAGCTATATAGATCGTGAAACTCAGAAAGAAAAAGAAGTTGAAATTACACAATCCTTTCTGTCTGCACAAGAAGCTTCTGCGTGGTTATCTAATTGGATAAACGTTAATAAAGGAAATGCGGAAAACATAGGCAGTATTGATGGTGAAGTGAAAATAAAAGTATACTACACCTATACAAAAAAGTTAATTACATCTGATTCAAGATCTGTTACAAATGTTGATTTCAATAAAAAGGGTAGCTATAGAGATGATGATAAAAATATTGTATCTCCTTTGGCAGGGGCTAAATTCAAATTAGTATGTACACATAAGCATGATGAAAATTGTAAAAGCAAAGACGGAAAATATAGCAATTGCAGTGATGCACATTCAGATTATACTGATTTTATAACAGAAAGAGGATGTAATTGGAGTAGCGAGGCTATAAGCAACAAAGAAGGAAAAGTTTTGTTTACAAATATTAACAGTGGTGTCTATGAGCTGACGGAAACAAAAGTACCTGAAGGATACAAGGAACCTAAAACATCATGGACAGTAATTGTAGATGCAGCAAATGATAAATTTACAATAGAAGAGGATAATGTTATAAATGACTGCAAATTAGAATGGAATCAAATGGATGGCTTTACGATAATAAACGAGAAACGATTTCAACCAGTAATACCGGATGAACCTACTATACCAAATACACCAGATAAGCCGATATATGAAGAAACTGTAAAACAGAACACACCCAAGACGGAGCAGAAAATAAAATTCAATAAAAATGCAAAAACAGGAGATTATTCAGATATGAGTTTTTGGAGTTTGGCTGCGCTTATATCGGTAATTACTATTTTGATTATAGTGACACAGAAGAGTAGAAATGCAAAAAATAATTAATTAAAAGCAGAATGTTTTCTGCCGTATACCTTTGCTATAAAATGCTGTTGGATAAGGCGGAATTTACATTGGAGGAAATAAAAAAGGTGTCAGCAATACGTTGTTGGGGATTCGTTCATTTCAGCAAGAGGAGCTGGTGCCGTACCAAGGAGTCCTGTATCTTGATTACACAGAGAGAATGTTCCTTTGAATAAAGCTGTTTATGTTAAGTATGTTAGTAAGTGACGTACTCTCACCACTTATGCTAAGACTAGCATAGAAGTGGGAGCTTCTTGTTCGATAGAACCAACGTTCTAAGCATAAGCAAGCTATCCCCGCTCGTCCAGCGGTTCTTTGTAATCCTTATTTCCTAACTCCTATGTAATCGTATGCCTTCATCACGTATATTCTTCGCTGCATTGATATCACGATTCTCTATGTAACCACATATTGGACATTGATAGGTTCTTTCATTTAACCCTATCTTATTCTTTGCTCCACAGTGATTACATAGCTGTGTGCTGGCATACCATTTATCGACCTTTATAAATCGTTTTCCTTCATCTTCCAACTTATATCTTAAATAATTTCTCAAGATCCCAAAGCCATTATCCATAAGATTCTTTCCTAGCTTCAATGCCTGACTCATTGCCTTCATATCGATATCTTCTACAACAACCATATCCCAGGAATTGGCTATCTTCCTGCTTTCTTTATGTAGAAAATCTTTTCTTTGCTGTGCTACATGGGCATGCAGCTTGGCTACCTTGTTTCTTTGCTTCTTATAGTTATTACTTCCTTTGACCATCTTGGAAAGTTTGCGTTGTTCTCTTGCTAATCGCTTCTCACTCGCACAGTAAAAATGGGGATAGTCACATACCTGACCTTCACTATCTACATATAAATGTTTTTGCGAATAATCAAGACCTAACACATGTACTACTTCTTTACTTTCTACTTTATTTTCATATTCAAACAGACATGTCGCAATATAACGATCCTGCTGTTTGCTTATCGTCACTGCTTTTAATATCCCCTGTGGTATGCGATGCATATGGATCCTTACATCACCTGCCTTTGGTAAACGTAGATAGGTCGTTTGGTTTTGTATCGTACTAAACAATCGGATATTTCCGTTGACCATATTTGTCGTGTAACTTTGTTTCGCCTGATGCTTTGATTTCCATTTGGGAAAACCGATATCTGTTTCTTTGAAGAACTTTTTGAAAGCAGCTTCTAAATGTAGTTGAGCGTTTGCTAATGCCAAAGAATCTACTTCCTTGAGAAATGGATGATCCTTCTTATAGGATGCAGGTGTCGTTTGCTTCATTTTCTTAGTTTCTTCATAATATTTGATTTTGTCATCTAACATATGATTATACAGAAAACGGACACAACCAAATGTTTTGGTAAAGAAAATCTCTTGCTTCTTGTTTGGATAGATTCTAAACTGATACCCTTTTCTTGACACCATTCTTCTCACCTTGACTTTCGATATAAGCTTTGATGATGTCGGTGGTGACACCTCCTGTACTGATCAAACAGAAGCTCTGACTCCAAAATGCTTCTTTCCAAAGCTTTTCACGAATTTCAGGAAACTCCTTCTTCAATAAACGTGAACTGGCACTCTTATACGCATTGATGAATTTCGTAAGACAAGAGTTAGGGTGAGCAGAGAACAGGATATGAATATGATCGACATCATGGTTCCATTCTTGAAGAGAGATGTTATAGGATCTGGCAATATGAAGAAAGATCTCTTTTGCACGACCACTAATGACATCATTGAACACACGACGCCGATATTTCGTTGTCATAATCAAATGATAATGGAGAGCAAATACCGAATGAGCATTACTGTCTAAATAAAGCATAAATACACCTCATTTCGCTATATCGACCGAAACCGTTTTTATACTCATATTATACCACAAAACAGCCTGATTTACCATACTTGTAAAGGGAAAGCCAAAGGAAATATGGCTGCATTCATCCCTCCATCTACTTATCGTCGTAGAGATGGGGGACTTCTGCCTGTTGTTTGTTAAAAAAATATTTAAAGAAAGTAGTTCATACAGAGTCTCTACCTCACATCAGGATACAAGCAAATGAAACACTAAAGAAGAAATAAATTCCTATGATTCGGGAGGTTTATTTCTTCTTTTATATTCAAGGTCAGGGCGAGTTTTGAAGCATCTATGGAATATGCGATCCATCTGCTCTGTACGGAATCTTCAAATCATACTGCACAGCTTGTTATACGTCAGTGGCAAAACGGAAAGCAACGCATAAAGCGGCTATATCCTGGGGAAGCTGGCAATCGCTGTCATCAGCCATGACAGCTCCTATATGCTATGCAGGCTCTCTTGCTATTGAACCGGTAAACCGAGACCACAGTTTACGAAAAAATGTAAAAAAAACTATCTTTTTATTTTCATACAGGGCAAAAAGCGTTAAAATGAATCTGTGCTATGCGCAAAAAGAAAAGAAAGAGTTAATTGGAGGTAAGACATGAGCGGTTTTTTTGGAGTAGCTTCAAAAGAAAACTGTGTACTGGATGTGTTTTTTGGTGTAGATTACCATTCACATCTGGGCACGAGACGTGGAGGAATGGCGATACATGGAGAAAAGGGCTTTGCCCGTGCCATTCATAACATCGAGAATTCTCCGTTTCGTACGAAATTTGAAAAAGATATTGAGGAATTTGATGGAAATCTTGGAATCGGATGTATTTCAGACAATGAGGCACAGCCGCTTCTAGTAAAATCCCATCTGGGATCCTTTGCCATCACAACGGTTGGCCGTATCAACAATCTGGAAGAGCTGCAGAGTCTGTGCTTTGAACGCGGTGTTACACACTTTCTGGAGATGAGTACCGGAGAAGTGAATCCGACAGAGCTGATTGCTTCGTTAATCAATCACAAGGCGACGATTGTTGAAGGTCTGCAGTATGTACAAAGTCTTGTCAAGGGCAGTATGAGCATTCTGCTGATGACACAGTATGGCATTTATGCCGCAAGAGATTTGCTTGGAAGAACACCGATCGTTCTTGGAGAAAAGGAAACAGGTTTCTGTGCAACCTTTGAAAGCAGTGCGTTTTTGAATCTGGGCTACCATCACTACCGTGATCTGGGAGCCGGAGAAATCGTCTTCATCACACCGGAGCGCATTGAAGTATTGCAGAAGCCGAAGGATAAAATGAAAATCTGTTCCTTCCTGTGGGTATATTACGGTTATCCGACATCTACCTATGAGGGCATCAATGTGGAATGTATGCGGAACCGCTGTGGTGAGCTGCTTGCAGGACGTGACAATGTTGACAATGTAGAGGTAGATAGTGTCGCAGGTGTTCCGGATTCCGGAATTGCACATGCTGTGGGTTATTCCAATGTTTCCAGTGTGCCGTTCGCAAGACCGTTTATCAAATATACACCTACCTGGCCGAGATCCTTTATGCCAACAGGTCAGATGCAGCGGAATATGATTGCGAAAATGAAGCTGATTCCGGTACAGGAGCTCATTCGGGATAAGCGTCTGCTTTTAATTGATGATTCCATTGTGCGGGGGACACAGCTCGGCGAAACCACGGAATTCTTATATGAAAGCGGCGCAAAGGAAGTCCATGTCCGCCCGGCCTGCCCGCCGATTATCTTCGGATGTAAATATCTGAATTTTTCACGCTCAAAATCAGAGATGGATCTGATTACGCGCAGAGTCATCCGAAAGCTGGAGGGGGATGATGTATCCAGTGAGGTACTGGCAGAATATGCAGATCCTGACAGCGAACGCTATCAGAAGATGTGTGAGGAAATTCGCCAGCGCTCCAACTTTACATCTCTTCGCTATCATCGCCTCGATGATATGATTGCTTCCATTGGGCTGGACAGATGCAAGCTATGTACATATTGCTGGGATGGCAAGGAAGACGACGAGGAGTAGGGAAAAGAAGCTTCGTCTGCTCTCTGAAGGAGAATAGAGCGGATAGTGATAACATCTTACCTGTTTTTGAAATAATAAAGAATCGGAGATACCTATGCAGTTGATGCAAGTCAGGCATAGGTATCTTCTTTTTTTGTAGGAGCAATATTGCTTTCTGTGTAATTTACTGCAGTAAGACAAAAGAGCCAGTTGCTTTCAAAAACCAAAAGAATACAGCGCATGTGCTTGACAGCTAACGATTATTAGCCTATACTGATGATAGAAAGCTAATGATTGTTAGCCGAAGGGAGAATACAATGAAACAGTTATCCACAAAGGAGCGTATCCGTACAGAGGCGCTGCATCTGTTTGCACAATATGGATATGATGCAATCAGTGTCGCACAGATTGCAAAGGCGGTAGGCATACAGGCTCCGTCCTTATACAAGCATTATGCAAGTAAGGAGGACATATTCCTTGCCATTATAAAGGAAATGGAGAAGCGCTATGCGCAGCATGCTGCCGGGATGCAGATCAATGGCAGTAATGCTATGGAAGACGGAAAGCTGTATACCCGGATTACCGATGAGCAGCTTGTCGATATGGGCATACATATGTTTTCTTATTTTCTTCACGATGCGTATGAGAGCAGCTTTCGGAAAATGCTGAATATGGAGCGCTACCATAATCAAAGACTTGCAGAGCTGTTTCAAAAGCAGTATTTCGATGATGCAATTGCATATCAGACAGTGATTTTTCAACACTTGATGAAAGCAGGTATTCTGAAGCCGCTTGATCCGCAGATTACGGCACTGCAGTTTTATTCACCAATCTTTCTGCTGCTTCAGCTATGCGATTCCAACCCACAGTATGAACGAACGGCAATTGAACTGCTTCAGAAGCATATTCGACAATTTCTGAAGCTGAATTCTACAAAGGGTGACTGATATGAAGGTTACGCTACTACATGGTCAGAATCACAGGCAGTCATCGTGGCATGCGGCACACCTGCTGCTGGAGCAGCTGCCGGTGGAAACCCTGCATGAATTTTATTTACCTAAGGATATGCCGCATTTCTGCTGCGGCTGTTATCGCTGCATGGAGCTGGGAGAGGACTTCTGCCCGCACACAGCATATATGGCTCCTATTATGAAAGCGATGAAGGAAGCTGATTTACTTATATTTACAACGCCTACCTACTGCTTGCGGACAAGCGGTTCCATGAAAGCATTTCTGGATCACTGCTTTCTAAATTTCGTTGTACATCGTCCCCTGCCTTCCATGTATGATAAGCAGGCGGTAATCTTGGCCTCCGGTGCAGGCAGCGGGATGAAAAAGGCCGCAAAGGATATACGGACGAGTCTGACAGGATGGGGAATCTCCCACATAAGCTGCTACGGCTTTCGCTCCAAGGCGACTACATGGGAAGCAGTACCGGAAAGCATCAAACGAAGACTGACGACAGACCTTGCAAAGCTCGCCGGCCGTATCAAACGAAAGCAGCACCATAAGCGTATCAGCTGGAAACAAAAGCTGATGTTTCATGCAATGCGACAGATGCAAAAGCACGGGATGGGGGCAGGAGAGCTGGACTATCAATACTGGAAGAAGCGTGGATGGCTCGAAAGCAGTCGCCCATGGACGGATGATGAATAGAATACGTGTATTTACTTCCGGCGCACTCCTTGCATTTGCCTGCTATTGTGTGCTGTTTGATAGAAATCTGCCCTTTTCGCTTCCTTTCCCTGTTTATGCTGCCGCGTTTCTTTACTTTAGCGTGTTTCCGATAAAGGATATGCTGTCTTTCTGCAATACCACCTTGTATAAAGGTCGGCAGTTTCAGAAAAATTATGAGGCCGGGGAGGAATCCATGCAGGTGCTTTTCACGGAAAAACGCAGCTATGACCGGCGTGCTGCCGGCGCAATGTTGTTCTGGCTGACCTTTCTCGCTATCCCCGGCTATCTGTACTGTAACGGTCTTCTCGATCGGATCTGGATATTCCTCCTGTTTACTCTCTCCAATTTTTCTGTATTCTTCGCCATATTCGGCTGGTGCCCGTTTCATTCCATCTTCATTCGTCCGGACTGCTGTATGGAATGCAGAATCTACAACTGGGACTCCTTCTTCCAATACAGCTTTCTGATCTTCTTTCCCAATGTATTCACCCTCACACTGGTTCTGCTCGGTGTGCTGTCCCTGATAGTTTGGGAAATTCGACATGCACTGCATCCGGAGCGCTTTTACAAATGCAGCAATGCACGTCTTACCTGTGAAAACTGTGACCTTGACGGCTGCCGAAAACACAAGAAAAAACTGTTTCATAAGACGCTGAAAGAAGAATATAGAAACAAATGAATGGATAACGCTGCTGTAAAGGATCAAAAGGTCATAAAACAGCCGGGTATTTTTGGATTATCAAAATCTGCTCTTGACGAAGCAGCATCGTGTGAGTATCATAAATACTAGCATTTAAAAAGGGAGAGTAGAAATTTTATGGAGGTAGCGGAATCAAAGAATTTAATGACAGAGGGAACGATATGGAAGAAAATCATATTCTTCGCCCTTCCCCTGTTTTTGGGAAATCTGTTTCAACAGCTGTATAATACAGCGGATTCATTGATTGTAGGAAATTTTCTCGGCAGCAATGCACTGGCTGCCGTCAGCTCGTCGGGAAATCTCATCTTTCTGATGGTCGGCTTTTTCAACGGTATCGCAATCGGTGCAGGGGTTGTGATTGCCCGTTATTTTGGAGCCAGAGATATCGACAATATGCAACGGGCGATTCATACAACAGTCGCCTTCGGTCTTGTTTCCAGTTTGATTCTAACGGTGCTCGGCGTACTTCTGGCACCTCAGATTCTGATCTGGATGGATACACCGGCGAATGTTCTGCCGCAGTCGGTAACCTATTTCCGCATTTATTTTATGGGCTCTCTGGGGCTTGTCATGTACAACATCTTTGTGGGCATCCTGCAGGCGGTAGGTGACAGTAGACATCCGCTGAATTATCTAATCATTTCATCAATTATCAATATCGTGCTGGACATCGTATTGATCGTTGTCTTTCACATGGGGGTTGGCTCTGCGGCCTTTGCGACGATTCTTTCGCAATTCGTCAGTGCATTTCTGTGTATGAACCGGCTGCTGCGGACAAAGGACAGCTATCGGCTTTCCCTGCGCAAAATTCGCTTTCACAAAGATATGCTCGCACTGATTATCCGCTATGGTCTGCCAAGCGGTCTTCAGAATTCCATCATCGCCATCGCCAACGTGGTCGTGCAATCCAATATCAACGGCTTTGGGGAAATGGCAATGGCCGGATGCGGAGCCTATTCAAAAATCGAGGGGTTTGCGTTTTTGCCAATTACCAGCTTCACCATGGCACTGACAACCTTTGTCGGTCAGAACCTGGGGGCACGTCAATACGAACGTACGAAAAAGGGCGCAAAATTCGGTATGCTGTGCTCCATGGCGATTGCAGAGGTGATCGGAATTGTCATTTTTCTGGGGGCACCGCTATTGACAGCTGCCTTTAACAATGATCCGCAGGTGGTAATGTTTGGAACCGAGAGAGCCAGAACCTCGGCAATGTTCTTCTTCCTGCTGGCTTATTCACACTGCATATCCGCCATACTGCGCGGTGCCGGAAAATCCATGGTACCAATGATTGTCATGCTGCTGTTCTGGTGTGTGGTGCGAGTGACCTTTTTAACGGTTATGATTCACTTTTTGAATGATATCGCCGTTGTATACTGGGTATATCCGCTGACATGGTCCTTAAGCTCCATCGCCTTCTTCCTATATTATCGTAAGGTGAACTGGATGCATGCGTTCGAGGCGGCCTGAGACACACACACTTGTTTCCAACCGGAAGGCCTGTATGCGCGTCATAGTAGCTATGACATTTTTCGCTAGTTGCAGGATAGGAGTTCAAAATATTTGCCTTTTAATTCCAAACGGCTTCAAAAAACGCTTCAAATCCGGGCATGATGACATACTGAGCTGAAAAGACTTTACAGAGATGAACATACATATTGAATGAAGGAACAGGTAACCTGCATGCGGGCACGCTGTTCTTTTTATATGCGGTTTTTATAACATTAAGGAAGCATACAGCTGTAGGGCAAAGAATACAGCGGCTTTTGCTTCATGCGATATCTGCCGAGAACGTACGGTGAAATATGAAATTGCCTGTTCGCTATTGACAGGGAGCAGCTACAAACGGATAACGCCCCATCGATTAGGAAGCTGACAAAATTCTTTTCTTTTTTCCTCAGAACTCTTATAATGAAAAGAGCAGCTCAGAAAGAACAACAATACGTGATGCTTTACGCTGGATACTATGAAAGAAGTGAAATGATGAACAATATAAATATCGGAATGCTGGCACATGTGGATGCCGGCAAAACAACGCTGTCGGAAAGTCTGCTGTATGTGTCCGGGAGTATTCGTCAGCTGGGACGGGTGGACCATGGAAATGCCTTTCTGGATTATGATGCACAGGAAAAGGATCGCGGTATCACGATTTATGCCAAGCAGGCAATCTTTGACTGGAAGGATACACGCATTACCCTGCTGGATACACCGGGACATGTGGATTTTTCCGCAGAAATGGAGCGGGTGCTTCAGGTGCTGGACTATGCAGTGGTGATCATCAATGCACTGGATGGCATACAGTCCCATACGGAAACGATCTGGAAGCTGTTGCAGCACTATCATGTTCCTGCACTCGTATTTGTGAATAAGATGGATGTCAGCCATACAGAGCGCACACAGATCATGGAGGATTTGAAACGGCATCTGGATGAGCATTGTGTGGATGTTACCCTGCAGGATGAAGCATGTCAGGAGCAGCTGGCCATGTGCAGTGATGAATTGCTGGAAAGCTATATGGAAACAGGAGGAATTACCGATGAGCAGCTGGCGGATGCGGTTGCGCAGCGAACCATCTTTCCCTGCTGCTTCGGCTCTGCACTGAAAATGGAAGGAATTCAGGAATTTCTTGATATGTTAAACTCCTGTACAAAGGCTCCGGCATATCCGGAAGCATTTGGTGCCCGGATATTTAAAATCAGTCGGGATGAGAATGGAAACCGTCTGACGCATATGAAAATCACCGGCGGCAGTCTCAAGGTAAAAACGAAGCTTGCGGAGGATGAAAAGGTCGATCAGATTCGTCTGTACTCCGGAACCCGTTATCAGCTTTGCGAGGAGGCATGCAGCGGCTGTGTATGTGCAGTAAAGGGATTGACCGATTTTCATGCAGGAGATGGTCTTGGCTTTGAAAGGAGTCGGCAGGAGGTTCAGCTTACCTCGTTTATGAATTATCGTGTGCAGCTTCCAACGGGCTGTGATCCCTTTGTCATGCTGAAGCAGCTGCGCCAGCTGGCGGAGGAGGATCCACAGCTGCATGTAAGCTATGATACTCATTTGAAAGAGCTGCATGTACGGCTGATGGGGGATATTCAGACCGAGGTATTAAAGCATACCATACAGGAGCGTTATCATACCGCAGTGGACTTTGATGAGGGCAGTGTTGTATATAAGGAAACGATATTGAACACAGTTGAGGGGATTGGCCATTATGAGCCGCTGCGTCATTATGCAGAGGTGCATCTTCTTTTGGAGCCCCTGCCGAGAGGAAGCGGTCTGCTCTTTGAAAGTGACTGTAAGGATGAGGTGCTGGACCGTCACTGGCAGCGTCTTATTCTGAGTCATTTGCAGGAAACGGAGCATGTCGGCGTTTTGAGCGGGTCTCCCATTACCGATATGAAAATCACCCTGCTTTGTGGCCGTGCCCATCAAAAGCATACCGAGGGTGGAGATTTCCGGCAGGCAACCTATCGGGCATTGCGGCATGGACTGCGCAGTGCAGAAAGCATACTGCTGGAGCCTTACTATGAATTTACCCTTCGCATTCCCCCTTCCTGCGTCAGCCGTGCGGTATTTGACATCGAGCGCTTTCACGGTACCTTTACCCTGCAGGAGGACAGTGGGGAGATGAGTGTCATCAGCGGCAGTGCACCGGTACGGAAGCTGCAGAGCTATCCACAGGAGGTATATGCCTATACCAAGGGGAAGGGACGCCTGTTCTGTACACTGAAGGGCTATGAGGCGTGCGCAGATGAGGAGGATGTGCTGAAGGAAGTGGCATATGACTGTGATGCAGACATGGATCATCCGTGTGGTTCCATCTTCTGTTCTCATGGAGCGGGCTATTATGTGCCTTGGAATGAAGTGAAGCAGCATATGCATATGCAGAGTGACTGGGGCCGTATGCAGCTGAAAAGGGAAAGCTATCAGAGCTATACGGCAAAGCCTGTGGATGAAAAGGAGCTGGAGGAAATCTTTATCCGTACATACGGTCCGATCAAGCGAAGACCACCGCAGAAAACGAAACCCGCCTCGAATATTATAGATTTGGAAAAACAGAACATTTGCTATCAGCCGCTCCCGGAATGCCTGCTGGTGGACGGATATAATGTGATTCACGACTGGGAAGAGCTGAAAGCCATGGCAAAAGAGCATCTGGATGCGGCACGGCATCGATTGATCGACATCATGTGCAGCTATCAGGGGTATCGCGGCTGTGAATTGATTCTTGTCTTTGATGCCTATAAGGTAAAAGCAGGTATCGGCTCCTCTCATAAAGAGGGAACGATTCATGTTGTGTATACAAAACAGGCGCAGACAGCCGATATGTATATTGAACAGGCAACGCATCAGCTTGCGAGTGAATTCCGTGTAACTGTGGCAACCTCTGACGGTATGGAACAGCTGATTGCCAGCGGACAGGGGGCATCCCGTATGTCATCCCGCCAGCTGTATGCCGAGGTATTGCGCATGAAGAACACCTCGGTAAAGGAATTTGAGCGGAAGCAGCTGCGCGGCGGTGCGGAGCCGCTGAAAAAACTGCGGGAATACCGGATTGAGGATGCTGATGAGGAAATGAAATCATAAAACAAAAGCACCGGAAAACATGGTATGATGGAAGCGTCAAAGGTTCCTTCTGCAGAAGATCTGTGCAGGTTTTGATATAGAAAATACATCGCTGTAAGGGATGGTACTGCAATGTATCGCCTTTCTACCGGTGTTTTTTCATATCCATCATGTACTCATAAGCCTATCCGCTGTAGAAGGAAACAGGGCTGAACAAAACGAAAAAGAGACCCTCATGCTGCAGAGCATATAAATGAAAATGCCATGGAATCAAAACAGACCCTATTGTGCCGGCATGCAGACTGCTTAAATTTCTCTTTGTGCAGGACATCAAAACCATGGTATGCGCTTGGTTTCTGAAAAGCAAATACCCGCTATGATTCTACAGCGGCTTCATTTCTGTGTGCCGGAATAGAAAGCTTTTGAAAAACGGTATACACAGCAGTCCTGTGTTTTTTCTTTGTATGACAGGGGTAAAAGGATGCAGAGTGTGATAAAATAGAAAAAAGGACAAGAGCATATGGCGGCAGCTTATCCTGATACAGGCGTTATTCAGAGTACCTGTGTTTGGGTGTGCCGGCCTAAAAGGAGGTAAGACCATGCACCGACTATCATGGAATAGCATAACAAGCGAAACACGGATTCCGCAGAAAACATCCGCAAATGCAGGGAAATACCGCAGTGAAATTGAAAGTGACTATCATCGGATCATCCGCAGTGCATCCTTTCGCAGACTGCAGGATAAGACACAGGTATTCCCGCTTGACAACAGTGATTTTGTGCGCACAAGACTGACGCATTCTCTGGAGGTATCCTCCATCGCAAAGCTGATTGGCAAGCAGGTATGCATACAGGTGCTTGATCAGCAGCTGGCACCTGCCGGGGATCAGCCGGATTCCTTGAAGGTTATTGAAATTCTCAACTGTGCAGGTCTTCTGCATGATATTGGCAATCCGCCCTTCGGTCATTTTGGAGAAAGTGCAATTCGCAACTGGTTTGAGAAAAATCTATCCCTGTTACAATTCAAGCAACGGCCTTTACAGGCATGGCTGGATGAGCAGCAGCAGGCAGACCTTCTGTATTATGAGGGCAATGCCCAGGCGCTGCGTATAATCACAAAGCTGCACCGTCTCACAGGACGAAGCGGTATGCATCTGACCAGCAGTGTTATGGATACGATTATCAAGTACCCGGTGAACTCTCTGGAAAAGCTGGCAGAGGATACAAAGGAAAAATCAAAGCGCAGTCTGCTCAGAAAAAAGGTCGGTTACTATCAGAGTGAAACGGATCAGTTTCTGGAAATCAAACAGAATACCGGTACAACGGGCTGCCGGAATCCGCTGTGCTTTATACTGGAGGCGGCAGACGATCTGGCTTATACCTTTGCGGATTTGGAGGATGGCTATAAAAAAGGTCTGTATTCCTATGAACAGCTGCTAGATGTAATCGTGGAAGCGCAGGATGAGCGGGGAGCGGAGCTGCTGCGGCAGGGGCTGGAGGAAGGACGCCAGCTGAAGAAAACGAGTGAGAAGGGCTTCGATCCTTATCAGCACGCAGTTTTCACATGGCTGACAAAGAAACAGCTGTTCAGTATTTCCGGTGTGTCTGATGCATTTTTGAAGCATTATGATGCGATTATGAACGGGGAATTTGATCAGGAGCTGCTTGCGGTAAGCAAGGAGGGACAGCTGATCCGAAGTCTGAAGCAATTCGCCTTTGACAGAGTTTATAATGATGCCGCAATATTAAAGCTCGAGCTGATGGGGAATGAAATCATCACCTTTCTGCTGGATCGCTTCATGGATGCACTGCTGCCCTATGACAGCGGCTTGAACATGAGTGAAATACAGGAAAAATACATTGATCTGCTTTCCGGAAACTACCTGAATACCTACCAGTATACTGCACAGGATAAGGAGGATGGCGAACGGCTGTATCTGCGTTTACTGCTGGGAGCGGATTTTGTGTCCGGCATGACAGACAGCTATGCAATCCGTCTGTATCAGGAGCTGAAAGGAATCTAGGTGATGCTATGAAGCAGGAAATCTTTGAACAGCTGAAAAGGGAGCTATGCGCCTGCCGGCTCTGTGAAGGAAAATTTGACCATGAGCCGCGTGCGATTTTTCAGGGGGCGCAGGATGCAAACATCATGCAGATTTCACAGGCACCCTCTATTCATGTACATAACAGTGGTCTGCCCTTCCATGACGCCAGTGGGAAAAAGCTGCGCAGGGAATGGTATCAAATCGATGATGCACAGTTTTATGATGAGCATAACTTCTATATCGCTTCCATGGGACACTGCTATCCGGGAAAGGGGAAACAGGGAGATAAAAAGCCTCCCAGAATCTGTGCCAGAACCTGGCTTATGCGTGAGCTTGACGCGGTGGATAATCAGCTGTATATCATCATCGGGGCAATGGCCGCAAGGGAGCTGTTTCCTGAACGAAGCTTTGAGGAGCTCGTATTTCACGATCAGCAGCTGCGTGGAAAGCCGACTCTGGTGCTGCCGCATCCATCTCCACTCAATGTACGCTGGATGAAGGAGCATCCGCAGTTCGAAGCGGATCGCCTATTGCATATCCGAAGGCTGATACATAGGGCTTTGCAGCTTTGAAGGCAGGATTTCCTGTTGGATATCACCATATTCTATCGGAAAGACAATTAAGAATTGCAGGAAGCAGGATGCCATACAATGGGCATACTGCATGGATGTAAGGCTTTCTGTATTATCATGAGCAGTCCTGCACAGGTATGTTATACAGCAGTAGGGCTTAGAATAAGGAGTGCCGTTTGCTTGTTGCACAAAGCAGCATGCGGGTGCTCCCTTTTATTCGTGAAAAAGTAAACCTAAGGACCAGCAGCTTCCGGTGATGTGGGAAGGCATACAGGCGCTGAAAGCAGCCATTGCAGAAAATAAAAGAGCTGTATCTATCAGACGGTATAGATGATTGCTATGGTGCATTAAGTAAGGAACCTGCTGTGCCTGTTTGTTTGCACATCCGGCAGGGGTAAGCAGATTTCTGTGTTATTTTCCATAAACAGGAAAAAAGTTTACTTTCTTTATGCAAATCACTTTAAAAAATAAAGTTGCTATGGTATAGTATGGATGTAAAGCAGGGAAACACATGCTGCAGGAGGTATTTATGAAATCTTACGACGCAATTATCATCGGCTTTGGAAAGGGTGGAAAGACCCTTGCTGGATATATGGCAAAACAGGGAAAACGGGTGGCAATGATTGAAAAATCAAATCAGATGTATGGAGGTACCTGCATCAACGAAGGCTGCATTCCCTCAAAGTCCCTAATCATACAGGCAGATAAGCAGTCCTATGGGCAGGCGGTAGAGCGCAAGGAAGCACTCATCGAGAAGCTGCGAAAGAAAAATTTTGACAAGCTGGATTCTCTGGAGCTGGTCGATGTCATCACGGCAAAGGCTTCCTTTGTCAGTGACCACGAGGTACATGTACAGGGGGCAGGTGTGGATGAAACCCTCTATGGAGACTATATCTTCCTCAATACTGGTTCTGTTTCAAACATTCCCAATATAAAGGGGATACACGAGGCACGGCATATTTACACAAGTGCGGAAATGATGAAGGAACGCAGTCTTCCTGCAAAGCTGGCCATTATCGGCGGCGGCTACATCGGTCTGGAGTTTTCCAGTATGTATGCACGCTATGGAAGCACAGTCACTGTATTTGAGCATGGAAGCCGTCTGGTAAAGCGTGAGGATCAGGATGTTGCGGATGAGATTCAGAAGGTGCTGGAGAAGCAGGGGGTAGGCTTCGTATTTGAAAGCAGTGTAAAGGAGTTTGCCAATGAAGGGGAACAGGTTGTGATTACGTATGATGATGCGCATGGTATACAGCAGAAGCTTACAGTGGATGCAGTCCTGCTGGCGGCCGGAAGAAGTGCCAATACAAAGCAGCTCCATCTGGAGAACACCGGAGTAAAGCTGGATCAGCGCGGCAATGTCATCGTGAATGAGTATCTGCAAACCAGTGTGCCTCATATATATGCGATGGGTGATGTAAAGGGTGGATTGCAGTTTACCTACATTTCTCTGGATGACTATCGCATTGTGAAGGATCATCTCTTCGGAAACAAGCAGCGAACTACAAAAAATCGCGGTCATATCGCTTATTCCGTATTTATTTCACCAACCTTCTCCCGTGTGGGACTGAGCGAACAGGAGGCACGGGAACAGGGCTATGCCGTAAAAACGGTTTCCATGCCAGCCGCAGCAATTCCACGAGCGAATGTCATTTCACAGCCCGATGGTCTTTTAAAGGCGGTTATTGATACAAAAACAGATCAGATTCTAGGCTGTGTACTGTTTTGCGCAGAATCTGAGGAGGTTATCAATTTTGTACAGCTGGCTATGAATCAGAGGCTGACGTACCAGGAGGTCGGAAATCACATCTTTACACATCCGACGATGAGCGAGGCCCTGAATGATTTATTCAGCTGATAAAGCGGTTTAAAGCATTCGAAAGAAATGAGGCAGGAGGCGTGTCAGGAAGCTGTAGCTTTCTTCTATGGTTAGGAATTCTCATGATGCAGCCCTGTCTATCTTGTAAACAACATAAAATAAAGGAGGAAAACATGATGTCAAATGTAATACATGCAAAGGAAGCGGAATTTAACGAACTGATTCAAAAGGAGGAACTGGTACTGGTGGACTTCTTCGCTACCTGGTGCGGGCCATGTAAGATGCTGGCACCGGAAATCGAAAAGCTGGCAGATGAGTTAGAAGGAAAGGCGAAAATTTTAAAGGTGGATGTCGATCAGGAGCAGGCACTGGCTATGCGCTACGGGGTACAGTCCATTCCAACGCTGATCGTATTCAAAAACGGCGTACAGACTGAAAAGCGCCTGGGCTATCAGCCGTATCCGAAATTGAAAGAAATGTTAAACAGATAGGAGAATAGAATGCTGAATCCCAACGACGTATTAAGCCATATCAGCTTTCTACTGGTCTTTCTGGAGGGCTTATTATCCTTTTTATCACCCTGTGTATTGCCGCTGCTGCCTGTCTATATGGGGTATCTGGCAGGGCAGGATCAAGAGCAGCCGCATTCGCAGCGCAGAATTTTCCTGCTGACGGTCAGCTTTGTCATCGGAATTTTTACCGCGATACTGCTGATGAATATTTCCGTACATGTGCTGAGCAGCTTTTTCAAGGATCACATGGTGTATTTCGTACGAATCGGGGGTATCCTGATTGTGCTTCTTGGCCTGCATCAGCTGGGAATCTGGAAATTCAAAAGTCTGGAGCGCACATGGAAGCTGCCGTTTCAGAAAAAAGGAAGTGTGAATGCAGTTATTGCCTTTCTGATGGGCTTTACATTCAGCTTTGCCTGGACACCTTGTATCGGACCTGCGCTGTCTTCCATTTTGCTGCTGGCGTCATCCTCCGGCAGTCTTTGGGTGTCCACCTTCCTGATGATTGTATACGCACTGGGGTTTACAATTCCCTTCCTGATATTGGGATTGTTTACCGGAAAGGTACTGCACTGGATTTCCAATCATAAGAATATCATGAATATTGCTGTCAAGCTGGGGGCTGTTATCTTAATTGCAATCGGTTTGATGATGTTTACCGGTAAAATGAATACCATCAGCTCGTACATGAGTACCTCGGATAAGGCAACTGCCAAAAAGGATACGGATACGGCCACACCAGAGCAGGAAGAGGAGGCTGCGGATACTCCGGATGCACAGACCTCGGCGGAACAGCTGGATTTTGTTCTGACGGATCAAAACGGAAAACAGGTATCCCTTGGCGATTACCGGGGAAAGGTTATTTTTCTGAATTTCTGGGCAACCTGGTGCCCGCCGTGTCAACGTGAGCTTCCGCATATTCAGGAGCTGTATGAGAAGTATAGGAATAGTGATGAGGTAGCTGTTTTGACGGTGGTGAATCCCGGCGGTCAGGAGAAATCTGCGGAAGGAATTCGGGCATTCCTTGATGAGCATGCATATTCCATGCCGGTTTTGTTTGATGATGGCTCCATGTATTATTATTTTCAGATAACAAGTATGCCGACGACGTTTATGATTGATAAGAACGGGAAGCCGTTTGGCTATATCAAGGGACAGCTGACGCCGGATATGATGGAGAATATGATACAGCAGACATTGTCAGGAAAAAAATAAGGAATTGATGGTATATATGGAAAGGGTTATATAAGGTGATGGTATGAAAAAACAGTATGATATGCATTGCAATATCGCACAGACACTCAATCTGATCGGTGACAGATGGACACTGCTCATTTTGCATGCAGTACGTGAGGGGAGACGCACATATAAGGATTTGCAGGAGGGGCTGGAGGGAATACCGACAAATCTGCTGTCCAGCCGATTAAAGTCCTTGTGCGAGGATGAGCTTCTCAGCTGCAGCCTGTATCAGGAGCATCCGCCGCGCTATCAGTATGAGCTTACGGATAAGAGCAGGGATCTGGATGATATTTATAATGCGATGATGATCTGGGGGGACAGGCATCTGCATAAGAGCTATAAGTGTCTGAAGCATAAGGATTGCGGGGGGGCTGTTGATATACAGTATGTATGTAGGGAGTGCGGAAAGGTCATACGAAAAGAGGACCTGATTGCGAAACCGGTTGAGGGGTGAAGCGGGTACAGCTGGCACGGGCTGGCTGTATCTTTTTTGTATGCATTCCTGGAATTTGAAAAGATTAACGATAAAGTATATGAAAAATATGATATGATAGTAGCTGAGGTGAGTCTTTCATGAAATTGATGTTTATTATTGCAGGAGATGAGTATGCTGCCGATATTTCGGAAAAGCTCAAAGAGCATGCATTTATGGCGACAGAGGTTGGAAGTACAGGTGATTTTCTGCAATATGGACAGACCGTTTTGCTGCTGGGGGTGAATGAGCAGGATTGTGACAGAATTTTATCAATTCTCGATCCGGAAGCTGACTGGAAGGGCACAGAACACGGATTTCCGTTTCATGAGGAGGTTTCTATATTTGTCACGGATGTAAATGATTATGTGAAGGTAAATGCATAGGGATGGTCGGTTTATTTCGGGCTTTAAAATAGATGACAGAGCATCCTTTTCTTTTGGAGTATTTGATTAAAAGGCCTTGTTTTAAAGGGTTTAAAGGGGTTCGATTTCGTTGGATAAAAAAAATCAAAAAAAATCAAAAAAGTTGTTGACATAAAAAAAGTCTAATGGTATTATATATGAGCGCTGATGAGAACGGCGCGAAAAAAGAAGTTCAAAAAAACGTGGAGGCTTAGCTCAGCTGGGAGAGCGTCTGCCTTACAAGCAGAGGGTCGGGGGTTCGAGTCCCTCAGCCTCCACCATAAAAATGTGCCGACTTAGCTCAATTGGTAGAGCAACTGACTTGTAATCAGTAGGTTGTGGGTTCAATTCCTATAGTCGGCACCATCTTTTAAAAAAGATTCGGGGAGGTAGCGAAGTGGCTAAACGCGGCTGACTGTAACTCAGTTCCTTTTGGTTCGGCAGTTCGAATCTGCCCCTCCCCACCATCTTTTATTGGGGCATAGCCAAGCGGTAAGGCACCAGACTTTGACTCTGGCATTCCACTGGTTCGATCCCAGTTGCCCCAGCCAATTAAATTCAACATATAAATGACCCGTTAGCTCAGTTGGTAGAGCATCTGACTTTTAATCAGAGGGTCGGGCGTTCGAATCGCCCACGGGTCACCATTTATCTGTTGCGGGTGTAGTTCAATGGTAGAACTTCAGCCTTCCAAGCTGACTACGTGAGTTCGATTCTCATCACCCGCTCCATTATGAGTAAGATTTCTGCTCAGAGCCAATGGCTCTGGGCATTTTTATTAAATCTTACGAAATTCGGAAGCGAGTTCGTTTGATATATACACGGGATGTGTAAGGAATATTTCTCCTTATACATCCTTTTTTCTTTTCCTCCACCGTTGTGTATGATCTTTGAAAATAGAATAGCGAGTACTAAAACAAGAAGTGAGCGACATCTGATGATACGCCACGACGGCATTATCCTTCCTCTCATGGATTCCATAATGCAAGAGCGATACCTATCAGGCAGAAAAAGCGGTCTCGAAAGCCGGTTCGCCATGACCTTCGTATAATGATACTTATAATCAAAATGCCCCGTGGAGGGGTTGGTGTGATTCCAATGAATGCTAGCGATAGCTGTTTAGTGCTGCCCATGCCGAGGGATACGAAAGATATCGGTGTTTTGACTTTTATAGTTTTATAAACGGGTCTTTGACTCGTTGTTACATAGAACTGCTGAGACTTTTTTGCTTTCGGCAGTTTTCTTGTACCAACAAGTCAAGATATGGCTTTGTAGATACAATACGGAAAGGAGGATTGCAAATGCCGCATGAAGATGAAGACCGATGTGTCCATGGTACCTGTGTCTGGTTCAGCGATGAAAGAGGCTATGGTTTCCTATTGTCTGACGGTGGTGTTTCCAGTATGGTACATTACACGAACATAAAGGAACCCGGCTTCAAGAGACTCTATAGAGGGCAACGCGTGGTCTATGAGGAACTTGATACAGAAAAGGGCAAATCAGCTCATCGGGTAAAATATGAAAAAGATTTCACTTATATAGCAGATCATCGCGATGATCTGGCTGCTTGAGAAATAAAAGAAGATCAGAAGAAGATAGCGGAAGAAACCGCACGGAGGAAAAAACTATTATGAAAACGATCGCGATCTATAACATCAAAGGCGGAGACGGGAAAACGACCACCGCAAAACACCTGGCTGTCGGACTTGCAAAAAAAGGTATCCGTATATTACTTGCTGATGCAGATGGCCAAGCCAATTGTTCCAAATCTTTTATTGACAAGAAATTGAAACGGGATCCGGAATATTATGAAAACAGTTCCGCAGAAAATAAGGAACAAGCTTTTATCAGCCGTTACATGAACCAAGACCATGGTACGACGATATCGACGATATTTGAAAGTCCTAAGGCCGTGAGCACGTGTATCCAGCATACATCATACGAAAATCTGGATATCATCCCAAGCGATCTGACGCTCTACCTGGCTGATACAAAGCTTCGCCTCAGTGATGGTACACGGGAAAATAAGTTAAAGAGAGCTACAAATTTTATCAAGAATGATTATGATTACATGATCTTCGACTGCTCCCCTGTTAAATCCCTTGTTTCTGTGAACGTACTTTACACAGAGCCTTTGGTCATCATTCCTGTCAGTCCTGCAGATGATTCCATGCAGGGTTTAGCACTGACACTCAATGAGATCAATGCCCTGAAAGATCTATATGAGGATCTGGAAATCGATTACAGGATCCTGATCGTCAAACGAAAGGATAATATCGAGTATCGTGAAAATATTGCAGAGATCCGCTCAGCGTTCGGAAACAAGGTATTCCAGACGATGATTCGTGATCAAAGTAAACCGGTAGAAAAAGCCGTCAGAGAAAGAAAGACAGTGCTGGATCTCCCACAGACATCTATCGCAGATGATTACCGTGATTTCCTTGGAGAATTGGAGGTGATGCTGCATGACTGATGTTATAGGAGAAATGCTGAATGATACCTCAAAGGATATGCGTTATAAGCGGATATTCATTTATGATATAGATGCCTGCGAATATAATATGTATCCAATGCAGGAGATCGAAGAGCTCGCCCGGAATATAAGTGAATGCGGGCTTCTTCACCCTATCACGCTATATCGAAAAGCAGATGGTCGTTATATGATATTGAGTGGAGAGCGGCGCTATCGTGCGATGTGTCTGAATTATGAGAATGGTGATGAACGCTGGGAAGAGGTCCCCGCCATCATCAAGACGCAGGAGCTCACGATGCGTGAGATCAAAAGATTCGTCCGCAGAGGAAATGCGAATCGTGAAAGTCTGTCTAAAGAACTGAAGATGAGGATCGTCAAGGAATCTTTGATAGACTTCCAGCAAACAAAAGCAGATGGCCTCATCCCTGCCGGTATGTTGAAAAGAGACTGGATAGCTATGGATACCGGATTCAGTGCGCGCTCTGTCCAGGATTATCTCCATATGCTGGAAGAGCGTCCAGACAAGAAGAATAAGCAAGAACAGCCTTCCCGATATGAGGATATACAAAATTCGATGAATGATGTACTCAAGCTTCCGGTAAAGATAACTGATAAACAGATCAGTATAAAAATAAAGAATGAATGTGACCTTGCGCGCATTCTCGAATTATTGGGGATCGAAACCCCGTAAACGAACGATATGCAAGAGCAGAGATCTACCTACTTAAAGAAAGGAGGAAGCGGATGACGATTCAAAAGAAAAGGAAGAAGAAAAAAGGACCAATACCGCAAAAAGGAATAACGAACGAAAAACTGGCTCCCAAACTGAAACAGATCCTATGGGAGAAACAGTTATCAAAAGAAGAATTCGCCAGAAAGCTGGATGAGCCATTCCCTTATATCCTGGAAGTGCTAAAAGGTAAAAGGAGCATCCAGCTTTCTACGTTGATACGGATGTGCAAAGTATTGAATGTACCTATCATGGATTTTGAAGAATGTATCAGGAAGGATGATATCTCCTGATGTCTGGCTCATCAAAGAAAGTCGCTTTCGTAGGGATCATCTTTCTACTCGCGGTCATGATGTTCGCGGCAGTTGGTATCGGCAGTGGTGGAGATACAGCTAATACCGACCTGACCTCTTCCCTATTGAGCGAAAAAGTAGAGAAATATCGCGCCTATGTGACAAAAAGAGCAGAGGTCTATGATATGCAGGATCATGTCGAATTGATCCTTTGTGTAATGGAAGTGGAATCTCATGGCGAAGGTCTGGATCCTATGCAAGCTGCAGAGGGTCCTTTTAATAAGAAATACCCTAAGATACCGAACGGTATCCGTGACCCTAAATATTCTATCGATTGTGGGATACAGGAGCTGCACTCTGTATTGAAAAAGGCCGGAGTGACATCCGGAAAGGATATCGAACGGATAAAAGTAGCTTTGGCCGGTTATAACTTCGGAAGTGGTTATATCGAATGGGTCGATGCGAACAAAGGTGGGAAATGGACATTAGAGAACGCGAAAGAATTCTCTGCAATGATGGCAGCCAAGATGGGATGGTCAGTCTACGGAGATCCGAACTATGTCAATAAGGTCATGGGATACTATGAGAACGTCGATAGCAAACTGGAAGGCAAGGATGCTTTCTTAGTGCCGATGAAAAGCTATACACTGACCAGTGGTGTTGGACCGCGAAGTCTCGGAGATTATCACTATGGAACAGATATCGACGGAGGATATGGATCCAATATCTATGCACCGGCATCGGGTACGGTCTACGAGGTATCGAATGTCTGTCCGCCGGATAATGGCTATCTGGGAAATACTTGTCCATATAATGGTGGTTATATCGGTGGTGGAAATTATGTAATGCTGAAAGTCTCCTATAAGAAGGAACAATACTATATCTTCTTATGCCATATGAAAAGGACCATGGTCACAAAAGGTCAGAAGGTAAAAAAAGGACAGAAGATTGGTGAACAGGGACATAGCGGCAACAGTACCGCTTCGCATCTGCATATCGAGATCCACAAAGGAACCGCACGTATTGCTACCAAGGATGGCCTGTTAGATCCGGTAAAACTCATGAAATTCAAAAAATGAAATAGAACGACCTGCAGGCTAGTGGACGAGAAAAAATATTGGAGGAGATCAGAGCATGAAGAAAAACTATGTAATCTTAGCGTTATTCTGTCTGGGGATGGCAGGCGGGTTTGGGTATGGTGCCGGCCAAGCATCGAAGGATGAAATTGTACCGGAACCAACAAGAGTGAAACAAAAAACATCCTCTGAAAATAAACAGCAGAAAGAAACACCACAAAAGGGTCAGAACATTGAAAAAACGAATCAGACGGCATGCGGACAGAACGTATCGGAAGCCTCAGCATATGCAGCATCTGCTGTAAGATATATCAAAGCGGTAAAGACCGGCAGCTCTACAGACATCTATTATGAACGGCTGGATAAAGTTAAAGATATACTGAGTGACAGCATGTATAAGAAACTGTCACCGGAGATGAGTAAAGAGGAACTGGAAGCTGCAAAAGAACAGGCTGAAAAGGTCGACAAGGACTCCATCACCGAGACAAGGATCACAGATACGCAATATAGTTACCGATGGAAAGATGAAGGAAACTACGAAGTCTCTGTGATCTACACGCAGCGCATCACACGAGGAGATTTCAGCGATCAAGAACGATATCTGTGTCGTATGGAGGTCACAAAACAAGATGATAGATATATCATCACGAACATATATGAAGACAGCACTCTGTCTGATGGTCTATATTGAATAAGACATTTTGATTACTATCAATATATAGAGTGAAAGAAGTGGTTCCGTTGCTTATCAAGATCTGTGTATATTAACATAGCACCATTTCTATATGAGACTCTTGCTATCCCCTCACCTTATCGCCACAGAAAAGCCTCACTGAGAGGCTTTTCTCATCTATAAAGGAAATACTAATGTAGTATAAAAAGACCGTCAAAACGGCTGAAAATAAGAAAATCAGATGATTTTAATTTCAAACAAACATCTATATAAACAAGTCGCGCACGAGCTTGTGTATAGATAAGAGGCCCTCTCAAATGGGAATCTCCAATAATCTACTATTATTTTGAAAGGAATGAATGTGTGCATGGAACTCGACCAGATGATATGCGATGATCTCATCAAGTGTTATAAGACGAAGAACTATCGCTTCGATTTCGTATCTGATGAACTCTTCGTAGATGGATATTCCAAAGGAGTGTATATCCACTTTGAACCTTTGAACAGGGATGCTTTTCTGAAGTATATAGAGGATACTCCTTTTTTCTTCAACATGGAACTTCCCATGCAAAAGGACGCCTTCTGTGAAGCCTATATGGATTTCATGGATTTCTATTGCTCAAAAAAACGCAATACCCGCTATGCGGTCTCCATCACCATCCTGTATCCGAAGAAGCTTCAGACCATCGAGGAACAAAAACGTTTCATACGCCAGTATGTCCTGCAGCTGTGTGGTCTGAAACAGCCGATTCCTTATTTCGTTGAAAACATCACCATGGGATGCGGTACTTATGCTAGAATAACCATGATAGACAGGATCTATATCGCCAGGACACAATGGATGGTCTACAAGAAGGATGGCTGGTTCGACAGCAGGAGCGGAAGATTCGCAAGTGCGGATTGCCCGGAAAGATACAAGGTGTTGAAATATAGAGCCGGTGACTATCGACTGGATAAAGATGGTAACCGTATTCCATCGAAGGCTGTCTTCAGCAATTCCCTGCAAAACTTCGTTTACGGAAAAGACATGCAGAGCGGCCGTAATCTGTGGGATGAATTCATTTGGAAGCTGCGTCAAAAGTTCCTGGACGCAGTATTGCGAGTGTGCGGTAAGACAGATCATGTCAAAAAAGGAAAACGGCTCCATAAGACAGAAAGCAAGCCGGAGTATCATCGCTATGTACGCAGACGCATTGCTGCATTGAATTTCGCAAAGCAGACCATCGAATATACGACGAATTATCTATTGAAGAAGTTCTGCGCAGAGGATATCGTATTCACACACTACAATGAAGCGAAAGGCGGACGGACAGAGCATAGCCGGGCTTATAAACAGGTCTTGTCGATCTTTCACAAATACAGGACCAGGTTCCGTAACGGATTCTTCCATGATGAGACAGGGAATGAACATCAGCTGGACTATTATCACCAGAACGTCTATGAATTAGATCGCAGTATCCAATGCCTGCTGGATCTATTCTTTTCCGATATAAAGGCATTGTAGGATGAGGAGGAAAGAATACATGACACAATCGAAACAATTATTCCTATTACGGGATGATCTGACATCCACTTTGCAAAGAGTCATCATCGAAATCAGTGAGGAAGGTCATGAATACTGTATCGGACATGGAGATGACGACAGGGAATATATTCTAAAACAAAGTGAACGATACAGGGTGCTTGAGAATCCGCGTGGGATCCAGGTATATGGAACAGACGAGGATATCTGCCACTATCTGTTGTTCAAATACTGCAGAGATATAGCACCAGATGTGGCATATCCCACAGGATGGCTGAAAGAACTGGAAAAACGATTCGAACAGATCCGCTGTGACGATCTTTCTGTATTCTACAATAAAACAAATGAATAGATATGCTGTAACACTGCTTCTCATGCGGTGTTTTATTTTCCTCTCTCAGCCTGACCTCTGCTGGGAAAAGGACAAAAACGACCTTCAGCTGGCCTAACAAATACAAAAAGCTGAGTCAAAAGACTCTGCCGGCATGAGCGCCGGCGGCTACATGGCAAGTTGCCATGTAGCTATGGAATACCGCATGTACCTACACCGTCAATGATCGGGTCGTATTTTCCTATCGGAAAATCTCCACCCTACGTTCCGTTCCTTGACTGCTCCGGCCCATCGCGGTACGTAGAAAGTGTAAGGTACATAGCTTTACGATAAAAGTAATATGTAAGGAGGACATAAAGTATGATGACGTTTCATTTCAAAAACAAGGAAGAATTCTATGAGCGGATCGCAGATGGATCCCTGCAGAAGAGCATGATGGAATATCTCGATAGATGGGCAGACATGGAGCTTCCGATCGAAGAGAATACCCTGCTCTATAACTTCGAAGCAGAATTTGAATGTGTATTAGAAAATGGAAGGCGTTGTATCACGGATGAGGAAGTAGCACATCGACATGGGGAGATAGGTAAGCTGCTGCATGACACGATTGTCCTGGCATGGAAGGATTTTCAAAAAAAGGAGATCGAAGAAAGCTTGGAATCGTCCTTCGAAGCTGACTTTATCAGACAGGAAGCTACAACCTTTACGCTGAGCCATGTCGGAGAAGAGGATGAAACGCTGGAATATGTCTTCCTGAAGCATCGGCTCTTCATCTTCAATGATGACTTCTGTACGGTATTCAGCCTTCCCCAGAGTATGAGGAGCAAGGATGACTGGACAAATATGACGGAAGCTGAATTTGCCGGATATCTGACAGATAGTCCGATCAAAAGTATGATCTGGAGCGGCGATGCTGCACATGATGACATCATAGAGCATTACCGGCAGCAATACCGAAAGGTAGATGAAGAGGGACCGATCTCCCTGATAGAATATGAACGATATCTACAGTATGCGCAAGAGTCTTCATATCATGAGGAATTCCTTCTGAGGATCGAGCTGGATGAAGACCTACCCTATCGTCATGATCAGAATGAGCGATGGCTACGGACAGAATGCGGGATGCGCCCGGATCCCCATATCGCAAGATATCTGGAAGGTCTGCATATAGGTTATAAAAAATTATGTCATGCTGAGCCAGATCCAGATGAGGAGGCATCCCATGACTGAGGCTGGTAGGAGGAGCTTCCCGAAAAGAATGCATATGCGGATCTATCTGTACCGCGGATGTGACGGGTTGAGGCAACATATCCAAATGATGAAATGGATCCATCATTTGGGTGTAGAAGAAGCCTATCATATCGTACGGGATCTGTTCGATGACGCATGGGAAACATCGATCGAGGAATGCTTACGACGAGCAGGATCTGATAAAGAAGAAAACAGGAAATCGTAGGAAGGAGAGAAGATATCATGATCAACAGAGTAGTATTAGTCGGACGATTGACGAAGGACCCCGTATTGCGGAAGACAGCGAATGGCGCATCGGTCGTGTCTTTTACTGTAGCATGCAACCGGCTTTTCAAACAGGAGGGACAGCCAGAAGCGGATTTTATCAACACCGTCGTCTGGAACAAGACCGCAAACAGTGTCGCAAAGTATACGCACAAGGGCTCTCTGGTAGGTGTAGAGGGCCGTATCCAAACGCGAAACTATGATGACAAAGACGGCAAATGCGTATATGTAACAGAGGTGGTCGCAGATAATGTGTGCTTCCTGGATAGTAGGAATGCGGGAGGTACGAACAGTGCCTATGTCCCGGAACAGGAGATACCACAAAGCAGCGAACAGACGAGCAACACATATCAGAGCTTCTCCGGCGACTTCACAAGCAACGACACTCTGGATATCGCAGATGATGATCTACCGTTCTGACACAAAAAGTAGCGATACGGATGATAACACAAAAAGAGAGCGTTGTGGAAGTGTGGAAGCTAGTCGATATGACGAAGAACCCTTACATCTCCAATATAGGGACCTTTTACAAACTGAGAAAGAAATATCGTAAGGAGACAGAGGAATGGAAGACATAAGAAAAATGATCCTATTCCTGATCATAAATATCTCAGCATTCCTTTGTTTCCTGTTGGGAAAAGAGAATAGAAGAAAGAGAGAGAATGAACATGAGGAAGAATAAATACCTAAAAGCAAAATTGACTGCAGATACAGAAGAAGATTGTCTATACAATACATTCTGGATCTATCTTGCCGGTATATCAGAACTGTTACTGATCGTTATGTTGCAGGGAGAACTGAATTATATCAGTATCCCCTGTCTCATTGCAGCCGGCATCGTATTAGGTGTTTGTGCATATCGAGTCGGACAGAATTCCAAAGAAAAGACAAATAAAACATGAGGAGGACGAAATCATGGAAACTTTAGAAGATTACTTACCACAGATACAGTTGCTTACTTTACAGAATTACAACAATACCATCATCGCTTATCAGGCATATGTGCGTTTTGGAAAGAAAGCGATTGCGGACTACTGCAGAGAGAAGATCAGAAAGGAAGTCAGGGTCACAGTAAAGGATGATGATTACATCAATGAAGATGGGTCGATCAGTCAAAATCGCTCGAAGCCTTTCGGATCGAGAACGGTGATCCTGGAGGTCATCAGCGAATGACGTACGTGGTCGTCACGATCATGTACTTCCTCCTCATCGGATTCCTCCTGTGGAAGAATGAGGCGGGGACCTATATCCGGCATATGACGCCGCATCATCTGTTCTGTATCCTGAAGACCTCCCTTTCCATACTGGCCGAAGTGGTATTGACGATGTCCCAGACATTCGCATGCGTCTATACACTTTGCGGCTTGCTCGGAACGCTCCCTGATGAGAAGGAGATCCTGTTGTTGTGCCGGACGGTCCTGTTGTTCATCGTGCCGGTACGCTACTTGATTCAGAAAGGGGTGGGCTTCCCGTTCCTCCTCTTCTATATGAATGTGACCATCTTTTTCGACTACCTCTATCAGGGCGCGGATATCCTGCGTTCCCTGCTGTATCTGGTGTTTCTCATACTACATGCACTCTTTTGCGTCTGCGATGAGGGAAGGATGCGGACATACCGCAAAACAGTCGCGATCCTAACAGAGGAAGATATCGATATCATCGCCATCCATGAAGTCGGACATGCCATCATGTCGATGAACGATGGCGTGATACCGATGGAGATCGTCCTCCTGCAGGGGAAGGATGGTCCGGTGGGAGGATATTGCCGCTATGAGAATCAAGAGCTGCCTCTGCGCGTGATACTGTGCAGGTTACTCGCCGGAGATATCGCAGCGAGAAGATATGGGATGCTTGCACAGAAGATGGTCTATTCCGAGCTATCCTCAGTTGATGACCATAACCGGTGTTTCGAACTCCTGCAGCAGGTGCCGCGACAGGAGCGCTATACGCTGTATGAAGACTGCCGTAAGCACTGTACACAGGTCCTGTATGGGCACTGGGATCTGGTAGCCCTGATCGCACAGAGACTGCTTGAGGAGAAGAAACTTGAACGACAGGAGCTGGAACTGCTCTGGCAGACATATGGGAAGGAAGACGGGATGAACCATGAAGACGATAGAAGACGATTGGAAAGGAGGTTAGGGTCACAATGAAACGTGATGATCTGTTGAGTGTGGAAGAAATGTGTAGCCGGCACTATAAGAACTCTGACGCTCCACACACTGTGATCTTGGAAATCATCGAATGAAGAAAAAGAAATATCTAGTACTGAGAAACAAGGAGAACGGGAATATCGTAACCGTCGACAAGACTTGGTTCTATGGTCTGCCTAGGCATATCCAAGCGCTGTATCATGCAAAATGGCAGATCGTGATAAAGTAAGACATCACCTGGCAAGTTGCCAGGTAATCGATCCAAACTGTAAGGAAGAACGGAAGGTGTAAAAAAAATGGAGGCATTCAAAAGAAGGATGAGGCCGGTCCTCGCTCATTTCTATTTTCTGGCAGCATGCATAGCTCTAGCAGTATGCGCAGCCTTAGTATTATGCGTCATAGTATCCATCGTACCTTGCTCCCTCTTCATCTTTCTCAAAATCGTCATGTATGCTATGGAAGGAGCTGGTAAGCTGCGGCTCCTAAACATCGTTTGCTTACTTTGCCAAGCTATCGCTTTCATGCTTCTATCAAAACTTATGATAGAGTATCTGGATACTCACAAGTACCCCAAAAGCGGGAGCAGTCATAACGATATAGAAATGATAGAAGAAAAGGGAGCAGAAGGAATCTCGCCTACCAGGGATCTCAAAAACGTTATACAGCCCTCGCCGATATCCTATGCGGCTTCGTATTTATTCCGATCGGTATAGTCACAGGACTTCTGATAGGAATCATCGTTGCTTTTTATGATGTAATGTGGCTTTATGATAAAAAAGTGGATGTCCCTTTTATCGAAATGGCTGAATATCTTATTCTTGTGGGTTCCATGATGGTCTTGTTTAGAGTGTATATGAACATCATAGTAAATATTTCTGTACTGATCTTCTTGGCATTTTTCTGGATGCTTGATCGATTCGAAACGATCTTATCGAGACAAGAGGTGAAAGGATAGTGGTATCATCTTTTGAAGACCTGCGCGAACGTGTATTGAAAAGCATAGGATCAAAGATCCTTCCCTATCCGGCGTCATTCAGCTTGCACATGCTTTAGAAATCGATATGAACAGCTTTTGTTCATCAAGTTGGAAACCTTACAGGAAAACAGCAAATGACCAGTCGATGGTCTTTGGGAGGAAACATATGAAACACAAGTATAAAGAGCAATGTTGTCGTTGTAAGAAATGGATATATGACTATGATACGATTACCGGGAAGCTCCTTTGTAGACAGTGCTTACAGGAAACCGGAGGCAAGCTGGAATTAGAGGAACCGCTCCAACTGACGATCGACGCATTTTTATATCCGGATGCGGAAGGCAGTGATAATCTTTTGGATGCCGGAATAGATGTGCGTAGAGAACACTTTATATCGAAAAACTACAAAAGAGTAGAAGTATCTTCACGGGAGGAGGCAGCATAATGCTGATGTTTTTTGTAGGGATGATCGTTTCCCTCTTCATCATATTGTCCTATGCTCTTTGCAGAGCGAGTGATGAAGCTGACAGCATGTTCGGGTACAAAACCATGAGCGAAGATCGTGAGATAACACATGAAGGATACGATAAGGATTTAACATAACAAAGGATATTGTATCTACCTGGCAAATTGCCAGGTAGATAGAAAAGGAGGTGTTCAAAAGCTATGAATGACTTAAAAAGCAGAAAAGAATATATCAATACGAACTGTGAACGAAAGTATCCGGGAGTCAAAGACTATTATCTACGCTGCGTCAGTGACGAGGTCGTAGACAGACTGCGAAAAGAATCTTTATATGGTGTTTGCTTTCTATCTTTATCAGATCTCAGAGAAGCATATAATCTCACCAAGAGTGAAGGTCTAAAAGTGATGCTGTTGATCGATGATGAACCGGATATACAGCGTAAGGGCTGGCATAAGAATCTGGTCGAATATAGAATACAGGATCCAAAGGAAATGAAAAGCATAACAGTTCGGCTTCAGGACGAAGCTATGGATCTCTATGACGAAAAGGACGACGCACTTCAACTGCTCGGGCATAAGTTGCTGCCGGGACTTGTCTATTCCCTTGCGCAGGCACGAAAGATCGCAACGGATCTGGTCAACATTCTCCAGCATAAGGAGATGCCGAAGAAAGTACAGGAAGGACTATTGGAGGCGTACATACGTTCACATAAAGGCTATGCGCTGACAGAAGAGATCCAGGAAGATGGCACCCATCTTCAGGTCCTCTTATATGATGGCCTTCCGATAGCAAGAGGAAGCGGCACTGAGCTCCTGAAAACGATAGGAATCGAAGGTGTCACAGTTTCTGATCTGAACGTATACACGAAGGAAGATATGGAGCCTGTCCTATCCCGCTATCACGAATATGTCCAAAAAGAACAGATCAGCGATATCCTGAACGATCGTTGGAACAAGCAATTAGCTGCTCATGACCTGGATGAAGACAGCTTGGAGGATACCTTCGATAAAGATGATCTGACGCTAGAGTTATGGGGCAAACGAGCTGCGCTGGACCCCACATTTCCTTCCCGCCCTGCTTTGGATATAGAGGACATGCGATGGATGCATGATGAAGCAGACATCCAGCTGGAACGGATATTAGTTACAGAACTAGAGAAAGAAAAGGGATTGTCTTATGGATCCTAATGTTTTAGAAAAATTCATGAAAAAAGATCAGGAGCGCATCTGCGGATTTCATGGACTATCTTACACCAAGAAACTATTACGACATCTTTTATGGATAACGGTCGGTGTCATCGTCCTTGTCCTTCTCGCTATCGTTATCCTGCAGTTCCTATATGACAGTGTCCGTCTTGCTTCCCTATTCCTTCTGATCATCATCTTTCTTGGAATCGCTTTTCTTCTATATCGCAAAGCAAGGAAAGCAAAGACTGAAAAAGACAGAAATGTTTCAGATGGCAGATAAACAGGCTAGGCTTGTGTAATACGACTCAACGTAGTAAAATTTAGATGACATAGGGCTTCCTCTATTACCTGGCAAGTTGCCATGTTGAAATGATGAGACACAGAAACGTGTGTTACCTGGCAAATTGCCAGGTAGTGAAATGAAGGAGATATTTATGAAGCTATTCATCAAATTGTTATTGGCATCCTTACTTACTCTTTCAATGACAGGCTGTACACAGCCTGTCGAAAGGGATGCGCAGAACCAGTCGATAAAAGACATCTCTAAGGTCCCTGCTTATTCCGGCACTCCATATGTAGAGCTGAACAACAATGTTCCGGCATTTTCTGATGAGGAAAAGTCTGAAACATCCTTTGAGAGGTACAGTGAACTGGATGAATTGGGACGATGTGGACCGGCGATAGCGAACATCGGAAAAGATCTGATGCCAAGAGAAAAAAGAGGCTCTATCGGTATGATCAAGCCCTCCGGATGGCACACTGTGCGATATGATGACCTGGTGGATGGGAAATATCTTTATAACCGCTGCCATCTGATCGGATTCCAGCTGTCCGGTGAAAATGCCAATGAAAGGAATCTGATAACCGGTACACGGTACATGAATGTGGAAGGCATGTTGCCATTTGAAGATATGGTCGCCGATTACGTTCAGGACACGAACAACCATGTATTGTATCAGGTCACACCGATATTTGAAGGCAAAAACCTCGTAGCTTCCGGTGTACAGATGGAAGCACAGTCAGTGGAAGACCATGGAAAAGGAATCGAATTCAATGTCTTCGTATACAATATTCAACCAGGCATCACGATCGACTATGCTACCGGAAATAGTCATTTGGAAAAAGCTTCAGGAAATGAAACAAATGATAAAGACTTCAAGATGGAGATACGTGGAAATAAGAAATCAAAGATCTATCACTGCCCCAATCAACAAGCATACGATGAGATGGAAGATTCCAAAAACCTGATCATATTCCATAGTGAGGAAAAAGCACAGGCAGCTGGGTATAGGAAAGCACAGCGATAGATAGAAAGAAGGAAGATGTAAAGAGTAGAAGAGATGTGCAGTTGCAACAGATGCGGGAGCAGCGGCTGGTAGAAACGACCAGCAAGATCTACGCATCGACCGTGGCAGAGGTATTATCCGAGGCAGGCTTACCAAAGGAAGACATCGAGTATGTGCTTTCTCAAGTCATGAACAAAGCGGAGGATCTTTCAAAAGGCTATATCGATGTAGATACGTATGTGGAATCAGTGGAAGAAAAAACAGGAATCACTTTAAAGTGACCTGATATAAAGTAGAAAAAGCAAGCAATATCAGCTACCTGGCAAGTTGCCGTGTAGGAGTAGACAGCGGAGAGACCGCATGGAGAAAAAATATATGAACGAAAACAAAAAAATGGTCGAACATGGACCGAAAGGTTTGAAACGGATACCGATCGGTATCTCAGATTATCGAAAATTGAAAACGGGAGATTATTATATCGTCGATAAATCCTTATTGATAAAAGAATTTTTGGATAGTGGCGCAGAAGTTACATTGGTGACCCGTCCTCGCCGATTTGGAAAAACATTGAATATGAGTATGATGGCAGAATTCTTCGACATCACGAAGGATTCAAAGGATATCTTCAAGGATACGGCGATCATGGATACAGAATATGTTCGTGAGATGAACCAATATCCTACAATCTTCCTGAGCTTTGCGGATGCGAAAAATAGCCAAACAAATGTCGTCATGCAGATAAAATCCCAGCTTTTGAAGGAGTATCAAAAGAACAAGCAGTTATTCAAAGAAATCGATATGTTTGAAAAACCCAGATTCGAATTGATTATGAAGGGACTTTCCAATCTACAGGACGGATCCCTGGAGACGGTGCCGAATGCAATCAGTTTTTTGACAGAAAAACTTCATCAGTATTACGCAAAAAGAGTTATGTTATTCATCGACGAATACGACATGCCATTTATAGAATCTCATATACATGGATTTTATAATAAAGTACATTCTTCTTTGTCAGTTATGTTAAGTAGTGCATTGAAAGATAATTCATATTTACAATATGCAATGTTGACGGGAATACAGCGGGTCGTGAAGGAGAATATCTTTTCCGGTTTGAATAACCCGGAGGTGCGTACAGTAAGTGATCCAGCATACTCCCAGCATTTTGGTTTTATGAAGGAAGAAGCAGAAGCTTTATTGAAGTATTATGGCTTAGAATGTTCTGAAGAAGTGAAGGCAATGTATGATGGCTATTATATCGGTGGAACTGAAATATATAATCCCTGGTCTATCATCAATTATGCGAAGAATCATAAACTGATTCCCTATTGGGTGAACGTAAGCTCTAATCAGCTTATAAAAAAAGCAATGGCGGAAATGAAGAAGGAACCAGGAGAGAACGGTAAAAGTAAGTCTGAGTTTGAAACCAAGTATGAAGAGCTGATAGAAAATAAGCAGGTGGAGACCGTCTTAGATCTTGAAAGATGTTTCTATGAAGAAGCGGATACCGCAAGTCTATGGGGGCTTTTCGTAAATGCCGGATATCTGACCATAAGACAAGAAAAATCGAGTACGTATTTGTTGGAGATTCCCAACAATGAAGTCGCAGAAGAGTTCCAAAGACTGACCTTGAATTATTTAAATAAAGACTATGACACGTTTACTATGATGATACGAGGTCTATATGATAAAGAACCAGGTGAATTCTTAAAAAACTATCAGAGCTTTCTTTTAGGTTCTACAAGTTATCATGATCTGATCAGCGAAAACAGTTATCACACCCTTCTGTTAGGGATGTGTGCCTGTCTGTATGCGGATTATGAGGTGAAGAGTAATCGAGAAGATGGAAAAGGCAGATATGATATCCTCCTGCAAAGCAAGACGGACAAGTATCCTTCCTATATCATCGAATTGAAGTATTTAAAGAAGGAAGAATATGATAAGCATCCAGAGCTGTTGAAGGAAAAATGTGAGGAAGCTTTACAACAGATTGAAACGAACCGTTATGATGTTACGCTGCATGGACAAGTCATCCATATCGCATTGGCACATAGTGGTAAAGATGTAGAGATGCTTTGGAAAAAAGCTTGATGGACGATGTTCCACGTAACATGGCAACTTGCCGGGTAAGCAGAGGATAGCGGCAGAACCGCACGGAGGAAGAGCGATGAATCTAAATGAAGCAGCATTATTATGTGGGATTCAGATGCGACCAGTACTTAAAAGTGACGAATTCGTAATCGAACGAAGTGAGGTAGAAAACCTAACGGAAGCGCTGGAACATTTGTTAGAGGAAGGCTATGTAAGATATGAAGATATCGACCAAGGAGCAGTAATAGATACATTAAACAGTATCCGACCGGAGTCAGTCTTTTTGAATATAGAGGCTCTCATAAGAGAACTCGGAGGTGTGCAGCTATTCTGCTATATACCTACAAAAAAAGGCTTAGAAGCAGTGACGGAATTTGAGCATCTAAGACAATATATGATCTATCCAGAGCTGCCCAAGGAAATGACGCTGGGAAAATACCAACATGACTACGAAAAAGAAGAAGAAAAATTTAAACGAGAATTTATAAAAAAATATTTTGCAAAGCTGAAGAAAAAATAAATCGATAAAAAAGTCTAAATGGGTGATAAGGAGGCAAAGAACATGAAGAAATTATTAAGTATCGCTGCGATGGCAGCTCTCGTATTGACAGGATGCAACAAGGATTTAAAAGTCACACCGACAGACAAGCTGACTGTGGAATATGGTGATAAACTCGACAACAACAAACTCTTTGACGCAAAAAAATCTGATAAAAATATCAAAGTAGATAAAGTACAGGATTTTAATGCAAAGAAAGTTGGAGATCAGACCTTGAAGGTCACATTTACGGATGGGGACAAGACTATCCAGAAAGATGTGAAGATCACAGTTAAAGATACGAAGAAACCTGAAATTGTACTGAAAAAGGATAAAGTCACAATCGCAGCTGGTGATAAGCTCGATCTGAAAGACAATGTAAAATCAGTAAAGGATCCCGTAGATGGTGTTTTGAAATACAGCGGTAAAGAAATAAAAAAATCTGGCTACTACATTGATAAAGGAAAATTAAACACAAAGAAAGCCGGAACTTATGAAGTCATTATAAAAGCATTTGATGCTAACGGAAACAAGACAGAGAAAAAATTCAAAGTCATCGTAAAGAAAAAAGAAGAGGCAAAAGCAACTACTGAAGGGCAGAAAGCTGAAACAGCCCCAAATAACAGTAATACAGGACAGCAATCACAGACATCCTCTTCATCTACAGGTAATCAAACTGCAGGAACGAGCGGAGGACAAGGAAGCAGCACTGCGAATACCGGAGGCTCCTCCGGTTCCAATGGAGCGCAGAATTCCTCTCCTTCACAGGCAAAGCCGTCAACACCTACTCCGGCACCTTCAGCTCCGCATATCACATATGATGGTAGAAAACAAGGTTTACCTATTTCTATGCAATCACCTATATTTGATGATCCAAGGGCTGCTGAAGCATGGGCCGATCAATTCTTTGGTACTCTGGATGAAAGTAGTCCATATTATAATTTAGGATATAGCTCTTGTTATATAGGTTACAGTGATGGAACTGAAAAATATTCAATATATTGGTATTAAAATCATTTAACAATAAGGAAGCGTAAATATCGCTTCTTTTTTGTTAATAGAAAATCAAGACGGACAGTTGTTCGTCTTTTTTATTGGAGGTGACTATATGAATTATTTCAAGGTGAGGTATGACTCGCAGCTGCGCGTAGCGTAAGGCGAATACAGGAAAAGGTTTCATGTATATCATTGTATGAGTAATGCCTATATAAAAAATAAGTGTAAATTTATGGAGGAAAACAAGATGCGGAAGAAATTAAAAAGTATCGTCATGATATTCGCTTCGATCTTGCTATGTGGATCTAATATGTTGTCCACGGTAACGATCAAAGCCAATGTCACAAAGCTGGAAGATACCGGATACTGGCATAGTGGACAAGCGCACAATCCAGATAATCCTGCGCAAACTGCATGGTTCGATCATCAAAAGATTGAAAAGATCCATGTCGAACAAGGTGTCGGTGTATGCAGTGAGCCTTGGGAAGTAATCAATGGTTGGAGTGGATATTCAACATCTTATTCTGATAAAGAACATATCGCTAAAATTTGGTACTATGCTTATGTCAACACCAATCAATCGAAATGGAATTATGCTGTTGGCCAGCTGATGGTGTGGGAATATCTAGGATATAAACCTACGGATCATAATATCCCTAATTATGAAAAGCGAAAAGCTGAAGTCAATACAATGATTAAGAATATGAAAAAGCGTCCTAGCTTCAATGGGGAAACTGTTACCTTGAATGCTGGGGAAAGCATTACACTGACAGACACCAATAACGTCCTGCAGGATTTCAAAGGTAAAGAAAGTATTCCGAAAGGACTTAGTGTAAAACGAAGTGGAAATAAGTTAACGATTACCGCCAGCTCCAAAGCTAATGATAACAGTACATATAGTTTGGATAAGGTCAAGCCGGAAATGATTGGACAATCCATCGTCCATCGAAAACCAGGCGGACAAGATATTATCAAACCCATGCTCTTAGACCCAGGAACATTCAAACTAAAAATTCAGGTCAACAAGTATGGTGCACTAAAGATCACGAAACAGGATGAAGATGGGAATATGGTTCCTAATACTTCCTTCAAGGTATCTAAAAATGCCGATATGTCTTCCCCGATCGGAACCTACAAAACAGGCTCTGATGGTACTGTTACGGTAAATAATCTCGCACCTTCGACTTACTATATCCAGGAGAGCGCTGTACCGAATCATCTGATTCTGGACAAGACGATCCATACGGTAAGTGTATCTGCCAATAAGACGGCCTCTTTCACTGCTCGTAATGGTTGGAAGAAAGGGCGTGTCCAGATCCGTAAGGTCGATACGGATTCCAAGAAACAAGTCGCAGGTGCGACGTATGCGATCTTCAACCAACAAGGTCAGGAGCTTCAGCGCCTCGTTACGAAGGCATCCGGTTATTCTCTGTCCGGGTATCTGCGTGTCGGGCAGTATTATGTGCAAGAAGTCATTGCGCCAAAAGGATATACGCTCAATAAGACGAAATACCCTGTCACGATTTCCAATAATAACCAGACCATTACCGTGACAGGCACAGATAAAAGCCAGTCCGGCACATTGAAACTATCCAAGGCAGATAGTAAGACGAATAAAAAACCACAGGGAGACGCAACGCTACAGGGTGCTGTCTATGAGTTGCGGGCGAAGGAGAATATCCTGGATCCTGCTGACAGATCCGTAAAATACAAAAAAGGTGCGCTGGTCGCAACGCTGACCACGGATAAGAATGGTAATGCCACGAAAACAGGTCTCTATCTGGGAAAATACACCATGAAGGAGACGAAGGCCAGTCCGGGATACCGCCTGGACCCTAAGTCATATGATGTGACGATCAATCCTGCAGCACAAACGACCAGCGTCATCACAGTTTCTAAAAATGTCCTTGAAGATATCATCAAGTTGCGGATCCATAAGGTCCAGGAAGAGCCTAAGCTGAATATCCCGAATACGATCTTCACCTTCACAAAACCGAATGGAACTACCTCAGAAGTAAAAACAGATAAGAACGGCTCCATCCAGTTCGTCGGTCTTCGCCCGGGTGTCTATATATTGAAGGAAAAAGCTGTCATGGATGGCTATGATATCAATCGTACCGAAGTACGTTTTGAAGTGTTATCCGGTGGTGGCGTCAAGGTACTGACAGACCTGACGAATACAGGCATTACCTTCCAGAAGACAGATGCATTCGATGGCATCATGACCGTGCGTGATAAGGTATCTCCGTTCACGTTGAAGATCACGAAGCTCAACGACCACAAGCAGCTGCTGGACGGTGCGGAATTTACGCTATACAGCGATAAAGCGTGCACAAAGGTAGTCGCAAAGAGAACCTCATATAACGGTGTATTGAGCTTTGCCGGACTGAAGGATCGAACGAAGTATTACCTCAAAGAAACGAAAGCACCGGATGGATACCGTATCCCACTAGATCCGGATACGAAACAGCCTCATATCTATGAGATCGAGACTGTCTCTTCCCCGGTCAATGAGCTGTTCGAGTTATGGGTAGATGGTAAGAAATATACACCGAAAGATACGGTCACGACAGGTGCTATCCGCATCGAGGGTACGAAGAAAACAAGAGTCGTACATATGGAGATCGTGAATATGGTAGGTATCAAATTGCCGGAAACAGGCAGTGATCTCATGTTCCCGATGTTTATCATAGGCATGGGGTTGATGTTCTTAGGGAGAAAAAGCTTACGAGGAGGAGTTAGAGAATGAATAAAAAGAACGTAATGAAATATCTGGGGATCCCTGCTCTGGCGACAGGGATGCTGTTATCCGGTGCACTACCGGCATTGACCATCACTAGTCTGGTGATCCATGCAGCTCAGGAGATCACGACGCCGGGTGGCATCGTAGACCTGAAGAAAGGCGGTGCTGCCATCACCATCGAAGCGAATGAAGGACAATCGCTCATAGGAAAGAAGTTTCGTCTGTATCAGCTGTTCTCTGTAAAGAATGCAGCGCATCTGGAAAGTGTGAACTATACCTGGACACCTGCCTATAAGGATGTCCTGCAGAAGGTCATCGGAAAACGCTTGAACAAACCGGCAAAGGAAGTGACGGAATATGAAGCAGTCGACTACATCCAGTCTTTAAACAATCATAAGGTGGAAGGTGCTGTGACAGAACAGAAGTTGGAAGGAAGATACAGCGAATTCCGCTATTTCATCGAAGAGATCACTACAGAGTTGCGTACACAGAAGAAACAAGGGACCGATATCCATGTCACGGAGACGATGGATAACGGCAATATCCGTTTCGACGGTCTGGATTTCGGATACTACATCACCGATGAGATATCTGATAATGCAGGGACGCACTCCGCAAGCTCTCTGTGTATGGTAAATACGGCTAATCCGAATGCTGCTGTAAAGATCAAATCCGATTATCCTTCGATCACGAAGAAGATACAGGAGGATGACCACAAAGAAGAGATCGGCGCAGATGGATGGAACGATATCGGAGATTATGAGATCGGTCAGACCGTTCCGTATCGTTATGATACCGCTGTACCGGATATGAATGGATATCACAGCTATTACTTCGCTTTCCATGACAAGATGGATAAAGCACTGACCTTTGACCCGGATACCGTGAAGATCCAGATCATGGATGGAAAGAAGACCTATGATGTCGATCCCAGCGAATACAATATATTGGAAAATGTAGAAGGAACGACGTTCAAGATAGAGATCGAAGACCTGAAGAAGATCGTAGACCGCGAGTTCCCGGAAGGCATGAACAAAGACAAGGAGAACGTCTATGGACAGAAGATCGTCCTTCGCTATGATGCCAAGCTGAACGATGAGGCTGCCAAGGATACCGGAAGACCGGGCTTCGAGAACAGTGTGAAGCTGGAGTTCTCCAATGACCCGGATGCGGATGGTGTCGGAAAGACCGGAGAGACACCGTGGGATACGGTCGTGTGCTTCACCTATAAGCTGAACGTATCGAAGGTCAATGACCATGACGCACCGTTGAAGGACGCAAGATTCCGTCTGTACAGTGATGCGGACTGTACGAAGGAAGTATATCTGAAACGTACTCCTGACGGTTATAACGTGATCAACCGTGATTCTGTAGGCGGTAATGATCATGACGGTGGAACACAGCCGAAGGAAGCCGTCGAGATCGTCACACCTTTGGATGGCAATTTCACGATCTATGGTCTCGATCAGGGGGTGTATTACCTTTCGGAGGTAGAAGCACCGGATGGATATCGCCGTTTATTGGATCCGATCGTATTGACGGTAAGACCGACCTATACGAACGATAGAAACAGCTACGCAGCCGGCGAAGGCGCAACGGATAAGATCCTGCAGAAGCTGGAGGCAACTGCACATTTCAAAGAATTCTATGATGGTGCGACTACGGAAAAAGATAATAAACTGGAGACAGATGCGACGCAAGGTTCCATGAATCTAACGGTAGTAAACAAAGTAGGAAGCAAGCTGCCGGTCACAGGATCACAGCTGACGATCGTCATGGTCGCTCTTGGGGCAGGGCTGATGATCGCCGGTTATGGTATCCACAGAAAGAGAAGCCATGTGGATGATGGGAAATGAAGCGTGAAAAAAGATCCGGAAGACGATGGTGGAGCATAGCGATCATCCTTGTCGGCTTTCTGATCTGCAGCTATCCCATAGTGAGTGGTCTGTATCAGCGAAGTGTACAGTCCGATTCCCTGAAGACATATTCCAAAGCGCTGCGCCGCAATGAAGATCAGGTGGAAGGTCTGGTGAAGGCGGCAGATACCTATAACGATATGCTCTTTCAAACGCAGGGGAACTATATCCAAGGTATCAGTGACAAGTATCTGACAGAGAAGGCTTATGAAAAACAGTTGCGATTGAAGGACAGCGATGTCATGGCACGCATCGAGATACCGAAGATCAGTGTCGATCTTCCTATCTATCACGGTGTGAGTGAGAGCGTCCTGTCAAAAGGTGTGGGACATCTTCGATCCAGCAGTCTTCCTGTTGGTGGTGAGAGTACACATACGGCATTGAGCGGACATCGTGGTCTTCCATCATCAAAGCTATTTACCAGATTAGATGAATTGGAAAAAGGCGATCTCTTCTACATCGATGTACTCGGTAGGATGCTGGCCTATCGAATCTGCGATATCCAAACGACAGATCCACAGGATACCGATCTGTTGGAGATACAAGAAGGAAGAGACCTCGTGACGCTCATCACCTGTACACCATACGGAATCAATACGAAAAGGCTGCTCATAACAGGAGAACGAGTGGCTTATGAGAAACAGGAAAAGGAATCGATCCAAGAATCGATGATGTCGATAAGAGAGCTCCTCTTTACGGCAGCGCCCTTTGTGATCGTCACACTCCTGTTGGGAAAAGAGATCTATCATCATAGAATAAGGAGGTCAAAAGAACATGAAGAAGCGAAATAAGATAGTCTGCATCATGACATTATCGTTGTTGTCATTATGCTGCATCCGGCCGGTAAGCGCACAGGAAGCACTTCCCCAGCCTATGGATCTTTCTACACAGGAGAAAGGCAGTATCCATGTGGAACTGGAGGAAACACAAGACAAGTTATCCAGAGAAGGCGTCGGTCTTTCTCTGGCCTATGTCGCAACGATAAAGGAAGGGAGCTATCAGCTTACCGAGGACTATAGCTCTGCGAATGTGGAACTGAATGCCATCGAAACGGCAGAAGGACTGCAGGAAGCCGCAGATACGTTGCGGCCACTCGTGAAAGACGTGATACAGACGAAACAGACAAATGTGCAGGGTATCGTAGATTTCACAGATCTGGAGGTAGGTGTCTATCTGTTGTATGTGAGTGATCAGGCGGGCTATGAAACGATACAGCCGACACTGATCAGCGTACCGATGTGGGATGAGACCGTCAAACAGATGAACTACCATATCGAAGTATTCCCAAAACATGCGCCTTTACCAGCATTGCATGTGCGGAAAGTCGATTATTATGATCATAAGAGCATTTTAAAAGAAGCTGAATTTACTCTGTATTCTGATGCGGAGTGCACAGAAGTCATCAAAACAGAAAAGACAGATCCGAAGGATGGGGTCGCGTCATTCGATGGACTATTATATCAGACAGTATACATAAAGGAAACGAAGGCTCCTGCCGGTTATCAGCTATCTGATGAGGTCGTGAAGGTCACGATCGATGACGAATGGGTCAATGGTGACGATAAGCTTCGTACGATCGTCTATGCGGACAGACCACTTCCGGGTGGTGTTGTCAGCACAGGAGATCATACGAATATATGGTTATTAAGTATCGTAGCTGGTATTACTGGCGCAGCACTCATTTTTGTGGCTTATAAACGCAGAAAAGCAAATAAGGCTGAACAGTAGTCTGTCTTTGCCTAAGGGAGATGCAGTTATCTGCATTTCCCCTTTCATTTGAAGAAGAGGTGCATCATCATGGAGCGATCCTTATCGACATGAAGGACAGGAGGAGTACTGAAATGGTTGAAGACATACTTGACGGCTTTTACAAAAAAATTACTTTTCTCCGGATAGAGAACCGGAGTTGATGGAGGAGGTAAGAAATCTATTAAAAAATGACCACTATGCTTTGGATATCTTCGATAAGCTGATGAAGGGTTGCACAGTGGCCAGGAAGCAGTTAGAAGAAAGAAGAAAAGAAGTAGGTCTACCGCGTGGCAGCATTTCTGACGATATGCATCGACGCATTCCTGCTGTATCATGGCTTCATATGGGGAATTCCGGTAGTGGATATCATCTTGTGGGGGCTTCTATTATATCTGGTGAGGATCTATATCGGGAAGACACCGCTATCCAAAAGGATCCGCTTCCCTGTCTGTGATACCGGATATCATTACCTGAATGGCACATTGAGTGAATACGAGTTCGTACATACCTACGTACCGATCAAAAAAGGAGATTCCGTCTTTATTGAAAAAGATGGCGACCTTATAGAACTTACGGAGGAAGTAGGCAGAAATAAAAAGATAGACAAGATCGTATGCACCATGACGATGAAGTTCGTACGTGAATGGATGAGACCAAGACATACCAGGCCCCCTCTATGCTGGTTTGATAAGCGTTCCTATACGAAAGGGATGATGGAAGATGATGAGCATCTATGCATCCATATAGATCAAAAATATCATGGGATCATCAGTTCTGGGAATCCTTCCTACTAGCTATTTCATATCGGAATGCTTATGAAGATACCCGGAGGATCCCTTCGCTCGATGTCTCCTGGCACAGCAGTCAGGAGCTATCCGAAAATGAACGTCTTGCCCTGCATATCCGTCTATGCAGCGGCTCCATATCCGACACATCACGTGTCTTTTTTATTTACTGAAAGAAAGGAAACGATATACCTATGTTAAAGAAAAAAATAAGATTGACTCCCACTACTGCCGGTATCCTCATCGCATTTTATACAACGATGACCCCTATACTGGCCAAGCCAAAGCCGAATACGGAAGGAATCAAAAACGAAGCAAAGCCATGGTTGGATTCCGCAAGAGATATCGGGCTTTGGCTGATTCCTTTAACCGGTCTTGTAGCCTGCATCGTTCATACCGTTACTTGGATGACAAAAGATGAAGATGAAAAAAGTCAAAAACCTGTTTGGAAAATGCTGAAGAAGATCATTGGCTTTACCATTGGCGGAGAGATGTTGACAGTCCTATGGAAACTGTTGAGCTTGTAAGGAGCGACAAACATGGATCTAGTGATCGATGGTGTCCGTTGGGTCTTGTGGATACTCGTTAAAGGCAGCCTGTTCCTTATTGACAGCGTATATAACATCATAAGACCGATCCTCTCCTTTGATATCGGCGCAAATCCGACGGTATGGAAATGGTGGGAGATCCTGGTTGGATTCCTCTTTTTATTTACGCTTCTTCGGATCGTTTCCATGATGTTGAAAGCGACCATCGATGAGGAATATGCTTTAAAATTAAATGGTCTTCAAATATTCTACCGTACATTCGCTATCGCTTTCATCATAGCTATGACACCAGTAGTGATCAAAGAATTCACTGCTTTTACGAGTGTCGTGATGGATAACGTTGCAGATTCTTTTGTCGTAGAGAACAATTTCGCAAATACGAAGCCAAAAACAGATGATCCAGAAAAACAAAAGGTCATTGATAAATTGTATAAGGAATATGATGGGATGCCATCCCAAATCTTCATCAGTTCCGCCAGCAATGGGAAATATCCACCTTATCAAATGATTGATATCAATGCTACAGAAGGTGGTATGGATCACTGGTTCGACGGCGTTCCGATCGTAGGCGGATTCTTCAATATCACCTCGGCCCTGATCGGAGCTGATGGCGATTATATATTTTTTCCGGATACCACGATGCTGATCTTCCTGATCGTGGAAGGGGTATGTGGAGCTTATATGTTTCTGCTTATGGCGATACAGATATCACAGAGGATGATATCCATCGCAGTCAAGATCCTGGTATCTCCTTACCCGATATCCGGTATCATAAACCCGGATGATCGCAGTTTTGGTTTATGGGTCAAACTGATCAGTGCCGATCTGATCTCGAATGTCCTGCAGTATATCATCCTGTTGCTCGTTATGGCCATCACTTCCTCAAAAGCTGTACAGAATTTTGGAATCGTCGGCCAAGGGATCTTCTTCCTTGGCGGCATGCTTGCCGTCTTGATTGGACCCGGTCAGGTCGCTCAGCTCATCGGCGGTGACGGTATGGGCCTCTTTATGACGATGCAGGGGTTCCAGGCAATGTCCGCGCTGAAAGGTGTTACACAGGCTATCGGCCATAAAGGGATCGGGCTGGCCGGTGGAGCTGCAGCACTAGGTACATATGGAGCTGGCAGGATGGTAGGATTAAACTCACTTGGTAACTATTCTGGAAGAGGCGGTCCTGGTCCCAGTAATCCTATGTCTGGAATATATGATCCAGGTAGTGGTCCGGGCGGTGGCCCAGGTTCTGGAGGCGCAGGGAATATCCCACCAAAAGCTTTTTCCGAACCACATACGGAGAAGCAGGCACGTGCAGCGAAAAAGTATGGGGTCGACATCAGCGATATGAGCAAAGGGGATGCTTCCCTGGCTTTGGAAAAAGCCGGTATGGATAAAAGTTACTGGAAGGCTCCAAACCAAACGGGTGGTGGCGCATCCGGTACGATTGATAAGAGCAATCCGACATATGGCTTTGGTAATACTCCGTCATCCGTATCAACGGATGGAGCGTATGACAGCGCCATGGATGGCGGATCAGATATGGGACCGTCTGGAATGGAAGAGGATAGTGCAACTGCATCTATGGGCAATGATGGCAATATGCAAAACGTTGACAGCGCTGATGCCGGCGGTATCCGTTTGAGTCGTGACAATACACTCGCAAGACATGTTGGAGACTCAGCTTCCTTGGGCGCAAGGGCGGTCTCCAAGGTCGGAAAGGCTGCATATCTCTCCGCAGGGAATCGTCTCATGGGACAAAAGAATGTCGTTCGTGGAGGTCGGTATATAACGAAAAATACCCACGCGCAGAACCTCTCCAATATGCATGCAGGCATCAATGATCTGATACGCCCAAAACAGACCGATGTACTGTCTTCCATGAGTGCTGAAAAAAGAGATGTACAAGATATGAGAGAAATGGAGGATTTCAATAGATCATGAGATTTTATTCACCTAAAAATTTTAAGAAAGGAAGACATGTTGGTGGGATGTTTCGTTGGATAGACATTGCTGTTTTAGGAGTAGGTTCGCTGATCTTCATTCCAATGATGATCATCCTTTTGATGGGGGATAGTGTCAACATCCCCCTCCTCCTTATAGTAGCGCTCCTCTATGGGATCGTAGTCCTGCTCATTCAGTCATTCCCTCCTATCTATCACAATTTCATGATGTTCTTCTATCTACAATATCTATACATTACACGGCAGAAGAAATATATATGGGGAGGTATCGTAAAATATGAAGAAAAAGAAGAATAAAGAAAAAAAGGCAGAAAAGAAAGCCAAGAAGCAGGCAGAAAAACAGAAAAGATATTGTGCTACGGCATTGGAATGGTCAAATATCGAAATGATCGATGGAAATGCGATCTACATAAGAGACGGCAACATGCAGGAACGGGTCATTGGTCTTAAGGTCATCCCCAGAAACATCTTTATCGATACGAGCTATGTGCAGGCACGCGTCGTGAATAATCTGCGTATCATCTTCAACAAGGTACGCTTCCCCATCTACTGGCAATATGTATTCGTACCGGTACAGATCGACGATCATGTCTCGATACTGCTGCGAGAGGAGGCGCAGGAAGAAGACCCTCGTATCCGTGCGATGATCCGCAATGATTTTGAGAAGGTCACCTGGTTTCAGGATACGCATCGGGAACTGGAATTCTTCCTGATGCTACGGGATAAGGATGAAGGAACGTTGATGAAGAATTTTGATGAACTGGTCGCTGAGCTTCAGTATGCCGGATTTCGGACTAAAGATCTGAATATGCATGATCTCTATGATTATGTTGCTTATATGTATGAGAATCCGCTGATCAACGATTATTACTTCTCACGTGGCATCTTCAGCTGTCTGGCGGACACCAGTGAAGATATCTTTGCAACAGAAGATACCTATCACGAGCCGGATTTTGATTATGATGACTACTACAAGCTTCAGAAAGAAGAAAAAGGAGCGTGAACTTATGGATAAAAAATGTGTTCTACATCCTGCAGTACGAAAAGTGATATCAGATAAGTTTTATGCAAGACAGGGACATGGAAGAAATACTATAGTCTCTGAAATGACTCTTAATGACCGTGTAAATAAAGAAAGGCTCATCTTTATCGAAGCGGAAGATGCATCGCATAAGCACAAACATCGTTTTATCTTATAAAAAGTCTAAGGAGGAACAACATGTGGAACAATGACCTGGTCAAGAAAAAAAGTTTATTACAGCCTATCGGTCTAAAGATCCAAAGAGGTCACTATATCCTTGGAGACCGATATATCAAGTCTCTGCTTGTCACAGAACTCCCCCGCCAATTCGATCTTGGCCTGTTGAGTTCCTACGTATCGGATCCACAGATAAAAGTCTTCATGCGCACAGAACCATTGGATCTGGACTGTGCCGGTATGTTGAAGAAGGAATACAATGACAAGAATAGAGAGTATCAGAAAAGTTGGAATGACCCGACAAGAAGAGAAACGCTGGAAAATGAGTTGATCTCCCTGAATACCTATATCAAGGAGATCATCGACAATCATGATATGACATGGAACATCATCATCGTATTCAGCGTCTATGCACAGACGGAAAAAGAAGTAAATAACCGATGTCGGGACCTCAATCTCCGTTTACGGGCACAGGGATTCAAGCTGACCAGTGCTCCCGTCATGCAGGAGAACCTGATGCGGGTCGCTTCCCCGTTATTTGTCAATAGTCTCCTTCCTTCCGAAGTAGAGAAGAACATCGGTATCCCGCTTCCCAGCCTTGGTATGGCAGGCCTGTATCCCTTCGTATTCGAAACACTGAAGGATCGTGGAGGATTCTTACTCGGTCATGAACTGATGAACAAAGGAGCGATCCTGTTCGATCAATTCCAATGGCTCAATGATTCGGAAAGTGCCCGAGCACTGAATCGGCTGAGTGGGAACCTCGTCATCGTTGGAGGTACTGGATTCGGTAAATCTACGCTGATGAAGCTGCTGATCCGTTTTTATATCCGGACACATAAGAAGATCATCTGGATCGATCCGGAGAACAAGAATAGGTCGCTGACGAAGCGTTATGGAGGTACGTTCGTCAACTGGGGACGGCGCGGACATATCATCAATGTCTTCGATCTAAAGCCGATCTCAGTGGAAGAGGATGAGGACGCCAGCGTCAAATGGGATACAGAGCTTGCCATATACAACTGTATCGATGATGTCAAGATCATCCTACGCTATCTCGTACCCTCTATCAGTGATGACACACTTTCCATCGTTGGAGATCAGATGGTCAAGTTGTATGCGGATCATGGATTGACGACAGAAACAGATTTCCGTGGACTACCTGCCTCTGCGTATCCGACCTTCTCCGATCTCGATGTACGTCTGCAGAAAAGTATAGAAGAATGTCAGAAGCAGCCGCATGCTGATACGAAGGAACTGGAGCTGCTGCGAGATCTGCGCCTGAAGATAAAACCGCTGCTCAGAGAATGGTCGATCTATTTCAACGGGCACACATCTCTAGGGAAGGAGGACTTATCAAAGGATATCATCGCTTTCGGTACGAAGACGCTGCTGGAGAAACCGATGACGCTGATCAATGCACTGAATCACATCATGTATCAATTTGCCTGGTCTCTGTGTCTGGATGAATCAGTGGATTCTGCATTCGTCCTGGACGAAGCGCATACGCAGATACTGACACCGATGAGTGCGGAGAGAGTGGCACAATACACACGAAGATCCAGAAAATACCATAATGTCTGTACGATCGCGACGCAGGAGCCGAAAGACTTTGCGGGGAAAGATATCCTCGTACATGGAAAAGCGATCTTCAACAACAGCGTCTATAAGATGATCATGCATCTGGAGCGCGATGGAACCAACGATCTCAGCAACTTCATCACCGTCAACGAGAATGAGAAAGGACTGATCGAGCAGTTGCGTATGGGCGATGCATTGTTCGTCTGTGGAGACCGGCATATCCCATTGCATGTCCTTGCGACAGAGAACGAGTTGAAGGAGATGGCATGACCGCAAGGAACCGAAGATCAAGCACATGGATCTATTCCCTATCATTCAAACATTGGCTCTCATGACAGGTGGTCCACGAACGTGATAGATCCATCAGAAAAAAAACAATACCTGGCAACTTGCCAGTTGGCTTTTCGCAAAAGATCTGACAATGATGGAGGAGGTGCAAGGATGATCACATACACTTTGAAAGAACTGGGATATCCGGAAGAACCACCGAGAAAGCTGCTGCCTTGGATACACATGGAACTACAATGGAAAAACCTTGATAAAATAATTACTTTTATTTATGATAATACGATACATATATACGAGGTGAGTGAATTGAGGCAGAAATATTGTTTTGAGATACCCTACGGAAGCAGAAGTCAGTGGATCGATCGGTGTTGGCAGTTGAACGAGTTCGTTGGAACGAAAGGAATCGTAAAGCTATTCGTATCAAATATACCATATCATCTAAGATCTTATATTTATTTTGATTATGATGGGGATCGTGAAGATATCATCGAATTCTGTAAAAAATATGAGATCGATGTATCTTATGATAAGGGATCTAAAGAATTCCTTGAAGATATGCGTAATAGGATGTGGAATGAAATTTCTTTTAGTTCGAGAATGAATCGCCAAATGTTTGAGGTGTTCTTCGTTTCAAGTTTTCAGTATGCGGAGATCAGCGAGCTCCATGAAAAGGGATATTATTGGGAAACGGAATCAAAAAGAAAAAAAGTATTCATATCCTATGCATGGAAAGATAAAGAGATTATTGATAATATGATTGATAAGCTACAGACGAGTGGTATCAGGGTCTTCATGGATTACGGTGATCATATATTAGAAAGTATCCTGAGTGGTTTAAGCGAATGCGAGCTGGCTTTATTTTTTTAAGTCATGCATTTCGGAACTCTATGATGGGCAAACAAGAGCTAAGAGCTATCTGGACAAAAGTCATCAGTAGAAGAAAAGCATGGATGATCATAAGATTGGATGATGTGGACCCTGAGGATATATTTTACTCATTGAGTGACTATAAGTATTTTGATGCTCAAACGGAATCATTCGATGATTTTATAAAAGCAGTACATAAAAAGCTGAAGGAATGTTAAAGGTAAAACGAATGAAGAAGGAAACATACCTGCTTTTTCTTTTTGGAAGATAGCGTAGTAGAGCTTCATGAAAAGCATTACCTACATTACCTGGCAACTTGCCAGGTAACTATGAAATAGCGCTTCCTACTCCTCAGCCGTGGATAAGGATGATATACCGGAACATTGAGGCAGTCCCTCACTGTTCCATCCCCTTCATATATTCAAGACGATGCCCGTACTATATCTATTGAATGCGACGGAACTTTTGGTGTAAGATATATGTAGCAGATATGAAGAAGCCAAGCTATCTATGTGATGAGAAAGAGGTGTCATGAATGAAAACGGAAGGATTATCAAAGACATTGGAGGAGGCCAGGGATAATTGCACACAGCTCGCTGATATGGGAGTGGAAAAAGAAATGCTGGAACCGTTCCGGCAGTTGATAAAGGAGTGTGAAGCGATCATCCAACATGAGGCTGATATTAAGAAAAAAATGATGAGGGGGATAAAAGAGGCACAGAAGAACGGGATCCGCATAGGCCGCCCGGCGATCCCTTGCAGTGATGAGTTCCTGAAGCTGGCTGTCCTGCAATCCCAACATGTGATCACGGCAGTGGAGGCGGCAACGCAGCTCAACATAGGGAGATCGACCTTCTATAAATTGAAGAAGCTCTATCATAAAGAGATAAAGTGGAAGAAACAGGAGGTATGACCGGATATACGCGAGGTACGACATACAAGACAGGCTGCTGGAATGGCAGCTTTCTCTCTTTCCTCTCCGGCTGCGCCTCTACATGGCAAGTTGCCATGTAGCTATGGAATACCGCTTACGGCTCC
>OBXV01000029.1_pt1 | contig 215205 bp, 181 predicted proteins | sample 1495451 | NCBI WGS metagenome assembly OBXV01 (sample SAMEA2580178, study PRJEB22360) | human gut metagenome | biome: human gut; feature: human-associated habitat; material: faeces | place: Denmark | collected 2008/2010 | reverse complement strand
AAGCAACAAATTCTCGATTTAACCCGGGAATACTACAAAGAGGTTCACGGGTCCTCCCGCTCTTTCGAACCCGGTAAGAGTTTTGTCAACTATGGCGGCCGTTATTTCGATGACCGCGAATTGGTGAACCTGGTTGACTCGTCCCTTGATTTCTGGCTGACCGCCGGTCCGTGGGCACATAAATTTGAAGTCCGTTTTGCTAAATGGTTAGGGGTAGATTACTGTTCACTTACTAATTCCGGTTCTTCTGCTAATTTACTTGCATTTATGGCTTTGACTTCTCCTCAGTTGGGAAAACGTAGGGTAAAACGTGGTGATGAAGTGATTACGGTTGCTTGCGGATTCCCTACGACAGTAACACCTTGTATTCAATATGGTGCTATTCCTGTTTTTGTGGATGTTACTATTCCTGAATACAATATTGATATAGAACAGTTAGAAGCAGCTTTATCGTCAAAAACAAAAGCGGTTATGATTGCTCATTCTTTGGGAAATCCATTTAATTTGCAAGTTGTCAAGACATTCTGTGATAAACACAATCTTTGGTTGGTAGAAGATAATTGCGATGCACTTGGTTCTACTTATATGATTGATGGAGTAGAAAAGAAAACTGGTACAATTGGGCACATTGGTACCAGTAGTTTCTATCCTCCACACCACATGACTATGGGAGAGGGTGGTGCTGTTTATACTAATGATCCTTTACTCCACAAGTTGGTTAATTCATTCCGCGATTGGGGACGTGACTGTTGGTGTGTCGGTGGAGTAGATAATACCTGTAAATATCGTTTTAGTAAGCAGTTTGGTGAATTACCACTTGGCTACGATCATAAATATGTATACTCTCATTTCGGATATAATCTGAAAGTAACAGATATGCAAGCAGCGATCGGTTGTGCGCAGTTGGATAAATTGGATGATATTGTGGAGGCACGTCGTCATAACTTTACTTATCTTAAAGAAGGACTTACAGGAACAAGAAATATCATTCTGCCGGAACCTCAAAGAAACTCTAATCCCAGTTGGTTCGGATTCCTTATTTCGGTAAAAGAAGATGCAGGGTTTACTCGTAATGATTTAGCTGTCCATTTAGAAAGTAAAAAAATACAAACCCGTAATCTGTTTGCCGGAAATCTGTTAAAGCACCCAGCCTTTGATGAAATGCGCAAAAAAGGAGAAGGATATCGGGTAGTTGGTGAATTGAAAGGAACTGACTTTGTGATGAACAATACTCTTTGGATAGGAGTATATCCGGGAATGACGAAGGAAATGTTAGATCATATGATTACAACCATAAAAGAATTTTGTAACAAATGAAAGCTGTAATTCTTGCCGGTGGCTTTGGTTCTCGCTTGAGTGAAGCAACCAATTTGATTCCTAAGCCGATGGTAGAAATTGGTGGTAAACCCATCCTTTGGCATATAATGAAAATTTATAGTCATTATGGAATCAATGAATTTGTTATTTGCTGTGGTTATAAACAATATGTAATCAAAGAATACTTTGCTAATTACTTTAGACACAATTGCGATATGACAGTTGATTTGTCTAATAATACTACAACTATTCATGATAATCATTCAGAGAACTGGAAAGTGACTATGGTTGATACCGGTTTAAATACTATGACTGGTGGTCGTATCAAACGAGTTCAAAAATATATTGGAAATGAACGCTTTTTATTAACTTATGGGGATGGGGTGGCTGATCTGAATATAACTGATACAATTCAGTCACACGAAGCTGCAGGAGGAATCCTTTCTCTAACAGCTTATAAACCAGGAGGAAAATTTGGTGCTCTGCAAATAGATTTAGCTACGGATAAAGTACTTTCTTTTCAAGAAAAACCTGACGGAGATCGTAACTGGGTTAATGCCGGTTACTTTGTTTGCGAACCAGAAGTATTTGACTATATAAAGGACGGTGATTCTACGATATTTGAACGTCAACCATTGGAGTCTATCTCTAAAGACGGTAAGATGCATGCTTTTAGACATACTGGCTTCTGGAAGCCAATGGATACACTCAGAGATAATACAGAATTAAATGATATGTGGGATAATGGGAAAGCTCCCTGGAAAGTATGGTAGGAATATGAGTATAGATATATTTAATAACTTTTATAAAGGTAAACGAGTACTTGTTACTGGTCATACCGGTTTCAAAGGTTCATGGCTTTCGATTTGGCTGCACGAATTGGGTGCTGAGGTGATAGGTGTGGGCTTAGAACCATTCACAGAGCGAGATAATTATGTTCTTTCCGACATAGGAAAGAACATAAAAGCTGATATCCGTGCTGATATTCGTGATGGGGGACGTATGAAAGCCATTTTTAAAGAATACGAGCCTGAACTTGTTTTCCATTTAGCAGCCCAACCACTAGTACGGCTTAGTTATGATATTCCGGTTGAGACGTACGAAACCAATGTTATGGGAACAATTAATGTCCTTGAAGCTATCCGTGTAACCGATAGTGTAAAAGTGGGGGTGATGATTACCACTGATAAATGTTATGAGAATAAAGAGCAAATTTGGGGATATCGGGAAAATGAACCGATGGGAGGTTATGATCCTTATTCAAGTAGTAAAGGGGCAGCTGAAATAGCGATAGCCTCTTGGCGTCGCTCTTTTTTCCATCCCGAGCAATATGAGAAGCATGGTAAAAGCATCGCCAGTGTACGTGCAGGTAATGTGATTGGTGGTGGTGATTGGGCATTAGATCGTATTATTCCAGACTGTATTAAGGCTTTAGAAGCCGGCAAAGAAATAGAGATTAGGAGTCCTAAAGCGATTCGTCCATGGCAGCATGTACTTGAACCTTTAAGCGGTTATATGCTTCTTGCCCTAAGGATGTGGAAAGAGCCTATAAAATATTGTGAAGGTTGGAATTTTGGCCCGAGAGCAGAATCTATTTCCACAGTATGGGATGTGGCTACTAAAGTGGTGGAAAACTATGGGAGTGGTCAATTGCGAGATTTATCCGATCCCAATACTTTGCATGAAGCTAAACTACTAATGTTGGATATTTCTAAAGCAAAATTTATGTTGGGGTGGGAATCCAGAATGGATATAAATCAGACAGTAGCATTGACTGTAGACTGGTACAAACGTTACCAAGAAGAAAGTGTCTACAGTATTTGTGTAAATCAAATAGCGGATTTTGTTTGTAAATGAAAAGAACAATCTTTTTAATAGGCGGAAGCGGATTTATAGGAAAAAATATAATCCGCAACTTATATGCTCAATATCAGATATATGTATTTGACAAATATATTGATCATGTATTTTTTGAGGCTTATCCCCAAGTCAATGTTAGTGAATTGGATTTAGTACAGGATAAGATTCCAGAATCAGTGGTATCACCAGATTATATAGTTAATTTGGCTTCTATTGTCACAGCAGAAAGAGATTTGACTTTATTTGATGATTTGATTTCTTCAAACCTGAAGATACTTTTGAATTTGTATGAGCGTTTTAAAGGAAATTTCTCCCTTAAACTATTTATCCAGTTTGGTAGTTCTGAAGAGTATGGAGCAAAGATTTCTCCTTTCAAGGAGGAAGAACGTGAGTATCCTAGTTCTCCGTATGCCTTGGTAAAACAATTGACAACTAATACAGCTATGATGTTATATTATAATTATAATTTTCCTGTAATGGTTGTTCGTCCCGCTAATTTGTTTGGTCCATATCAAAGTGCGAGTAAATTTATTCCGTATATCGTAGAGAGGTTGAAAACTAATCAACCTTTAGATGTATCTCCATGTGAGCAAAAACGCGATTTTATTCATGTCGATGATTTTGTTTTTGCTATTAATGGACTTCTGGTAAATTACAAAAAATCTGTAGGAGAAATAATCAATGTTGGTAGTGGGTGTAGTATTTCTTTGAAGGAAATTATTGAAACATGTAAAGAAGAACTTCAATCGACTTCAAAAGTCAATTATGGCGCTTTGGCATATCGTGAGAATGAAGCAATGGATTTATGTTGCTCAATAAATAAATTGAACGGCATTATTGGTCAAGAGAAAGTTAAAACAGGTATTTTAGAATATTTAAAATAAATAAAATATGCGTTATTTAGTAACAGGAGGGTGTGGCTTTATTGGTAGTAATTTAGCTGCTGAAGTTTTAAAGCAAGGAGAGGAACTGTTTGTATTAGATAATCTATTTCGTTTTGGAAGTGCAGCTAATCTTGCATGGCTACATACCTTAGGTGAATTTAAATATTATCCTTTTGATATAAGAAATAATAATGATGTAGAAACTGTTGTAAAAGAGGCTCAGCCGGATTATATTTTTCACTTAGCAGGTCAAGTGGCTATGACTACTTCAATTTCTAATCCTCGATTAGACTATGAAACTAATGCTTTAGGAACTTTTAATCTTTTAGATGCTGTTCGCAAGTATTCTCCTAATTCGGTTATTTTGTATTCTTCAACCAATAAAGTATATGGGGATTTTGAATATTTGCATTTCATGGAGGAACAAACTCGTTATACATGTGAGGAATATCCAAATGGCTTCCCTGAGTCAATCTCTTTAGATTTTCATTCCCCTTATGGTTGTTCTAAAGGATGTGCTGATCAATATCTTTTAGACTTTTATCGAATTTATGGATTGAAAACGATTGTCTTTAGGCATTCATCAATGTATGGAAATAATCAGCATGCTACTTATGACCAAGGATGGATTGGTTGGTTTTGTCAGAAAGCTTTAGAAATCAAGAATAGCACATTGAAAGAACCTTTTACTATTTCAGGTACAGGTAAACAGGTGAGGGATGTGTTACATGGAAATGATGTGGTAAATCTTTATTTCAAAGCTAAAGATGTGCGTCAAGCTTATGGACAAGTGTTTAATATTGGTGGTGGTATAGAGAATAGCCTTTCTTTATTGGAATTATTTGATATGCTTGAGAGAAAGCTAAATATAAAGATGATATATACTCAATTACCTTGGAGAGAAAGTGATCAGAAAGTTTTTGTGGCAGATATACAAAAGGTATCTAAGGTTGTTGGATGGATTCCTGAAGTGTCTAAGGATCAAGGAATACAATTGATGATAAATTGGCTTAAAAGTTATGAATAATGAGAATCCATTAGTTTCAATCCTAATACCAGTATATAATAGAGAAAAATATATTGGTGAAGCTATAGAGTCGGCAATCAACCAAACTTATAAAAATATTGAGGTTATTATTGTTGATAATTGTAGTACTGATAATACGTGGAAAATACTTCAGGATTATCAATGCAAAGATAAGAGGATACATATATTTCAAAATGAAAAAAATCTAGGTCCTGTTTATAATTGGATTGAATGTTTTAAAAGAGCGAAAGGAGTGTATTCAAAGATCTTGTGGTCAGATGATTGGATGTCATTAGATTTTGTTGAAAATGCGCTTTCAGCTTTCAATGAAGATATATCATTTGTAATATCTGCTCAGCAGATTATCACAAATGATAAGGAAATACTTTCTAATGTTGCTTATTTGAAGGATAGATATTCCCAGCGTGAATATTTGGAGAATGCTTTACTCTATAATAAATATAACTTCCCATTATCACCAGGTTGTGCTATTTTCAGAACAAAAGATGTTTTAAATAACTTTATTGTTGATATTCCTAATTCGGATAGTTTAGACTCAAAAAAAAATGGCGCAGGAAATGATTTATATCTTTTTTTGAAAATTGCATTACATTATCCCTATATAGGAGTGGTAGCCAATAGTGTTAGTTATTTTAGGGCACATAAAGAATCATTCTCAGTGGCTTCCGACTTAAATTTGTATTATGAATGGGCTAAAGTGGATTTTATAAATTCGGAATTGAGGGATTCTTATTTTATTTCTGCAAAAAAAATGTTACTTTTTAAATTTTCGGTAAAAAATAAACATTTTAGAAATATTTGTAAATCGTTATCGTATAATAAATACATCTTGCAAGCAGTGTTTCGTTTATTACTTATCCGTGTTTAAATTTTAGAATAAAATATAACTTTGTGATAATACAAAAGATAAAACAGTTTTTTGTTGGGAGTGAGAGAACAATAAAGGCAAAGAAAAATATTATTGCCTCCCTGTTGGTGAAAATGTTGTCAATTATTATTTTATTGTTATTGGTGCCTGTAACTTTGAACTATCTTAATTCTTATGAATACGGAGTTTGGCTAACGCTAAGTTCTATTCTTGTTTGGATTAATTATTTTGATATTGGTTTGGGCAATGAGCTACGCAACCGTTTAACAGAAGCTTTGGCAATAGGTGATTATGAAAAAGGACGCATTTATATAAGCACTACTTTTGCAATATTATTAATCTTAATGTTGACTATATATTTGCTCTATGCTTTTTTGCAACATTTTATTAGTTGGAAATCAATACTTAATATTTCTACAAATCATGCTTTTACTGATTTAAATTATTTAGTATTGATCGTATTCGCTTTTTTTTGTATATCATTTGTTTTAAAATTTGTAGGAATTATATATTTAGCTAAACAGCAACCTGTTATAAATGATTTATTTGGAGCTATCGCTAATTTGATGTCTCTTATTGTTATTTATATTTTAACATTAGTGACGGACGGAAATCTTACTTATGTTGCCATTGTGTTTTCTTCTGCACCTGCAGTTGTTTATTTATTAGCTTATCCTTTCACATTTTATTATAAATATCCCAATCTAGCTCCCAAAATATCTGCTATTAATTTTCATTATGCGAAAGGTTTATTGGGATTAGGTTTTCAATTTTTTATAATTCAGGTTTCTTGTTTATTGATGTTTGCTACCTCAAATATATTAATAGCTCAATTGTGTGGTCCCGAAGAAGTTACTCCCTATAATATTGCTTATAAATATTTTTCGGTTATAACAATGGGGTTTACGATAGTTATAACTCCTTTTTGGTCTGCAGTTACGGATGCTCTTATTAAAGAAGATTTCTTGTGGATTCGGAAAGGCATTATTAATATGTTGAAGGTGTGGCTCTTCTTTTTATTATGTTCATTAGTAATGCTTTTTGTTGCTAGTTGGGTTTATTCGTTTTGGGTGAATATGAGCATTCCTTTTTATTTATCCCTTTTATTATTCGTTTATATTTCAATATTTAATTGGAATAATATGTTCGCATATTTTGTGAACGGAATGGGGAAAATACGTCTTCAATTATATTGCTCTGTCATTTCGGGTGGAATTTTTATTCCTTTGGCAATACTATTAGGGCAATTGTGGGGGCTTGTTGGTATTATTGGATCTATGTGTTTTTCTTTGTTGGTTTCGGCTGTACTTATGCCAATACAATTGAAACTATTATTGGCAAAGAGTGCCACTGGAATTTGGAATAAATAAAAACGTATGAAAAAACAGTATCCCCTTATTTCTGTCATAACAGTATCTTACAATGCTGTATCTACAATTGAAGATACTATTCTCAGTGTAATAAATCAGACATACCCTAATATAGAATATATAATAATAGATGGGGGAAGTGCTGATGGAACTGTTGATATTATAGAAAAATATGTTGATAGAATTTCATATTGGGTTAGCGAACCCGATAAAGGTATTTATGATGCTATGAATAAAGGGCTAAAAGTAGCAAATGGTGATTGGGCTATTTTTATGGGGAGTGATGATGTTTTTTTTAATAACAAAGTTATTATGTTGGTTATTGAGAGGATACTTATTCCTGATAACATTTATTATGGGAATGTAATACTTAAGACGTCTCATAAATTATACCCTACTAGTATAAAGTCTGCATATCAACTGTGCTTAAACAATTTTTGTCACCAAGCTATATTTTATCCACGTACAATTTATAAATACTATTTTTATGATGTGAAATACAAATTGTGGGCTGATTATGTTTATAATTTGAATTTATATGCACTTGATTCTACTAAATTTAAATATTTAGATCTCATTATTTCAATATTCAATGATCAAGGCAGAGGTTCTCAATCTAAAGATTTATTGTTTATTCAAAATCGATTGGATTTGATTGAGACACTTTGGGGTAAGAAAATGAAGTATATAATGAAGTTTAGATACTTCTTGTCAAGATTAGTTCATGGATTTTAGAATCTATATTTCAGAAATATTAGAGCAGTGGTATTTGTATCTACCATTACTTATTTTATTTATAGTTTTATATTTGATTGTTTTTAGAAAAGCGATTTGGGGAATATTTGATCCTTTATTTGTTACTGTTGTCATGATGGGGGGAGCTGCTTTTGCTGTATTTAGTTTGTGGCTGAATCATTGGGCGGATACGAAATATTTAATTTCTTTTTGCTTTACTGAGATTTGTCTTATTATTGGTTTTTTTATATCAACTCGTTTCTTTACAAAACAAACATATTCTAACAAAATTAATGTTTTAAATGTAAATCAAGGATTTATTAGTATATTTTCTTTGATTGTTAATATAATGGCACTTGCTTTACAGTTTTTCATTTTTAGTCAATTAGGAATTGGACTTTTTAAGGAAGGAGTTAATCATGTTTCAATTTACGACGGGTTTGGATTTCTGAAAGCTTCTCAAGGTGGCTTTTCTACCGTTGCTTTTATCTCTTTCTTTTATAAAAAAAAGTTGGCTATTCTTAATCGTTTTGATTGTGTGTTTTTTTTTATATTGTTATTAGCTATTATATTATCTGGTTCAAAGTCAGGAATTTTAAGGCCAATATCAATTTTTTTTATTGTTGAATATTATTTTTATAGAAGAACAGGTAAGACTATTGCACATGTTAAGTGGTATAATCTTGTGATTCTTTGTACTTTTCCTTTATTAGTAATTGTCATTTTAGACAATGTAGATATGTTCCAAGCAATTATATTATTTGGGGCACGTTTGATTGGGTCAGGAGATATTTTTGTAATGGGGTATAATGATGATGTTATTCGTCATATATCAGCTAATTCGTCTTTACAGTATATATTATATCCTGGTTGGGGCTCTATTTTAAAAACAATAGGTTTCTCAATTACTCCACCTGTTGTTATAGGCGTTGATATTTATGATTATTATTATAATGCTGCAGATGCTGGTCCAAATGCTCGTTTAAATTTTCTTACTTACTATTTTTGGGGGACATTAGGTGGAAGTTTTATTTGTTTTTTGATTGGTTATTATATAGGCTATTTTCGTTGTAAATATGGAAAATATAAGCATAATATGTTTGTGTTTTTTGTCTCTACAATTTTGTATATTAGCATATTATCGATTATATCTGATTTAAATATATTTCTTAATGATTTCTTTTGGACTTTCGCTGTTTTTGTTGTATTATACTTTACAGCTCAGATTGTCTACAAAGGGATAACATTGCCACATGAGTAAACATATTTGTTTTTTTATAGGCTCTATTTCTAATGGTGCCGGTACTGAGCGTATTACAATTTCCTTAGCTAATCTTTTTGTTAAAAGAGGGTATAGAGTTTCTGTCGTAAGTTTATGCCAATCAGACCCTCCTTTTTTTTCTGTGCATCGTGAAATCAATACCTATTGTATATTTACTAAGCCATGTGCTTTCACATTATACTTTTTTCAAATAGTTAGACGTTTATATCTTTATTTGAAGAAAGAGAGAGTGGATATATTAATTAATGTAGATGTTATCTTGGCTATATTTAGTATTCCACTAAAGCTTTTTTTATCGAGTATAAAGATCATTTCATGGGAACATTTTAATTATAAGTCAAATTTGGGAATTTCACGGCGTGATTGGGGACGTAAACTATCGCAAAAATATGCAAATGCTATCGTTACACTAACTAAGCAAGATCGCTCTTTTTATTTGGAAAAAAGGTATAATCGAGCAATAGTATATGCTATACCTAATTTTCTTGATTCGTTTCCCAGTAGATATGCTAATATGAATAGTAAGTTAGTGTTAGCTGTGGGAAGATATACTTACCAAAAAGGGTTTGATATTTTAATAGAAATATGGAATGAAGTTAAAACATATCCTATTGCAAAAGATTGGAAACTAAGAATTGTTGGTAATGGGGAAGATAGAGAAAAATTGATAGCACAAGCAAAGAGTCTGGATTTATTATCTTCTATAGAGTTTTGCACTGCTCAAAAAGACATATCTAATTATTATATAACTTCTTCTATTTATGTGATGACTTCACGTTATGAGGGACTTCCTATGGTTCTTTTGGAAGCTCTTTCTTATGGATTACCAATTGTGAGTTATGATTGTTTGACAGGACCTCGAGAAATTGTAAGCGATAATATTAATGGTTACATAATTCCAGTAGACCAAAAAGATTTTTTTATAAAGAAATTGATACGGTTATTTGAAAGTAAAGACGATAGGCTTGATATGCAAAAAAAAGCCATTGAACTTTCTTATCAATATTCAATAGATGGAGCTTTTAATCTTTGGCAAGAGTTATTTTCTACATTACTTAATTCTAAATGAATATATTGTATATAATTACAGGTCTTGGTATTGGAGGTGCAGAAAAAGTAACGGTTGATCTTGCTAATTTAATGCAAGATAAGGGTAATAATGTTGCTATACTTTATCTATATGGTGATAATCAATATACATCCCTTATATACAAATCTATATTTGTAAAGGGACTGTCTATGTCTAAAACACCAAAGAGCTTTTATTTGTCATTGATAAAAGCAAGGGAGATTTTGAAAAAGTTTCGGCCAGATGTTGTTCATGCACAAATGTTTCATGCTAATATTTTTGCTCGTTTTCTCCGTTTTTTTTATAAAATACCTCTTTTAATATGTACCGAACATAGTAAAAATATTGAGAGTAAGATAAGAATGAGACTTTATCAGATAACAGATTTTTTGTCTGATGTAAATACCAATGTATCAAGAGAAGCAACAGAATATTTTATTTCTCATCATGCCTTTTCTGATTTAAAATCATTTCCAATGTATAATGGAATATATTTGGAAAAATTTGAGAAAAGTAATGAGAGTAAACTTGTTTTGAAAAATAAAATTGGATTAGAAAATAATGAATTTGTTTTTTTAAATGTTGGAAGATTAGTACAGGCTAAAGATCAAACTTCATTGTTGTTGGCTTTTTCTGATTTTTTAAAAACATATAAATTGAATGCCAAATTGGTAATTGTTGGAGAGGGACCATTGAGAGATAACTTATGTAATTATATTAATAACTTGGATATTCGGGAAAATGTTATTCTTGCCGGATTTCATTCGAATGTTTCTGAATATTATAATGCGGCAGATTGCTTTGTACTATCCTCTCTTTGGGAAGGATTTGGTATAGTTCTAGCAGAAGCTATGAGTTGTGGACTTCCTGTTATAACTACTGATGCTGGAGGCTGCAGGGAAGTAGTAGAAGATTCTCGCTTTGTAATTTCTTTGCAAAATCCTCAAGAAATAACTTTAAAAATGAAAGAAATTTTTGATATGTCTTTGGAAGAAAGAGATATGTTGGGAAATATGAATAGTATACGGGCTAAGAAATTTGATATTAATATTATTGGAGAAAAATGGACTCAAATATATTCTCTTTTTTCTTCTGATAAAAAAAGTAGAAATGAAAATTTTACAAATTATAACTCTTAGTGAATTAGGAGGTGCACAAGCTGTAGTTATTAATTTAGCAAATGTTTTATGTAGAAATCATGAAATAATTGTTGCTGCTGGCGATAAAAATGGAAAAATGTGGGATTTGCTTAATCCAGAAATAAAGCAAGAACCCATCAAAACTTTAAGGCGGGAGCTTTCTTTTATCTATGATTTGATGACTTTATTTTCTTTATTAAAATTATATTTTAAATATAAGCCGGATATTATTCATTTACATTCTTCTAAAATAGGAATTTTGGGGAGAATTATTTTCCCAAAATCAAAAACTGTTTATACTGTTCATGGATTTGATTCTATACGTATAGCTTATCGAAAATATTTGTATCTTGAAAAATTGTTGAAATACAAGTGTAAGGCAATAGTCACTGTAAGCGAATATGATAGAAGAAATATGTATAAAGAAGGTCTAAAATTAAATGTGCATCTTATTCGTAATGGTATAGAGGTAAATATGAGTAAGCTTATCTTTGAAAATTTACCTTTTTCTTCATTCAAGAAAAAGGTATTGTGTATAGCACGTGTTGCTAAACCTAAGCGATTGGATATATTTATTGAAACTGCAAAACTATTACCTCAATATGCCTTTATATGGATTGGTAATACTAATGAGATTGAATCTCCATTACCTAATATCTTTTTTATGGGGAATATTCCATATGCAGGAATATATAATCAGCTAGTGGATATATTTATGCTTTCTTCTGATTTCGAAGGTCTTCCTATTGTAATTTTAGAAGCAATGGCTTATGGAAAGCCAATTGTAGCGTCAAAAGTTGGGGGGATAAATGAAATAGTAATTGACGGTAAAAATGGTTATGTTGTGAATAATATTCCTGATATTTTTGCTGATAAAATTAAATATATATTAGACGATTCAGATAGATGCCATGATTTTGGAACTTATTCACGGAAATTTTTCAATGAAAATTTAACTGTTAATAAGATGGTAAATAAATATGTAGATATTTATATGTCGTAAGTGTTATATAACATTTTTATGAAATTACTTTTTACTGGTGCTTCTGGCTTTTTAGGCAGCAATCTTTATTCTCTACTGAAAGATAAATATCAAATTAGGACTGTGGGGCTGACTCCTCGGGATAATTATACTATAAATTTAGTGTCGGATGTTCCTAAACTGAATATCAAGTACGATGTTGTGCTGCATGCTGCAGGTAAAGCGCATTCTATTCCTAAAACAGAAGAAGAGAAACAACTTTTTTTTGATGTAAATCTTCAGGGTACCAAGAATTTATGTACTGCTTTAGAGAATAGTGGTATTCCTAAAGCTTTCATTTTTATTAGTACCGTTGCCGTTTATGGTTGTGATTCGGGTGAGAATATCACGGAAGAGCATCCTTTAAATGGAACGACTCCTTATGCTTTGAGTAAGATTAAGGCTGAGAAATACTTGGAAGGGTGGTGTGCTATGCATAATGTAAAGTTAAGTATACTTCGTCCTTCATTGATTGCCGGACCTAATCCTCCGGGAAATTTAGGAGCGATGATTCGTGGGATTAGAAATGGTAAGTACTTAAGTATTGCCGGGGGAAAAGCCCGGAAAAGTGTTCTGATGGTTCAGGATATTGCAAATCTTCTTCCTATGTTAATAGAAAAGGGTGGGATATATAATGTTTGTGACAGTTACCAGCCGAGTTTTCGTGAACTGGAGATGGTGATATGTAAGCAATTGAATAAAAAAAGACCAATATCTATTCCTTATTGGTTAGCTAAAAGTATGGCTGTCATTGGAGATTGCCTGGGTGAAAAAGCTCCGATCAATTCATTGAAACTTCGTAAAATCACAAGCTCTTTGACCTTTAGTAATGAAAAGGCTGTACGGGAACTCAAGTGGAAGCCCATGAATGTGCTGGAGACTTTTCTTATAGAATAGAAGAAAGTGCGGATGGAAACTTTTCTTTGGATTATGGGCATTTTGACCGGATTGGCAGCTTTAGTCTTTTTAGGGCTTCAGTTTTGGTTTCATTTAATAGACAAGAATGAATAACTTATGTACTATCTGATAATCTTAGTTCTGCTATTCCTGGCAGAACTTTTTTATTTCCGTATTGCTGATAAATGCAATATCATCGATAAACCGAACGAACGGAGTTCGCATACCCGGATCACGCTACGGGGTGGAGGTATTATTTTCTACTTGGGTGCATTGGCTTATTTTCTGACAAATCAGTTTGAGTATCCTTGGTTCATGCTGGCTCTGACTTTGATAACCTTTATTAGTTTAGTGGACGACATTCGCTCTACCTCTCAGGGATTGCGTTTAGTTTTTCATTTTACTGCAATGGCCTTGATGTTTTATCAATGGGGATTATTCAGTCTGCCTTGGTGGACTATCCTTGTTGCCTTGATTGTATGTACAGGCATTATCAATGCTTATAACTTTATGGATGGGATTAATGGCATTACGGGAGGGTATTCTTGGGTTGTATTACTTGCTTTAGCTTTTATCAATGTGCAAATTGTCCGTTTTGTGGAGGAGGATCTGATATACACTATGCTTTGTGCTGTGTTGGTATTTAATTTTTTCAATTTTCGCAAGAAGGCCAAATGCTTTGCCGGGGATGTGGGATCGGTCAGTATTGCCTTTGTGATTCTTTTCCTGATAGGTAAACTAATAATTCGAACAGAGAATTTCAGTTGGATTGTTTTGCTTGTGGTTTATGGAGTAGATAGTGTGCTGACTATTATCCATCGGCTTATGCTACATGAAAATATTGGTTTGCCACATCGGAAACACTTATATCAGTTGATGGCAAATGAACTGGAGATCCCGCATGTGGTGGTTTCACTGATTTACATGACATCACAAGCCATAATTATTGTTGGTTATCTGTTAACTCCCGGTTGGGATTATTGTTATTTATTGGGCACAATTGTCATACTAAGTATGGTGTATATCTTATTTATGAAGAAATATTTCCATTTGCATCCGGCTATGAAATGATATCACGATATCGACTCTGATAGAAAATGCCTCCCGGCCATCTTTTTTAAAGCTGACCGGGAGTTTTTTTATAACCATTCATTCCCCATCAACCAAAAAATCTTATTAACTTTGCGGGTCACTTTTGAAAACATAAAAAACTTAATGATATGAATATCTCTTATAATTGGCTGAAAGAGTATGTCAATTTCGATCTGACGCCCGATGAAGTGGCGGCTGCGCTGACTTCTATCGGACTGGAAACAGGTGGAGTAGAAGAAGTTCAAACGATTAAAGGCGGGTTGGAAGGTCTCGTGATTGGCGAGGTGCTGACTTGCGTGGAACATCCCAATTCAGACCATTTACACATCACAACCGTAAATTTGGGTAACGGCGAACCTACTCAGATTGTGTGCGGAGCTCCAAACGTAGCTGCCGGACAGAAAGTCGTTGTTGCCACTTTGGGCACGAAGCTCTATGATGGTGACGAATGTTTTACTATTAAGAAATCAAAGATTCGCGGCGTGGAGTCGATCGGTATGATATGTGCTGAAGATGAAATCGGGATCGGAACTTCACATGACGGTATCATCGTATTGCCGGAAGATGCCGTTCCGGGTACTCTTGCGAAAGATTATTATAATGTAAAGAGCGACTATGTACTTGAAGTAGATATTACTCCGAACCGTGCTGACGCTTGTTCACACTATGGGGTGGCACGCGACTTGTATGCTTATCTGGTACAGAATGGCAAACAGGCTGCACTGACCAGACCGTCTGTCGATGCTTTTGCTGTCGAAAATCATGATCTGGACATCAAGGTAACTGTAGAAAACAGTGAGGCATGTCCACGTTATGCAGGTGTTACTGTGAAAGGGGTTACTGTTAAAGAGAGTCCGGAATGGTTGCAAAATAAGCTTCGCATCATCGGTTTGCGTCCTATTAATAATGTAGTGGATATCACAAATTACATTGTGCATGCTTTCGGGCAACCGCTTCATTGCTTTGACGCAAACAAAATAAAAGGGGGCGAGGTGATTGTGAAAACAATGCCGGAAGGCACAACGTTTGTCACGCTGGATGGCGTTGAACGTAAGTTGAATGAACGCGATCTGATGATCTGTAACAAAGAAGACGCTATGTGTATTGCCGGTGTTTTCGGAGGTCTTGATTCCGGTTCTACAGAGGCCACAACGGATGTGTTTCTCGAAAGTGCATATTTCCATCCGACATGGGTGCGTAAGACGGCCCGTCGTCATGGCTTGAATACAGATGCTTCTTTCCGTTTTGAGAGAGGTATTGATCCTAATATCACGATCTACTGCCTGAAATTGGCGGCTATGATGGTAAAGGAACTTGCCGGAGGTACCATTTCTTCGGAGATTAAAGATGTCTGTGCTGCTCCTGCACAGGATTTTATTGTCGAGTTGACTTACGAGAAGGTACACAGCCTGATTGGTAAAGTGATTCCGGTAGAGACGATAAAGAGCATTGTTACCAGTCTTGAAATGAAAATTATGGACGAGACGGCCGAAGGACTGACATTGGCCGTACCTCCATATCGTGTGGATGTACAGCGTGACTGCGACGTGATTGAAGATATCCTGCGTATTTACGGATATAATAATGTGGAAATTCCATCGACACTGAAGTCGAGCCTGACTACAAAAGGAGATTGTGACAAGTCGAATAAGTTGCAGAACTTGGTGGCTGAACAGTTGGTAGGTTGTGGTTTCAACGAGATTCTGAATAACTCTTTAACTCGTGCCGCTTATTACGATGGTTTGGAAAGCTATCCTTCCAAGAATCTGGTTATGTTGCTGAATCCGCTAAGTGCAGATTTGAATTGTATGCGACAGACACTGTTGTTCGGTGGATTGGAAAGCATTGCCCATAATGCTAACCGTAAGAACGCGGATTTGAAATTCTTTGAATTCGGTAACTGTTATCACTTTGACGCGGAGAAGAAGAATCCTGAAAAGGTTTTGGCTCCTTACTCAGAGGATTATCATTTGGGATTGTGGGTGACCGGTAAAATGGTATCAAATTCATGGGCACACGCAGATGAAAACACTTCTGTCTACGAATTGAAGGCTTATGTGGAGAATATTTTCAAACGTTTAGGATTGGATTTGCACTCTCTGGTAGTGGGCAACCTGAGTGATGATATTTATTCTACGGCCTTGACGGTAAATACTAAAGGTGGCAAGAGACTGGCTACATTCGGTGTCGTTACCAAGAAGATGCTGAAAGCTTTTGATGTTGATAATGAAGTCTATTACGCTGACTTAAACTGGAAAGAGCTGATGAAAGCGATTCGTTCAGTAAAAGTAAGCTATAAAGAGATTTCTAAATTCCCGGCTGTGAAACGTGACTTGGCTCTGTTGCTGGATAAGAAGGTACAGTTTGCCGAGATTGAAAAGATCGCTTATGAAACAGAGAAGAAACTCTTGAAAGAGGTTTCCTTGTTTGATGTTTACGAAGGCAAGAATCTTGAAGCCGGAAAGAAATCTTATGCTGTCAGCTTCTTGCTTCAGGATGAAAGCCAGACTCTAAACGATAAGATGATTGATAAGATCATGTCGAAACTGGTGAAGAACCTGGAAGACAAACTGGGAGCCAAACTCAGATAAACATATAATATAGAAACAACAATTAAATAATTAATAAAACTCATGCCCGCTTCTTCTCTGAATTAGAAGCGGGGTGAGGCAAATATTTTAAACCAATGGGAAGAGCGTTCGAATATAGAAAAGCTACCAAGCTGAAGAGATGGGGCAACATGGCCCGTACATTTACGAGAATCGGTAAACAAATTGCTATCGCTGTAAAAGCCGGTGGTCCTGATCCCGAAAACAACCCGCATCTGCGTGCAGTTGTCGCTACTGCAAAACGTGAGAACATGCCGAAGGATAACGTGGAACGCGCTATCAAGAATGCCATGGGTAAAGACCAGAAGGACTATAAGGAAATGAATTATGAAGGTTATGGTCCTTTCGGTATTGCGGTATTTGTAGAAACGGCTACAGATAACACAACCCGTACTGTTGCCAATGTTCGTAGCGTTTTCAATAAGTTTGGCGGAACACTGGGTACTTCAGGCAGTCTTGATTTTATGTTCAGCTGGAAGTCAATGTTCACCATTACAAAGAAAGAAGGCGTGGATATGGACGATCTGATTCTGGAACTGATCGATTACGGGGTAGAGGAAGAGTATGATGAAGACGAAGATGAAATCACGCTTTACGGTGATCCGAAGTCGTTTGCCCAGATTCAGAAATATCTTGAAGAGAATGGCTTCGAGGTGAAAGGTGCTGAGTTTACCCGTATTCCGAATGACGAAAAAGATCTGACACCGGAACAACGTGCCACCATTGATAAGATGGTAGAACGCCTGGAAGAAGACGAGGATGTACAGAATGTGTACACTAACATGAAGCCTGCAGATAACGAAGGCGAAGAGTAATGAAATACGTTTATAAAACCCAGGGTACTTGCAGCACAAACATCGAATTGGAGGTGGAGAATAATATTGTGAAGGAAGTAGCTTTTTGGGGTGGATGTAACGGTAATCTGCAAGGAATTTCACGTCTGGTGACCGGAATGCCTGTGTCGGATGTCATTACGAAGCTTGAAGGGATCCGGTGTGGGGCTCGCTCTACTTCATGTCCCGACCAACTATGCCGTGCTTTGCACGAGATGGGTTTCTAAGAAAAATAAAGGCTGTATTTGATGTCAACGCAGACTCTGTTACGGAGTAACAAAGCTTCTGTAAACATCATTTAGAGGCTGTATATAAAAATAAGAGAGGCGGCAACTCAAAGTTGACCGCCTCTCTTATTTTTATATAAACCGATTTCTTATTTATACATATCGGGAGTAACTGTTACTTGAATCAGCTCTTCCTTTGTTTTGCCTGACAGATAGATGTATTTAATGGTCACATCCGATTCTCTGTACACTTTCATCTCTTCAGTGTTCTTTATTGTTTCCGGCAGGGTTTCTTCCAATGATTTCTTCAGTTGTTCTGACATGGTAGGATCGTCAGCCTGGCCGCTTAAGGTATAGAAATAGGTAAATGTATTGTCCTTACCTGAATAAGTGGTGCTGTCCATTCTTGTCATTTCATCGACAGTGATGGGGCATTGTTTGTTTACTTGTTCGGCAGCCAGTTCGAAAACTTTTTGTTTGGCCTGTTGGCAAGAAGCAAGCGTGAAAAGAACAGCGCATGCTCCGAGAATAATTTTTTTCATTTGCTTAATCTTTTTAATGTGTGAATATTGGGCAAAGATAGTTGTTAAAAGTGAACCGAACAAGGTTCTCGCTTGTTATTAATAACTATCTTTGTAGATAGATTTTATGAATTAGAAGAAAAACAAGAGACATGACATCCTTATGAAAAATATTTTTAAAGATTTAAAAAGTAAAGACCACAAACGCTATCTGGGAGGTTTGGACGTCTTCAGATATATTGGTCCCGGTTTATTGGTTACTGTAGGTTTTATTGATCCGGGCAATTGGGCTTCTAATTTTGCGGCAGGTTCAGAATTTGGTTACTCACTGTTATGGGTGGTTACGCTGTCCACCATCATGCTGATCATATTGCAACACAATGTTGCTCACTTGGGAATCGTGACAGGGCTTTGCCTTTCGGAGGCGGCAACGCAGTATACGCCCAAGTGGGTATCGCGTCCCATACTGGGGACGGCCGTACTTGCTTCCATCTCTACATCACTGGCCGAGATTCTGGGAGGGGCCATAGCACTGGAAATGTTGCTCGACATTCCTATTGTCTGGGGGGCCGTTCTGACTACCGTTTTTGTTTCTATCATGCTTTTTACAAATTCATATAAGAAAATAGAGCGCTCCATCATTGCTTTTGTGTCGGTGATCGGCTTGTCGTTCATCTATGAACTCTTTTTGGTGGATATTGACTGGCCTATGGCAGTAGAAGGGTGGGTGACGCCGGCTATACCTAAGGGGAGCATGCTCATTATTATGAGTGTGCTGGGTGCTGTAGTGATGCCCCACAATCTTTTCCTACATTCGGAGGTGATTCAGAGCCACGAATACAATAAGCAGGATACAGCGTCCATAAAGAAAGTGTTGAAGTACGAATTGTTTGATACGCTCTTTTCAATGATTATAGGATGGGCCATCAACAGTGCCATGATTCTGTTGGCAGCCGCTACCTTCTTTAAAAGTGGCATTCAGGTTGAAGAGCTGCAGCAGGCGAAATCATTGCTCGAACCCCTGTTGGGAAGTAATGCGGCTATTGTTTTTGCTTTAGCCCTGCTTATGGCGGGTATCTCGTCTACGATTACCAGCGGGATGGCGGCCGGATCTATTTTCGCCGGTATCTTTGGCGAATCATACCACATTAAGGATAGCCACTCTCAGGTAGGGGTTATCCTGTCGTTGGGCATTGCATTGCTACTGATTTTCTTTATCGGCGATCCGTTTAAGGGTCTGATCATCTCTCAGATGGTGCTGAGTATCCAGTTGCCGTTTACGGTTTTTTTGCAGGTCGGTCTGACCTCTTCGCGTAAGGTGATGGGCGATTATGTCAATAGTAAATGGAGCACGTTTGTGCTTTATACCATTGCCGTGATAGTGACAGTGTTGAATATAATGTTGTTGTTCTCGTAAAATATAAAAGATGAAAATTATAACTTATAATGTGAACGGACTTCGTGCCGCAGTAAACAAGGGGCTGCCCGAGTGGTTGGCCGAGGAAAATCCCGATGTGCTTTGTCTGCAGGAAACCAAACTGCAACCCGAACAATATCCGGCAGAGGCTTTTGAGGCACTTGGATATAAAGCATATCTCTATTCGGCACAGAAAAAAGGATATAGCGGAGTAGCCATCTTGACCAAAGTAGAGCCCGATCACATAGAATATGGCATGGGAATTGAAGAATATGATAACGAAGGGCGTTTTATTCGTGCGGATTTTGGTGATTTGTCTGTGGTGAGCGTTTACCATCCTTCGGGCACTAGCGGAGACGAACGCCAGGCTTTTAAGATGGTCTGGCTGGAAGCATTCCAGAAGTATGTGACGGAATTGCGTAAATCACGTCCCAATCTGATTCTTTGTGGGGATTATAACATTTGCCATGAACCGATCGATATTCACGATCCGGTTCGTAATGCTACCAACAGTGGTTTCTTGCCCGAAGAACGGGAATGGATGACCCGTTTCCTGTCGGCGGGCTTCATTGATTCTTTCCGTACGCTTTATCCTCAAAAGCAAGAGTATACTTGGTGGAGTTACCGTTTCAATTCGCGTGCCAAGAACAAAGGGTGGAGAATCGATTATTGTATGGTCAGCGAGCCGGTACGCTCTTTGCTGAAAGAAGCCGTTATTCTGAACAACGCCGTTCACTCCGATCATTGTCCGATGGCATTGGAGATCGGCTGATTTACTCCAAAATGGTAATACTCAGTTTGCGTTTGTCGCCCCCGTCCCGGAATTCACACAGGTAGATCCCTTGCCAGGTTCCGAGGTTCAGACGGTGATTCCGGATGGGGATACTGACTGAGGTTCCGATTAGTGAAGCCTTAATGTGTGCGCTCATATCGTCCGGACCTTCAAGGGTGTGGACGAAATAAGGGGCACCGTCGGGTACGAGTTTGTTGAAAAACGTATTGAAGTCATGACGCACGTCCGGATCGGCATTTTCGTTGATAGTGATGCCTGCTGAGGTATGCTTGATGAACACAACCAACAGTCCGTTTTCCGGCAGGTCCGGAAGGAGAGGAAGGATGTCACGGGTGATCAGATGGAAGCCACGTGGATAGTGTGGCAATTGTATGTCAAAGGTTGTTGCCATAAAAATCATTGATTAGTTGCCGACAAAGATACTTTTTTAATAATTTTGCAAGAAATAAAAAAATATAAAATGACAAAGGAAGAAAGGATAAGCCGTGCTACTGAGCTTTTCAAGAGCGGCTATAATTGTTCGCAGTCTGTAGTAGCTGCGTTTGCCGATATGTATGGATTTACTGAAGAGCAGGCGCTGCGTATGGCAGCTTCGTTTGGCGGAGGTATCGGGCGCATGCGTGAAACGTGTGGCGCTGCCTGTGGCATGTTTCTGCTTGCCGGACTGGAGAAAGGGGCAATTGACGGAGCCGATCGTGAGGGAAAGGCTGCCAATTATGCTTTGGTGCAAGAGCTTGCGGCCGAATTCAAGAAACGGAATGGTTCGTTGAATTGTGGCGAACTGCTTGGTTTAAAGAAGAAAGCACCGGTGTCGTCCGAGCCGGAAGCCCGGACAGAACAGTATTATGCCAAAAGACCTTGTTCGAAAATGGTAGAGGAGGCAGCCAGAATTTGGGCAGAATATCTCGAAAAAGAGAAGAAATAGTCTTCAAATTGATGTTTTCATTACAAAAAAGAGAAAAAAGTTACTAATAATCTGTTATATAACATAATTATAACTATATTTGCAGTCGAAATAAAACCTGAATTGTTCGGGTTTTAACTCATGTCTAACTTAAATTTCTAAAGCAAATGTTGAAAGAAAAAGCAGGTGAAATTGCAGGTAAAATCTGGAATGCACTGAATGGAACAGAAGGACTGACTGCCAAGCAGATTAAGAAAGCAACTAAATTGGTGGATAAAGATTTGTTCCTTGGCCTCGGATGGCTGTTGAGAGAAGATAAGATCTCTACTCAGGAAATCGAAGGTGAACTCTTCGTTACATTGAACTAAGGAGTGAATTACTTCCCCAATAAAAAAATGCGTTGATACATTATGATATGTTATCAGCGCATTTTTTTATGTTCTGGCATTTGTGTATATTTGCGCACCAAATTAAATTAAGATAATAGTATCAGATGGATAAAATCAGAAATTTTTGCATCATTGCTCATATTGACCATGGTAAATCAACATTGGCGGACCGTTTGTTGGAGTTCACTAATACCATTCAGGTGACAGAAGGGCAGATGCTTGATGATATGGACCTGGAAAAGGAGAGGGGGATTACGATTAAAAGTCATGCCATACAGATGGAGTACACTTATAAGGGAGAGAAGTATATTCTGAACCTGATCGATACTCCGGGGCATGTTGACTTTTCATACGAAGTATCCCGCTCGATAGCTGCCTGCGAAGGTGCGTTACTCATTGTGGATGCGTCGCAAGGAGTCCAGGCACAGACCATCTCGAATCTTTATATGGCTATTGAGCACGATCTTGAAATCATTCCGATCATTAACAAGTGCGACATGGCAAGTGCCATGCCCGAAGAGGTGGAAGACGAGATCGTAGAGCTGCTGGGATGTAAGCGGGATGAAATTATCCGTGCGTCCGGTAAGACCGGTATGGGTGTGGAAGAGATACTGGCAGCGGTCATCGAGCGTATACCTCATCCTCAAGGTGATGAAAGTGCGCCGTTGCAAGCTTTGATATTCGACTCCGTATTCAACTCATTCCGTGGAATCATCGCTTATTTTAAGATAACGAACGGAGTCATCCGTGCTGGTGATAAGGTTAAGTTCTTCAATACCGGGAAAGAGTATGTTGCAGACGAAATCGGAGTGTTGAAGATGGAAATGGTTCCACGCAAGGAACTCCGGACGGGAGATGTAGGCTATATCATTTCGGGAATTAAGACTTCGAAAGAGGTGAAAGTGGGAGATACGATCACTCACGTGGCCCGCCCTTGCGATAAAGCGATTGCGGGATTCGAAGAGGTGAAGCCGATGGTGTTTGCCGGAGTTTATCCCATCGAAGCCGAAGAATTTGAAGATCTGCGAGCTTCACTTGAGAAGTTGCAGCTGAATGATGCCTCACTGACGTTCCAACCGGAATCATCGTTGGCCTTAGGCTTCGGTTTCCGTTGTGGCTTCCTGGGATTGCTTCACATGGAAATTGTACAGGAGCGTCTGGATCGTGAGTTCGATATGAATGTCATTACCACAGTTCCTAACGTATCTTATCATATTTACGACAAACAAGGTAATATGACGGAGGTGCATAACCCCGGCGGTATGCCCGATCCGACTATGATCGACCATATAGAAGAGCCTTATATCAAAGCTTCTATTATTACAACGACCGATTATATCGGACCTATCATGACGCTTTGTCTCGGTAAGCGGGGCGAATTGTTGAAGCAGGAATATATCTCGGGAAACCGCGTCGAGTTGTTCTACAATATGCCGTTGGGTGAAATTGTGATCGACTTCTACGACAGACTGAAGAGTATTTCGAAAGGTTATGCTTCGTTCGATTATCATCCGGATGGTTTCCGTCCGTCCAAATTGGTGAAACTGGATATTTTGTTAAACGGTGAATCGGTTGATGCGCTTTCTACCCTGACTCACTTCGATAATGCTTACGATATGGGGCGTCGGATGTGTGAGAAGTTGAAAGAACTCATTCCGAGACAACAGTTTGAAATAGCTATTCAGGCCGCTATCGGTGCTAAGATTATAGCTCGTGAAACGATCAAAGCGGTGCGTAAAGACGTTACGGCAAAATGTTACGGAGGTGATATCAGCCGTAAACGTAAGCTGCTTGAGAAGCAGAAAAAAGGAAAAAAACGTATGAAGCAGATCGGTAATGTGGAAGTGCCGCAGAAGGCATTCCTTGCCGTGCTTAAACTGGATTAGGAAATAAAGGCTGCAACGTAATAAAAAAACAGGAATCTTTCTGAACAAATTTTGTTGCAGCCAGTTTCTAATATACCAGGCAATTGTCATCTGTCCGCAGAGCTTTCCCTGGCAATTGCCTTTAAAACAACGATAAACAATAAAAATGAGAAAAGTTCTGTCTTTTTCGGCCTTTTTGATTATTGGCCTTTTGCTATCACAATACTTGCCGTTATTGGCAGGTGAAGGATATGCTACCGTAAAAATTGTATCTAACATTCTTCTTTACATCTGCCTGAGTTTTATTATGATTAACGTAGGGCGTGAGTTTGAAGTTGATAAGACCCGTTGGCGAAGTTATGCCGGAGACTACTTCATTGCGATGGCTACTGCCGCCATGCCTTGGTTCCTGATTGCTATCTATTATGTATTTGTGCTTTTGCCGCCAGAATTCTGGAACAGTTGGGAGGCTTGGAAAGAGAATCTGCTGTTAAGCCGTTTCGCAGCTCCTACATCGGCCGGTATTCTTTTCACGATGCTCGCCGCTATCGGACTTAAATCAAGTTGGATTTATAAAAAGATTCAGGTCCTGGCAATTTTTGATGACCTCGATACCATTTTGTTAATGATTCCCCTGCAGATAATGATGATTGGTTTGCGCTGGCAGCTGATCGTGGTTGTCTTTATTGTCTTCTTATTGCTTTCATTGGGTTGGAAACAGTTGGGAAGGTATAACTGGCGTCAGGACTGGAAAGCGATAATGGGCTATTCGGTGCTTGTATTTGTTGCTACCCAAGCCGTTTACTATTTTAGCAAGCAGCTCTATGGCGAAGAGGGGAGTATTCACATCGAGGTGTTGTTGCCGGCTTTTGTGCTGGGTATGATCATGAAACACAAAGAAATAGATACTCCTGTCGAGCATAAAGTTTCAACAGGGGTTTCGTTCCTGTTTATGTTCTTGGTAGGTATGAGCATGCCGCATTTCATTGGGGTGAACTTTGCCGAGACACATGCCGGAACCCATTCGGTGACAGGTTCGCAGGAAATGATGTCGTGGGGAATGATAGCACTTCACGTATTGATTGTTTCACTGCTTTCAAATATCGGTAAGCTGTTTCCTGTGTTCTTTTACCGGGATAGGAAGTTCAGCGAACGCCTGGCGCTTTCTATCGGTATGTTTACCCGTGGTGAAGTAGGAGCCGGAGTCATCTTTATTGCCCTCGGATACAACTTGGGTGGTCCTGCATTGGTTATTTCAGTGCTGACCATTGTATTGAATTTGATTCTGACCGGTATCTTTGTACTATGGGTGAAGAAGTTGGCATTGCGAAGCTATACAATTTAGCCGTGTCATAGAATTGCTTAAATCTAATATTATATATACCTATTATGACAGTTTTACGTTCGATGAAGGATTTCTCGTCGATGAATATTACGGCGAGTATTCTATTGTTTGTCACAGCGATTGCCGCTGCGGTAATCGCTAACTCTCCGGCAGCATCGGTGTATCAGGAGTTTTTGTCGCATGAACTCCATTTTCGCATCGGAGGCTTTAATTTACTTTCGCATGCGGGACACAATCTGACGATGATTGAGTTCATTAATGACGGTCTGATGACGATTTTCTTCTTAATGGTCGGACTGGAGATTAAGCGAGAGTTACTGGTAGGCGAGCTTTCCTCGTTCCGTAAAGCTGCACTGCCATTCATTGCCGCATGTGGCGGAATGGTAGTGCCTGTTGTCATCTATTCCATGGTTTGTGCCCCGGGCACTGAAGGCGGGCAAGGACTGGCTATCCCTATGGCAACCGATATTGCCTTTTCTTTGGGAGTGCTCAGCCTGTTGGGCAAGCGTGTTCCGTTGAGTCTGAAAATCTTCCTTACAGCGTTTGCGGTAGTCGATGATATAGGCGGTATATTGGTGATTGCCATTTTCTACAGTTCACACGTGGCTTATGAATATTTGTTATGGGCGGCGCTGCTTTACGTTCTGTTATATTTTATAGGTAAGAAGGGAGCTACCAATAAGATTTTCTTTTTAGTTGTCGGTGTGGTTATCTGGTATCTTTTCCTGCAATCGGGTATCCATAGTACGATTTCCGGTGTTATTCTGGCCTTTGTCATTCCGGCTAAACCACAGTTGAACGTCGGTACATATATTGAGCGTATCCGGCGCATTATCAGTACATTCCCCGAAATGGGAGCAAACAACATCGTACTGACCAATCAACAGATAGCCAAGCTGAAAGAGGTTGAGTCGGCTTCCGACCGTGTCATCAGTCCCCTTCAGTCGCTTGAGGATAACCTGCATGGTGCAGTGAATTATCTTGTCCTTCCGTTGTTCGCTTTTGTCAATGCAGGTGTGATGTTTAGTGGCGAAGGTGAAGTTATTGGCGGGGTTACCCTTGCGGTTGCTTTGGGATTATTGGCAGGCAAATTTCTGGGGATTTATTCTTTTACCTGGCTGGCTGTCAAAAGCGGTCTTACTCCGATGCCTTTGGGGATGAACTGGAAGAATATATCCGGAGTGGCGTTACTGGGTGGAATAGGCTTTACGGTATCGCTTTTCATCGCCAATCTTTCGTTCGGCTCCGCCCATCCTGTATTATTGAACCAGGCCAAACTCGGTGTTTTATCCGGTACGGTAATGGCGGGTATCTTGGGATACCTGGTTTTGCATTGGGTCTTGCCCAAAAGAAGATAACTTTCACCTGTAATAAGGTCCGTTTTCTAATCTCCTGCTAAGATTAGGTAAATAACTTATGCTGTTAGTTGAATAACTAATAGTGTTAGTTGTTTGTTCTGACTGATTTATTGTCTTTGCGGTATCCCGAACCTTTTAATAGAAATCATGCGATATTCTGGAAGGAAGGTGCGATGTTTGTCCGCGAACTTCCGGAGCATTATGACGAACCCATTCTCTTTTTGATTACATCCCACGTTGCTGTCTTTAGGAAACTTTCTTCCATTTGTGACACCATACTCTTGAACTTGTTAAACGGAATGGCAAAAGACAAGAGATCGGGTTTCATACATTTGCGTGCAGAAGGGTCGAATGATCCCAATACCGCCCGATTGGTTCCGTCCAGTTGTTCCCGGTATGGATGATAGATAATAGAAGCACAGCCTGCACCAAAGGGAGCGATCACTGCATCAGGAGCTACATTGTCAAAACAAGCCAATGTGAACAGACCGGAGAGGATGTCGGCAGATACAAAAAAGATAACAACTTCCGGCATGTCTTCCGCTTCCAGCTTATCCCAACGTTTGAAGATCAGGTTTTCTCCCTTGACAGGAAGTACAGGCAACTGTGCCAGAGCGGCAGCTGCCAGCTCCGGAGTCTGCTTGTATCGTTCTCCCTCGCCCTGTTCATTGTGTGAAAGGAAACATTCGAATCCGGGAAACATCTTGTCCGTGAAGTTTGTGTACCGTTTTCCACCCCGGCATCCCACAGAATCCGCCTGCATGCAGAGAGTTTTTCCACGCTGTACTTGGGTCAACTGTGCAATGATGCACCGATGTCCTTTCGGAGCTTCCACTATCGGGAGATTTTGTGTATCTGCCGAGTATTGGAATGTTATCGGAAGTCCGGCTTGTGGAAAATAAGTATTCCACAAAGTAATGAACTGATTTTTAAGTGTTATTTCCATGGCTGTATGCTTCTTTGTTTTTATCGGTCAGTCATCTTCTCCGCCATCGTCTATCGGTAATATTCTCCGGCTTTCCTCGTGGGGGAGTTCTTCGACCTGACGGAGTTTGCGTTCGATGGCGCGCGTACGTTTTCCCATCACCTCTTCCAACTGGTCACCTGCGCTTTGCAGATTCTTCTGGACCTTCTCAAGCAGTCCTCCGAATTTTCCGAATTCGGTTTTTACAGCTCCCAGTACGGTCCATACCTCGCCTGTGCGTTTCTGTATGGCGAGTGTCCGGAATCCCATTTGCAAACTGTTCAGGATAGCTCCCAAAGTAGTCGGTCCGGTTACTACAATCTTGTAATCCTTTTGTAGCGTTTCAACTAAGCTTGTCCGGCGGATCACTTCTGCATAGATGCTTTCGAAGGGGAGAAACAAGATAGCGAAGTCCGTTGTAAACGGAGGATCGACATACTTGTCGTGGATATCCTTCGCCATTTTTTTGATGGTTGTCTCCAGTTGTCGTCCGCACGATTCCATCAATGCGGCATCTCCGGCTTCGAAAGCATCGTAGTATTGTTCGTAAACATCTTTGGGGAATTTGGCGTCGATTGGCAGATAAACAGTGCTGTTGGCATCATCTTTTCCCGGAAGTTTGATGGCGAACTCCACAAATTCGGTTCCGCTTTTCTTGGTCTTGACATTCGCTTCATACTGTTCCGGACTCATCATCTGTTCCAGAAGTGCGCCTAGCTGGACCTCACCGAACGTTCCGCGCATTTTCACGTTACTCAGAACCTTCTTGAGACCGCCTACGTCTTGTGCGAGCGACTTCATTTCGCCCAGGCCCTTTTGCACATTTTCAAGTTGCGAACGGACTATCTCGAAAGATTGTCCGATGCGTTCGTTGAGAGTCTTTTGTAATTTCTCTTCAACCATCACGCGCATGTCGTCCAGACGCTTCTCGGTAGACTGTATCAGCGTTTCCTGCTGGCGTGCCATTGCGTCGAACTTTTGGCGTTGCAGTTCTCCGGTGGTCATCATGTTCTTATGCATGGCATCTTGCAGCTGTTGCAAACCCTGATTCAGGGTTTGCGTCATTTCCATGCGTAACTCGCGAATACTGCGATTCAACTCTTCCCGGTTTTCCTGCATTTGTTGGCGCAATGCCCGTTGCATCTCTTCGCTTTGTGCGCGATTGTTGCGGGTAAGTGTCAATGCGAGCAGGGCAACCAGTAAGGCTGCAATAATCAAGAGGAGAGTCAGTTCCATTTAATAAGTCAGTATTTCGTTTCCGGTTTCAGTAATCAGAATCATATTTTCCCATTGTGCAGACGGCAATCCGTCGTCTGTGCAGACTGTCCAGTCATCAGCAGAGTCGACAAAGACCTCATACGTTCCCATGTTGATCATCGGTTCGATGGTAAAAGTCATTCCCGGAAGAATCAACATACCGGTACCGCGGCGTCCGAAGTGCTCTACGTCGGGTTCCTCATGGAATTTGATTCCCACTCCATGTCCGCATAAGTCGCGTACCACACTATAACCGTTCTTTTCGGCATGTTCCTGAATAGCCGCACCTACGTCACCTAAACGGGCCCAAGGCTGTGCGGCAGCTATGCCGATTTCCATACATTCTTTAGTGACCTGTACCAATCTCTGTTTTTCAGGGCTGACTTCGCCGATCATAAACATGCGTGATGCGTCAGAGAAATAACCATTGTAAATGGTAGAAACATCTACGTTGATAATATCTCCGCTTTTTAGAATTTCGGTTGAACTGGGGATTCCGTGGCACACTACATCGTTGATGCTGGTGCAGACGCTTTTAGGAAATCCTTCATAGTTTAGAGGAGCCGGAATAGCCCCATGGGACGTGGTGAAATCGTAGACCAAACGATCGATCTCTTCGGTGGACATTCCCTCACGAATATTTTCTGCAATGTGGTTCAGCAGAGCTGTGTTGATCTTTGCACTTTCACGGATACCTTCAATTTGTTCTGGTGTGCGCAATACCTTGCGTGGAGGAAGTTTGTAACCTTGTTTTCTGTATTTCTGTATTTTATCTTCTATTTCATCCGGATAATTGGAAGGAGTAAACCGGACTCCTTTGATAAATTTTTTCATTTTACTATCTTGATTTTTTATTCGTAGTACAAATGTAGGGAATAAAAAGGGGAATGCGGTATTTTAGGAAAGATAATTTCGGGGAATCAGAGGTGAGGAAAAGTAATAAAGGCTAATTAGTCGTTTTGTCATTTTGTATTTTAATGCTGTTCAGATTTGATTCTTTAAGCTCCGTATCCACTCTTGCGGAAAAAAACGCTAAATAGGAGCATTAGGGCGATTCAAGATGATGCCGATTATACGGTTTTCTTGTAATATGGATCGTTTATCGTTTCTGTTTATATTATAGTGCTGTCTGTTTTAACGATTTTGCATGTATCTGCCATCTTCTTTCGGTTGCTTCTCTTAGTGCCAATAAATGGGAAAAGTGCTTTTATGCAGCCATATATCTCTTCTCTTGTCATGGAGTTAACAAAAGACTTGGACGAAGTTGACAAAAGACTTGAACGAAGTTAATAAAAGACTTGGAGGAAGTTAACAAAAGACCTAAACGATATTAATAAACGTCCGAGTGTTTTTGCATATTTATCTTCAGACAGCACTGAAACTGCATGTTATTTCTCTTTTTATTCATTTTGCTTTAAATAAAAGTTCTATCCGATAACTTTTGTATCTGAATAGAGTTAGCAATTTATCTGTAAATAAAGCAATCTGTAGTCAATTTCTTTTTTAAAGTTACTTTTTGAAATTCACAGTAAGCCACATGGAATACTTTCGATGCACATCGTATGGTTTTTGTTTGTCTGAAATGTTTTTATTTATCCTATTTCCTTTTTATTAGAAAACAATCCTTATATTTGTCCGTGTATTATTAATTTAATGACAAATGACACTTATGAAGACATTGAATTTTATGAAAACGCTATTCTTATTGGTAGCTATAGTAGGCCTAAGCTCTTGTGGTGACAAGTATTATTCAGATGATTATCTACGAAATAGCAATGCAAAGCTCTGTGGCAAAACCTGGGTAAATGATTCGGAGAAGAATGATGTAGACGAGTGGGTTCGGCATACATTGAAGTTTGATGATAACGGCCGGCTGGCAGAGACTTATGCCTATTATCATGTAAATGAAAGTCAGCCTTACCGCACGGAGACCAATAATCTGACCTGGTCGTGGATAGACGATACGATGGAAGGTATTGTTTTTGACTATGGAGTGAACGGGGTGACTTATTTCGATAACGTGTGGGTACGTGAGCATAATATGTCCGGGAAGCTGAACGGAAAGGTAGTTGTATTTGTCGATTCAAAATATAACAGAAACTAATTAGAGAAGGAGATAGGAAGAAATGAAAGGCTATTGGAAGATTTTACTGATACTGATGCTCGCTGTCGGATTCGCGTCTTGCGAGGACGATCAGGGAGAGATTGAATATGTCATTACCGGGCGGGCATGGACCGGCGATGTAGGGATGAATGCCCATAATGGTGAACCCCTGTTCAGTACCTTTGAGTTCGGGAACGACGGTTTTGGAGTGGAGACCCAGTTCTATGCTTCAGACGGTCTTTTGTATGATCAGTTTCGCTTTCAGTGGTATTGGGAAGATTCTTATAATCGTAATTTAGTATTGAATTACGGTAAGAACGGTATCTCTTATATGGACGACGTAAGGATATACGGAGATCGGATAACCGGTGCCTTTTATCTTTCGGACGATGCCCGGGGATTTAACTTTGAATTAAGAATGGAATAAACTTATATCCGGCAAATATTAAATGAAGGTGTTTCATAACTCACCACAGATTACACAGATTTGCACAGAACGATTTTTAATTTACTGATAACCAATACTATTTATCTGTGTAAATCTGTGTAATCTGTGGTAAATACGAGTTTTGATACATCCCTATTTATATTATTTCTTCAGAAATAGCTTCTTGAATGTAGGAGGGTAAGGGGTTTCAAACTCCATTAGCTGATCTGTCACCGGATGATAGAAACAAAGTTTGAAAGCATGCAAAGCCAGGCGCCCGAGAGGATTGGGCCCACCGTCTATCCCATAACGTCCGTCTCCGATCAGAGGATGCCCCAGATCCTGCATGTGTACACGTATCTGATTCTTACGTCCGGTTTCCAATCGCAATTCTACCAGTGAGTAGCCATTGGCACGTTTGATGGTGCGATAGTGGGTGATCGATTTGGAACCGCCATCATCATAGCTGCTTGAGCTGACGTACAAGGTACGGTCTGTCAGCCAGGACACTACCGTGTCGCTGTCTTTCTCCATCTCGCCGGTAACCACCGCTACATAGCGACGGTCCGTCACGATGTCGTGCCAATGGTCACGCAACGTGTATTGTGTCTTTTCGTCTTTGGCAAACATCATTAATCCCGAAGTATCCCGGTCCAGGCGATGAACCACGTAGATGCGGTTTCCGCGTCCCGAACGACCTACATATTCGCTTAAAATATGCTGGGCAGTACGTTCTTTCTGCCGCTCTGTGCCAACGGAAAGCAATCCTTCCTTTTTCTCCACTACGATGATATAGGCGTCCTCGTAGACTATCTTCAGTAGCGGATGGCGGAATTCTTTCTTGTTCTTGTCCTTGCTGATAAGCACCTTCATGCCCGGTTGCAGAGGAAAGTTGAATTGTGTTGTGATCACATTGTCAACCAGCACGATTCGTTTGCTCAACAGAGACTTTAGCTTGGTACGGCTGGCATCGGGCATTTTGGCCGCAAGGAAATCCATTAATTCCATCGGTTCTTTCACCAGATAGCCGGTATATTGTGCACGGGCCTTCTCGGCCGGAGTTCGTTTGATTCTCTTCATATTCATTTTTTTATTTAAGTTCAAGCAGCACTACGTTTTCCACGTGATGGGTGTGGGGGAACATATCTACCGGTTGCACTGCTTTCACACGATATTTGACATCCAGCAACTGGAGGTCACGCGCTTGTGTAGCCGGATTACAACTAACATATACGATCCGTTTGGGTTCGGCAAATAAGATTACGTCTACCACATCCTGATGCATTCCCGCCCGGGGAGGGTCGGTGATGATTACATCCGGACGCCCGTACTGATTGATGAAATCCTGTGTCAGGATATCCTTCATGTCTCCGGCAAAGAACAGGGTGTTCTCTATTCCATTGATCTCGGCATTCACTTTTGCATCTTCTATGGCTTCGGGAACATATTCGATGCCGATCACTTTTCGTGCCTGGCGTGACACAAAGTTGGCGATGGTTCCGGTACCCGTATAGAGGTCATATACCAGTTCGTCACCTGTCAGTCCGGCAAAGTCGCGTGCCACCTTATAAAGATTGTATGCCTGTTCCGAGTTGGTCTGATAGAACGATTTCGGTCCCACCTTGAAACGAAGTCCCTCCATCTCCTCGAAGATGTGATCATTGCCACGGAATACGTGTACATCGAGGTCATTGATCGTGTCGTTACATTTATTATTAATAATGTATAGGAGAGAGGTTATTTCCGGGAATTGGTCGGCAACATATTGCAATAACTGCTTGAAGAGATCCATTTCATGCTCTTCCGTTATCTTGCAAATCAGAATCACCATCAGTTCGCCGGTACTCGAGGTACGTACAATCATGTTGCGGAGCATTCCTTCCTGCGAACGGAGATTGATGAAAGAGTAGTTGTGCTCGTAGGCGTAATCGCGGATCGTATTGCGGATACGGTTAGAGATATCATCCTGCAACCAGCACTTTTCGATGGCGAGCACCTTGTCGAATGCTCCCGGAATGTGGAATCCTACTGCGTTCATCTGGTCATATTTGACGTCCTGTTTCACTTCTTCCGCTGTCAGCCAGCGTTTGTTCGAGAAGGTGAACTCCAGTTTGTTCCGGTAAAACTCTGTTTTAGCAGATCCCAGGATAGGAGAGATTTCCGGCAATTCGATCTTTCCGATACGGCGGAGGTTGTCTTCCACCTGTTTCTGTTTGTATTTGATTTGTTCTGCGTAGGGCAATACCTGCCATTTACACCCGCCGCATACGCCATAGTGCTGGCAAAAAGGAACGGCACGTACCGGTGAGAGTTCGTGAAACTTCACCGCTTCAGCTTCGGCGTATTTATTCTTTTTTCTTTTTACTTGCAAATCTACCACGTCGCCCGGCACTACGTAAGGTACAAAAACGACCAGGTCATCTACTTTTGCGATGGCTTTTCCTTCGGCAGCCACATCCGTTATTGTCACCTTCTCCAGCAGAGGAAGTTCTTTTTTCTTTCTAGCCACAGTACTCCTTGAATTATATTAAAATGATTTCTTTGAGTATAAAGCGTGAATCTATTAAATCACCATTCTACGCCATATTAATAAAATCTTTCGCAAAAGTAGGTATTTTTTTTCGTATTTCTCTATATGAAGTGAAATAATGCAGATTGCAATGTCGAAATTGCATTTTGATAGAAAGTTTTTCATATAAAAGTTTTCTGGTTTGCGAAATATCCTTAGATTTGCGAACAGAAAAGAATCACAACTAATAACTTTAAAATCGTATTATGGACAAAAAAAGAGTTTATACCTTTGGTAATGGACTGGCAGAAGGAAAGGCCGGTATGCGAAACTTACTTGGGGGCAAAGGTGCGAACCTTGCCGAAATGAATCTGATCGGTGTCCCCGTACCTCCGGGCTTCACAATTACAACTGACGTTTGTACCGAATATTACGAGATGGGACAGGAAAAGGTCGTATCTCTCCTGAAAGAAGAAGTAGAAAAAGCTATTGCAAATATTGAGAACCTGATGCGTTCAAAATTTGGTGACGTAGAGAATCCGTTGCTGGTTTCTGTGCGTTCGGGTGCACGTGCATCCATGCCGGGTATGATGGATACGATCCTGAATCTGGGTTTGAATGATGAAGTGGTTGAAGGTCTGACCCGTAAGACCGGAAACGCTCGTTTTGCATGGGATTCTTACCGCCGTTTCGTACAGATGTACGGTGACGTAGTATTGGGTATGAAACCTGTTAACAAAGAAGACCAGGATCCGTTTGAGGCAATCATTGAAGAAGTGAAACATGCCAAAGGCGTGAAGCTGGACAACGAGCTCGAGGTGGAAGATCTCAAGGAACTCGTGAAGAAATTTAAAGCTGCCGTAAAGGCACAAACAGGCAAGGACTTCCCGACTTGTGCATACGAACAGCTTTGGGGAGCTATCTGCGCCGTGTTCAATTCATGGATGAACGAACGTGCCATCCTGTACCGTAAGATGGAAGGAATTCCCGATGAATGGGGTACTGCCGTAAGTGTTCAGGCAATGGTGTTCGGTAACATGGGCGATACTTCCGCAACAGGTGTATGCTTCTCCCGTGATGCCGCTACGGGCGAGGACCTCTTCAATGGTGAATATCTGATCAATGCACAAGGTGAAGACGTGGTTGCGGGTATCCGTACTCCGCAGCAGATCACTAAGATCGGTTCCCAGCGTTGGGCTCAGCTTGCCGGTGTGAGCGAAGAGGAACGTGCATCAAAATATCCTTCTATGGAAGAGGCTATGCCGGAGATCTACAAGCAGTTGGATGAATTGCAGACCAAGCTTGAAAATCACTACAAAGACATGCAGGATATGGAGTTCACCGTTCAGGAAGGCAAACTTTGGTTCCTTCAGACACGTAACGGTAAACGTACCGGTGCTGCCATGGTAAAAATCGCCATGGATCTGTTCCGCCAGGGCATGATCGACGAAAAGACCGCGCTGATGCGTGTAGAACCCAATAAACTGGATGAATTACTTCACCCGGTATTCGATAAGTCTGCTTTGAAACAGGCTAAAGTGCTGACTCGCGGTTTGCCGGCTTCTCCGGGTGCTGCTACCGGTCAGATCGTATTCTTTGCTGACGATGCAGCCGAATGGCATGCTGCCGGAAAACGCGTTGTGATGGTTCGTATCGAGACTTCACCCGAAGATTTGGCCGGTATGGCAGTTGCCGAAGGTATCCTGACCGCCCGTGGAGGTATGACCTCACATGCAGCCGTGGTTGCCCGTGGTATGGGTAAATGCTGTGTTTCGGGAGCCGGTGCATTGAATATCGACTACAAGGCCCGTACAGTGGAAGTGGATGGTGTATTGCTGAAAGAGGGAGATTTCATCTCCTTGAACGGTAGTACCGGTGAGGTTTATCAGGGTAAAGTAGAAACGAAAGCAGCCGAACTGTCAGGCGACTTTGCCGATCTGATGAAGTTGGCTGATAAATATACCCGTCTGCAGGTTCGCACCAATGCCGACACTCCGCATGATGCCGAAGTTGCCCGTAATTTCGGTGCGGTAGGTATCGGTCTTTGCCGTACGGAACACATGTTCTTCGAAGGTGAAAAGATCAAAGCCATGCGTGAGATGATTCTGGCAGAAAATGCTGAGGGACGCCGCAAAGCTCTTGCCAAGATCTTGCCATATCAGCAAGCCGACTTCAAGGGAATCTTCAAGGCAATGGCCGGTTGTCCGGTGACTGTACGTCTGCTCGATCCTCCTTTGCATGAATTTGTTCCTCACGATCTGAAAGGACAGCAGGAGATGGCCGATACAATGGGAGTAAGCCTGCAATATATCCAGCAGCGTGTCGAATCGCTCTGCGAACACAACCCGATGTTGGGTCACCGTGGTTGCCGTTTGGGAAATACGTATCCCGAAATCACACAGATGCAGACTCGTGCCATTCTGGGTGCCGCTCTTGAACTGAAGAAAGAAGGAATAGAGACACATCCCGAAATTATGGTGCCGCTGACAGGTATTCTTTACGAGTTCCAACAGCAGGAAAGTGTGATTCGTGCCGAAGCAGACAAGCTCTTTGAAGAGGTGGGAGACCGCATCGACTTCAAAGTCGGAACCATGATCGAAATTCCCCGTGCAGCTCTGACTGCCGACCGTATCGCTTCGTCTGCCGAGTTCTTCTCGTTCGGAACCAACGACTTGACTCAGATGACTTTCGGTTACTCTCGTGACGATATAGCTTCTTTCCTTCCGGTTTATCTGGAGAAGAAGATTCTGAAAGTAGACCCGTTCCAGGTACTCGACCAAAATGGTGTAGGCCAGTTGGTACGTATGGCAACCGAAAAAGGCCGTGCCATCCGTCCGGACCTGAAGTGCGGTATCTGTGGTGAACATGGCGGTGAGCCTTCATCTGTTAAGTTCTGCCATAAAGTAGGTTTGAATTACGTTAGCTGTTCTCCGTTCCGTGTGCCTATCGCACGTCTGGCAGCGGCACAGGCAGCCATCGAAGAATAACTTTAGATTAACTGGTTTGTGCGAGGCTACTCCAAGAGGGTAGCCTCGCCTTTTTGTATATATCTGTATGGTGCAGACAGAGCCTACAGGAGAGAAAAGCCGGCGGAAACCTAAAATGTAGAGTAAATATTTGTATAATTCAAATAAAAATATTTCCTTTATCTTATGAAACCTTACTTATTATATTTTTAACAAACTAAAATTACAGAATTATGAAAAGAAATCTTGTGTTTGTATTGTTTGCCCTCGTTTCGGTTGTGGGCTTTTCTCAAGTGAGCTGGAATGCCAAGGTGGGAATGAATATCAGTAACTTTACCGGTGATTTTGACATGAATGCCAAAGTAGGATTCAAGATAGGCGGTGGCATGGAGTATGGATTTAATGAAATCTGGTCGTTGCAACCCTCTTTGTTTGTATCTTCCAAAGGTGCCAAGAAGGACGAACTGAGTGTGAATGCTGTTTATCTGGAACTGCCGGTTATGGCTGCTGCGCGTTTCAAAGTAGCCGATAATACTAATATCGTGTTGAGTGCAGGTCCTTATTTTGCTTGCGGCATCGCGGGTAATTCCAAAGTAGATCTGGGCAAAGGGCGCTTGGAAGTCGATACCTTTGGTGACGACGGTCTGCTGAAACGTGGCGATGTAGGTCTTGGTATCGGTGTTGCCGCGGAGTTTGGCAAGATTATCGCAGGGCTTGACGGTCAGTTCGGGTTTGTCGATGTCATGGACAACGTAAATGGTAAGAATCTGAATCTTTCTATTAGCGTAGGTTATAAGTTCTGAGGGAAACCGGTAAATATTTAAATAGAAAAGCCGCTGTAAATCAATTACAAGCGGCTTTTTTCATTTTGCTCTCCGGTGAATAATGATCGAAATAGTTGTTTAATTAATGAATATGATATACTTTTGCGCCCCGAAACAAAAGTGAAATTATTCTTTTGTTTGTTTTCAAAATAGGTGTATTTAATTAAAACTACTAAGAAGATGAAAAAGATTGTATTGTTTTTATTTGTTGCTATTGCAACTTTATCTGTTAAGGCACAAGACCTTTACATGGGAGGTACCGTAGGTTTGTGGCGTAATGATGATGCCAATACCACTTCCTTTAAACTGGCTCCGGAGATCGGATACAACCTGAGCGAACAATGGGCATTGGGCGTTGAGCTTCAGTTCAACCATGAATACAAGGAGCATATCTCGACAAACACATTTGCCATTGCTCCTTACGCACGTTTTTCTTATTATGAAAACAAGATCGTACGTCTGTTTGTCGATGGCGGATTTGGTTTTGCTACCACTAAGGTGAAAGATGGCGGTGATGCTGTAAACGGTTTCGAGATCGGTCTGAAACCGGGTATCGCTATCAAGTTGAACCAGCATTTCAGCCTGGTTGCCAAATGTGGCTTCCTGGGATATAAGGACGATTATATGGGTAACGGTTTTGGCTTTAGCGCAAGCAGTGAAGACCTTACATTCGGATTCCATTACGAATTTTAATCAAATAGGTTTCAACGAAATAGGGTGACCTCCGCAAGGAGAATCACCCTATTTTATTTTGTCTGTTGTCGTTTCGTTCAGTCCGCCATTCTTTTCAGCTTCTTGAAGTGTTCTATCACTGCCAGGTAATCCTGGTCGGAGCAAGCGTCGAATTTGCCCCATAAATCTCCTAAAACTACTGCACCTCCGAATCCGAAATCTTTCACTTCCAGTATGTTATCCGGCGTAATACCTCCCAATGCCATCACCTTGTTGTCAATGATCTTGTCTTTGGCTGCCAGGCGCAGTTCTTCGGCTGTATAGGGTGAGTTATATCCCTCTTTCGAGATACTGTCATAAACCGGGCTCATGAATACATAATCATAAAAGTGCTTTTTATTCTTCACTTCCTCCACCGAGTGACACGAACAACTGATATGTCCCGAATAGTCATGCGGTTCTTTGGGATTTCGTGCATTCAGATGAATTCCCATCAGGTTGAATTCTTCTTTCAGATAGAAGTGTTCGTGCGTGACAATCCGTTTGTGGTATTTCTCCGGAATCAGTGTCAACAGGCGCTCTGAATACATAGCCGGTGTTTCCGGTTTTCTGAGATGCAGAATATCCAGTCCCTCTTCAAAAAGAGCAGTGATAATCTTATCTTCTTCTACAAAGAAAGTAGGCGTCGTTACTACGATAAGTTTCATTTCTTTTGTTAAACTGTTAAGTTTAGCAAAGTTACTAATTAACTTACTCAGAAACCAACCTTTATAGTGAAAATATGTTAGATTGCAATGTCCGCAAGTCAATTGTCCATAGTTTGCCTGCCAGGACCTCTCCGAATCCACAAATGATTTTGAGAACTTCGCATGCTTCCACACTGCCCGTTACTGCCGGTGTCACTCCGACCACCCCCTTGGGAGGAGGAGGCATGTGTAACATTCCTTCTTCGTCCGGGTAGAGGTCACGATAAGTTTTCCGTTGAGTTCCTTCTCCGTAGTTGAAGACGGACACTTGTCCTTCAAATCCGCAGATAGCACCGTATACATACGGTTTCCCGAGCTCCGAACAGACATCGCTGAGCAGATACCGGGTTGCAAAGTTATCGCAACCGTCCACGATGATGTCATACTGGCCTATCAGATCACGTGCATTTTCTTTACTTAGCCTTCCCGGACAGGCATTCACTTTTATCTCCCTGTTGAGGGCGCTGATCCGCATGGAGGCACAGATAGCCTTCAGGTCGCCCACTTCCTCCTCCGTGTAGAGTATCTGCCTCTGCAGATTGCTGAGGCTCACTTCATCGTCATCTGCCAACCCGATGGTACCCACTCCAGCGCCGGCCAGATAGAGGGCGATGGGAGAACCGAGTCCTCCCACGCCTACAATCAGTACTTTGGCAGCTTTTAGCTTTAGCTGTCCTGCTTCTCCTATTTCCGGAAGCATGGTTTGTCTGCTGTATCTTTCCATAAATTCCCTTTTATTTCAGTTATCAGCATTGGGGTAGCGTCAGCGCCGTGTCCCAGTCTTTGTATACCGGTATCCGTCCCAGCGACCGTAGTGCTGCATCCACCTCCACGGCTTTCCGCTCGTCGCTTACGTGAAACTGTTCCAGTGCTTGCGGATAGGTAAAGTATCCTCCCGGTTCCGTTTTGCTTTCCGCACTCATGGTGGTCACTCCGAGCGTAGCCATGTGGTTACGGAAGGCTGCGCTTTCGCGGGTGGAGTAGGAGATGTCTACATCATGGTCGAAGATACGCATCGCAAAAGTCACTTGTGCCAACTCACGGTCGTTCATCACCACATTGGGCTGGAAGCCTCCGTTTTCCGACGGGCGCATGCGGGGGAAGTTGACACTATATTTCGTTTTCCAATAATGCTTCTGTAAGTAGCGGAGATGATAGGCCATCATGGTGATGTCCGTTCTCCATTCCTCCAGTCCGATCAGTACGCCCATTCCTATCTTGTGTACTCCGGCCTGTCCCATGCGGTCGAATCCGTTGACCCTCCATTCGAATTTAGACTTCATGCCGCGGGGGTGGTAGATGTTGTAATTGGCTTTGTTATACGTCTCCTGAAAGCAGATGACCCCGTTCAGACCTGCATGTGTAAGTCGTTCATATTCTTCTGCTTTAAGTGGCATTACTTCAATCTGAAGGTTAGCAAAGTAGGGCTTTGCCAGCAAGAGGGCACGTTCGATGTAGTCCACTCCGGCTTTGGCAGGATTCTCTCCTGTCACCAGCAACAGATTCTCAAAGGGGGCCAGCTTCTTGATCGCCTTGTACTCGTTCACCATCTCTTCTTCCGTAAGGATGGTACGCTTCATCGGGTTGTTGTGGTTAAAGCCGCAGTATACACACGAGTTTGTACAAGAATTTGTAATATAGAGAGGCACGAACATCGAGATTGTTTTTCCGAAGCGTTCCATCGTATACTTCCGGCTGAGACGTGCCATCGTCTCCAGATATGGAGCGGCAGCCGGCGAAATCAATGCCATAAAATCATTTACATCGCAGTGTTCCTTCGACAATGCGCGGCGCACATCAGCGTCAGTTTTGGAATAGATGGCTTTAGTCGTCTCTTCCCAGGAAATCTTTTCTAATTCATCTGAAAACATTTTATTTTTTCTTTTTATTCTTCTGGTTAATCTTCTTCAATGTGTTCCGTACAGCCGATTTTACGGCGGTCGAATACATTTCCGTCTCTGTACTCTCCAGTATGGTACGCAACTCATACAGCAACTCCGGCTCGGGCTCGCACAGGCGGTAAGCCATTCGGATGGCGAGCGATTGCACGCCGATACTCTCTTGGGGCGACAGCATGGCGTCCAGGCAGAAGTTGAGCAGAGCCACGGAAGGCACCTTCGTTGCGGGTGCATGGTAGAGTATGGAAAGAAGCAGTCGTTTCGAGCCATCGTGCCCGCAGGACATCAACCTTCCGGTCAGCTCTTCCCTGAAAGGGATCAGCCACTCCGGCTTCTGCCTGCACAGTTTGTCGCATATCCATAAGGCCCGCCAGGACACCAATAATTTATCGTCCGACGTCAGCCGGTAAATGTTGTCGAAGTTCTCCGGTCGATCCAGGATTTCTTTTACAATCCGGTCCGTCTCCAGTTGGGAGATAGGCACATCGAGTGCTTTCCGGTATTCCGCTGTCCTTTCCGTTACGGTCATCCTATTTTTGTTTTTGAGTTTTCTTCAGATCGCGGCTCAGTCGCATCGCGCAGAAATTCGGTCCGCACATGGTGCAATACTCTCCGTCGGTATGCCGTCCGGCATGGAAGTAAGAGAATGCACGTTCCGGATCGAGCGACAGGTCGAACTGGTCTTTCCACCGGAATTCGTACCGGGCTTTGCTCAGTGCGTTGTCGCGTACCTGTGCCCCCGGGTGTCCTTTGGCCAGATCGGCCGCATGGGCGGCTATTTTATAAGTGATTACTCCCACGCGTACATCTTCTTTATCGGGCAGGGCGAGGTGCTCTTTAGGGGTCACATAGCATAGCATGGCTGTTCCCAGCCATCCTATTTGTGCCGCTCCGATAGCCGAAGTGATGTGGTCGTATCCCGGAGCGATGTCCGTCACCAGCGGGCCGAGCGTATAGAACGGGGCATTGTGGCATTTTTCAATCTGGCGTTCCATGTTTTCGCGTATCTTGTGCATCGGCACATGTCCCGGTCCTTCGATAAATGCCTGTACGTTTTTCTCCCAGGCGCGCACCACCAGTTCGCCCATTGTGTCGAGCTCGGCAAATTGCGCTTCATCATTGGCGTCGTGGGTCGATCCGGGCCGTAGGCCGTCGCCGAGCGACACTGCGACATCGTATTGTGCCAGGATGTCGCAGATGTCATCGAAGTGTTCGTAAAGGAAGCTTTCCCGGTCGTGCACCAGACACCATTTGCTCATGATACTTCCGCCGCGGGATACGATGCCGCAGAGGCGTTTTTCCGCCAGGTGCACATTATGCCGGCGGATGCCCGCATGGATGGTGAAGTAGTCCACTCCCTGCTCACACTGCTCGATCAGCGTGTCGCGATACAGTTCCCAGGTCAGGTCCTCTACCTTTCCGTTTACCTTTTCCAGAGCCTGGTAGATAGGTACGGTCCCCACCGGAACGGGACAGTTGCGGATGATCCATTCCCGCGTTTCGTGTATGTTCTCTCCGGTCGAAAGATCCATCAATGTGTCTCCTCCCCATTTACAGCTCCACATTGCTTTCTCCACCTCTTCGTCTATGCTCGAGGTAGTGGCGGAGTTGCCGATGTTGGTATTGATTTTCACCAGGAAGTTGCGGCCTATAATCATAGGTTCGGCTTCGGGATGGTTGATGTTGGCAGGCAGCACCGCCCGTCCTTCGGCTATTTCCTGACGTACGAATTCGGGTGTGATATGGGTCTCGATGCCCAGTTCTTCGCAGTTCATATTCTCACGGATAGCCACATATTCCATTTCGGGAGTGACAATGCCCTGTCTGGCATACGCCATCTGGGTGATATGCCGGCCGGCCTTGGCCCGGTAGGGCAGTGCGATATGTTCAAAACGGAGGTGGTCGAGGCTCCCGTCATCCCGCCGCATGCGTCCGTATTCCGAACTGATCTCGGGCAATTGTTCCACGTCTCCTCTGTTCAGTATCCATTCTTCACGCAGGCGCGGAAGGCCTTTTTTCAGGTCGATTTCTATGTCGGGGTCACTGAAAGGACCGCTGGTATCGTAGATGTACACATGCGGATTGGGAGTGATCACCTTCTTTTCTCCTTCGAAAGTTGTGCTGGGCACTTGCTCTACTTTTCGCATACCTACACGGATTTCGGGGAATAGCTTGCCGGACAGATATACCTTCTCAGAGCGGGGAAATTTTATTCTTTGTTCCATACATTCGTTATTAGGATCTCTCAGCCCCGTATTCTTTTCCCGAAGAGTGATCGACGGGAGAGGGGCCGGAGGCGAGATTATTGTTTTATTCGTTTAAAAATGCCGTCAGTGGTGAGCTTGCTTCCGCCACGAACCCTATGGCCTGCATACCCAGTCCGGCCTCGTATGCCGTCCGTCCGGCTTCTACTGCCTGCTTGAAGGCTTTTGCCATTTCTATCGGGTTGCCGGCTACGGCGATAGCTGTGTTTACCAGGCATGCCGATGCACCCATTTCCATAGCCTCCGCCGCATGGCTCGGTGCTCCGATTCCGGCGTCCACCACTACCGGGATACCGGCCTGTTCGATAATGATTTGCAGAAACTCCTTGGTTTGCAGTCCTTTATTGGTTCCGATAGGTGCTCCCAGCGGCATTACCGTGGCGGCTCCCGCTTCTTCCAGTTGTTTGCAGAGCACCGGATCTGCCTGGCAATAGGGGAGCACGACGAATCCGAGTTTCACCAGTTCTTCAGTCGCTTTCAGGGTCTCCACCGAGTCGGGCAGCAGATAGCGCGGGTCGGGATGAATCTCCAGTTTCAGCCAGTTGGTTCCGAAAGCCTCGCGTGCCATTTGTGCGGCAAACACCGCTTCCTCCGCGTTGCGTACGCCCGATGTGTTGGGAAGCAACTGAATGTGCGGATGTACAATATGTTTCAGCATGTCGTCTTCTGTGCTCTCCATGTCGACACGTTTCATGGCCACTGTCACCATTTCGGTGCCCGATGCCAGTATCGACTGTTCCATCCATTCGTTTGAGCTGAATTTACCTGTTCCCAGGAAGAGGCGGGAGTTGAATTCACGTCCCGCAATGATTAACTTTTCCATTTCTGATCTTGTTTTGAGTTCATTTCACCACAGGGTAACACGGAGTCTCACAGAGTTTTAAATTTCTTGTTTATAGAGTATTAAGAGAAAACCATCTCTGTGGAACTCTGTGTTACTTTGTGGTGAGTTTGATTCATTTCCTTATATGTTTAGAATTCTTTTTGTTTCTTCTACCGGGTCCGGTGCTTGCAGGATTGCTCCGGAGAGGGCGATGCCGTTCACCCCCGTTTCCATAATGGCCGGAATGTCTTCCGCCACGATCCCTCCGATGGCTACTACCGGTATCCGGATACCGGCCTCGTTCATCTGTGCCAGTATGGAGGTGTAGCCTTCGAGTCCCAGTACCGGGCTCAGATTTTTCTTAGTGGTGGTAAACCGGAAAGGGCCTATGCCCAGATAGTCGGCTCCGGCGGCATGATGCAGCTTTACGTCTTCAAAGGTGTTGGCCGTTCCGCCAATGATGAATGCTTCGCCCAGCATCTGCCGGGCTTCGCCGATGGGCATGTCTTTTTTGCCCAGGTGCACCCCGTCCACTTCCAGCTTTTTGGCCAGCTCTACGTGGTCGTCGAGAATCAGGATCGCTTCTTTAGCTTTACAGAGAGGTTTCAGTTGCAGTGCCACTGCCTCCACCTCTTCCGGCGATGCCTCTTTCATGCGCAGTTGGATCCATTTACAGCCCCCTTCGAGAGCCATGCGCGCCGATTCCAGATAGGAGTAATTCTCTGTTTGATGGGTGATAAATTGTAGACTTAACATAGGCTATCCTCCGCAGGCTGCTTTAATCACAATCAGGTTATCATTCTCTTGCAGCCCGAATCCGTCCCATTGCGGACGCGGTATCATTCGGTTGTTGACGGCGATGGCTACACCGTTTTCGGGAAGTTGCAGTTGGGTGGCAAGCTGGGCCAGTGTGCTTGCGGTTGTTTCCACTTCTTTGTTGTTCACTTGTACTTTCATATTCGTATAGGTGTGTTTGGGGATAAATGAAAGTAAATACAAAGAGGGGTGCGTGCGGGAAAAAGAAAAAACGGAAGAAATACACAATCCCTTCGGCAGTACTAACTGCATCAGGTTCTTAGGGTATAATCTCAGCCACCGGGTGGCACCCCTTTGTCTTTACGGAGGCAAAGTAAGTGAAAAAGAAAATAAGAAGAAAGTAAATCGGGGATTATTTCATCGCGGAGCCATGTGGAATTTGTTTTCGCCCTTTCTCAAAACTCACCATAAAAAACACAGAGTAACACAGAGGCGATTTTAGGTTGTTGATTATTAACAAAAAAAAGCTCTGTGATACTCTGTGTTACTCCGTGGTGAAAAGAGTTAGGTTACAGCCGTTTTTCTACGACATCCCAGTCGATGATCTCCCACAGTTTGTTTACGTGGTCGGCACGACGGTTCTGATAGTCGAGGTAGTAAGCATGTTCCCATACGTCAAATCCCAGTAACGGTTTCAGTCCCGCGCGTACCGGATTGCTTCCGTTGGGCTCTTTGGTGATGTGCAGCTTTCCGTCTTTGTCAACGGACAGCCAGGCCCATCCCGAACCGAACAATCCTACAGAAGCTGCGTTGAACTCTTTCTTGAAGTTTTCAAAGCTGCCGAAGTCGCGTTTGATGGCTTCTCCCAACTTGCCTGCCGGTTCGTTCTTTGCCGGTTTCGGCGCAAATTGCAGGAAGTACAGAGTATGGTTCAGCACCTGTCCGGCATTATTGAAGATAGCTCCGTCGGGAGCCGAGGCTACGATGGCTTCTACTGTTTTTCCTTCATATTCGGTGCCCGGAACCAGGCTATTGAGATTGTTTACATATGTTTGAAGATGTTTACCATAATGGTAATCGATGGTTTGCTGACTGATTACAGGTTCCAGCGCATTGTTTGCGTACGGAAGTTTAGGCATTTCGTAAGTCATGGTCGTAAATATTAAAGACATTAATAATGTATTCATAAATTCAAATCTTTTATTTCATTTCTCTGAATATATAACAGGATATAGGGCCCAAATGTTCGGAGTTGTCCAAACTTTCCTCTATCTTTGCCCGTGAATAGAGATTTAACAGATAAATTTTATGCCCGACTATATCGAAGAACTTAATGAAAGCCAGCGTGCGGCGGTGCTCTACGGTGATGGCCCTTCGCTGGTCATTGCCGGTGCCGGTTCCGGAAAGACGCGTGTGCTCACTTATAAGATAGCCTATCTGCTCGAGAACGGTTACAATCCCTGGAATATCCTGGCACTGACTTTCACTAACAAAGCTGCCCGTGAAATGAAGGAGCGTATTGCCCGGCAGGTGGGCGAGCAGCGTGCACGATTCCTTTGGATGGGTACGTTCCATTCGGTTTTTTCCCGTATTCTTCGTGCCGAGGCGTCCCATATCGGCTTTACGTCGCAGTTCACCATCTACGATTCGGCGGACAGCAAGAGCCTGATTCGTTCCATCATCAAAGAGATGGGGCTTGACGAGAAGACCTATAAGCCCGGCAGTGTGCAGGCACGCATCTCCAATGCGAAGAACCACCTGGTGTCTCCTTCGGGATACGCAGCCAACAAGGAGGCGTACGAGGGCGATCTTGCCGCAAAGATGCCTGCCATACGGGATATCTACAGCCGCTACTGGGAGCGTTGCCGGCAGGCCGGAGCAATGGATTTCGATGATCTGCTGGTCTATACCTATATCCTTTTCCGCGACTTTCCCGACGTGCTGGCACGCTATCGCGAGCAGTTCCGCTATGTGCTTGTCGACGAGTATCAGGACACCAACTATGCACAGCACAGCATCGTGCTGCAACTGACAAAGGAAAATCAGCGTGTATGCGTGGTGGGCGACGACGCGCAGAGCATCTACTCTTTCAGGGGAGCGGACATTGACAATATTTTGTATTTCACCAAGATATATCCCGATACCAAAGTCTTCAAGCTGGAGCAGAACTACCGTTCCACCCAGACCATTGTCCGTGCGGCCAACAGCCTGATCGAAAAGAACGAGCGGCAGATCCCCAAAGAGGTGTTCTCCGAGAAGGAACGGGGTGAGGCCATCGGGGTCTTTCAGGCTTACAGTGATGTGGAAGAAGGCGACATTGTGACCAATAAAATAGCGCAACTGCGTCGCGAGCACGATTATGAATACTCCGACTTCGCCATCCTTTATCGTACCAATGCCCAGAGCCGTGTCTTCGAAGAGGCTTTGCGCAAACGGGGCATGCCTTATAAGATTTACGGCGGCCTCTCTTTCTATCAGCGCAAGGAGATCAAAGATATCATAGCCTACTTCCGCCTGGTGGTCAACCCCAATGACGAAGAGGCGTTCAAGCGGATTATCAATTATCCGGCACGCGGCATCGGCGATACCACGGTGGGCAAGATTATTACTGCCGCCACCGATAACAATGTCAGCCTCTGGACCGCACTCTGCGAACCCATTACGTACGGGCTTTCCATCAATAAAGGCACACATACCAAATTGCAGGATTTTCGTGCGCTGATCGAGCAGTTTATGGCAGATGTGACCGTAAAGAATGCTTATGAAATAGGTACGGAAATCATCCGTCAGTCCGGCATCATCAATGAAGTCTGCCAGGACAATTCGCCCGAAAATCTCAGCCGGAAAGAAAACATCGAGGAACTGGTGAACGGTATGAATGATTTTTGTGCCATGCGTCAGGAAGAGGGGAACACGAACGTTTCTCTGATCGACTTTCTCTCCGAAGTATCCCTGCTCACCGATCAGGATTCCGACAAGGAGGGAGACGGCGAGAAGGTGACTCTGATGACGGTACATTCCGCCAAAGGACTGGAGTTCCGCAACGTATTCGTGGTGGGGATGGAAGAGAATCTTTTCCCCAGCGGGATGGCGGGCGATTCACCCCGTGCGATGGAAGAGGAGCGACGCTTGTTCTATGTAGCCATCACCCGTGCCGAAGAGCACTGTTTCCTCTCGTTTGCCAAAACCCGTTTCCGTTACGGTAAGATGGAGTTCGGCAGCCCCAGCCGTTTCTTGCGGGACATCGACACCCGTTTCCTGCAACTTCCGCAGGAGGCCGCTTTAGGCCGGAGCATCGACGAAGGGGCCGGCCGCTTCCGCCGCGAGATGGAAGAGGGGTATTCGCGCCGTTCGTCTTCCGAACGCTTCTCTGCCCGTCCGTCGGCCGACCGTCCGGAACGCGAACGGCCGAAGGCGCAGATCATCGCGCCGACGGTCCCCCGTAACTTGAAAAAGGTAAGTGGGACTATGCTCTCCCCATCGTCGGCTTCCGGAGCCGGCGTCGCCGGCGTACAGCCCGGACAGACCATCGAGCACGAACGCTTCGGCCTGGGTGAGGTGATTCGCGTAGAAGGTACGGGCGACAATGCCAAAGCTACCATTCATTTCCGTAATGCAGGCGATAAACAGCTGTTGCTGCGTTTCGCCAGATTTAAAGTAATAGAATAATTTATTCTCACCACAGAGTAACACAGAGCCGCACAGAGAAATTTTTCTCTCCTTAAGATCCCACTGATAAAAACTTAAAACTCCGTGAGACTCTGTGTTACTCTGTGGTGAACCTTGTAGTTGACTATGATAGATTTTACCCAATTCCCCTCTCCGTGTTATATCATGGAAGAGGAGCTGCTGAGAAAGAACCTCAGCCTGATAAAGAGTGTAGCCGATGATGCCGGAGTTGAAATCATCCTTGCTTTCAAGTCTTTTGCCATGTGGCGTTCATTTCCCATTTTCAGGGAGTACATCGGACACTCCACGGCCAGCTCCGTCTACGAAGCCCGTTTGGCGCTCGAAGAGTTCGGCAGTAAGGCGCATACTTATTCCCCGGCCTATACCGAGGCGGACTTCCCGGAGATCATGCGTTGCAGCAGCCACATCACGTTCAATTCCCTGTCTCAATTCAGCCGCTTCTATCCGCTGACCGTGGCCGAAGGCAGCGGCATTTCTTGCGGCATCCGTGTTAATCCCGAGTATTCGGAGGTAGAGACCGAACTTTATAATCCGTGCGCTCCCGGCACCCGTTTCGGGATCACTGCCGATCTGTTGCCCGCCCGTTTGCCGCAGGGGATCGAAGGTTTCCATTGTCATTGCCATTGCGAGTCATCTTCGTTTGAGCTCGAGCGCACTTTGCAACATCTTGAAGAGAAGTTCTCGCCGTGGTTTTCTCAAATCAAGTGGCTCAACCTGGGCGGCGGCCACCTGATGACCCGCAAGGATTATGATACCCGGCATCTGACCGGCTTGTTGCAAGGATTGAAAAAGCGCTATCCGCATTTGCGTATCATCCTCGAGCCCGGTTCGGCTTTCACCTGGCAAACCGGAGTCCTCACCTCCGAGGTGGTGGATATTGTCGAAAGCCGCGGCATCCGTACGGCCATTCTCAACGTCAGCTTCACCTGCCACATGCCCGACTGTCTTGAAATGCCTTATCAGCCCGCCGTTCGCGGAGCGGTGATGGGAGAGGAGGGACCGTTTGTCTATCGTCTCGGGGGCAATTCCTGCCTGAGCGGAGATTACATGGGGTCTTGGAGTTTCGACCATGAACTGCAGGCAGGCGAACGAATTGTCTTTGAAGATATGATACATTATACAATGGTAAAAACGAATATGTTTAATGGAATTCACCATCCTGCCATTGCTCTGTGGACAGCGGATGGCAAAGCCGAAATCTTCAGGCAGTTTTCCTACGAAGATTATCGCGATAGAATGAGTTGATAATCAAAACATTTGTCGTTTGCCAAAAACACAATGCACTTTTTCTTGAGAAAAAAGTGTTCCGAATGCTTGCAGATATCAAGAAAATGCCTACCTTTGCAACCGCAATCGAGAAACAACGGTTGCAAATGCGGAAATAGCTCAGTTGGTAGAGCATAACCTTGCCAAGGTTAGGGTCGCGAGTTCGAGTCTCGTTTTCCGCTCTCTTTGAAATGTTGGAAACCTTTTGCCCAGGTGGCGGAATTGGTAGACGCGCACGTTTCAGGTGCGTGTGTCGAGAGGCATGCAGGTTCGAGTCCTGTTCTGGGCACAAAGGTGAGAATAGTTCAAAGCTTTAATCAAGAATCGGAGAGGTGGCGGAATTGGTAGACGCGCTACTTTGAGGGGGTAGTGACATTACTGTCGTGGGAGTTCGAGTCTCCTTCTCTTCACATTCTGTATTAAAGTTGTTTTGCGGAAATAGCTCAGTTGGTAGAGCATAACCTTGCCAAGGTTAGGGTCGCGAGTTCGAGTCTCGTTTTCCGCTCAACAAGAACGTCGGTTATCTGTTCCTCTCCATTTTTTTTAACGGCAGGTTTCTGATTAGTCAATGCCCAGGTGGCGGAATTGGTAGACGCGCACGTTTCAGGTGCGTGTGTCGAGAGGCATGCAGGTTCGAGTCCTGTTCTGGGCACTACATTGCGGAAATAGCTCAGTTGGTAGAGCATAACCTTGCCAAGGTTAGGGTCGCGAGTTCGAGTCTCGTTTTCCGCTCAGAGAAAAAGGAAGCTGAATCATTTGATTCGGCTTCCTTTTTTTTGTTACTGTTTACCGTTGCTTCAAGATAACAAATACTCTTCAAGTTTCCCGGCCTGTTTTTTTTCTTTCGTGCAGGGCTTTCTTTCTGTGGAACAGATACGGAAGATACGTACATACGGAGGCTATTTTGAAGCCTTTATGGAAACTTTAACTGAGAAAGAACAGGATAGATTCAATACGGATTGCTTCTGCTGAAAACTCAAGAGAAAGTGACTAAGAAGTTTGTAAAGTCCATAAAAGATGGAATATTTGAGCTTCGTACAGAATATGGTGGAAATATTTATCGTGTATTCTTTATCTTTGATGAAGGTCATATTGTAGTATTGTTTAACGGTTTTCAGAAAAAAACTCAGAAAACCCCAACGGTTGAAATAGAAAAAGCAATTAAAATAAAGGAGGAATATTATGCACGAAAACAACAATCAATTAGTAGACTATGATGCTGTGCTTGATGCTAAATTCGGTAAAATAGGAACCCCCTCACGCATCGAAGCAGAAGAGAAAGCGTATGCTTTCTATACCGGGAAAATTATAGAAGATGCTCGCAAAAAAGCTAAAGTGACACAAGCTGAACTTGCCCGACGTATCGGCAGTAACCGTTCATACATTTCAAGAGTAGAAAGTGGACAAACGGAGCTACGGACTTCTACTCTTTATCGGATTATGAATGCTTTGGGTTGTCAAATAGAGTTCAATATGTCATTGTAACTGATAAACATAAAAGAGCCGTATCATTCTCAAAAGTAGAGTTGATATGGCTCTTTTTATTGCTGATGAAGGGTGTTAGGTTTCAGATTAAAAAAACGTTTTCACCTCAAAGCAAGGACATGCCTTGATCCATTCCTCCGGTTCTATCTCTCCGTTTCCGTTCAGGTCGGGACTCAGGTCACGGTGCCCGCATACCTTGCTTCCCGGGTAATCTTTCAGCAACACTTTTACCAGTACCCGCATCGAATGTTTTTGCCATTCTGTCCGGGTGTCTTTGGGGCACCCGTTGCAGTCCAGCCCTCCTTCATAGCAGATGCCTATGGAGTGTGCGTTGAATCCCTTGGCATGCGCTCCGATTCGTTCCACCGGTCGGGTGGTAACTATTTTTCCGTTCTTACGGATGTAGAAGTGATAGCCTGCTCCGTCGAATCCCCGCCTCCGGTGGCATTCTTCCAGGTCGTACTCCGTGAAGCAGCGGTCTTCTCTCGTGGCGGAGCAGTGAATCACGATCAGATTGATTTCTCTCATAGTTCCGGTTCTATTTTTCGGTGTTCCCCCCGCGGAGAAACATCAGGAACGCCAGGATGCATTCCAGTATTTTCTGTAATTTCTTCATCGTTTTTTGCTGTATTAAGTTTCGTTGTTTCACGGTTTTGCCACAGAGGACACAGGGTAACACGGAGTTTTGTTGAAAAAGTATATCCAATTAAAATATATATTCTCTGTGAGACTCTGTGCTACCCTGTGGTGCGGATTTATGCCGTCGGGTCATCCACAATATCTCCGCCTCCGCTACCTCCTCCTTCCGGGGCGCCTGCCGATACCAACGCGAAGTTTACGTTGTTCGGGCTCCGGGTCATGCTCCGGCTGGCGTTCACCAGTTTCATCGCCTTGTCGGGGATGAAGCGTACGTTTACCCTCTTGATATTCTTCACCGTGCATTCCTTTTCCGTTTCGCCGGGCAGGCAGGTCAGCGTCATGTGGAAGGTACCCAGTCCCTCTATTTTCACTTTGTTTCCCTGGGTCAGCACCTTGCGCAACTGTTCCACCAATGCCTCGATGGTGTGTTTCACGTCGCCCGTTGTCAGGGCGCAATTGGTCTGGATGTCTTCTGCCAGCGCGTCGATATCCACAACTTTGGCTGTTCCCGCCTTCTGGCGGATATAATACAGCACGGGAGAGTTCTCCTGATTGACATACTTTTTGCGCTGATAGCGCTCTACTGATACTTCCATACGATAAAAAGTTAAGGTTTAGGTTAATAAATTTCTTATCTCAATCACTGCGTAAAGATACGAAATAAAATAGATAAAGTCAAATAAAATAGAAAGAATATATAGGCGTATAGTCAAGAAAACAGAGGCTCTGTTTCGTTGTTGCCCGACTCTCCGATCCGTTTCTTCCTTTTATTTCTTCCGCCGTATGCTTGGATAGTTCTTTTTTAAAGCTTATATTTGTAGGATAGATATTATTCGTATATGATGGAACAGAAAGACAGGTATATTCGTTTTGATTGGGCGGTGAAGCGCCTGTTGCGTAACAAGGCCAATTTCGGCGTGTTGGAGGGTTTTCTCACCGTTTTGCTGGGTGAGCCCATCCGTATCGTCGAGATTCTGGAGAGTGAAGGCAATCAGTTGAATGAAACGGATAAATTCAACCGTGTCGACATAAAGGCGCGTAACAGCAAAGACGAGATCATCATTGTGGAGGTTCAGAATACCCGTGAGATTTATTATCTGGAACGTATTCTTTTCGGTGTTGCCAAGGCGATCACGGAACATATCGAGTTGGGTCAGCTCTACTCTGAGGTTAAGAAGGTGTATTCCATCAGTATCCTCTACTTTGATATCGGTCGTGGTACTGATTACCTTTACCACGGTCAGAACTCTTTCGTGGGTGTCCACACGGGCGACCTTCTGGAGGTGAGCACCAAAGAGAAGGACGCCATCGTCCGTAAATTGCCTGCCGAGATCTTTCCTGAGTATTTCCTTATTCGTGTGAACGAGTTCAACAAAGTGGCTGTCACGCCCCTTGAGGAGTGGATTGAATATCTCAAGACAGGTGTGATCCATCCCGACACCAAGGCTCCGGGACTGGAGGAAGCGCGTCGTAAACTTGTCTATTATAACATGAATAAGGCAGAACAATTGGCTTATGATGAACATATCAATGCGATTATGATTCAGAATGATGTATTGAGTACGGCAGCTATGGAGGGCCGCCAGGAGGGCCGTCAGGAAGGTCTTGCCGAAGGCCGCATGGAAGAGAAGCAGGCGAATGCCCGGAGGATGAAGGCATTGAACCTGCCGGTCGAAACCATCTGTCAGGTGACAGGATTGTCCGCCGGAGAGATAGAGAGCCTGTAGACTCCGGCTTTTCCATTTTATTTCGCGTTCCTCCTTATCCATTCCGTCGGCGGCACATAGTCGCCGATTTTTGTCATGCTCCTGTTGTGTCCGAAGTATACATTGCCCGTCTCGCCGTTGCGGTGTTTGGCGATGATGGCTATCCCCAGCCCCTCTGTCGGATATCCGCTCTGCTTGTCCGTTGCCAGGTGTGCCAGTGCCGGGCGATAGAGCAGAACCACCAGGTCGGAATCCTGCTCGATGGCGCCGCTCTCACGCAGATCCGCCAATTCCAGGCGTCCGTACGCCCTGTTTTCGGAGCCGCGGTTGAGTTGGCTCAGCAAGATGACCGGTATGTGCAGTTCCTTGGCCAGCAGCTTGGCTTTACGGCTGGCCTGTGCCACCTCTTGTTCCCGGTTCCGGTTGTTCTGTTCGGTGCGCATGTCGCACAGTTGCAGATAGTCGATGATGATAAAGTCGCACTTGCCTTTGCTTTGCAGCAACCGTGCGCTTGAGCGTACCCGGTCCATGCTCATATCCGGGTTGTCGTCTACGCAGATGGGCAGTCTTGCCAGTTCTCCTGCGGTCTGCCGGGCTTGCAGCCATGTTTCCTGCGACACTTTTCCGCTTCGCCAGAGGTGCGGGTCCACCTCTCCTGCCGACAGGAGCCATCGGTCACCCAACCGTTCGCCCTGCATCTCGAGGCTGTACACCACCGTATGATGTCCTGCCGCTGCTGCGGCTTTAGCCAGATGGAGCGCGAAGGCGGTTTTCCCCACTGCCGGCCGGGCGGCGATGGTGATCAGGTCATTGTTTTGCCATCCGCCCGTCATCTTGTCCAGTTCGGTCAGTCCGGTAGGGATGCCGGTCACTCCGTCCTTGTTTTTCCGCATTCGCCCTTCCGCTTCCACCAGGGTGGCCTGCATCAGAGTGTCCATATCCCGTAGTTGCCGGTTGTGTCCGCAGGCTCCTTCAAGCCTGTCCAGCAGGTTGTGAGCATCCACCAGCGTGTCTGTCAGGTCGATGGTTTCATCGCCGGAGAGGGTCAGCAGCTTGCTGAATCCCACGATCATTTCTCTTCGGATGTACTTCTGGTGCACGATGCGCGCATGATATTCCAGATGTGCCGAACTTGCCACCCGGCTGCTCAGTTGGGTGATGTAGAACGGCCCTCCGGCATCGTCCAGCTTTCCGCGCTTGCGCAGCTCTTCGGTGGCGGTGAGGATGTCGATGTTCGTACCGGCGTGAAACATCGCCTGCAGTGCGGCATAAATCAGTTGATGACGGGTGACATAAAACATTTCCGGTTTCAGCAGTTCGTCAACCAGTGCCATGCCTTCTTTTTCGATCAGGCAGGCTCCGAGGATGGTTTCCTCGAGTTCGGGTGCTTGGGGTTGTAGCATAATGATTTGGATTTGTGGTGGGTTTAAAACTCATATTCATTCAGGAACGCTTTATCCGCCAGATACGTGGCCGCCTGTTTGCAGAAGCGTATATCTTTTTGGTGGGCATAATATTCCTCGATGTTTTCCAAGGCCAGCTTCTTCTCCGTTGCCGTCAGTTTATTCCATTCTTTCCGGGCACGGGCTATGTTTATCTTGTCCTTTTGGGTGATGCGGTGGTAGAGGTCCCAGAAGTCGTCGAAACCCTCCGTGGCATGGTTGCTCCGGGTGGCGGCCGCCTTTTTCTGTCCGGTCCAGAGGTCATAGTCTATCACCCGTAGCAGGGTGATTCCGGCGGGGTTCTCCACGGCCTCCATGATTCCGGATTTAAACAGGGTTTCGAAGAAGTGGCGGGTGCGATAGCGGCTCCATCCCAGCACCTTTTCCCAGTGGCTGTAGGTGTATACCGTCTCTCCCCGTCGGCAGATCATCCGGTTGCCTTGCACACAGATCTCCGTATCCGAATAGTTGACCAGCGCCAATATGCGTATCCACGCTTCCAGATAGCCCTCTGTGCCCAATCCGGCTTTGAGGAAATCTTCGATCAGGGATTTGGGGATCAGGATATATCCTTTTTTCAGAATTGTTTCAGTCGATGCGTTCATAGTATTTCATTTTACAGGTTATCGAGTGTACCGCTCTTTCCCGAACGGTGTGACAAAGCTAAGCACGGACAGCCGGTGATGCAAGAAAGTGATGCAGAGTGCCGCATTACGGCGCAAAAAGTCACAGGGTCCTCTGCAGGGCAGCGCACGCTCTGCGGGGGTGAAACCGAGCCTCGTCCGGGCCTTTCCGGAACCTCTGTTTCCATCATCTGGAGCCTCTAAACCACCAACACGGACACCAACATGCTTTAGTACTCCTAATGCGCTGTTGCTCAGCTTTCTGTGCGGATGAATTTAGAGGCCGCCAACATGCAGACCTGCACATAAATAAATAATAAACAAAAGATATATAAAATATATCAGTCGAATTTGCGGTCGGCGAACAGTTTTTGAACCCGATCCGCGGGGTGCTCGCGCAGCCACTTGTACACCGTGTCGGGCATTCCCCAGTGACGGATCACGATACAGATCTGGCGTGGCGTCAACAGTGTGTTGGGACGCTTGTATCCCGCTTCCAGCAGTTCGGCGTACAGGTTCGGATAACGTTCTATCTCGTCGCGCATCCGTTTGCCTGCCGAGCGGGGATAAACACAGGTTGTGAAATATGCCATCGCCACGTCCGACAGCAGGCAGCTTCCGTTCAGCAGCCAGTCAAAATTTAATTCTTTCATAATTGTTGCTTTTATTTACGTGACAAAATTACATCTCTCTTGTGTGAAGTGAAAAACTTTTTTTACTGTCACGGCGTTGCTTTTCAAGTATGACATGCGAAACACAGAAAAAATAGTATCTCTGGTGGATGAATATGATAAGCCCATGCTGCAATCCATTGGGGATGAAGAATTGCAAAAAGAGTTTCGCAAGACATTGCAAGCCTTTTATGGAGCTATCAAAACAATGGATGGATACATCCGGTTCGCTTTTCTGACCGGTGTCACCAAGTTTGGTAAAGTGAGTGTGTTCAGTGCTTTGAACAATCTGATCGATTTGTCGATGGACGAACGTTACGTGGCATTGTGCGGCATCACCGAGGAGGAAATACGGACCAATCTGGATCAAGAGTTGTACGAACTTGCCGACAGGCAGAGGATGGGTTATGAAGAGGTGTGCCGTGAATTGAAGGCATGCTATGACGGGTATCATTTTGTGGAAGATTCGATCGGCATTTACAATCCTTTCAGCCTGCTGAATACGTTCTATAAAATGAAATTTGGAAATTATTGGTTTGAAACGGGTACTCCTACCTATCTGGTAGAACTCTTGCAGATACATCACTATGATCTTCATAAAATGGCGCATGTGGAAACCGATGCGGATGTATTGAACAGCATCGACTCTTCCTCTACCGATCCTATTCCCGTAATTTATCAGAGCGGTTACCTCACCATCAAGGGGTATGACCGTGAATTCGGGATTTACCGTTTGGGATTCCCGAATCGCGAAGTGGAGGAGGGGTTCATGAAGTTTCTGCTTCCTTATTATGCGGACACCAATAAAGTAGAAGCCCCGTTTGAAATTCAGAAGTTCGTACAAGAGGTTCGTGCCGGGGACTATGATTCTTTTTTCCGCCGTCTGCAGAGTTTCTTTGCGGATACCCCTTACGAAATGATTCGTGATCGGGAACTGCACTATCAGAATGTGCTTTTCATCGTCTTTAAGCTAATGGGATTCTATACGCAAGTGGAATATCATACCGCTGAAGGGCGTGTCGATCTCGTTTTGAAAACAGATAAATTCATTTATGTGATGGAGTTCAAGTTGGATGGCACTGCCGAAGAAGCCCTCCGACAGATCAACGGGAAGCATTATACGCAACCTTTTGCGACTGACGGCCGTAAGCTTTTTAAGATTGGCGTAAATTTCAGTGCCCAAACCCGAAACATCGAAAAGTGGATCGTTGAATCCTGATATTTAGTAACGATTAAAAAATAAAATGAACGATAAGAAGAAACACCTAAGGCGGTGCTTCAGCATCGCTGCGCACGAATATAAGGCTTTTTGCTACAATAACAAGCGATGAACTATATTTCTTAAATGAAAGAGCCGTGAATCAAAAACAATAAATATGGCAACTATTTTGTATTTTAAGAGAATTGTTTTATCTTCGCAGCAACATGCTTACCCCGCTTCCCGTCAGATCAGCGCGCTCAGGGTAAGCTTTTTATTTTTATACTACGATGACTAAAATTCCTTACCCTAAACATCTCATATCTTTTTCGGATCAGATAGCTTTACTCAAACAGCGTGGACTTTCCTTTACAGACGAGAACAAGGCTTTGCATTTGTTACAGAATATCAGCTACTACCGTTTGAGCGGTTACTGGTATCCATTGTTGGCGGATAAAGAGAATCATCGCTTCAAGCCAGCTAGCACTTTTGAGGCGGCATATACTATCTACAAATTCGATAGTGAACTCCGCAAGCTGATTATTACGGAGTTGGAAAAGATAGAAGTGGCTGTACGTACACAAGTCGCCTACATACTCTCTTCACAATATAATGGCTATTGGTTTGCCGATTCTTCTCTTTTCAATAATCCGGTACGTCATGCCAAGATTTTATCGAAGATAGATGAAGAATACCAGCGTAGCGATGAAGAGTTTGTAACGGCTTTCAAAGCCAAGTATTCCAATCCTTTTCCGCCAAGTTGGATAACTATGGAGATAACATCTTTCGGTACTTTATCCATTCTGTATAACAACTTGCTTCCCGGAAGGGCTAAACGCAATATCGCAAATTATTTTGGATTGCCCGACACGGTTTTTGCATCATGGTTATATAGCATCGTTTATATACGTAACATTTGCGCCCATCATTGCCGCTTGTGGAATAAAGCGCTTAGCATCCGTCCGCTGATGCCCCGTTCACCCCGTAAGCCGTTTGTTACGCTTCCGGCAAATGGCACACGTCAGGTCTATTTTATATTGAGCATGATTGTGTATCTTTTGGATATAATCAATCCTAACCATTCGTTTGTGACAAGGTTTAAGGATTTATTAAACCGTTACCCTTCAATTGATGTCCGGGCAATGGGATTTCCACCTGAAATACGAATCTTCTTATTTCCGGTTGAATCCAAACTTTTAGGAAATCCAAACTTTTTTCATTAGTTTATTGATTATCACTTATTTATTCCTGAAATTATTAGTATTTTGTATTCTGTTATAAACGAAAATACTAACAATATGCAACAACAAGTAAATCTAAGAAACAAGTATGGACAGTTACTGGATTACATGAAGGAAATCGGTTATAAAGATTCAAGCATTCGCTATATGTATCGAACAGTACAGAAGATCCTATCAGTAACAGAAACTCCTTCCGCAGAAGATTATGAATTCCTGATCAACCAGCAAAAACGTTATTCACCGAGGCACGATATCCGTGTCGTCAAAGAATTTGATCTTGAAGGAAAATATCCGATTGTCAATTACAAAAGGCCATTGAAAGAGCATCTATATGGAGCTCTTGTCGGTGAATTTGCATTGGTACGCAATTCTTACAAGGATATAGCCTTGAAGCGAGGGCTGGTACCAAAAACTGTAAAAATATATACGGCTGTAACAAGCGTGTTTCTCTTATATGTACACAATTTAGGAAGAAGACGTTTTTGCGAGATAACAGAAGCGGATATACAGCATTACTTTACACAAGGTAAGGTTGGTGCTGACCAATGTAAATATATAAAGTCTGTATTGAGTGATTGTTCTTTCCTTGTAAATGGCAATTCAATAAAAAGACTCATTGGACTCTTCCCACAAATGCCAAGACAACAAAAGCTATGCGACTTCCTTACTAAAGATGAAATAGTGGCTATACAAAAAGTGATATTGGCTGATGATAGCAATTTGACACTTAGGAACAGATGCATCTGCATAATAGCAATGTTTACGGGACTTCGTAGTACAGATATAGCCAATTTAAAATTTGAAAGCATAAAATGGGATAAAAACGAGATCGTTCTTGTACAATCGAAGACGCATAGTGTAGTTCGGGTACCTATGATACCTATAGTAGGCAATTATCTATATCGCTATATTATAGAAGAAAGGCCTAAAGTAAAATCAGATTATGTGTTCATGACAGAAAGCAATTGGGTAAGGCCCATACAGGCAAGAATGATATATAATGTTAGCGAGAAGCTATTCAAACTTTCAGGATTGAGGCAAGACGGAAGACGTAGAGGATTGCATCTTTTACGTCATAACCTTGCCATAAGTATGCTTCACAATGGCACAGAAATTTCTGTTATCTCCAACATTCTTGGACATAAATCTCCTGAAACAATTGAAAACTATCTATGGAGCGACATAGAACTTTTAAGAAAATGTGCAATAGACATATCGGAATATCCTGTTACCAACCCTATATTTACAGAAACATATGGAAAAAGTAATATTTAAAGAGGCGTATGAAACATACCTCCAATTCAGAAAAGTTTCTCGACTCAGTCTGACAACATCAAAGCATTTGTATCAGATGCTTTGGTACTGTAAAAAAGTATACCCAAACGATCCGTATTTTACGCAGGAAAAGATAGATTCATGGGCTATAAAGAGACCCAATGAAGCTAATCATACGTATAATTCACGTGTAGGACCAATTAATTCTTTTATTAAATATTTGAATTTGCGTACTCCCATCAGATTCAATCCGATACCATTGTTAAGAAACAATTTGGTTCAAAATGTCCCATTATTATTTACTAAAGAAGAACTTCTATCTTTTTTTCGAGCATGTGACGAGTTGTATGTAACACTAACACGCAAATATGGTATTTTACACGATTATCAAATAATCAATAGGATTGAGATACCTGTTCTTTTTCGTCTTCTTTACAGTAGTGGATTACGTATAAACGAGGTACGTCTTTTGAGAACAAAAGATGTAGATCTTAACGTTGGTATTATACACGTCAGACATACAAAAGGGTATAATGAACATATTGTTGCATTGCATCAATCAATGCTTAAGTTAATTCACCAATATGATCACTTAATTGAAAAAATCATTCCAAATAGAACTGTTTTCTTTCCTGACATAAATGATAAATGTCATACTAAATCATGGCTAGCTGATAATTTCCGAAAGCTTTGGGATAAATATAATGAAAACAGAAAAATAGTGGCATATTCGTTCCGACACAATTATGCTATCCAAAACATTAATACTCTGCCAAATACAGGCTATGAAATAACTAAAGAAATATTAGCCTTGAGCCGAAGTATGGGGCATAATTCCTTGTCAAGTACATTATATTATTATCATCTGGTTCCACAGTTTTCTGACATATATGAAAACGTAATGGGAGAAACATTGGGACAAATAATTCCTGAATTATGAAAAAGAAAGAAGAACTTTTGCAATTCGCAGAACATTATAGAGATTTTATAGAAGAAGCAGTAAGATGTGGAAGTCTGCATACCGTCAAAAATTATAAAGTGGCCATGGGGTTGTATCTTAGTTTCTTGGAAAAGTTCTATGCAGTTGATAAGTGGAATTTTTCTGTGAATCATTTTGATGCATCTATATTGAACCATTTTCTTGATTGGTTGTCTGATACGCGTAAATGTACAGCTCAAACGTGTAATGTAAGGTTAGCATCACTGAAGGCATTTTTAAAATATGTATCCGGGCGCGATACAAGTTATCTATGGCTTTATACAAAGGCTACCAACATTAAATCACGAAAAGAGTTAAATCCCAAAATCGTAGAACCTTTATCACGAACTGCTGTGAATGCTCTGCTATTAGCTCCAGATACAACAACCGCTTCCGGTATAAAATATGCGACAATAATGATTTTTCTCTATACCACAGCTACAAGGTTAGATGAAATTCTGTCTATTAAGATTGAAGATTTGCATCTTAACGAGGCGCCCGCCCATGTTACAGTAATTGGAAAAGGTAGAATTAGTAGGACTTTATTTATTCATAAGAAACTAATTAGCTACCTTACTAAATATATTATTATACACCATGGAGAAAAACCGATTTCGTCTGCTTTACTATTTTATTCGAAGAGTAAAGGCTTCTATACAAAATTAAGTGAAGAAGGAATAAATAAACAGTTGAAGAAATATGCGGAAATTGCCCATAAGACATGTAATGAAGTACCATTAGACTTACACTCACATCAATTTAGGCATTCAGCTGCGACTCATGCTCTTGAAAATAACATGTCTATTTTTCAAATCAGCAAAATGCTTGGTCACAAGAGTATTACAACTACGATGACATATCTTGGTGTTACTCCAAAATTACGTGAAGATGCTATAAAGAAATTAGAATACGATCAGTTAACTGAGGTTAAACCTCTCTGGAAAGATAATATATCAGAACTTCAAGCCGTATTTGGACTATAAATGAAATCCGAACATTTTTCTCATCATTAGATAAATTGATAATGCATTGAGAAATATGTTCGGATATTTATCAAAAGGTTTAAATGTAAGCAAAAAAACACTTATTCTATCGATTTAATATTTGAACAACAAGTTTATCAAAACGCTCTTTTTGCAAAGAATAATTTTGAATTTCGCACTGCCATATTATAATGACATTCCATCCTTTCACTTCTAGTTCGTTCGTATTTCGATTGTCTCGTTCAATATTCTTTTCTATCTTTTTTTGCCAAAACTGATAATTAGTTTGAGGTAGTTTACCACGTTTACATGTATGTCCATGCCAAAAACAGCCATGAATAAAAATGACTGTTTTATATTTGGGTAAAACAATGTCCGGTTTTCCTGGAAGTTCCTTAACATTCTTCCTGAATCTAAACCCTTTTGAGAACAAATATTTTCTCACTAAAATTTCTGGCTTCGTTTCTTTTCCGGAAATCCTAGACATTATATCGGAACGCTTAGATTTTGAATATATATCAGACATTAAGAATATATTTACTACTCGTTATTTCCTTCATCGGTTACTACATGGTCCTGATAATCTTCTATAAAATCGGGGCAAATGGGATTTATCTTCCGTTTTTCTACTTTTTCTATGAAATCATATACTTCACCAGAATAATCAGTTTCTTCATTCTCTGCTTCATTGTTATATCCGGTAGAGATAAACAAAATGACTTCAGCCAACCGTCTTATATCTTTTGCTTTAACTTCAAATAGAACACTATCATGGTCAGAAGGTGGAACATAATAGTATGAAAACTCATCTGCAACTTCATTTAATTTCTGACCTGCAAAAGCTAACATTGCATAGTCATTCGCAATATCTTCATGCGAACTTGCAAAAAGTTGAGTAAACTTTGGCACATATATTTTAAATGGCTGTTTTTTTTCATCTAACAGCATATTTACCAAATCATCTAATGTTGTATTACTTACATTTTGAATTTCAATCATATTTTCTGATTCTTTTTTTATTAATTACCTGCAATTCTCAACCATTCTGATTCGTCAAGCCCTATCCGAGAGAGTGAAGATACATAATTTGTAACGATTCTTTGTGAATGTAAATCTTTTAAATCCAATATCCATTCAAAAGTATCTCCTTGTTCGTAAATTTTTTTAAAAATAAACTTCCCTTGATCGGATACAATTCCTTTCACTTCTCCTTCATCACAATTACATTTAAACTTAATCGTTTTTATCGAATATGATTTTTTATCTAATTTAAGTTTATCTCCATCAGGTGTAATAATATGAAATTTTCCGTTTTCTGTTTTTATTAACGGTAAAAACAAAAATTTGCGTTCTTCATCCTTTTTTAGTCTTACAGAATCACATCGCTGTTGAATACAAACATAATAGCTATCATTATTGGACTGACTTCTAATAATTGTTCCTAAAGTTAATTTAGGGGCTACATTTTGTGGTAAAAACAAGCTTTTATAGTGTGTTAATTTAGCAAAATCAGAATTTATTTTATCTGCCTTATTTTGATGAACAAGATTTAGAAATAACTCTGTTGATTTAGATTCCCGAAACAGTTTCTTATCACTTTTGGATAAAGTGCTTCCTTTGAAAAACTCATCAAATCGTTCTTCTAAATTTTCTTTTTCGGAATGTATTAATTCTTTTAAGAGTGTTTTTGTCCTTCGAATCTTTTTCCCATTTATCGTAAATTCTTCATCATTGACATTGCAATCAATCCATGTGTCAATTAATTCATTTTGGATTTTACAGGATATAGAAGAATAATGCAATAAGTCGGAAATCGTATCACCAAATAGTTTGAGCAATAAATCCTCCGAATCACTCTGTACGGGAAGTATAGCTCTGTTACCCATAAATGCTGCGTCCAATTCTTTAGAAAACAAATTAAGCATTTTATGTGAATTATTTCGAATAATAGTCAATGAATATAGTGCGAAATCTGATAATAGTCCAGATGTCATGAATGTAAATTCATTTAATACAAAGGACGGTAAGTCTTCATACGATAAAATTTTATCCAATAAATGAGGGCGTTGTTTAAATCTCACGTCATCTCCATCACCATTTGATTTGGCTCTAACTAGTATTCTAATATTAGGACTACAAACTTCGCAGTTATGTAATTTCATTTCAAATTGCTGAAATTGTGATATACAATCAAAAACGTTCTGTGTAATTTCTTCTAAGATATCTTCTCCTGTATAAATTACAATTAATTTTAAACTGCTTTCTCCGGAATACTGGACTAATTCTTTTATAATATCCTTGGTATATTGTCCTCTTGGATCATCTGTATCGGCATCAGCTGTGGGATCTTCATTTTCTTCGACAGAATTTTGAAGAACAATAAGCCAATCAAGTATTACAACATCCGCTTTTTTTGAAATTTCTTTGAAATTTTCGATATCGGAATTTATGGTTGGCTTATATACTGCACAAACTTTTCTTTCCTTAGCAAATGCCTTTGATATTTCAAATGAATCAAAAGCATGTTGATTATTATTGTGTTCTATATTTTCTACAGCATTATTACCAAATGCTTTATCATCAAGAAATGCGATGCTTTGTAAGAAATTATCGGCGATTTCTTTCGACTTATCAAAAAAAACGGTATTCATTTCATTCATTTAATTTTTCAATTTTAAAAGTAACTGTGCTACCGTTGATCGGTGTTATCACAGAAATGTCATAATTTTCCGCATTTAAAACTTCTTTGCTTATGCTTAATCCCATTCCCCGTCCATTAGGTTTCCGAGAGAATCCTAATTCGAACATACGTTCTTTATCTTGCGGGAGAATTTCCACACCGTTATTTGAAATATAAATTCCATTTTCATCGGCATGTAATCTTATAATTCTTTCTTCCGCTTTACTTTGTTTTAACCAGTATATAGCATTATCTATTATGTTAACGAAAACAGGATAAAATGTTGAACGAAAGCCGTATATCTTTTGTGACGCATACCCTTTTGTATGTTTAAACTGGATATTATGCCTTTCAAATCTGGATTTGAACAAATCAATTAAAAATGTCTTTATTTCTAATAAGGGAATGTTTTCCCTACGTCTATTGAGTCTTCTATTCAAAGGTGTAAACAAATTTAAGTAACCATCCAAATGATCGAAATTAGTCTTTATGTTTTTATATATACCTTCCACTTGCTGGTCCACATCTGACCACGCTCTTAAGTCCTTAAGGCTACTTCTTATTGATTTAACGGTACCATTAAATTCATGATGTAATATCCCTACGGCTAAACCTAATTGACTTAATTCGACATCAGTTTGAACTCGTTCCCTCAAGTCTTCCAATTCTTCCGATAGAGCATCTGCTATTTGATCATTTGTTATAATATTACCGTCTATATCCTTTTCAATGTAGAATCCTTCGAATTGTCTGATTATTCTATCCATAATAAATGCATTTCGATTACTAATCATCTCTATTTCATCTTCCATAGATTTTCTTTCTTTTACCAAATCAAAATCTTCGGAATCGAGCATACTTAGCTTTTTAAAACGATCTTTAACGGTGCGTATTTGATTGTCCAAGTCCAAGATCAACTCGGAAGTGAGTTCCTTAACTCTTTTTGAAACATCGCTAACAACTCCATTAGTCTCATTTTTCTTTTCTGCATTTGATTTTTTTGCTTCTGTCGATATTAGTTCAACAGCTTGTTCTAATCTCTTCCGCTTGCTGATTTCTATATTTAATCGTTTTGTATACTCAGAAACAATATTATCTATTTCATTAATTGCATTTTTGAAAAGAGTCTCTTCTAAAATTCGAAATTCTTTTAAATAGGTTTCGAAATCAACTCTTGTGGCTTTTGAAACAGTGAACCCTTTTGGGCCGGAAACAGATATTTTCTTCTTATATTCATTTATTTTTTGCCTTGCTTCAAACTCGTAATCAATTATCTTTTGGCTAGCTTCGTCCATGTCTTTACAATAAATGACTGAGTTAAAGTTCCTTCTAGCATCACTTATAATGGCATCTATTCCTTCATTAATTTTACCAGATGTGAGGTTCTGAAAAAATAAATCTAGTTCTTTAAGGAACTTATCTTTTCTACCTTTTGCAAGTTTGTCTCGTCGTTCTAAAGCAAGCTTATATGTATTAATTTCATTTTTCTTTTGGTTGTAGTATTCAGACTGAGGAGTCTTGCCTTTCTCATCAAAAAAATCGGCGGCTAATTGTGAAAAAAAGTTTTTTAGTATAGCCTGTAGTTGCCTATATGCTTTATTCTCAATAAAACCTTCTCGCCCAGCTTTTTCTATTAAGTTTTTATTGTTTTGAGCTGAAATATTGATTACACCGAACATTCGTCGATAAGAGAAAAAGTAGGTGGTTGCCCTTTTACTTCTATTTTTTTCTATATCTAAAAAGTCATAATCCGAGTTACCATAAGGTAATACACGTATATTATCCCTGTATATATATAATCCACCAAATTTATCACCTTTTGCTCTAATAATACTATAGTTTTCCACATCTACTCGGGAACTTTTCAGCTCTCCTTGTAAATAAGCTAGATTTATACTGAATGCTCCACAATTGGTTTCTCTGAAGTTATTTTCCTGCCAATTTACAATATGATCATATGTTTTTTCTCCGTAAATCTTTATCATACCTCTGAATTGGCCGAATTCATCAAAAGTTCCTTGAAAATGATGATCGGCTAATTCAAACTCATCAGGAGTGAAAAATTGTTCTTTATCTATTAGATCATAATAAATACCCTCTTCACCTCTATAGTCTCTAAATGATATATCAATTACAGGTTTGGGATGATTGGGGGTCATTGTATTATGAAAGCCCATCAGCATTTTTTCGATTTTTGTAGCTTCTTTAGGATCACCATCACCTTCTATATCAAATATTAATGTTTCATTTACCGGAGAAATGTAAAAAAAAGTGCCACCTTTTTCTCCTGAGAATTCAAAATTACCTACTAATTTTCTATTAAGAGATTCTGGATTTATATTCCAATTATTTACGTTCTCCTTTATCCGAATATAGTCTTCTTTTAATATTACATCTTGTTTTAGCAAATTATCTAAAGATGTTATAACTTCATTCTTGATGTTGTCTATATCATCTTCATTAGGTAAACAATCAAACTCTTTGACCGGAATGGCTATGTCTTCCAGATTTATTCCTGGCAATTCGAATAATTCCCAGTTTATAAAAGCAACTACTATTTTGAAATTTTTATTCCTTAATTTTGCTTTACTTATAATGAGTACTTGTTTGCCAATTGATGCAATTGCTAATCGTCCGATTCCTTTTTCTCCCATAATAGGGCGTAAAGCTTTTGATTTATCCACAGGAGGTAATGCCGTTTTTTTATTTGCAAATTTACTTTCAGTTCCTATGGTAAGCCAACGCGTCTCAAACTCCTCTTTTGTCATGCCAAGTCCGTCATCTCGAAGAACAAGTAGATTTTCTTTTCTAAGAAAATCAATATCGAATCTATCAGCATAAGCATCGTGAGCATTTTTTATCAATTCGTTTATAGCCGTGGGTATTCCTGCAATCTGCTGTCTTCCCAGTAAATCTAATGCTCGTGCGCGTGTTTTAAACTGTGCCATTTAATGTATTATTTATGATTGATAGACCTACTCTTTTCGCATACTCTGGTGGAACTGCATTTCCAATAAGTTTGGCCGTTGCAGCTACACTTTTTGTTTTAAAAACATAACTTTTAGGAAAAGTTTGAAGAGTCGCTCCTTCCCGCAATGAGATGGCTCTATCTTGTTCGGGGTGTGCAAAACGCCCATTAGAAATATTGAAAAACTTAGTGGTAATAGTAGAAGCCGGCTTATTCCAAGCCATTCTTCCATACACATCCTTGAAGGAATTGTCTTTACCGATATAGCAGTCTAATTGAAGTTCAGGATCGTCTTTCCATCCCATACGGGTTCCACCGTCTTTTTTTGTTTTTGCAAGACGGCGTAAATTTATTCTATTTAATCCAGCCACAGTATGATTAAAATCAGTTTCATCTTTATGACCTGCTGATATAACTGGAAATCCATTTTTTACAGAGATATAATCTTTCAATAATGATTGCGCTCCCTCTTTTTGTGGCAGAGATACATTTCGTACCCTCGATGCAATCAAGGAGAAACGTTTACGAGATTGAGGAACACCATAATAACTCATATCTATAACATCCATTACGACATATTTATATCCGTTCTTTTTTAAAAAAGATAAAAAACGAGGCAATACACTATCTTTTCTCGTCTCTATGCCCGGAACATTTTCTATCAATACATATCCAGGATTATAGTATTTAATAAATTTACTAAAATCCAACAATAGGTTTTTCGTTTTCTTTGACTTCTTTTTTTTTGTATTGATAATACTATAATATTGACATGGACTACAACCTATCAGTATCAAATTATCATCATCTTTTGTCACTTCAAATTCTTTTTCAAAATAATCAAGCTTCAATTGGGTTATGTCGGAATATACGAATGTAGATCCCGGATTATTGTATTCATAAGTTTCTTTGCAGTCAATATCAAAATCTACTCCTGCGAGAACTTCAATACCTGCTTGGCGAAGACCGCATGTCATACCACCCCCACCACAGAAGAAATCAATTGCTTTATATTTAATGCTTTCCATTTCTTTTAGTTATTTAGTAGAAACCAATAAGTCTTTTACATCAATATCCAATAATACTGCAATTTTTCTCATTGTAACCTGAGTAGGCTGGCTTTTGTTCGTACACCATCTGGATACGGTAGCTTCATTCTTTCCCATTGCTTCAGCGAGCCATTTTCCTGTACGATGCTGTTCTGCTAATATGACTTTAATCCTATTTATCTGTTCCATTTTATATGTAAATTGACATATTTTGCAAAGATATTGATATTTTTGATTTCCGCAATGAATATCACCTTAATGTTTATAATCAATTTTTTCAGAAGGCAAATAACTATAGTTATATAGTAAACTTATTGTGATATTTAGACAGGTTTATTACGCAGGTTATATTCGATTAAAAAAAATAGAGCACTGATAATAAGCTCATTATATACGATGAGACACTTTGGCTTTATTCCGAAAATGCAATGAAAAGTTAGACTATGAGTAACTAGCAAAGGTTATCTCTTTTGGAAAAGATTAAATATCAAAACTTCAATCAACATTTAGACTATAAATAAAATCTGAACATTTTTCTCAGCATTAGATAGATTGATAGTGTATAGAGAATATATGTTCGGATTTCCCAAAAGTTTGGATTTCTGCAAATTGGGAGAATGAAGATATTTGGAAATAGGCAACGCTGTTGCCTGAATTGAACTAAGCCGCTCCGCACTGCTATCCATTTTTCCCTGTCGACAATAAGTTCTTCCCCGCGGTATATACGGCATATCCTTGATTCAATCCTGCCGTGTGAACTAACAATGATAAAACAGAAGTTATTAGAGATGACAAACAAGTATCCGATTGTCATCCTGACGGGACCTCGGCGTCGGGTAAATCTACTTTGTTGAAAACATCTTTGGGTGAAGTTCTCTCTTAGAAAAACAATATACTAAGCAACCCATAAGCATTGCCCACTATGTAGGTTGACTGATGAAGCTTACCCACCTCTTTCCCTTTTAAAATACCCCAGTACCGTGCAAGGCGACAACTTGTGGCGGTCGTGGTAGCGTGACTCGAACTCGTAGCGGGTGCAGAGCCAGCGGCAGAAGCAGCGGTAAGTGATGCGCAGGTCCAGGCGCCGTTGCAGGTCTTCGTAAAACAGGGCGATCCGGGTGAAGAAGTCGCTTACCTGCTTTCGGGCGATTTTCCGTTTCCGGGGGGCTTGTGCAGAGGCGGCCTGTTCCTCCCGTTCTATCAGGTATCGCAGCACACGGATGTCTTTTTCTATCTTATCTTCTTGTTCGTGCAGTCTTTGTTGTTTCTGTTCCTTTTTTCTTAATGACTCTTTCAGGTCCTGGATGCTCTTTTTCATCTTACTTTGAGGTTTGTATGGGATGGCTGGATGCCAATGTTTGTTAAAACGACGTTAGGATCGGCAAAGATATACAAAAAGTGTACAGCATATCGTCCCAAGGATTGTTCCGTAAAGTCTCTTTAGATGTGTTTTGTAAAGATATAGGTTCGGTTATCCGGCTTTCTGTACAATTTATATTTAAGGGGATATTGTAAATTAAAAACAATGAATAAGATGAATGAAACATTAACAGTATTTATGATTTCTGAGATTGAAAGGTTCCGTGAAGAGGGCCGTGAGTCCGCCCGGCGCATTTACCACAACATGCTGCGTTTGCTCAGGGAGAGCGCGGGAAAGGAGGAGATCGGATTTGAAGAGGTGACCCCGGCGTTTCTGGGGAATTACGAATTTCTGCTGCTTGGCCGGGGGCTTAGCTGGAACACGGTGTCTACTTACATGCGTGCCCTGCGTGCGGGCTACAACCGGGGGATGAAGGGGCGTCCGGGATATGTCACCGGGCTTTTCGATAAGGTATATACCGGTACGCGATCCGACGTGAAGCGTGCCGTGGATGCCCGCACGGTGGGGCGTATGATCCGCATGTCGGGGTGTCCGGATGAATCGGTCTCGGCGAAGGCTGTGGACTGGTTTGTGCTGATGTTTATGCTGCGGGGCATCCCGTTTGTCGATCTGGCACACCTGCGCAGGAGCAATCTTGACAAGGGGGTGCTGACCTACTGCCGGCATAAGACGGGGCAGGAGGTCAGCATTACCGTGCCCCGTGAGGCGATGGACATCATCAACCGGAGGATGGCGGAGAACGATCATCCGAGCTACCTGCTGCCCATCCTGGGACAACCCCGTACCGGGAAACGTCGGCAGGAGAAGGTGTTGACTCCTTATCAGGAATATCAATGTGAACTGCGCAACCTGAACCGCCGACTGGAACGGGTGTCGGTGGATTTGAGATTGGGCGGCAGGCTCAGTTCATACACCGCGCGTCACACGTGGGCCACGATTGCCTTTCATCAGGAGACGCCCGTGGGAGTGATCAGCCGTGGGCTGGGACACTCTTCGGTGAAAGTTACGGAAACTTACCTGAAACCTTTCGGTGATAAGGAAGTAGACCGGACAAACAGGAAGATACTCAACTATGTGCTAAGTGCGGTTTGAAGGTAGAATGGATTGAGGATATTACGCTTATAATCAGTAGTGTAAGTAGTCTGTTACTTTGTAGGTAACGGCATCGCTTTATTGCTGCAAAATTGGACATTATTTTTCACACAAACAAATAAAAAGGCAAGTTTTTCAATAAAAAGATAATTAATTTTAAAAAAGATGCATGCTTAGCATTAGTTTTCCCTATTTTCTCTTAAAAAAGCAATAAGAAGGGTTGTCCGCGTTGGTGTAATTTAACGTGGATGAACATTTTATTGCCATCATCGGATGCCTTTTATTGTTTAAATCTAATTATTCGGTTTAGAACGCTGTCTGTTTCAGATATTTGTTAAATGCCGTTACCTACAAAGTAACGGTCTTCACAAACAAAACAAAAAGTTATGCTTACAATTTTAACCCAGGAGGCTATCAGGGTGCTTCGTTACATCTATTACCGTGATGCCGGCATATCTTGTCCTCCTGATTCTTCCGATTGCGCTTTCCGGAATGTTTCTGTCCTCCTTCCCCTGTTGGAGCGTGGAGGGCTGATTCGCTGTATATGCCCGGAATCTCCCGATAGTCCCGTTTCTTATGAACTGTGCAAGCCTTTGGGCTCCATCGACCTGCTGTCCTTGTTGCTGATCCTGCACGAGGGGGTGTGTCCGGTTTCTCCGGATGTCGACGAGCAGCGTGTCTATGGCTGTTATGGGTCAGTGGCCTCCCGTATGGGGGTTGTCAACCAGATGATGCGCAGCATATTCAGTGAAATCCATTTGACAGAACTTTGTTTGTAAACCGTTTTTTAGAGATTGCCGCCATGAACAGAATTTTACTGCTGCTCGGATATATCCTTTTGCTCTCCGCACCGGTCTGCGGTCGGGGTGTCGGCACACGTGCGGTTTCGGACTGCGATTCGTTGCACACGTTCCGTTTTGTACAGGGGCGTGACGTTCTGTATGCCGACTATCAAGGCAACAATCACGAGCTGAAACGCCTGTTTGCCGCCGTCTCTTCTTTCCGTGGCCCTATCGCCGACGGGAAGATGCGTATCTATGTAGACGGTCATTGCACTTCGGGCGGGAGCGTACACGACAATCTTTGGCTGGCCTATGTGCGTAGCAGCCGTGTGAAGTCCGAACTGATCACCCGCAAGGGCATGAAAGAGGAGTATTTCGTGACTCACAACCATGCCGTATGCTATCCCGGCGAAGAGCGCGACGTGGTGATTGTCTGCCTGCGCGAGCCTGCGGGTGCGGATACTTTATCCGCCGCCCGCCGCAACTATGGCATGTATGCCTCCCGATATCCGCTTTTGCCTCCTGCGGTCCCATCTGCTCCGGACAACCGCCCGTGCCCGCCCCCCATTCTTTTTGTACCGGTCGGTCCGGCCGGTCATCCCGGTACGGTTGCGGGGTCGGGAGCAGAAAACCCGCGTCGGATGCTCTTCTCCCTGAAGACGAACCTTGCCGACTGGTCGGGGCTGACGGCGGAAGGCCGCCTGGGAGCTTTCAGGCCCAACCTGGCGCTGGAGCTTCACTTTGCCCGCCGTTGGTCTGTGATGGCCTCTGCGGCGTATTCAGACTGGAAAGGCGGGCGCGATCACCGTTTCTGGGGCGTCTCCGGCTACAGCCTCGAGCCCCGTTTGTGGCTGAAAGGTGACGGGCGTTACCGTTGGTTCTATCTGGGTGTCTACGGTCAGTCGGGCGATTTCGATTACCGTCCCTCGCCCGCAGGCGATACGGACGCCACAGGCAGAAGCCGCACCGGACGTTACCGGCATGCGGGACTCTCCGCAGGCGTGTATGTCCCCCTGTCCCGTCATTGGGGCATCGAGGCGGGAGTGCGCGGGGGATACCTCCATTCGTCCGCCAAGGCTTATGATAACGAACCTCCCCATGCATACTATCACCATCCGGCCTCCTTCGTCCGTTGGGGTCTGACGGGGATCAACCTGGGGCTGGGATATAGGTTTTAGAAATACAATGGGAATATGATACTCAAACTGAAATACATACTGAAAGCTGCCTTTCTTTCCCAGCTTCTCTTCTCGTGTACGGAGCGCTCGCTCGAACCGCGTCCGGAACCGGAGCCGGTTCCCATCCGTCTCTTTACGGGTATCCGTACCCGTGCGACGGTGGACGTTTTCGGCGATACCCCGGTGTGTGTCGCTTACGGTGTACGTACTGGACAGTACGACGGGAGCTGGGACGGCATTGCCACGGACAACGAGATCCGCCTGATGCCCGAACGCTACTATCCGTCGGACGGCTCGGCGCTCTATCTGCGGGGATACTATCCTCCGGCACCGCTGACGGCTGACGGGCGGCTGACTTACCGCCTGACGGGAGAAGAAGACCTGATGCTGACGGGCGAACAGAACGGATCGCTTTCCGCTCCTTTCGGGGAGTCCGACAGCCAATCGCTCCTGTATCGGCACTTGCTGACGCAACTGATCTTTACACTCACGGTAGAGGCCGAAGATACCGGGGCGCTCCGCGTGCGGTCGCTCCATCTGAACGGACTGACGGACGAGGTGACCCTCTCCCTGGCCGAAGAGTCGCTCTTGCCGGGTGAGCGCACGGTGAGCGTGCCCGTTTATGAAGCGGGCGAAGAGGCGGAGGGCCTTCCGTTTGACGGCAACAAGCTGACGCTGCCGGGCTATGTGCTGGTGCAGCCTTCCGCTACGCTGACCATCGACCTGGTGCTTTCGGTAGACGATGACCGGACACACGACCGCGAATACCGTGCCCTTCCCGTACGGTTCGAAGGCGGGGAGGGGGAAGGCGGAACGGCTTATACCGTCCGGGTGGAACTTCCCGATCCCGTCATTCCCGATCTGGTGGAGATTGTAGCTGTCGCTACGGTCGGACGGTGGCAGGAGGGTGACTCCGGCAGTGGGGAACTGGTGGACAATCGGTCTGCCGAAACAGAACAATAAACATATTTATTAACTATAAAACTTTTAGAAAACAATGAAAACGAAACTAAGTGTGGCGGCTATGGCCCTTTTGCTGGCAAGCTGCTCAAGCAATGACAATGACCTTTTGCCCGAGAATCCGGTGAACGCGACTCCTATCCAAGTGTCGCAAAGCGTGCAGGGCATGGTGAAGACCCGCGCGGCGGTGGGCGTAGGCAGTGATGTGACGGCTACGGTGCTGGTGGCTGACGGTGATCAGGCTGCTGATTGGACTAAGTTTTCTCCGGTGCTTGCCAATGAAGTGAAGGAAGACGGCGGACAGAACAAACTGACAACCCGTGCCACGGTTTCCACCGCCTCTTTCAAGGCGGGTTCTAAGGCCACGGTGTCACTCAACCCGATTCTTTATTACCATACGACTGCCAGCACGAAGTCTTGGCTGGCGGCTGTGGCTCCTGCGGGAACGGTTAGCGGTACAACGGTGACGATTCCCCAAACAGACGGGGAGCAGGACGTGATGCTTGCCGACGCGGCGGAGGCCGGTAGCAGCAGTTCTGCAAGTAACCCTGAACTTACGTTCAAGCACCTGACCACCCAGCTCAACTTTGAGATGAAGCTCACCACTCAGGCAAGTGGTGGCGAATGGACCGATAAAACCGTCAGCTTAAAGAAAATCAGCGTGCAGGACGCACAGGTGCCTGCAGAGGTCAACGTAGCTCCGGCTTCGGGTAAGGCCGGTGTGAGCAAGTGGACGGATGCCGCTGTGATGAATGTGGGTGGTATTTCCAGTGTGGCGCTGGGTGCAGATGCTGTGCGGGTAGGTAATCCGTTGATGATCCAGGCTTCGGGCCAAGTCGTGATCGATGCGGTGATCTCTGTGGGAGGCACTGATATCACTTTCAGTAATGTGACAATCAAAAAGCAGGATAATACAACAGACCTGTCTACCGAGGCCGGTAAGTCACATCTGATCACCCTGAACGTGACCGAGCCTCTGACTCCGGAGGATGCTACGAAGATGACCGTAACTGCCACTGTAACCGACTGGGTAGCGGGTGATGCCGGCAAAGCCGATCTGAACTGATTCACATAAAATGTCTGCCATGATCATGAAACGCCATATTTCGCTTTTTGTCTTTTTCTGCCTGCCGGGAGTTTTCCTGGCAGGTTGCTCCGACGCGGACCGTTCCTCGCTGATGGGTGAGGAGGAGGTTCCGGTGGAGCTTTCCGCCCTGGAGGGCGATGTATCGTCGAGGGCGGCGGTCTCGGCAGGCAGCAAGCCTAAGGCGGAGTTTGAGGCTGCCATGGTATTTTCCCGAACCGGGGGAGACTACACCACTCCGGTGGTTGCCGCCGAAGAGGGTGTCTGGAAAGGAACTGTCGGGACCGATGGTAAAGTCGGTTGGGGCAATGCCGGTAAGGATGCGCCCATTTATCCCCGTTGGGGAGCTTGGCTCTATCTGGTAAGCTACGCCCCCTATGCCGAGCCGGATAAAGCCGCTTCGGGCAGTGGAACGGGCACTTATGCCGGTACGGTTTCCTTTGTACTCACAGGGCAGACCGATCTGCTTTACGCTTCTCAGATACAGGGAAACCGCTGGGCGGACGGGCACTTTCCTTCACTGGTGTTCGACCATCAATTGACGCAACTCTCTTTTCAAGCGAAGAAGACGCTTCAAAACGGGGTGTCGGTATGGGTGAAGAGTATCACGGTGAAGGAGGCGAAACCGCTTGCTTCGTTGAAGCTGGCTACGGGAGAGGTGACGTTCTCCACCACAACCGAACATCCCCAGGGACTGACGGTGGATCTTACGCAGAACGGAACCAACGGAGCCGGGCAAGGAACGGAAGTGACCGGCCAGACTCCGGTATCTGTGGGGCAACTTTTACTCCCTCCGTTGGAAGCCGGCGGAAGCAACGGCAATGGAAGCGGAAGCAGCGCATATACGCTGAAAGTAGAAACATCAATAGGTACATTCGATAATGTGTCGCTTACGTTCGGTGATTCCAACGCAAGCGGGAAAAATCCGTTGCAGGCGGGCATGTCACACGTAGTGACGCTGAACATCGGCGACCATGAACTGGGAATCACTTCGGTAACGGTGCAGGCGTGGGCTCCGGTGACTGTTGACGACACTCTGGATGCGGATTAGATACATGAATTAAACAAAAATAAGACGAACATGATGATTAACCAAACGAAATATCATTGGCTTATGGCTCTTCCGGCATTGCTGTTGGCTGTCGGATGCGGTGAAAGCATCTTGCCCGAAGGACAGGATACCGGGGTGGCGGAATTGCAGGTGTCGCCACAGGTGGTGTTGACACGCGGCGCGATAGATGCCGGCTCGGATGCATCGGCTGTAGGGAATGCATTAGGAAGCATCGCGGTGTATGCCAACAGCAAAACGACGAATAAGACAATGAATAACTATGGGTTGTACACTTACAACTCTTCGGCATGGGGCAGCGCGACCGATAAAATCTATCTTTCGGCGGAAGAGGCTACGATCTATGCGCATTATCCGGCGTATCAACCGGGTAGTAATGGTGAATTTCAGAGTAGCGGTACTGCGCTGAAGGCTACCAATTCAAGTAGTGAATACACGGAAAGTTCCACGATCAATATCTCTGTATTTCCGGGGAAGAGCGGAGACGCTAACGCCAAGATCGACTTTAACCCCACTGACAATTCGGACGGTAACTCCTCCGGTAGCGCTAAGATTCTCGCAGCCTCCGGAGAGGTGGACTATATGTATGCCGATCAGAGTACTGCGGTGAAAGCCAGCTATAAAAAGGATGATACGAATAAAACCGGAAAGGTGACGCTCGCCATGAAGCATGCCCTTGCGATGGTCAGCTTCCGGGTATATGCGGATCATACCTATAAAAATACCGGTGCATTTTCCAAACTGGTATTAGCCAATAAAAGTGGAGATACTAAAAATGTACTAAATAATGGGGGTACCACCCCTGCCATGAAAATTAAGGATGGTACGATCACTGCAGGTAGCTCTCCGGCGGCAGTGACCTATACACGTGATATAGTAAACTATACGTTGTCCAAAGCAGCGAGTAGCGATGCTTCTGCTGCAACCACCGCTAAAAATAACGCCAGGAAAGCCAGTATCCTCGTCCTGCCTGAAAGCACGGTCGATAAGTCGACCGTGGAAGCTACGCTGACGATTGACAACCAGGATTATAAAGTCGTCCTGCCTGGTAGCAACAGTGCATGGGAGGCCGGAAAGAATTACCTGTACACCGTCAAGCTCAGTGGCTCCGAACTCGTCATTTCGAGTGTGACCGTGACACAATGGACAACGGTTGCTTCAAGCACAGATCTGGATATAAAGTGATAGAAGAAAAACTCAACAAGATAATAGATGAAGAACGTATTCATTCTTTTGCTCCTTGGGACCGCATCCCTGTTTTGCATAGCCTGTTCCGGTGAGAACTCCGTTCTCACCGACGGCGATGCCGTCCTCTTGCAGCCCGGTGTTCATGCCGGTGCCACGCTCGCCTCCACCCGTAGCATGATCAACGATGTTGGTACGGGTGCAGACCGGATCAGCACCATTGGCATCTACCTCGCCGCTGCGGACGGCAGTCTCTATCCGGGCAGCAACGCCGGGGGAGCGACCTTCACGAAAGCGACCTCCGGTGCCAATTGGACGAGCACTCCTTCTACCTACGTCAGCCTTGCAAAAGCAACGGTCTATGCCTGGGCACCCGCCACGACAGCCTTGAAGAGCGATGGCGGCAGTGGTAGCGGAGGCAACAGTGGTAGCGGCAGCGGCAGCGGTAGCGGTGGCAGCAGCAGTACTGTCTTGCCTGCTCTCCCCGTCAGCGTGCCTGCCGGGCAAACCTTCGACGGAGGAAATACCTACGACTGCTCTACCGCCGATTATCTTTACGGTTCCGGCAGCGCTACCGTAGGTTCGGCTACGGCGGTTACCGCCAACAGCCTGTCTGCTTCGCCGACCCTCTATCTGCAACACGCCTTGTCGCAAGTCGTGTTCCGCATTCAGAACGCGAACGACCGCACCCCGGATCCGACATACGATTATGTAAAGAAGATTAAGCTTACGGCAGCGGGCAGCGCTACTCCTTTCTACTGTACGACTGCTTCCGGATCCGGATCGGCCGGCACGATGTCCCTGACGGATGGCGCTTTGTCCGGACTGGCCGCGGTGGGTGAAATCTCTTTTACCCCATCGGCCCGTCCGCAACAGGTCGGCACCTCGGGCCCCGTTACAGTGGCCTACGGGCTGGTGGCTCCGAAGGCTGAGGCAGCTTCGGGCACGCAGGTGACGTTGACGCTGACACTGGGTGAACAAAGCTCGGACGCTACCGAACGGGATCTTACCCTCTTGACCAATGCCTTCAACCCGGCATGGCAGAAAGGATACCGCTACGTCTATACCTTGACGCTCGGCGAACGGGGAATCAGCCTGCAACCTGTCGATATAAAAGGGTGGACGGAAGTTTCCGGGGGGAGTAATGACGTAGATCCCGGCTGGCAATGAAACAAATGATTCAGAATGACAAATGATTCAGAACAATAAATGGTTCAGAATGACAAATGGTTCAGAATGACAAATGACAAATGATTCAGAATGAATGATTCAGTATGAAAACAGATAGATTATACCAAACGGTTTTAGGCTGCCTGCTGCTTACCGCAGGCTGTTCGGACAATGCGCTGATCCCTTCGTTGCCCGAAGGGACTCCGCTTACGGTGTCCGCCGCGATCTGCGCTTCCGGTGAAGGCCGGGAGTCTGAGACCCGGGCGGCCGTGGCAGCCGGGACCCGTGCCGTGGCAGCCGACAACGGTTACGACCGCAGCACCTTTGCCGCAGGTGACAAAATCCGTATCATCCGCTCGCGGAACGGCTCGTCATCCACTCCGGTGGACTATACCTTGAACTCCGCTTCTTCCGGCAGCAGTACGGGCGAGTGGAAACCTTCGGTGACGGGTACGGAGCTGCTCGTTGAGTCCGGAGCCACCTACCAGGCGAGTTACCCTATCGAATACTCGGGTATCCGTGCCGACCAGCGAAAGGCGGACGGTGAGGACTACCGCCTGAGCAATCTGCTGGAGACCCCTGAGAAGGTGACGATCGGCCGTGACGGAACACTCTCCTTTACAGGCGAAAACGCCTTTGTGCACAAAGGCGTGAAGCTGACCCTGAAGTTTTCGGGAAAGAACACACTGTCCAAGGATTTTACGAGTATGACCGTAACCGGGAAGGGGCTTTACTCCGGAGGAGCAAGCAAGGATGAAACCGTCTACCTGTATCACCCCGGTGGTACAGACAAAGAGCAATATACCTGGCATGGCATTATCGCCCCGCTTACTTCCCTGCAGTCGATACAGGTATCGGTGACGGATGCTAACGGAGTGGTCTATGACGTCACCCTCACTTGCGCAAGGGCGGCGAACAGCCACTACACCTATACGCTCACCCTGAAAAATGATGTGCTGGTTCCCACCGGTCAGGAGATCAAAGAGTGGCAAAGCGGGGATTCGCATACAGGAACCTTAAGTTGATGTAACTTAGTTTGATGTAATATTAGTTGATGTAATATTAGTTTGATGTAACCCCATGAAAAAGAAAAAGAATAGAATCCTATCGGTATCCGGGGCGGCTCTCTGCCTGTTCTTCCCGGTTCTGCTGGCCGCCTGCTCGCAAGAGGATGCTTTGCCCCGTCCGTTGGAAGTATCGGCGGAGGTGGGGAGTCCCGCTACCCGTGCGGCGGCAGACTCGCATGCCGATGATTATGATAAAAGTGAATTTGTAGCGAATGATACCATCCGGATTACGGACGGCACGAAAACTGTCGACTACCAACGGGTGGTCACCGGCACAACCGGCACCTGGCAACCCGCAAGCGGACAAACAGCACTCACCACCACCGGTAGTGAAACGTTTACGGCTTCGTATCCTACGGTGTTCACCCGGATTCTAGCCGATCAGCACACAGCCATCAATTTCTGGCTAAGCAACAAGCTGACGGCTACAGGAGTACTCGATGGCAATAAGGCTACGTTCTCGTTCGCTCCGGAAGCGGCGAAGGTGACCCTGGTGGTGAAGTATGGAAATACTGATAGTGACAAGAAGCTTCCCGGCACGGCAAGCCTGGAGGGTACGGGGATTGCCACCGGTGCCTCTGAATTGCAGACGATCAATGCCTATGGCGCCTCGGCAGCGGGAACTTCCGCTCAGCAGCATACGTATGTGGCCATTGTCAAGCCCGGTTCCCGAACGTTTACGATCAAGGTGAAGGCCGGCGACACCGGTGAAACGGAGAAGAGCTACACCGAGAAGGCGGCCCATACCTTGAAAGCCGGATACAACTACCAGTATAACTTTACGTCCACCAATGAATTGATCCTGAACGGTATCACCGTAGAACGATTCGTAGAGACAACGGAGCAGGACGCGGGAAACGCCACTTAATGAAAAACGGATACGAAAACGGATACGAAAACAGATATGAACCTACAAAAATACAATCGAATGAAGAAGCCGGCGAATCGCCTCTACATGGCGCTTGCCCTCGGAGCGGGGATATGCCTGACGGCTTCATGCGCCTCGGACGACGGATTCGCCACCGATGAAGGCGCACTGGAATTGCAGCGGATCGAAGTGGAGGGAGAGGAGAGCGTCACCCGTGCGGAAGCAACCGCTATCACCGAGGTGGACGTGTATGCCACCACTACCGCATCAGCTACCAGTCCACATGCGGCGTATGGAGACAATCCACTGATGACATTCTCCTTGAAAGAAGGAGTCTGGACTCCGGACAAGCAGACGATCATGAACACCACTTCGGGTGATGCCTTGCTATACGCCTATTATCCTCCCGCAGCCATCCAAGCGTCCGGTGACGGTGAACATACGACGGCGGTGAACCTTCCGTCGTCATTGACTGATTTTCTCGCTACCGGGCAGGCCGATTATCTCTACGGTGTGGGTACGGATACGGGGACAGCCCCCGTCACGGCAAAACCTTCCTCGAGAACCGTCAGCTTCAAGATGAAGCATGCGTTGGCCAAAGTCAGTTTCCGTATCGTGAAGTCGGCTTCGGCCACCGAAGCGCTAAAGCTGATACAGGTGGATGTGCTGAGCGGAACCAACCGTCTGCGGACAGGCATCGGGACGATGAACCTGAAAAGCGGATTGCTGAACAGTCTGTCGGATATTTCGACACTGACACTGGCGCAGGCGAGTGGCGTGGAGTTGAAGCTGAAAGAAAACCAGAAAGGACCGAACGTGACCTGCCTCGTGGCGCCGATGGCGAAAGAAGAAACGGTGCTCTCGTTCCGGCTCAAGGTATGTGTGGACGGAGAAGCTGCCGCGAAAGCGCATGCGTTTGAAACCCAATCGGTGACAGCGCAGTGGGAGGCGGGAAAGCATTATGTCTATCTGATTACGGTGGACAAAATGGGAGGTAAGCTGAGCTCGGTACAGATAGAGGACTGGAAGAACGATGCGAACCAGAACACGAGTATCGGGATTTAGTGGAAAACGATCCACTCCGTGTTACTCTGTGTACTCTGTGGTGAACTAAAACAAGAAACGATGAATAAAAGACTGAAACTTTGGATAGGGTGTTGCCTTTGCTTGCTGGGAGCGCCGGGACTGACAGGATGTTCGGAACAGGCTTCCGGGGAACCCGGCACGGAGGAGGGAGATCCGGTATCGCTCCGCTTCTCTCTTTACCGGGCGGAGGCGGACGAGGCTTCGACCCGTGCCGACGCGGCAACGGATATGGCGGATGGAAAGACTTTCTGTATCTATGCTTTCCCCGCAGGTGCGTCTACCACGACGACGGAACCGCTGGATCATAAAGTATATACGGTAAAGAGTGGAGTGGCTACGGGCGAACTCTATCTGTATCGCGGAACGTACGACCTTTATCTGGTATCGTACAACTCTTCGACGGAAGTGCCCGAACTGAAAACGGACGGTACAATTCAGGTGTCGAACGGAAAAGACTTTATGTACACCAGCCTGAAAGGGATCGTGGTGCAACCCAACCAAACGGGAGAAAACATGATGGACGTAGTGCTGCCGGCTCCCTTTAAACGCTTGGGAGCACAGATTAAAGTGAGTGTGGCGGCAAAAAGTGGAACCCATCCGGTTACTCCTACCAGCTTGGTGGTGAACTCCTTCAAGATGGGAGGACTCCGGGCGTCGTTGCCTTACACGTTGGGCAGTACTGCCTGGGGGACGGTAGCGAATGAAACATTTGCCACTACTCAGACCTTCACCGGATTCACATATAATACGACAGGGCAAACAGTTACCATTCCACGAGTCAGTACGCCGGTTGTGGTGCTTCCGGTAGACGGATCGGCCATGATTTCTTTTGATGTGAATCTGACGGTAGGTTACAAAGATAATGGGGATAAGACATTGACCGAGACTTATCCGGCGGAGATCCAGAAGGTGTTGCTGCCGGGCATGACCTATACGTTCGACTTCACACTGACGTTCTATGGCATACTCGACCCCGCCGACTTGACGTTGGCGATAGGCGAATATGAATCGACCGTAACGCTCGATTCGGATGAAATGGGAAAATAACCGGCATATTCATATACAATTATCATATTTAGAATCAGATCAAAACAGAATGGCAAAAAGACAATACATACGACGATGGACGGGCAAATGGGCACTCGGTTGTCTGCTGGCGGTTTCCGGCCTATGGACGGTTTCCGGCTTGCTGGCGGGATGCAGCGAGGAATCCGTAGAGACTTCCGAGGAGCTTCGATTAGTTCTGAAACTGCCTCCGGAGCTGACGGTGGATACGCGCGGAGAGATTAACAATATTCCTGTTAACACGATCTGGGTGCTGCAATACGCCACCGAGAGCGGAGTGTCAAAGCTGAAGCAGAAAGCTTTTTTTGGTACGATTGGAAATCCGGGAAGCAATCAGACGATTGAGGTCAACACCAAGAATGATGATGTTGCTTTCGTCCAGGCGGAGAGTCGCTTCTATGTCATTGCCAATGTGGACCAGTCGTTCCTGAGCGGCTTCACCGGAACCGAAGCGGAACTGAAGGCGAAAACGGTGCCCTTTTCCGGTTATAGGAACAAGCCGTCCCTGTTGACATCGGGGCCGCTGGAATATAAGCCCGATCCCAATAAACCGGGTGTGATACCGCTGGTGGTTCCCTTGCGGCGGGCTTACGCCACGATTTCCTTGTCCTGGAAGAAAATGGGAGATCTGGCAGACCCAAAGAATCCGAGTAACCTTGTCGTCAAGTCCGTCTCCCTCTACAATGTACCCACACACATGGCGCTCTATACGCGGGGAGGCGGAAGTATTAAAGATAAGTATCCTGCGGATAACGATGGTTCTACGGCTATCACATCCACAAACGGAACAGAGATCACTACTAATTGGGCTTCGTCTTCTTCTTTCGAATTCTATATGCCGGAAAACTTACGGGGAATGGGAACAGCCGCCTCGTTTATGGAAAAGAGCATTCCGGATAAAGGGCCGGGCGGAAAATTGGACTACTGCACGTACATCAAGCTGTCGGGCAAATATGTGTATGCGGGCGCAAAGGACTCTATCGGCGTGAATTATCTCCTGCATTTGGGCGGCAACCTGATGACTGACTACAACATCCGCAGAGATTACCTTTATAAGCTCACCGTCAATGTCAGTGGCGCCAACAGCGCCGATGTGCGTGTGACGATCACGGACGGCAACGTAGTGATGTTCGATGCTGTGGAGGTGCTTCCGGTGAACAATGTAGTTTTCAAATAAAAGACAGAAATGAACTTGATTCACCACAGATTACACCGATTTTCACAGATCAACACCGAATCTTTGATTCGATTGAACTTGATTATCAGTGAAATATAAATAATTAATCGGAATATAAATAATTAATCAGTGAAAATCCGTGTAATCTGTGGTGAACTTAAAACAAACATACCAATATGAAACATACTTCTAAAAATCTGTGGAAGCTACCGGTGCTTGTCTGCCTATTGGGCATGGCGGCTTGTGAAGAGCGGGCGGATGTCGTGCCGGTCGATGCGGACACAAAGCCCGTGGAGGTATCCCTGTGTTTCGGCTTTGCCGATGAAGAGGACGGGTATAACCTTCCTGCCTCTGCCGATACACGGGGGAGTGATTCCGGGCAAGGCGGTGCGTTCACTGCCCGGCCGGTGCCTGCCGTGCGGACCCGTGCAACGGAACCGAGTCATCCGGATGCGCTGTACCAGTTCTATTTGATGCAATATAAGGCTGACGGGACTCTGATGGGCAGTGTGCAATCCAAAGAGCAGATCACTGCGGGAACGGATTTCTCTACCCTGGTGACATTGACACCGGCCACGAACTGCCAGTTGGTAGTGATTGTCCGCGGGAAAGGAAATACGGCCCCGAGTATCGGCGGCAGCCTCGCCAATGTGCAACAACAGGTGATGGACGCCGATCTTTTCAAAAAGACGATTCCCGCCGAAGGTTTTACGCAGGATGATATCAACAAGATGCCTTATATGCTCCATCTGCCGTGCGTGAACGTGACGAGCGATGGTAAACTTCAAAGTCCGGACGGGAGCTATGACGCCCGTCTGCTGCTCAGGCGGCTGGCAACACGGCTGACGGTGAACTGGGAAATAGATGCTGCGCTGAAAAACGCGGGTTATGCCCTGAAAGAGGTGAAACTTTGCCAGGTCCCCGCAGCCTTCCGGTTGCTTGCATCACCGGTGGAGACGCAGTGGGGTATGACCTATCCGTCCGAAGTAGTTGAGTTTATCGATTACTGTCGGCTGACGAATGCCTCAGAGTTGGCGGCGGGAAAGAAGACCGTGTGGATACCTGCCAACGTGCGCGGCACTTCGGCGAAGGCCACTTCACCTTATTACCGTACAAAAGAGAATGCCCCCACCGCCGCATCGTATGTAGAACTGGTGGTGGACAATGCCGTCAAGAAAGAACGGCTCTATTATCGTGCTTACTTGGGCGGACAGGAATCAACGGACTTCAACCTCTATGAAAACAAGGATTACACGTGGAAACTTTCCGTCAAATCGACGGCTTACCAGACGGATAAACGCATTCAACTGCTGGACCAAAGTCCGGTGCAAAGCACCAATCTGGTGGAGACATCCAACTGCTTCATGATGAAACCCGGAACGAATATCTGTTTTAATCCGTATAAGCATGAAGCGAAGATGAATGGTTACAATGTTCCGCTGAGTGGTTGGAATACACATCTGACGGATGGTTCGACGCTGGCCGATAACAAAAAAATAACGGATGTTAAGTTGGTCTGGCAGACGAAAGACGATGCTACATCGGGCGATTTGGTGATGGGGTATGCCATCAGTGGAGACGACCATTCGAATCTGGCGCGTATCACTGACGGAGGTGATTTGCAAAAAGCCCGTATCCACGTCAAAGTGCCGGTGAGCAAAGGAGGAAATGCCTTGATTGCCGCCTATTCCGGTAGTAAAATAGTATGGAGCTGGCATCTCTGGATAACCGATTATGTACCGCAGGGGATTACTTCCTCTGTCACTTATGCCCAGGCACAACAGATGACACAGAACGGAAGCGTGCATCAATATGCCACTGCGGCTTTCAAAAGTGGTGGAACGCATGTCGGGAAGGTGGTTATGGACCGAAACCTGTGCGCGACTGCCGGAGGATTTCCCGGTGAGAATGCTTCATTGCTGGAATTTGCAAGGCGGATAGGCTATTTGTACTATTGGGGACGCAAGGATCCGTTCTTGGGGTCGACAGACGGAACGGCGAATGAACTCAATGTTATTTATGATGGAGAAGGACGAGGGGTACAACTGGGAAAGGTCGCTTACTCCAATATTACATTAGTAAATGGTAATACGCTGCAATATGTCATTGAACATCCCGACCATATTATAACAGGTTCGAGCAGCGATCAGAACCAAAGCAAATGCTCTTGGTATAGTTTGAATGAAACTACTGCGGACTATCAGTATTTGTATAATAACTCTAAAACTCTTTATGACCCTTGTCCGGCAGGATGGAAGATTCCCCATCAAACAGTGTATAATGGCTGGGGCAAGAACCAGGCGTATTGGTTTGATGCGAATGGAACGTTTATGGAAAGTGGTAGTACACACGATCGGGGTGGACGTCTGTATAATGTATCCGGTGGGAATGGTGTGCCCTCTCCTCGTACAGAAGATAATACAGCCTGGTTTCCGGTTACGGCATACCGATCCTTTAGCGATGGAAAATTGATATTTAATGGAAGTGCAGCCGGATACGAAGGAACGAATACGATAGCAAAGAATGGCAATAATTACCGGATATATTATACAAAAATAGCAGCAGGAGAATTGAGTACTCCGAATAATGCTTGGGGAATGATCGGTGAGCCTTATCCGTTTCGATGTGTACAAGAATAATAATGATATGAAACAGATTTGGAAGAATAAATGGTTAATGCTCTTGGGAGGCATGACGCTTCTTGGAGGGTTGAGTGGATGTGAAGATCGTCCGGAGGGTACTGTTCCTTTTCCTGAAGGTGAAGAGGTGACGGTATCGCTGGTCTTCGGCTTTGCCGAAGATTCAAATAATGAAGCGCCTCAACGGCTCGCCTCAACGGCTCGCCTCAACGGCTCGCCTCAACGGCTCGCCGTTAAAAACAGGTGCTGCCGCTTTTGATGTAACTCAGGCAGTGGACGCAGTTACCCGTAGCGTCCCGGCCGTTCCCGATAAGCTGTATAATCTGGAGATACTTCAATACGATAGAAACGGGAATTATAAGGTTGGTAACAGTTATGGCACTGTAAACCTCGGCACCCATCTGGATGTGACGCTGAATGTGATGAATGACTGTCAATTGCTGGTGGTGGCACGTGGAAACAAGGATGCGGTAAAAACTTTAGTTGGTAAGAATCTGGAAGATACAGAAAGTACAAAGGGGGTAAAGAGTATGGATATAGATGCTTCGATAATCAATCAGATCGATCCTTCGACAGCGGACGCTATCGACGCCATGCCTTATGTGCTCCATCTGGAACATGTAAACGTGGTGACGGGAACTGACGGTAAGGCTGTCATTCAGAGTCCGGAGGGCAGTTATGATACCCGCCTCTTGCTGAAGCGCCTGGCTGCACGACTGACGGTGAACTGGAACTACACCGTGAGCGGTTATGAACTGAAACAAGTCCTGTTGCAGAGCGTCCCGTTGAACTATACGCTGGTTCCCACAGCAGACTCGAATGGCACTTATCCCTCTATTCTGGACCAGTTTCATAAGACTCGAATGGCACTTATCCCTCTATTCTGGACCAGTTTCATACAGTAGAGATCGATATGAGTAAAGGCAATTCTTATTCTTGCTGGATCCCGGCCAATGTACGCGGCGAATCTCCCGCGGCAAACTCCGATCTGCAGCGCACGAAAGCGAACGCGCCGAAGGGAAGCTCTTTTCTGAACTTTGTAGCCGTGAATACCACGGATCCCAAAAAGAAACTGGATTATCGTGTGTACATCGGCGGGAAAACGTCCTCGGATTTCAGCCTGAACAATAATACGGAGTACAGCTATGCGGTGAGTTTTAGCCATGCGGGTATCCCGACGAATGACAAACGTGTGACCTACATCGATCCCGTGCCCGCTTCGGAGAACAATGACAATCCGGTTCCGACGGCCAATTGCTTTATGGTGGCTCCCGGTGGAGGTTTCTGCTTCGACCCGTTGGCTTATCAGAGTGACGGAACAGAGAAAACGAATGAAACCTTGAAGGGCTGGTGCCAACAGCAAGGGGGAGGCATCGTTAAGGTGAAACTTCTCTGGCAGACGAAAGAGGACGGGGACATCGGCGAGCCGGTGATGGGTATCGTCAACTCTGCTGAGGACCATACGAACATTGTAGACATCAAGCGTACGGACGGAAAGGCAGTGGGACAGAATCCCGTTACCGATAAGGGGCAATGCCGCATTTATTGCCGGGTGGCTCCGGGCACGACGGGCGGAAGCGGTGTGATTGCGGCTTATGATAGTAGTGATAACATACTGTGGAGCTGGCATGTGTGGGTGACGGATTATCATCCGGACGCTACGGGTAATGTGGATGTGCAGGAACCGTTGACTAAAAGAAAACTGAAGTTTACGTATGGCAACCATCCGGATCAACGGCCGATGATGGACCGTAATCTGGGGGCTATGGCAGGATATACAGGAGTTCCTCCTTCGGATGTAGAGAAGTTTAAAACACATGGTTTTCATTATCAGTGGGGGAGAAAAGACCCGTATCCGAGCAGTTATTCGAACAAACCTATAACAGAGGTTACGCTTCCTTCTCCGATAGAGGAACCGATAGTGGGAATTATGAGTTTATATAGGCCGGACGGAGTGAAGTTTTTACCATTCAATCCGGGAGTAGACGCTACGGCATCTTATCGTACAGCTTATCAGAATCCGTTGAACATATATAAGCAGAAGGATGTGCATAAATGGATAACTGATCGGGACAATGCATATACGAATGCCTGGAACAGTCCCAAAACGGTTCATGATCCGTGTCCTGCAGGATGGCGTGTAGCACAGATAGAAAATTATCTTTCATTGTTTAGTAATGCGAATCAGGCAGTGAAAGGGGAAGGACAGGGTGCAAATGTGCAAAATTCAAACACTGTGGGTAAAGATGGAGGAATGGTGCTTGCATATGATAAAAATAAACAAAAGACAACATATGTTAGATTCACGGGGTATTACTACTTGAATACTCAATTTTACTACATTGGAACCGCGGCTTTAATCTGGTGCGGAAACAAATTGGCTGATTCTGCAAAAGGAGAGAGTGTGAGTTATTTCAGAATAACAAGTACTGCATCAACAAAAGCTGATATTGTTCTGTCCGGTCATGAACGCGAAGCGATTCCTTTGCGTTGCATACAGGAAAAGGACTGACAGAAGAATCAATTCCGATCTTTAACATACTGGAATAACGGAAAACAATTTCGATCTTTGTGCATAATAGCGATGATCTAAAAATAAAGTGGATATGAATGTAGATTCTATGATCTCTCGTAAACTTCCGATTGGAATACAAAATTTTGAGAAACTCCATACAGAGGGTTACTTCAGTAATCTGAACCAGTTGCAGGACATCAGCCTTCATCCGGCTTATACTACCCTGTGCGAACGGACAGACGTACGAGGAAACGATGGAAAAGTTTACCCGCCGATATGACGGTTATCACTTCAACTATCGCAACTGGGAGGGGATGTTCAATCCTTTCAGTGTGCTGAATATGCTCTCGACGGGTCGAAAACGGTACACGATCCTTGTCCGGCAGGCTGGCGTATACCCGCAGAAGCAGATCTAAAGGTGCTGGCTGGTTATAATAGCAGTATTCCAGCCACTGCGCAGTCAGATGGAGGAATGTTGCTGAAGTATGACGCAACGGAGAACCGCACTTATTTGAGGTTCACCGGATATCCGATAATATAATCGCGGTTGCTGGATAACAGGATTATGATGCGCACACCACTCGTTGTGTACAGGAATAGGAACTGATTACCACACAGTAACACAGAGTCGATCTTGTAGGGTCCACTCCGTGCTACTCTGTGATGAAAGCATTAAAACAAATTGTCTTTTGAGCAAAATTCATCTTCAGTTGTTATTTACAGATATAAGATAATCCATACATAAAATTAATATCATGGAGAAGAATATTTTCAAACTGGACAATGAACAACTGAAGGGAATCGCACACGCATTCCGGGAGAAAGTGGAAGAGGGATTAAATAAGAATAATGCTGAAATACAATGTATTCCTACCTTTATTTTACCTAAGGCGACCGATGTTAAAGGCAAGGCTTTGGTTCTGGACCTGGGAGGTACCAACTATAGAGTGGCAATTGTCGATTTCTCAACCGAAAAGCCAATCATCTATCCCAATAATGGTTGGAAGAAGGATATGTCGATTATGAAGTCACCCGGTTATACCCGTGAAGAGTTGTTCAAAGAGTTGGCCGACCTGATTGTTGAAATAAAGCGGGAAGAGGAAATGCCTATCGGTTATTGTTTTTCTTATCCGACCGAATCGATACCGGGAGGCGATGCAAGATTGCTTCGTTGGACCAAGGGGGTAGACATTCGGGAAATGGTGGGACAGTTTGTTGGGAAACCCTTACTCGACTACCTGAATGAAAAAAATAAAATCAGATTTACAGGAGTTAAAGTGCTGAATGACACGATTGCCAGTTTATTTGCCGGGCTTACCGACAAAAGCTATGATGCTTATATTGGCCTGATTGTAGGGACAGGTACAAATATGGCAACTTTTATTCCGTCTGACAAGATAACGAAGTTGGACCCGGAATGTCACGTACAAGGCTTGATTCCGGTCAATCTGGAATCGGGAAACTTTTATCCTCCCTTCCTGACTGCGGTGGACGATACTGTTGACGCAACTTCTGACAGTTTGGGTAAACAGCGTTTTGAGAAAGCGGTATCCGGCATGTATCTGGGGGATATCCTGAAAGCAGCTTTCCCTTTGGAAGAATTTGAAGAGAAATTTGATGCAAGGAAACTGACTGCTATTATGAATTATCCTGATATACACAAAGATATCTATGTTCAGGTAGCCCATTGGATCTATAACAGATCGGCCCAGCTCGTCGCTGCCTCTCTTGCCGGATTAATCGCATTGCTGAAATCGTATAATCGAGATATCCATCGGGTTTGTCTGATTGCCGAGGGCAGTCTTTTCTGGAGTGAAAGTCGGAAAGATAAAAACTATAATATCCTTGTAATGGAGAAATTGCAGGAACTTCTTCGTGAGCTTGAACTGGAAGATGTCGAAGTTCATATTAATAGTATGGATAATGCCAATCTGATAGGAACGGGGATTGCGGCATTATCCTGATTGTAGACAGTTTGTATTTGTTCTGATGAAATATTCATCGGGGCAAATACAAACAGTAAACCTCGCCCGTCGAGGTTAGTCTGACCGGGATGGACTTATTTTGCGTAGAGTGGATGCGCCCGGATCGGGCTTCTACATTGCAAAGAAAAATCGAGATGACGATGTTACCGGCCGGTAAATTAGCGATTATCTAATTTGAGACAGCTTTTTCGGGGCGAGGTGTTTTTTTATTTCTGTTTAGAAATGCTCCATTGACCGTTCTTGCAACTGACGCTGATCGTATCGTTTTTCCATTGGTTGTCCGCACGTTCGAGCAGGATACTTCCTTCAGACTCGGGTGTGTAGAGTTCTGCTTGCACAGAGTCGGCAGCAAATACGATGTAAGTGGCGTAAGTAGCGTTGTCTTTTTGGGTTTCGCTGATTTTCAGTCCTGCTTCGAAGGGACGAATACAATCTTTCTTCACTTCACTCCATACGTATCCGGCAGAGCCGACGCAACCGTGTTCGTCTTTATCACTTCCCGGTATAACTGCTTCTTCAGTCTTTGCTTCGCTTGCGGTGTCCTGTCCGGCTTTATTGGATTTGCATGCCGAAAATGCTATTGCCGTGCAAAGCATGGCCGTCCATAAATAAGTTTTCTTCATAATAAAAGTTTTTTCCTTTCTATTAAACTTTATGTTTTGATAATTATATTCTATAAATGCAATAAACCTTGTATTACTGCTTGGATTACATTGCTTTTTTATTGTATTCGGTTTAAATTTTATTGAATGGGAAGGATCATAATAGAAATTGAAAAATAGAGATTGCTAACATTCAGTGGATTAACCTCAAAACAGGGTATGCTCTTGGTTGTTTGTCAGTCTAAGTTAAATCGGTCATAAAGGATCGATTTAACTTAGACAGGAACTTACTGTATGATTTTTCCTTCTTCGGTAATCAGAAGGATGGTTAGTTCTCCATTGGGGAGCAGCACATCGCAGTGGCGGTGGCATTGTTCAATCAACAGGGAACAGAAAGCCTGCAGTTCGGTTTCAGGAAGGATGTTCCAAAGTTCACGTGCCAGAATGATATGGTCGATTGCCTCTATGCTGGAGGGGGTACATCCACACCGTCGGGCAATTTCTTTGAGGAACTCCTTGTTCATGGTGACTTTCTTGCTGTGTGTGTCGAGGTGCCCTTCCGCCAGTTTCACAGCTTTACCCATCATCACTCCCAAGGTCAGCCGCGAGATGCCGAGTTCGGCTGCAATTCCGATCGTTTCGCCTATGAAATTGCCATAGTGTACAAAAGCCTGCGGCGGAAGTTCCGGATAGAGATTGCGAATATATTTTTCGCTTTTGGCTCCCGAATTGATGACAATACGGCAAGCACCTGTAGCACGTGCCACTTCCATCTCCTTACGAATGGAACGGACGAAAGCTTCGGAAGAAAAGGGTTTCACAATACCGCTGGTACCGATGATGGAGATTCCGCCTACGACACCCAGCCGGGGGTTGAAAGTACGTGCGGCGACTTCTTCACCTCCGGGAACTGAGATGGTGACATGGATGGGAGCGTTTGGCAGGTATCGATAGTAGTACCGGATGCAATTCCTCAGATTGTCGATAATCATTTGCCTGGGAGTAGCGTTAATGGCCGGACCACCTACTTCGAGCCCGAGTCCCGGCAGGGTAACTGTTCCTACACCCGGGCCACCATGGAAGACGAACTCCCATGTTTCCGGAGTTTGTACAGGTGCGTTATTAGCCTGTTTCGCTTCTGCGAGGTTCAGGGTTAAAGTGGTTACAATCGGCAGCCCACTGGTCACATCGGGGTCATCTCCTCCATCTTTGATGACGGTAGCGCTGACTTCAATTTTCTCGTCGGAGAATGTTCCGGATACGGATTGGCAAGGAATTTCAATCGTTTCGCCACTGGGAAGGACGGTATGGATATTCCGGTTAAAATCCTCGAGTATGGGATTTTTCAGTTTCCGAAAAGCAGCTATGGCAGCGGCTGCGGCACAACTCCCGGTAGTGAGTCCGCTACGCAATGGGAAGTAATCGGGCAGCATTTTCTCAAGGGTACGGCGGAGACTGTTTACTCCGTCTACTGTTATATCGTAATATTCTAATTCGGGATGGAGAAGGATGTAAGGAGTTGCCCCATATTCCAGGATCATGTCTTTCTTTTCGGTGAATCCTCCGGACTTCCCACTCTCTTTCAGGACGACTGCCTGGGGAGACAGTTCTTGCAGGAGTTGGGGCAGATTCTCCGTTTCGGGATGATAGTACACCAGATGATCTTCCGGGAATCCGGCTTGACGGGCTATTTCACGGGAGCTGTCACGGTCGAGAATACGGAAGTAACATTCATACTTCTTCTTGGTCCATAAAGATTTGAATCGGGCGATGGACTGGACACCTGTCAGGAAAAGAAATCTGTGACCCTCTTTTTCTTTCTTCAACTCGCGCAACAGATCCCGATTGTCATATTCAAATTTAAAAGGCAAATCATCAGGGTCGCAGTTGTCTTCGAAAATCGGGTTGAGGTAAGAGCGGTCGTAAATGCGTTCGTATCGAATGCAGGGAATGCCGAGATCATGCGCAACATCGGTCACTGTATCATGCAGCTTTTCGGCAAAGGGGTGGGCGGCATCTATTAAAAGGCGAATGTCGTTTTGGCGACAGAAAGCTTTCAGGGTTCTCCGGGTCATGGCGCCGCTCAGGCGTATGCCATGATGCAGGTAGATATCCTGTTCGTCACCTTTGGTTGAGTAATAATAAGGTTTCCCGGCTTCTTCGATTACATTGACGGCAGCCCGTCCTTCAGTGGTTCCTCCAAATATAAGTATCATGATTATTTACGGAATAAGTGTTTAAATTGGTGAGAATATAGTCGTGACAGTCCTTCCCGATTATCGATGGCATCGCCTACGACAATCATGGTAGTCAGAGTCAGATGGTTTTCGTTTACGATCTTAGCTAAATCCTGTAATTGTCCGCGAAAGATGCGTTCGTCTTTCCAGGTCAGATGATAACAGGCAGCTACAGGTGTAGTGGGCGGATAGTGCTCGAGGAGCTCTCGTTGAACTTGATCGACTACGCCTGCGCTGAGGAAGATGCACATGGTGCTTTGCGAACGTGCCAGCAGGCTGAGTTTCTCTTTCTCGGGCATCGGTGTACGACCTTCACCGCGAGTGAGGATGATGGTCTGTACCCTCTCCGGAATGGTGAATTGGGATTGGAGAGCAGCGGCGGCAGCCTGAAATGAAGAGATCCCCGGAGTGATGTGGTAATGCATACCATATTGGTCGAAGAAATTCATTTGCTCCTGGATGGCACCATAGATACAAGGGTCGCCTGTATGCAGACGGACTACCAACTGTCCACGGTCATAAAACTCTTTCATCAAGGCAAATTGCTCTTCGAGAGTCATGGAAGCCGAACTGCGTATGGTAGCACCGGCTTTGGCACATTCTGTCAGTTCGCGGGGGACGAGACTGCCGGCATAAAGTATCAGGTCGGCTTCTTCGAGAAAGCGACGTCCGCGTACGGAAATCAGCTCCGGATCGCCGGGACCGGCTCCGACAATTTCGATGTGCCCCTGACGTACGGAGGCGGCGTCCATGGCGATGGCTACAGTAAAGTTAGCGCCTTTTTGTTTGGGCAGGAGTAAGGGACCGCCTCCGGAAGAGAGTAGGGCAGAGGCTTCGGATACACTGGGAGTACCCATGTGCTTGTTGACCACTTCACTTGGAGTGGGCACCTCTATTTTGCTGAGTTGACTGGCGGTGTAAAGCCGGGTCTGATAAGCCTCTGCAAGTAGTTTGAGCACCGGTTCGTCTTTTTTTTCTTCAATGGAAGATACGGTACGTATGGCAAGAGGGATCATGTTGGCTTGCACCACAACATCCATCAGATGGGTAATGACGGTATCCACCGGATGGGCATCGCGGGCCAGTCCGACTCCCATATGCAATACCGGTGGGACGTAGTAGAGTGCCGGAGTGTCGGAGGTGTTGTAAATGAATGGAGTGACAAGCAGGAGCAAGTCATATTTCCGGAGATCCATATCCTCAAATTTGTAGAATACATCGACGTGAGGAGGCAAGGTATGTTCCAACTGTGTTGTGCCTTCGTCGCGAATGTCGAGTAATAGAGCTGTTGGTTTGCAATCTACAAAGAGTGTGATCAGATGATTCATATCCGATGATTCGGCCGGGACTGTTTGCCAACCGTATTTTTTGCCAAGAGTATCGAGGGCCCAAAGACCGGTACGGTCACTCCGGGTGGTAATCACAGGTTCGGCTCCCAGAATGCTTGCCACATACCGGGTCAGTCCGTTGGCTCCACCAATATGTCCGGACAGGACAGAGACAGCATAACGTCCTGTGCTGTCTACACAGACAACGGCGGGATCTTTATGCTTGTCTTCAATATGGGGAGCAATGGCACGGATACAAATTCCCATAGCTCCGATGAAGATAATAGCATCGAATTTATGGAATATCTCAGGAACGGCCTCCTGAAGATTGGAAATAGAGTGGCAATCTGTGTCTGTGCCGGTAGAAAAGATCTCTGATTCGGGAAGTTCCTGTTCCAGTGTCTTGGCCAGTGCTATGCCGGCTTCTGATATGACAATAATGGCTGTTTTCATATATTTTTATAGATAAGGAGAGTCCGGAGCTGAAGCCACCAGGATCTCTATTGGATTATATTCATTTATTGCGACTCTTGTTCCGCCGAGAAAACAGAGTCCGGATTCGTTGGCGGCTTCGATGAAATGCGTTTTACTTTCTTCGGATACGGAGTTGAAAACGATGCGTGCTCCGGGAAGAAGCTTATGCCGGACCCGGGATATGATTTCTTTCAGCCGTCCGCCATGTCCGCCGATAAAAACTGCATCGGGACAGGGATAAATGGCGGTATCTGTTTCAAGAAAGTCACCGATGACGGTGGTAATGCCCGGAGTACCGAAACGCCGGCTGTTGATTTCCATCAGTCGCTTGCCTTCGGGGCGGATCTCAAAAGATGTGACATGCAGATGGGGAAATTGTAATCGGGCTTCGATAGAGACGGAGCCGGTGCAGAAGCCGATATCCCAGAAAGAAGTCCGTCGGTTTAGTTCCAAGGCACTCAAGGTGAGCAGGCGGATAGGGGCTTTGGTGATCATCCGGGCACGTCCGTCAAGCAGTTCGAATGCTTCGTCGGGGATGCCGAAGAAACGAGGGGAGAGTATTCCTCCGTTTACAGATTGCAGTCCGTCACCTGTAGTTAAAATCAGGCAATTGGGATATTCAAATGTTTCTGCGGCTGCCTCTTCAAGCGTCATCCGGCGAATCAGTTCTTTTGTCGGATGTCCCAGATGTTCACCTATGTACATGGTATAATCGTTGTAACCATAGTCCAGCATCCGGCTTGCAATGGTAGCAGGCGTATGTTCGCGATCGGTGAGGATTCCCATCTTGGGAGTACGTTCTATCAATGCACGATCAAATCCATGCCATGGACGTCCGGTAAGGGAGATGGTGCGCATATCATCGTAGGGCATCACTAATCGGTGTGCCAGCGTTTGCAAAGAGTTAAAAGAGGGATAGAGCCGAATCTCCGCATCGGGCAGACGTCGGCGGATCGTGTTGGCAAAGCCGAAAAAGATAGGGTCACCCGAAGCAAAGACAATGATATGGGGATGTCCTGCATAACGGGCGAATACCTGGTCGAGAGGAACGGTGATGTCGATCCACTTTGCTCCGGCAGGGAGCAGTGGGGCAACAATGTCGTGATGGCGCACTCCTCCTGAAAAGACACATCCTTGGTCTATCAATGCCTTGACGGAAGGTGAGAGGTAAGGCGAAGGACTGTCGTCGAGACCTATAACGGTGAAAAGGTTATGGGGTGTACCCTCTTCCGCTCTCTTCCCGACAGGGAGAGAAGAAAGAGTAGGTTGGGTTGTTTCTGAGGTCTTCATTCTTTTTATATAATGAACGATTCTAATAAATAAAACGTCTGTATACCGGTCGTCTGCTATACGTCTCTTCCGGGTCTGAGTTGTTCTGCATCGGGATAGCAAAGAATGGCATTTACCAGGGTGGCAGCCAGATTACTTCCGCCCTTGCGTCCTTCCACAATCAGTTTGGGGATGCGGGTGAAGGGCTTTGTCATGTGTTTTGACTCTTCTACATGGACAAACCCTACGGGAGCGGCTACGATACCTGCCGGTTGCGCTTTCTCTTTCCGGATCAGATCACAAAGTTCCATCAGTGCTGTGGGGGCATTACCAAAGACAAAGAGTGCATCGGGATGTTCTTCCACAGCCAGGCGGATGCCCGCTTGTGTACGGGTGATCCCCTTTGAAGTTGCCATTTCGGCTACTCTTTCATCGTTCAAGTAACATTTCACTTCTACACCCAGACGCTGCAATGCACCTTTACGGATGCCGGAAGCTGCCATCGTTACATCTGTTACAATAGTCCGCAGATTTCCTGTGCGGATGGTGTCATAGAGAGAGGCCACAGCATTGGGATCAGTGTAAAGCAAACGTTCCATCTCGAAGTCGGCTGTCGTATGGATAGCATGCAATAAGGCCCATTTCCGGTCGAGTGGAATATCACGGTTCTTCAATTCCGTCTCGATGGTGCGGAAACTGCGTATCATGATGTCTTGTCCGATACCGGTTGCCTCACTGCGTGTTTCGCGATAGTATCCCCGTGGAGTAATTATGTTTTGGTTAAATGTATATGTTTGTGAGTTACCAATCAGAACGACCGTAAACATATCCACAGTTTCCGGATCGAATGCGGCGAGAGTGGTGATGTGTATTTCCTGTTCTTCACGACCAGCCTGCCGAACATAGCCTACAGGGGTTTCCGGTGAGCGTCCTTCGCGCAGAAAGATTTCGCGCAGACGATAAATTTGCCAATAGCGCCCATCACTCTTGGGATTGTATACAGCCGTCACAAAGTCGGCCTGGGCTGCAGCGAGGATACGGCGCTCGATACGTTCCCATGGTGTCATCAGGTCTGATAGAGAGATGACACAGAAGTCATGCCCGATCGGTGCACCAAGTAGTGAGGCCGCTTTCTGGAAAGCGCTGATTCCCGGTAAGGCAATGATCTCTACGTTACTCTGACGTTCGCGTTTCATTTCGTAAATCAAGGGTGTCATGCCATAGATACCGGCATCTCCGGAGCTAATGACACAAACGGTCTTTCCTTGTTCGGCATATTCGAAAGCCTGTTCGGCGCGGGCACGTTCGCGTTTCATCCCGGTGTCGATACACTCGGCGTCCGGACGGACAAAATCACGTATAAAACGGAAATAATATTTATATCCCACCACTACATCTGCTTCGCGTACAGCGGCGAGCACGGCAGGAGTGATATCTTGTTCGCTTCCCGGCCCAATGCCGGCTACGATAATTTTGGATTGTTTCATAATGATAATCTATAGTGAAATTCTTGGATTCATTTCCGGCTTGAACTATACCTATACCGGCTTGAACGGCAAAGATACGGATTAATCCTTTTTCTGCCCTTTATTCAGGGACATAAATGATCTTTCCATTCTCGAGTTCATAGGCTACACCTACTTTCTTTCCTCGTTTACCGGATGATTCTTTCTGTTCGGATGGAGTATATCGTTTAATCTCTTTACCTTCTTTTGTGATAATCTCCATGTTCTCTTGTCCGGGATTCTTTACCATCGTATAATCTTCTTTGGAGAAAATTTCGGTCATATTGAATCGGCTGACGAGTGCTACCATCAATGCCACAGCAAAAACCATGGCTACATCGAATAAGTTGGCTACTGTTCCCATCGGGTCAGTATCATTCTGGTTGTGTAGAAGTTTGTTTCGTGCCATGGATTAGGGTTTTACTGATAAATTCAAGGTCGTTTATTTCACGGGCATACCAACGTTGCCGGATTTGTAGGGTGACCACTCCGATAGCAGCTATAACCATACCTACTACAGTGGTGGCAAATGCTACTTGCATATTGTAGGCCATTGAAGCAATGTCTCCTGTGGCCAGACCTACAAGTGCGGGACCCATTGGGATTAATGTACCCATTAGTCCGAGCATGGGACCCAGCTTGACAAATGTACGTGAACGTCCCAATTCTTGTTCGGCATCTACTTCAAAGTTAGCAAGCAATCGCTCACAATAAGCTGCATTGTCCCGATGCGTATAAAGCTTGTATACACAGCGTTGTAGGGGGGTACTTCTGTCTCCGGTAAGGGAATTTGCTTTTTCTTCGATATTGTCGGGAGTCAGTTCTTCCAACTGCTCGGCAAGAGATTTTTGAGTATGTACCCTACGATAAAATTCTCCGAAGAAGCCGCCTGCAAGCAGTACAGCACGCGCAAAGAATAGTAACAACAGAACTACCACCGGGACAAGTAGCCCGTTGGATATCCAGAAAAGCGCATTTGATATTGTTTCCATATTTATAATTGTTATTTCTTTAGTTGTTTCCTGTGCTAACGACACTAAGCAGTACGATAAACAGATTGGTGATGAAGAGTATTTCAAGTCGTAATTTCCGTTCTCCTACTATGTTTTTCAAGAGTAGGCTCAGTCCAGATATCAGTATAAAAACAGTAACTGAAGAGATGCCGGTGATCAGTCCGAAGCTGACTCCCGGAAAAGCGAAGAACAACTGTATAAGCAGATAGGTTAGTATGCCCGCCATTAGCAGTCCGGGATAAAAATTCAATATGTATGTAACTGTCCGTTGGAAAAGTGTCCGCTGTTTTGAGGTGTCTGCAAAACAGTTGAAGCAAAAAGCGATCATTATTGAGGCTTCGAGCGTGACATATACTGAAAGGGTCAGTATGTGTGGGGCAGAGGCCAGCAGAGAGTTTATCTCTGTTGGCGATTGTTCCGTAGCCCATGGACCTATACAAATAAGGAAAACCGTATAGACAAGTGCTGACAACCAGATTCCCCATCGCGGATAGAAACCGGTTTTGAGAAGGAAACTTAAAACGATGAAACCGATTAGTAAATGAATGATATGTTCCATAAACTTATTTTTTACGTTTCAGCAGGTATATTACTCCACCGAATACTAAAAGAACAATAACGCCGGTAAGGATGCCATTTACCACATTCTTTTTCCGGTTTTCCGTTTTCGTGAGTTTCTCCTCTTTCAATACGATATCTTTTCCTTTTTCGTTTCCTGCCTGATGGACTTCTTGCATAACCAGACGATAACTTTCAGAGTCATTGTTGTCCAAGTGACCTTCTACAAATTGCTGAAGCTTTCGGTTATCGCATACAAATTCTGTACAGGCGGCACCGGCTTCGCGGGTGATTTGCGCATGTAGTCGGGCTGTTACTTTCAATTGTTCGTCGCTCGCTTTCCAGTATCCTTTCCGAGCACTTTCAAGCATGACTGAGGTCATTGCCTGATAAGAAGCCGGATTAATTCTTTGGAAATAGTCCCGGATACCCAAATGGTTTTCATCTACAATGTACATTTTATAGAGATCGTTGAAGATCTCTTTATCCATTGCTGATGGACGGGTGGCATGCCATCCGAAGATATTACGGAATATTTCACCGAACATTTGCGCGGTGGTGGCACCTCCTTTCATCCGTTCTTTCACGAAAGTTGGGTTGAGCACGGTAGCTCTCGCCTCTACAGCGATTGCTTCGTTGATATTCTGCATCCGTTTGTTGTTTCGATTGCGATAGTCAGCCATTAAGGCATCCGGTTCTTTACCGGTCAGTGTCTTCACTGTCAACGACAGACCTCCCATAAATTCGTATACATGGTCAAGTGAAAGTGGTCCCCAGGTATTACTTTGCCGGGGTTGTATCACTACATCAGTTTCGGAAAGGGCGGAAGCAAAAAGGTCTTTTTGCATACCTCCCCAGTCCTCTTCATCACCATAGGCGGCTCCCATATTGTTCAGATATCCGTCTACTAACTCCGATTCATGATCCCATCGGTCACTCTTTTCTGTATATGCCATCATACCGGTACTATATCCGCTGTTGACAGGACCAAATACACGCATGACTGACATCTCACGTGCTCTTTTGGGTGATACTCCTTTTTCTACCAGCAGTTTTTCCTGCAAGCGTGTACCGGAAGAGACATAATTAGGGTATGCTTTGTCGTCTGCGGCCGAAGCAAGGTGAACGGCATCGGTTAGCATAGTCAGTCGGGAACCCGCTATGTCACGTAGTTGTCCCGACACTTGTACGACGACGTTGACTCTTGGCCGGCCTAACTCTGAGGAAGGCACTAAGCGTAGATCGACCACACGTCCCATTTTGTCGCGTACAGGTTCTACGCCTAACATCCAGAATACTTGTGCCAGCGTAGCCCCTTCGGTCGTGATAAATTCACCGGCCCAAAAAGAGTAGCTTACTTTTCGTGGATACTCTCCGTTGTGATTCTCACGATAGGCTTTCAGTGTGGCTTCTGCCAATCGTTTGCCTTCTTCCCATGACAATATGCCCGGAGTTGTTTCTACATTGATACTATACATGTTCCGTCCCGTCGGCAGGACATTCGGATTGAGTACCGGATCTCCACCGGGAGCCGGAAATACTGTGCCACCTTTTAATCCGCGTAGCATGGCGTTCAATTCGTTACCGGTGGATGAAACTAAAAGCGCATGATAACGGAGTGCCTCTTGCAATTCGGGGGCGATCCCTGTGGTATCCTTAGGCGGATTTTGTAACAAGGGGATTAACCGTTGTTTGGCTATGGGTAAATAGTGATGGGTGATGTAGCCAAAATCTTGTAACTGTTCGGTCGTAATTTTACCTTTATCGCGATCACGTTTCGCCATTTGATAGGCTAAAGGATCGGCACTGACTGCAAGTGTGGTGGTAAGTAGGTCTCTCGCAGAATAGGTTTCACCGAGGGTATAATAAGCTCCAATCGTTTTTTCATTGGCTATCTCTTCGGCAAATAGATCAATACGTTCCAGTTCTTCGGCGGTATAAGGACGACTGGATACAGAATCTAATTTGAGGTCACGATGTAGCCCCAACTTTATGACCTCTTTTTTTATGCGGATTCCCAAAGTCCGGTTTTTCTCTATGTCTTCGGAAAGTATTTTGTGAATGTCTTCCAGTAAAGAAGTGTATCGTTGACGCATTCCGCTTTCCACATAGGGAGGAGTCAAGTGGGTGACAAGCACAGCATGAGTGCGACGTTTGGCAATGATACCTTCACCTACGTTACCGGTAGTATAATAATAGAAGTGAGGTAAGTCACCTACCAAAGCATCTGCCCAATCATTATGAGAAAGGGCTACATTTTTCCCCGGAGTATATTCAAGGTTGCCATGCGTGCCGAAATGAATTAACGCGTCTGCCTGAAACCCTTTTTGTACATATAGATAAGGTGCCAGATAACTGTGCGGCGGTGCGACCGGCATGCCATGAACGAGTTTGAAATCATCGTCCCCCAATGCAGGACGGGGCTGAGGGAAAAGCAGGATGTTACCGAAACGGAGGCAGGCAATGGCTAATTGTGCTTCTCCTTGAGGGTTTGTTCCGGTCAGTAAATGGCCCGGAGCATCTCCGTAACGTTCAGTAACTTCTTTGTATTTATCCGGTTCGATTGCTTCATGTACCCACTTTTCATACTGTGTTTTAGTCAGCCAAACCGGATGGGCTGTCTGTAGAAACTTTTCTTGAGCTCCGGTAGCGTATGAACCCATTACAGCTCCATCCCGGTAGATTTGTTTGCCGAACTCCTCGACAGTAGCAGGAAGCCCGCTGACATCATAACCTTCGGTGCGTAACCTTTTCAGAAAGTTGTAAAGTGACGGAATCACTTCCATTCCACTGGCCAATAATGCATCTTTGCCCGGTGTCTTGAAGTAACAGATGGCGATGCGTTTATCCGAGTTGGGTTTAGTACGTAAATCCAGATATTTGTGTACATGGCTGATGAAGTTATCCACTCTTTCCATTTCCGGTTCGTGCAGATAATATCCGCTTTTGTGTAAATTCTGTGTAGCAATTAACAAAGGTGTCATTCCTCCGTCTATTTCGGGGACGAGGACACGAGCTGTAAGGGTTCCGCCACTGACGGGTTTCATCGGATCAAGCCACTCTTCCCGTGACTGAATAAGGGGGAAAGGATTGAAAATGGGGATATTTTCGGTATGCAGCCAGTTAATCAGCGAATCATCTCCAAGTCTTCCCATGGGAAGGTAAACCAATGCATCCGGATGTAGAGAACGTAGCATCTCTTCCCGCTTTTCCTTTCCTGCTATGGGATAAACATTAAATCCGGCTTGTGTCATTTTGGATATTAATGTGTCTACATGTGCTCTGTTACCTTCCATTGGAAAACTGACTCCGGAGATGAAAGCGATTTTAGGTCCGTTTTCATGGAAAATACCTTTTTGACGCAGGTATTGTTCAAGGGCTTTCTGAGTCTCGAAGTATTTTCCATATTCTTGATGATAAAATAGATTGTTGGGTAGGCGAAGAGGGGCATCAAAAGTTTCAATGTTCCAGCGTGTCGGTGTGGCAATGTGTCGGAGATAACGTAATCCGTTCCGGTAATTCTGTCGGCAGGCATCCCCGAAATATTGCATAAGCATGGCTTCCTGCTCAGGGGTGATATTCCTGTTGATAATTGTATTGAAGTTACGCAGTGAAATCGTGAAAAGTGGAATACCGGCCGATGCGGCACGTTCCGCCTCCTTCATTTGTCGATCGTTCAGGTTGAGGCTGCGTCCATAGAGAACTACGGCATCATAGCCCTTAAAGGACTCCAAATTTTCGGTTTGTATGCAAGTAACTTCTATATTCCGGCTATCGTTGTTCAATACTATGTCGGCAGCTTGTGCCGGTAGCGGATTGACAATCAGGATCCGTGTCGGGGCCATCCAATAGCGGTAGCCGATAGTAAAGGCAATAGCCAGAAGCAATACGCTTCCGGCTATGTACAGTGTTCTTTTATGACGAAATAAGGTCAATACTTTCATGTTATCTTCTTGTTTTCTTTCTGCATTTTCGTTCGATATATCTCACTCCGAGTACAACTCCGCTTAATGAACAAACCGTGCCGCCAAGCAGCAATACCCACAGTACACTTTTACGAAGTGTAGGAGAGGAGTTCAGTCCTTGTATGCGTAGTCTGTGCAAAGCGGTATACATCCAGTATTTCCAACGGGCAGTGCTATTGACGTATCGGACTGTGGCTGTTTCCGGATGAATGTAATAACAACTGTGGTCGGGATCGTCTACTGTGATTTTCCATACCGGTAATAAACTGCGGTCGCGATACATCCTACTCATGTCGCGGTAGTAAGTTTCGAATTTATCAATCAATTCGACCTTCAGATGGATGCTGTCCCCATGGATTGTCCTTACTGCGTCAGTAACCTGTTTTTTGTCCAAATTCAACGGATGGGGCAGAGAGTCGGAGGCATCGATGTACAGATCTCCTTCACTCCGTTTTACTATGTAGTAGGGTTTTGAACGGAAATTACTCCATTCCACCTGGCGTACGTCCGGATATTCGGTTAGTATTTGCCGATAATCCAATAGATACTGATCCGGTTTGGGTGCTCCCTTCTTTATTTCCCGTGTGGGGTTCCTGTCCAATACCGGTTTGCTGATCCATGCCGGCACTTCCGCCAGTGACATCATACCGCTGAAACAGAATGTCAGAACAAAAAGTCCAAAAACAATTCCCGTTACATAATGCCAGTGATACCACTTTTTACGATAGGGTGAGAATTTTCCTTTTTGCTTTCGTGATCGACGCCATACATCAATACCTACCCACAATCCGGCAATAGTCATCAGGCATCCGATACCGGATAACCAGATTACCGTAATGCTCCATAAAGCGGCATCTTGGCGGAGCCAAGTAAAATAAACCCAATGAGGAATGGCTCCCAGCCATGCCCAGAAACGTTCGTTACGGGTAGTGAACTGCAAGACTTCTCCGCTTTGCGAACCAATGTATAGCTGGTGCTTTTCTGTGTCGGCAAAGTGAAATTTATAGATGGGAAACTCTCTTTTCAGACTGCCGAAGGGTATCCATTGATCCAGTCGGTTCAAAGTATCGATTCTGTCTATCGGTGCGTTACACCATAGAGAGGCTACCCGGTGGATGCGGCTTCCGTCTATAACCGGAAGTGCCTGAACGGAGTCGGCCGGAAGATTGTGTTCACCTTTGTCCGTACGGATATGGAATATGGTTTGTCCGAGGTATCGGTCTAAACGGATTCCCTTAACTTTTTCTCCTTCGGGCAGGCGAGAAGTAATTTCACTGACAGAAGGCAGAGAAGGAGACAGAGGCTCCAGCTTTTCTAATTTTTCAGCTTGTGATGCACGTGGAAATCCGTGGTACATCATGACAAAAGCCGATAGGAACCAAACTAAAAACAGGATACTGAGCAGTGTGCCCAGTACCCTGTGAATGGTATACATGAATTTCGTGATCATCATTATAAAGTATAAGATGCGGAAAGCATGAAGTTACGAGGCATGCTTGGTATTAACTGATTACCAAGTGCCTGATTACAGTATTCTTTATTGAACAGATTATTGATGTTGACTCCCAGGCGCACATTGCTCTTTAATGTATAAGAGAAACCGAGGTCGGTCAGCCAGTAAGCATCGAACGAGCTCGTATTATCCGAGTTGCGGTATACTTTGTCCTGAAAACTGGTAGAAAAGTTTACTCCCAGTCCCTTTAACACGCCTTTGGATACGGTGTAAGCGCCAAAAGCATAGAATGTGTTTTTAGGAATGTAGGCATATTGTTTGCCTTTGCTTGAAGTGGTCGGCATATAAGGGTTGTCGGCTAAATCGCGTACCTTTGCATCGGTATATCCGTATCCGGCGCTCATCGACAAGTTGTAGATGGGACTCCAGGTAATGTCAATATCGAATCCTTTGGAATCCATTCTGCCTACTTGTCCCACAACTTTCTTGTCCAGTTCTACGCCGTTGGCAATATCGCCTTTGTTGGCAAGAGTCTGGCGGATATTATCCTTATTGATATAGAACAAACTTACGTTAGTCTGCAATGTACGTGTGATCTCGTATCGTGCACCCACTTCTACCTGGAAACCTTTCTCCGGCTTGAATACCTCTTTACCATTTACGGGAGTGAACTCTTTTCCATCCTTGTCGATATAAATGGTGTTAGCGTCATAAAATGCGCGGATAGGCTTGAAGTAAGTACCGTATGAACCGTAAACAGATAGTTTTTCAATAGGCAGATATACCAATCCGGCACGGAAGGTGAAGGCACCATTGGTTATTTTATTATAAGCATCGTCATCCGGTTTATCATAATGGCGTCCTCCGTCACTGGTGTTCAGGTTAGCAGTCTTATACATAAAAAGATCGTAACGTCCGGCCAGCATCATTTTCAGTTTATCACTGAATTCCACCAAGTCTTGCAGATAAAATCCGTGGGTAAATGTTTTCTGTGCAGTAACAAATCTGAAAGGAGCTTCCATCCAACCAATGCTGTGAGGGTTGTATACCGAGCCATGTCCTGTGGTTCCGGGACCGGTGGCTCCGGTGCTTCCATTGCCATAGGCCATATAAGAGTCACGCATCAAGGATACAAAAGAATAACCGCCCAAATAGTTGTGTGCAACGTCTCCCGTATAGAACTTTCCGCTTGCCTCCAATTGATTGTTCACAGTTTTAGCGATATGTGAAAAGCGTAGCGGGTAACTGTAGTAGATGGAGTCCAGGCAGATATACTTTTTGGTATCATTGCCCTGTTTGTCTTTGGTCATGTAATAATGATCATAGATGGGACGGTCGCTTGTGAGGTAGTCCAGTGATTCGGTACCGAAGTAGTCAATGTCGTCATAGGTATAAGACAATTTCTCCATCAATTTGAAAGCTTCGCTGAATGTGTGCTTATACATGGCGGAAGCATTGAATCCACGGTTGTACATAAAGTCCGATTCACTGTTGTAGCGGGCTTTCTTGTTCAGTCCGGGCAGGGCATCCCCCTTACTCAGATATTTGCTGCCGTCTGTGGCTGAGAGGATGTCATAAGACATTGTGGGAGGTAAACCGATTTCTGTCGGATAGAAATCGCGGTTAGCTCCGATACGGATATCCAATTCGTCATTTTCTGTCAAATGCCCTCCTAAGGCCAGATAGCCGGAGAGACGTTTGGTAGCATTGCTTCTCCATCCTTCCTGATCCTGCCAATTGACGCTGGCACGGTAGTTCAATGGTCCTATCAGTTTACCGCCCAAAGCCATTGTGGCCTGCTTGTTATAGTAACTGCCATAAGCCAGGCGGGCATAGACACTTTGCTTGCTTACAGGAGCCTTGCGGACAATATTAAGGACACCACCCACAGCGGATTGTCCGTAGAGTACTGAAGCCGGACCTTTTAACAGTTCGATGCTTTCCACAGCCGATAAGTCCATGAACGGATAAGAGTTGTCAATAGACGAGCGTTCGTCACGTACCCCGTCTACCATGATTACAGAATTATCGAATCCACGGATTGAGAATTGGGTAAACGCTCCGTAAGAGGTACGAAAGCGCACACCGGGAAGGAAGCGGGAGGCTTCCTGTATATCCCGGATGTTTCGTTTCTCAAGCATTCCGGAAGTAATGGAGTTGGTTGAAATAGGAATGAACTTTGCCGGAACATCCAGTTTCAAAGCATCGGTCTTGCGTCTGTAGTTGGTTGCCACTACTACTTCATTGATTGAAAATACAGAATCGTTGAAGTTAGTATATTCTTTATTTTTCTGTTGTGCTTGTGCAGGAAGTAATAGAGCACTCCCCAATGCAGCTAATATGATTCTTTTCATTCGTCTTTGTCTTTTGAGTATTTGTCTTTTTTCTTCATTATATCCACCATTTCATGCTTTAGCATAAATTGGGCATGATCGATAAACAGTTGTTGGATGGCGGGTATTTCGCCCAACCCCTGCATACGTACATCTACTTTCAAACCTTCTTTTTCAAGGGCTTCTTTCCAGTCGACGGCTATATCGTTATTGGCGTGATCACCTGCCACAAACATGAACGGAACCAGCGTAACCTGTTTCGTTTTGTTATCTTTGAGTTGCTGAAGCATGGTGTCGAAAGTAGGATAACCCTCGATAGTGCCTACATGAAAGTTTTTTAATCCTTTGGCTTTCAGCATGTAGTCGATCATTGCATAAGTGGCGGTACTGGGAGTGTAGGTTCCATGACCCACAAGTACTACACTTCCTTTTTCCGGTTTGCCTGCACCGAGGATATCTACTACTGCCTCAGCATCTTCTACCGAATAGAGCAGCGGGTTACCTACCCGGATCTCTTTAAAAAAACGGGCTACTGAAGCAACATCACGCCTCAATGATTCCATTTCAACGCCTTCTATGATATTGGTGCTTTGCACAATGACGTGTGTATAGCCATCTCCGAGAAGTTTCAGCAGCGCTTCCAGCGGATTAGGTTTTTCAATGCCACGAGCTTTGAGGCGGCGCATTACGATACGTGAGGTATAAGCTTCACGCATTTCCATTTGCGGAAATGCTTCTTTGGCTTTCGCATTGATGGCATCGATCGTCTTGGTGCGGGTGTCATCATAGGTAGTGCCGAAGTGTACCATAAGCAAGGCGGCTTTATCACCCGGCTGCATGCCGGCCAGCATATCGGAGGCCACGAAGTTCCCCCCTTCGTGCGCAGAGCAGAAGAGGGAAACTAACAAGAATAAAGAGAGAATATATGTTTTCATTGTTTATTTCTTAAAACGAAGGGTTAAACTTACATATGCCATACGTCCCGGAGAGAGGAGTGCGTAGTTCACACCGTTAGGACGAGTATCACGTTTGTTGAAAATATTGTCGAGGCCCATACCGAAGTCCAGTCCCAAGTGTTGGAAACCTGTCAGTGAGTGTTTTACATTCAAGTTCCATACGCCATAGCCCGGAGCGTCACCGTAGCTATGTCCCGGGTGGAAACGTTTGCTTTGGAAACGACCGTTGATATTTACGTTCAGCATATAGTCGTTCCATGCATGTGTGTAGTTCCCTGCTACGGTTCCGGTGTGGCGTACCGAGCGTTCAATGTTACCCCATACACCGTCCACACTCTTGCCACGTGCATAAGCGTAAGCATAGTTTCCGTTCAGGCTGAAGCCTGCGCCGAGGTTGGTGGCTGCGTTTACTTCAAAACCTCTGACAACACCTTTGTCGAGGTTACCATAAAGTTTGTAATTGGCGAGTTTTTTGGTCTCGGCATCTGTCAGGTTAAATTCTTTCTGGGCTGCTGCACGTAATTCCTCACCGTTAGGAAGATCTGCTAGTTTGTATGTAGTAGAATTGATCATATCTCCGATATAATTCAAATAACCGGTAACAGAAACATTCAGGCGGTTTGTATTGTATTCCAGATTTACAGAATAATAATTACTGTGTTCTGCTTTTAAATCTTTATTACCTTGAGTGATAGTTGTACCTTTATTCATATAATAATAAAGTTCGTCCAGACCGGGGGCGCGGTAACCGGTGGAGTAAGTACCACGAATATTGAAAGCACCTACTGAATACATCACAGCCACCTTCGGAGTGAAGCGTCCGCCTGCCAGCTCGTGATAATCATAGCGTACGCCGGCAATACCGGTCAAACAGTTCCATAACTTGATTTCGTGTTGCGCATAAGCAGATGCCGTATACACTGACTTGTCCACCCTTGCACTGGGACGATCCAGGCTTTCAGAGCGGTAATCCACTCCCAGTACCGTCATGTTGTTTTTGGCAAAGTTGAAGATTCCTTTTAGCTCTGCATCATAAAAGTGCTGCTCTTTGGTTTTGGCGTAATCTCCAATAGCAATCTTATTTTTATCGTCAGCTACAGTATATTTGTAGTTCTGCATATAGTTATCATTCATCAAATCGAGTTGGATGGAAGAACGCTTGTTGATTTTGTAACGTCCTCCCAAACCGAAGTTATACGATTCGTAATGTAGATCATACTTGGAACCTCCATCGATATCCGCTGTGTATACAGGGCGGTCCGTCAACTTCCAATAGTATCCTCCGTTAGCATAGAAAGAGAGCTTTTCAGTCGGTTCGAACGTGAATTTCTGGTTTACCAGATTAGAATGGAAACCATTGGATGTAGCTGATACGGTCGGTACTGTCGATACATTACCTTTTTTATCAGTAACATATGCCAGATCGCTGTTCTGCCATCCTGCACTTTGTTCGTGTTTATAGGAGGTATATGAGCCGAACTTTTCTGTTGCAATATCCGCATTTACCATTTGTGTCAGTTGGCGATGATCTTCATATCGGGTGGTAGAAGTCACCTGCATCAGTTCTTTCGGTTCGTTGGTGATGATATTGATCACACCGGCAATGGCGTCAGAGCCATAGAGTGACGAACCGGCACCATCCAGCACTTCGATGCGTTTCACACGGCTCATATCAATGCGTGAGAGGTCGATATTATTAGATGTATCTCCGGTCAGTTTACGTCCGTTGATCAGAATCAGCACATATTTATTGGAGAGTCCGTTCATCATCAGGTAAGATCCCATTGAGTTGGTAGAGAACGAAAGAGAAGGAACCAGCATGGTCATTGCCTGCTGAAAGTCTGTGATACCGGCTTTCTTTATTTCATTGGCGGTTACTACTTCCACCGGTGCCGGTGTGTTTTTGAGCCTTTGGTGTGTACCGGTACCTGTTACAACTACAGGATTCAGGTCAACACTCATCTCTGTCTTCTTGCCTGTCGCGTGTTGTTGTGCAAATGCACCCATTGCCGCGCATCCTCCCATGAGGATGGTCAGTAAGCATCTTTTGTTCATTGATGTTTTTGAATAATGTGTTAGTAAACGGCCTTCCTGACCCCGGGAGGGCACTGTTATCTATGTCTGCTTCGGCAGGTTTCCTGACTATCCCTTTTTGAAAAGCTACCTTCCCGTCATGCTTTACAGGCTATGACAGTGGTATATGTAGAAATGCTTTTCTTATCTTCTTCCGATTATGATGGCAACAGTAGAAGAGCAGGGGGATCACAGTAGCGGGCACTGTTCGGGATTTACACCCGATTCCCTTTTATGCAACGAACAGAAAGTCCGGTATGCATCACCTAAGCGGCTGCAAATATATACATTTATTAGATTATATAGAAATAAATTAAAAAATATACCGATTAATAGGTACATATAAAAAAGTCCTGATAGACGCTTTGTTTTTGGAAATTTGACATTCTGCATCCTCCTTTTAGAATCTCTATTTTGATGAAAAAGAGGCTCTAAAAGAGGAAGATGCCGATTCAGCCTTTATTGAGGCACTGATGGAAAGGGAGCCGGATTCTCGCTGTCGGAGTGTATAAAGGAAGATGAATCTTATATTTTTCATTAACAATTCTTCATCTATTGGTTTTTATCCTTATCTTTGTCCCGAATTGGTTTCGAATGAAGACTTTCGTCATTCGGATTAAAAGGGAATCGGGTGTAAATCCCGGACAGTCCCGCTGCTGTGAAGCTTCATCGATATCTTGAAACAATCCTTTCGCCACTGACGTGGGGGGAACACCTCCGTCGGGAAGGCTTCAAGATTAGAAGTCAGTCAGAAGACCTGCCGTTCATCAAAGGCTGTTTTTACTCGTGGGATTAGGAAAGCAGTACGAAAAAAGTATTTAATCAGGAAAAAAAGAAAGGTGGTGTGCCTGTGAAAAAGGTATGTCCGTGTTGTGGTGCTGTGTTTCAATGCCGGCACGACAATATATTATTATGTCATTGTGCTACGGTAAAGCTCGACTCGCTGCAACGTGCTTATATCAAGGAGCATTTCCCGGACTGTTTGTGTCACGATTGCCTAAAGAAAATACAAGAAGGGGAATTGGCCTGTAAGGCAAATCTTTCTTGTACGGATGGTGTGGGTGAAGTAACTGATCGACTCTCCGGGGATATGTAAACAAGTATTCAATCAACATAACTTTTTATACTATGGAACTTTTAAGAAACCTGTTTGAGGGATACCCCAACCTTTGGGGTGGAGGAGTGGCACATTCCGTGCTTATCCTGTCGCTGGTCATTGCGTTTGGCATTATGCTGGGTAAAATAAAAGTAGCAGGCATCTCTCTGGGAGTTACCTGGATTTTGTTTGTCGGCATTGTCTTCGGACATTTTAATCTGAATCTGAACGAGCATTTATTGCACTTTCTGAAGGAGTTCGGACTTATCTTATTTGTATATTCCATCGGATTGCAGGTGGGGCCCGGATTCTTCTCCGCTTTTAAGAAAGGAGGATTCACCCTCAATATGTTGGCTATGATCGTTGTCTTTGCAGGAGTCATCATTACCCTTGCATTGCATTTTATAACCGGAATACCGATTACCACCATGGTAGGTATTTTATCGGGAGCGGTGACCAACACACCCGGATTGGGTGCTGCGCAACAGGCCAACAGTGACCTGACCGGGATAGATGCACCGGAGATTGCTTTGGGATATGCTGTAGCCTATCCGTTGGGCGTAGTGGGATGCATCATGTCGCTGTTAGGCCTTAAATACCTTTTCCGTATTAATACCAAGCAGGAGGAAGCCGAAGCCGAACAGGGACTGGGACATTTACAAGAGTTGACAGTCCGTCCTGTTTCATTGGAGGTCCGTAATGAAGCTCTTCACGGTAAACGTATTAAGGATATACGTCCATTGGTAAACCGTAATTTTGTGGTATCGCGTATCCGGCATTTGAATGGAAAGAAAGAGTCGGAATTGGTAAATTCCGATACTGAGCTTCATCTGGGTGATGAAATATTGGTGATTGCGACTCCGATAGATATAGAGGCGATCACTGCGTTTTTCGGCAAACCGATCGAAGTGGAATGGGAACAGCTGAACAAAGAACTGATTTCACGCCGAATTCTGATAACCAAGCCCGAACTGAACGGTAAGACATTGGCGCAATTGAAGATTCGTAATAATTTCGGTGCCAGTGTCACCCGCGTCAACCGTTCGGGAGTGGATCTGGTGGCAAGTCCCCAGTTGCAATTACAAATGGGAGACCGTGTGACGATTGTCGGCAGTGAGTTGGCGGTGAGTCATGCAGAAAAGGTATTGGGTAATTCGATGAAACGCCTGAATCATCCGAATCTGATTCCTATTTTTCTGGGTATTGCCTTGGGATGTATCCTGGGTAGCATCCCGTTTATGTTTCCCGGAATTCCCCAACCGGTTAAACTCGGGTTGGCAGGAGGCCCGTTGATTGTTTCGATTCTTATCAGCCGTTTCGGCCCGCAGTATAAGCTGATTACTTATACCACTATGAGTGCCAATCTGATGATAAGGGAAATCGGCATCTCGCTGTTTCTTGCTTGTGTCGGTCTCGGAGCTGGCGACGGATTTGTGGAAACCATTATCCATGAAGGCGGTTATGTGTGGATCGCTTACGGTATGATTATAACAGTCGTTCCCCTGCTGCTGGCCGGTTTTATCGGACGTTATGCTTTCAAGCTGAACTATTATACGTTGATAGGGGTGTTGGCCGGTTCCACAACGAATCCACCGGCGTTGGCCTACTCCAATGATCTGACATCGTGTGATGCGCCGGCAGTAGGTTATGCTACAGTCTATCCGCTGACGATGTTCCTGCGTGTGCTTACGGCACAATTATTAATTCTTTCGTTAGGTTGAGTTCTAAATAATAATAAAGATAAGCAATGTGACAAGGAGAGTCTGGTGAAATGAAATGACTTATGTGCTTTCTCTTTCCTTTCTTTTTTGTACTTTTGCGCCCGATTTAAAAAAGTGAGCAATTTTATGACTACAAATGAATCTTTGATTTCCATATCCAAGTTCATTGCCGGATATTCGGCCCATTTGATGGGAGCAGGTGTGCATACCTCCCGTGTGATCCGTAATTCAAAGCGTATCGGAGAAGCCTATGGAGTGGATGTGAAGTTGAGTGTGTTTCACAAAAACATCATTCTGACTATCATCGACAACGAGACGCGTGAAGCTTGCAATGAAGTGATTGATATCCCTCCCCATCCGATCAGTTTTGAACACAACTCAGAGTTGAGTGCCTTGAGCTGGGAGGTTTACGACAAACATCTGTCTTTACACGAATTGTCGGATAAGTTCAACAAAATCATATCGGCACCGAAAATAGATCCGCTATTTGTTCTTTTACTGGTCGGATTTGCCAATGCTTCATTCTGTAAGTTGTTTGGTGGCGATATTATTTCTATGGGCATTGTCTTTTCGGCTACCATCACCGGACTTTTCCTGAAGCAACAGATGCAGAAGAAGAAAATCAATCATTATATTATTTTCATTGTTTCCGCTTTTGTTGCGTCGCTTTGTGCATCGACGGCACTGATTTTTGATACCACTTCGGAGATAGCTCTTGCCACCAGCGTGCTTTATCTGGTTCCGGGTGTACCGTTGATCAACGGTGTGATTGATATTGTAGAGGGATACATCCTTACGGGATTTGCCCGATTGACGGAAGCCGCGCTACTGATTGTCAGCATTGCGATAGGCCTGTCGTTTACATTGTTAATGGTTAAAAACAGTTTGATATGATAGCTTTAGATATTCTTTCCGATGGATTTTTTGCCGCAATAGCGGGTATTGGTTTTGGAGCCATATCCGATCCTCCGTTGCGGGCTTTCAAGATGATTGCGATACTTGCGGCAGCCGGACATGCCTGTCGTTATTGCCTGATGACTTTCCTGGGTGTCGACATTGCCACGGCTTCTTTGTTCGGGGCATTGGTTATCGGCTTTGGCAGTTTGTGGCTCGGGCGGAAGGTGTATTGTCCGATGACTGTGCTTTATATACCGGCATTGCTCCCGATGATTCCGGGTAAGTTTGCCTACAATATGGTGTTCTCGTTGATTATGAGTCTGCAAACAATGAACGAACCGGAGCGTCTGGGCAAATACATGGAGACGTTTTTCTCTAATGGCCTGGTTACCTGTACCGTTATCTTTATGTTGGCAGTAGGAGCTACCTTCCCCATGTTTCTGCTTCCTCACAAAGCTTTTTCCCTGACACGGCATTAATCAATTTATCTATTAAATAAAGAATCTATATTTTATGGAGATTTTCTGGAAAACTATTGCGTATTATAATTCTGCTACATGGATCTATCAGTTGCTGATCATTGTCGCCGGCCTGCTGTTGACAGTGATGCTTATAAAGAATCCCCGTCCGTGGGTAAAGATGGGCATGAAGCTATATATGATTTTTCTGTATTTGTGGATTGCTATCGCATATTATGCCATCTGTTGTGACGAGCGCAGTTATAACGGGGCGCTGGCTATGTTCTGGGTGGTTATGGCCACGATATGGGTATGGGATGCCATCACCGGATATACTACTTTCGAACGTACATATAAATATGATATCCTTTCGTACGTATTGTTGATTTTACCATTTGTATATCCTTTGGTATCCATTGCGAGAGGACTTATTTTTCCAGGCATTACATCGCCGGTAATGCCTTGCTCGGTAACAGTTTTCACGATCGGTCTGCTTTTGTTGTTCTCCCGTAAGGTAAATATGTTTTTGGTGCTGTTCCTGTGCCATTGGTCGCTGATCGGCTTATCGAAGACTTACTTCTTTAATATTCCGGAGGATTTCCTTTTGGCCAGTGCAACGATCCCTGCCTTATATCTCTTTTTCCGGGAGTATTTCCTCAACAACCTGCATGCCGATACAAAGCCTAAAGCAAAGTACATTAATTGGTTGCTTGTCTTTGTATGCGTATCTATCGGAATCTTACTTACCACCACCCTGTTTCTGGAGTTGATGCCGGGCAAACAGCCGTAGCACTTTTTACCGGTAAAGATGCACCCTCACAGAGAAATATCCGTATCTTTGTAGGATAAAAACCGACAATAATGGAATGTAGGATGATTTCTCAATTTCTGATAGCGGCTCCTTCTTCGGGCAGTGGAAAGACAACGGTCAGTCGTGGATTGATGGCTCTGTTGATTAAGAAGGGACTGAAGGTTCAACCTTTCAAATGCGGTCCCGACTATATCGACACCAAATATCATACGGCAGTTTGCAGACGTCCTTCCATCAATTTGGATACCTTTATGGCTTCGGCCGGACATGTAAAGGAGCTTTATGCCCGTTATGCCACAGGAGCCGATGCCTGCATCACGGAGGGTATGATGGGGATGTATGACGGTTACGACCGTGACCGGGGTTCCTCGGCAGAAGTGGCCGGATTACTGAATTTACCTGTCATATTGGTGGTCGATGCCAAATCGGCCGCTTATTCGGTGGCTCCTTTGCTTTCGGGCTTCATTCACTTTCGTCCCGAGATCAGGATAGCGGGTGTTATATTCAATCGGGTAGGGTCTCCGCGCCATTATGAAATGTTGCAGGAAGTCTGTACCGAGTTGGGAATTACCTGTTTGGGGTATTTGCCCAAACAGGAGAGCTTGGTACAGGAATCACGTTATCTGGGGCTGGATTTCAGCCATTCGAAAGGAACGGACGCACTGGAAGAGCTGACCGGATTAATGGAAAAGTACATCGACTATAACCGTTTGCTTGAGGAAACGAAACTTCCTGCTCCGATACCTCCTGTTTCAAATATTTCTCTACAGGAAGATTTAAAGATCTCCGTGGCATGCAATTCGGAATCTTTCTCTTTCATTTATCAGGAACACCTGGATGTGCTTTGCCGCCTGGGAACCGTTATTCTCTTTAATCCGGAGGATAATCGCCCGTTGCCTGAAGGTACGGACTTGCTTTATCTTCCCGGAGGCTATCCGGAAAAGCATTATGAGAAATTGCGTCAGGCTTGGCAAAGGATGCAGTCTATACGTAACTACGCGGAGTCCGGCGGACGAGTACTTGCCGAATGCGGAGGAATGATTTATCTCTCTAAAGGCATTCTCCTTGACCGGTCGGAGCACTCGGACAGTGAGGTCGGGTTGCAGGCAGGGGTACTTCCGTTCTTTATCTCGAATCGTAAGGCTGACAGGCGCTTGACTCTGGGGTACCGGCAGTTCGATTATAACGGCCAACATCTTCGCGGACACGAGTTTCACTATACACAATTCGAGCCGAAACCGGAAGAGTCACTGGAATCTGTCACTCAGGTATACAATGCCAAGAGAATGCCTGTCAGTACACCTGTGTTCCGATATAAAAACGTGATAGCCAGCTATACGCATCTATACTGGGGGGAGATCGATTTACTTAAATTGTTTGAATGATGAAACGAATCTATACACGGACCGGTGACCGGGGAACAACCGGCATTCATGGCGGAGAAAGGGTAGAGAAAGATGATATCCGGATCGAGGCGAACGGGACCATCGATGAATTGAATGCAGTGATCGGCATTATCCGTTCATTGCTCCCTCAGGAGCATGACTGGCAAAAGTTGCTGCACCACCTCCAAAGAGAGTTAATGGTGGTTATGAGTCATGTGGCTACTCCATCCGCCATTCGCGATAAGAATCCGAATGTGCTGTCGCCCGGACTGGCGGCTTTCTGTGAGCAAGAAATGGATACAATGACTGCCGGACTGAAAGAGAACGGTTATTTCCTGTTGCCCGGTGGCACACCTGTCTCTGCTCAGTTACAGTTTGCCCGTACCGTAGCCCGCCGTGCAGAGCGGCGGCTCTGGACCTTGAATCGGCAAGATGCTGTTCCGGAAGAGATTCTGAGCTTTATCAATCGTCTGTCCGATCTGTTTTTTGTAATGGCACGCTTCGACATGCAACAACAGGACTGGCCGGAGGAACGCTGGCAGGCTTTCGCATATAAGACAAAGAAGAAATAAAAACAAGCATCCGTTCCAAATCCTTTCCGGCAGAGGGACAGGGAGGATGATATAAAAACGAAGTGAAAACACTCGGGCAGTAACTGTTTCCCTTCCAAAACAAAGCAAACATGATAATTAGTAAAAATCCTTTGGGCGACATAGCCAAACTAAACAGAATTTGTGCTTCGGCACAGATCGGATGGTGGGAAGTGAACTTCACTACAGGAAAGTGTTTTATTTCGGAAACCCTGCTTAAAGCATTGGAAGCCAGTAGTGAATGGTTAGACATTGACGAGTTGATGTCTACCGTACGACAGGATTATCGTAAGCGCATTACGGATGAGTTTACCTCCATACCTCGGAAAGGGGTGTTCGAACAGACCTTTCCTGTGACTTCCGGTCGCGGTAATGTATTCTGGATACATTGTGCGTTGAGCATGGAGGAGGAGAATGAAGAAGGGCAATTGATTGCCACCGGATATGGCCAGCGGATAGAGAGTCCGGAGACACAAGGTTATCAATGTGCATGGAATCAGCGCATCAACAATTTGCTCTATTGCCAGAACTCCATTGCCAACTCGCTCCTGAAACTTTTGAGTAATGATACCGGTGACGAATTGTTTGAAGAAATGCTGGCTGACATTCTGTACTTCTTTAAAGGTGCCCGGGTCTACATCGTGCGCTACAACTGGAAAAACGGAAATCAAAGCTGCCTTTATGAAGTGGCGGCCTGTAACGTGATCACCCTGAAAGAGAAACTACAGAATATCTGTTCGGAAGATGCTCCCTGGTTCTATCAGCAGATACATGCTAATCGTCCCGTTATTTTGAACTCACCCGACGAACTGCCTCCGCTTGCCGTGCGTGATCGCGAAGTACTGGCCGAAAACGGGACAAACTCGATGATGCTGGCACCTCTGATGCGTGAGGAAGGGGTGTGGGGATATATGGGTATCGACATCGTAGACGGATACCGGAAGTGGAACAGTGAAGATTATCAATGGTTCTCTTCGCTGGCAAATATCATTAGCATCTGCATGGAGCTGCGCATCATCAAAGAGCGGGTGATGCACAGCGAAAAATTGTTTCACGATATATTCACCAATATTCCGGTGGGTCTCGAACTATATAATAAGGAAGGTGTGTTACTGGACTGCAATAACCGCAACCTCGAGATATTCGGTGTCGGCGATAAGAACCGGATCGTCGGACTGAACCTGTTTGAAAGTCCCAATATGACCCGGGATATACATGAAAGCCTTCGGGCAGGCCGTCCCGGTACATTTCATCTGAAATACGATTTTGATGAAGAACGCAGGCTTTTTCAGTCGGAGCGAAGAGGAGTGATGGATCTCGACATACGGAGCCTGATGCTTTATGATGCGGAAGACAACCTGTCAAACTACCTGTTGGTCAATATCGATAATACGGAGCGCAACAATGCGCTGAGTAAGGTGCATGACTTTGAGAACTTCTTCTCTATTATCTCTGATTATTCCAAAGTGGGGTATGCCAAAATCAATCTGCTGGATCACACCGGATTCGCCGTCCGCCAGTGGTATCGTAATCTGGGAGAAAGCCATGATACACCTTTGGCGGACATTATCGGTATCTTTTCACACATGCATCCTGATGACCGTAAGTCAGTGCTCGATTTTTATGAAAAGGCGAAAGCGGGTACGGAACGCTTCTTTGACGGTGATCTGCGTATTCGTCCGGCAGATGGTTCGGATCGGTGGAACTGGATACACAAGTCTTCTATGGTGACTGCCTATCAGTCACCCAATCCACGGTTGGAACTGGTAGAGGTGAACTATGATATAACAGTTCAGAAAGAGACGGAAGCGGAGCTTCGGGCCGCACGGGACAAGGCGGAAGAGTCCAATCGGCTGAAGTCTGCTTTCCTGGCAAACATCAGTCATGAGATACGTACGCCGCTGAATGCCATTGTAGGCTTTTCCGATCTTCTGATGACGGTTGACGATCCGGCAGAGCAGGAAGAGTTCCGCCGGACCATACAGAAAAACAATACATTGCTTCTGCAATTGTTTTCGGATATCATCGATCTTTCAAAGATCGATGCGGGATCGTTTGAGTATATGCCGAAACCTGTCTGCCTTTATCAGTTCTGTGCCATGATGGTGCAGAAGATGAGGAACAAGGTGCCCGAAGGAGTCGAACTGCAGATTGACGAGGACTCACCGCTCGATGCCTGGTTCAGTGCCGACAGCGGATATCTGAATCAGGTGGTTACCAACTTTATGAGCAATGCGATTAAGTTTACGCATCGAGGCACCATCACTGTCGGCTATCGGATCGATGCCCGGCAGCAACTTGAAATGTTCGTAGAAGATACAGGTATCGGTATTTCCATTGAAAATCAGGAAGCTGTTTTCGACCGCTTTATGAAAGTGGACAGTTTTGTACAAGGTACCGGGTTGGGGCTTCCCCTGTGCAAAAGCATTATCGAGAAGATGGGCGGACATATTGGCGTAATCTCCGAGTTGGGGAAGGGTTCACGCTTCTGGTTCACGCTTCCAGCTTTTTCTTGTATACCCACACGCTGAGTCCGAAATAGACGATCACCTGTATCCACAGTGTAATGTATTCCGGCTGTATGTCTGCCATATCGGCTCCCATCGAGTTTAGCTTGACGAAAGCAAGCGTGGCGGGTGCGGCCGGGAGGATGTAATGTGCCATGCGCCAATACCATGGCATCAGTTCCAGCGGGTAGGAGACTCCGGACAGGAAAATCAAGCCTACCGAGAAGAAAGCGATCATCAGCAGCGGAGCTTCCGAATCGGTGAAGTAACGCGAGGCTGCCAGCCCGAAGAAAGAGGTCGCCATCAGATAAGGTACCATCATAGCGGTAATGTACAGTCCGTTTCCGATATTGGGAATGCTGAAGAAGTGGGGTAATAATCCTAACAAGAACATGGAGAAGACCGTATAAAGTCCGCAGTACACAAAAGTCTTTCCGGCAACAAGACGCATTGCCCCTCCCCAGAGTCCGCTTTTATCCGCTGTCCTGCCCCCCGGAAGCAACGGTTCTGTAGCGCGGTGCTGATACTCGTCACCCGTCAGCATACCGATAACCATCAATAAGGTCTGGAAGATAATGACCATCATGACAGCCGGAATCAGATAAGAACCATACCCCTCGGTGTGGTTATAGAGTGCGGTGCCGGCCACGTTTACAGGCTTGGCCATGGCCACGGCAAGCAGTCCCTGCGGGGGGAGGAATACGGCACCGTCCATGCGATGGGCATCGTTGATGGCAAGGTATACACGTGAAGTGGCTTCTTGCAGCGCTTCAAAATAGAGAAAGGCGTCTGTGGTGGCGTATAGTGAGAATACAGCCTCGCGTCCCTGGAAGAGACGGGTCTCAAAATCATGCGGAATGTACAGAATCCCTTGTACCTTGCCCTCTTTCATCCATTCGCGGGCTTCCCGATAGTCCATGGCTTGTGCGTATACGGCTACTTGCGGCGTGGCGTCGAGCCAACGGATGTATTGCCGGCTAAGGCTGCTGTGCGAGTTGTCGACCACTGCCACCGGAGCGTCGGTCACGATATTGGGAGCATACATATAGTTATAGAGCAACCCATAAACAAAGATACCTCCCATCAGTACCAACAGTACGGCATAGCTGGTGCTGATGGCACGAAACTCACGTGCGATGATAAAGGAAATCTGCGAAAGTTTACCGGATGTTTTCATATTTACGACTGATTATGGCTCGTCTGAGGTGCGGAAGCATCGCCAATGCCAATAACGGGAAGATACAGAGTATCACTGCCGAAGGCCATAGGTGGATAAATCCGCCGCCATAGTAGAGCATGGTTTGTGTAATTTCGGTGTAATGGCGCACCGGAAACAGATAAGAGGCGTCGCGCACCAACGGATACATGTTGAGTACCGGAAAGGTGACACCGGATAAAGTAGCTCCCAGCGAGCCGACCATGGATACGATACTGATGATGATTGCCACGGCAGGGAACAGGGAGAAGATGAACAATGCCAGTGCCTGAGTGGAAATGATAAAGAGCACTGTCATGACGTTGAGCAGCAGCCAACTCCCTTGAAAAGGTATATGCAGGATGCCAAACATGACAAAGTTGCCTAATATACCGATCAGGCTGAAGATAAGCGTATAAGGCAACAGCTTGCCCGTAACGGCAACCGTGATGTCGCCGCCCGCCACCTGCAACCATTGACCGGCTGTACCGAACTTTATTTCGCTTCCTACGGCATATACCGTGATAAGCAGTACCAACACCTGAAAGAGTACAAAAAAGAAAGGCTGGCTCAGGTAGACCGAGTAATCCAGCGACGGGTTATAAATGGGATGATTGTTGGCTTGCACGGGGAGCAGAAAGGTTTCTATCTGCTGTTCGTTCACTCCCAGCGCCACAGCTTTCATCACGATGGGGGAGAGAGCTACGGGTGCGAGCGAGCTTTCGAAGGCGGCCATCAACTCACCTCCTACCGAGAGCAGGGCATAGTGATAATAATAGTTCAGAGTGGCGTCCTGCCCCGATATCATATCTTGTTCAAAGCGGGGAGGGATCGAGAGATAACCATATATTTCTTTCTGCTGTACCGCTTTGCGTGCCTCGGCTTCGTCAACGAAGTGGCGGGTTACCCGGAAGGTGGGTACGGCAGACATCCGCCGGGCAATATCTCTCGAAGTGGCCGTGTTGTCCCGGTCGACAATGCCGATGGGGATATTTTCCATCTGCCCGTTGCCGAATATGGTAGCCATGAAAAAGAGCGTGAACAACGGAAGTACCAGGCAGACACCGAAGTAGAGGCGTCGAGAGGTCATCCGTTGCCACTCACGTTGTATGACACGGGTTATAGGGGAGTGTTGCATAATTAGATTGTCTTTGAGTTTTGATTTACCACAGAGTAGCACAGAGTCCCACTGAGAATATCTTTTCTCTTAAACATCCTGTAAACAAGAGATTAGAACTCTGTGATTCTCTGTGTCTTCTGTGGTGAATCGTATTCATTTCTCTATTTGATTTCTACCAGTACCGACATTCCCGGACGCAGCCCCTCCACTTTCTTGGTGGGACGAGCGTGGATTTCGAATGTCTGTAAATCATAGCTGCCCGTTTGCTTGGTCGATTTCCAGGTAGCAAAACTACCCAGCGGACTGATATAATATATCTTGAACCCGATTCCTTTTTGGCCCAGGGCGGGCACATCCCCAATGAATGTACCTCCCATGCGGAAGTCCGGCATCAGGTCTTCCCTTACGTTCAGTACCACGTGTATATCATCCATCACCACCAGGTTCATGATCGGAGTGCCCGGTGCGACAAGTTCGCCTCGTTTAGGAAAGATGGTTGCTATTTGTCCATCTTCCGGTGCGATCAGGCGGGCATCTACCAGGAGTGATGAAACTTCATCAACCGTGCTGTTGGCCGCATTGACCATCGAGCGGGCCGAGGCTTTATCTTCACTTTGCGCTCCGTCTACAGCCATTTGATATTGCTCGTAAGCAGCCCGTTCGGCCGCTTGTGCGGCTTTGTACATGGCTTCCACTTCATCTTTACGTTGAGAAGTGACTACACTGTCCTTATATAAAGTGAGAATGCGGTTGTACGTTGTCCGTGCCAATGTCAGGTCGCTTTGAGTTTTGTTCCATAATTGCTGCGCCGTAGCTATGATCTGCTTGCGGGTTCCGGCGTCAATCTTCTTGTTCTGTTCTACGGCTACTTGTTTCAATGCGTCCACCTGGCGATACTTGGCCTCTACAGTCGGACTGTTGATGACTACCAGCGTATCTCCTTGTTTCACCCACTGGCCTTCTTCAACCAGGAAGGTGTCGATGCGTCCCGGCAGTTTGCCGCTGATGCGAATCTCGGTAGCTTCGGCCTGCCCTTGCAAGACGAGAGGCTGGTGGCGCATGGCAATCATTCCGATGACGGTGAAGAGTGCTACTGCCACAAGTACAACGATGAATGCGATACTTAAGGTTCTGCCTTTTTTAGATTCTGAATTCTCCATCTCTTATTATTGTTTTATTGGTTACTCCGTTCATTCGATTTCTATTTCATTTCTTCTGTTCTCCGTAATGGGAAGAGAGGTGACGTCCTTCATGCTTCCGAACTGTTCCGGTATTCCGCACAGTGCCAGCAGATTCATCAGCGTCACGTCATATTCGTAGTAGGCCGCCAGTCTGGCTACTTTTGTTTTCGAAAGTAAGGTTTCTGCGTCTACTACCTCTGTCGAAGTGGCCATTCCTTCGGCGAAGGCCTTTTTCCGCATCCGTACCAGTTCTTCACTCAGTTCGATGGTGGTGTTCAGCGCCCGCACGTTGTCGAGTGCCTTTTGCAGGCCGGTGTATAGTTTGTCTACCCCGACGGACAGGTCGTCACGCGCTTTCTCCTGTCCCAGTGCAAGGGTTTGTTGTGTCAGGCGTGATTGCCGGATTCGCTTCTCCCGTTCCAGTCCGTCGAAAAGGTTCCAGGTGAAGCCTACCCCGATCATGGTGCGGGGCAACAGGTTGCTCTGTATGCCATGTGAATAAAGAGTTTGTTTGCCGAAAAGGGCGATATTGGGCAGATAGCCACTCTGGTCGATGCGGACCTGCTGCTTGGCCATGTGTTCTTGAAGACTCAGTTGGTTGAGCAGATAGTTGCTGATGCCCACTACCTGCATAAACTCCATCTTCGGAGGAAGAGTATCGTTGATAAACAAGGGAGAGGAAGGTGAGATGTCTCCGCTCGTCTCCAGATTCAGCAAGGTCTTGAGGGTGCGTTGCACCACTGCCTCTTCCTTGCGGGCGGCTTCCAGTTCACGCAGTGCTTCGTCCATGTTGACTTGGGCAAAGAGGCGTGCCGCTTTATCTATCATACCGGTGGACTCCAGTTTCAATGCGTTCTCGTAATGCAGCTTCAGTGCTTTGTACGATTCCAGGCGGACACCGACAATTTCTTGTGCCAGGCGCAATCCGTAGTAGCTTTCGGCAAGCAGTGTTCGTTGGGTGGCATCGGTCTGTGCCCGGTTCTCACGGGCAAGGTCTATCATCGTATTGCCTATCTTAGTGGCATGAATACGTTTGCCTCCGGCGAACAATACCCATTCGGCGGTCAGGTCGACAGTGGTCAGGTTGCGCGGTGCCAACGGAAAGATGAGGGTGTTCGTCCCGATTTGATCGAGTATGGACGATATGATTTTATCGTCCGGCAAGATGGAATGTACGAAGTCTTTGGCCGGATCGGTGAATTGAGAAAGCGGTTGCTTCACTTCTATCTTCTCCGAAAGGTGTACAAATGCTCCGGTCGATTGCAGGCTGGGCATCCAGAAAGCATTCAGCTTCCCACGTTCGGCACGGGCTATGTCGATGCCTTTGTCGGCTATCTTCAGGCTTTGGTTGCCTTTGTGCAGCAGTTGCAGCGCCTCGTTAAAGCTAAGCTGATGTTGCGAAGTTTCCTGCGTGGGAGGGAGGCTCTGCGCCGCGACGGTGTTGTTGTATAAGAGCATTCCTGCCGCTATCATCAGTGCGACGGGTATTTTCTTTTTTTCCATACGTCTGTTACGGTTTAGGTTTATGAGTCCTTGTAACAGACGAGGGGGGAGGTTTGTTCAGAAGATAAAAGGAATGCCGTCTTTATAATCCGACTTCTCTGTTCAACTTAGAAGGATGTTGGTGTGTATGAAACAAAGTTACGATGAATATGGTTTCTTCCTTTTCGTCTACATAATATATAATTTTATAAGGATTTACGAGTAAATATCGGCAGCTAATCTGTTTTTCTTTGGCAAGTATCAGTTCTACAGGTCCTCGGAATGGGTTATTGATTAATTGCAACGTTTTTTGCTCAATGGTTCTTGCCAGGCGATCGGCTGCTTTGTTGCCAAACTCTTGTTGGCTGTATTCTAGAATTTCAATAACTCTTTTTTGTGCTCGAATTGCCCATGCAATCTTCATCATAATAGATAGTGTTTAAAAGTAGTGTGCATTTCTTGGCTACTGATTGTTTGTCCTTGTTGTATTTCATCTATTGCTTGTTCTATTTCTTCTTTAATTTCATCTTCTGTGAGTTGGCAAGGGACTGTTTTTTTAACAACAGTTTTTTCTTTCAAACCGAGTACATCGTGAAGTTTCTGTTTCACTTTATCGATGATTTCTTTACTGTCTATGTTGGCAATAGTCCGGATCAGTTCTGCTTTTTCTGCTTCTAATTCGAGATAAGCCATACTATTGTAAGCTACTGTCGGCTCGGACAGTCGGGTGGTTTCCTCTTCTGGTTGCTTGTATTTTTCAGGCTCTTTCATAATACATCTTGTTTCTTTTAGTACAAATACAAAGATAATAAATTAATTGATAGCGAATGATATTTATCTGTGTAAATCAGCGTAATCTGTGGTGAAGTTCATTATAACATATTCGTTTGTCAAATTGGTACCTTATAAAATGTTTTCTGGATCAAAAAGACAGGTAATGGCATTTTCTGCTAACTATCCCTTTTTGTTTTCTTACCCATATAGGGGAGAATGTCCCGGAACTTTCTGCTTCTTTGCCCGGAAAACCGGGCTTGGGAAGGGGAAGAGTCTGTGTTTTCACTTCGAAGAGCCGATATTTCGACCAAAAGAAGTAAGCATTTACTCCGAAAGACGGTTGTGTTTTTCAAAAATGAATAAGAGTTTTGCCCAATATCTCTATATGTTTTCTTCCATTACATATATTGTTCTTATTTGGGAGTGAAAACAGTGATCCTATTTCTCTGGTTGCTCTCGTAGAGTGATAGGTTGATGATTGATAAAAATGTGATATTTTATTGGTTTTTGTTTCTGTTGTTAAACGATAATGCAAAGTAGGTATCCTTTTGTCCTCGTAATTGATGTATTGGTCTCTAACGGTATTTTCTTGATGCGAAAATACGGCGATTTTAGCCCATCCTTGGTACTTTGTACGGGAAAAAGCGAATCTGAAGCGTTTGGATTATCATTTTGATAAAAGGGTATTTTGTATCTGTTTCAATTCCCTTCGGGATACTCGGTTCTATCTTTTTTATATTACCAGTGCAGCGATCTCTGATGGCAGCTCGATGTTTCCGTCTTTGCGGACAATGATAAAACATTATAGGCATGCGCGCCGACAAGGTTTGATAGGGGAGTATTTACGGGTGTGACCGTATTGCATTTATCGAACATCAGTTCCATTGTCCGACTGCGAAATGTGGCGATTCGTCCCTTATGTTCACCCAGAGTCCGGAGGATGGAACTATAGCAAGTCGCCACTTGTGCATACGTCATTTTGTTACGTTTCGCCACCCGTGCGATGGGTTCGCCACCGGAGACGGAAAGGAATATTTCCCGTTCATGATCGTCTGTAATCAACTGGCCGAGTTCCTGAATGAGGATATGAAAAAGCGGTTGGTGTAGTTTCTGGGTTTTCAATAGAAATAGTTCGTCGTCACATTGTGAGAGGAGTACTTCACGTTCCAGTTCCTTTTCTTTGATAATCTTTTCCAGATAGTTTTCACCTAAATCTTGGGTCTGGTGAACATCAAGATATTGGGTCAGGCTTTCGTCATCAATCATTAGGACGTTCTCTATCCTCGATGAAGCGATATATCCCAAGTTTGCCCATGTGCGGAGGTCGGATTCGGCAATACCGCGTTTCTCCGACAGTTGTTTGAGGGTTATCCAGTTAGCCATGCCTGCCCCTCCTTGTTACTTCTTTGATTGGTCTGTTCATACCTTTCTGATTATTATGAACGTCCACATCCTTATGTATACCTTATATATAAGAAGTCGGGCGCTGAGTTCATATTTACGCGGAAAGAGGTAGTACCAATACCTAGAACTTCATAAATATGTTCACACGCCCGACCCTACGTCGCACGTATGAAACTGATTTATTGAAGTTCTTGTTTTTATGCATTAATTAAATTTGGTACTTTTCTTTCCGCACAAAACGTTTCAATATGCCGCATTTCTCTTCGGCTTTCAAGTGACAAAGATAAAGAATCTTGTGGGAATAGCAAAGAATGTGACAAGAAAGTTGAGACTGTTATAACTTCCGCATGGAGGCACACTGCATGGATTGGAGATGTGTCATTATCCACCACAGAGTGACACAGAGTTCCATGGAGCTGACTTAATCTGTTGATAACTAATGATACTTATCTGTATAAATCTGTTGTGAATACGAGTTTCGACATACCCCCTCTCTGTGTTACTCTGTGCTCTCTGTGGTGAGTTTTTGATACGCCCACTTGCTCTCCCCGAATATTTTCACTAAGTTTGTCACCCATTAACGTGACGAACACGATATGAATAAGAACTTACACCCTTTGATGCTGGCCGGAACCGGTAGCGATGTAGGCAAAAGCATCATTGCCGCAGCTTTCTGCCGTATATTTCTGCAAGACGGTTATCATCCGGCACCATTCAAAGCACAAAACATGGCATTGAACTCTTATGCCACTCCCGAAGGACTTGAAATAGGAAGGGCGCAAGCCGTGCAGGCCGAGGCCGCAGGTGTGCCTTGCCATACGGATATGAACCCGTTGCTTCTGAAACCATCGTCCGATCATACTTCACAGGTGGTGCTCAACGGACGTCCCATCGGCAATCGGAATGCTTACGAATATTTCCGCCGTGAAGGGCGGGAGGAATTGAGAAAAGAGGTTCATGCCGCATTCGACCGTTTGGCTGCCCGATATAATCCGGTAGTGATGGAGGGAGCGGGGAGTATCTCCGAGATCAATCTTCGTGACAGCGATCTGGTGAATCTGCCCATGGCCATGCATGCCGGGGCAGATGTGATTCTCGTGGCCGATATAGACCGTGGAGGAGTGTTTGCCAGTGTTTACGGTTCGGTGATGCTGCTTCGGCCGGAAGAGCGGAAGCATATCAAGGGGATATTGATTAATAAATTCCGTGGAGATATCCGCCTTTTCGAGTCGGGGGTAAAGATGCTGGAAGATCTTTGTGGTGTTCCGGTGGTTGGGGTGGTGCCCTACTATAAAGATATCTATATTGAGGAAGAAGACTCGGTGATGCTTCAGACCAAGAATATCCGTGCCGGACAAGGCAAAGTGAATGTGGCTGTCGTGTTGCTTCGTCATTTAAGCAATTTCACCGACTTCAATGTCTTGGAGCGCGATCCGCGTGTACACTTGTTCTACACCAACAATACGGACGAGTTGATGAAAGCGGATATCATCCTGTTGCCCGGTTCGAAAAGCACTTTGTCCGATCTGTATGAGTTGCGCCGCAACGGAGTGGCGCAGGCCATCGTCCGTGCCCACCGCGAAGGTGCCACGGTAATGGGCATTTGTGGAGGTTACCAACTGATGGGTAGGGAGGTTTGCGATCCCGATCATGTGGAAGGCGAGATAGAACGCTTGCCGGGATTGGGGTTACTGCCTGTCAGCACCCGCATGCAGGGAGAGAAGGTTACCCGCCAGGTACGGTTTCGTTTTCTTGAAGACAGCGCTGTCTGCGAAGGATACGAAATACACATGGGAACGACCACGCCCCTTGCGGATGTTCCTGTTTCTCCACTCAACCATCTGGCGGATGGAAGGGAGGATGGGTATTTTGTAGACCGCACCTGCATGGGAACATACGTACATGGCATTCTCGACAATCCTTCAGTTATCGATTACCTGCTGGAGCCTTTCGCCGATAAACTGAAAGAGACGGCTTTTGATTACAAAGCATTTAAAGAAGAACAATACGATAAACTGGCAGCCCATGTCCGTAAGCACGTCGACTTGCCGCTTATCTATCAAATATTGACAGACAATGATTGAAGGACACGGAGACGATTCTTATAAATACCGCCACCCGATACGGAGCAATTTCAGTTCCAACGTATATAATAAGGTGAACCTCGACGGACTGCGTGCACATTTGTGCGGGCGCATCTCTGCCATATCCGCTTATCCCGAACCGGAACCTTATACGCTGGAGGCCCGTCTGGCGGACTGCCACGCTCTGCCTGCCGCTTCGGTTTGCGTGACGAATGGTGCTACGGAAGCCATTTATCTGATAGCGCAGACCTTTCGGGGAACGAACACGGCCATTCTGATGCCTACGTTTAGTGAGTATGCCGATGCCTGCCGCATGCATGGGCACAAGGTCACATCACTGTACACACTCGATGCAGTGCCGGAGGACGTGCGTATGGTCTGGCTTTGCAATCCGAACAACCCGACCGGAGAGGTGCGTGATAAGAAGTATCTGACGGAACTGATCGCAAAGCATCCCCGGGTCTGTTTCGTGATTGATCAGTCATACGAGTATTTCACGCTGAAAGAGCTTTTTACGGCGCAGGAAGCTGCCGGATTTCCCAATGTGATCCTTCTACATTCGATGACCAAACGCTATGCCATTCCGGGACTTCGGTTGGGGTATGTCACTGCGCATCCCGGACTGATAGGGCGTCTGCGTACGAACCGGATGCCCTGGTCGGTCAATCAGCTTGCCATCGAAGCAGGACTCTACCTGCTTTCCGAAGGCATCCCGGCCGGTCTCTCCATGAAAGATTATCTGGCGGAATGTGCCCGCCTGAAAAGTTCGCTTGAGGCGATAGGCGGGTTAGAGGTCTGGCCTACCGATACTCACTTTATGCTGGTGTGCCTGCGTTTCGGAAAAGCTGCTGCTCTAAAGGAATATCTGGCCCGTGAAGAAGGGATTCTGATTCGGGATGCTTCCAACTTCGAAGGGCTGGACGAACGTTTCTTCCGCATTGCCACCCAGACACCGGAAGAGAATGACGAACTGGTGGGAGCGATTGCGAAGTGGATGGCGGAGTAATGACTGACTGATAGGATAGAGAAAGTATGGATGGAATGTTCTTTTGGTATATTAGCCTTGTGTATTTTTGCAGGTTGTTTCCGTTACCGTTAGCCTGGTTGTTCGATCGCTGGCAAGGCGATCCGTCCTGGTTGCCACATCCTGTGGTAGGATTCGGTAAACTGATAGCTTGGGGAGAGAAGTGTCTGAGTGCGGGGAGGGCCCGCGTTTGGAAAGGGGGAATGATGTCGGTAGCATTGATTGCGGGAGTCTACTTTTTTACCTTCCTCTTTTTTAAAGTGATCGGAGAGTATTCCATCATACTGACAGCGCTGATACAAACACTGCTGATCTTTTGTTGCCTGGCAGGTACAACCCTGATACGTGAGGTCCGGATGGTCTTCGAAGCCGTAGACCGTTCATTGGACGAGGGGCGTAAACAAGTGGCCCGCATTGTGGGACGGGATACCTCTGCACTATCTGCACAAGAGGTGCGTACCGCAGCTTTGGAGACTTTAGCCGAAAATCTGAGTGATGGGGTAATTGCACCACTTTTTTGGTATGCAGTGTTGGGAGTGCCCGGCATGATGGCGTACAAGATGGTGAATACACTTGACTCTATGATCGGTTACCGCAACGAGCGTTACCGTCAATTCGGCTGTATAGCGGCCCGGATCGATGATGTTGCCAATTATATTCCTGCCCGCCTGACGGCTTTGTTGATGATCCTCGTCAGCGGACGGTTTTCTTTGCTCAGGTTCGTGGGTAAATATGGCAGCCGGCACGCCAGCCCAAACTCCGGTTATCCCGAAGCTGCTTTGGCCGGTATTCTGAATTGCCGTTTCGGCGGGCCCCACTATTATTTCGGCGAAGAGGTGTGGAAGCCTTTTATAGGCAACAACGAACGAGCATTGACAACCGAGGATATGAAGAAAGCCGTCTGTGTCAATCGGCAGGCAGAGGTACTGATGGTTGTGTTGGTGTGGCTGACTATTCTTCTGTCTTTGAGTTAAGTTGCAGCCGGACCACTCCGCCGTAAGGTGTCAGTGCGTTAAAAGCGTCTTCCATTCTCAGTATCCCTGCATAGATTTGTGCACAAATCAGCACCCCTCCATGTGCAAAGACGGCTATGCGTTTATACTCTTTTCCACTCACTTCATTCAGGAACTCCGATACCCGTTGAAGCTGCATCATAAAAGACTCTCCGCCTGTAGCCGCTACATGGAAGTAGTCGTTATACCACTCCTCCAGTCGTGGATCACATATTTTATCAAACTCCTGCATCTCCCATTCACCGAAGTTCAGCTCTTTCAGCCGGGCATCACGAATGGCATCCGGATAACCGTAGTGGTCTGCCAGGCGGGTGCAACGACTCAGCGGGCTTGTGAATACGGCATCAAATACGTCGTTCTGTAGTTGTTGAGCCGTAATTGAGGCCTCTTCTTCAAAACTATCTCGCAAAGGTACATCAGTCTGGCCATAACAGACTCCTTTAGGAACATCGACAGAGGTATGGCGGATTAATATGACTTCCATGACTATATAAACATTAGTATAACTATTCCCAGGTAGAAAGACAGTTCGCTTAGAAGAAACAGTGCCCCGCAACAGTCGCCGGTATAACCTTGCAACTTCCGTTTCATCAGTGTGCAAAGCAGATACAGCATGACCAGCGGAAATACGATAGCCATCCAGTATCGGTACGGTAGCAGGAGTGCTGAAGGAAGTATACCGCATAACAGACCGAAAGCAAATTCTCCGCCTGACATTCTGTTATATACTACTTTGGCCTTGCTTTCTTCTTCTTTTCGTGCGTAAGGCAGGAAGTTGATGATTTGTGATGAGGTCAGCTTGCTTATCGTGTCGCCTGCAATCAATGTAATACATGCGAAGGAGAGGGGGAGCGACATCAAAAGACTCCATAGAAGAAGGAAGTAGAAAATCAACCCGATGACACCGTAGCTGCCGATATGCGAATCTTTCATGATGGAGAGAATCCGCTCCCGGTTCGTACCTCCTCCGAATCCATCGAAGAAATCTGCCAACCCGTCTTCGTGTAGGGCACCGGTGATCAATAACCGGGCGGCAAGTGCCAACAATACGGCAACGGAGAAGGGGAGGATCTGTGCGCTCAACCAAAGTACTCCTGCCATGATGCCGCCCGTGAGCCATCCGGACAAAGGCCAGTAAGGCACAACGTGTTTAAAACATTCTGCCGGAACTTCGCGGATACGCCAGAAGGGGAGGCGGGTAAAAAAGATAAATGCTGCTAATATATTCATCGGCAAATCTTATTAGAAATATTTGGTGATGGCTGCATGTGCAAAGTTGTCCATCTCGTTGATCATCCGTATGGCAGAGTCAATGATAGGATAGGAGCAGATGGCTCCGGTTCCTTCTCCGAGACGTAAACCCAGATTCAGTAATGGCTTGGCTCCCATGGCATCAAGTACCAGCTTATGTCCGGCTTCATCTCCCTGATGACCGAAGATGGCATAATGCAATACCTCAGGGTAAAGTTGGGAGGCTGCAAGGATGCAGTTTGTCATGATGAATCCGTCTACCAGGATAATCATCTTTAACTCGGCTGCCTGAAGCATGGCGCCTATTGCCATTACCATTTCCAGTCCGCCGAAATAGCGGATCAGGTCGTGTGCGCTTCCGTCTCCCTGATAATGGTCCAGTGCCTGCTGCAATACATTATATTTATGACGGACGCCTGCATTGTCGAGTCCGCTGCCTGCTCCGACACACAGTTCGAGAGGAATATGGGTGAAGCACGTCATCCACATGGAAGACGAAGAAGTGTTGCCGATACCCATTTCGCCCAAAGAAAGCACATTGCACCCTTCGGCATGACACTGACGGACTACTTCCGCTCCGCGCTCGATGCACAAATTCATTTCTTCTTCTGTCATGGCTGCCTCGTACAGATAGTTACGCGAGCTTTTGCGTACCTTCATGTTGATGATTCCTTTCTCGTATGGGAGGTCGTAATCCACTCCGGCATCTACAATCTTCAACTCGAATCCGTGCTGGCGGCAAAGGAAGTTGACACCCGCCCCTCCGTGAAGAAAGTTGCTGATTTGTTGCCAGGTGATCTCTTTGGGAGAGAGGCTGACTCCCTCGTCGACAATGCCATGATCGGCTGCGAATATGATATTTTGAGGATGTCTCAGCTCGGGAGTAAGTGTTTGCTGGATAAGCCCGATCTGCAAGGCCAGTTCTTCAAGTGTTCCCAGAGAGCCTTTGGGCTTGGTCAGATTATTTATTTTGTCGGTCAGTGCTTCCCGGATGGTTTCGTCCGGTCTGGTGATTTGAAATGTTTTCATTTTATAAGGGTTATTCTATCATTTACTTTTCGTCTTTTACTTTCACAGGAATCCCCGATACCATTAGTATTACCCGATTGGCCCGGGAGGCTATATACTGGTTCATCCATCCTTGCATGTCAGTGAATTTTCGTTGTATCAGGTTTTCTGAAGTTCCTCCCATGCCGATTTCGTTGGTGACAAAAATAAAGGTCGCGTCCTGTTGTATCAGTCGGTCAAACTCGGCTTTAACAGCAGTCAGTGCCTTGTCGGTGTCTGCTTCGAGATCAAAGAAATAATTGGTGCACCAGAGGGTTACACAATCGATCAGCACTACACGCCCTTCCAAAGAGTGGCGGCTCAATTCTTTTTCTTCCTCTATATTGGTCCATTCCGGTCCGCGGTTGGCTTGATGGCGCAATACCCTTTGACGAAATTCTTCGTCCCAGATACGTGAGGTGGCCAAGTAAACCGGATTAGGAGAGAGGGATAACGCCAGGCGTTCGGCATAGCTGCTTTTGCCCGAACGGGCTCCTCCGGTGATGAGTATGATCTGTTTCATGAATCTATCTGTGTATTTTTGGTTAGCAAATGTACGGTAATATTTTATATTTCCATTCCCGGATGCAAAATATTGTGCCATTGCTATGGGTATTTCGGAAACAATATTTATCTTTGCATGGCTTTACAAAATAAAAGCAACACATGCGGTAGTAGCTCAGTTGGCAGAGCGGCGGCTTCCCAAGCCGCAGGTCACGAGTTCGACCCTCGCCTACCGCTCAAAAGTTTATCTCCTCAACTAAAATAGAATATCGCAGATTTCTCCAGTCTTTTTGTAGGAAAAGAATGATGGATCTGCGGTTTTTTTATGTATTTCTTCTGTCACTCTTTGTTCTTTTCTTACCTTTGTGAATCAATTTAATAGATAATCACATGAACAAGAAACTAATCCTATCTATTTTCGTTCTGGCAGGTGCTCCTATGCTGCTGTCGGCTGCAGGAGAAGCACGGTTGTTGCGTTTCCCCGCTACGAACGGAAATGAGATCGTATTTTCGTATGCGGGCGATTTGTATAAAGTGCCTGCTTCGGGAGGTGAAGCACAACGCCTGACTTCCCATGTGGGATACGAAATGTTTCCCCGGTTTTCTCCGGACGGCAAAACGATTGCATTCACCGGGCAGTACGATGGAAATACAGAAGTGTATACCATGCCTGCAACGGGTGGCGAACCACTACGGATAACCTACACGGCTACCAATAGCCGTGACGACTTGGGTGACCGTATGGGACCTAACAACATTGTTATGACATGGACTCCGGACGGACAACGTATCGTGTATCGTAATCGCATCAGCGACGGATTCTCCGGTAAACTCTTTACAGTAGACAAAGAAGGCGGATTGTCAGAAGTCATTCCTCTTCCCGAGGGAGGCTTTTGCAGCTATTCACCGGACGGAAAACAATTGGCATACAACCGGGTGATGCGCGAATTTCGTACCTGGAAGTATTATAAAGGCGGTATGGCCGATGACATCTGGGTGTATAATCCGGGAAACAAAACAGTGGAGAATGTAACCAATAATGTAGCTCAGGACATTTTTCCGATGTGGATTGGCGATGAAATCTTTTTCCTTTCCGACCGTGACCGTATCATGAATATCTTCGCATACAATACGAAGACCAAACAGACTGTAAAGGTGACGAACTTCACTGAGTATGATGTGAAATTCCCAAGCGTCCATGGCAATACCATCGTTTTTGAAAACGGCGGATATATTTATAAGATGGACGCTGCGGCCCGGAAAGCTGAAAAGGTAAACATTACACTGGCTTCTGATAATATCTATGCCCGCACCGATTTGAAAGAGGGAGCGAATTATGTGACTGCGGCCAGCCTTTCACCGGATGGAGCACGGATGGTAGTGACAAGCCGGGGTGAAGTATTCAATCTGCCGGTAGAGAAAGGGGTTACAAAAAATATAACTCGTTCGCCGGGAGCTCACGATCGTGATGCACAGTGGTCACCGGACGGAATACAGATTGCTTATATCTCTGATGCCACAGGGGAAACCGAACTTTATCTGCAGAATGCGGCAGGTGGCGAACCGATGCAGTTAACTCATAAGAACGATACATATATCCGTGACTTTAAATGGAGTCCGGATTCTAAGAAGATAGTGTATATGGATCGTAAGAACCGAGTTAATCTGCTGGATGTGGCTTCCGGGAAAGTTTCTTTATTATTGCAAGATCCGGTGGGAGTGCCGGGTGGAGTTACTTTCTCTCCGGACAGTGAGTGGTTGACTTATACACGGATGGGTAAAAATGAAATCAATGTCGTATATGTCTACAACATTGCGGAAAAGAAAGAATATCCGGTGACCGACAAATGGTATAACTCTTCTTCTCCGGTGTTCAGTGCCGACGGAAAGTATCTGATATTCTCTTCTGCCCGTGATTTTAACCCGACTTACGGATCATTGGAATGGAACCATGTATATAATAATATGTATGGTGTGTACATCGCTTTGCTGTCTAAGGATACATCGTCTCCTTTCATGCAGAAAGATGCGGAAGTGGCTGTATCTAATGCTACCCCCAAAAGCGGGGATAAGAAACCGGCAGATAAGAAGGAAGTGGCCGATGCTTCGTTGGTGAAGTTCGATCCGGATGGCATTACCGATCGCATCGTTCGCTTGCCCTTGTCTCCGTCTTATTATGGTAACTTCTATTCGGATGGCAACAAGGTGTACTACTGGGGACGCGGTGGTACGAAAATGTATGACTTGGCAAGTCAGAAAGAGGAATCGATTGCCGATGGAGCTTCGATGGATGTTACTTACGATGGTAAGAAGGTACTTTTCTTTAAAGGCCGTCAGATTTATGTGACCAATCTTCCTTCGGGTAAGACAGAACTGACCGCTCCGGTCGATTTAAGCAATATGAAGATTACTGTGGATTATCCGAAAGAGTGGGCACAAATTTTTGATGAAGCTTGGCGTGCCTATCGTGACGGATTCTATCAGGAGAGCATGCACGGTGTAGATTGGAAAGCAATTAAAGAAAAATATGCGGTCTTGCTGCCTTACGTTAAAACTCGTTTAGACCTGAATTACATTATTGGTGAGATGATAGGTGAATTGAACTGTGGACATGCTTATGTCAATCCGGGAGAAACGGAACAGCCCAAACGAATCAATACCGGCCTGCTTGGTGCGGAAATAACTCGCGACAAGAGTGGCTTTTTCCGTCTGGAGAAGATATTCCCCGGAGCATCTTGGAGCAAAGAACTGCGCTCTCCGCTTACGGAACCGGGTGTTGATGTGAAAGTGGGAGAGTACATCGTAGCTATTGACGGTGTGCCGACTAATACAGTTAAAGATATGTATTCTTTACTGGTGGGTAAAGCAGAGATACCTACTGAAATTTCGCTGAATGTCAAACCTCAGCTTTCCGGAGCACGTAAGGTTGTGATCAGTCCGCTTGCCAATGAATATCCTTTGATACATTACAATTGGGTACAGGATAATATAAAGAAGGTGGACCAGGCTTCCAACGGACGTATCGGATATATTTATATTCCGAATATGGGGCCGGAAGGCTTGAACGAGTTTGCCCGCTATTTCTATCCGCAACTTGATAAAGAAGGGTTGATTATCGATGATCGTGCCAATGGTGGAGGTAATGTTTCACCAATGATTTTGGAACGTCTTTCCCGTGAACCTTATCGTCTGACTATGGGTAGAGGTACCAGCCATGTGGGAACAGTGCCTGATGCTGTACAGGTGGGACCGAAGGTTTGTTTGATTAATAAATACTCCGCTTCAGATGGCGACCTGTTCCCGTGGGGCTTCCGCGCACTTGGCTTGGGTAAGTTGATAGGAACTCGTACCTGGGGAGGCATTGTGGGTATCAGCGGATCATTGCCATACATGGATGGTACGGACATACGTGTGCCATTCTTTACGAGCTATGACCCGAAGACCGGGAAATGGATTATTGAGAACCATGGAGTAGATCCGGATATTTTGATTGACAATGATCCGGTGAAGGAGTGGAATGGAGAAGACCAGCAACTGAACAGAGCCATCGAAGAGGTTATGAAACAGCTTAAAGATCGTAAACCGTTGCCTCCGGTACCTGCTCCGAGAGATTTTAGTAAATAAACTTATAAGCCTTTGTAGCAAAAGGCTTGTTCACCACAGATTCTATGGATTTCCACAGACTTATTTCCCTATTTCTGTATGAATCCATACAATCTGTGGCGTTTTTTTAATGTACAGTTTTTTAAGTCTATATGAAACAAGAACTAAAGGGAAAGCTTTTGCTTTTAGCGGATAAATATGAGGTGAAAGAATTTATTATGGACGATCCGATACAGTTTCCCCATCGGTATACTGATAAAGCTGATATTGAGATCTCCGGACTGATCGCTTCCTGGATCGCTACCGGTAATAGAAAGGCCATTATCAAAAGTGGTGACCGGATTGATCACGAGCTTTTCCTGAATGCTCCATATCGATATATATTAAGTGAAGAATGGAGGAAATATCGAGGAGTAACATCCAGTTTTTATCGCTATTACTCCTGGAATGATTTCTATATACTCTGCCAGACTTTGTATGCTGCCTACCGGGAGCATGGAGATCTGGAATCCTATTTGTGCCATTCTCTCTCTTCCGGTACGCCATTGGAAAGATTGCAATCGGTGTTCGGACATATCAATGGGATGCCTGCTTTGTCAAGTGCTTCCGAAGCAAAGAAAATGTGTATGTTTCTGCGTTGGATGATTCGTAGGGATTCTCCTGTCGACCTCGGTATTTGGCGGAGTTTCAGTCCCTCAGATCTAATTATCCCTCTTGACACTCATGTACATCGCATCTCGACTGATCTTGGATTGACCAATGCACGTAAATGCCTGAAAACAGCACGTTGCATTACTGATGCGTTGCGGGAGATATGGCCGGATGATCCGGTAAAGGGAGATTTTGCTCTTTTCGGATTTGGTATCAACGAACCGGTGAAAAGTTAGGTACGTTCATAAGCAACTCTTTGTTTTGACGATCTGTTCTTTGGGTGATAAAGAATGCGTTAATTCTCTAATATGTATGGTTCCCGTTGGAAGAGAAGGACAGGAAATGGTGATCTCTTGTCTTTAGAAAAACCATAAACCGGCCGGTTGTCGATCCATAAACCGGCTGATTTATATATAACCTTGGTATGACCTCTCTTAAAATTATAGATAAAGAATGAGCACAGTTCACCCATTTTTAGTATTTTTGCATCCTGTTTTGAAGATAGAAAACTTTAAAAGAAGAAAAATATAATGGCAAAAGAACTGAAAGACCTGACCAAACGCAGCGAAAACTATTCGCAGTGGTACAATGATTTGGTGGTGAAAGCCGATTTGGCAGAACAATCGGCTGTGCGTGGATGTATGGTGATTAAGCCTTACGGATACGCTATTTGGGAGAAAATGCAGCGTCAGCTGGACGACATGTTTAAAGAAACCGGACACGTTAATGCTTATTTCCCGTTGCTGATTCCGAAATCATTTCTGAGTCGTGAAGCTGAACACGTAGAAGGCTTTGCCAAGGAGTGTGCCGTAGTAACACATTATCGCCTGAAAAATGCCGAAGATGGTTCGGGTGTGGTGGTCGATCCTGCTGCAAAATTGGAAGAAGAGTTGATTATTCGTCCGACTTCTGAAACAATCATTTGGAATACTTATAAAAACTGGATCCAGTCATATCGTGATCTGCCTATTTTATGTAATCAGTGGGCTAACGTTTTCCGTTGGGAAATGCGTACGCGATTATTCCTCCGGACTGCGGAATTCTTGTGGCAGGAAGGTCATACAGCACACGCAACGCGCGAAGAGGCGGAAGAAGAGGCTATCCGTATGTTGAATGTATACGCCGAATTTGCAGAGAAGTATATGGCAGTTCCGGTAGTTAAAGGTGTGAAATCGGCTAATGAGCGCTTTGCCGGTGCACTTGACACGTATACCATCGAGGCAATGATGCAGGATGGTAAGGCATTGCAGAGTGGTACTTCACACTTCTTGGGACAGAATTTCGCAAAAGCATTCGATGTTCAGTTTGTAAATAAAGAGAACAAGCTTGAATATGTATGGGCTACCTCTTGGGGTGTTTCTACCCGTCTGATGGGGGCACTGATCATGACTCACTCGGATGATAACGGTCTGGTACTTCCTCCGCATCTGGCTCCGATCCAAGTAGTGATCGTTCCTATCTATAAGAATGACGAGCAGTTGAAGCTGATTGATGCTAAGGTAGAAGGTATTGTGGCAAGATTGAAGCAATTGGGCATTTCAGTGAAATATGATAATGCTGACAATAAACGTCCGGGCTTTAAATTTGCCGATTATGAATTGAAGGGTGTGCCTGTCCGTCTGGTGATGGGTGGACGTGACTTGGAGAACAATACGATGGAGGTAATGCGTCGTGATACTCTGGAAAAAGAGACTGTGACTTGCGATGGAATTGAGACGTATGTTCAGAATCTGCTGGAAGAGATCCAAGCTAACATCTATAAGAAAGCGCGTACTTATCGTGACTCACGTATCACTACGGTGGATAGCTATGATGAGTTTAAGGAGAAAATCGAAGAAGGTGGCTTTATCCTGGCTCACTGGGATGGAACAGTGGAGACGGAGGAAAAGATCAAAGAGGAGACAAAGGCGACGATTCGTTGCATTCCGTTCGAGTCGTTTGTTGAAGGTGACAAAGAGCCGGGTAAGTGTATGGTGACAGGAAAACCGTCTGCTTGCCGTGTGATATTTGCTCGTTCTTATTAATCATTAATATAAGGTATAGAAAGAAAAGGTTGGAGGTACCCGAAATGTGAACTTCCGACCTTTTTCTTTTTTATCATTAATCTGATAATTCTATGAATCCATTGTTAAATCTTATCTGGCTGCTTTGTGGCGGCATCTTTACTGCGATAGAATATCTTATTTCAAGTCTTTTAATGATGATTACCATTATTGGTATTCCATTCGGCTTTCAGACATTGAAATTGGCCGGACTTGCTTTATGGCCATTTGGCAAAGAGGTGAGAAGTACTCCTGATTCTGGAGGTTGCCTCAGTATCATAATGAATATCATCTGGTTGTTTCTAGGTGGAATTTGGATCAGCCTCTCTCACTTGGGATGGGGGATTTTGCTTTGTATTACCATTATCGGTATACCGTTCGGAAAGCAGCACTTTAAGTTAGCCGGACTCGCTTTGACTCCTTTCGGAAAGGTGATTGTCGACAAAAGTTTCTAAATGAAATGCTCTTTCGGCGCATTTAGCAAGTTTTACTCTAAGAGCTGTTTCATTTCTATTTGGTAGTTTTGTCATCAGTAAAAAGACAGAGAGCATTACATTGGATGCTCTCTTTTCATTTCCGATTTCGCTTTTTGGGTCTCTTTCACCGAATCATTCGGTATGCTGTCCTTAGCGGCAGCTTGCTTCCGTCTCAGGTTTCTCAGTTTCCATTTATTCCAAAAAAGAAGCTCACTCCATTTATTGAAGTCCTTTTTATACATGATACCGATTCCTTGTGTAGTCAGGTTGGTTCGCGTATAATAGCGGTCATTCGTTTCATTGTATGCTTTTAGGCGTATGTCTCCCGAACGGTTGAGTAACCATTCTGCTTCAAAGTCTCCAATGAAGTTGGTATTTGCCAATGGATTGTCCCGGTAGCCGAAATTCCCGTTGATTAGCAAGCGGTTGTTCAGCAACTGCCCGGATAAGATGCCTTCTATTTCCATGTCCGTCCAGCCCTTGTCACCTGTACTGAGATTAGTGCCGATGTTCCAGTTGTTGTTATCGAATACTTGTGACAACAGATTGTTTAACTGTCCGGATAGGGTAGAGAACAGGGCCGATGATGTCATGTTGGAGTTTTGGGTACCTCCGGTACTTTCCTGCGGATAGAACTTGCCAATGCCCAACAGGTAGAGAATTTGCATGTTCATCTGTTCGTCTGTACTGATATAATTGCGTACCAGTGTCTGTATCTCGTCCCGTTCATTGGGGAGTTCAATTCCCAACTTGATGTTAGGACGCCAGAGAATTCCTGTCAGATTCATGATGCAATTCACTTTCACATTAGGTTGTTGGGTAATTGTTTCCGAAGCATCGGGAATCAGGTCGTTCAGTGAAGCTGAATTTACCGTGTAACTAGCCTGAATGTCAAGTGTCGCATCCAATGGGGGACCGTTGAAAGTGATGCTACTTCCGTCTTTAATGATAAAATCTTTGCGGATGACCTCTTGTAAACTGAATTTGTAGATACCTTGGTTGATACGGTAATTACCGAACATTTTCACATCTCCTTTATTAAAGAACTCTGTACGTATGTTGCCGGAGCCTTTACCGCTGATGTAATCTCCGGCAATAGGGTCCATGATAATTTTCATTGTAGCATCCGGAGTAGCATCTATCAACAGGTTCAGTCGAATATCCGTTTTGGATTCTTCCTCTTCCATCTCTTGCTGTAACCGATCGTATTCTGACATTACATTAATGGAATCCTGCACAAACCTGCGGGGCGTTTTATCGACAAACTTAATAAACTGGTTGCTGGCTGCTGAAGCTGTTGCGTTGGTTATATAGACAAAATTGGTGTTACGATTGGTAGTGACAGCTGCATTGACTTGTAATTCCTGCGGGTTTCCAATCAACATTGCATTACCGGTTCCATATACTTTTCCGTAAAAGTTAATATCCGAATTTTCTTTCGTATTCATAAGTAACATGTTGTTTACGTTGAATTCGAAATGATAACTTAGGTCCCTGAAATGCCGGAAATTCAGTTTGCCGTTCATAGTACCCTGATGTCCTTCCATATCTGCTATGCGTATATTATCGAAGCTAATGCCACTGGTGGACAAACGGATGGTGTCTGTTACGGTGAACGAAGTATTCAGTATTCCTATTTTTAAGGATGCGTCCGTCATCAGGTTTCCTTCGATATTGAGTGCCTTGAACTTTCCGTAGAAATGGGCTTTACCACTAGTACGTCCATGCAGGTCTTCAACAATGGAACGCATGAAGTATTGGAGAAATTGGATATTCGTATGCTCCGTCTCTATATTCAAGTCTAGTTTGCTTTCCGGTTTTAACGGATAGACATGCCCGATGACATGCGTCTTCGACACTCCTTCTTCTTCCATGTGTGCATCAAGAAAGATAGCACGCATGTCGTTCTTCCACGCACCGTAAATATCCATAGCCCCCAACGAGGCATCATTAAAGGTGAAGTTTTTAAAATGCAGGCGGGTGTTCATGACCGGTTCTTTTAAAATGCCACTGGCATATGCTGTTCCCGTAGCGTCTCCTTTGAAGTCCACATCGTCAAAGTTTACCACATCGAACACGTAGCCTACATTGATGTCCTTTAGTTCTACTTTTAATGTATCTTTGGCTTGTTCTGAAATGCGTCCATTGATACGGATATGACGGTCCTGATGTGAAAAATAGAAATCATTCACATCTATTTTTCCTGAATCGACGACAACTTGTGACGGATGAACCTGCCATAAAGTATCATTCAGGATGATGTCTGTCTGTTTAATATCTACGACAGTTTTCAGTGGGGACTTTTCTTCGGCTGCGCGGAAGAAACTGGCGGCGGCAGATAATCGTCCGCTATAAGTACTGATGGCATTGTTACCCCAGTTGATATTGGCATTTATAGTGTCATTCTTGGCTTGTGCGTCCAGAGAGATGCTTACAGCACTTTCTTTCTTTAGGTTATTGAACCGGACCTTTGCTTTGAACTGATCGGTAGGATTCTCACAAAGTACCAAACCTGACTCGATAAACGTGTTTTGATATTGTAAACGTGGAAAATAGCCTTCTACACGCAAGCGTTGTGCCTGATCGTTGAAGTAACCTTTCACAGTCGAGTGTGAATATATTTTCAATGGGATGTCAAATACTGTCGACAACAGTTCTGTATTAAATATGTGAATATCGAAACTAAAGTTATTATTGGTTCTAATAGGCTTTTTATCCGGTTGAATTAGTGAAGGAATATATCGCCGCATAATGTTCATAACACTTGCCGGAAGCGTATGATACAGGTAATTGCCTTCGATACTTGCTTTTAAGAAACTGGAGGTTAGTTTCAATTGGTTCTCTTTATCTTGGCGGGTTGCAGTGATGTTGATATTATCCAGAAAATAGCTCTTCTCTGGTGCGGTAAATTGTAAGCTGTCTATATTGATTTCACCCATCATTTCATCGATGGAACCACCCCGGAAATTAGCTTTTAGTTTCAAAGAAAATTCTGCATCCGGATACTCCTTTGTCAGATTCAGGTCGTGTGGACGTATTTTGTCTATGACTGCATTGAAGTTAAAAGTAGGGACTTTTTCGACTACATTGATGTTGCCGTTTAAATGTACCGAACCGTTTTCGTCATTCAATGCCACTTTACCGTCAAAACCACCGCGTTTGAATTCTCCGTCCAGCGTGATGTTTTCATATTTATAATTACTGTATTCGAGGGATGCTATCAAACCTTTTAACGTAATGGAAGGATATTGGCTCTTGTAGTGGTTTCCTCGGACATCCAGATTAAAGGTAATCTTGCCCAATTGCTTGTTTCCTAGCAGTTGCCCTAACTCAAAATCGGTGGTCTTTACGCCTCCTGAATAAGAAAACAGCGCTTTAGCTTTATCGGAACTAAGCTTTAAGTCGGTTTGGACGGAGCCTATGTCAGTACGGAACAGGCCGTACATAACCAAGTCTGTAAAGTACCCTGATATTTCACCATGAAAAGAGGTATTTCCTAAGTGTTGTAATACAGGGGGAACGCCATTGTAGTGCGGGCTTAGATTGCGCACTAAAAATCCGATTCCCTCTTTGTTGGCAGAGAGATTGGCCAGATGTCCATAAACGTAAGCGTCTTGAGGACGTGATAAGTCTTGTAAAGATACATCTCCTTTTAGTCGGAACTTATCTCCTGCGTTGATTTCCAATGTTCTGCAATTCAGTTGATTGAGCGTACCTTCTACATCAATGTTGAGATCTAGTTTTTCTTTAAAATTGGATAATGCCGGGACAAAAGCTGAAATGTCATTCAAAGTCACATGAGATGGTAAAGTACGGAAAGAGAAGCGAACGTTATCGGCAAAATGGTTGAGTGCTTTCAAACTGTCATATTCCATTCGGATAGTATCCATTTTCATTTCGGTACCCGGCATTTCTATTGCGAAATTTTCTATTTTCATGCCTTTGTTATTAGCAATGACTTTCAGGCTCAACTTTCGTAGTTCAAAGCCCGATTGTTCGTCTACACTCAGGCGTTTGATGGCTGCATTGATCGAATCGTTTTGAAGTGCCTTGAGTGAAATGTTGGCAATGATATTGTGTAGTTTGATATGTTGCGGGTTAAACTTTCCGGGCGTTTCTTCTTCCGATAATACGTCGTAGGATAGTTTACCACGGCGTATTAATATGGAATTAATACGTAGATCAATGTCCTTTTTTGTTTTTACTGTATCTTTGGATGCAAATGCGTCCAAGACGAATTTAAAATTTGGCTCCATGTGCGGAGCGGGCTTATTCAAGTTGATATTAAAGCCAAATAACTGCACGCTGCTGATTGTGATTTTTCCGTTGAATAAAGGAATAATATCAAATTTGGCAGAAAGACGTGTAATTTTGAGCATTTCTTTTCCCGATTGATCGTCAAGCAATACATCATCTATAATGATACGGTTTAATAATCCAATGTCTATCTTACCGATAGTCAGTTCTGTACCCAAAGTCCGGGATAGTTCTTTTGTGACAAACGTAGTCATATTTCGCTGAATATATGGAATATTCAGCAAAATAATAGTTCCGATATATATACCTAATATGATACCGATAACCCAACGTACAGTCTTCTTCAGCGTTCTGATAGGCGGTTGTTTTGATTTTGAGAACAAAAATATAAAATAGTTCGTTATGAATCCTACTTTTATCATTACTTTTGCATCGTTTAAATATCAAAAAGCGTATGAGTACAATTATATTAGGAATTGAATCTTCCTGTGACGATACATCAGCTGCAGTTATTAAAGATGGTTATTTGTTATCGAATGTGGTATCTAGCCAGGCTGTACACGAAGCTTATGGTGGAGTAGTACCGGAATTGGCATCGCGTGCTCACCAACAGAATATAGTACCTGTGGTGCATGAAGCGTTGAAGCGTGCAGGAGTGACCAAGGAAGAGCTGAGTGCGGTAGCCTTTACAAGGGGGCCTGGGTTGATGGGGTCATTGCTGGTTGGAGTATCTTTTGCAAAGGGTTTTGCACGTTCATTAAATATCCCGATGATTGATGTTAATCATCTGACAGGACACGTGTTAGCGCATTTTATTAAAGAGGAAGGAGAAGCAAATGAACAGCCCGATTTTCCATTCCTTTGTTTGCTGGTATCCGGAGGTAATTCTCAAATTATATTGGTGAAAGCATATAATGATATGGAGATTCTGGGACAGACTATTGATGATGCTGCCGGAGAAGCAATTGATAAATGTTCGAAAGTAATGGGACTTGGTTATCCGGGGGGACCTATAATTGACCGTTTGGCACGTCAGGGCAATCCGAAGGCTTATACTTTTAGTAAACCTCATATTTCTGGTTTGGATTATAGTTTTAGCGGATTGAAAACGTCGTTTCTTTACTCTCTGCGTGATTGGATGAAAGAGGATCCCGATTTCATCGAACACCATAAGAACGATTTGGCAGCTTCGCTTGAAGCAACGGTAGTAGACATTTTGATGGATAAACTTCGTAAAGCAGCCAAGCAATATAAAATTAATGAAGTGGCTGTAGCGGGCGGTGTTTCTGCTAACAACGGTTTGCGTAATGCCTTTCGTGAGCATGCAGAGAAATATGGTTGGAAAATTTTTATTCCCAAGTTCAGCTATACTACAGATAATGCCGCAATGATCGCTATCACCGGATATTTTAAATATCAGGATAAAGATTTCTGCTCTATAGAACAGCCTGCTTATTCACGTGTAACTTTGTAAGAGTCCTATGTTTGCGGAGATAATAACTATTGGTGATGAACTGTTGATAGGACAGGTGACTGATACCAATTCGGCATGGATGGGGCGCGAATTAAATAAAGTAGGTATAGAGGTGATTCGTGTCGTGTCTGTACGAGATCGGGCAGATGAGATTATTGAAGCTGTAGATGCTTCGATGAAAAGGGCAAATATTGTACTAGTGACAGGGGGCTTGGGACCCACCAAAGATGATATTACCAAACAGACTCTTTGCAAATACTTCGGTACCAGACTGATCTTTAGCGAGGCTGTCTTTGAAAACGTAAAACGGGTATTGGTGGGAAAAATACCGATGAATGCGTTGAATAAAAGTCAAGCAATGGTACCTGAAGATTGCATCGTTATTAATAATCGGGTAGGGAGTGCCTCTGTCAGTTGGTTTGAGAAAGATGGTAAGGTACTTGTTTCTATGCCGGGAGTTCCTCAGGAAATGACCACTGTGATGAGTGAAGAGGTTATTCCACGTTTGTGTGCAAAGTTTCGTACGGATGCAATTATTCATCGAACATTTACTGTACAAAACTATCCCGAATCGGTGTTGGCTGAGAAATTGGAATCTTGGGAAATGGCATTACCTGCTTGTCTAAAACTGGCTTATTTACCAAAACCGGGTTTGATTCGTTTAAGATTGACGGGACGCGGGCAGAATCGTAGCGAGGTAGAAGCTTGTGTAAATACTGAGAGTGCCAAACTTGAGGCAATTTTAGGAGAAGATATTTTGGATGAGGAAGATACTCCGATTGAAATTTTGATAGGCGAACTTTTAAAGAAGAAGAATTTGACTCTTTCTACCGCAGAAAGTTGTACCGGTGGAAGCATTGCAGCCCGTATCACTTCGGTTGCCGGCAGTTCGGAATATTTTAAAGGAAGCATAGTAGCGTATGCCAATGAAGTAAAGACGGAGTTGCTGGGTGTATCGATGGAAACGCTTGAAAAAAGAGGTGCGGTAAGTGAGGAAACGGTCATTGAAATGGTAAAAGGTGCGATGAAAGCGCTAAAAACTGACTGTGCTGTAGCTACGTCTGGAATCGCAGGTCCCAGTGGGGGGACTGAAGAGAAGCCCGTTGGTACAGTTTGGATTGCTGCTGCCTATAAAAGTGAAATTTGCACTATGAAGCAGGAAACTAATCGTGGAAGAGAGATGAATGTGGAGAGAGCAAGCAATAATGCCCTTCTATTGCTTCGAAAATTGGTGAAATGAAGAAAAATTACCGCTCAATAATGAATTTATTTAGGAAATACTTGTTTTATATACATAAAAGTGCTTACTTTGCGCTCTGTTTGAAAGAAGTATAGATTAAAACTATAAAAATAAGATAGAAATGTCGAAGATTTGTCAAATTACCGGAAAGAAAGCCATGATTGGCAACAATGTTTCACACTCAAAGAGAAGAACTAAAAGAACCTTTGATTTGAACTTGTTTAACAAAAAGTTCTACTATGTAGAACAGGACTGCTGGATCAGCCTGAGCCTCTGTGCTGCTGGTTTGCGTATTATTAATAAGAAAGGTTTGGACGCTGCTTTGAATGATGCGGTTGCCAAAGGGTATTGTGATTGGAAAACCATTAAAGTTGTTGGTTAAAACGTTAAAAAGAGGAGAAACTGATTATGGCAAAGAAAGCAAAAGGTAATAGAGTTCAGGTGATTCTGGAATGCACAGAACACAAAGATAGCGGTATGCCGGGAACATCTCGTTATATCACAACTAAGAACAGAAAAAATACTACTGAAAGACTTGAGTTGAAGAAGTACAACCCAATTCTGAAAAGAGTAACAGTACACAAAGAAATTAAATAATAAAGAAAGAGTATAACCCATGGCAAAGAAAACAGTAGCAAGTTTGCACGAAGGATCTAAAGAAGGTCGTGCTTATACTAAGGTTATCAAAATGGTTAAATCTCCGAAAACTGGAGCTTACATTTTTGATGAACAAATGGTTCCTAACGAAAAAGTACAAGACTTTTTTAAGAAATAAGCCGGTTGCATAAATAGCAATCCGAAAAATCCTCTCACTGATATTCATTGAGGGGATTTTTTTTGCCAATTTTATTCGCTTCATTTTTTACTTTACGCCAGTTTTATTATATCTTTGTAGCATAATGTATTATACAAATAATTGTAATCATGGGATTTTTTAGTTTTTTCTCAAAGGAAAAGAAGGAAACTTTAGATAAAGGATTATCTAAAACCAAAGAAAGTGTATTCAGCAAGATTGCCCGTGCGGTGGCCGGAAAATCGAAGGTGGATGATGAAGTGCTGGATAATCTGGAAGAGGTACTTATCACATCGGACGTAGGGGTAGAGACTACTCTTAATATCATCAAGCGTATCGAAAAACGTGCAGCAGAAGATAAATATGTAAATACACAAGAGTTGAATTCGATTCTTCGTGAAGAAATAGCTGCATTACTGACTGAAAATAATTCGGATGATGTTGCCGATTTCGATGTTCCGGTAGAGAAAAAGCCTTATGTTATTATGGTGGTGGGTGTAAACGGAGTTGGTAAAACAACCACTATTGGTAAACTAGCTTATCAATTTAAGAAAGCCGGTAAATCTGTATATTTGGGGGCAGCCGATACTTTTCGTGCAGCAGCAGTGGAGCAATTGGTGATATGGGGCGAGAGAGTGGATGTTCCGGTCATTAAACAAAAGATGGGGGCCGATCCGGCTTCTGTTGCGTTTGATACGTTAAGTTCTGCAGTAGCTAATAACGCTGATGTGGTGATTATTGATACAGCAGGACGTTTGCACAATAAAGTTGGCTTGATGAACGAGCTGACGAAAATTAAAAATGTAATGAAGAAAGTAGTGCCTGATGCTCCAAACGAGGTGTTGTTGGTGCTTGATGGCTCGACCGGACAAAATGCCTTTGAGCAGGCAAAACAATTCACACTTGCAACAGAAGTAACTGCTATGGCTATAACCAAATTGGATGGGACGGCAAAAGGTGGCGTTGTTATCGGAATTTCAGATCAGTTTAAGATTCCGGTGAAATATATTGGATTGGGTGAGGGTATGGAAGACCTACAGGTGTTCCGCAAGAAAGAATTTGTAGACTCCTTATTTGGAGAGAATGCATGAAAAGAAAAACTATAGATATCATAACATTAGGGTGCTCAAAGAACCTGGTGGATTCAGAACAGTTGATGCGTCAATTGGAAGAAGCCGGATATGATGTAACCCATGACTCGGAAAAACCGACAGGAGAGATAGCTGTTATCAATACCTGTGGTTTTATCGGTGATGCAAAAGAAGAATCGATTAATATGATTCTGGAGTTTGCACAAGAAAAAGAAGAAGGCAATTTGGAGAAACTTTTTGTAATGGGCTGTCTTTCGGAACGTTATTTAAAGGAATTAGCGATTGAGATTCCTCAGGTTGATAAGTTTTATGGAAAATTCAATTGGAAGGGGTTGTTACAGGATTTGGGCAAAGCTTACCATGAGGAGCTTCATATTGAGCGTACTCTTACCACTCCCAAACATTATGCTTATCTGAAAATATCAGAGGGTTGTGATCGTAAATGCTCTTATTGTGCTATACCGATTATTACAGGAAGACATGTATCTCGTCCTATAGAAGAAATCTTGGATGAGGTGAGATATTTGGTTTCCAATGGTGTAAAGGAGTTTCAGGTAATTGCTCAGGAATTAACTTACTATGGAGTGGATTTATATAAGAAGCAAATGCTTCCGGAGTTGATCGAACGCATTTCTGAGATTCCGGGTGTGGAATGGATACGTTTACATTATGCATATCCGGCACATTTCCCTGAAGAGTTGTTCCGAGTGATGCGTGAACGAGATAATGTATGTAAATACATGGATATTGCATTACAGCATATCAGTGATAATATGCTGCAACGTATGCGTCGTCATGTGACGAAAAAGGAGACTTACCGGTTGATTGAACAATTTCGTAAGGAAGTTCCCGGGATTCATTTGCGTACGACGTTGATGGTGGGACATCCAGGAGAGACAGAAGAGGATTTTGAGGAATTGAAAGAGTTTGTACGTAAAGTGCGCTTTGACAGGATGGGGGCTTTTACTTATTCAGAAGAAGAAGGAACATATGCTGCGGCTAATTATGAAGACTCTATTCCTCAGGAACTAAAACAGGCACGATTGGATGAGTTAATGGCTATTCAGCAAGGAATTTCTACTGAATTAAGTGCATCAAAAGTTGGACAAAAAATGAAAGTCATTATTGATCGTATAGAAGGTGAATATTACATTGGGCGTACAGAGTTTGATTCTCCGGAAGTAGATCCTGAAGTCTTAATAAGGCGTGAAGGGGGTAATTTAATGATTGGTAACTTTTATCAAGTACAAGTGATTGATTCCGATGAATTCGATCTTTTTGGTGAAATAATTTAAATATATTTCCTGAAGAATTTGTTTTTTTGATCTGGATTGATTAATATAGCAACATATTTTTAAAATTGTAGGATTTTGAATAATAAAGAATTTACTTCTGAACTTTCTCGCAGATTGGGGTATAATACAAAATATACTTCTGAACTGATAACATCTCTGCTGTCTGATATTACTCAGGAATTGCAGGAAAGCAATGCTATAGGAATACAGGGATTTGGTACTTTTGAGGTAAAAAAGAAAGCAGAACGTATTGTCATCAATCCCGTCACTAAGTTGCGACTGTTGGTTCCACCCAAGTTAGTACTGGCGTTTAAGCCGAGTCCTATATTAAAAGATAAGTTTAAAGAAACATTTCCGTATGAATGAAAAGTTGACTATACAATATCTTGTTGAACTACTGGTTAACAGGCATGAGGTTTCTCAAGAAGATGCTGATGTTTTCGTCCGGGAGTTTTTCTTATTGATAGAACAAGCTTTGGACGCTGATCAATATGTGAAAATCAAAGGATTGGGTACATTCAAATTGATAGGGGTCAATAGTCGTGAAAGTGTAAATGTCAATACGGGTGAACGTATTAAAATAGAGGGACATACTAAGATTTCTTTTACTCCTGACCCTTCTTTAAGAGATATCATAAATAGACCTTTTTCACATTTCGAAACAGTAGTGCTGAATGAGAATACAGTCTTGGAAGATACTCCAATAGAGGAATTGGAGGAAGAATCAGGGAATATATCCGAAACAACTGAGCCTCCGTTAATAACAGAGACCGTAGAGAGAGAGGAAGTAAAAGCAGAGGAGAAAGTGGTTGAAATAGAGGCGAATGGGAAAGTAGAACCGGAAACCTCAAAAGGGCAGGATGTTGTGTCGTCAGATGTGGAAGTTGCAGAAGACGTTTCGGAAGTTATGAAGGAATCCGAAAGGACAGAGGTTGTAGATGATATTGACATACTTGAAACTGTTGAAGATGTTAGCATACATAAAGGTAGTGAAGCTGTAGTAGAAGGTTCATCCATTGCTGAGGTTCGAGAAGAGGGTGGATTGGATAAAGTAGTAGAAAATTCTGAAGAACCATTCCAGTTCACTGGAGATACAGGGCAAGAAACTACAGATAATTTAAAAAAGGTGATAGAAGACGAAGGTTCTCCTAAATTGACTGCCGAAGAAATTATAGCACGGGAGATTCAAAAAGCAGAAGTATCGACTATCCCTGTAAAAAAGGAAAAGCGCCTAAAGAAGGAAGTTAAACCGGAAAACCAAAAATCTCCTGTTCCTTACTTAATAGTAATTATAGTAGTTGTTATGTCGCTTTGCGGTGCAGCATTAGTTTTTATTTATTATCCGGATTTGTTTTCTAAAAAAGAATCGGAACAGTCAATAACCACAGAGACTGTAGAGAAAAAAGAACCGATACGGGAAATTCCATTGGATACTGTTGCAAAAGCGGATACTATTGTCAAGGTGGTAGCAAAGACTCCGAATCAACAGGAGATAAAACAGATGTCTGAGCGTGTCAATGTGTCGGAGAAAGTAGATAAAACTTCAGAAAGTGAATCGGTGTCCCGGGAAAAGAGCACTAAAACAGTGTCAATCCCGGTCAAGCCGGATTCAGTGAATTATACAATTACCGGTACTAAGGCGACTTATACAATTAAAGAAGGTGAAACTCTGACTAGGGTATCTCTACGGTTTTATGGTACAAAAGATTTATGGCCCTATATCGTTAAACATAATCGGGGAGTGATTAAGAATCCGAATAATGTACCGTATGGTACTGTACTTAAAATACCGGAATTGGTTAAAAAATGACAGTCTAATGTGATCACCCGGGTGTATACAAGTTTATACATTCGGGTGTTGTGTTTATGTTATACAAATACAAAAGCGTATGAAAGTACCTTAATCTAAAGACTTCGCATTGTTTTTTAATAAAAATTAGTTGGAATGGTTAAAGATATAGTGTACTTTTGGAATCGAAATTAAAAAGCCTTACAACATAGGCTTTGCTCATATTATTAAAAAGAAAATTAAACAATAAAATAATTAGTATTTATGGCTGAATCAATTGACATCCGCGAATTGAACGAGCGGATTGAAAGACAGAGTGCTTTCGTTACCAATCTTACAACAGGCATGGACCAAATCATTGTGGGTCAGAAACATTTGGTAGAGTCACTGTTAATCGGACTACTTTCTGATGGACACGTGCTGCTTGAAGGTGTACCTGGTTTGGCAAAAACTTTGGCCATTAAGACATTGGCCTCGTTGATCGATGCAAAATACAGCCGCATACAGTTTACGCCTGACTTATTGCCAGCTGACGTTGTCGGTACGATGGTTTACAGTCAGAAGGATGAAAGTTTCCAAGTGAAGAAAGGTCCGATTTTTGCTAATTTTGTATTGGCTGATGAAATAAACCGTGCTCCCGCTAAAGTTCAAAGTGCTTTGCTTGAAGCAATGCAGGAACGTCAAGTAACTATTGGTAAAGAAACATTCTTGTTACCTGAACCGTTCCTTGTTTTGGCTACTCAGAACCCGATAGAACAGGAAGGTACATATCCGCTTCCGGAAGCTCAGGTAGACCGTTTTATGTTAAAGGTGATTATTGATTATCCGAAACAGGAAGAGGAGAAATTAATTATTCGCCAAAATATCAATGGAGAGAAATTTAATGTGAAGCCTATCTTGAAGGCTGAAGAGATTATCGAGGCACGTAAAGTGGTTCGTCAAGTTTATTTAGACGAGAAGATTGAACGTTATATTGTAGATATCGTGTTTGCTACACGTTATCCGGAAAAATACGATTTGAAAGAATTGAAAGATATGATTGGATTCGGTGGATCACCTCGTGCCTCTATTAATTTAGCTTTGGCTGCACGTACATATGCGTTTATCAAACGTCGTGGCTATGTGATTCCAGAAGATGTACGTGCTGTTGCGCATGATGTACTTCGTCATCGTATCGGATTGACATATGAAGCGGAGGCTAGCAATGTGACTTCTGATGAAATTGTCAGCAAAATATTGAATAAGGTAGAAGTGCCTTAATTTTAGTTGAGAATGAACAATCCTCAATTACCAATTTTCAATTCTCAATTAAATAGATGGAAACAAGTGAAATTCTAAAAAAAGTTCGTCGGATTGAAATAAAGACGCGTGGACTGTCTAACAATATCTTTGCAGGCCAGTATCATTCAGCCTTTAAAGGTAGAGGTATGGCTTTTTCCGAGGTGCGCGAATATCAGTTTGGCGATGATATCCGTGACATTGACTGGAATGTGACAGCGCGTTTCAATAAACCTTTTGTGAAGGTGTTTGAAGAAGAACGCGAGTTGACGGTAATGTTGATGGTAGATGTTTCCGGCAGTTTGGAATTTGGCACTGTAAAACAGCTGAAGAAGGACATGGTGACAGAAATTGCAGCCACTCTTGCATTTTCTGCTATCCAGAACAATGATAAAATCGGAGTTATTTTCTTCTCAGACAGAATAGAAAAGTTTATTCCTCCTAAAAAAGGACGTAAGCATATTCTATATATCATTCGTGAATTGATTGATTTTAAGCCCGATAGTCGTCGGACCAACATACGTCTTGCTTTGGAATATTTGACGAATGTAATGAAAAGACGTTGTACCGCTTTTATTCTGTCTGACTTTATCGATCAGGAAAGTTTTAAGAATGCAATGACCATAGCGAATAGGAAACATGATGTAGTTGCCATTCAAGTATATGACAGGCGAGTTGCCGAGTTGCCGGCAGTAGGTCTGATGCGGATTAAAGATGCGGAAACCGGACATGAACAATGGATCGACACATCTTCGGCTGGAGTACGTAGGGCACATCATGAATGGTGGGTGAATAAACAAACTGAGTTAGATGAAACGTTTACCAAAAGTAATGTCGATTCTGTTTCGGTACGTACTGATCAGGATTATGTCAAAGCATTACTGAATTTGTTTGCTAAACGAAATTAACGGGAAAGATGAATAAATATATATTGCTGATAGTATTGTTATTTCTGGTTTCTGGCAGAATTGCTGCACAGTCAGTGACTGTGGATGCCAAAATAGACTCTTTGCAAATTCTGATAGGAGAACAGGCGAAAGTGCAATTACAAGTAGCGATGGATGCGAAGCAGAGGGCTGTTTTTCCGTCATTTACAGATACATTGGTACGTGGTGTGGAAATTGTGGATATTGCTAAACCTGATACACAATATTTGAATGATCGCCAGAGAATGCTGATTACTCAAGAATATACGGTAACTTCTTTTGATTCGGCATTATATTATATTCCTCCTATGGGAGTAAAGATTGATAATAAAGAGTATAAATCAAAGGCGTTGGCATTGAAGGTATATTCAATGCCTGTAGATACGTTACATCCTGATCAATTTTTTGGTCAGAAGACTGTCATGAAAGCTCCCTTTGCCTGGGAGGATTGGTATGGTTTGATTGCTTGCTCTTTTCTGGCATTACCATTGCTCGGATTGCTTATTTATCTGATCATCCGTATCCGTGATAATAAGCCTATTATTCGTAAAGTGAAAGTTGAACCTAAGTTGCCTCCGCATCAATTGGCGATGAAAGAGATTGAGCGAATAAAGACTGAGAAAATTTGGCAAAAAGGACAATCGAAGGAGTATTATACTGAATTGACAGATGCTCTTCGTACATATATTAAAAATAGATTTGGCTTTAATGCATTGGAGATGACTTCATCTGAAATAATAGATAAACTGCTGGAATTTAATGATAAAGAAGCTATATCAGATTTGAAATATTTATTCCAGACAGCTGATTTAGTAAAGTTTGCCAAGCATGATCCGCAGATGAATGAGAATGATGCGAATTTGATCAATGCAATTGACTTTATAAATGAAACAAAACAATTGGAAGAAGAGAATCAGAAGCCGCAACCTACTGAAATCACGATAATAGAGAAACGATCTTTACGTACGAAGATATTGCTGATCTGTGGTATCGTATTCCTGTCGGCAGCTCTTATTGCGACCTTCGTCTATATTGGGTTGCAACTCTATAATCTATTTGGATAATAGATTTTGACTTTTATTGTTTAAAATAAGAAATAGTAAATTATAAATAGAATGGTTTTTGCCAATATTGAATATTTGTTTTTGCTGCTGTTGCTTGTGCCATATATTGTATGGTACATAATGAAGCGGAAAAAGACTGAGCCGACTCTTCAGATTTCTGATGCACGAGTATATGCGCATGCCCCTAAAAGTTACAAGAATTATCTGCTTCATGTACCGTTTGGTCTGCGTATCATCACTCTAATATTGATTATTTTGGTTTTGGCACGTCCCCAAACAACAAACAGCTGGCAGAACAGCGAAATTGAAGGTATTGATATTATGTTGGCTATTGATGTGTCAACCAGTATGTTGGCAGAAGATTTGAAACCCAACAGGTTGGAAGCTGCCAAAGATGTGGCTGCGGAATTCATCAACGGTCGCCCGAATGATAACATAGGAATTACACTGTTTGCCGGTGAAAGTTTTACTCAGTGTCCTTTGACAGTAGATCATGCTGTATTACTTAACTTATTTCAGGGGATACAGTGCGATATTATTGAAGATGGAACAGCAGTTGGTATGGGAATTGCCAATGCAGTAACCAGGTTGAAAGATAGTAAAGCAAAATCAAAAGTGATTATTTTGTTGACGGATGGTACCAATAATAAAGGAGATATTTCTCCATTGACCGCTGCTGAAATTGCGAAGAGTTTTGGTATACGTGTTTATACTATTGGTGTGGGAACAAACGGTATGGCTCCATATCCGGTACGGGTTGGTGGTACAACACAGTATATTAATACTCCGGTAGAGATTGATGAGAAGACTCTTACTCAAATAGCAGGTACTACGGATGGGAACTATTTTCGTGCTACCAGTAATTCGAAGCTGAAAGAGGTTTATGAAGAGATTGATAAATTGGAAAAAACAAAGCTGAATGTGAAAGAGTATAGTAAACGTCAGGAAGAATATCGTTGGTTTGCGTTAGCTGCATTCTTATGTATATTGCTTGAGGTACTGTTACGGAACTCAATATTGAAGAAGATACCATAAAATTGATAAAAAGATGTTTCGATTTGAAGAACCTGCATATTTATATTTGTTGCTGCTGCTACCATTGCTGGCAGCCTTCTACCTTTATTCTAATTATAGAAAGAGGAAGGCTATTCGTAAATTCGGAGATCCGGTGTTGATGGCACAATTGATGCCTGATGTATCTAAATATCGTCCGGATGTAAAATTCTGGTTGTTATTTACTGCCATAGGTCTATTTGCTGTACTATTGGCTCGTCCGCAATTCGGCTCTAAATTGGAGACAGTAAAGCGCAAAGGGGTGGAGGTTATGATTGCATTGGATATTTCAAATTCTATGCTTGCCCAAGATGTTCAGCCCAGTCGTTTAGAAAAAGCTAAACGGCTTATATCTAAATTGGTAGATGGTATGGAGAATGACAAGGTAGGAATGATTGTCTTTGCAGGAGATGCCTTTACTCAGTTACCTATAACAAGCGATTATATTTCTGCTAAAATGTTTTTGGAATCAATCAGTCCTTCGTTGATATCTAAACAGGGTACAGCTATCGGTGCTGCTATCAATCTTGCTGCCCGTAGTTTTACTCCGCAAGAAGGAGTGGGACGTGCTATTGTGGTGATTACCGATGGTGAAAATCATGAAGGGGGAGCTGTTGAAGCTGCCAAAGAGGCGGCTAAAAAGGGAATTCAGGTGAATGTATTGGGAGTAGGCTTACCCGATGGAGCTCCCATTCCGATTGAGGGCAGTAACGACTTTCGTCGTGACCGTGAAGGGAATGTAATTGTGACTCGTCTGAATGAGGCAATGTGTCAAGAGATAGCAAAGGAAGGAAATGGTATTTATGTTCGTGTAGATAATTCTAATTCTGCTCAGAAAGCTATTAATCAAGAGATTAATAAAATGGCTAAATCGGATGTTGAATCTAAGGTTTATACAGATTACAATGAACAGTTCCAAGTGATTGCATGGATGATATTGCTCTTGTTATTGGTGGAAATGTTGATTCTGGACCGCAAAAATCCATTGTTTAAGAACATCAGGTTGTTTTCTAATAAGTAGTAATGTATATGTCAAGAAATAAATATATATTGTTTGCTCTGTTGCTATCGCTTTCTGCGGGTGCGTTTGCACAAAAAGCCGAGCGTGATTATATCCGTAAAGGCAATCGTCTGTTTAAAGACAGTGTTTTTGTGGATGCTGAAGTTAATTACCGTAAAGCATTAGAGGCAAATCCTAAGTCTACTATTTCCATGTACAACTTGGGTAATACGTTGTCGCAGCAGCAAAAGTTCAAAGATGCGATGGAACAATACGTTGCGGCAACCAGTATAGAAAAAGATAAAGCTAAACTGGGACAAATTTATCATAATATGGGAGTGTTATTCCAGTCTGGTAAAGATTATCAAAAAGCGGTTGAAGCTTATAAGATGTCTTTGAGAAATAATCCGAAAGACGATGAAACCCGCTATAATCTGGCATTAGCTCAAAAGTTGCTGAAGGATCAACAGCAAAATCAGCAGAATCAAGATCAGAATCAGGATCAGAATAAAGATGATCAACAAAAGCAACAAGATAAAAAAGATCAGAATAAGCAGAATGATCAAAATAAAGATCAACAACAGCAACAACCTCCTAAATCAGAGAAAAATGATAACGAAATGTCTAAGGAGAATGCGGAACAGCTGCTCAATTCTGTGATGCAAGATGAAAAAGGGGTTCAGGATAAAGTGAAAAAGCAACAGACTCTTCAAGGAAGACGTCTGGAAAAAGACTGGTAATAATAAAATAATTGATGATAAAAACTTCAGATGAAATGAGAAAATTAATTTTCTTATTGATTGCACTGGTAGCCATGACTACGCAAGCGCAGGCTGACGGAAAGGTAGTGTTTACTGCATCTGCCCCCGATGCTGTAGTAGTAGGTGACCAGTTCAGGTTATCGTATACGGTAAATACGATAAAAGTACGAGATTTTCGTGTGCCTTCTATTAAAGGATTTGAGGTGTTAATGGGACCTAACCGTTCACAACGTATGCAATCGATTAATGGGGTTACTAATAATAGTATTACCTTTACTTATATCTTAATGGCTACGGCTGAAGGAGAGTATTCTATTCCGGGTGCAACGATTACGGCTGACGGGAATCAGATGGTTTCTAATTCGGTAAAAATTAAAGTTCTTCCTCCGGATAAAACCGGGAATACGGCAGATGGCAAAGGAACTGCATCGTCTGGCAATCAAAGTGGAACGTCTTCCTCTGTTTCTAACCAAGACTTACTTATAACTGCGACGGCCAATAAAACGAATGTATATGAGCAGGAAGCCTTTCTATTAACTTTTAAGATTTACACAAGAGAGTCTCAACTTCGCTTTGAGAATGTGAAGCTTCCTGATTTTAAGGGATTTCATTCACAAGAAATAGAGATGCCTGCTAATGCAAAATGGTCACAGGAACATTATAAGGGAAAGAACTATTTTACGACAGTGTATCGTCAATTTGTATTGTTCCCACAGCAGTCTGGAAAACTGACTATTGAGCCTGCACGTTTTGATGCTACCATTGCTAAAGCTGTACAATCTGATGATCCGTTTGATGCTTTCTTTAATGGTGGAAGCAATTATGTGAATGTAAGTAAGGTGATTGTAACTCCTAAGATTACGGTTAATGTGAATCCGTTACCGACAGGTAAACCTGCCAATTTCTCCGGAGGAGTAGGGGAGTTTAGTATCACTTCTTCCATTAATTCTAAAGAAGTGAAAACGAATGATGCTATCACAATAAAGTTAGTGATTTCGGGAACCGGTAATTTAAAATTAATTGCAAATCCGGAAATAAAATTCCCGGAAGATTTTGATGTATATGATCCAAAGGTGGATAGCAAAGTTCGTTTGACTCAAGAAGGACTTTCCGGTAATAAAGTTATTGAATATCTTGCTATTCCGAGACATGCAGGAGTTTATAAAATACCAGGAGTATCCTTCAGTTATTTTGATATCAAGTCGAAATCCTATAAAACACTGAATACCGAAGATTATGAGGTTAAGGTGGAAAAAGGAGCAGGAAATGCAGATCAGGTTATTGCCAACTTTACTAATAAAGAAGATCTGAAAGTATTGGGTGAAGATATTCGCTATATAAAACTAAATGATGTGAAGCTTCAGCCAAAAGATAATCTTTTGTTTGGCTCTTTACTTTATTGGCTATTCTACATTGTTCCCGCCGTGGTGTTTATTGTCTTCTTTATAGTTTATCGCAAACAGGCTGCCGAGAATGCCAATGTAGCCAAGATGCGTACAAAGAAAGCCAATAAAGTGGCTACTAAACGAATGAAGTTAGCTGGTAAATTGCTTGCGGAGAATAGCAAGGAGGCATTTTATGATGAAGTACTTAAAGCTCTATGGGGATATATCAGTGATAAACTTAATATTCCGGTTTCTCGTTTGTCTAAAGATAATGTAGAAGAGAAACTTAGAAATTATGGAGTCAGTGACGAATTAATAAAGGATTTCCTGAATACTCTGAATGAATGTGAGTTTGCACGTTTTGCTCCAGGAGATGAGAGTCAGGCTATGGATAAAGTTTATTCATCGTCATTGGAAGTTATGAGTAAGATGGAAAATTCAATAAAACGCTAATTTAGAGAAGAATAAGTCATGAAAAAAATATTGTTTATTGCTTGGGGTTTGTTAATGGCAGTAACTTCTTTCGGGCAGGATTCGTTAATAACAGATTCTACTCAGATGATACAGGGAGATACTGTCAGTATCCATAATGCAGAGTTTTCCGGTTCCAAATTAGAAGATGCCACAAAAGCTGAGGGAGATAGTGCATATATCAGAAATGACTTTGCGTCTGCAATCCAGATTTATGAATCACTTTTGCGTAAAGGCGAGTCGGCCGATGTATACTATAATCTTGGTAATAGCTATTATAAAATAAATGAGATAGCAAAAGCCATTTTAAACTATGAAAAGGCCTTGTTGCTTCAACCCGGTAATGGAGATATTCGTGCCAATTTGGAGATAGCTCGTGGTAAGACTGTAGATAAAGTAGAAGTTGTTCCTGAGATATTCTTTGTTACATGGACAAAGGCATTAATTAATAGTATGAGCGTGGATTCATGGGCCATATGGGGGATTGTGAGTTTCTTGCTGCTAATTGTCTCTCTATATTTCTTTATTTTCTCGAAACAAGTGGTGTTGAAGAAAGTCGGTTTTATTACAGGCATTATCTTTTTGATAGTTGTTGTAATGGCAAATATTTTTGCTTCTAAGCAGAAAGAAGAGTTGTTGAACAGGGATACTGCGATAATAATGAGTCCGAGCGTAACGGTTAGAAGTACACCTAGTGAAAATGGTACCAGCCTATTTATTCTTCATGAAGGGCATAAGGTTAACATTAAAGATGATTCAATGAAAGACTGGAAAGAAATCCGCCTTGAAGATGGAAAAGTGGGATGGGTGCCGGTTGGTTCAATTGAAATTATTTAAGAATAGAATCTATAAATATTTCATCAAAGTCCGCCCTCAATAATCTAAGATTTATTGGAGGCGGACTTTATTGTATTATAACAAGTTATCGTTGATTTAGATTGTTTTAGCGAAAAAAGAGAAGCTTTTGTTTTGTTTTATCTTTTTTTTTCCTTAAGTTTATAGCGTGATAATAAAGTCACATAGTATTAACCATTAAATTTATGAGACATGAGAACAATAACATTTAATGAACTCCGTAAAATTAAAGATTCATTGCCTAGCGGTAGCATGCATAGAATAGCAGACGAACTCAATTTAAACGTCGATACAGTGAGAAACTTCTTTGGTGGTCATAATTTTAAGGAAGGGAAAAGTGTCGGAATACATCTTGAGCCTGGTCCGGATGGTGGATTGGTTATGATTGATGATACCACTGTGCTCGATCGGGCATTAAGAATATTGGATGAATTAAATATGAGTAAAGAAGAAGCTACCGAATCTGTGCAGATTTAAATAAGAGATAAAGTCAGAATCCCAATTGGCAAAACAATTGGGATTTCTTATTTGTTGAATTCAATAAATAAACGAATTATGGAAGAGAAATTAGTAACTTTAGCTATTCTGACTTATACAAAAGCTCAGATATTGAAGAATGTTCTTGAGAATGAGGGTATAGAGACGTATATTCACAATGTAAACCAGATACAGCCGGTTGTTTCATCCGGTGTGCGTTTACGTATTAAAGAAAGTGATTTGCCGCGTGCATTGAAGATTACCGAGAGTTCTGCCTGGCTTGCTGAAAGTATAGTAGGAGAGAAGACCCCTAAAGTGGAGCATCGCACTAAGAAGGTCCTTATTCCGGTTGATTTCTCTAACTATTCAATGAAAGCTTGTGAATTTGGTTTCAATTTTGCCAAATCTTTTGATGCGGAGGTTATCTTGCTACATGTCTACTTTACACCAATTTATGCTTCATCATTGCCATATGGAGATGTATTTAACTATCAGATTAGTGATGAAGAGACTGTGAAGAATGTATTGCATAAAGTACATGATGATCTGAATACTCTGTCGGAGAAGATTAAGCAAAAAGTAGCATCCGGAGAGTTTCCTGATGTCAAATATACGTGTGTCTTGCGCGAAGGTATCCCGGAAGAAGAAATACTCAGATATAATAAAGAACATCGTCCCAGAATCATTATAATGGGTACTCGAGGTAAGAATCAGAAGGATATTGATCTTATTGGTAGTGTAACTGCCGAGATAATTGAACGTAGTCATACTACAGTGCTGGCTATTCCCGAAAATACTCCTTTCAATCGTTTCAATGAAGTGAAACGGATTGCCTTTATGACGAACTTTGACCAACGTGATTTGATTGCTTTCGATTCATTCATCAATGGACTTAGCCCATTTCATTTTTCTGTTTCTCTTATTCATTTATCGGATGTAAAAGATACATGGAATGAAATAAAATTAGCTGGTATTAAGGATTATTTCCAAAAGCAATATCCGGATCTTGAGATTCATTATGATGTGGTGATGAGTAATGATTTTCTGAATAGTTTGGATAATTACATTAAAACAAATCAGATTGACATTATCACATTAACTTCTTATAAACGGAATATATTTTCCCGTTTGTTCAATCCCGGTATTGCTCGTAAGATGATCTTCCATTCAGATACACCGTTGTTAGTTATTAACGGATGATCAGACACCTAAAAAAATAAGCTTTAAATTAATGGAATAATCAACATTATGTTTAATAAGAAAGAGGCAATTTACTTATATATAGTAAATTGCCTCTTTTATTTAATCCCTATTTCCATCTTGCTAATTTGGCATTCTTTAGCTCTTAAAAAAATAAGAACCTGCATCCTGACAGGTTTTAGTCATTTCATTCACCATGAAACGAATAAGAAATAGATTTCACCTATTTCTCTTTTTGTGTTACGCTATTGTTCAGGATCAGATCAAGCAAAAAAAAAGAGGCTGCCCAATTTCTCGAATCAGGCAACCCCTTTCACAAAAATCTTTGCGAAAAAAGATCTATTTGATCATTACATCATTTTCTCGATTTCTTCGAATTCCGGTCCCATATTCAAGTTGTAATATACCCGGTAAAGACCTTGTAACCACAAATCTTTCTGATCAGGTTTCAGCTCTCTTGCTTTTTCGTAATACGGTTTAGCAGCTTCGTAGAATTTCTTGATCTCAGCTTGTGCTGTTGCATAATTCGGGTCATTGATATCTGCCGGTGCTTTGTCAGCATATTCTTGTGCTTGTAACAGGTATACCAAACCTAAATTTGAGCATGCTTCTGCATATGCAGGATCTATGTCGAGAGTCTTTTTATAGAACTCAATTGCTTTCTCATAATCTTTCATATTATGATACAGATATGCCTTCACATACAGATATAATTTGTTATTCGGATCTTTAGCCAACATATCATCAGCAAACTGCATTGCTTTGTCATTTTGGTTAGAGCTGCTATAGTAGTCAACCAGATTTGCGAAGAAATATTGATTTTCAGGGAACTTAACAATACCTTCCTGCAATTTTTCTACCCATTTAGCAGTATCACCTTTAGCTTTGTAAGCATCTGTCAACAATTGCATTGCAAATTGGCCATTTTCTTTGTCTTTCAGAGCATATTGAGCATATTTCATGACAGCATCTTTGTCACCTACTCTATCTGCAGCCAAAGTGGCATAATATGCTACCTGTGGCAAAATGGTGTCTTTTTCCAGCAAGTTTTCTTTCTCCATCATAGGCAGTGTAGCTGCATCTACATAAGCTGCAAAATATTTTAATGCGTCTTCGTTCTTATTTAAATTGAAGTATTGAATACCACCGTTAATCAAGTTAGGACGTTCTGCCAGAATTGTTTTTGAGTTGGCGCTTCTGTATTTGTTTTTAATTTTACCCTTTTCATTAGGAATCTGTGCCAGTTCGTCACATTTAACGTAATAATTGTACATATTCAGTACGCTATTGTATACCTTCAATGTATCATAAGGTTTTCTCAGATAAGCATTTTCCATCTCCTTTTCGTTGATTCTTTTCTGAATATAACCTGCTACGTCCCAAGTTGCCGCATTATCCTTTGTTTCAGGGTTAGTTAATGCTTCGTTAATCAGTTGTTCAGCTTTTGCGAAGTCAGGTTTTACTTCTCCGGCAATGCTTTTCGCTTCTTTTACATTTTTCTCCTGAGCGAATGCAAAACTTACTGCCATCAGTAAAACCATTGAAAATAATACTCTTTTCATGATTGTTGTTTGATTAATTATTAATATTATGTCTATTCTTCTGTTTCATTTACCGGTGTATTCGTTTCCGGATCGCTTGGAATATTTCCTTCTCTTTCTTCTTCCGGAACTTCATCTTCCAGGCTTTCGGATGTAACTTTACATACAGAACCGATCTGGTCGTTACGTTTTTCAAGATTGATCAGACGGACTCCTTGAGTTGCACGGCCCATGATGCGGACATCAGCTACTTTCAGACGAATTGTAATACCCGATTTATTAATGATCATCAGGTCGTTTTCGTCTGTTACAGACTTGATTGTAACCAGTTTACCTGTTTTTTCGGTAATATTCATGGTCTTCACACCTTTGCCGCCACGGTTTGTTTTACGATAATCTTCAATATCAGAACGTTTACCATAGCCTTGTTCGGAGACAACCATTACGGACTCTGTCTCGAGATCCTTAATGCAAATCATGCCTATTACTTCATCCTGTCCGTCGTCATCCAGTGTGATACCACGAACTCCGGTAGCTGTACGGCCCATTACGCGAACTGCTGCTTCATGGAAACGTATTGCGCGTCCGTTACGGTTGGCTATGATGATTTCGTTGTTTCCGTTGGTCATACGCACTTCTATTACTCGGTCGTCTTCACGTATAGTAATTGCATTGACACCATTCTGGCGCGGGCGTGAGTATTGTTCCAAAGATGTTTTCTTTATAACGCCATTCTTGGTACAGAACAGTACATAATGACTGTTAATATATTCCTGGTCATTCAAACTCTTCACACGCAAATATGCATTAACAGCATCGTCCGAGTCAATGTTCAGCAAGTTCTGGATAGCACGGCCCTTAGAGTTCTTTGTTCCTTCAGGTATTTCATATACCTTCAGCCAGTAACATTTACCCTTTTGAGTAAAGAACATCATCGTGTTGTGCATTGTTGCCGGGTAGATGTGCTCAACAAAGTCTTCATCACGGGTTTCAGTACCCTTCGAGCCTACTCCACCGCGGTTTTGAGCACGGAATTCTGTCAATGGTGTACGTTTGATATATCCCATGTGTGAGATGGTGATAATCATCTGATCATCCGCATAAAAGTCTTCCGGATTGAATTCTTCTGATGAATAAACGATTTCAGAACGGCGTTCGTCACCATATTTAGCTCTTACTTCCAGCAATTCGTCTTTGATTACTTTACGGCATACTTCATCATCGGCCAGGATACTTTCCAAATATGCTATCTGCTTCATAACCTCCTCGTATTCAGCATGGAGCTGATCTTGCATCAGACCTGTTAATTGGCGCAGGCGCATTTCAACGATGGCGCGTGCCTGAATTTCGCTCAGGTTGAAGCGTTCCATCAGTCCGGAGATTGCATCGTTTGGTGTTTTGGCGGCGCGGATGATACGAATTACTTCGTCAATATTATCCGAAGCGATAATCAGACCTTCCAAGATGTGTGCACGTTCTTTGGCCTTACGCAGGTCAAATTGAGTACGACGAATTACCACATCGTGTCTATGTTCTACGAAGTAAACAATCAAGTCGCGTAAATTCAGCATTTTAGGGCGTCCGTTGACCAGTGCAACGTTATTTACACCGAATGACGTCTGCAAGGCTGTCATTTTATAGAGCTTGTTCAGCACTACACTTGCATTTGCATCCCGTTTGATATCAATAACGATGCGCATACCTTCACGGTCGGACTCGTCGTTGGCATTTGATATGCCTTCTATTCTTTTTTCATTGACAAGATCAGCAATTGCTTTAATCAATTCTGCCTTATTCACGTTGTAGGGAATCTCTGTAACGACGATCTTATCATGTGTCTGTCCGGATTCGATTTCTGCTTTCGCGCGCATAACCACGCGTCCGCGTCCCGTAAGATAGGCTTCACGTACGCCGCTTATGCCATATATATATCCTCCTGTAGGGAAGTCGGGCGCTTTTACATATTCCATCAGTTCCTCTACGGTCACATCTTTATTGTCAAGATATGCTTCGCAGGCATCGATGACTTCAGACAGATTATGGGGCGGCATGTTGGTTGCCATACCTACAGCAATACCGGAAGCACCGTTAACCAGCAAATTCGGAATACGTGTCGGCATCACTTTGGGTTCCATCAGCGTATTATCGAAGTTAGGTTCGAAATCTACAGTCTCTTTGTAGAGGTCCTGCATCATTTCTTCACCTAATTTGTTCAGACGTGCTTCAGTGTAACGCATGGCAGCAGGACTGTCGCCGTCTACAGAACCGAAGTTACCTTGCCCGTCTACCAGCGGATAGCGCATTGCCCATTCCTGAGCCATACGTACCATCGCAAAATATACAGAAGCGTCTCCGTGCGGGTGATACTTACCAAGTACTTCACCTACGATTCTGGCTGATTTCTTATAGGGTTTGTCTGACGTATTTCCCAGTTCCATCATTCCGTAGAGAATTCTGCGGTGAACGGGCTTAAATCCATCTCTAACATCGGGAAGGGCACGTGAAACGATGACCGACATGGAGTAGTCAATGTACGATGACTTCATTTCCTCCTCGATGTTAATCTTTATAATTCTGTCTTGTTCAAGCATTTAAAAAGATTATTAATTATACATTTGCGGTTTATCAAAAACCACGCTAAAGTACTACTTTTCCTTGATATACGAAAACTTTAACGAAGAAAGTTTTTTGCTTTTTGTAAGAGTGCCCTACCCTTATTCTTTAGGTCTGTGACACCCGGGTCTCGTACCCTCCGACACCCGGGTGTCAGGCATCACGACATCCGGGTGTCGGAGGTACTTTTATCAGTATCTAATGTTTTTTTCTATACTTAATTGTTTTATTATATTATAATGTATAAGAACAAAGGAAATAATGGCACGACATTTGTTATATAATAAATAAAGCAAATGAAGCGCATGCAAACAATATGAAATGCGTATATTTGCCAGTGAATAACCTCTTAGAAGAAGGAAGATAAGTATGAATAATCAATTCTCACAAAAAGTTTCCGATATTATCGTATATAGCAAAGAAGAGGCAAATCGCCTGAAAAGTAGCTATATAGGGCCTGAGCATTTGTTGCTTGGTATGCTTCGCGATGGTGAGGGAAAAGCAATCGAGATATTGTCTAAACTCAAAACAAACCTGACCGACATAAAGAAGCAGATTGAGGCCATACTGAAAGAGCATGCAGACGACATGCTGTTGCCTGATGCCGATGTTCCATTGTCAAATGGAGCTGCAAAGATATTGAAACTATGTATTTTAGAAGCACGAGTGATGAAAAGTCAAGTTGCAGATACGGAACATGTACTGCTGGCCATCCTTAAAGATAAGGATAATCTGGCAGCAACGGTTCTTGAAGCGAATCATGTGAATTACCAGCAGGTATTCGAACAATTGTCCTTACAGCCGGATATCAGTGCCGGCATGGGATTTACAGAAGATGATGATGACGAAGAAGAGATGAATCAATCCCGTTCGTCCCATGGATCCGGTGAACGTCAGCAACAGGCGCAGACTGCCTCCAGGAAGCCGACTAATGATACTCCGGTGCTTGATAATTTTGGTACTGATATGACTAAGGCCGCCGAGGAAGGCCGTCTTGACCCTGTGGTGGGACGTGAGCGGGAAATCGAGCGCCTGGCACAGATATTAAGTCGCCGTAAGAAGAATAACCCCATTTTGATCGGTGAACCGGGAGTCGGAAAATCGGCCATAGTGGAAGGTCTGGCACTTCGTATTATACAGAAAAAGGTGTCCCGTATTCTGTTTGACAAGCGTGTGGTTGCACTCGATATGACTGCGGTTGTTGCCGGTACCAAGTACCGCGGACAGTTTGAGGAACGCATTCGTTCCATCTTGAACGAATTGCAGAAGAATCCGAATGTGATTCTGTTCATTGACGAGATACATACCATTGTAGGTGCCGGATCGGCAGCCGGATCGATGGATGCTGCCAACATGTTGAAACCGGCATTGGCGCGTGGAGAGATTCAGTGTATCGGTGCCACTACCCTTGACGAATATCGGAAGAATATCGAAAAAGACGGGGCGTTGGAGCGTCGTTTCCAGAAGGTAATGGTAGAGCCTACTACAGCTGACGAAACGTTGCAGATTCTTCGTAATATTAAGGATAAATATGAAGATCATCACAACGTAAATTATACGGATGCGGCATTGGAAGCTTGTGTCAAGTTGACAGACCGTTATATAACCGACCGTAACTTCCCGGATAAAGCTATTGATGCACTCGATGAAGCCGGTTCGCGTGTACATCTTACCAATGTGAGTGTACCCAAGGAAATAGAAGATCAGGAGAAGTTGATCGAAGAAGCTAAAAATAACAAGAACGAGGCTGTCAAATCACAGAATTTCGAACTTGCTGCCAGTTTTCGCGATAAGGAAAAAGAACTTGCTGTCCAGTTGGATGTGATGAAGAAAGACTGGGAGGAACGTTTGAAGGATAATCGTGAGACGGTGGATGAGGAAGAAATCGCAAATGTCGTATCAATGATGTCCGGCATTCCGGTACAGCGTATGGCACAGGCGGAAGGCATCAAGTTGGCAGGCATGAAAGAAGACCTGCAATCGAAGGTGATAGCTCAGGACGATGCTATCAAAAAGCTGGTCAAGGCCATTCTGCGCAGCCGTGTCGGACTGAAAGATCCGAATAAACCGATTGGTACATTTATGTTCCTAGGCCCTACCGGCGTTGGTAAAACTCATCTGGCCAAGGAATTGGCTAAATATATGTTTGGTTCTTCGGATGCATTGATCCGTATCGATATGAGTGAGTTTATGGAGAAATTCACAGTCTCACGCTTGGTTGGAGCGCCTCCGGGATACGTAGGATACGAGGAAGGCGGACAATTGACAGAGAAAGTACGCCGTAAACCCTATTCTATCGTATTGCTTGACGAAATAGAAAAGGCGCATCCCGATGTGTTCAATCTGCTTCTCCAGGTGATGGACGAAGGTCGGCTGACTGACAGTTATGGCAGAATGGTTGACTTCAAGAATACTGTTATTATCATGACATCGAATATCGGAACCCGCCAGTTGAAAGAGTTTGGGCGTGGAGTCGGTTTTGCCACTCAAAGCCGTCTTGACGATAAAGAATTCTCTCGCAGCGTGATTCAGAAGGCTCTGAATAAATCGTTTGCACCCGAATTTATAAATCGTGTTGACGAAATCATCACCTTTGACCAGTTGTCATTAGAAGCTATAACGAAGATTATCGATATTGAGTTGAAAGGACTGTATAACAGAATCGAATCTATCGGCTATAAACTGGTCATTGAAGACAAGGCTAAACAGTTTGTCGCTTCAAAAGGCTATGATGTCCAGTACGGTGCACGTCCGCTGAAGCGTGCCATCCAGACCTATCTGGAAGACGGCTTATCGGAACTTATCATTTCGGCTGATCTGAATGAAGGAGATACGATCACTGTCTCTTTAAATGAAGAAAAGGGTGAGTTGGAAATGAAGAATGAAGCCAAAACGGCTGAATAATCCGACTGTTTCTTTCAAACATACGTCAAAATGTCAGACCAGCATGGTCTGGCATTTTTTTTGTCTCTATTCAGGCAATAAAGAAATTCAATTATTAATAACCAAGATCATTTAAAAAATATACGTTATTATGCAAAAAGGTAATATTGGGGTTACAACAGAGAACATTTTCCCTATCATCAAAAAGTTTTTGTACAGTGACCATGAAATCTTCCTGCGGGAATTAGTATCCAATGCCGTTGATGCCACTCAGAAGTTGAATACATTGGCTTCTATCAGTGAATTTAAGGGCGAACTGGGTGATTTGACCGTTCACGTTTCATTAGGCAAAGACACCATTACCATCTCCGATCGTGGTATCGGTTTGACTGCTGAAGAGATTGATAAATATATCAACCAGATTGCCTTTTCGGGAGCTAACGATTTCCTTGAAAAATATAAAAACGATGCGAATGCCATCATTGGACACTTCGGACTTGGGTTCTACTCTGCATTCATGGTTTCCAAGAAGGTTGAAATTATCACCAAATCATATAAAGAAGGTGCACAGGCCGTAAAATGGACTTGCGACGGTAGTCCGGAGTTTACACTTGAAGAGGTGGAGAAAGCGGATCGTGGTACAGATATCGTATTGTATATTGATGATGATTGCAAGGAGTTTCTCGAGGAGTCACGCATCTCTGCCCTCCTGAAGAAATATTGCAGCTTCCTGCCCGTTCCCATCGCTTTTGGTAAAAAGAAAGAGTGGAAAGACGGCAAACAAGTAGAGACGGCGGAAGATAATGTCATCAATGACACCATTCCTTTGTGGACAAAGAAACCGAGTGAATTGTCGGACGAAGATTATAAAAAATTCTATCGTGAGCTTTATCCGATGTCAGACGAACCTTTGTTCTGGATTCATTTGAATGTAGACTATCCGTTCCATCTGACCGGTATCCTCTACTTCCCGAAGGTAAAGAGCAATATTGATTTGAATAAGAATAAGATTCAGTTGTATTGTAATCAGGTTTATGTTACGGATTCTGTAGAAGGTATTGTTCCGGATTTCCTTACTCTGCTCCATGGTGTGCTCGATTCACCGGATATTCCTTTGAATGTATCCCGTTCTTACCTGCAAAGTGATTCGAACGTGAAGAAGATCTCTACCTATATTTCGAAAAAGGTATCAGACCGTCTGCAATCTATCTTTAAGAATGATCGCGCTCAGTTCGAAGAGAAGTGGAATGATTTAAAAATCTTTATTAATTATGGAATGCTCACTCAAGAGGATTTCTATGATAAAGCACAAAAATTCGCCCTTTTCACCGATACGGATGGCAAACATTACACCTTTGAGGAGTACCAGACTTTGATTAAAGATAATCAGACAGATAAAGATAAAAACCTGATCTATCTGTATGCCAATAATAAGGACGAACAGTTTGCCTATATCGAAGCTGCCAAAAATAAAGGTTACAATGTGCTGTTGATGGACGGGCAACTGGATGTGGCCATGGTAAGTATGCTCGAACAGAAACTGGAGAAATCTCGCTTCACCCGTGTAGACAGTGATGTTGTCGACAACCTGATTGTGAAAGAAGATAAGAAGAGCGATGTGCTTGAGGCTTCAAAACAAGAAGCTCTGTCAGCAGCCTTCAAGAGTCAGTTGCCGAAAATGGAAAAGGTTGAATTTAATGTCATGACTCAGGCTTTAGGCGAAAACGGCTCTCCCGTGATGATAACACAGAGCGAATATATGCGCCGTATGAAGGAAATGGCCAATATTCAGGCTGGCATGAGTTTCTATGGTGAAATGCCCGATATGTTTAATCTGGTATTGAATTCAGACCATAAATTGGTGAAAGAAGTATTGGCTGATGAAGAAAAAGAGTGCAGTGCTGCCATTGCTCCTATACAGACGGAACTGGAAGATGTGACAAAACGTCGTGATGCACTCAAGAAAAAACAAGAAGGCAAGAAAGACGAAGATATCCCTACTGCGGAGAAAGATGAACTCAATGATCTGGATAAGAAATGGGATGAGTTGAAGCAGCAGAAAGATTCTATTTTTGCCGGATATGCAGGCAAAAACAAAGTGGTACGTCAGTTGATCGATCTGGCATTGTTGCAAAACAATATGCTGAAAGGTGAAGCATTAAATAACTTTGTAAAAAGAAGCATTGAGCTGATTTAAGCAGCCGCTTTTTAATTTCATAATATCATTCAAAGAGCATTACGTGCATGAAAATGTATCGTAATGCTCTTTTTTCATTAGAAATGTATGTCAGCTGTCGGTAAATTGGAAACTATTGTATATATTTGAACGATGATTTAACCCTCTATATAGTGTTTTGCTGGACCTTATGAAGAAAAATCTTTTATTGTTATTTCTTTTTTTACTGTTTTTGCCAATGCTTGTCCAGGCACAGAAAGTCGGATTGGTATTGAGTGGCGGCGGTGCTAAAGGACTGACGCATATTGGAATTATTCGTGCTCTAGAAGAGAATAATATCCCGATAGATTATATAACCGGTACTTCTATGGGAGCCATTGTGGGCTCCCTTTATGCCATGGGGTATTCGCCTGACGACATGGAAACCTTACTGAAATCAGAAGATTTCAAGCGATGGTATTCCGGTGAGGTGGAAGAAAAATACATGTACTATTTTAAGAAGAATCTTCCCACGCCGGAGTTTTTCAATATACGTTTTTCCTTTAAGGACTCGTTGAGCCTGAAGCCGCAGTTTCTGCCGACCAGTGTTGTTAATCCTATCCAGATGAACCTTGTCTTTATCGATCTGTATGCGCGCGCTACGGCTGCATGTGACGGTGACTTTGATAAACTTTTTGTACCATTTCGTTGTATCGCATCGGATGTGTATAACAAGAAGCAGCTGATTCTGAAGCGTGGTGATCTGGGTGACGCCGTACGGGCTTCTATGAGTTTTCCCTTTATGTTCAAGCCTATCGAGATAGACAGCATGTTGGCTTACGACGGTGGAATCTATAATAATTTTCCAACCGACGTGATGCGTGAGGATTTTCATCCGGACATCATTATCGGTAGCGTTGTATCTACTAATCCGGGAAAGCCGAAAGAGAATGATCTGATGAGCCAGATAGAAAATATGGTTATGCAGAAGACAGACTACTCTCTTCCTGATTCTGCCGGTATTTTGATGACTTTCAAATATAATGATGTAAGTCTGATGGACTTCCAACGCATCGATGAGCTCGAGAAAATAGGATATGACCGTACAATGAGCCTGATGGACTCCATCAAAAGCCGTATTCACCGTAGGGTTAATGTGGATAATATCCGTTTAAGGCGGTTGGTGTATAAAAGCAATTATCCTGAACTCAGATTTAAGAACATCTATATCGACGGAGCTAATACTCACCAACAGGTGTACATAAAGAAAGAGTTTCATACCTCGGACGATAAAGAATTTACGTATGAGGATCTGAAACGGGGATATTTCCGTTTACTTTCGGATAACATGATTTCGGAGATTATTCCCCATGCCGTTTTCAATCCGGAAGATGATACGTACGATTTGCATCTGAAAATAAAGATGGAGAATGAATTTTCGGTTCGTGTGGGAGGTAATGTGTCTACGACCAGCTCCAATCAGATTTATCTGGGACTTGCATACCAGAACCTGAACTATTATTCGAAAGAGTTTACGCTTGACGGACAGTTGGGCAAAATATATAATAATGCTCAGTTCATGGCCAAAGTCGATTTTGCCACTACTATCCCGACATCCTATCGTTTTATCGCTTCCATCAGTACTTTCGATTATTTTAAAAAAGATAAGCTTTTCTCTAAAAACGATAAACCGGCTTTTAATCAGAAGGATGAGCGATTCCTGAAATTGAAGGTCGCTCTTCCTTTCTTATCCAGCAAAAGATTGGAATTGGGCTTTGGAATTGCGCAGATAGAGGATCGATACTTTCAGAATAATGTGATTGATTTTGATAAGGACAAATATGATAAGAGCGGATATCGCCTGTTTGGTGGTTCCGTTAGTTTTAATGGCAGTACACTGAACTCCAGGCAATTCCCGATTCAAGGTGCAAGAGAGGCCTTGGTTGCTCAGATATTTACGGGAAATGAAAGTTTTCGTCCGGGGGTTAATTCGGAGAATAAAAAGCCCGTAAAAGAAAAGCATTCGTGGTTACAGTTGTCATATATGAAGGAGAAATATCATAAGATGGGTGCTAATTGGATATTGGGATGGTATCTGGACGCAGTTTATGCCTCTAAGAACTTCTCAGAGAACTATACGGCCACTATGATGCAGGCTAGTGAGTTTGCCCCCACTGCACATAGTAAATTGACGTATAACGAAGCTTTCCGTGCCAATCAATATGTTGCTGCCGGAATACGTCCCATTTATCGTTTAAACCAGATGTTTCATGTCCGTGGAGAATTTTATGGTTTTTTGCCTATTTTCCCAATTGAACGGAACTCCATTAATAAGGCTTATTATGGAAAAGCATTTTCCCGATTCGAATATTTAGGAGAAATTTCAGTGGTTTGTCAATTACCATTTGGAGCTATCTCTGCATATGTAAATCATTATAGCTCACCAAGAAGGGAGTGGAATGTAGGGCTGACACTCGGCTGGCAACTGTTTAATTACCGGTTCATCGAATAATTTATTTGCAAAAAAAGTTCCCCAAAAGCTTGCAAATTCAAGAAAAGGCCGTATCTTTGCACCCGTTAAACAAAAACAATGGTCGCGTAGCTCAACTGAATAGAGTAGCTGACTACGGATCAGCCGGTTACAGGTTTGAATCCTGTCGCGATCACTTTAAGGTTTAACAAATGGCCGCGTAGCTCAACTGAATAGAGTAGCTGACTACGGATCAGCCGGTTACAGGTTTGAATCCTGTCGCGGTCACTCTAAGAAAATAACGATAAACGGTCGCGTAGCTCAACTGAATAGAGTAGCTGACTACGGATCAGCCGGTTACAGGTTTGAATCCTGTCGCGGTCACTCTAAGAAAATAACGATAAACGGTCGCGTAGCTCAACTGAATAGAGTAGCTGACTACGGATCAGCCGGTTACAGGTTTGAATCCTGTCGCGATCACAAAAACCTCCATAATCAAATTATGGAGGTTTTTTGCTTTCTTGCATTATCTCTTTTATTGGATCATACCTAAATTCTGAGGGATTCCTCTTTTTAATTGGCAGTCTGTACTGAGTCCGGTACTAAAACAAGCCTAAAACCTCCATATTCATCACGATAGTTTGGCACGTCATAGTCAATATATGACACTCGGCAGCCTTTTGCAGTACCACCCCAACTACCACCTCGCAAGACCCGGCGGAAAAAGGCAGATGTACCATTAAATGGCCATCCGGGATGGACAGATTTACCGTTTTGAGAGTATTCTTGAGTGTACCAATTGTCACACCATTCCCATACATTGCCACTCATGTCGTACAATCCTAATTCATTAGGCTTTTTCATACCTACCGGATGTGTAGTCCCTTTGTCTCCATATTTACTTTTTTGATAATTTTCAATATACCAGGCAACTTCATCGATATCATTACTTCCGCTGTATTTGTATTTTTCACTATACTTGCCACCGCGTGCGGCATATTCCCATTCAATATCAGTAGGCAGGCGAAATGTTTTGTTTGTAAGGGTGTTCAATTTGCTTATAAACTTTTGCGTGTCATTCCAACTGATATACTCTGCCGGACAATCTTCACATCCTGAATTGTATGATTGATCGAAATCAGTCCCCATAACTGCTTTCCACAGTTTCTGGGTAACTTCATACTTTCCGATATAAAAGAACGGTAGAGTTTCCTCATGCGTTGGTTTTTCATTGTTTTCGCAATCATTACCTTGCTCACTTGTGCCTCCCATAATAAAGGTTCCACCTTCTACCGGAATCATTTCAAAGCTCTCTCCATTTACAGTAAAAGAAAGAGCAGGCAGTCGTTTCTGGTCGGATTTGTGTTGAATGCAACCGGTAGTACCACCTAAAACAAGAATAAAAACTAAGATGGTAAATATATTCTTTTTAGATAAATGGAGTTTAATATTTAGGAGTGTTTTCATTTATTTGAATATTAAATTATTAGTAACCTGTTAAATGTATAAAATTTAATTAATGTAGTGACCTTATAAGGTGTATGATATAACTTTGTTTAACGTTTAGGGATTTTATAATGGTGGTGTTTCCACTCTATACCGACAGTAGCAAAGGAAAAGCGCAGAAAAATGAAACTGTAACAGCTTTATCTCGTTGAAAAACAATAAAAAAGTATTGTTGGCTATTCGTTGCAAACGGTACTTTCCTTATATTTGCAATACAGAATATCAAGGATATATGGCAGAGAAGATTTAAGAATAGGCTATGAATATAGAAGAATTTAGAGAATATTGCCTTTCATTTAAAGGTGTGCATGACCGGATGCCCTTTAAAAAAGCAACATCTGAATATGACAGAGATTTACTCGTCTTTTATGTAATGGATAAATGGTTCTGTTTTGTGAATATAGACGCATTCGATTTCTGTAATATAAAATGTAATGCCGGACAGATAGAGGATTTGCTAGACAAATATGAAGGAGTACAACCGGGCTATCACATGAATAAAAAACATTGGATTAGTGTCTATTTTGATAAAGACGTTCCGGATAAAATGATTAAGGACCTGGTAAAGCAATCGTATGAAATTGTTGTATCTTCCTTGGCGAGACGAGAGAGGGAAATATTACAAGCTATGTAAATGACACCATTACTTATAGATATGGAGTACTTTTGTGTCAAAGTCTATTTTTCATCGGGCATTCATATACTGAACGAAAAAAATAAATATACTGCATGAAACAGCTTATTGATTTAGAAAATTGGAATAGAAAAGAACATTTTAAATTCTTTTCTGCTTTTGACGACCCATTCTTTGGGATCACTACTTTGGTCGACTTTACGAATACCTACCATCAAAGTAAGGATGAGAAAAAGTCTTTCTTTTTGTACTCTGTACATTTTCTGCTGCAATGTGTAAATGAAGTAGAGGCTTTTAAATTACGCATTGAAGGCGAACAAGTAGTGAAATATGATTTTATCCATTTATCACCTACCATAGGACGTGAAGATGGAACATTCGGTTTCGGTTTTTTTGAATACGATGCAGACCTTGAAGTATTTATACAAAATGCTGAAAAAGAAATAGAAAGAGTGAAAAACAGTACTGGCCTGTCTTTTTCCGAAAATATAGGCCGGTTAGATCTTATCCGCTATTCGGCTTTGCCTTGGTTCGCATTTTCAGAGATGAAACATGCTGTTTCTTTTGGCAGAGGTGATTCTGTACCGCGCATTTCCACTGGAAAATTAATAAAAGAGAATGGTGCATACCTGCTTCCAATTTCAATTTCCGGTCATCACGCTCTTATGGATGGGCGTAATGTGGCAGAACTTATCGAGAAGTTAGAAACAACAAAGAAATAAATATCATATAAATATACTAAATGGGACGCTTCAGCTGAATTAGGAAAAATAAAGGAGAATGTGTCAAAATTCTGTGGTAAGTTATGACGCACTCTCCTTTATTCCGTAAGTTGATGAAAAAATTATTGATACCTCGGGATTACTTTGGTCGTTAACATTTTATATTCAGTTCATTGAGTACTTTACGAATCGCTTCAAATGTGGTGATGCGTGTCGGTACTAGTGGTAAACGGAGTTTATTCTCGATCATTCCCATAGCGTTCAACATGGATTTTACTCCGGCTGGGTTTCCGTCTACAAATAAGAGGTTAAACAGTTCCGTAAATTTATGGTGTATGGTCAGTGCATTGGCAAAGTCGCCCTGCAGCGCCAAACGGGTCATTCTGCTGAATTCACGTGGAAAGGCGTTTCCAATAACCGAAATGACTCCTACGGCTCCCAATGTAATCAGCGGGAAAGTAATACCGTCATCTCCGGAAATAACGTCAAAGTTAGCCGGTTTGTTTTTAATGATATCATCCATCTGGGTGATATTACCAGAAGCCTCTTTAATGGCTATAACATTCTGAAAGTCCTTAGCAATGCGCAAAGTGGTCTCTGCGGTCATATTAACTCCTGTACGTCCCGGAACATTATATAATACGATGGGAAGCTCTGTAGCGCTTGCAATTGCTTTATAGTGCTGATAAATTCCTTCTTGTGAGGGTTTATTGTAGTAAGGGACAACGGATAAGATAGCATCTACTCCGGTGAAATCGTCGTTTTTGAGTGTCTCTACAACTGCGCGTGTATTGTTACTTCCGACTCCCAGCAGGATGGGGATTTTTCCGTTGACACGGTCGATTACCATCTTTTTGATTTTCTTTTTTTCTTCTTCACTCAAGGTCGGAGTTTCGGCTGTAGTTCCCAGCACACACAGAAAATCTGCATTATTTTGCAGCAGATAGTCTACCAGTCGCATTAACGCATCGTAATCAACGCTTTCATCCTCTTTGAAAGGAGTAATCAGCGCTACCCCCATTCCTTTCAATCTAGTCTGTATCATGAGTATTAATAATAATCTCTAAATATTTTGCTCGCAAAAGTACGAATATTTTCTTTTTTTACAGCAATAATAATATATAAAATAAGATTATTGCAGAAAAATGTTACGATATAAGCTTTAAAAATTCCTCTTCGTTCATAATTTTAATTCCCAGTTTACTTGCTTTTTCTAATTTCGCAGGTCCCATATTGTCTCCGGCCAGAATAAAACTGGTTTTAGAAGAGATGCTTCCCACGTTCTTGCCACCGTGTTTTTCGATAAGATCCTTGTATTCATCTCTTGAATGGTGGGTGAATACTCCACTGATGACAATGGATTGTCCGGCCAATTTATCGGTATGTCCGCTCAAGTCTTCTTCAGGTCTGTATAGTTGCAATCCTGCTGTTTTTAATCGGTCCACCAATTTACGATTTGATTCATTCGCAAAGTAGTTAAGGATACTCCGAGCTATTTTTTCACCGATTTCATCGATATTGATCAGAGTTTCCAGATCTGCATTTTCCAACTCTTCTATGTCTTTAAAAGATTTGGCTATTTTTTTAGCTACCGTTTCGCCTACAAAACGAATACCTAATGCAAAAATTACTCTTTCAAAAGGTACCTCTTTGCTTTGCATGATTCCTTTAATGATGTTTTCCGCAGATTTGTCTCCCATACGGTCCAAGCCTCTGATGTCATCTGTCGTCAGTTGATAGAGGTCGGCTGTGTCATGAATCAGTCCTAAACGGTAGAACATGTCGACGGTTTCAGGTCCTAATCCGTCTATATTCATTGCTTTCCGGCTGATGAAGTGCTCTATTTTTCCTTTGATTTGTGGTGGACAGGCGATCTCATTCGGACAATAATGGGCGGCTTCTCCTTCGTATCTTATCAGCTTACTGCCACATTCCGGACAGTGAGTGATGAATTTTACCTTTTCACCGATCATGAAGCGGACCGACGTATCCACACCGGTTATTTTGGGGATGATTTCTCCTCCCTTTTCTACGTAGACCATATCGCCTATATGCAAATCGAGTCCTTCAATGATATCCGCATTATGCAATGATGCGCGTTTCACTACTGTGCCCGAAAGTTGTACCGGGTCGAGATTGGCTACCGGTGTTACGGCGCCGGTTCTCCCTACCTGATAGGTTACCATGTTCAAGCGGGTCAGTGCACGTTCAGCCTGAAATTTATAGGCAATGGCCCAGCGGGGAGACTTGGTTGTGAACCCAAGATTCCTTTGCTGCTTGAGGCTGTTTACTTTCAGTACGATTCCGTCTGTAGCAACGTTCAGGTTTTTGCGCTCTACGTCCCAATAGTTGATAAAGTCGAAGACTTCTTGTAGTGTCTGGCACTTACGCATTAACGGGGAAATCTTAAATCCCCATTTGGCTGCTTCCTGCAGATTTTCATAATGTCCGTCAGTCGGCAGATTATCGCCAAGCAGATAATAGAGATAGGCATCCAGCTTACGGGAAGCCACGATGGCGGAATTTTGTAATTTCAATGTTCCCGATGCGGCATTTCTCGGATTTGCAAAGAGAGGTTCTTCGCGGGCCTCTTTTTCCCGGTTTAATTCTTCGAAAACTTCCCATGGCATCAAGATTTCTCCACGAATTTCGAAAACTTCCGGATAATTATCTCCATGTAGGACGAGAGGAATACTCCGAATGGTCTTTACGTTGTCTGTTACATCGTCCCCTTTTTCACCGTCACCGCGGGTTACCGCGCGGATCAGTTTACCATTTTCGTAAGTTAAAGAGATAGAGGTACCATCATACTTCATCTCGCAACAAATCTCAAAATCTTCATTCAAAGCTTTACGCACTCTGTCATAGAAGTCGGTTACTTCATTCTCCGAATATGTATTCGACAATGAAAGCATCGGATATTTGTGCGCTACTTGGGTAAAATTCTTATTGATATCGCTACCTACACGCATAGTAGGCGAGTTTTCGTCTTTATATTCCGGATGTTCCTGTTCCAGGTCCTGAAGTTCCCTCATTAAATCGTCGAATTCTTTATCTGAGATTTCCGGGGCATTCAGCACATAATAATTGTAATTATGCTGATGGAGTTGGAGACGGAGTTGCTCTATTTTTTCTTTTACAGTCATATATTCTTAGGATTGTTTTAGGCAAAAATACGGGTTTCTCTTCAAATATTTGTACTTTTGCGAAAAATTAAAGATTATGCGTATCGATATTATAACGGTTTTGCCCGAAATGATTGAGGGCTTTTTCAATTGTTCTATTATGAAACGGGCCCAGGACAAAGGACTCGCTGAAATTCATATTCACAATTTACGTGATTATACCGAAGACAAGTATCGCCGGGTGGATGACTATCCATTTGGAGGTTTTGCCGGTATGGTGATGAAGATAGAACCTATTGAACGGTGTATTAATACCCTGAAAGCAGAGCGTGATTATGATGAAGTGATATTTACCACACCTGATGGAGAGCAGTTTGATCAGAAGATGGCTAATAGTTTGTCTTTATCCGGTAATCTTATCATTTTATGCGGGCATTTTAAAGGTATCGATTATCGCATCCGGGAGCATTTGATCACAAAAGAAATCAGTATTGGAGATTATGTTTTGACCGGCGGTGAATTGGCTGCCGCCGTTATGGCGGATGCTATCGTTCGAATTATTCCGGGTGTGATTTCTGATGAACAGTCCGCCCTTTCTGATTCTTTCCAGGATAATTTGTTGGCGGCACCTGTTTATACTCGTCCGGCAGAATATAAGGGGTGGAAAGTACCCGAGATTCTGCTTTCAGGGCACGAAGCGAAGATTAAGGAATGGGAACTTCAACAGTCGTTGGAACGTACTAGGAGACTGCGTCCGGATCTGTTGGAAGATTAACTTATGTTGTATATAAAAAAGAATGCCTTTCTAATGGAGAAAGGCATTCTTTTTTTATGAAATATATTATTAATAAAAGGAATAGTCTTTGAGCAAACTCATACTTTCCGATCCGGGGTGCTTCGATTGATTTCGTGAGCAGACTGAGATAAGCGTATCCGCATTTGGATAGCATTTTAAAGTCAAACTGCAGCGAAGGGGTATGATGTGTTTTTGACTATACCTCAAGTGCACCTATAATTTCAGAAACAGACTTGCATCCGTGTCTTTCCAGGTAATCGTTTATACCATCTATAACTTTGATGGTGACAGCCGGATCTATGAAATTTGCCGTACCAATCTGTATGGCTGAAGCACCTGCAAGCATGAACTCGACAGCATCTTTCCAATTCATGATACCGCCTAGTCCTATGACCGGAATATTTACTGCTTTAGCAACTTGCCACACCATTCTTAGTGCGATGGGTTTTACTGCTGCACCGGACATGCCACCTGTCACTGTTGAAAGGATGGGGCGTTTGCGCTCAGCATCGATGGCCATTCCCAGCAATGTATTGATTAATGATACACTATCGGCGCCGTTGGCCTCGGCTGCCCGTGCCATTTCTGCTATATCTGTAACGTTGGGAGATAGCTTGACGATAAGTGTCTTTTTGTAAGCAGAACGCACTGCTTGTACAACTTCTGATACTCCTTTAGTTGTCACCCCAAATGCCATACCTCCTTGTTTTACATTAGGACAAGAGATGTTTAATTCGATAGCAGGAATTTTGTCAAGTTCATTAATGATCTCTGCAGTCTTTACATAGTCTTCAATGGCTGATCCGGAAACATTCACAATCATGTGGGTCTGAATGTCTTTGATACGGGGATAAATGTGATTTGAGAAATATTCTACACCCTTATTTTGCAGTCCTACAGCGTTTAACATACCGGAAGGGGTCTCTGCCATGCGGGGATACGGGTTACCTTCACGTTTGTGAAGAGTAGTACCCTTTACAATGATACCGCCTATTCGCGTTATATCAATAAAATCCGCAAATTCCTCACCATATCCAAATGTACCCGAAGCTGTCATTACCGGGTTCTTCATTTGTAGTTTACCAATGTTTACACTTAAATCTGCCATAATAGTTTATTTATATTGAAAACAGGACCTTCTTTACAAACGCACAAATGCCCCTCTGTGGTGTTTTCAACGCAACAGAGGCAGGCTCCTATGCCACATGCCATTGTATTTTCCAATGATACTTCGCAATTGATATCGTTACCTTTGGCATATTTGGCTACTGCCATCATCATGGGTTTCGGGCCACATGTATAAATCTGCTCGAATTTTATTTTATTCAGTATGGAATGTTGGGTCACATATCCCTTTTCTCCATGGCTGCCGTCTTCGGTTGTAGTATAGACCTCTCCGTAAGCGGCAAAATCTTCTAATTGGAGCAGATCTTTGTTGCTGCGTGCCCCCAAAAGGAATGTTGGTTTACTGCCGTTTTTAGCAAGTTGTTCACCCAAGTAGAGCATAGGGGCAGTCCCTACACCTCCGCCCACTAATAATAGCTTATCAGAAGGCTTTTCGGGCATTGTGAAGCTATTTCCGAGTGGGAGTACTACATTGATAATCTCTCCTCGATTTACTTGCGCAAGACGTTTTGTTCCATCACCTACAAGTTGGATCAGAAACCATACTTCGTTGCGTTGTCTGTCTACATAATTAATAGAAATGGGGCGACGCAGGAAAGTGGTGGGTGAACCATCTATCCGAATTTCCGCAAACTGTCCCGGTAGCATATCCGGGAGGACGGTCTGAGAGGTCAATTTCAGCAGCACATAGTTGGTATGCAATCTGAGATTCTCAGTTACTGTCAGGTCTAAAATAAATTTTTTCATGTATTGTTGAAAGTAAATTCGTATTCGTCCTGCAAAGATACGGGAAATTGTGCAAACAGTGATTTATCTGTCTTATTTTTCTCCTCTGAATGTCTCATACGTATTATCATCGAAGAAAATTCTTATTTCAGTTATTTTTCTGGAAGGCTTTTCTATATATCTAATTTCTTGTTTTACAATCTCTTTCGGGGTGTTTTGGGGACTTTCTAACGGCATTTCCCTGCGATTTTCCGGAGTAACTGTCCCGTTGGGCGGAATTATGGCATTCTCAGCAAATAAGGAAGGTTGAAAATCAGAAGCTGATTGGATGCTTTCTTCGGATATATTGCCTTGCCCATACAACAGCCATTCCAATTTTACATAGTTATATTTCTGATGTACTTTCATAATAACATCCAAACTGGGGTTGTTCCGCCCATTCAAAATATGAGAGAGAGTGGATTGCTGAATACCTATGCTTTCGGCGAAAGCACCGGAAGCCATATTCTCTTTTTCCATGATAATTTTAATCCTATCTTTTATTTCCATATCCTTTGAAGATTTACAAATGTATGACTTATTAGTTGATTCACAAAAGTAAAGTATTTATTTAGCTTCGCACAAAAGTAAAAAATAAAAATCACAAAAGCAAATTACAAATACAATATTAATATTTTAGATTTGTAAAGAGAGCGTGATATATTGCTCTTTATATTTTGGGTATCGATGTGTATGATTGTAATATCCATTAAATCTTTAGTTTATATCAAACTTGTATACGTCTGAAAAACAATCACTTTTGTGCGTTACTATATACCTTGATGCTCTTTATATCACAAATGTTTCTGTATCTTGGACTATTACCTGAATATTAGATTGATATATTGTTTTTTTCTTATTGAGTATTTAATCATTAGCTGGTATTAAAATAAGTGTTAACCACTCTCCTATTACATCCACAATTGTAAATGTATATATGTAATGAAGCTGTAATCACAAATGTAATTTATGATTTTATTGTATAAAAACAAAGATATTACTTTTGTGAATGTGTATTGTGTTACATACACACTTCACAACTGTCATATCCTATCGTTAAATATGCAACAAATAGTAGATATTTATCTATTTTTTCTTGTCACTGGAGAACCCTTCAAGTAAAATTTGTCACTCATAGTTTTACATATAGGCTATAATGCCAAAATATTGCATTATTTCCATATAAATGCCCGTTTAAATGAAATTATTCAATTCTGAGAGGCTTTGGTTTATTATAAATAATTGATCTACAGTATTATATATGCGTTTTGTTAGGCTGATTTTTTTTCTATTCCAGAAAATATAGATACTTTATGTATGAAAATGACATTATGATACAGGTTATGATATTCTGTTAGCATCATGATAAGGCTATGAATATTCATTGCTATCTTCAATAAGGGTTAGCTTCATTGTGCTTCTATTATATAGTATGTGTTGTATTCTTTTTATCCTTTTCTGCCTTTGGGATAAGGAATGTATCATACTGCTTTTACTGAGAAATCTATTTTATGGGAAAATAGACTCTTATTTTGACTAGGTTCGGTATTAAGGAGGCAGAATGACAGAAGGCTAAATAAGAATGTAAAAAAATAGGTTAGTTACTACCAGAGAAGAAGGTATTTGATTACGGAGGATACATTTACTCCCCATACCACACTTCGATATTGGTAAAAGTATGATATAGGGAGCAGATACTGAAATAAATTGTTTTTTAATGAAGAATCTTGAATACTAATTCACGAAGAATATCTCCATCGCTTATCGAGGTATTGCCTACACCTTTCGATTTAGCGTCTGCATATCGTATTTCTCCTACAATTTGCATTGTCTTCACTCCAGTGTATTTCCGCATTGCCGTCAGGTAATCGCGGGCCTGCCACGGGGTTTTAAGCCCTAACATGGTAGCCACTCCCTGTTCTGATTTATCCGGTGCATAGTAGGCCAACATTAGGTTTGAGTAAAAGTTGAATAGTAAAGAAAGCGTCATTTGTATCGGATTTGTTTTAGGATTTTCTTCAAAGTATTTTATTATTTTATTGGCCTTGAGTACATCCTTTTCGACCAGTGCACTACGCAATTCAAAATTATTATAGTCTTTACTTATCCCTATGTTTTTCTCTATTTGTTCAGGAGTTACGCGTTTCTGACCGCCGGGTAATGTGATGATCAGTTTTTCCAGTTCACCCGTCAAACGGCTAAGATCCGTACCCACAAAATCAGCTAACATTGCGGTAGCTTTAGGCTCCATGTCTATCCCTTTACGTTTCATATATGAACTGATAAATGCAGGCAGCTGTGCTTCTTTTATCTTTTTGGATTCGAAAAGAATACCTGTTTTTTCAATTTCTGCAGCTAACTTCTTCCTGCGGTCCAGAGCGCCATGTTTATGACAAACCACTAATATTGTTGAGTTTAACGGTTTTTGCAGGTAATAAGATAGTTCTTCTATATTGCGGATGGCTTGTGCCTCTTTTACTATCACTACCTGATGTTCTGACATCATCGGGTAGCGCTTAGCGGCATTAATCACAGTCGCCACATCCACATCTGCACCATATACTACGGTCAGGTTAAACTCTTTCTCAGTATCCGTCAGTACGTTGTCGGTAATGTAATCGGCTATTAAGTCGATATAATACGATTCTTCTCCCATCAAATAGTAGATGGGACGATATTGCTTGGCCCTCAGTTCTTTGAGGATGTCATCGCAAGTCAGTTCTTGTTTGGCCATATAAATATAAGTGTGGCGTTACCAGTCGAATTTCAGGTGTTTTACAGTTTTCTTTTCATCAATGATCATTCGTAGCGAGGCGATGCCTATCTCTACATGCTCCTCTACATAGTTTTTGGTAACGATGTTGTCGCTTTTATCAGTTTTCACTCCTTCCGGAATCATAGGTTGGTCGGATACGAGTAGTAAAGCTCCGGTCGGGATATGATTGGCAAAACCGCAACTGAACAGAGTTGCCGTTTCCATATCAACTGCCATTGCACGAGTCCTTTTCAGATACTCTTTAAAGGTGTCATCATGCTCCCAAATACGGCGGTTGGTTGTATAGACTGTTCCTGTCCAATAATCGCGAGCATAGTCACGGATAGCCGATGATACGGCACGCTGCAGCATAAATGCCGGCAGGGACGGAACCTCCGGCGGGAAATAGTCGTTTGAGGTACCTTCACCGCGGATAGCGGCAATTGGCAGAATCAGGTCACCTATTTTATTTTTTTTATCGATTCCGCCACATTTTCCCAGAAACAGGCAGGCCTTTGGAGAGATGGCACTCAGCAGATCCATAATTATGGCGGCATTGGGACTTCCCATGCCAAAGTTGATGATTGTGATTCCTTCTGCACTGGCAGAGATCATATTGGCGTCTTTACCCAAAATGGGAACATTAAATTTCTCTGCAAATATTTCTACATACTTGTTGAAGTTAGTCAACAGGATATACTCTCCAAAGTCTTCCAGGTTACGTTTGGTGTAACGGGGTAGCCAATTAGCTACGATTTCTTGCTTTGTTTTCATAAGATTCCATTAAATTTGTGCTTCCAATAGCAGGAAGCCATTATTTAACTTACAAAAATAGTAAATGTTATCGTTAAACCTACCAGTATTTGACACTAAAATCGCCACTCGAAATGGAAAAAATGTTATTTTCGATGTGATTCGCCGTCGTTATGTCGCATTGACCCCTGAAGAATGGGTCCGTCAGCACTTTGTACACTTTCTTATTGTTCATAAGGGGTATCCGTCGTCTTTGATGGCAAATGAAGTGCTGCTGAACCTGAACGGGACTAAAAAACGATGTGACACAGTGCTATACAAACGCGATCTTAGTGCCAGAATGATTGTTGAATATAAAGCTCCCCACATTGAGATTACGCAGGCTGTTTTTGATCAGATCACCCGCTATAATATGGTTTTGAAAGTTGATTATCTGGTTGTCAGTAATGGGATGCAACACTATTGTTGCCGGATGGATTATGATACTCAAAGTTATTCGTTTCTGTCGGATATTCCGGATTATGACGCTTTATAAAATTAACAATGTTAATGACTCTTTCCGGCATCTATTATCCTCTTTCCAGGAAGTTAATATCGTAAATGCAAGAAGTTAATTGTTTATCATTACGAAGTTAACTTTAACACACTATTAAAGTTAACTTCGTAATGATGGATTGTTCGTATAATAAACGGCTTGTAATCAATACTTTTGTTTCAAAAGCTAATTTTCATTGTATCGGTATGGCGCTAAGATGAAAATGCTTGGTTGACTTTTTGACAACTATAAAAAAGCCTATTGACACCCGAAACTCTGTCCGGTGACAATAGGCTGTGAAATGAAAAAGACGTTTTTTACAATAGAGAACTTGAAATAGAGGACTATTTCTTTTTCTTGCGATCCAATACGTTTTCCTGGAACTTTTGCATCAGCTCGTAGAAATTCGGGATATATACTGTTGCCAGTAACGTGTTCAGGGCCATACCGAAAACAACAGCTGCGCCGAGTGCGATACGGCTTTGCGCTCCGGCCCCTGTGGCGAACAGAAGAGGCATCACTCCCAATACGAATGCAAAAGAGGTCATCAGGATCGGACGCAGCCGGACATGCCCGGCTTCATAGGCGGCATCGCGAATAGAGTTACCTTCGGCACGGAAGTCGCGTGCAAATTCAACAATGAGGATTCCGTTTTTCGCAGAAAGGGCGATCAGTAAAATGATGCCGATCTGAGTATAAATGCTCACAGGTGTCCCCATGACAGAACAACCTATCATTGCTCCCAATAAAGCCATTGGCAATCCCATAATTGCTGATAAGGGGCTTGTCCAGCTTTCGTATTGGGCTGCCAGTACCAGGAATGCCACCAATAATGCCATGATGAATACGATGGTGGTTGTGTTGCCTGCTTGCGTCTCCTGATAGGCTACCGAGGTCCATTCGTAGCCAAACTCGTTACCCAGTTGCTCCTTAATCAGGTCTTCCATTTGCTGTATTCCCTCACCCGAACTGCTTCCCGAAGCCACGTTGCAGGTGATAGATGCTGTCGAGTACATGTTGTAACGGCTGATCTGGTCCATCCCCAAGCGCTCTTCGACTTTGGTAAAGGATGAAAATGGGACCATATCTCCTTTGGCGTTGGGGACGCTGAGTTTCAGCACGTCGTCAATTACTTTTTGAGCTTGTTCTCCGGCCTCTATCTTTACCTGATAGATACGTCCGAATTGAACAAAGTCATTGACATAGGCCGCTCCCATATAATAACTCAGTGTAGAGAATACGTTATCCAACTGAATGCCCATAAACTGTACTTTATCGCGGTCGATATTCAGGAAATACTGTGGTACATTGGCCTGGTACATACTGGATATGGATGCGAGAGCGGGTTGAGTGTGATAAGTAGCCATCAGGGTTTCGACAGCCCGTTGCATTTCAGTCGGCCCCAGGTTATTGCGATCTTCCAATTGTAGCTGTAACCCTCCTGAAGCTCCTAATCCGGGAATGGCCGGAGGTACCATTGCGAATATCTGTGCTTCCTGGATGCCATAAGCCATCTCGTTGAAACGTTCGACCACAGCCGCAGCAGTATGCTCTTTTCCTTTCCGTTGGTCCCAGTTTTTCAAGACAACGAAATAAGTACCTGTGTTGGACTGTTCGCCACCTCCCATAATAGAAAATCCGCTGATACCGATATAGTCTTTTACTTCAGGATAACTGTCCAGAATCTGATTGACTTTCCGACCCACAGCCTGTGTGCGTTCCAGACTTGAAGCCGGTGGCAACTGGATGACAGCTATGAAGTAGCCGTCATCTTCATCAGGGACGAAGGTTGAAGGCCATTTCATGAACAGGATAACAGCCACTGCCGTAATAATACCATAAGAGATCAACGCAAGGCCGGGACGGATGAGTAATCCCTTCACGATACGGTCATATAGATTCTGTGTCTTATCATATACCTTATTGAATCCCTTGTATATGAAGAAATTGGATGGCTTGTTATGCTCCAGAAACAGTGCGCATAATGCCGGGGTCAGTGTCAACGAATTAATACCGCTTAATACGGTAGATGCAGCAATGGTCAGGGCAAATTGCTTATAAAGTTGTCCGGAGATGCCGCTGATTAATGTGGTAGGGATAAAAACTGCCAATAATACCAATACCACTCCGACAATTGGTCCTGTGATTTCTCCCATTGCTTTGGTGACGGCTTCTTTGGGAGAATACTGTCCTGTCTCCAGCAAACGTGAAGCATTTTCTACTACCACAATCGCATCATCCACCACTATTGCTACGGCAAGTATCAATCCGAATAGAGTTAAAGTATTGATTGAAAATCCAAGTGCCGCCATGACTGCCAGTGTACCGATCAGTGATACCGGAATGGTGATACATGGAATGATGACAGCCCGCCAGTTCTGTAGAAACAGGAAGATAACGAGTACCACCAATAAGGTTGTTTCCAGAAAAGTAACGAGTACTTCATCAATGGATGCATTGATGACATCGGTCGTATCCAAGGTCACGTTATAGCTGACTCCGGCCGGGAAGTTTTGTGCAAGCTCCTGCATTTTTGCTTTGACTCCTTTAGAGACATCGAGCGAGTTCGAACCCGGTTGTTGATAGATAGCGATGGCAGCAGTAGGGTGTCCCTTTAGTTTGGACACTACGTTGTACGAAGAACTGCCGAGGTCGATGCGCGCCACATCTTTTAGCCGGAGCATTTTCCCTCCTTCTTCAGTTCGGATAATAATGTTGCCGAACTCTTCGGGAGACGTCAGGCGACCTTGTACATTCAAGGTATACTGATAGGCATTATTGTTGTTTTTGCCAATAGGCTGTCCGATATAACCGGCACTGACCTCTATGTTTTGTGACTGGATAGCCTGATAGATTTGTGCCGGCGAGAGGTTACGGATGCGCATTGCTTCCGGATCGAGCCAGACGCGCATGCTGTAATTGCCCGCTCCCATTACATTGACAGCCCCTACGCCGGGTACACGTGTCAATTGGTCTACCAGATTCAACTGAGCGTAGTTCGTAAGGTAAAGCCCGTCGTATACAGAGTCTTGTGCCTGCATCGTGAGAAACATCACAATATTGGACGATTGCTTCTGTACCGTTACTCCCTGAACGATGACAGGTTCCGGTAACGAAGATTGTGCTACGCTTACCCGGTTTTGAACTTGTACAGTGGCCATATCTATGTCTGTACCGACAGCAAAAGTAATGGTTAACGAATAGGCACCCGAGCTGGACGCTGTAGAGCTCATATACAGCATACCGTCTACGCCATTTACTTGCTGTTCTATGGGAATGCCGACAGTCTGGGCTACGGTCTCAGCATTTGCCCCCGGATAGAAGGCAGATACCTGTACTGTAGGCGGAGTTATCTCCGGAAACTGTGCGACAGGCAATATATTTAATGTTACCAATCCGGCCACCACGATGATCAATGCCAGTACCGTGGCGAATATAGGTCGATTGATAAAGAACTTTGAAAACATGCAGTTAACGATTAGAGGTTGGTGACTCGTGATTGACTGATACGGGCTTGACTTTCATGCCATCACGTACTTTCATCAGTGCTGTGGTGACATATTGTTCTTTGGGTGAAAGTCCGCTCTTTATCTGGCGCAATGTGTCATTGACCAGTTGTCCCGGTTCGATATGCCTGTAGCGTACTATATTCGAATCGTTTACGATGTATAGGTATTTCCCCAACTGATCTGTACCGATGGAAGCTTCCGGAACAAGCACTGCTTGTTTTGCCTCGGCATAAGGCAATGTGATACTGACGTATAGTCCGCTTTTCAGAATACCTTTCGGATTATCCAGATTGGCGCGCACGTTGAGTGTTCCTGTGTTCAAGTCGACATTGGGCGATAAATAATCCAATGTGGCCGGATAGTTTTGTGTGCCGTTCTCACCCAGGCGCACGATGACATTTTTGGGGAGTTCCTTTTCTTTACCGTTTTGAGAGAGTAGCATTGAAAGCCATTGGTTGTCGGCAACATTAAAATAGGTGTACATGCGGTCGTCTTTATAGATCGTAGCCAAAGTGACAGGTTGTGCGGCTCCGCTGATATAGCTGCCCACATCGTAAAGCGAGCGGCTGACAGTTCCGTTGAAAGGGGCACGGATATAGCAATAGCCCAGATTGGTGTGTGCAGTATTCAGAGTGGCTTCGGCATTGCTGACTGCTGCAGTGGCTTCGGCTACATTCGATTCAGCTTGTAATACTTGTATACGGCTGACCGCATCACTTTTTAGAGCCTCTTTCATGCGGCTATAGTTGTTACGGGCATATTCCAACTGTGCAAGTGCGGTTTTCAGTTGCGCTTCGGCTTGAGTTACATTATCTTTGTAGATCGTTGGTTCGATTACGAATAAGAGTTGCCCTTGCTTCACACGAGTTCCCGGTGTGAAAGAGGCGGACTGCAAGGCACCGTTGACTCTGGCTACCAGATTTACTGTTTGTTCGGTAGTCAGATATCCCGGATAATCTTTTGTTAGGGTAATGTTTTGTACGAGTGGATATGCCACACTGATTTCCGGAGTGGGCATCCCTCCTCTTTCGGTTTCTTTTTTCCCTTTACATCCGCTCATTATCAAAGGGAGGATGAGGAAAATATACATTAGTTTTTTCATTATGACAAGTCTTTATAGTTAATTATTCAGGTTTCCGGACCATCCGCCTCCCAATGCCTGATACATAGCTATCAGTTGCAGCAGAGAATATCCTCTGGCTTGAACCAGCTGGTTTTCATAACTGAGCAGTGAGCGTTGGGCATCCAGTACGTTCTGGAATGGGGTCAATCCTTGTTTGTAAAGTTCCAGCGAGAGAGTCAGGGTCTCTTGTCCCTGATTGCGCACTTCGCGCAAAGCTACTATTTGCTTGATAGAATTCCGGTAAGCGTTCATAGCGTTGTCTGTCTCTTGTACGGCGGTCAATACTGTCTGATTGAACTGGTTGATAGCCTCGTCCAATTGTGCTTTGGCCAATTTGGTAGCATTCACTAGTTGAGTTCCTTTAAAAAGCGTCCAACTCAGTGCCGGAGCAATTTCATAGGTCATACTTTTATGATGGGTCAGGTCTTTCAGGTCCTTTGCTGCATAACCAACCGATCCTTTTAGAAAGACCTGAGGCAACCAGTCCGATTTAGACGCTCCTACTAAAGCGGCTTGTGCATTGACGCTTCGTTCGGCACTGCGTATGTCCGGGCGGCGAAGTAACAAATCGGCCGGAAGCCCCACTCCGATAGGTTCCATATAATCCGGTAATGTTCCGGGAACGGTTAGAGCTGGCCGCACTTCCTGGGGATAAGTACCCAATAGTATGGCAAGAGTCGTAATGTATTGATTAATGCCCGATTCGATTTGAGGAATCGATGCTTTGGTGCTGAAGAACACCGACTTAGCCTGTGCCACATCCAGTTTAGATACGAGTCCGGTGTTGTATCTTACTTCTGTAATTTTTAATACCGCCTCTTGGGATGCACAGTTCTTTTGCACTACAGCCAATTCTTGTTGCAACTCCCGCAGGTTGATGTATGCTGAGGCTACCTGGGCACAAAGTGATATCATTGTGCCGGTATATTCTTCTTTACTGGCCGCAAAGTTTTCTTTCTGGGCTTTTACGCGATTGCGTATGCTTCCAAAGAGGTCTAACTCCCAGCTCATATTGAGCGAGGCATCATAATAATGTTGAGTCGATTGTGGCAAGTCACTGGTGTTGCCACTGCTTTGCTGGCGGGTCCATCCGGCATTCAACCCGATTGTTGGGAAAAAATTTCCACGTTCCATTCTTAAGTTGGCTTTTGCCATATTGATACGATCAATCGCAGTCAGTACCGAATAATTCTGCTTGACTGCAACGGAGATGAGTGAGTCGAGAACGGGGTCCTGAAATGCTTTCCACCATTGGTCGTCCACTGGCAATACTTGCTGAAATATTTGTGTATCTTCTTCCCATCCTTGTGGTAATGGTTTGTCCAGATAGCGGCTCGTGGCCTGTGGAAAGGCAACGGATGAAAGAAACAGCAAGAACGTGATACTTCCTATTCGTAGTTTCATAAGCTTAGGTTATTTAGAAATGAAAACATAACAACGAAAAGAAGTATTTGTTTATCCGCTCTGCAAGAGAATGGCTACGCTCAAAAGGGAATCTGTTTTCTTTAAAAAGTAAATGGGTATTTCATAAACAAAAACCCATAACTTTACTAAAATTCAATAGGAATTATAGTAAAATTATGGGTTTAAATAGTATTATAATATGTCTCACTAGTCCTCCGGAATCGGACTATCGAGCTTTATTCAGCTTTTCTTCTGATAGCTCTTTTGGTGGTAACCGGTGCTTCTTCTACTTTGTGTTCTATTTCTACACCTGCCAGTTCCGGGTCAATCATGATACGTCCACAGTATTCGCAAACGATAATTTTTTTACGTGAACGGATATCCAGTTGTCTCTGAGGCGGAATTTTATTGAAACAACCACCACATGCATCACGCTGTACGTATACAATACCTAAACCGTTACGTGAATTTTTACGGATGCGCTTGAAAGATTGAAGCAGGCGGGGTTCTATCTTTGTCTCGAGATCTTTTGCTTTATCTCTCAACTTCTCTTCTTCCTGTTTGGTCTCTTCGATGATTTCATCCAGTTCATTCTTCTTCTGGTCGAGGTCTTTCTGGCGTTCTTCCAGCGCTTTGGTATTCTTCTCTATTTCTTCAGATTTCTCCTGCTCTTCTGCAGTAAATTCTTTAATTCTCTTCTCGCAAAGTTCCATTTCCAAAGACTGGAATTCGATCTCTTTTGTCAGGAAGTCATATTCGCGGTTATTACGAACATTGTCCTGCTGTGATTTATATTTCTCAACCGAAGCTTTGGCTGCTTCAATTTCCACTCTCTTACCGGCGATAGCTGATTTGAGTTCGTCTACTTCCGACTTGATTTTGTCGATACGTGTACTCAGACCGGCAATTTCGTCTTCAAGGTCTTGTACTTCCAATGGAAGTTCACCTCTCAACGTTTTAATCTCGTCAATCTTAGATAATGTTGTTTGCAGCTGGTACAAAGCTTTCAACTTCTGTTCCACTGTCAACTCTTTCGGTTCATTTTTAGCTTCTCTTGCCATTTTACTTATAAATATTTAATGGGATTCGTGTTTACCTTACTAAATTGGAGTGCAAAATTAGGAAATAAATCCCGTATTATAGAATAAAAAATTTCTTTTGTATATTGTTCGCTTTCGTAATGCCCTATTTCAGCAAGCAAAATGTCAGTTTCACGACCGAAATAGTCGTGATATTTAATTTCACCCGTGATAAAGACATCAGCTCCGCTACGGACTGCCTGCGGAATAAGGAAAGCTCCTGCCCCTCCGCAAAGGGATACTTTCTGAATCAGGCGACCTGTAAGTTTGTTGTGCTTCAAACATCCGACTTCGAATATTCTCTTTATTCGCTTCAGGAATTCGAGTTCGGATTCAGGTTCTTCCAATTCACCGACAATTCCTGATCCGACTTGGGCCCAACTATTGTGGAGAGGATATAAGTCATAAGCCGGTTCTTCATATGGATGTTTGGAAAGCAATGCACGGATAACTTCTCCTTTTTTATATTCAGGCAGGATCGTTTCAATCCGCACTTCTGTTTCGTGATGAAGTTCTCCCACTGTTCCGCAGAAAGGATGGCTCCCTTCCTGTGCGCGGAAAGTTCCCTCCCCTTCTGTATTATAACTACACGAATCATAATTGCCTATACATCCACATCCTGCTGTGAACAAAGCATTACGGACCTCTTCAGCCTGGGCAGACGGAACAAATGTGACTAATTTTATCAGACTGCTTTCTTTAGGGTCGAGTATACGTACATTTTTTAATCCTATCTTCTCGGCTATTTTGAAATTGACTCCGCCCGGAGCATTATCCAGATTGGTATGGGCCGAATAAATAACGATGTCGTTTTTGATTGCTTTCAGAATGCATCGTTCAACGTAATCTTTACCGGTGATTGATTTATAACCTTTAAAAATAAGAGGATGATGGGATATAATGAGATTACATCCGGACGCGATGGCTTCATCCAACACAGCTTCGGTAACGTCAAGACACAACAAAGCCCCTGTTGTTTCCGCATCTGTCAATCCGATTTGCAGGCCGGCATTATCAAATCCGTCTTGCAATGGCAGAGGCGCGAACCGTTCAAGGGCGCTTACTATTTCTTTAATTTTCATTTTTAGTAGAAAATTTGCCTGCAAATATAAGAAAAAGATAGCACCTTGCCTTGCTTTTATTGATTTTTTAATATATTTACCTCCTAATTTATAAAGACTCAAACCTATGAAGGCATTTTTACCGTTACTTCTCTCTTTTTTCTTTATTATTTCATGCCAGCAACACAAAGAAGCTACTATATCTCCTATCGATGAAGAAGATGAATTGCAAGAGGAGGCCGATAGCCTTCCCCGTGCGACAGCCATTTTTTGGCTTGATAAATATCATATGAAAGAGCTGAAAAAGGACGATGTGCTTACTTTCCGTACGGCTAAGGCTAAAGTCATCATTCGGAATGATGGGACAATCGATCTTCTGTCGTTTGTGGAACAACAGCCTGGGAATGCACAACGATATATCCGTTACCGACTGAAAGATTTCAAGGTTAAGAAAATCTTGATGGATAACGGCTATATCAATCCGGGTGAACAATACGTCCAACTCCGTTATATACCTGCACTTGCAAGGCGCGTTAAATAGTGATTTCTACTATGTTTCCTTCGGGATCAAGAATAGCACTTTCAAAATAGCCGTCTCCGGTGGTTCGTGGCTCACTCTCAATAACAAAACCATCCTTACGGAGTTGTTCTGTGAGTTCCAATACAGCTTCTTTGCTACCGACAGAAAAGGAAAAATGAGCTAACCCGAGGCAGTCTTTTAATGCAGGTGTTGTGATATCTTGTCTTTGCATAATTTCCAGAGAAGCAAATCCCTGATCAAAGCTGATGAAATAAGATTCAAATCCTTTTTTAGGATTGATATACTTTTCATTACTTGTTCCGTTGAAATAAGTGATATAGAAATTTCTAAGTTCTTCTAAACGGGTAGTCCAGATGGCAATGTGACTGATGTGCATATTCCTGATAGTATCGATTAATTATTAATATTTGCACAAATATAGGTAAATATTGATAGTTATGCTTTGATTTATATCAATAATCATACAATTATCGCTTCTTTATCATTTTGTTCTTCATTGCATATTTCTCATCGACTACCCGGTCGGTAGGATAGAATGTAAATGCCATGCGCCAACCTGATTCTTGATAAATAAATTTTCTTCCGCTGGCACCATGAGATATTTTATCGTACTTTTCTTTTAAAAAGCCGCTTATTCCTTGAGGAATAGCCTTTCCGATTTGCAGGAAGTCTACGGTAATAAAAAATCCTGGGATATGTATTTCACTTATTAATTGTAAAATGGAGTCGGTTGATGTCATAGTACGGCTACTTTTGAGATTCTTTGGTTACTTGCAAAATACGTCCGTATTCATCGAACGATTTACGGGATGCCAGCGAGATGGTGATCATTAATGATAACATAGAGGCTGTGAAAGTAATGACCATAATCATCATTTGATATTTTATGGCAACGTTCGGACTGCTGCCTCCCAAAATTTGCCCGATCATCGTGCCTGGAAGTGCTACTAATCCCATAACCGCGATATTGGCAATCAGTGGGCTGAAAGATTTGATAATCGCTTCCCGTATGAATGGTGCCTGTGCTTCCTGACGAGTGGCACCATTGCCCAACAGGTAACAGTACAATTGCTGTTCACGTTTCAATCCACTATAATAAGTGTTCAAGGCAATCACGTTGCTTGATAACATATTTCCCATTAAGATTCCGAAAATGGGAATAAAATACTGGGCGCTGAATACATTATCCAGTTGTAATACAATGCCAATAAAATACATGCCCACCAGCACAACGCTACAGAGGAAACCTACTGATATAGGGATCAGGAGTATTTCACGTTTAAGTCCTGTACGTACCAAAGCTGTTTGTCCGGCTACAAAAATCATGATGATAACCCACAGGAAGTTAATCCATGGGTTATTCCACAGGAAAAGGTATTTCAGGTACATACCTATCAGGAAGAGTTGCACAATCATGCGTGCTGTCCCTATCAGGGTGGCTTTCAGTAATCCGGTTTTGAACTTCCAAAGATAGAAAAGTGGGATTACCAATAACAGTAGCCCTATAAGCAGATTAAAGTAAGATATATCAATAGTTCCCATATTCTACAGTGTGATTAGCTGGTTACATCCGTAAGCGAATGTCCGGTCATGAGAAACGGCGAGTATAGCCGTTCCCTTTTCTGCCTGATTACGGAAGAAAGCTAAAACTTTGTCTGTGGAACCGGCATCGAGTGCAGATGTCGGTTCATCTACAATAATCAAAGGTTTTTCCAGCATGGCTGCAACGGCTATCATAATGCGCTGGCGCTGACCACCCGATATTTCGCCTACCCGTTTCTGATAGAGCTCTTTGTCCAGTCCTAATTCATCAAAACAAGTGAAAAGCTTTTCTTCGGAAAAAGAGATGTGTCGATTGGCTTTCAATGCAAAAGGAAGCGATATCATTTCTTTTACCCATTCGGAGGGCAGGGCTAACTCCTGTGGAATCCAAGCTATATGTCTGCGTATGGCATCGATAGTAGTAGGTTCAAGCAAGATACCTCCTACTTTGATTTTGCCTTTTCTTAATGGGACAAATCCCATGATTGCATTGAGTAGAGAGGTTTTTCCACGTCCTGATTGACCTGCTATGCAAGCTGTCTCGCCTTTATTTAGTCGCATACAAAATTCCGAGAAGAGTATATCCTCGCCGAAAGCAATGCATGCATTGTCTATTTGTAACATCGTGTATCTTTAAATCTATCTTGCAAAGTTAGTCAAAATTCATAATATGTGCGGGATTTCTTTTATCTTTGTGTCACTAATTAATGAACGAGATATGATACTGAACGAACGAGACAGTCGCCACGAACATGTATTAAATGTGGCACGGCAGATGATGACTGCTGCCCGTACGGCCCCTAAGGGAAAAGGAATTGACATCATAGAAACTGCAATTGTTACCGGTGAAGAAATACAGCAACTCTCGGATACGTTGAAAGCCATGTTCGAAGAGTTTGGTATGAAATTTTTTTTGCGGGATGCAGATAATATTCTTCAGGCTGAGTGTATCTTATTAATAGGTACGCGTGAGCAAGCTCAAGGATTGAATTGCGGTCATTGTGGATATGCTACATGTTCCGGACGTTCTGAAGGTGTCCCCTGTGCGTTGAATAGCATTGATGTAGGCATTGCAATTGGTTCGGCATGCGCTACAGCGGCTGATTTGCGCGTAGATACCCGTGTCATGTTCTCAGCCGGATTGGCTGCCCAACGTCTTGAGTGGTTGAAAGGATGTCATCAGGTAATGGCTATCCCGGTTAGTGCTTCTTCCAAGAATCCTTTTTTCGATCGTAAACCTAAGTAATATAGGTAGCGAGTGGCATTTATTACTATTGGTGTAGTGTCCGTTCGCTATTTATGATTTATTCTTTAAAAACTAAAAAAAATGGGAATAATGGTTGGTCTTCCTACTTCAGGAGGCACAGAGAAAGATTTGCAATTGAACTTTGGTTTAACTGTTAATGATCAAGTAGAGATGTTAGCCCCCTTCTTGCCTGCAGAGTGGTTTCTGCAAAGTGGTATACAACTAACTTGGCCGCATGCCGGGACAGACTGGGCATATATGTTGGCTGAAGTTCAGGAATGTTTTATAAATATAGCCCGTGAGATTGCGAAACGTGAACTTTTGCTTATTGTCACCCCCTATCCTGAGGAGGTGCGTAAGCAGATCATTGGTACGGTGAATATGGATAATGTACGTTTCCTGAAGTGCGACACGAATGATACTTGGGCGCGCGATCATGGAGCAATTACTTTGATGGATACAGGTGGAGCAAGTTTGCTGGATTTTACTTTCAATGGTTGGGGAGAAAAGTTTGAGGCTCGTTTAGATAATCAGATAACTCGCCGGGCAGTAGAAGCCGGTGCACTGAAAGGGCAATATAAAGATTGTCTGAATTTTGTACTCGAAGGTGGTTCCATCGAAAGTGACGGAGCCGGTACTTTGCTCACTACTTCCGAATGTTTATTGTCTCCACATCGTAATTCGCCGATGAATCGTGTTGATATAGAAGAATATCTTTGCAGAGTATTCCATTTACAACGGGTTTTATGGCTCGATCATGGATACTTATCGGGAGATGATACGGATAGCCATATAGATACATTGGCTCGCTTTTGTTCTCCGGATACTATTGCGTATGTAAAGTGTACCGACTCTGAAGATGAACATTACGAGGCGCTATGCAAAATGGAAGAGCAATTGAAAACGTTCCGCACTACATCAGGTGCTCCTTATCGTTTATTGGCATTGCCTATGGCAGACAAAATAGAAGTAGAGGGAGAGAGATTGCCTGCAACGTATGCCAATTTTTTGATAATGAATGATGTTGTACTTTATCCGACTTATAATCAACCGGAAAATGATAAATTGGCGAAAGAAGTGCTGTGTGAGGCTTTTCCGACATACGAAGTGGTAGGCATTGATTGCCGTGCACTTATTAAGCAGCATGGATCTTTGCATTGTGTGACGATGCAATATCCGACAGGAGTGATTAAATAATAAATTAAAGTATGAGAAAAATAAAAGTAGGAATCATTCAACAGGCTAACGCATCAGATATTAGGATAAACCTGATGAACCTGGCTAAAAGTATTGAAGCATGTGCCGCTAATGGCGCTCAACTTGTTGTTCTGCAAGAACTTCATAATTCTTTGTATTTCTGCCAGACAGAGAATACGGATTTATTTGAACTGGCAGAACCCATTCCTGGCCCTTCTACCGGATTCTATTCCGAACTGGCGGCAGCCAATCGGATAGTGCTTGTTACTTCTTTGTTTGAGAAACGTGCTCCGGGACTATATCATAATACAGCTGTTGTCTTTGACCGGGATGGAAGTATTGCCGGAAAATATCGTAAGATGCATATTCCTGATGATCCGGCTTATTACGAGAAATTCTATTTTACTCCGGGAGATATTGGCTTTGAACCGATTCAGACCTCTTTAGGCAAGTTGGGTGTGTTGGTTTGCTGGGATCAATGGTATCCGGAAGCTGCTCGCCTGATGGCGTTGAAAGGAGCTGAAATTTTGATTTATCCTACTGCTATCGGTTGGGAGAGTACAGATACAGATGACGAAAAGAAACGTCAGCTTAATGCTTGGATTATTTCTCAGCGTGCGCATGCGGTGGCCAATGGGCTTCCGGTGATTTCAGTCAATCGTGTCGGTCACGAACCTGATCCGTCAGGACAGACCAACGGGATATTATTTTGGGGAAATAGTTTTGTTGCCGGACCGCAGGGTGAATACCTGGCTCAGGCGGGAAATGACCGCTCTGAAAATATGATTGTTGAGGTGGATCTTGAACGTTCGGAGAATGTGCGTCGTTGGTGGCCATTTCTTCGTGATCGGAGGATAGATGAATATGGGAATTTAACAAAACGTTTTATTGATTGAAATGATTTCTCTCTCTGATAAAAAAATCCCGTAGAGTTTTTTACACTCTGCGGGATTTTTCATTATCTTAAGCACTATTTTATCTGAATGTAAGCTTCTTATTAACGATGAAGTTTACTGTTCCGTAGATAAACAGCCCCAGGAATTGTGCCAGATACTCGTTTACATCTCCACACTCTACAAGTGTGACTAAAAACAAGAACTGGGCACTATATGCCAATCCGAAAGCGGAACAGAAGAACAACATCTGCTTCCAAATGTTGTTCTTTTTATTTTCAATCGGAAAGATCCAATATTTACTCCAAATAAAGTTATGAATTTGGGCTACTATGTACGCTGTAATATTGGCCGGAATGTAATCGTATGACAATTCATCCATCATCAACCAAATAACAAAAGCTGTGATTAATGCATTGAGCGTACCAATTACGGCAAATCTAAAAATGCGTACCGACTCTTTCACTTACTCCTTAATATCTACAATCAGGTTCAGTTCTTCCAGTTGTGACGGATCGAGTGCTGCGGGAGCATCCAACATAACGTCACGACCGGAGTTATTTTTCGGGAATGCAATGCAGTCACGGATTGAGTCCAGTCCGGCAAAAAGAGATACCCAACGATCTAATCCGTAAGCCAGTCCGCCATGAGGAGGCGCACCAAACTTGAAGGCATTCATCAAGAAGCCGAACTGCTCTTGCGCACGCTCCGGGGTAAATCCGAGTAATTCGAACATTTTGTTCTGCAACTGGCTATCGTGGATACGGATTGATCCCCCTCCTACTTCTACACCATTGATTACCATATCGTAAGCATTAGCGCGCACAGCAGCAGGATTTGTATCCAGCAGATGGATATCTTCCGGTTTGGGTGAGGTAAACGGATGGTGCATAGCCATTAATCTGCCTTCTTCTTCGCTCCATTCAAATAGAGGGAAGTCCACAACCCACAAACATGCAAATGTGTTTTTATCCCGTAATCCCAATTGATTACCCATTTCTAGACGTAATTCACAAAGCTGCTTACGAGTTTTCATGGCATCATCTCCCGATAAAATCAAGATTAGGTCACCGGGTTTGGCACCGAATGCTTCCTTCAATTGTTGCAAAACTTCTTGTGTATAGAACTTGTCAACGCTTGATTTCACAGTACCGTCAGCTTCGATACGGGCATAGACCATACCTTTTGCACCGATTTGTGGCTTTTTCACAAATTCGGTCAAGGCATCCAGTTGCTTACGGGTATAGCTGGCTGCACCCTCGGCACAAATACCGCCAATATATGTGGCATTATCGAATACAGAGAAACTGTGCCCTTTTAAGATATCCATTAATTCGACGAATTGCATACCGAAGCGAATGTCCGGTTTATCGCTACCGTACAATCTCATTGCTTCGCTCCAAGGCATACGTGGGAATGGCTCGGTCAGTTCGATATTACGGATCACCTTAAACAGGTGTTTGGCCATTCCTTCAAATGTAGTAATCACATCTTCCTGCTCTACGAAACTCATTTCGCAGTCAATCTGAGTGAACTCAGGCTGGCGGTCGGCACGCAGGTCTTCGTCACGGAAACATTTGGCTATCTGGAAATAACGATCGAAACCGGAAACCATCAATAGCTGTTTCAGTGTCTGCGGAGATTGCGGTAATGCGTAGAATTGTCCCGGATTCATGCGGGAAGGTACTACAAAGTCACGTGCTCCTTCAGGAGTTGAACCGATCAATACCGGAGTTTCCACTTCCAAGAAACCCAGTTTATCGAGATAACTGCGAACCTCGATCGTCATTTTGTGACGTAATTCCAAATTTGAACGAACAGCACTACGGCGTAAGTCCAGATAACGGTATTTCATGCGGATATCATCACCACCGTCGGTGTTGTCCTCGATAGTAAAAGGAGGAGTAATGGCTGAGTTCAGGATATTCAGTTCCGAAACGATGATTTCGATGTCACCGGTCGGGATATGACTGTTTTTGCTGAAACGTTCGTTTACGGTTCCGACAATCTGTATGACGAATTCACGACCCAATTTATTGGCACGTTCGCAAAGCTCAGCGTCTATTTCTTCATTAAATACTAATTGAGTGATACCGTAGCGATCACGAAGGTCAACAAAAGTCATACCTCCCATTTTACGGCTGCGCTGTACCCATCCCGACAGCTTGACTTGTTTATTAACATCGGAGATTCTTAACTCTCCGCACGTGTGCGTTCTGAACATATTTAATATATTATTTATATTTTTGTTAAAGTAGTCTGCAAAAGTACATATTAATTCGGATTCCGTGTTATTTCCAAAGGTCTATTTTTTAGTAAGTTTTTGTATCAGCTGCTTATTCTTCTTCAGAATAACTTTATTTTTATGTGCTATATCTTCTACTATAGCTTCGTTTATCAATTTAATACCGTTTACGTATTCTTGTGCTTTTTGTAATACGTTGGGATTATCTTTTTTTTTATCACCAGGTACAACGACCCGCAGTCCTTTCTGAATCAGTTCTATTTTGATATCTTCGTCAGCCTGCATCGGATCGCCGTCAAAATGGACAACACCCGGCGAACTGCGATGAATACATAACTTTTTGCAACGGAAAGTTTTAATGCGACTGTTTTGGTCAATTGTTTTATTGAAGAGCTGAAAGGCTAGTGCCGGAACATCTAATACCGTAAACGGTTCGAGAATGGTTACATCTAACAAACCATCTGTTAGAGTGGCCTGTGGGGCTATATAAGCATTGTTCCCGTATTGAGAAGCGTTGCCGCAAGCAATGAGAAAGGCTTTATATTTGGAAGTACCATCTTCTGTTTCCAATTCATAAGTTTCAGGTTGATACTTTAGACTTTCCTGCAGGGTTTTCTCTAGATAAGTCAGCAGTCCACGTTTGCCGGCATTAGCAAATTTCAGACTTACAAAAGCGTCAAACCCTACTCCGCAAGTACAAAAAAAGTCTGTGCCATTTATTTTTCCGTAATCTATGATATCGATTATCCCATCATTCAAAATTTCAAGTGCTTTACGCGGATCCATTGAAATTTGAAGATGCCGTGCTAATCCGTTTCCAGAGCCGCAAGGGATAATTCCCAATGCTGTATTGGTGTGTACCAATGAACGGGCAATTTCATTAATTGTTCCGTCTCCTCCTACAGCAACTACTATATCTGTATTTTTATCTGCCGCATCTGCTGCTATTTCGATTGCATGTCCGGCTCTTTCGGTATACACAACTTCCCAAGTATACATTTCCTTATCTATCTTTTCATCCAGTAGACTCAGAACAAGTTCCTTACTTTGTGTACCCGAAATTGGATTAACGATGAATATTATTTTTTTCTTGTTTTCGCTCATGCAAGTTGGTTCCATCATTTATATGTTGTGGTCGGCAAAAGTAATATAAATATCTTAATTTTTGCCCTTTCACAGCTTTCTAAAACTATAAAGAGTATATTTTTTCATAGAAAAAGAACAGCTAAAAACATATTTTGTTATCTTTGCCCCCTGTTTTAAACACTTGTTAAGGAAAAAGGATTTAGACTATTATATAAAAGATAGTCAATAAGCGAATTATATAAATAACTATTCATGGGATTATTACAAGAGAAGTTAGCTAAATACGACCTCCCTCAGCAGATAAAGGCTAAAGGCGTATATCCATACTTTCGTTGTATCGAAAGTGAACAGAACACAGAGGTGATAATGAGTGGCAGAAAGGTGTTAATGTTTGGCTCAAACTCATACTTAGGCCTGACTAATCATCCGAAAGTAATTGAAGCTGCTGTTGAAGCTACCCGCAAATATGGTACAGGTTGCGCCGGATCGCGTTTTCTGAACGGTACACTCGACCTCCATCTTCAATTGGAGAAAGAATTGGCCGAATTTGTTGGTAAAGAAGATGCTATCATTTATTCTACCGGATTTCAGGTAAATCTGGGTGTGGTTTCGTGTGTGACAGGTCGTGAAGATTATGTGATCTGTGATGAACTTGACCACGCTTCTATTGTTGAAGGACGCCGCCTTTCTTTTTCTACCATTCTTAAGTTCAAGCATAACGATATGGAATCTCTTGAGAAAGAGTTGCAGAAATGTCGTCCTGATGCAGTGAAACTGATTGTAGTAGATGGAGTATTCAGTATGGAGGGTGATATTGCCAATTTGCCTGAGATCGTCCGTTTGTCTAAAAAATATGATGCTAATATCATGGTAGATGAAGCGCATGGACTGGGAGTTTTGGGTAATCACGGACGCGGTACTTGTGATCATTTCGGATTGACTAAAGAGGTGGATCTTATTATGGGCACATTCAGTAAGTCATTGGCCGCTATCGGTGGCTTTATTGCAGCAGACGAGTCCATCATTAATTATTTGCGTCACAATTCACGTTCATATATCTTTAGTGCAAGTAATACGCCTGCTGCTACAGCTGCCGCTCGTGCTGCACTTCAGATTATGAAAAACGAACCGGAACGTATTGAGCATTTGTGGGATATAACCAATTACTCTTTAAAGTGTTTCCGTGAACTTGGTTTTGAGATCGGACATACCTCTACTCCTATCATTCCTTTATATGTACGTGATATGGAGAAGACATTTATGGTAACTAAGATGTTATTTGACGAAGGTGTGTTTGTAAATCCGGTTGTGCCTCCCGCATGTTCTCCGAACGATACGTTGATTCGTTTCTCGTTGATGGCTACACACTCTAAAGAACAGATTGATTTTGCTATCGGTAAGTTAGTGAAATGTTTCAAGGCACTTGATCTTTTATAATCCATTATAGAGATAAATAAAGTCAGAATTTATATCTATAGGTATTAGTTTTGACTTTATTCTTTTAAGCGTTGGAATGCTTAAAGAAGAGGTGGTAAAGTGAAAGGCTTTATTACCTCTTTCTTTTTTAAAAGAAATTACTCTCTTGTATTTCTACTACTTCTGAAGTCTGCATTTGTTTATTGCAGGTGAAACCAGAAAAGTGTTGGAAATGGAAGATTATATTTTTACCCTAAAAATCAGTGTCTTATTTTACCCCTTGTTTCAGTCTCTCAGAGAGGCTATCTTTATTATATCCGTACCAAATATCAGAAATTCTTCCATCAGGCGTTACAAGTACATAAAAGAGAATGCCATTTGCTTTGTAACGGATATACAATCCGAATGCTTCTTTGGGATCATTTAGATTGATCCATTTGATATTTTTTTGAGAGAACTTTTTCCATGATTTCTCATCATCAATATTTATACCGATAAAAGTAATTTTTTCTTTCCACATATCGAATAAGATTCCCATCTCAGGAAGTGATTCAATGCAGTGTTCACAAACTCTGCTCCAAATATCGAGTAAAAGGTGATATGGAAGTCATTTGCATGAATATAGCACTCAATTATGCAAATGTGTCAAGAAGTAAAATGAATCAAGAATTACTCAGATTTACCGGGTACATCTCTTTTAATTGCGTATCCGTGTTAATCTGAGTAATTCTGTCTGAGGAGTGTTAAATAGTAACTTCTGTTACAACTTGACCATCGAATAAATTAATTACCCGGTCTGCGAAACCTGCATCATGCTGAGAGTGAGTTACCATAACGATGGTAGTGCCTTCCTTATTCAATTCGCTCAATAGTCCCATAACCTCTTTACCATTTTTAGAGTCAAGATTACCGGTAGGTTCATCGGCAAGAATCAATTTAGGGTTGGCTACTACGGCGCGGGCAATGGCAACACGTTGTTGCTGACCTCCGGAAAGCTGTTGTGGAAAATGCTTGCTTCTATGGGTAATGGCCATGCGCTCCATTGCTTTTTCCACTCGTTGTTTACGTTCAGAGGCCGGAATACCCATGTAGAGTAAGGGCAATTCAATATTTTCATATACATTCAGTTCATCAATCAGATTGAAACTTTGGAATACAAAGCCAATAACTCCTTTGCGGAGATTGGTGCGCTGCGATTCTGTATATTTGGATACTTCTTTTCCGTTCAGATAATACTCTCCTCCTGTAGGATTATCCAGTAAACCGAGAATATTGAGAAGAGTAGATTTTCCACAACCGGAAGGTCCCATGATGGCGACAAATTCGCCCTCTTTTACCTCTACGCTGACGTTATTTAATGCCCATGTTTCAACTTCTTCGGTCTTGAAGATTTTTTGCAAATTGATTGTCTTAATCATAATCGTAATTTTTTAAGAGTTTATATTATTATTCGTTTTTTATTATTTCTGCCGGATTGAGATGCATGATTCTGTAGATTTTATAGGCTGTTGTTACAAAGATAAGTAAACCTATCAGAATGAAGAGGTAGATCCCCCATGTAAATCCGGTAATACTGCTGATCGGGCTATCCTTGGTTATGTCTATCACAAGCAACCTTAATAATGGATAAGTGATGGTATAGGCCAGTATGAATTGGATTATATATGCTTTTCCGAACATCAAAGCAATTACTTTCGGAGTTGCGCCGTTTATTTTGCGAATAGCAACTTCTTTCTGCCGGCTGACTGTGTCCATAGAGATAGCTGAGTATATGCTCAGTATAACCAGAAGAGCACTTATGATGCCTAATAGCAGTGAGGCATCGCCCATCAGGTCTCTGATACCTTGTGTTGTACTTCTTCTTATATCCAGTCGTTGTATATCGAGTGGCAATGACTCTGGGACGTAATTACGGCATACCCTTTCTATTTCTGATTTGGCTTTACCAAAACTGATATCGTCACGAAAACGGATATAAATTACGGATGCTTCTTCAGTCGGGAAGAAAACAGAAATATTGTATTGATTGTGTTCTGAGATGTTCTCCCCGTAACAAGCCTTGTATGTACCTGCTATCCGATAGTTCTCTTTACCTAATTTTACATTTCCGCTTACAGAATCATTTTCCAACTGCTTTTGAAAGGCTTCGCTGATGTAAACCACGTTACTTGTATGAGGTTCGACGATCTCTCCCCGGAAAGGAATCCGGAAGAACTGGAAGTAACTGGGATCTCCTTGTCTGACTCTGATAGTGAGAGTACGGTGATCGGCAGACTCATAGTCACTGGTCAGAAACGAATTATAGTTGCCGCTCATTAAAACTGAACTGATATTTTCCACTCCCGGCAACATCTTTATTTGTGATAAAATCGCATCTTTATTTTTGCCGAGAGTAACACTATTCATTTCAAGGCAAAGCGTGGAATTTGTTTCTTTGTCTGATAGAGGAAGGTACAAAACGCTTCCTACACTATTGAATAAATGTATAGCGATACTCATACCCAGAAAAAAGATACATACACATAGCTGTACGCACATCATGATGTTGCGAAAGAGGTGCCGGTGGCTGTTAGTTTTCATGTGCCCGGCAAGACCGGACCGTTGCAAACGCCGGATGGGATATAGCATTACAAGGGTGCAGATCAGTAACAGGCCTATATAAAGTTTAACTTGAATGCCATATAGAGTTTGGATATCTATTGGAATCATTTCTTTGGGCGGAATATAGGTTGTCAGTAGTAAACAGGTACATTCGGATAAGACCAGCGAGAGCAATAAAGAAAATGTCAGCATCCAGAAAGCTTCAGTGAATAGAAGGGCAAATAAACTTTTGGGGCTGGCACCCAGACTTTTCCGCAGGGCCAGTTCACGATTACGGTTGTAGAATGACTGTATGATGAACTTTAGAAAGTTTATCATACCCGATAACAGAATCAGAGAGGATAAGAAGGTAATGAATGCTATGCCTATCATTCGCTGCGGATCGTGATACGAGTCAGCTTCTTTGTTCGCAATGAAATATGCCATTTCATTATTATGAAGAGTTGTTATCCCCTTTAGGCTTTCATTGGCTTTATTCAATCCGTCTGCTGTTTCCAGTGTACCTTCTGTGATGTATCCTTGTTGTCTGTTCTCTTCTCTCAAATGGGAGAAATAGATATCTGTTTCAACATCTAGTGTTTTGGGGAGATTTCTGATAACATTGACAACTTTATAGTATGTGCTTTTATCTTTTTCGCTTTCCTTCAACTTGACTATTTTCAGTAATGTGCCTACCGGGTTGCTCTTTCCGTATACTTTACGGGCACAACTTTCGGACAACACAACTTCTTCCGGAGTTGTGGGAAAAGCATTGCCATATAAGAAGGATGCATTATAATGTGAAAAGAAATTAGGATCAGTATCCATATATGAAATAATGTAAGGCTTTTCTTCCTGCTCCCTATTGATGAATACAACTTCGGCTTCTCTTTGGAAAGAGTGGAAGCAGATTTGCTTAATACCCGGTATGGGATGTTCTGTCAGGGTCTGGATCTCAGAAGAATTGAGACTCCACCCCCATCCTCCTACTTCATGGTTGGAATTGATCATCCGGATTGAAATCCTTTGTTCGAAATTGGGCATGTTACGTGATGCTCCATCTATTTCATTGATAAAAAAGTGGATGATGCTGAAACAAGTCATACCAACGGAAAGACAAATGGCAGAAATAATGCTGTGTGTCTTATACTTCAGCAGGTTGCGTATTGCTGTTTTGAGATAATGCTGTATCATATAGTTCATTTTCTCTGATTTATTCGTTTTTAATTACTTCTGCCGGATTAGTCCGTGCAATATAATATATCTGCCAGCTGATTGTAGCTGTTATTATGCCTATTAATAGCATGAGGGGACCCATCCAAAGCCATGGATCGGCATAATCAAACAATATGACTCGATGCTGGCTGCCGATGACCATGACGAAGAGGCTAATTAAACCTCCTATTACCGAAGCTATTAAAAATAAAATCAGGTAATTTTTAGCAAACAACCAATAGATGTCCGGTAAACGTGCACCATTAATTTTACGGATGGCAACTTCTTTTTGTTTACGGATAGTGTCAATGCTGATAGCTCCATAAACGCCAAGTACCGTAATCACTAAGCAAATGGAAGAGCAGACAACGAACAGCCACATCACCGAGATAGTTCCTAATCCGGTTTGTTCCTCATATAAACTGATGAACTCGAAAGGTTCGTTCTGTGGTAGATATTGATTCATCTCCTTGCTCATTTCTGCTTTTACTTCCTTGCGAGGAGCATCAGGGACCAATCGTATATATATTTTCCCGATTTCGTCATTCATGGCAGAAAGTGGTAAAAGAGCCAATTGCTTTGCACTTGGAGAATCGGGACCTATATGGACTAAACCTTTAACCGGATATACTTGGTTTTGAAAGCGAAAAGACTCGGAGGTAGAATCAGCTTGCAAAGTTTGGTATAATTGTTCGTTTACGTAACAAAAAGGTTCTCCCGGTTTGTGATGGCATTTGATGTTCATTAAATTAAAATAATCATCCGAAACGAAGCAGAGTTCGGTAAATCCATACTCTTGGCTGTAATCCCTGTTGGTGTAGGCTGTTTCGGCATTCCAACGGCGTGAGCGCAGGAAGTTTATCAGTTCCGGTTGATGCTCCCGAATACGATCGTATCTGCCTATATTTACTACCATAATTTCTTTTTTTACCTCTGTACTCAGATTGGGATTGGCTGAGAGATCGTATTCTTTCATTTGCATACGGATGCCGACTGTACCTACAATGAATAGAAAAGAGAAGAGCAGCTGGACGCTCAGTAACGTGTTACGGATTATGTGACGTTGTCCGGTAGTTGTCCCCCCCCTCAATCCTTGCGCTATTGTCTTATGGGCAATGTGCCAGGAAGAGATGAATGAGATCAGTAAGCTGATAAGCAACAAGCCTCCTATATATTGGCATTCATAAACCCACAATCGATGTGTATCTATATATAAGTTTCTTTGTATTTCATTAGAAAATGTACTTATAAACCAAGGTAGCAAACTCTCAGTAATGGCCAGGGTAATTATTCCACAGATCAGGATGATGACAGCCTGTTCAAGAAATAGCAATATGAAAAGTCCCCAGTAAGTAGAACCCAGCGTATTACGTAGACTGATCTCTTTGTAACGGTTGGCAAATGCTCCTATACTGAATGAAAAATAGTTGATCATGCCTACCAATAAAACCAATAGCCCCAAAATAGCCACCCATAATTCAGCGCCTGCCTTATGTTCTGTCTGGCTATCCAGCACTATTTGTGGTATCCATTCCGGATGGTTGGGAAAAAGTCCCAATTTAGGCAGTAATTGTGAAATGTGTTCGGCATCTTCCGGGCGTTTGAGCAGTAGTTTGTGTATCCCAAATGAAGCATTTTCAGGTAGTGGAAGAAAAACATCGTAGCTGCTGTGATAATTATTCATCCCTGCCGGATAGGGCTTGATAACGGCAATAATGGTATGTATTTTGCCTCTCTGGTTAAGGATCGTTTTTCCCAGCGGCGGGACACCTCCACAGAATTGTTTGACAAACTCAGTCGTTACTACAGCTTCGTTACCCGAAATACCAAACTGTTTTAAGGAGCCGTCTATACATTCTGTAGGAAATACTTTGAAATAATCAGCATTACATTCTGTTTTGTCCACTTTACAATATACCGTTTCATCTAATGTGATTGTAGATGAAGAATTTACATAAAAAGCAACTGCTTCAAATTTGTCTTTACCTATTTTCTTTTCAAAATCCTCTATCGGAATATTTACTTGGTAAGATCTTTCTTTTATGCATATTTCTGCTTGATTTTCGTAAGTTGCCAAATCCTTGTTACCTGTACTGAAAATACGATTATAATAGTTGCATACACTGAAACAGAGCAAACCGGCAGTGATTCCCAATATAGATATAGCAGTTTGTACTTTGCGTTTAGCCATCTGCCTGAAAACAATCTTTAAATAATGTAGTATCATAGATATATTGATTTCTTCGTTTTAATTATTGTTGTGTAAATACCGTGTGTTTTACCGTTAAACTTCTCTTTTATAGTTTCAATAAATATGCCAAACTGCTAAATGATTGTATCTTTGATTGTTAGGATCTCTCTGTTATCTCTGTTTCTGTGTGATATTGCACGATTGCAGTGCGTATTCGCACTGCAATCATTTATTCACTTTTCACCGACTCCGCCGGATTGATTTTGGCAGCTACTACCACTTGTCGCATGACCGAGAGAATAACGATGATGCAGGTGAAGAGGAATACACATACAAACAGCCATCCGTGAATATCAGTATGGTACGCATAGGTTTCCAACCACCTTTTGATAAATAAATATCCTAAAGGCAGAGCAATTGCGTTACTGACCAGTGTCAGCCATAAATATTCTTTCAGAAATAAGTATAGGATATCTGAAAATTGTGCTCCGTTTACCTTTCGGATGGCTATTTCTTTTTTACGCTGTTCGGTAGAGAGCGATACCAGGAAGAAAACGCCGAAAGAAGAAATCAGGATACAGAGTACTGCCAACAACAGGAAGATCCGGAACATCGTCTTTTCCGGACGATTGAACAGTTCCATTAAGGTGGAAAGTTGAATGATCTGCATATCCTCGGAGATTTCTTTTTTGCTGTATTGAGAATAGATTCTCCTGGCGTATTGCAGTGCTTGTTTTTCATTATCCGGATGTACCTTTATATAGAAATACCTGAATCCATTGTACCCCCTTGCTGCATCAGCATTGTTTTGATACATAAAGAAGACCTTCGACAGCGGGTACTGCATCGGACAGTAGTAGAAATCACGTAAAATACCGCTGATTCTGGTGGGTACTGCATGATTCTCCGAATCTTCGTCATCACTGAGTATAAGACGTCCTGTCAGTGAAGGAATGTTGAGTTCGCGGGCACCGGTTTCGTTGATAACTATATCTCTTGTCCCCTGATCCTGTATCCATTCTCCTTCTTTCATCTTCATTCCGAAAAAGGAAAGGAAATTCTTTTGCACAACGATGCAATTATCTTCTGTTGCTTCATCTACATTATTACGTCCCTCTATGGGAAATTGAGTGATAAAACTGCAATACCACTCTCCTCTTAAAACAAGGAGAGGCTGTGTCAGGGCCGTTACGTCATCGATGGCTGAGTTTTGTTTTAGTGCTTCTATAAAAGGGGTACAATCAGTATTGTAGGTTGCATCGAATCCGAGGTCGATCTGCCAGATGTGATCGGTGACCAGTCCTTTGTCTGTACGGCTCATGAATCGGTACTGACTGTAGAACATGCAAGAAGTCAGGAGGAATAAAGAGCCGATGAAGATTTGTCCGATTATCAATCCGTTTCTAAGTGCCAGCGAAGTTCCCCGACTGTTTCGTTTCAGCAGACCGACGATGGGAACCGTACTTAAAACCAGAAATATCAGGCAGCATAACGGATAAATCCAATAGGATGCTTTCAGTACTTCTTGCCGGGTGATACTCTGGATGACTCCATTATAATAGCTACTGCTCTCTGCTACCAAACTGGTGTAATCCTTATAAAACGGAAACAGGAATTCGATAAATGCCATTGAAAGCAAAAATGCTATGAACAGGGGGAGGGTCAATTCAAGTAAGTTTTTCCCTATCAAACTGTAGATGGAAGCACCAAGAGTGGAAAAAGTGGCATTATAGCGCGCTTTTCGTTGTTGCTGGCCAATGAATAGAACAAGCAGATTCATTAATGCACTGGCAAAGGCCAATATTCCCGCCGTAGCCAAAATCCGGATATGTTGGAGCCTGCCTTTCAGCTCAGGAGAGCAGCGGGTATGAATTTCGGGTAACGGACGCAAATGAAAGCGCCATTCAGAATATTTACTCCATTTGGTATCGGGTTCTTTGACTCTGTAGGCTGCTATCTTTTTACTTAGATGTGCAGCATCGGCCGAAGGGTGTAACCATACATAAGTCGTATTTCTTTTTACTTGATTGGGGGATGGAGTGGCCAGAATCAGGTATTCAAATTTGAAATCACTGTTTTGGGGATAATTTTCCATTACTCCCGCAATGGTATATGATAATTTGTCGTTGATTTTCAACTCTTTCCCTACGCAACTACTGTCACCAAAGTAGAAGTTGGCCATTTTTTGAGTCAGAATCACATGATTTACGTTAAATGGAACTTTATAATAGCTCCCTTCGATCAGTTTACATTGAAAGATATCAAAGAAAGTGGAGTCTATTTTCATTCCGATCCAACTTTTTGTATCCTTCTCAAATTCGTATTTTACTTCGCTGACATGGCAAACTTTAGCTATTTCAGGGAAAGTAACCAGATCTTTTTCCACCATCTGATGTATCTGGTTTAATTCTCCGACAGATCCGTCGGCTGTTTTAAATATACCGGTGGTAGTCAAGGCATAAGTCCTTGAACTTTGAGGGTGGAAACTATCAAAATGATATTCCCAGTAATGCCAATACCCGCCTAACAAGAAAGCTGTAAAACCGATAGATAAGCCTACAATGCTTAAGATATTCTGTACCTTATGTTTTAAAAGGTTTCTACATGCAATTTTAAAATAATGTTGTATCATATTATTAGATTTTTTTATTCTGTTTTTACTACTTCCGCCGGGTTTTCACGGGCGGCTTTCCATACTCTCCAGCCGATACAGGCGGGTTTTGTGATTAAGATTTCTCCAACAAAAGCTTATTGCTG